>Ga0308167_1000013_pt1 | contig 502147 bp, 489 predicted proteins | sample PhyCR1_2_FD_202138 | JGI IMG/M metagenome (GOLD analysis project Ga0308167, IMG submission 202138) | Phyllosphere microbial communities from UC Gill Tract Community Farm, Albany, California, United States - DLSLRC.R1 | ecosystem: Host-associated > Plants > Phyllosphere > Unclassified | place...
CTGGGCAACCGTCAGACCGCGGTACTCGGTCAGCAGAACGGCAGTCGAGTTCTCGAATGACTTCGTGAGCTCGGCAACCGATGCGTCCTTCTGCGCCATGGTCACTCCTTGGTGTGTACGAGGCGCCTCACGGAGGTGAGGCGCCGACCCCTGACCGCATGCAACAGAAAAGCTCCGGCGCAAGCGCACGGAGCTCTGAAAGTTCGTGTCCTGCGCGGGCCCCTGCTGAGCAGAGCTTCGATCGCCTCGCGTTCTCACGCATGACGATGACCAGCGGTCTTCGGTTGTTCCCAGGCTACCTCATCGACCGCCGACCCTCAAATCGGACGTCAGTCCCGGTGCGCCGCGCGTCCCCGGTGCCCGGCGAGTGCGTCGGCGGCCCGGATGAGACTCAGGTGCGAGAGCGCCTGCGGAGTGTTGCCGGCCTGCCGCTGGTGTCCGACGTCGTACTCCTCCGAGAGCAGGCCGAGATCGTTCGCCATCGCCATCACTCCGGCCATGAGGGTCTGCGCGTCGCCCGTGCGCCCGCTCGCCGCATACTGCTCGACGAGCCAGAAGCTGCAGGCGATGAAGGGATGCTCCCCTCCACCGAGTCCGTCGACGCCGGACTCGGTGCGGTAGCGCCGCACGAATCCGTTCACGAGCAGGCGACTCTCGATCTCGGCGACGGTGCGCAGCATGCGCGGATCGTCGGCGGCGCAGTACCCGACCTGCGGCAGCAGCAGCAGCGAGGCATCCACGTCGCCGGATCCGTAGTGCTGGACGAAATGGCCGCCCTCCGCATCGACACCGCGGTCGTCGATCTCGCGACGCAGGCGATCGCGCACGCCCTCCCACCGCTCGGCATCGCCGGCGAGACCATGCTCCCGCACGGCACGGACTCCCCGGTCGAGCGCGGCCCACATCATGACCCGCGAGTGCGTGAACCACTGCGGCTCGCCCCGGATCTCCCAGATGCCGTTGTCGGGGCGATCGATCGACGCGATCACCTGCTCGACGAGCGCGCGCTGCAAGGGCCAGGAGAAGTCCCCCTCTTCCAGACCCGCGATCCTGGCCGCCTCGAGAGCGACCAGGACCTCGCCGATCACATCACCCTGGTATTGGTCGACGGCCCCGTTGCCGATGCGCACCGGCGCTGAACCGTCATAACCGGGGAGACTGGTCAGCTCGCGCTCGAGGAGATCGCGCTCCCCGGCGATCCCGTACATGATCTGCACCTCCCGCGGTTCCCCCGCGACGGCCCGGAGCAGCCAGCGACGCCACTGATGCGCTTCGGCGAGGAAGCCATGAGCGATCAGCGCCTCGAGCGTCAGCGCGGCATCCCGCAGCCAGACGAAGCGGTAGTCCCAGTTGCGCGAGCCGCCGAAGTCCTCGGGCAGCGAGGTCGTGGCCGCGGCGACGATGCCTCCGGTGTCCTTGTTGGTGAGCGCACGCAGCACCAGCAGAGAGCGGGCGACGGCGTCGCGATGCGGGCCGTCGTGGCGGATCCCGCTCGCCCATCCCTGCCACCAGGCCCGCGTCCCGGCGATCGCCTCTTCGACGTCGAGCGGCTTCGGCGCGTGCTCATATGAGAGGAACCAGCTGAGCGTGAGGTCCCGGATCTCGTCGGGGCCGACCGTCACCGTCGCCCGGTGCCGATGGTCCTCGGCGTGGAATCGCACGCCGCGCACGATCACCGACTCGGGCCCGGCCGTCGCATGCAGCGCCGGGTGATCCGGAGTGCCGACCTGCCGCACCCACGGCAGCCGACGGGAGTAGTCGAAGTGCAGGCGCAGCTCGGTGTCGAACTCGACGCTCCCCGAGACGCCGACGATCCTGCGGATGACCTCGGTGCGGGTCGGCTGGATCGGCATGAACTCGTGCACCTCCGCGACGCCCTCCGCCGTCTCCCACCGGGTGACCAGGATGAAGGTGTCCGAGAGGTAGTACCGCGTCGATGTCGCCCCGGCATCGCTCGGGCGCAGCGTCCAGCATCCGTGACCGGGGTCGCCCAGGAGAGCGCCGAACACCGAGGACGAATCGAAACGCGGAAGGCACAGCCAGTCGATGCTGCCGTCTCGCGAGACGAGCGCGCCGGTGCGGCAGTCGCTGAGCAGGGCGTAGTCGTCGATCGGAGCGGGCATCGACCGAGTCTGACATGTTCACCCGAGGGTCGGAGCGATTACGGTGAGAACATGACCGATGCGACGACGCTGGTGATCCTCGGTGCAGGTGGCGACCTCACCTCTCGGCTCCTCCTGCCCGCTCTGGGCCAGCTGCTGAAGAGAGAACCCGCGCGTTCGGTGCGGATCGTCGGTGCCGATCGCGAGGAGTGGACGGATGCCGAGCTGCGGGCCGTCGTCGACACGGCCTTCGCCTCGATGGACGCCGAGGACGCGGCAGCCCGTGTCGACGTCACCTACGCCCGCACCGACATCACGCGCGCCGACGATCTGCGTGCGCTGCTCGGCGGGCTCACCGGCCGCGTGGCCCTCTACTTCGCAGTGCCTCCGGCCGTCGCGGCGGCGTGCATCGCCGCACTCACGCCCGACATGCTGCCCGCGGGCGCGATGCTCGTGATGGAGAAGCCGTTCGGCACCGACGAGTCGAGCGCCCGCGAGCTGAATCGCATCCTCACCGCCCTCGTGCCCGAGACCCAGGTGTTCCGCGTCGACCACTTCCTGGGTCGCTCGACCACGCTGAACCTGCTCGGCGCACGGTTCGCGAACCGCATCCTCGAACCGCTCTGGTCTGCGGAGAGCATCGAGTCCATCGACATCGTCTACGACGAAGCGCTGGCGCTCGAGGGGCGTGCGGGTTACTACGACAAGGCCGGCGCACTGGTCGACATGATCCAGAGTCATCTGCTCCAGGTGCTCGCGGTGCTCGCGATGGAAGAGCCCGCCACCCTCGATGAGGTCGACTTCCGCGCCGCGACCGGCGCGGTGCTCCGCGCGACCACCGTGTGGGGCGACGACGCCGCCGGGTCGTCTCGCCGCGCCCGCTACACCGCGGGAGAGATCGACGGCATCGCGAAGCCCTCGTACGTCGACGAACCCGGCGTCGACCCGGGTCGGGAGACCGAGACGCTCGCCGAGGCGACCTTCGAGGTCCGCAACGCGCGCTGGGCGGGAATCCCGTTCCGGCTCCGCTCCGGCAAGGCCCTCGGAACGCCCGCCAGAGAGATCGTCGTGCGCTTCCGTCCTGTCCGCCATCTGCCCCGCGGGCTCACCGGCACGTCCGACGGAGCGGTGCTGCGCTTCTCGCTCGGTCCCGACCGGATGTCGCTCGAGCTGAACCTGAACGCATCCGAGGACCCGCTCGAGCTGGAACGCGCGATCCTGTCCGCGGAGCTCGGCGAGGGCGCGCTCAAGGCGTACGCCGAGGTGCTGTCCGGCGTCCTCGACGGGGATCCGATGCTCGCCGTGCGGGGAGACGCCGCCGAGCAGTCGTGGCGGATCGTCGCCCCCATCCTCGAGGCGTGGCAGCGGGGCGATGTGCCGCTCGACGACTACGTCGCCGGATCCGCCGGCCCGGAGGCGTGGCCGACGCACAGCTGAGTCTCTGCCGGGGTCGAACGCCCGAGGGAACGCCCCGGCGGCGTGTGCGGGAGGGAGAGTCGGCGACCGGGGTTACCCTCGATAGGTGACCCCCGAACTCCAAGCTCGCATCGTCGCGGACTCCCGCGACCGCGTCGCCTGGATGCGGGCACGGTCCCGTGGGATCACCGCCACGGATGTCGCCGGACTCACGAGCGAGCGGTCCATCGCCCGCGCCGCCGACTCCAAGCTCGGCGGCGGGCCCCGGTTCGGAGGCAACGCCTACACCGATCACGGACGCCGCCGCGAGCCCGAGATCGCCGCCTGGGTGGCGGCGACGCACGGCATCCTCCCCTCCTCCGCCCTGTTCCGCGCTGAGGTCGAGCACCGCCATCTCGCGACTCCCGACGGTATCGCCGTCGACGCCGACGGTCGCGTGAAGCTCGCGGAGATCAAGACCACGAACAAGGCGTTCCGCGGCATCCCCCGCACCTACCTGCGCCAGGTGTGGTGGCAGCAGCACGTGCTGGGCGCCGAGCGCACGCTCTTCGTCTGGGAGGAGCACGTCGACTTCTCCCCCATCCATGACGAACCCCGCTGCGTCTGGATCGACCGCGACGACCGCGAGATCGCGAAGCTCGTCGGCCTCGCCACAGATCTCATCGACGAGCTCTACCGGCGCACCACCGGTCAGCAGGTGCCGACCCGCATCGCGGATGCCGCGGCGGCCGCCGCCGCCAGCCGGCGCGAGCACCTGCGCGAGCGCGATGCGTTCCGCGCTCTCGCACTCGCCGACTGAGCCGGTCCGCACCGCACGAACTCACGTGCAGGACGCGTTGAGCCCGAGCAGCGCGATCGACAGCTGGCGCGAGGTCCCGGCCGACACCCAGGACGTACCGGCCAGGAGGTTGGTCACCGTCAATGTCGTGGTGCTGCCGAGGAGGTTGGAGATGAGGCTGGCGAGCAGACTCTGAGTGAGGACGGCGGTGTGGGTGTAGAGGCCGCCGGCAGGACCTGTCGTGGTGATGTTCGCCGCCGGGACCACTGCTGTCGTCGCTCCCTGGGTGAGTGTGAGCCTGACCCCGCTGGCGGGATACACCGACGTCCACACGAGCCGGACGTTCTGGAAGACGCCCAGACCGTTGTTCGCCACCGTGCAGGCGATGATCGTGGCGGGGGGAACGCGGAACGCCGTGATCGTGGCTCGACCGTACTCCGGGTCGGTGAATGCCGCGTCGGTGATCTGCGCCGGCGGCGCGAGGGCCACTCCGCAGAGCAGCGCCGCACCGGCGACTCCGGCCAGGACGCGCTGCCGCCGCACGATCACGACTCGCCTCGGTGAGCTCCGGTGCTGCGGCGGCGCCGGGTCGCACTCAGCGCGGCACCACCGGCCACCAGGGCCAGCGCCCCGCCGATCGCCCAGGGAGCGAAGGGCGCACCGCCCGTCGTCGCCAGCCCGCCGTCGGGTCCGATCGTCGCGGACTCTCCGGCGCCGCGTGCATGCACGCGCACCTGGGTGCTGCCCTCATCCGCGCCGTCCAACGCGATGACGAGCCTGAGGTGGGCCACCTCTGTGTCGGCCATCTCGACGAGCGGTACCTCGAGGCCGTCACGAGGTATCGACCAGCCGGACTCGAGTGTGGTCGCGCCTCCCCGGCATCCGCTCTCATCCCACTCCTGCGCACAGCGGAGCACGTCCATCACCAGCGCCGCACCGCCGCTCGCACTGACTCCGACCGCCACGGTCCCGGGGTCCGGTGCCTCCGCGCTCACCGTCACATCCCACTGCACGGGCTGGCCCGGCAGGAGGCTCGACGCGGCATCCCAGTCGGCGACGGAGACCAGCCGCAGCACCTGTCCCTGCACGACCTCGGTCGAGGGGGCCGCCCACGCCGGACTCACCGCGACGAGCGCTGCGCAGACGACCGCACAGGCACCCGCGACGCACGCCACCCGCCGGTTCATCGGTCGACTCCCGCCGGATCGACCTGCTCGCGACTCTCCTTCCGGGAGCGCGGCCAGAACGCCCAGACGACGAGGACCGTCGCGCCGATCGTGAGTCCGCCCAGCACGTACGGATCGCCCATCGCGACGATCACGGTCGCGATGCCGGGGATCGAGAACAGCACGACCCGAACGGTCTGCACGGTGTACGGATACGGATCGTCGGCCGCGTTCGCGTCTCCGCGCATCGTGATCACCCGTTCGTCCGCACTCGCACCGGGAGCGATCGAGGTGATGCGGTGCGTGACCGGCAGATCGCCTGCTCGATCGACGGTGACGACGTCGCCGACCTGCACCTCGGATGCCGGGACGCTCTGGACCACCGCCACGGAACCGGCGGGAATCGTCGGCGCCATCGATCCCGTGCGGAACATGATGAGGGTGATGTTCGCCGTGAAGGCGACGATCACGAGCACGATGCAGATGACCCCTGCGGCGGCGGCGAGCCAGAGGAGGACATCGGCGAGCGCCCTCCCGAGAGTGCCTCGCGAGGACGCCGCGGCGGGTGCCGGCGACGCGGACGCATCATCGACCGTCGCCTGTTCACGCAGGCTGCGCCTCGTCGGTGCACTCATGTCTCCTCCTCACGTCATCCGATGCTCTGCCCGCACGTCAGCTCGACACTCCGGCGATCTGCCATGTCTGGATCGCCGTCAGCCCTTGCGCGCCGTTGTCGGTCGCTGCCGGCAGCGTCACTGCGAAGCAGTAGTTCACGGTCGTTCCGCCGTTGGCCGCGACCGCCTGGGTGCCGGTGCCGCCGACCGACAGCAGCGAGTTGTCGGGAACGACAGCCGTCCCGGCCGTGTAGGTCGTGCTGTTGCAGGCCGTCCCCGCGATGGCCCTCACCCCGTATCGCAGGTAGGTGCCGAGCCCTGTTCCCGCCGTCGACGTCACGCTGAGCTGCAGCGTGCCGGCCACCGACGGATTCGCGGTCCGCACGCTGAACAGCGCGTACGTGGTGTTGCCGGGAGCCATGGCCGAGAACGGTGCGCTGAACGACAGCGCCGCCGGCGTGCCCACCGGGTGGCTCGAGAACGTGGCACCGTCGGTCGCCCCGACGATGTCGAACCGCCCGGCGGTGAAGGTCGCATTGCCGTATTCGGAATCGTTCCAGGCGGCCAGGGTCATCGTCGCGCCGACGCCGAACACCAGCCCGCCCGCGAGCACAGCGCGTATCCGACGGGAGAGCAGTCGCTTCCCCTCCCGCATGCCTCTGCGGGTGTCGGCCATGATCAGTCCGCAGTCGAGGTGGCCGTGAACTCCCAGGTCGCGGTCGCGGCGGCGCCCTGCGTGAGACCGGCGCCCGCGGTCACCGCGAAGCACAGCTGCACAGGCGTTCCCGCCGTCCCTGCCGGTGCGCCCTCGGCGAGAGGAACCGACGTGGCTCCCGTCTGAGCGCTCAATGTGGTGCCCGTCGCGACGACGGTTCCTGCCGCCGTGGCGTCGCACACGTCGCCCGCGTCGATGGCCGTCACGGTGTATGAGAGATTGGCCTCGTTGCCCCCCGTGCCCGCGGTGATCCCCGACGGCACCAGCGTGGCGCCGTTGGTGGTCGTGCTGTCGAGACGCACCCAGAACGGTGCGTAGACGACATCGCCCGGAGACATCGACGACGCCACGGCGGGCAGCTGAAAGACGAGCGCCGCTGCAGTGTCCCCCAGATCGACATTGTGATCGTCGTACCCGTCGGTCGCGCTCGTCGTGGATCCCTCCAGATTGAACGAGCCTGCGGTGAAGGTGCCGGTCGCGAACTCGGAGTCGTTCCATGCCGCGAGCGTCACCCCGATACCGACGCCGAGCACCAGCCCACCGGCGAGCACTGCCAGAACCTTGCGTTGCGTGTCCTTCTCAGCCATGACATTCCCCCTCAGGAATCTCACGAGACGCAGATGGCTGGGGATGGTCGCCCTTCGCGGCCCGCATCCGGTACTCGTGTCGTTCCCGACAGCTTTGTCCACTTCTTGCGCCTGTTCAAGGCCTTCCGCGTCACGATTGCGCATTCCGGCTCACGAATTGCGCAGAAACGTCTATCGGTTTCTGCGACCGATCGGATGGTTGCAGTTCGTCCAGAGCTGCAGCTCAGCTCGCGAGAACACGCTGCGCCTCGACGGAGACTTCGGCCGCGATGGTGTCGAGCAGCGCGGAGCGCAGGTTCCACTGCTGCCAGTACAGCCTGACTCGCAGCGGCGGCCCGCCGAGCGGCACGAGCTCGCGCTCCTTCTGCAGGAGCGGCAGCATCCCCCATCCGAGGCCGAGCCGCACGGCGAGCGCGTAGTCGTGCGACGCGGGCACGTAGTGCCGAGGGGCCCCGTGGTGCGCGACCCCCATCCGCTCGAGCCATTCGTGCTGAAGCGTGTCTCGTCTGTCGAAGTCGACGAAGGGCGCCGCGCTCAACGCCTCTCCGGTGACACCGGACGAGAACCAGCGATCAGCGAACGCCGGTTCTGCCATCGCGTGATACTCCAGCACGCCGAGCGGTGCGACGGAGCACCCGGCGACCGGCGCCGCCTCACTCGTGACCGCCGCCATCACCGTGCCGGACTCGAGCAGCCGAGCCGTGAAGTTCTGGTCGTCGCGGTGCAGGTCGAAGTCGAGGTCGTGGGCTGCCGAGAGCCGTGCGAGCGGAGGCAGGAACCACGTCGCCATCGAGTCCGCGTTCACGGCGAGCGGTATGCGGGTGCGGGGCGCCTCGTCGCCCTCGAGGCCGAGTCCTGCGAGGGCATCGTGCTCGAGGAGTGCCAGCTGTCGTGCGAGCCGCACGACAGCCTCGCCCGCCTCGGTGAGACGGGCAGGCTTGGTGCGCACGACGAGGACCCGTCCGAGCTGCTCCTCGAGCGTCTTGAGCCGCTGGCTCACGGCGGAAGGAGTCACACGCAGCACCCGCGACGCCGCGTCGAGGGTTCCCTCGTCGGCCACGGCGGCGACAGTGGCGGCAAGCTCCGGATCGATCCTCACATTAGCCATGCTAATGGCGCACAAGGAATCATCGCTGGTGCTCATGTCCGTGGCATCCGTACCGTGGACTCATGCTCTCCGTCTTCTCGGGTCTCGGACTCGGCCTCTCCCTGATCGTCGCCATCGGCGCGCAGAACGTGTTCGTCCTCCGTCAGGGCATCCGCAGAGAGCACGTCCTGCCGGTCGTCATCATCTGCGCCGTGTCCGACGCCCTGCTCATCGCCGCCGGCGTCGCGGGACTCGGCTTCGTCATCTCCGCAGCCCCGTGGCTCGTGGTCGTCGCGCGCTGGGCGGGGGCCCTGTTCCTCCTGGCCTACGGCATCCTCGCTGCCCGCCGCGCCTGGAGGGGCGGGGAGGAGCTGCGAGTCGACCGGACCGGTGCGGAGGGCTCGGCGCCCGGGTCGGGCGGCGGAACCACGACGGCGACCCGCACCGCGCTCGCTCCCGTGATCGCGACGGCTCTCGCCCTGACCTGGTTGAACCCGCACGTCTACCTCGACACCGTCCTGATGCTCGGGTCGATCGCCGCGACGCACGGCGACGAGCGCTGGCTGTTCGCCGCCGGAGCGATCGCCGCCAGCATCCTGTGGTTCACCGCGCTGGGGTTCGGCGCCCGCTATCTCGGCCGCTGGCTGCGCACGGAACGAGCGTGGCGCATCCTCGACGCGCTGATCGCCGTCGTCATGATCACCCTGGCTGTCAGCCTGGTGCTGCCGGTGCTCGGCGGCTGACCCTGCGTCGCAGACGTGAGCGGACGCCCGTCAGTCGCCGTCGAGGGGCCGAAGGATGCGAGTGAGGAACCTCTGGGTGCGTTCGTGCTGCGGCGCGCCGAAGATATCGGCCGGCGCGCCCTGCTCGACGACCACACCCGCGTCCATGAAGAGCACATGATCCGCCGCCTCGCGCGCGAAGCTCAGCTCATGCGTCACCACGACCATGCTCCACCCCTCGTCGGCGAGCTCCTTGATCACGAGCAGGACCTCCCCCACGAGCTCGGGGTCGAGTGCGCTCGTCGGCTCGTCGAACAGCAGGAGGTCGGGACGCAGCGCGAGAGCGCGGACGATGCCGACCCGCTGCTGCTGACCGCCGGAGAGCTCGTGAGGTCGAGCATCGGCCTTGTCGGCGAGCCCCACGCGGGCGAGCAGGACGCGGGCCTCGGCGACCACCTCGGCCTTGGGCCTGCCCTGCACCCGCCATGGTCCCTCGATCACGTTCTCGAGCACCGAGAAGTGCGGGAAGAGGTTGTGATGCTGGAAGACCATCGCCGACCGATCGCGCAGCGCGAGACGCTTCTGCGCGCGCGTGCGCTTCGACACCGGATCCGACGGGGCGAAGTCGATGTCGGGGCCCCCGGCCACGACGATGGTCCCGGCATCCGGCGTCTCGAGCCCGTTGAGCGCACGCAGCACCGTCGTCTTGCCCGATCCGCTCGGACCGATGAGCACGACGACCTCTCCGCGGTGCAGCGTGAGGTCGATGCCGCGGAGCACCTCGTTGTCGCCGAAGCGCTTGTGAAGGCCGCGGGCGGTGAGCAGTGCGTCGGCTGTGGACCTGGGCGAGTGCGCCGGATCAGTGAGCGACATTGCGATCGAGTCTCCTCTCGAGTGCGCTCTGGCCGAACGACAGCACCAGGCAGATCACCCAGTACACGAGCGCGGCAGCCAGGTAGACGACCATGAACTCCAGGGTCGCCGCCGCGATCTGCTGCGCCACCTTGAAGAGCTCGGTGACGAGGATCAGCGAGGCCAGCGACGTGTCCTTCACCAGCGAGATGAACGTGTTGGACAGCGGAGGCACCGAGACCCGCGCTGCCTGGGGAAGGATCACCCGCGTGAGTGTGCGCGTGCGATTCATGCCGACCGTGTACGCGGCCTCCCACTGCCCCTTCGGGACGGAGAGGATGGCGGCGCGCACCACCTCGGCCCCGTACCCGCCGACGTTCAGCGACAGTGCGATGATCGCGCTGGTCCACGGATCCAGCTTGAGTCCGATCGATCCGAGCCCGTAGAAGATCACGAACAGCTGCACGATCATCGGCGTGCCGCGGATGACCGAGATGTAGAACCTGGCGATGCCCGACAGCACGGGATTGACCGAGATCCGCATCAGTGCTGCGCCGATGGCGAGCACGAGACCCAGCGCGAAAGAGATCAGCGCGAGCGGAACCGTCACCGTCACCCCCGCGAGGGCGATCGGTCCGAGCGAGTCGAAGAACAGCTGCCAGGGATTCTCCATGGGTTACTGGGTCACGTCTTCGCCGAAGTACTTGTCGCTGATCTCGGCCAGTGTTCCGTCGGCACGCAGCTCTTCCAGAGCGCCGTCGATCGCCTCGACGAGATCCGTCTTGTCCTTGGTGAAGACGAATGCCTGCTCACCGGCCTCGTCGGTCTCGGCGGCGATCTTCAGGCCGGACGGGCTGTTGGTGGTCTCATAGTCGAGGAAGGTCAGCTTGTCGTTGACGGTCGCATCCACGCGGCCCTGACGCAGCAGCTCGACGGCCTGCGCCCACCCCTCGACGCCTTCGACGGTGGCACCGGACTCGGTGGCCAGCTCGTACCAGTTGCTGGTGAGCGACTGCGCCGTCGTCTTGCCCTCGAGGTCGTCGAACGACGAGATCGAGTCGTCGTCCTCGGCGACGACGATGACTCCCGGCGAGACGGTGTACGGGGTGCTGAACAGGTACTTCTCCTGGCGCTCCTCATTGATGCTCACCTGGTTGGCGATCACGTCGAAACGGCCCGCGTCGAGACCGGCGAAGATCGCATCCCACTGGGTCTCCTGGAACTCGACCTCGAGGTCGAGCTTGTCGGCGACCGCCTGGATGATCTCGACGTCGAATCCGGTCAGCTCGCCGGTTCCGCCGTCATCGTGGAAGCTGAACGGACGGTACGTGCCCTCGGTGGCGACCGTCAGCGTGCCGTCCGTGACGAGGCCGAAGCCGGATCCGCTCTCACTCGAGCTGCTGTCGGCAGGCGTGGTGCTTCCGCTGCACGCGGTGAGTGCTGCTGCGGCGGCGACCAGTGCGGTGACGGCGATGATGCGACGGGACATGTGACCCTCCTGGGGTGCGGTGAGGCGCGAGTGCTGTGGCGCGGAACTCATTCACAGTACGCGGCATCGGACCGGCATCCCAACATCCGATGACGTCCGATGTCGTACTGCACGCAGAAAGGCCCCCGCAGAATGCGGGGGCCTTTCCGGAATCACACTCAGATGGCGTTGACGTCCAGCGGGATGCCGGGGCCGAACGTGGTCGACACGGCGCCCTTCTGGATGTAACGGCCCTTCGAGCTCGACGGCTTGAGGCGGACGATCTCCTCGAGCGCTGCGCCGATGTTCTCGTCGAGCTGCTCGGCCGAGAACGACGACTTGCCCACGACGAAGTGCACGTTGGCGTGCTTGTCGACGCGGAACTCGATCTTTCCGCCCTTGATCTCCTCGACGGCCTTGGCCGTGTTGGGGGTCACGGTGCCGGTCTTCGGGTTCGGCATGAGTCCACGCGGACCCAGGACCTTTCCGAGACGACCGACCTGGCCCATGAGCTCCGGGGTCGAGACGGCCGCGTCGAACGCGGTCCAGCCTGCGGCGACCTTCTCGATGAGCTCGGCGCCGCCGACCTCATCTGCACCTGCGGCGATCGCTGCCTCGGCCGCGGGGCCGGTGGCGAAGACGATGACGCGGGCGGTCTTACCGGTGCCGTGGGGCAGGATGACGGTGCCGCGCACCATCTGGTCTGCCTTGCGGGGGTCGACGGCGAGCTTCAGCGCGACCTCGACGGTCGAGTCGAACTTCGACGAGCCGGTCTCCTTGGCGAGGGCGACTGCCTCGGTGGGAGTGTAGAAACGGTCTGCCTCGATCTTCTCGGCGGCAGCCTTGTAAGCCTTGGACTTCGTAGCCATGATTATTCTCCTCAGCCCTCGACCGTGATGCCCATGGAACGGGCGGTGCCGGCGATGATCTTCGAGGCAGCCTCGATGTCGTTCGCGTTCAGGTCGGCCTGCTTGGTCTCGGCGATCTGACGGACCTGGTCCTTGGTGATCTTCGCCACCTTGACCGTGTGCGGCGTCGACGAGCCCTTGGGCACGCCGGCGGCCTTCTTGATGAGCTCCGCGGCCGGCGGGGTCTTCAGGATGAACGTGAAGCTGCGGTCCTCGTAGACGGTGATCTCGACGGGGATGACGTTGCCGCGCTGCGACTCGGTCGCGGCGTTGTACGCCTTGCAGAACTCCATGATGTTGACGCCATGCTGACCGAGCGCGGGGCCGATCGGCGGCGCCGGGTTGGCTGCACCGGCGTTGATCTGAAGCTTGATCAGGCCGGTCACCTTCTTCTTCGGTGCCATATCCTCTTCCTTTCATCGAACGGATGCCGGTTGCATCCGCTCTCCCGCGAACCCGGCATCTCCGGGCTGCGGTCGTCTGCGCGCACGCCGAAGCGGCACACAAACCAGACAAGTCTACCTGATGCGGAGCGGGCCCGGGAACGCGAGAACGGCCGCCCCGAATGGGACGGCCGTTCTCGGAGAAGCGTAGGTCAGACCATCTTCGTGACCTGGTCGAACGACAGCTCGACCGGGGTCTCGCGCTCGAAGAGCGACACGAGCACCGTGAGCTTGCCGCTCTCGGGCTTGATCTCGCTGATCGAACCGGGAAGACCCGCGAACGAGCCCTCCTTGATCGTGATGGTCTCGCCGACCTCGAAGTCGACCTCGGCCGGAAGCGGACGAGCGACGGCGAGGCCGCCCTTCGACGCGATGTTCTTGGCGGTCGGGACGTCCTTGACCTCGACGAGCGACTTCAGCATGTTGAAGGCCTCTTCGAAGCGCAGCGGCGTCGGGTTGTGGGCGTTGCCCACGAAGCCGGTGACGCCAGGCGTGTGACGCACGACCGACCAGGTGTCCTCGGTGAGCTCCATGCGCACGAGCACGTAGCCGGGGATGCGCACGCGGGTGACCATCTTGCGCTGGCCGTTCTTGATCTCGACCACGTCTTCCATCGGGACCTCGATCTGATAGATCTCGTCCTCGACCTCGAGCGTCGACTTGCGCTGCTCGATGTTGGCCTTGACCTTGCGCTCGAATCCGGCGTAGGAGTGGATGACGTACCACTTGCCCGGAAGCATCCGCAGGTCGAGGCGGAACGCCTCATACGGGTCTTCCTCGGCGTCGTCGCCCTCTTCGGACTCATCGTCGTCGGACTCGGCCACGGCGTCATCGTCGCCGTTGATGTCGGGTCCGTCGTAAGGGGTGACCTCGTCGGCCTCAGCGGCCTCGAGCTCGGCGGTCTCTTCCGCCACAGAATCGTTCAGGACCTCAGCGGCAGCCTCAGACTCGGCCGCTTCGTCCAGGTTGAGAGCGTCGTTCACGATCGCGTCCGCCTCCGGGTCGTCGATTTCGATGTCGTTGTCGTCGTCCTGCACATCGGCGTCGGCGTCTCCGTCGACGTCCTCGATGTGGAGGGCGACATGTTCGGCCGAGGTGACCGACTGCTCTTCCGCAGCGAGCACGTTGCCCTCCTGGGCCTCGTCCTCTTCGCTGGACTGCTCAGCAGCAGTCGCCCAGTCGGCGTCGTCGGAATATCGTTCAGACACGTTGTTTCTTTCCAATCACTGCGGCCAGGGCCGCGAGGGCGTCAGGCGCCCGGGACCCCGAAGACGATGTGCGTGACCCAGGCGAACAGGGTGTCGAGTCCGTAGACGATGCCCATGACGATGAGAACGAAGACGAGCACCACTGCGGTGAACTTGACCAGTTCCTTGCGGGTCGGCGTGACGACCTTGCGCAGCTCGGCGATGACCTGACGGAAGAACAGAGCGATGCCCCCGAAGAAGCCCACGATGCCACGCTTCTTCTCGCGGGTGGCGCCGGCCGCGACGACCTCGCCGCGCGGTTCGTCCTGATCCATCCTGAATGTACCTTTCGTGTGTCAGCGTGTGCTGACGCGCAGGGCGGACAGGAATCGAACCTGCAACCTGCGGTTTTGGAGACCGCTGCTCTGCCAATTGAGCTACCGCCCTAGAGACCGGGAGGTCTCGGGGTGTCATCTCCATCCTGCCATCGTTACCCGACCGCAAGGACCGGGGCACGGCGAAAGAATGCAGACAACAACTGCTCGTCAAGCATACGGCATCCGTCGGTCAGCGCCGAACCGGGCCCGCTCTCGTCGTTGTTGTTAGGCTCGGCGGGCGGACGAAACGGGAGGGGGCGCAGTGAGCGCTGACGTGCAGCAGTTCCAGGTGGACCTGCGCGGTGTCGTCGACCTCCTGAGCCGCCACATCTACTCGAGTCCTCGCGTGTATCTGCGCGAACTGCTGCAGAACGCCCGCGATGCGATCACCGCACGCCGCGAGGTCGACGGGCAGGGCGGGAGCATCCGCATCACCGCGCTGACGGACACCACGGGCGAGTTCGTCCTGCGCGACGACGGGATCGGCCTGACCGCAGCCGAGGTAGGCGACCTGCTCGCCACGGTCGGCCGCAGCTCGAAGCGCGACATCTTCGACCTCCCGCGCAGCGACTACCTCGGTCAGTTCGGCATCGGCCTGCTGAGCTGCTTCATGGTCGCCGATTCGATCGTCATCCGCTCGCGCAGCGTCCGGGGCGGCCCGGCCGTCGAGTGGACGGGCAGCGCGGACGGGACCTTCCGCGTCGTGGAGATCGACGACGATCTGCCGATCGGCACGAGTGTGCATCTCCGCGCTCGTTTCGACGCCGACGAGCTGCTGCGCCCCGCGGCCGTGCGAGAGCTGGCCACCGCCTTCGCCGAGTTCCTCCCCGTGCGGGTGATCCTCGACTCTCCGAGCGGCGACATCGACATCACCCGGCGCGCGCCGTTCCTCGACCCCGCCGACGACATCGACGGCGCCGTGCAGTACGGGCGCGACCTGCTCGGTGCGAGCCCGCTCGACGTGATCGAGCTCAGCGAGCCGGCCACCGGCACACGGGGACTCGCCTACGTCCTGCCCTACGCTCCCCCGCCGGGCGCCCGCCAGGCGACGCGCATGTATCTCGGCAGGATGCTCCTGGGCGAGCGGGTCGACGACGTGCTGCCCGAATGGGCGTTCTTCGTGCGCGCCGTGGTCGATTCGACCGGCCTCGCCCCGACGGCGAGCCGCGAATCGCTCGTCGACGACGCGGCCCTCGAGCGTGTGCGCGAGCAGCTCGGTGCCGGCATCCGCCGCTGGGTGCTCGAGCTGGGCCTGCGCGAACCGCACAGACTCGCCCAGTTCGTGGCGATCCACGAGGTCGGTCTGAAATCGCTGGTGCGGCACGACGACGAGCTCGCGCAGTTCATCATGCGCTGGCTGACCCTCGAGACCACCCACGGAACGATGCGCATCGGCGACCTCGTCGAACGATACCCGCACGTGCGATTCGCGCAGTCGGTCGACGAGTTCCGCCAGGTCGCAGGGATCTCCCCCGGGTCCGAGGTGCTGGTCAACGGCGGCTACCTGTACGACGCGGACCTCGTGCGGATGCTGCCGGAGCTCTACCCGCACGTGACGATCGAACTCGTCGACGTGGCCGGGGAGCTCGATCGTCTCGACCCTCCGCCGCTGGACGACCGCGACGCCGCGCTGGCCCTCGAGGCCCGCGCCGGCGGCGTGCTGACCGCATCCGGCTGCTCCGTCACCGTGCGGTCGATCGACCAGCCCGAACTCGCAGCGCTGTACGTCGCCGACCCCGAGGTGCTGCGCAGGATCGACCGCGGCCGCACCAAGGGCATCACCGGATCGCTGTGGGGCGGGGTGCTCGACCGCATCGACTCGACCCTCTCGGCCTCCCGCGACGACGATCTCAGCGCGCGCCTGTGCCTGAACTGGTCGAACCGCGTCGTGCGCGCGCTCGTCCGCGTGCAGGACGACGCGGTGTTCGCCCGCACCGTGCAGCTGCTCTACATCCAGGCGCTGCTGGCGGGACACCATCCGCTCTCCGACGCCGATCGCGCACTCATGTCGACCGCGCTCTCGGACCTCGTCTCGCTGTCCGCCGGCATCGAAGCGGATTCGATCCCCTTCGACGACGCCCCCTGATCTCGCTCCGACCGCTCGCTCCGACCGCTCGCTCCGTTCGAAGGATCCCCCATGACCAGTCCGAAGAAGCGCTTCTCTCAGCTCATCGAGGAGATCGACCGCACGCCCTGGGGTCCGGCGGAGCAGGCGCTGGTGGCGGATGCCGTCTCGCTCGCCGTCGAGCTCGGCGACGAGCGGCTCGAGTACGAGGCGCGGATGAGGCAGACCGCCTCCGCGAACATGAACGGCGCGACGGATGTGATGCTGAACTCGTTCGCGTGGTGCCTCGCCCGACACGACTCCGACCCGCAGCGCTTCCCCGCCGACCTCGACTACGGCGGCGCCGATCTGATGTGGCAGTTCAAATGGATGGCGTCTTCTCTGCGTTCGTCGCCCGCGTTCTCGACCGAGCAGATCACCGCGGTCCTCGACGACATGGAGACGCACTATCGCAAGGCCGGTCTCGGCATGAGCGGAGTGCTCACGGCCCGATTCGAAGACGCCTGGGACGCCGGTCGACTCGACGACGCCGAGGCTCTGCGCGCGCAGCTCGAGGCCACACCCCGAGACGACCACAGCCACTGCGACGCCTGCGGACGCAGCCAGTTCGCCGGCTTCTTCGCCGAGACCGATCGAGATGCCGAGGCCATCCGACTCGTCGAGGAGATGCTCGAAGGCGGCTTCTCGTGCGGCGAAGAGCCCGAGCACGCACTGTCGCGAGTGCTCGTGCCCTACCTTCGTGCCGGGCGCTTCGACGAGGCGAGGAGCGCGCACCTGCGCAGCTACCGGCTCGCGAAGGACAACCCGGACAACCTGCGGATCGTCGCCCACAACATCGTGTTCGCCGCCCTCACCGGCAACGAGGCACGCGCGCTCGCGCAGGTCGAGCGTCACATCGGCTGGCTCGCTCACGACGGACTCAACGTCGATGCCCACTTCGCCGCGCTGGCGGCGTTCGCCTTCGCCCTCGATCGTGTGACCGCGGCGGGTCACGGCGATGCCACGGTGCGCGGTGCCGACTCCCCCGCGCTCGAGGAGTTCTTCGGCGAGCACGACGGAGCCTGGGGCGCCGCCGAACTCGCCGCCACCGCGTGGGCTGCCGCCGAGCGCATCGGCTCGGACTTCGATCTGCGGGACGGCACCGAGGGCCACGCCCGCAGCCTCACCCGCCTGCGCGCTCTCGCCGACGAGCACTACGCCGTGCCCATCCGTTCGGATGCCTTCGTCACGGCTCCGGACGCGGCGACACCCGACGATCCCGACGCGTGGTTCGAACGGGTCATGAACCTCGCCCAGTTCGGCGCGGAGCACGAGACGTTGCGCGCCCTGCCGCACGCGCTGAGCGTCGAGGACCCTTCGAAGCTCGCCGAGCTCCTGTCGATGCGCCTCGGCATCCTGATCGCCCTCGACCGAGCAGAAGAGGCCGCCGACCTGCTGCCCGCGCGGATCGATGCCCTGCGCGCCGCAGGCCTCGACGCACAGGCCGATCTCGAACTGCGCCTCGGTCTCGCGACCTTCGGCCTGAACACCCCCGAGGCTGCGGCGGCGCTCGAGGACGAGCTCGCGAACACGGACGCTCTGCCCGCATGGTCGCGCGGAGATCTGGCGATCAGCCGCGCGTCGCTGCACCTGCACGCGGATGAACCAGGCGCCGCCCTCGACATGGCGGAGATCGCGGCTCGCGCCTTCGCCGAGGCCGAGGACGCGCGCCTCTCGAACACGACGACGCTCGTCGCCATCTCGGCCGTGCTGCAGAAGGGCGACATCGAAGCGGCATCCGCTCTGCTCGATCGCTTCTTGGCCCAGGACGATCTCAGCATCGGTCATCGCGCGCAGGCGCTGCAGACGCGCGCGAAGGTGCGCGGCGGAAGCGAGTCGTTCGCGGAGGGCGCTGCGGATGCCGACGAGGCGACCCGTCTTCTCGCCGGGCTCGGTGCGACCACGGCCCTGGCCGCCGCGCACCTGCTCGCGGGGGCGCTCTGGGAGGACGCGGGCGACCCCGAGAAGGCCGTCACCCGCTACCGGGTCACCTCGCGGCTCGTCGCGCAGGAGGGCGGCGACCAGGCGGGCGCGGACTTCCGGCTCGCGCGCGCGATGCTCGCGGCCGGGGACGCCGAGGTGGCGGCCGAGCTGTTCGGACAGGTGCTCGAGCGCGAAGAGCAGGCCGAGGTGCCCGCCGCCTCCCGAGCGATGACGGCGTCTCTTCTCGCGCGCGCCCTCGGATCGGCCGGCGAGTTCGGACAGGCTGTCGGCGCATTCGGGTATGCGGGCGAGTTGTTCGGCGAGGCGGAGGAGCATGCCGACCAGGCGATGGCGCTGACCGAGCGCGCCAAGATCCTCGCCCGGTTCGACGAGCACGCGGAGGCGATCGCGACACTCGAATCGGCATCCGAGATCGTGCGCCGGGCCCCCGAGGCGGTCGGCGCCCTCGCTGACGTGCTGCACAACCTCGGACAGGCTTATGCGGCCACGCAGGACGACCGCGCCTTCGCCCTCTTCGACGAGGTCGCCGCGCTCGCTCACGAGCACGAGGCGGCGTGGCTGCTCGCCGACATCACCGACTCGCGGGGCCGGGCGCTCGCCCAGTTCGGCCGCACCGACGAGGCCGTCGCCGCTGCGCTCACCGCGGCCGACGGATTCGCGGCGATCGGGGATGCGGGCTCGGCCGGCGGCTCCGAGCTGTTCGCCGCCCGTCTGCTGGTCGGCGACGACCGGGCTGCGGACTCCGTGCCGATCTACCGCAGCGCCCTCGAGCACTCCGACGGCTACCCGCCGCTGCAGCAGGTCTCGGCGCTCGAACTCGGCAACGTGCTCGAGGCGCTCGGACGCCACGGCGAGGCGACCGAGGTGCGGGCACTCCTCGACAGCTGACTCAGAGGAACTGCTGACTCAGAGGAACTGACGCCAGTTGGCCCGCGCGAGGTCGAGCAGCTCGTCTCCCTTGCCCGACATCACCGTGCGGATCGCGTACAGAGCGAAGCCCTTGACCTGCTCGGCCTCGATGGCCGGGGGCATCGACAGCTCCTGGCGCTCGGTCACGACGTCGAGCAGCGCAGGGCCGTCATGCGCGAGCACCTCGCGGACGGCATCCGGCAGGTCCTCGCTGTTCTCGACCCGACGGGCGAAGATCCCCATGGCCTCGGCGATGGCCGCGAAGCTCGGGTTGTCGAGCGCGGTGCCGTAGTTGACGAAGCCCGCGGCCTTCATCTCGAGCTCGACGAAGTTCAGCGACGAGTTGTTCACGACGACGGTCTTCACGGGCAGCTTGTTCTGCGTGAGCGTGAGCAGTTCGCCCAGCATCATCGCGAGCCCTCCGTCGCCGGCGAGCGCGACCACCTGACGAGCCGGATGCGAGACCTGCGCGCCGATGCCATGAAGCAGCGCATTCGCCATCGACCCGTGCGTGAACGAGCCGATCAGGCGTCGGTTCTCGGTCATCGACAGATAGCGGGCGGCCCACACGGTGGGCGAGCCGACGTCGGCGGTGAAGATCGCGTCATCCGCGGCCTGCTCATCGAGCAGCCGGGCGAGGTACTGCGGATGGATGGGGCGGCCCGCCTTGGTCGGCGTCGCGAGGTCGTCGAGCTTGGCCCTGGTCTTGCGATAGTGCGCGGTGGAGTCGTCGAGGTGACCGCGGTCGTTCGTCTCGGCGAGTCGCGGCAGCAGCGCCGTGACGGTCGCGCCGACGTCGCCGACCAGGCCCAGATCGAGCGGATGCCGTCTGCCGAGCTGCGAGCCGCGGATGTCGACCTGGATCGTCGTGGCGTGCTCGGGATAGAACTGCTCGTAGGGGAAGTCGCTGCCCAGCACCAGCAGCGTGTCGGCGGCTTCCATCGCCCGGTAGCCGGAGGCGAAGCCGAGCAGCCCCGTCATGCCGACGTCGAACGGGTTGTCGTACTCGATGAACTCCTTGCCCCGGAGCGCGTGCACGATCGGCGCACCGAGTCGGTCGGCGAGTGCGATGACCTCGTCGTGAGCCCCCTCGACACCCGCGCCTGCGAGGATCGTGGTCTTCTTCGACGCGTTGAGCAGCGTCGCCGCGCGCGCGAGCTCGTCTCCGCTCGGCACGATCACGGGGTGGGAGCGTTCGATGACCACGGCTCGGTCGTCGGCGATCTCCGAGAGCGCGACGTCGCCCGGGATCACGAGCACCGCGACCCCGCGCTGCTCGATGGCGGCGCGCATCGCGATCTCCAGCAGGCGCGGCATCTGCTTGGGGTCGGCGACGTACTCGACGTAGACGCTGCACTCGCGGAAGAGCTCCTGCGGGTGGGTCTCCTGGAAGTACCCGGTGCCGATCTCGGTGGTGGGGATGTGCGCGGCGATCGCCAGCACCGGCACCCGCGAGCGGTTCGCGTCGAAGAGTCCGTTGATCAGGTGCAGGTTGCCCGGACCGCACGAACCGGCGACCACCGCGAGCTCACCCGTGAGCGACGCATCGGCCGCCGCCGCGAATGCCGCGGACTCCTCATGCCGCACGTGCACCCAGCGGATGCCGCCGTCCTTCCGGAGGGCGTCGGTGAACCCGTTGAGGGAGTCGCCCGGGAGGCCGTAGACACGGTCGATCCCGTTGGCGCTGAGGGTCTTGACGATGTTCGCTGCGACGGTTGCCATGCTTCCAACCTACGCCCGGGTGCCGCGGAGGGATCCGGCATCCGTCGAACATCCGCTCTCCGGATGCCGCACTGCGGAGACGATGATGGGGGCGGATGCCGTGGCATCCGCCCCCATCAGGGAGAGTCGCTCAGCCGATGCGGATCAGCTTCTTGTTGACGAACTCGTCGGCGGCGAGGTGACCCAGCTCACGCGACGTGCCGCTGCGCTTGATGCCGCCGAACGGCAGCTCGGGGCTGTCGGCCAGCACCAGGTTGACGTAGACCATGCCCGCCTCGATGTTGTCGGCGACACGCTCGGCCTGCTCGGCATCGGTCGTGAAGACGTACGAGCCGAGCCCGAAGGTCGTGTCGTTCGCGAGGGCGACAGCGGCATCCTCATCGGCGACCCGGTAGACGACCGCCGCGGGGCCGAAGAGCTCCTCGCGGTAGACGTTCATGTCGGGCGTCACGTCGGCGAGCACGGTCGGGGCGAAGAACGCCCCGTCGCGGGTGCCGCCGGTCAGCAGTGTCGCTCCCTGCTCGACGGCCTGGTCGATCTGCTTCTGCAGGGTCTCCGCCGCCGTCTCCGACGAGACCGGGCCGAGCACGGTGTCGTCGAGCGTCGGGTCGGTCGCCTGCACCGATGCCATCGCGGCCGTGAACTTCTCGACGAACGAGTCGTATAGGTCGTCGACGATGATGAAACGCTTCGCGCCGTTGCACGCCTGGCCGTTGTTGTCGAGACGCGCGTCGACGCCCGCCTGCACGGTGGCGTCGAGGTCGTCGGTCGAGAGCACGATGAACGGGTCGGACCCGCCGAGCTCGAGCGCGACCTTCTTGAGGTTGCGTCCGGCGATCTCGGCGACCGCGGCGCCTGCGCGCTCCGAGCCGGTGAGCGAGACGCCCTGCACGCGCGGGTCGGCGATCATGTCGGCGATCTGCTCGTTGGTCGCGAGGACGTTCTGGTACGCGCCCGTCGGGAATCCGGCGTCGTGGTAGATCGCCTCGATCGCGGTCGACGACTCCGGGCACTGCGGAGCAGGCTTCAGCAGGATCGTATTGCCGACGATCAGGTTCGGCGCAGCGAAGCGGACGATCTGATAGGCCGGGAAGTTCCACGGCATGATGCCGACGAGCGGTCCGAGCGACGACCGGCGCACGATTGCCGAGCCCTCGCCGAGGATCGCGATCGGCTGGTCGGCCATGATGGCCTCGGCCTGGTCGGCGTAGTACTCGGCGATGTCGGCGGCGAAGTCGACCTCTCCGAGGGCGGCCTCGCGGGGCTTGCCCATCTCGCGCACGAAGACGTCGGCGAGCTCCTCGCGGCGCTCGCGGTGCAGCTCGGCGGCGCGACGGAGGAGCGCTGCGCGCTCAGCCACGGTCGAGGACCGGGACCATTCGCGGTGCGCCTCGTCGGCGGCCGCGACAGCCGCCTCGATCTGCGCATCCGTGAACGTGTCGAAGGACGCCAGCGTCTCTCCGGTGGCGGGGTTGATGACGGCGTAATCGGTCATGTTCTCTCCTCCTCTGGCCGACCGGTCAGGAGACCGGGATCAGCGTGTACTTGGTGGACAGGTACTCGTGGATGCCCTCGAGACCGCCCTCGCGGCCGACGCCGGACTGCTTGACGCCGCCGAAGGGGGCTGCGGCGTTCGACACCACGCCCACGTTGAGACCCATCATGCCGGTCTCGAGCCGGTCGATCATCCGCTGCCCGCGCTGCAGGTTCTCGGTGAACACGTACGAGACCAGCCCGTACTCGGTGTCGTTGGCGAGACGGACGGCCTCGTCCTCGTCCTCGAAGGTCGCGATCGCCAGCACCGGGCCGAAGATCTCCTCGCGGAGGATCGCCGAGCCCGCCACCACGTCGGTGAGCACGGTCGGCTCGTAGAAGGTGCCCGTGCCCTCGACGGCCTTGCCACCCGCGAGCAGGGTCGCGCCGCGCTCGACGGCGTCGTCGACGAGCTCGCCGGCCTTCGCGACGGCATCCTCGTCGATCAGCGGGCCGATGGCCACGCCCTCTTCGGTGCCGCGGCCGATCTTCATCGCGTTGACGCGCTCGGTGACCTTGCGGCCGAATTCCTCGGCGACGTCCTTGTGCACGATGAAGCGGTTGGCAGCGGTGCACGCCTGGCCGATGTTGCGGAACTTCGCGGCCAGTGCGCCGTCGACGGCCTTGTCGAGGTCGGCATCGTCGAAGACGACGAACGGCGCATTGCCGCCGAGCTCCATCGACACGCGCAGCACGCCCTCAGCGGCCTGGGCGATGAGCTTGCGGCCCACCTCCGTCGAACCGGTGAACGACAGCTTGCGCAGGCGCGGGTCGGCGATGATCGGGGCCGAGAGCGCCGACGACTTGGAGGTCTGCACCACGTTCACGACACCGGCGGGGAGGCCGGCCTTCTCGAGCAGCGACGTGAAGAACATCGTCGTCAGCGGCGTGAGTGCCGGGGGCTTGATCACCACGGTGCAGCCGGCGGCGAGCGCCGGCGCGATCTTGCGAGTGGCCATCGCGAACGGGAAGTTCCACGGCGTCACGAAGAACGAGGGGCCGACGGGCCGCTGCGAGACGACCATGTGGCCGGTGCCCTCCGGGTTGATGCCGTAGCGACCGCTGATGCGCACGGCCTCCTCGCTGAACCAGCGGAGGAACTCGCCGCCGTAGCCGACCTCGCCGCGCGCCTCGGCGAGCGGCTTGCCCATCTCGAGGGTCATCAGCAGCGCGAGATCCTCCTTGTGCTCCTGCACGAGGTCGAATGCCCGGCGCAGGATGTCGCTGCGGGTGCGAGGTGCGGTCGCGGCCCATGCGTCCTGCGCGGCGACTGCCGCATCCAGCGCGCGGATGCCGTCACCCGGGGTCGCGTCGGCGATCGTGCGGATGACCGCACCGGTCGCGGGGTCCTTCACGTCGAACGTGCCCCCGGTCTCGCCGTCGATCCACTCTCCCCCGATGAAGAGGCCGGTGGGGATGCTGTCGAGCAGCGCCTGCTCAGTCTGAGTGCTCATGGAATCTCTTTCTGTGGGGAGGATGGGATGCCGGTGCCGCGGGATTCCGTCAGCGCCGGCGGTTGCTCGCGGGAGCATCCATGCTGAGGGTCTCGCCGCGGAAGAACGCCGGGCGCTTGATGGACTGCCAGATCATGATGACGATGCCGATCACGATGATGCCGACGCCGAGGACGAACACGAGTCCGAGGCCCCCGATGTTCGATCCGCTGCCGTACGCGGGGTCCATCGAGTCGATGAGCGTCGTGACGAACAGGACGGCGAGGATCGCACCGCCGACGAGCGGGAACAGGAACGTGAAGAAGAAGCTCCTGGCGGAGTCGAACCACTGCTTGCGGAAGTACCAGACGCACGCGAACGCGGTGAGGCCGTAGTAGAAGCAGATCATCATGCCGAGCGACAGGATGGTGTCGGTGAGGACGTTCTCGCTGACGAGGCGCATCACGGCGTAGAAGACGGATGCGACGACGGCCGACACGATCGTCGAGTAGCCCGGCGTGAAGAACCGCGGGCTGACCCGGGCGAACTTCTTGGGCAGGGCGCCGTAGTGCCCCATCGCCAGCAGCGTGCGAGCGGGTCCGACTGCGGTCGACTGCAGCGAGGCCGCCGAACTCGACAGCACCGCGAGCGAGACCAGGAACGCCAGCGGTCCGAGGATCGGATCCGAGAGCGCGAAGAACACGTTCGCCGAGATGTCCTCGTTCGCGAGCCCGTAGTCGCCCGTGCCGACGCCGGCGAACATGATGAGGCCGATGGCCAGCAGCAGGTAGAGGGCGACGACGACGACGACCGTGACCATCGCGGCGCGCCCCGGCGTCTTGGCCGGGTCCTTCGTCTCCTCGTTCATGGTGAGGACGACGTCCCAGCCCCAGAAGATGAAGATCGACAGCGAGAGCCCTGCGGCGAAGGCGCTGAAGGACGGAACCTCGAACGGGTTGAACCACGACCACGAGAAAGAGGTCGGCTCGGGAGCGTCTCCGGAGACGGCCTTGACGATCGCGACGGTGGCGAAGACCACGAGCACGAGCACCTGGAAGCCGACGAGGATGTACTGGAACTTCTGCGTCGTCTGCATGTCGCGGTACGACACGAGCGTCGCGCCGAGCATGAAGAGCAGGCACACGACGACGTTGATGATCGGGTTGAACGCCAGGTCGGCGATCTCGGGGTTGCCGCTGAGCTGGGCGATCAGCAGGAAGAGGAACTCGACCGCGATGCCGGCGAGGTTCGACAGCACGATGACGGTGGCGGCGATCAGGCCCCAGCCCGTCATCCAGCCGATCCACGGCCCGAACGCCCGCACCCCCCACGTGAACGAGGTGCCGGAGTCCGGCATCATGCGGTTGAGCTCGCGGTAGCCGAAGGCGGTCAGGAGCATCGGGATGAAGCCGACGAGCATGATCGCGGGCACCTGGGTGCCGACGACGGCGACCGTCGGGCCGAGCGATGCGGTGAGCGTGTAGGCCGGCGCGATGGTCGAGACGCCGATGACGACGGCTCCGAGCACTCCGACGGCACCCGCGCTCAGCCCCTTCTGCGAGATGCCGGTCGTCACACCGGATGCGGGCTCCGTCGCCCGGTTCGTGCTGCTCATCAGCGGACTCCTGCTTCGGCGCGGGTGCGCGGGACGACGATCATGGGGACGGGCAGTTCGTGCAGCATCTTCGCTGCGGTCGAGCCCAGGAACAGGCGGCGCGGCTGCGCCAGGCGACTGGAGCCGACGAGGACGACCTCGCCGGGGAGCCACGAGAGGTTCGCGACGGCATCTTCGACGGTGTCGCCGGGGGCCTCTTCGACCTCGGCCTTCAGCTCGTCGGGCAGCAGGCTCTTGGCGACCTCGAGCACGTCGTTCGCGTGCGCGTCGCCGACCACGCGGATCGCGCCGGTGTCGAGACCGGGCGGCACGTCGAACGGCACGAGCGAGACGAGGCGCAGGCCGACACGGGACTCGGTGGCGATCGCGGCGGCCTCGTCGAGGAGGTTGTCGGCACCCGCGCGGTTGCCGACCGCGGCCGTCACGCGAGGAAGCACGTGATCGTCCTGGTCCGCGGTGCCCGCGGGGGCGAGCGCGACGGGGATGGTCGACGAGTGCAGCAGCTCCGACGCGACGCTGCCGAGGCGGTGGCGGCCGAAGATGCTGCCGCCGGCCGTGCCGATGACGATCAGCCTGGCGCCGAACTCCTCGCCGGCGGCGATCAGCCCTTCGGCGAAGGACTCGCCGAACCGCACGTGGCCCGTGCGGGTGAGCTCCTGCGGCAGTCGGACGACCGCATCCTCGAGCCATTCCTTCGCCTGGCGGCGGATGTGGTCCTCGTACGCCCGCTCGGGGGGAACGGCCGCACTGCGGGTGCCCTCCGACGGCAGCACGATCACGAGGTGCAGCACCGCGCCGAGGCTGCGGGCGAGCCGCGCGCCGAGCGCTGCGGCATCCGCTCCCGCATCCGTCGCGGTGTACCCGACGACGACCGCGCCGGTCATCAGCCGACCTCGGCGGTGTCGCCGGCGGCGCGCGTCGCTTCGACGATGTTCGAGGCGACGAGGTGCCCCATGCGGATCGCGCCGTCGACGTGCTGATATCCGGCGCCCGCCATGTCGCTGCACGCGAAGTGGATGGGGCCGACGGCCGAGCGGAGGTCGGCGCCGTAGCGGTGGAGTCCGCCCATGTCGAAGCTCGCCGCGTACGCTCCGCGGGTCCACTCCTCCGTGCCCCAGTCGCTCTCGTAGTAGACGACCGGGTTCTTCGCCTCGTCGCCGTAGTAGTGCGAGAGGGACTCGAGGATGCGCTCCTTGCGCTCCTCGGCCGACAGCGTGAACAGGTCGTCGGCGTTCTGGTCGCTGACGAAGCCGACCAGGGTGCCGCGCTCGTCGCCGTGGTTCGTGTTGTCGTACGCCTCGTGCGCGAGCTCGTACGGGCTGAACGCGGTGCCGCTGAGGCCCTGCTCGCGCCAGAACGGGCGGTCGTAGACGGCGTGCACCTTGATGACGAAGCCCATCGAGATGTGCTGGTGCATCTGGTGCTGGCGCCGGGGAAGCGGCGGGACGAAGGCGATACGGCTGTAGAGCACCGGAGCATGCGCGAGGATCGCGAAGCGGGCGCGCACGGTGGTGTCGTCGGTCGTGGCGGTCACACCGTCGACGCCCCATTCGAGCGAGCGCACCGGCTGGTTGAGGATGACGTCGTCGCCCAGGCGCTCGGCGAGCAGCAGCGGCACCTTCTGCAGACCGCCCACCACCCGCTTGTCGAGGATGAAGTCGGCGTCGACGAGGTTGGAGTACGACCCGGCGGATGCCGCCATGAGCAGCGACTGCAGCAGCGAGAACGAGTGCGTCGGCTTGGTGAGCATCGCGGAGCCGGTGGCGAAGGCGAGATTGCGCACGGCCTCGTCATCGTCGGTCTGCACACGCAGCCAGGCGTCCCAGGTGATCGAGTCCCATTCCTTCGCGAGCGGGTGCTCCCACGGACGGTCGGGGTCGATCTCGGCGACCATGGCGTCGAGGCGCTCGGTGATCTCGGCGATGACGGCCTCGGTCTCAGCGGACACCGGGAACATCTCGCCGGTGAAGCGATGCGTCTGCCCGTCCGGACCGACGTAGACGCTGTCGCCCTCGCGGTAGCGGCTGTAGGTCTCGAGCCCCAGCTCCTCGATGGTGTCCTTCAGGGCGTCCTGGTCGGGCGAGACCCACTGGCCGCCGATCTCGAGCATGGCGCCGTCGATGACGTCGGTCCACAGTCGTCCGCCGACGCGGTCACGCGCCTCGAGTACGGCGACCGACAGGCCGGCCTTGCGCAGGTCGTTCGCCGCCGTGAGCCCTGCGGCTCCGGCTCCGACGATCAGCACGTCGCGAGTGATCTCAGCCATCTGCTTCTCCTTCATTGGAAAGGTTGTGCCGGCCGCGACTCGAAATCCCCCGATCCTCGTCGCGGCCGGACGTGTGGTGGCAGTCGCGGACGAACCGCGGCTGCTGGTCTGTCAGCCCGCGGTGGCGGCGAGCGCGGCCGCGACGACGTCGAGGCCCTCGTTCAGGAGGTCGTCGCCGATCGAGAGCGGCGGGAGGAACCGGATGACGTTGCCGTAGGTGCCGCACGTCAGGACGATGACGCCCTGCGCGACGCAGGCCTTGGCGACCGCGGAGGTGAGGGCGGCGTCGGGCGCGTTGGTCTCGGGGTCGACGAACTCGGCGGCGATCATGGCGCCGTGGCCGCGAATGTCTCCGATGCGGGCGTCCTTCTCCTGCATGGCTCCGAGGCGTGCCGTGAGGATCTCGCCGATCTCGCGAGCGCGCTCGATCACGCCGTCGTTCTCGAACACATCGATCGCGGCGAGCGCCGCGGCGCAGGCGATCGGGTTTCCGCCGTAGGTGCCGCCGAGGCCGCCTGCGTGCGAGGCGTCCATGATCTCGGAGCGCCCCGTGACGGCGGCGAGGGGCAGACCGCCCGCGATGCCCTTGGCGGTCGTGATGAGGTCGGGCTCGATGCCGAAGATCTCGCTCGCGAACATGTGGCCGGTGCGGGCGAAACCGGTCTGCACCTCGTCGGCGATGAACACGACGCCGTTCGCGCGGGACCACGAGGCGATCGCCGGGAGGAAGCCCTCCGCCGGGACGATGAAGCCGCCCTCTCCCTGGATCGGCTCGATGATGACGGCGGCGAGGTTGTCGGCGCCGATCTGCTTCTCGAGCTGCAGGATCACGCGGGCGGCGGCCTCTGCGCCGTCGAGACCGTCGCGGAACGGGTACGACATCGGCGCACGGTACACCTCGGGGGCGAACGGGCCGAAGCCGCTCTTGTACGGCATCGACTTCGCGGTCAGCGCCATGGTGAGGTTGGTGCGGCCGTGGTAGCCGTGGTCGAAGGCGACGACGGCCTGGCGACCGGTGTGCTTGCGGGCGATCTTGATCGCGTTCTCGACGGCCTCGGCGCCGGAGTTGAACAGGGCGCTCTTCTTGGCGAAGTCGCCGGGAGTGAGGCGGTTGAGCGCTTCGGCGACACCGATGTACGACTCGTACGGCGAGATCATGAAGCAGGTGTGCGTGAACTGCGCGGCCTGCGCGGCCACGGCTGCGGCGATCTTGGGGTGCGCGTTGCCGACGGTCGTCACGGCGATGCCGGAGCCGAGGTCGATCAGCGAGTTGCCGTCGGCATCCACGACCACTCCCCCGCCGGCGGCGACGGCCGCGACGGGAACCGTGTGCCCGACGCCGGCGGCGACGGCATCGGCCTTGCGGGCGAGGATCTCGGCCGAGCGGGGGCCGGGAAGGTCGGTGACGAGACGACGCTCCTGGGGGAGGTCGGGTCCGCCGAGCGGGACTGCAACAGCTGCGGTGTCGAGGAGAGCCATGTCCGTGAGCGTACGACCGCATCCGACGTCGGCGCATTCGCCCGGCTGTACAATCTGGGAGAGATCATCGCCCGACCGTATAAGCGCTGATCCGGATGCCGAGAGGACCGCAGCGCATGGACGACGCCGAACAGCCCACGCTGCGCGCTCTCTTCCGGCGCCGCGATCTCGGGCTCGTGCTGATCTCGGACGCGGACGGCCTTCCGGACGGCGCCCTCGATCGCCCCCTGCGGTGGGTGCACAGCTCCGACCTCGCCGACCCGACGCCGTTCCTCGCCGAGGACCTCGCACTGCTGACGACGGGCACCCAGTTCGACGTCGGCACCGATTTCGACGTCTACGTCGGGCGGCTGGCGGATCGCGGGGTGCTCGGCCTCGGATTCGGCACGGACGTGCACCGTGCCGCGATCCCCGACGAGCTGATCCTCGAGTGCGCACGCCGCGGGATCCCCCTCTTCGAAGTCCCCTATCGCACGCCCTTCATCGCCGTCGCCCGCGCGCACTCCGAAGCGATCGCGGCGCAGGCCTACGCCCGCAGGTCGTGGGCGCTCGACACCCAGCGCGCACTCGCACTGGCCGCGCTGCGCCCCCGCGGACTCGACGCGACCGTCGCAGAGCTCGGCCGTCGCCTGGATGTCTGGGCCGGAATGTACGACGCGTCCGGCGCCCTGCAGCTGTCGCACCCCCGATCGGCCGTCACTGCAGGACGACTGACCGAGCTCGGCGAACGGGTCACCGAGATCCTCACCCGTGGGCTCGAGGCCGGGCAGTCGCTCACGATCGACGATCAGACGTTCACGCTCTTCACGGTGGGGCGCGGCGGACACCTGCGCGGGGTGATCGCGTTGGCTGTCGATGCGCTCGACGCCGAGGCGCGCACGGTCGTGACATCGGTGATCGCGATGGCCGGACTCGCGCTCGAGCAGAGCGACCAGCTCGCCCGCAGCAAGCGTCGGCTGAACTCGCAGCTGCTGAGCTCGCTGCTCGACGACGATCCGTCCCTCGCGCGGAAGGTCCTCGGCTCGATGCCCTCTGCACCCGTGGTGGTCGCGATCGCCGCGGATGCTCCGACCGGCCCGTTCGCCGACTGGTGGGATCGGCGCAGGGCCGAGCACGGCACCGCCAGCTTCCTCGCCGAATCATCCGAGGGCGTGGTGCTCTGCCTGTCCATGGCCGATGACGCACTGCTCGACGAGGTCGCCACCCGGTTCGGCATCCGCATCGGCGCGTCGGGGTCAGAGTCGTACGACGCGTTCTCCCGAGCCCACGCACAGGCGCTCGCGGCGCTGCGCCAGCAGTCCGGCGCCGGGGTGTTCCACTTCGCCGATGCCGCCGGATCCAGCATCCTCAGCGCACTGGCCACGGATGAGGCCCGACTGGTCGCCGAATCGCGACTCGCGCCGATCCGCGACCACGACACGCGATCCGGCGGCGACCTCGAACGGTCCCTGCGCACCTGGCTCGAGCACGATGCGAAGGCGGATCCTGCGGCGGCGGCACTCGGTGTGCACCGCCACACGCTGCGGTCGCGGATCGCCGAGGCCGGAGCGCTCCTGGGAAGCGACCTGTCGTCGTTCCCCGCCCGCGCCGAGCTGTGGACGCTGCTGCAGACCGCACGGGACTGAACCGGGGTCCTCGACCGAACGGCCGGCGGTCCCCGACCGGCGGGGTGGGCGGATGCCGGGCTTCCGCCATCCGCCCACCCTTCAGTCGGGCCGTCGTTCGGCGGGGTGAAGGTAGCGCCCGACGAACTCCTCGAAGAGCGGGACCATGTCGACAGAATCGTCGAGGAGCCACTGGAGCTGGATGCCGTCCATGACCGCGCTGATCAGCCGGGCCGCCCGAGCGGGGTCGATGTCCTCGCGCACCTCCCCGTCGGCCTGACCTCGCCGCAGGATCTCTTCTGCGGCCACGGCGCGCTCGCGGTATCGGGCGGCGAAGTCGGCGTGCGACGGGTGGTCGGGGTCTGTGGCCTCCGCCGAGACGATCGCGTAGAGCGCGGTGAGACCCCGCGAGGTCTGGTTGTGCGCGACGACGCGCGTGGCCTGTTCGATCAGGGTGTGCTCGGCAGGGTCGCCCGCCGCCTCTCGCACCTTCTCGTCACGCTGGTGGAGCACCTCGGCGAAGAGCTCCTCCTTGCCCGCGAAATGGTGCAGCAGGCCGGTCGGCGTCACGCCGACGCGCTTCGCGATCTCCCGCAGGGATCCACCGTGGAATCCCGTGCGGGAGAACACCGCGAGCGCTTCGTCGACGATCGCCTGCCTGCGCGCCTGGCCGGTGGCGTAGGGACCGCGAGGCCGTCGCGCCGCCATCGGCTGCTCATCCGTGCTCATGCGCCCGTCCTGTCTCTCGGCGCGAAAGCGCGGACCTCAGCCGTGGTGGCCGTTCCCCGTTCCCCACGACGAGCCGAACACCTGCTGCCGCATGGCGGGCCGCAGGCGCTGCTCCATGTCGCGATCCACGAAGTAGTCCTTGAGTGTATCTTTCGTGAGCTCGTTGCCGATCGCGGCCATGATCATCGACTGGTCGAGCGACAGGTAGCGCTCGGCGATCGTGCCGCTCTTCACCGCCACCGCGTCGAAGAACCCGCCGGGGCCGTAGGCGCCGAGGTCCGTCTCGATGCCGCGCAGGTTGTCGAGCGCGCCCGTGCGATCGTACGGAAGCGCCAGGAACGCGGCGTGCGGCGTCACGACCCCGTCACCGAACTCGGGAGCGGGGTCGGTCCCCGTGGTGCATCCGGGCCTGTCGATGTCGACGTCGGTCTTCTCCGCGTCCGAGGTGTACCCGTCCGCCCGCATCCCGGCTACGTCGACCCCGTACTCCGCGTACCCGCCGAACGGGTCGCTCGCGGGCGAGAAGCCCCAATAGCCGTATCCGGCCTCGTCCAGCCCGTGCTGCTTCTGCACGGCGACGGTGATCGGGTGGTTGAGCTTCCACGAACGCGGACCCCACGTGGTCTCCGGCACGAGCAGGTCGGGCATCAGCGACTCGAACATGCTGCCGCCCCAGCTCGGCACGAACGACATCCCGTCATATGCGTAGGCGCCCTCCCACACCTCGACGCCGTCATAGGTGCGGTACTCGCCCTGAGGGAGCTGCTCCTGCCACGCCCAGTCGCACCCGGGAGGCATCGTGCGATGCGTGCCGTACAGGGCGGTGGCAGGGATCTGCCCGTTCGCGATGCCGAGGTAGGTCGCGATGCGGCTCTCGCTCACGGTCGTGTCGTAGTGGTGGCACGTGTAGAACGCGGTGTCCCCCGAGCCGTTGTACATCGGCGCCTCGACGCTGCAGTCCGGCGGAGCCGCATCCCAGAAGCCCCCGCGGTTCGTGCCTGCAGGGAGTCCTGCCGCGCCTTCGGGGTCGAAGAACGCCGCGAAGTCCATGGAGTCGTACAGCGCGTCCGCCTGCTGCGCGAGGTCGGGCTCCGCTTCGCGGACGATGCGCAGTGCGGCGGCGAGCCACCCGTTGTCGACCGTGCTGAGGAACGGGTGCACCGGGTCTCCCGAGTCGGGCCATGTCGTGAGCTTCTCGCCGGTCGTCGGCGAGTACCAGTTGTAGAACATGCCGCTGGCGTCGTTGCGCTCGAGGGTTTCGAGCGTCTCCAGCGTCGTCGACATGCGATCGCGCGCCTCCTCGTCGCTGATGACTCCGAGGTCGCGAGCCGTGACCGTCGACCACAGGTATCCGCCGATGTTCGTCGGCGACGTGTAGGCGCTCGGTGTCTCGAGGTCGCCGCTCACGTTGTCGGCGGGAAGGCCGGTCTCCTCATCGGTCATCGCGTCGAGGGAGTGCCAGGTGTCCACCGCCCAGCGGTTCAGGTCATCGGTGCCGGGGCGTCCACCGCCGGCCGTCGCGGGCCCGGCGACCGTCAGGCCCGCAGTCACGAGTCCGATCGTCGCCAGCGTGCTCATCCATCGCTTCATCGTGTCTCCTCATCGAGAACGGCGCCGCCGAGCGCGGCGCTCCGACCTGCGAAAACCTAACACGTGTTCGTTGTTCACTCAACCCCCTCCTCGTGACAGGAAGGCGACCGGAATCGACGGCGCGTGCGGGCGCTCAGCGCGGCGCGTGCGCCTCGAGGAACTCGTACACATCCGTCGTGTCGACGCCCGGGAAGGCCCCGGTCGGCAGTGTGGCGAGCAGAGTGCGCGGGGTCCTGACGTTCGGCCAGGAGTTCTCGCGCCACCGCCCTTCGAGGTCGGCGGGCGCCCGGCGGCAGCACACCTCGACCGAGTGCTTCGAGACTCCGCGATGCGGGGTGTCACGGCCGACGAACCACTTCGTGTCGTCGAATCGCACGCCGACGCTGACCGAGTGCAGTCCCTCACTCGACGCCTCGACGCGGGCCGTGCACCAGTAGGTGCCGTTGCCCGTGTCCGTGTACTGGTAGTACGGGTTGAAGCGGTCGTCCTCGTCGAACACCACGCGGCTGGTCCATCGGCGGCAGCACATCTGCCCCTCGATCGATCCGAGGCGATCGGTCGGGAAGTTCACGTCGTCGTTCTCGTACGCCTTCGTGATCGTGCCCGACTCGTGCACCTTGAGGAAGTGCACGGGGATGTCGAGGTGGCGCGTCGCGAGGTTCGTGAATCGGTGCGCGGCGGTCTCGTACGACACCGAGTACGCGTCGCGCAGATCCTCGATCGAGATCGCCCTGCGCGTCTTCGCATCCTTCAGCGCCGGCACGACGTGGGCCTCCGGCACCAGCAGCGCCCCGGTGAGGTAGTTCGTCTCGACGCGCTGGCGCAGGAACTCGGCATAGCTGCGCGGCTCGGAGTGACCGAGGATGCGGCTGGACAGCGCCTGCAGCACCGCGGTCCGTGCGTCGCCCTTGGCCGGGACGCTGCTCGAGAGGTACAGACGTCCGTTCGCGAGGTCGGCGACGCTGCGGGTGGTCTGCGGCAGGTCCGGGGCGTAGTGCAGGGTGAATCCGAGGTACGCGGCGATCTCGGAGGCCGTCCGCTGGGTGAGGGGTCCGCCAGGGTGCCCGACCGCCGCGAGGATCTCCGCCGCCTTCGTCTCGAGATCGGCGAAGTGGTTGTCCTGCCGCCGCATGAGGTGGCGGAGCTCGACGTTCGCGCGCCTGGCCTCCTCGGGAGTGGCCGCGCGCTCATCCTTGAGTCGGTCGATCTCGCCGTGCAGTGCGAGCAGGGCCTTGAGCGCGTCCGTCGGCATGCTCTTCGCGATCCGGAAGGGCTCGATGCCGAGAGCCTGGAAGGTCTGCCCCTTCATGGCCCGTTCGAGGGCGATCTCGATCGCACTGCGTTCATCGAGCGGCTCGCCCTCGAGCAGCGCGTCGATCGTGACGCCGAGAGCGCGCGCGATCGACTGCAGCTGCGTGAGCTTGGGCTCGCGCTTGCCCGTCTCGATCATCGACATCTGGCTGGGCGCTCGATCGACCGCCGCCGCGAGGTCGTCGAGGGTCATCCCGCGCGCCGTGCGCAGCTGACGGATGCGGCGTCCGATCGTGAGGGCGTCGGCGTCTTCTTCGACCGCTGGAGTGCTCATGCGGCCGATTCTGTCACAGAAACAGAATTTCGGCTGATCTTCACTCCCCAATCGGCCATCGACGGGTGCGAACTTCACACACAGTGGAAACACGCCACCCGGCTTCACGGTCCGGGCATCCAACGGAGGAGACACCATGACGAACACCGCCCAGAACCACACCCCCCGCCCCGCAGGGCTGCGCGCCGGGGACCAGGTTCAGACGGCCGCCGAGCTCCGGGAGATCTGGGAGACGGATCCCCGCTGGGACGGCGTCGAGCGCACGTACACGGCAGAGGACGTCATCCGCGTCCGCGGCTCGGTCCGCGAGGACGCGACGCTCGCGCACCGCGGAGCCGAGAACCTGTGGAACCTGCTGCACACCGAGGACTACGTCCGGGCACTGGGCGCCTACACAGGCGGGCAGGCGGTGCAGCAGGTGCGGGCGGGCCTCAAGGCCATCTACCTCTCGGGCTGGCAGGTCGCGGCCGACGGCAACCTCGCCGGTCAGACCTACCCCGACCAGTCGCTGTACCCCGCCAACTCGGTGCCGGCGGTCGTGCGTCGCATCAACAACGCGCTGATCCGTCAGGACCAGCTCGAGCACGCCGAGGGCGACGTCACGCAGGACTGGCTCGCGCCGATCGTCGCCGACGCCGAGGCGGGCTTCGGAGGACCGCTCAACGCCTACGAGCTCGCGCAGTCGCTGATCCAGGCCGGTGCCGCAGCCATCCACTGGGAGGACCAGCTCGCGAGCGAGAAGAAGTGCGGCCACCTCGGCGGAAAGGTGCTCGTGCCGACGCAGCAGCACATTCGCACCCTGAACGCCGCGCGTCTCGCCGCCGACGTGGCCGGAGTCCCGACGGTGATCATCGCCAGGACGGATGCTCTCGCGGCCGACCTGCTCACCAGCGATGTCGACGAGCGCGACCAGCAGTTCACCACCGGCGAGCGCACGACCGAGGGCTTCTACCGCATCCGCGCCGGCATCGAGTCGGTCATCAGCCGAGGCCTCGCATTCGCGCCCTACGCCGATCTGCTGTGGGTCGAGACGGGTGAACCCGACATCGAGCTGGCACGTGAGTTCGCCGCCGCGATCCATGCCGAGTTCCCGGGCAAGCTGCTCGCCTACAACTGCTCACCGAGCTTCAACTGGAAGCGCCACCTGTCGGACGCCGAGATCGCGACGTTCCAGCAGGAGCTGGCTGACCTGGGCTACAAGTTCCAGTTCATCACGCTCGCCGGCTTCCACGCCCTCAACCACTCGATGTTCGACCTCGCCCGCGGCTACGCCGAACGCGCCATGAGCGCGTACGTCGAGCTGCAGGAGGCCGAGTTCGCCGCGGAGGCGAACGGCTACACCGCCACCAAGCACCAGCGCGAGGCGGGCACCGGCTACTTCGACGTCATCTCTACCGCGCTCAACCCCGACAGCGCGACCCTCGCCCTCGCCGGCTCCACCGAAGCCGCGCAGTTCCACTGAGCCACTTGTGAAGGACACACGATCATGACCACTCCCATCGCTCCCCCGACCACCAGCCCGACCACGGCTCCGATCCAGACCACGCAGCAGGGTCCGGCGATCGCGGTCACCGGTCCGCTCCGCGACCGCTACGACGAGATCCTCACCCCCGAGGCGATCGCGTTCCTCACCGAGCTGCACCACCGGTTCGCCTCGCGCCGCCACGATCGGCTCGCCGACCGGATGCGCCGTCGGTTCGAGATCGGCAACGGCCACGACCCGCGCTTCCGCGACGACACCGCGCACATCCGCGCGGATGCCGACTGGCGGGTCGCAGGCGCGGGGCCGGGTCTCGAGGACCGCCGCGTCGAGATCACGGGTCCGACCGACCCGAAGATGACGATCAACGCACTGAACTCGGGTGCTCGCGTGTGGCTCGCCGACCAGGAGGATGCCACGAGTCCGACCTGGAAGAACGTCGTCGAGGGGCAGCTGTCGCTGCGCGACGCGATCCGCGGCGAGCTGTCCTTCCGCTCCCCCGAAGGCAAGGAGTACCACGTCACCGCCGAGCGCACACCGACGATCGTGATGCGTCCGCGTGGCTGGCACCTGCCGGAGAAGCACCTGCAGTTCACCGACCGCGCGGGGCGCCGCACGGCGGCATCCGGCTCGCTCGTCGACTTCGGCCTGTACTTCTTCCACAACGCGCAGGAGCTCATCGCGAACGGTCGGGGCCCCTACTTCTACATCGCGAAGATCGAGTCGAGCGAGGAGGCGAAGCTGTGGGATGACGTGTTCTCCTTCAGCGAGGAGTACATCGGCATCCCGCACGGCACCGTCCGCGCGACCGTGCTGATCGAGACCCTGCCCGCGGCCTTCGAGATGGACGAGATCCTCTACGAGCTGCGTGACCACTGCGCGGGTCTCAACGCCGGGCGCTGGGACTACATCTTCTCGATCATCAAGAACTACCGCGGCCGCGGCGCGCGTTTCGTGCTCCCCGACCGCAGCGAGGTCACGATGACGGTGCCGTTCATGCGGGCGTACACCGAGCTGCTCGTGCAGACCTGCCACAAGCGGGGCGCCTACGCGATCGGCGGCATGAGCGCCTTCATCCCGAACCGCCGCGACCCCGAGGTGACCGAGCGGGCGATCGAGAAGGTCTCCGCCGACAAGAAGCGCGAGGCCGGCGACGGCTTCGACGGCACGTGGGTCGCGCACCCCGATCTGATCCCCACAGCGCTGGCCGAGTTCGACGCCGTGCTCGGCGACCACCCGAACCAGGTCGGCCGCCAGCGCCCCGAGGTCATGGTGACCGCGTCGCAGCTGCTCGACCTGCACATCGGGCGGCCGATCACCGCGCAGGGTGTGCGCGACAACGTGTCGGTGGCCATCCGCTACCTCGAGGCATGGCTGCGAGGGCTTGGCGCCGTGGCGATCGACAACCTGATGGAGGATGCCGCGACGGCGGAGATCAGCCGTTCGCAGGTGTGGCAGTGGATCCACCAGGACCGCTCCACCGAGGACGGCACCGCGATCACCGCCGACTACGTCGAGAGCCTGATCGCGGAGGTCCTCGGCGAGGTCGACCGGCACGACGGCGACAGGTTCGACGATGCCGCCTCGGTGTTCCGCGACGTCGCCCTGCAGGAGGAGTTCCCGGCGTTCCTCACACTCGGCGCCTACAGCAGGTTCCTCGTCGAGGAGGCCTGAGAGTCTGACGAGGAGCCCCTCGGATGCCGCCATCGGCAGCCGAGGGGCTCCTCGTGCGTGATGCGGAGGACCGCCTGAGCCCGCCGCCGCCGGCGGGCGTAGCCTGAGAACATGAGCGACGTGTGGTCCGACATCTCGTCCGAGTTCCTTCACCTCTACCCGCGAGGGCGCCGACTGATCACGGTCGCCGGAGCGGATGCCGAGCGCTCGCGTCGAGCGGCGGACGACCTCGCGACGGCGCTGATCGCCGCCGGGCAGCACGTCGAGCGTGCGCACAGCGCGGATGCCGATGAAACGGCGTTGCGCGGCGACGTGATCGCTCCGTTCCGCGCCGGCTCCGATCCGGCGACGGTCCTGATCGTCTCGGGCCCGGCAGCGCTGCTCAGCCCGACGGCGAGGGGCATCTGGAACTTCATCGTGTGGCAGCTCGCCGGTGATGAGTCCCCGCACTCGATCGCCGGCGCGATCGTCGACGTGACGGACCCGGCGGCTCCGACGCGGCGTTTCGCCGACTACTGCGCGTTGCCTTCCTCGTTCGGCGCGTGACGCCGAGGGGGATTCGCGGGTGCCCCGGTCTCCCCTGACCGAAGCACCCGCACGTCCACCCGCGCCCTCGCGCAGGTGGTCCGTCATGCCCGACGCTTTCGCGCCTGTCCCCCGAACTTCCGGACGGGCGATCCCGCCGCGTCCGGAAGCCGTGACGGCCGATGCGCCAGGAGCGGAGCTCCGTCGCGATCTGCCGTCATGGCCCGCCTGGGGACACGGGCAGGTTCAGGTTAGGAGCGGCTCCGACGATCCGGAAGCGCCGCAGGACGTTGCGTCACCCGGTGCGCTCGGCCCGGCACGCAGAACCCGCGTTGGCACCAGATTCGCGATCATGTGTCACTCTCTGTCGGGGTCGGCGAAGCAGCCGGACAGCACACGGCAGGCCCGCGCGGGCACGCGCGTCGGTCGGCGACGGACAGCCCCGACCGGGTCGGCCCGATGGGCCGGCCTCGGTCAGGCGGTGGGGGCGGACTGCTCGTCGCTGAGCAGCATCGCCTCGGCGAGACGCGGCGGCTGCGTGCGGGCCGCGAGGCGGAAGGCACTGGGACTGTGCCCCACGTGCCGGGAGAACTGGGCCCGAAGCGCGGACGCGTCGGCGAAACCGGAGCGGGCTGCGACCGCCGCAAGGTCCTGCGGGGGTGTCGACAGCAGCTCTTCGCGCGCCGTCACGAGACGCCGACGCAGCAAGCGGTTCGCCGGGCTCTCGTCGGCACCTTCATACAGGCGGAACAGCTGGCGACGGCTGACGTGCAGGTCGGCGGCGAGCTCTGCGATGCCGAATGCCGGATCACGATGCCGCCGCTCGATGATGCGCCCTGCCTCCGCGCGGAACTCACTCGTCCGGCTGGTCTCGCCATCGCCGGGGAACTGTCGGAAGAGCCCTCGCACGAGCGCGATCAGCGCCGCCTCGGTGCCGGCGAGCGCCCCCTGACCCTGATCCGGATCCTGCGCCCACTCGAACAGCATCCGCGCGAGTGAGGCTCCCGCTGCGCGGGTGAGTGGGGTGTCCGGGAACATGTCGGCCCCTCGAGCGAGGACGTGCCGATAGCCGGGGAGGGCCGCCACGGGAACGACGACTCCGGTCGAGTTCGTGACCCCGAACTGCTCGACGGCCGATGGGCCCAGGCTCGACATGAAGCCGACGCGGCCGACGCCCATGGCCTGCACCCCCGCCGCGGTGTTCAGGCGCTGCCCGCCCTGCTGCACCATCCCGACGATGATGATGTCCTCGCCCTCGGCGATCGCTCGCTCGTAGCTCACGGTGTGCGCCGTCTCGAGGGTGCTGTAGAGCATGGTCGAGCCGATGGACCTGCGAAGCAGCGCCGCCTCGAACGCATCCGGATCGTCGGCCTTCATCGCGCCGAAGTTCGACAGCTGCAGCATGCCGATTCGACCGTCGAGGCGAATGACCTGCTCGGAGAACCACGAGGGAAACGCGAACGCCTCGGCGCCTCCGATCGATGACGACCACAGTCCGCCCGAAAGCCGGGCGAGCCAGCCGGCCAACTCCGCGTCGTCGATCATTCGCCCCATCGCAACCCCCAGCGGAAGCCCGCCGCGTGCGCATCGGCTGCTCCGTCCCCGCCCTCACCCTAGGTTCGCGCCTGAAGCCATGCAATATACGTTGCGTGCGGCCGCGACAGCGGCGCGCCGCCAGCCGTCGTGCGGGTCAGCGGAACGACGCAGCCACCGAGTTGCGGTGATAGTCGAACACGATGCTGGTCCTGGTCGAGGCGACGCTGCTCTGGGCCGACAGATGCTCGAGCACGAACTCGCGCATCTCCGATGAGTCGGCCACCGCGATGTGCAGGAGGAAGTCGTCATCGCCGCCGAGGAAGAAGACCTGGATCACCTGGGGCAGAGCGCGCACACGGTCGGCGAACTCGACGATGCTCTCGCGCCGAGCGCTCGGCCGAAGGCTCACTCCGATGATGGCCTGCAGGCCGGCGCCCAGCTTCCGCTCGTCGACGCTGGCATGGAAGCCGCTGATGACTCCGCGTTCGACGAGTGCGCGCAGACGCGCGTGCGCGGTCGACGGTGCGACTCCGAGGTGACCCGCGAGCTCGGCGTTCGTCATCCGACCGTCCGCGCTCAGCAGCTGTACGATCCTCGCGTCGATGGCGTCGAGAGCCGGTGCCCGAAGGGTGTTCGGCTGAGGGGTTTCGGGTGACGTCTCCATGCGAACGATTATGCAGGAATCACCCCAAGCGCGAATCTTCTTCAGGCATTCTGTCGAATGATCGAAGTTTCTGCGATTCTGAAATGCACTCACGCAACCGTCACTTGGAGGATCGATGAAGATCGGCGTGCCGACCGAGGTCAAGAACAACGAGAACCGCACCGCGCTCACCCCCGCAGGCGCAGACCGTCTGGTGCACGAGGGCCACCGCGTGCTCGTGCAGTCCGGAGCGGGCGTCGGTTCAGGCATCTCCGATGAGGCCTACCGGATAGCCGGTGCCGAGATCGTCGACACCGCCGAGGAGACCTGGGGCGAGGCGGAGCTGCTGATCAAGGTCAAGGAGCCGATCGCCCAGGAGTACGGGTTCCTGCGCTCGGATCTCACCCTCTTCACCTACCTGCATCTCGCCGCCGACCGAGCGCTGACCACGGCGCTCGTCGACGCGGGCACCACCGCCGTCGCCTACGAGACGGTGCAGCTGCCCGACCGCAGCCTCCCTCTGCTCGTGCCGATGAGCGAGATCGCGGGACGCCTGTCCGTGACGATGGGGTCATACTCCCTCATGCGATCCGCAGGAGGACGGGGCGTGCTCATGGGAGGCATCGCGGGCGCCCCGCGCGCCAAGACCGTCGTGATCGGCGGCGGTGTCGCCGGTGAGCACGCGGCCGCGAACGCGCTCGGGCTCGGATCACAGGTGACCGTCATCGACATCTCGCTGCCGCGACTCCGCGAGCTCGAGCACCGCTACGGCGGTGCTCTGCAGACTCGCGCGTCGAGCCGGTACGACATCGCCGAAGAGCTCGCGACGGCCGACCTGGTCATCGGATCCGTGCTCATCCCCGGGGCTGCGGCGCCGAAGCTCGTGACCGACGACATGGTCGCGACCATGAAGCCCGGATCCGTGCTGGTCGACATCGCCATCGACCAGGGTGGATGCTTCGAAGGCTCGCGCCCCACGACGCATGACGACCCGACGTTCGCAGTGCACGACTCCATCTACTACTGCGTTGCGAACATGCCGGGCGCGGTGCCCGAGACGGCCACGCGGGCATTGACCAACGCCACACTCCCGTATGTCTCGGCGATCGCCGGCAAGGGGTGGGAGCGTGCAGCAGCCGACGACGCCGCACTGGCCCGGGGCCTCAACGTCCAGGGCGGCCGCATCACCCTGGATGCCGTTGCGCGCGCGCACGGCATGCACACCGCCTGAGCGGAGAGCATCAGCACGAAAGAACCGTGATTCTTGACGACCATTCACTCGTCATCGGCGAGGTCGACCCGGGTACGCTCGTAGTCGTGACCGAACGCGCTCCTCTCTCCCGCAAGCTCTCCGCCATCGCCGAATCCGCGACCCTCAAGGTCGACGCCAAGGCCAAGGCGCTCAAGGCCGAAGGCAAGCCGATCATCTCGTACGCCGCCGGCGAGCCCGATTTCGCGACCCCGCAGTTCATCGTCGACGCGGCCGCCGAGGCGCTCGCCGATCCCGCCAGCTACCGGTACACCCCGGCTCCGGGCCTGCCTGCGCTGCGGGAGGCGATCGCCGCGAAGACGCTGCGTGACTCCGGCCTCGAGGTCTCGCCGAGCCAGGTCATCGTGACCAACGGCGGCAAGCAGTCGGTCTACCAGGCGTTCCAGGCCGTGGTGAACCCGGGCGACGAAGTGCTTCTGCCGGCGCCGTACTGGACGACCTACCCCGAGGCGATCCGTCTTGCGGACGGCACGCCGGTCGAGGTCTTCGCGGGCGCCGATCAGGACTACAAGGTCACCGTCGACCAGCTCGAGGCCGCTCGCACCGAGCGCACGACCGCGCTCGTGTTCGTGTCGCCCTCCAACCCCACCGGATCGGTGTACACGGCCGAGGAGACGGCGGCGATCGGCGAGTGGGCACTCGAGCACGGCATCTGGGTCATCTCCGACGAGATCTACCAGAACCTCACCTATGAGGGCGTCAAGGCGACCTCCATCGTCGAGGCCGTGCCCGCGGTGGCGGGGCAGACGATCCTCGTCAACGGCGTCGCGAAGACCTACGCCATGACCGGCTGGCGCGTGGGCTGGATGGTCGGACCGGCGGATGCCATCAAGGTCGCCGCGAACCTGCAGTCCCACCTGTCGAGCAACGTCAACAACGTCGCGCAGAAGGCGGCGATCGCTGCCCTCAACGGGCCCCAGACCGAAGCCGAGCAGTTCCGCGAGGCGTTCGACCGCCGCCGCCGCCTCATCGTGTCCGAACTGTCGAAGATCGACGGACTCGTGGTGCCGAACCCACTGGGCGCCTTCTATGTCTACCCCGACGTGCAGGGTCTGCTCGGACGCACGTGGGGCGGCAAGACGCCGACGACCTCGCTCGAGCTCGCCGACCTCATCCTCGAGCAGGCCGAGGTGGCCGTCGTCCCGGGCGAGGCATTCGGTCCCTCCGGGTACATCCGCATGTCGTACGCGCTCGGCGACGACCAGCTCCTCGAGGGTGTGCAGCGACTGCAGCGTCTGTTCGCCTGAGGCCGCCCTGCGACGAGATCAGTCCTCGTCGTGGAAGCCGATCAGCCAGCGGATGCCGTAGCGGTCGGTGACGGTGCCGTCGTAGTCACCCCACACGCGCTTCTGCAGGGCGTCGGTCACTCGGCCGTGCTCTGACAGCCGGTCGAACCAGCTCGTCAGCGTCGACGCGTCGGCGGTGCCGAGCAGAGAGAGGAACATCCCGCTCATCTGCACGGCATCGTCGTCCGCGCCGGCATCCGCTCCCGCCAGTTCGACCGGTCCTGAGAGCTGCCCGTAGGCGACCGCATCGGCCGGACCGTCTGCACGACCCGCACTGGCATAGTCGACGAGCTGAAGCTCTCCTCCGAAGACGTCACGGTAGTGCTCCAGCGCTTCGGCCGCGTTTCCGGGAAACAGCAGGTACGGGATCAGTCCGCTCATGCCGCGAGTGTACGGCGAACGGGCGACGTTGTCAGGCGGGCGCGGGCTCGGGCTCGCTGCGTCGCGACTCAGAGCTCGACGCCGAGCAGCACGGGCTCCGGCTGCAGCACGAGACCGAACTCCGAATGGACGCGGCTCTGGATGAATCGTGCGAGCTCCGAGACCTCGGCCGCTGTCGCCCCGCCCCGGTTGGTGAGGGCGAGCGCGTGCTTCGTCGAGACCGAGGCGCGCGAGCGCGGCAGCTTGAACCCCTTGCGGATTCCGGCCTGCTCGATCAGCCACGCTGCGCTCACCTTGACGTCGGGGGCCTCCGGCTTGGCGGGAGGGACATACCCGTCGTACGAGGCGAGCGGGATCACCGTGACGGTATCCAGATCCGGGGTCACCGGCCACCGCGGGCACTCGGGCGGCAGAGCACGGGCCACGACCTCCGGCACGATCGCGTTCTGGAAGAACGAGCCGACGCCATGGGTGTCCGGATCGTTCTCGTCGAGCAGCATCCCCTTCGAGGCGCGGGTGGCGAGGATCCGCTCGCGCACCCAGGTCAGCGGCACCGGGGCGTCGGAGTCCAGACCCAGCGCCCTCCTGAGCTGCTCGCCGCGCACCACCCGCTCGTCAGCGACGAGAAGGTCGACCGTGACCGACAGGATGACGGCCCGACGCTGCGGCACGCTGCCGTAGTGATGCTTGAGCACGGAGGTGCGGAAACCGAGCCCCAGTTCGGATGCCGGCACCACCGACACCTCGCCGGTGGCCTCGTCGATCAGCTCGACCTCGACCAGGGTCTCCTGGATCTCCTGCCCGTACGCCCCGATGTTCTGCACGGGCGAGGCGCCGACGGTGCCCGGGATGCCGCTCATCGCCTCGAGACCGGCGTAACCGTGCTCGACCGCATAGGCGACGAGATCGTCCCAGCCATGCCCCGCCTGCACACGCAGCCTGATGCGTCCCGCGTGCGGCGAGGGCAGCTCCTCGATGCCGCGGGTGAGGACGCGGATGACCGTCCCCTCGAACGACTCGTCGCCGATGAACAGGTTGGATCCTCCGCCCAGCACGAACCACTCGTCGCCGCGTGACCAGACATCGGTGAGCGCGTCGATCAGCTCCGCCGTGGTCGATGCCTCGAGCATGCGCTCCGGGGCGCCTCCCGTGCGCAGGGTCGTGAGAGTCGCGAGCCTCAGCGGCTCGACCTCGTGCACAGCGCCACCCATCAGGAGGCGACGCGCAGCTGCGCCTTGACGAGGACCGTCGTCTCAGCGAACGTGACCTTGAGATCGATCCGAGTCGATTCGTCGTCGACGGCACCGACGGTCGCGATGACGTGGAGGTCCGCTCCCTCGGTCGGGTGCACCACGACCGGCTTGGTGAAGCGCACGCCGTAGTCGAGGATCCGCGTTCCCGGTTCGAGAGCCGCGACGACCACCGACGACGCGATGCCCATCGTGAGCATGCCGTGCGCGAGCACTCCCGGCAGACCCACCTCGGCGGCGATGTCGTCCCGGTAGTGGATCGGATTGAAGTCACCCGATGCTCCTGCGTACCGCACGAGCGATTCGCGGGTGAGATGGACGGTGCGCTCCGCGACGACGTCTACGACAGCGAACGGCATCACTCGGCTCCTTCTTCCGCGCCGACCAGCAGCACGCTGGTGGCGGTGACGACGTGCTCGCCGTCGGCATCCGTGATCTCGGCCGCGCTGGTGATCATGGCGTTGCCGCCCATCATGCGGATGCCGGTCACGCGCAGTCGACCTGTGAGCTCGTCACCCGCGACGATGGGGCGCGAGTACGCGAACTTCTGCTCGGCGTGGATCGTGCGCGCCAGGACGATGCCGGAGTCCGGTTCGGCGAGGAGCTGCTGGAGAGTGTGGTCCTGGATGACCATCGCGAACGTCGGGGGCGCGACGACGTCGGCGAAACCGGCTGCGCGAGCCGCCTCGACGTCGGTGTGCTGCGGTGCATCGGCGAAGACGGCACGCGCGAACTCACGCACCTTCTCACGGCCGACGAGGTAGGGGGACGTCGGCGGGAACTCCCGGCCGACCAGATCTTGGTTGACTGCCACCCCTCGATCCTACTTTCTCGGTCATGGGGCACGGTGCCCGTAAGCCGGAACTAAGGGCGTTCAGTCCTTCTTCTTGCGCCCCTTGATCGCCTTCATCGCCATCTGCACCGCGATCACCACGAGGTATGCCGCGAACAGCATGTTGCCCACCGTGGGGTCGATCAGAGTGGCCAGCCAGGCTCCGAGCGCGGTGGTCGTGCAGGCGGAGACCCCGACGATCGCCGCGGCGACGAGATCGACGTTGTGATTGCGCAGGTTGCCGATGGTGCCCGAGATCGCGGTCGGGATCATCATGAGCAGCGACGTGCCCTTGGCCACGAGGTCGCTCGTGCCGAATGCGAGCATCAGAACGGGCACCACGATCACGCCCCCGCCGACACCGATCAGACCGGCGAGGACTCCGGTGCCGACTCCGACCGCGAGCAGCGCGAGCCCGTTGAGCAGCTCCAGCTCGAACTCGGCGTCGCGCGAAGGGACGACCAGGAACAGGCTCACAATCACGATCACCAGGAAGCCGACGAAGAACCAGCGCAGCACCGTCTGCGAGATCTTCGGCAGCAGCCGCGTGCCGATCTGCGCACCCACCACGGCGCCTGCCGCCAGGATGAGAGCGGGGATCCACGCCACCGATCCGTTGATCGCGTAGGAGATCACGCCCACCGTCGCCGTCGGGACGATCGCTGCGAGCGACGTGCCGGCGCCGAGACGCTGATTGAAATGCAGGAAGAGCACGAGCAGCGGAACGATCACTGTGCCGCCGCCGACGCCGAAGAGGCCGGAGAGGAGGCCTGCGATCAGGCCGATTCCGATGAATGCCGTATAGGCGCGAGGCCCTCTGCTCGGGGTCTCTGCATCGCTCACCGGATCAGCCTACTCTCCGCCGCACCGGCACCTCGGTCATGTGTCCTCCATACCCCTGGGACCGGGTCTCCTCCTGTGCGACACTGGATCGCATCAGACGGCGTCGTCGATGACCCGGATCGAAGGAGATCTCATGGTGCGCAGTTCCTATCCCGATGTCGAGATCCCCGCGGTCTCGATCCACCAGTTCCTCTTCGGAGACGTCGAGGAAGACCGTCTCGACGCGGTCGCCCTCGTCGACGGAGTCAGCGGCGCCACCACGACCTACCGTCAGCTGATCGCCCAGATCGACCTCTTCGCGGGCGCGCTCGCAGCGCGAGGGGTGGACGTCGGGACGAAGGTCGGGGTCCTCTGTCCCAACATCCCCGCCTTCGCGACGGTCTTTCACGGCATCCTGCGGGCAGGAGCGACGGCGACCACGATCAACTCCCTGTACACGGCCGAGGAGATCGCGAACCAGCTGACCGATGCCGAGGCGACGTGGCTGATCACCGTCTCGCCGCTGCTGCCGGGCGCGAAGGCCGCCGCGGACGCCGTCGGACTCGCCGACGACCACGTGATCGTCCTCGACGGCGCCGAGGGGCATCCATCGCTGCCTGCCCTGCTCGGCGAGGGTCGCCCCGCTCCCGAAGTGAGCTTCGACCCGGCGACGCATCTCGCCGTACTCCCCTACTCCTCGGGAACGACCGGCCGGCCCAAGGGCGTCATGCTGACCCACCGCAACCTGATCGCGAACGTCAGCCAGTGCCGCTCGACGATCTCTCTCGGTGACGACGACCGAGTACTCGCCGTCCTGCCGTTCTTCCACATCTACGGGATGACGGTGCTGCTGAACTTCGCGCTGCGCCAGCGCGCGGCTCTTGTCACGATGCCGAAGTTCGACCTGACGGAGTTCCTCCGGGTCGTGCAGGAGCACCGGACGAGCTGGGTCTTCATCGCGCCGCCGATCGCCGTCGCGCTCGCGAAGCATCCGCTCATCGATCAGTACGACACCTCCGCGATCAAGGTCATCTTCTCGGGGGCTGCTCCGCTCGACGGCGCTCTCGCATCCGCGGTGGCCGATCGGCTGGGGTGCACGGTCTGTCAGGGCTACGGAATGACGGAGACGAGCCCGGTCACGCACGCGATCCCGTACGACCGCCCTGACATCGACCGCTCGTCCGTGGGGATGCTGCTCGCGAACACGGAGGCGCGTCTCGTCGCGGAGGACGGCTCCGATGTCACTGCGCCGGCCGAGGGCGCAAGCGAACCGGGCGAGCTCCTGATCCGCGGTCCCCAGGTGATGGCCGGATACCTCAACCGGCCGGATGCGACGGCCGAGATGCTCGACAGCGACGGCTGGCTTCACACCGGCGACGTGGCGACGGTGACGCACGACGGCATCTTCCGGATCGTCGACCGTCTCAAGGAGCTCATCAAGTACAAGGGCTACCAGGTCGCGCCGGCCGTGCTCGAGGCGGTCCTGCTCGAGCATCCGGCCATCGCCGATGCGGCCGTGATCGGCGTGCCCGACGCGGATGGACAGGAGGTACCCAAGGCGTTCGTGGTCGCGCAGCAGGGAGCAGACCTCGACGCGGATGCGGTGATGGCGCACGTCGCCGCCCATGTCGCGCCTCATGAGAAGGTGAGGCAGGTCGAGTTCATCGACGCCATTCCCAAGTCGGCATCCGGCAAGATCCTGCGCAAGGATCTGCGCGCACGCTGAGTCCAGGCGCCGGATACACGAAGAAGCCCGCCGTCCCTCACGGGGCGGCGGGCTTCTTCGAGTGAGCGAGGTGCTTACTCGGACTTCTTCTCGACAGCGTCCTCGGCGGCAGCCTCGGCTGCCTCACCCTCGGCCTGCGACTCGGCGCCGGCCTCGACGGTCTCGTCTGCCGGAGCCTCCTCGACGGGAGCCTCCTCAGCGGGAGCCTCCTCGACGACCTCGGCCGGCTTCTCAGCCTTGGCAGCCTTCTTGGTGGACTTCGCCTTGGGGGTGACGGGCTCGAGAACGAGCTCGATCACTGCCATGGGGGCGTTGTCACCCTTGCGGTTGCCGACCTTCGTGATGCGGGTGTAGCCACCCTCACGGTCTGCGACCAGCGGTGCGATCTCGGCGAAGAGCGTGTGCACGACGCTCTTGTCGCCGATGACCGAGAGAACGCGACGACGAGCGTGCAGGTCTCCGCGCTTGGCGAAGGTGATCAGGCGCTCGGCGAGCGGACGCAGGCGCTTGGCCTTGGTCTCGGTCGTCTTGATCGACTTGTGGGTGTACAGAGCCGCCGCGAGGTTGGCAAGCAGCAGGCGCTCGTGTGCGGGGCCGCCTCCGAGGCGGGGACCCTTAGTGGGCTTGGGCATAATCGTCTAACTCCTGGTCAGAAAGGTCGGGTATCAGAAGGACTCGTCTTCGCTGCCGCCGTAGAAGTGGGCGCCGTCGAAACCGGGCACCGAATCCTTGAGCGACAGACCGAGCGAGATGAGCTTGTCGCGCACCTCGTCGACCGACTTCTGGCCGAAATTGCGGATGTTCATGAGCTGCGTCTCCGACAGGGCGACGAGCTCGGAAACAGTGTTGATGCCCTCACGCTTCAGGCAGTTGTACGAGCGGACGGAGAGGTCGAGGTCCTCGATCGGCATCGACAGCTCGCTGGAGTTCACTGCCTCCACCGGTGCCGGGCCGATCTCGATGCCCTCAGCCTCGACGTTCAGCTCGCGGGCGAGACCGAACAGCTCGGTGAGCGTCTTCGCAGCCGAAGCGACGGCGTCGCGGGGGCTGATGGCGGACTTGGTCTCGACGTCGAGGACGAGCTTGTCGAAGTCGGTGCGCTCACCCGCACGGGTGGCGTCGACGCGGTAGCTGACCTTGAGCACCGGCGAGTAGATCGAGTCGATCGGGATCTGACCGGCCTCGGCGTACTCGTTGCGGTTCTGCGTCGCCGAGACGTAGCCGCGGCCACGCTCGATCGTGAGCTCGAGCTCGAACTTCGCCGTCTCGTTGAGCGTCGCGATGACGAGCTCGGGGTTCTGGACCTCGACACCGGCCGGAGCCGAGATGTCAGCGGCGGTCACTTCGCCCGAACCGGTCTTGCGCAGGTAAGCGGTGATGGGCTCGTCGCGCTCCGACGAGACCACGAGCTGCTTGATGTTGAGGATGATCTCGGTGACATCCTCCTTCACGCCGGGGATGGTGCTGAACTCGTGCAGCACGCCGTCGATGCGAACGCTGGTGACCGCGGCGCCGGGGATCGACGACAGCAGGCTGCGACGAAGCGCGTTGCCGATCGTGTATCCGAAGCCGGGCTCCAGAGGCTCGATGATGAACCGGCTACGGTTCTCGACGATCTTTTCCTCGGTCAGTGTGGGACGCTGTGCAATAAGCACTCTGTGTTCCTTTCGATCACATGCCCGCTATATGACATGTGGTGGGGTGAGGTCTTGAGTTTTGGGAGTCGATGCCCGCGCTGGCGGGCGTCGAGCCGCTCGGACCCGAAGGACCGAGCGGCTCAACAAGCCGGATCAGACGCGGCGGCGCTTCGGCGGGCGGCAGCCGTTGTGCGCCTGCGGCGTGACGTCCTGGATCGAGCCGACCTCGAGGCCGGCGGCCGTCAGCGAGCGGATCGCGGTCTCGCGACCCGAGCCCGGTCCCTTGACGAAGACGTCGACCTTCTTGACGCCGTGCTCCTGCGCCTGGCGGGCGGCCGACTCGGCAGCCATTCCAGCGGCGTAGGGCGTCGACTTGCGCGAGCCCTTGAAGCCCACGCCACCCGACGATGCCCAGCTGATGACAGCGCCGGACGGGTCGGTGATCGAGACGATCGTGTTGTTGAACGTCGACTTGATGTGGGCGTGGCCCAGCGCGATGTTCTTCTTTTCCTTGCGGCGCGGCTTGCGCGCGGCGGCCTTGGGTGCAGCCATGAAAGTGTTCTCCTAGTCCCTGGGGCCGCGCTTAGCGGGCCTTCTTCTTGCCTGCGACGGTGCGCTTCGGGCCCTTGCGGGTACGGGCGTTGGTCTTGGTGCGCTGACCACGGACCGGGAGGCCACGACGGTGGCGGATGCCCTCGTAGGAGCCGATCTCGACCTTGCGGCGGATGTCTGCGGCGACCTCGCGGCGCAGGTCACCCTCCACCTTGTAGTTGCCTTCGATGTAGTCGCGGAGGGCGATCAGCTGGTCATCGCTGAGGTCCTTCACGCGGATGCTCTCGTCGATCTCCGTAGCCTTGAGGATCTCGACCGAGCGGGTACGGCCGACGCCGTAGATGTAGGTAAGGGCGATCACCACGCGCTTATCGCGCGGGATGTCAACGCCGGCAAGACGTGCCATGCGGTTCTCCTGAGTGTTGTGGAGGTGTGGAGCAGGATCGGTGCTCGGGCCTCCGCCCCGAGGTGTCCCCCACTCGCGTGGGATCTGATCCTGCCGTTGTGTGTATTGAGTTGTGAGTCAGATCCGAAGAGTCCGTCGGCATCGCCGACGGGCGCTCAGCCCTGGCGCTGCTTGTGGCGCGGGTTGCTCTTGCAGATGACCATGACGCGGCCGTGACGGCGGATCACCTTGCAGTGATCGCACATGGGCTTGACGCTGGGGTTGACCTTCATGATGTGTCCTATTCGCTGTCTTCACCGGGCAGGCTGAGTGCCTGGGGTGTTACTTCTCGACCGATCAGCGGTAGCGGTAGACGATTCGTCCGCGGGTCAGGTCGTAGGGGCTGAGCTCCACGACCACACGGTCTTCGGGGATGATGCGGATGTAGTTCTGCCGCATCTTGCCTGAGATCGTTGCAAGGACCTTGTGTCCGTTGGAGAGCTCAACGCGGAACATCGCGTTGGGCAGAGCCTCGGAGATCACGCCCTCGATCTCGATGACACCGTCTTTCTTAGCCATAGCCTCGCTGACGCTTCTGCAGACCGGTCGATCTGCGGTGGGTGATTGGATTGCGATACCTCTGCCGATTCAGACACGCCGAATCAAGGCGCAAGGCACCAAGGATCTATGTTATCCGACAACGGGAGTTCCGGCAACCTGAGCAGAATGCCGGAACTCCCGTTGATCGGACCAGACGGGATCAGCCGAGGATCTTGGCGAACTCCGCCTCGATCTCGCTGTTCTCGATGCGGTTCCCGTTGACCTCGACGGTCGGGGTTCCGGTGATCTCATGCGCGTTCGTCTGCGAGTCGGCGAACTTGTTGTAGGTGCCGTCGGCGATGCAGTCAGCCGCGGCGCCCGCCCCGGCCTGCTCGGCGAGCGCGCTCAGCTCCTCGACGCTGAGACCGGCCGAGTTCTCCTCCGGCTGGTTCGCGAAGAGCAGGTTGAAGTAGTCGAGAGTCGAGTCGGGAGCCTCGGCGGCGACGCAGTACATCGAGCCGGCCGACAACGAGGAGTACTCCCCCGTCGTCGAGTAGCGGTTGAGGATCGACACCGGGTGGATGTTCAGCGTGATCTTGTCGTCGGCGGCTGCCGCCTGCAGCTGCTCGCCGTAGACGTCCTCGAACTGCCCGCAGACGGGGCACATGAAGTCGACGTAGGTGTCGATCTCGTCCTCGCCCGACCCGAACGAGATGGCGCCGGTCTCCTCGTTCACGATCGAGCTCTGCGGGGCCGTGCCCGGGGAGGTCGCCTGGTTGTTCAGGAACACGACGACGAAGGCGAGAACGGCCAGGACGACCACCACTGCCGCCGAGACGCCGATCACGAACCAGTTGGTGTTGCTCTTCGCGGCTGCCATTGCTTTCCGTTTCTGTCGCGGTCCGCCGATGGCGGACCCGGCTTGAAGTCCTCGGGCGCACGCGCACCCATACACACATTGTGCCCGGAGAAACCTATGCGCACGTTGTGATCGAGCGCTGGATCGCCGATCGCGTCGTGACCGACAGCGCCGGCTTCAGGCGATCGGGGTCGGCGTCACGCCGAACGGGGCGAGACCGGCCGCTCCCCCGTCTGCCGCGGTCAGCACCCAGATCCCATCCGCGTGCAGTGCGACGCTGTGCTCCCAGTGCGAGCCGTCGGTGCCGTCGACCGTCGAGACGGTCCAGTCGTCGTCCTCGACGAAGGTCTCGTCGCTGCCGGCAGTGACCATGGGCTCGATCGCCAGCACGAGACCGGGCTTGACCTCGGCGCCGGGGTCGGGCGTGCGGTAGTTGAACACGCTGGGCGCCTCGTGCATCTTGCGTCCGATGCCGTGGCCGACGTACTCGCGCAGGATGCCGTACGTCTCGCCCGAGACGGCTGACGGGCCCTGTGCCTCGATGTAACCCTGGATCGCGGCTCCGATGTCACCGAGGTGCGAAGCGGACGCCATGGCGGCGATCCCCGCCCACATCGAGCCCTCCGTGACCCGCGAGAGCTCCTCGCGCCGGGCGACCAGCTCGGGGCGCGTCTCATCAGGGACGACGACGGTGATGGCGCTGTCGCCGTTCCAGCCCTGGAACTGCGCGCCGCAGTCGATCGAGACGATGTCGCCTGCCTGAAGGACCCTCTCACCCGGGATGCCGTGGACGACCTCTTCGTTCACCGAGATGCAGGTGGTGTGCCGGTATCCGCGAACGAGCTGGAAGTTCGATTCCGCGCCACGGGCGAGGATCACACGGTTCGCTTCGGCGTCGAGCTCGAGAGTCGTGACACCGGGTCGTATCAGCGGCCGCACGGCGTCGAGCGCAGCCGCCGTGATGAGACCGGGCTCCACCATCGCACGCAGCTGAGCCGCGCTCTTGTAGATCGACTTGCGGAACATCGTTCGGTGATCAGGCCGCGAGGCGCAGACCGCGTGCGGTCAGCGCCGCGAACACGCGCTCGGTGATCTCATCGAGCGAGCCCACGCCGTCGATGCGGTCGACGATCCCACGGGGGCCGTAGACCTCGAGGATCGGGGCCGTCTCGTGCTCGTAGATGTCGAGACGGTGTGCGATCGCCTCATCCGTGTCATCCGAGCGACCCTGCTCCGCTGCACGGAGCTTGAGACGCTCGATGCTCTCTTCGCGCGGGACGTCGAGCAGGATGACGGCGTCGAGGGACTCCCCCCGGGCACCGAGGAACGCGTCGAGGTGCTCGACCTGCGCGGCATTGCGGGGGTATCCGTCGAGCAGGAAGCCCTGCGCTGCATCGTCCTGCGAGAGGCGATCGCGAACGATCTCGCTGGTGAGCTCGTCGGGAACGAGATCGCCCTTGTCGAGGATCGCCGTGACCTGCTGGCCGAGCGGCGTGCCCTCCTTGATGTTCGCGCGGAAGATGTCGCCCGTCGAGACGACCGGGATGCCGTAGGACTCTGCGATGCGGACACCCTGCGTGCCCTTCCCCGAGCCCTGCGGACCGACGATGAGGAGACGAGCTGATCGAGTCATCGGAGGAGCCCTTCGTAGTGTCGCTGCTGCAGCTGTGCGTCGATCTGCTTGACCGTCTCGAGACCGACGCCCACGATGATGAGGATCGAGGCGCCGCCGAACGGGAAGTTCTGGTTGGCGCCGACGGTGGCGAGAGCGATGAGCGGGATCAGCGCGATGAGGCCGAGGTAGATCGACCCGGGCAGCGTGATACGCGTGAGCACGTAGTCGAGGTACTCGGCGGTCGGACGACCGGCACGGATGCCGGGGATGAACCCGCCGTACTTCTTCATGTTGTCGGCGACCTCGACCGGGTTGAAGGTGATCGCGACGTAGAAGTACGTGAAGCCGATGATCAGCAGGAAGTACACGGCCATGTAGATCGGGCTGTTGCCGGTCGTGAAGTTCGCGCTGATCCAGGTGACCCACGCTGCCGGCTCGGAGCCGTCCTGCGGGGTGTTGAACTGTGCGATGAGCGCCGGGATGTACAGCAGCGACGAGGCGAAGATCACGGGGATCACACCGGCCATGTTGACCTTGATCGGAATGTACGTGTTGGTGCCGCCGTAGGTGCGGCGACCGACCATGCGCTTGGCGTACTGCACCGGGATGCGGCGCTGGGACTGCTCGACGAAGACGACGAGGCCCATGACGATGATTCCCACCAGGAGCACCAGGAGGAAGACCTCGAAGCCCTTGCTCTCCCAGATGAGCCACATGGCTCCGGGGAACGTGGCGGCGATCGAGGTGAAGATGAGCAGCGACATGCCGTTGCCGATACCGCGCTCGGTGACGAGCTCTGCGAACCACATGATGAGGCCCGTGCCGGCGGTCATCGCCATGATGATGAGCAGCTGCGCCCACCACACGTCGTTGGTGAGGAGGTTCTGGCACGCGGCGATGTCGGTGGTGCCGAAGAGCTGACCGCTGCGGGCCACCGTGACCAGCGTCGTCGACTGCAGCAGTGCGAGAGCGATGGTGAGGTAGCGCGTGTACTGGGTCAGACGGGCCTGGCCGGCCTGGCCCTCTTTGTGCAGAGCCTCGAAGTGAGGGATGACCACGCGAAGGAGCTGGGTGATGATCGTCGCGGTGATGTACGGCATCACGCCGAGGGCGAAGATCGAGAGCTGGAGGAGCGCGCCACCCGAGAACAGGTTGACGAGTCCGAGGAGTCCCTCCGTCCCGGAGTTCAGCGCGAGGCACTCCTCGACGTTCGGGAAGTTCACGAACGGAGCAGGCACATTCGAGCCAAGCCGGTAGATGGCGACGATGGCGAGGGTGAAACCGATCTTCCGACGCAGGTCGGGCGTGCGGAAGATCCGCGCGATGGCGCTAAACAAGGACGTCCTCCTGAAAGGTTGCCGATCCCTGAAGGACGGCTGAAAGAACAGGCTAACCCATAAGAGGGGCCGGAGAATCTCCGACCCCTCTCATGAAGTGGTTACTTGACGGATCCGCCAGCCGCCACGATCTTCTGCTCGGCGGAACCCGAGACCTTGTCGACCGCGACGGTGAGCTTCACGGCGATGTCGCCGTCTCCGAGAACCTTGACCTTCTCGTTCTTGCGAACGGCACCCTTGGCGACCAGGTCGCTGATGGTGACGTCGCCACCTGTGGGGTACAGCTCCGCGAGCTTCTCCAGGTTCACGACCTGGTACTCGACGCGGAACGGGTTCTTGAACCCGCGCAGCTTCGGGGTGCGCATGTGCAGAGGCATCTGCCCACCCTCGAAGCCGACGCGAACGGTGTTGCGAGCCTTCGTGCCCTTGGTACCGCGACCCGCGGTCTTACCCTTGGAGCCCTCACCGCGACCGACACGGGTCTTCGCGGTGTTGGATCCGGGGACCGGACGCAGGTGGTGCACCTTCAGCACGCCGGGGCGGGATGCCGGAGCATCCTTCTTCGGCGCAGCCTTCTTGGCAGCCGGCTTCTTGACGGCGTCGGCCTTGGCCTCGGTCGCCTTCGCCGGTGCCTTCTTGGCGGCGGGCTTCTTCTCGGCTGCGGCCTTGGGAGCGGCAGCCTTCTTCGGGGCCTTCTCGGCGCCCGCGGCTTCGTTCTTCTCAGCCATTAGTCGATCTCCTCAACCTTGACGAGGTGGGCGACGGTCTTGACGTAACCGCGCGTCTGCGCGTCGTCGGGGCGAACGGTGCTGTCACCGATTCGCTTCAGACCGAGGCTGCGCAGCGTGTCACGCTGGTTCTGCTTCTCGCTCACCTTGGACTTGACCTGCGTGACCTTCAGGCGCGCAGCCATCAGGCACCTACCTTCTGTGCGGCGATGGCGTCAGCCTCCGCACGGACGAGACGCGCGGGTGCGACCTGGTCGAACTCGAGGCCACGACGTGCGGCGACCGCACGGGGCTCCTCGAGCATCTTCAGGGCCGTCACCGTCGCGTGCACGATGTTGATCGTGTTCGACGAGCCGAGCGACTTCGACAGCACGTCGTGGATGCCGGCGCACTCGAGCACGGCGCGAACCGGACCACCGGCGATGACACCGGTACCGGCAGCGGCCGGACGAAGCAGGACGACGCCTGCTGCGGCCTCACCCTGCACGGGGTGCGGGATGGTGCTGCCGACGCGCGGAACGCGGAAGAAGTTGCGCTTGGCCTCTTCGACACCCTTCGAGATCGCCAGAGGGACCTCGCGGGCCTTGCCGTAGCCGACGCCCACCAGACCGTTGCCGTCGCCGACGACCACGAGAGCGGTGAAGCTGAAGCGACGACCACCCTTCACGACCTTCGAGACGCGGTTGATGGTGACCACGCGCTCGAGGAACTGGTTGTCCCCACGGTCGCGGGAGTTGCGGTCACGGCCACCCTGGTTGCGGTCGCTACGGCCGCCACGGCGGTTGTCGCGCTGAGACGGCTCTGCCTGCGTGGTGCCGGTGGCAGTCTCGGAAGTGGCAGCTGCCGCTTCGGTCACTTCGTTCTCCTTGTTGTCACTCACAGTGCCAGACCCCCTTCGCGGGCGCCGTCGGCGATGGCGGCGACACGACCGGCGTAGCGGTTTCCGCCACGGTCGAACACTGCCTCGGAAACGCCGGCAGACTTCGCACGCTCGGCGAGAAGCTCGCCGACCTTGCGGGCCTTGGCGGTCTTGTCACCCTCGAGCGAACGCAGGTCGGTCTCGAGCGTCGATGCCGACGCGACGGTGTGACCCTTGCTGTCGTCGACAAGCTGCACGAAGACGTGGCGAGCCGAGCGGTTGACGACGAGACGCGGACGCGCCTCGGTGCCGACGACCTTCTTGCGAAGGCGGGCATGACGACGCGCGCGGGCGTCAGACTTTGACTTGAGAGCCATGGTTACTTACCACTCTTTCCGGCCTTGCGACGCACGACCTCGCCGGCGTAACGCACGCCCTTGCCCTTGTACGGCTCGGGCTTGCGGATCTTGCGGATGTTCGCAGCTGCCTCGCCGACAGCCTGCTTGTCGATACCACTGACGGTGAGCTTGTTGGTGCCCTCGACCGTGAGCGTGATACCGGCGGGCGGGTCGATGAGGACCGGGTGCGAGAAGCCGAGGGCGAACTCGACCGAGCTGCCCTTCTGAGCGACACGGTAACCGGTTCCGACGACCTCGAGACCCTTGGTGTAGCCCTGGGTCACGCCGATGATGTTGTTGTTGATGAGCGTGCGGGTCAGGCCGTGAAGCGACCGGGACTCACGCTCGTCGTCGGGACGGGTGACGAGAACCTGGTTCTCCTCGACCGCGACCTCGATGGGCTTGGCGACCGTCAGGGTGAGCTCACCCTTGGGGCCCTTCACCGCGACCTCACGGCCGTCGACCGAGATGGTCACGCCCGCGGGAACGTCGATGGGAAGTCGTCCAATACGCGACATTTTCGGTTACCACACGTAGGCGAGAACTTCTCCGCCCACGCCCTTCTGCTCTGCCTGACGGTCAGTGAGGAGACCGGAGGAGGTGGACAGGATGGCCACGCCGAGTCCGCCGAGGACCCTGGGCAGCTCGGTGGACTTCGCGTAGACGCGGAGGCCGGGCTTCGACACGCGCTTGATGCCCGCGATCGAACGCTCACGGTTGGGGCCGTACTTCAGCTGCAGGGTGAGGTTCGATCCGACGCGAGCGTCAGTCGTCTCCCATCCAGCGATGTAGCCCTCCTGCTGGAGGATCTCGGCGATGTGCGTCTTGAGCTTGCTCGACGGCAGGGTCACGGAGTCGTGATGCGCCGAGTTCGCGTTGCGCAGACGGGTCAGCAGATCTGCGACCGGGTCTGTCATTGTCATTGTTGTTTTCCTTTGTTCATGAGGTTCCGGCTGCCGTTACACGACAGACGGCCTGCGATGACACGCAATCTTCAATTGTACGGGATCGGGCGGGGCGCTGTGCGCCCCGCCCGAAACCGCTTACGCCTGGGCGTCTTCCGTACGGAAGGGGAAGCCGAGGTGACGAAGAAGCGCGCGACCTTCGTCGTCCGTCTTCGCGGTGGTGACGACGGTGATGTCGAAACCGCGAACCCGGTCGATCTTGTCCTGATCGATCTCGTGGAACACGCTCTGCTCCTGGAGACCGAAGGTGTAGTTGCCGTTTCCGTCGAACTGCTTGCCCGAGAGGCCGCGGAAGTCGCGGATACGGGGCAGAGCGAGCGAGACGAGACGGTCCAGGAACTCCCACGCACGGTCACCGCGGAGGGTGACGTGTGCGCCGATGGCCTGGCCCTCGCGCAGCTTGAACTGCGCGATCGACTTGCGGGCCTTCGTGACGAGCGGCTTCTGACCGGTGATCTTGGTGAGATCGTCGATCGCGCCGTCGATCACCTTGCTGTCGCGGGCCGCTTCACCGACACCGGTGTTCACGACGACCTTGACCAGACCGGGGATCTGCATCACGTTGGTGTAGCCGAACTCATCCTGCAGCTTCTGCTGGATCTCGGCCTTGTACTTCGCCTTCAGGCGGGGCTGGATCTTGCCAGCCACCGCAGCGTCGGTGGTTGCCATCAGAGGTCCTTACCTGACTTCTTCGCGTACCGCACACGGACGGTGCGCTTGACGCCGTCCTTGGTCTGCTCTTCGACCCGGTGGCCGACCTTGGTCGGCTTCTTGGTCGAGGGGTCGACGAGTGCGACGTTCGAGATGTGGATGGAGGCCTCGACAGTCTCGAGGCCGCCCGTCTTGGTGCCACGCTGCGTCTGTCCGACGCGCGTGTGCTTGGTGACGTAGTTCACGCCTTCGACGATGACGCGGTTCTTGTCGGACAGGATCTCGAGGACCTTGCCCTGCTTGCCGCGGTCGCCGCCACGCTCCTGCGTGGCTCCGGTGATGACCTGAACCAGATCACCCTTCTTGATCTTCGCCATGACTTAAATAACCTCCGGCGCCAGCGAGACGATCTTCATGAACTTCTTGTCACGAAGCTCGCGACCGACCGGTCCGAAGATACGGGTGCCGCGGGGCTCCCCGTCGTTCTTCAGGATCACGGCGGCGTTCTCGTCGAACTTGATGTACGAGCCGTCGGGACGACGCGTGGACTTGACCGTGCGGACGATGACGGCCTTGACCACATCGCCCTTCTTGACGTTGCCGCCGGGGATCGCGTCCTTGACGGTCGCGACGATCGTGTCACCGAGTCCGGCGTAACGACGGCGCGAGCCGCCGAGCACACGGATGGTGAGCAGTTCCTTCGCGCCGGTGTTGTCGGCGACCTTGAGGCGGGATTCCTGCTGGATCACTTGGCCTTCTCCAGAATCTCCACCAGACGCCAGCGCTTCGTGGCGCTGAGCGGGCGGGTCTCGTTGATCAGGACGAGGTCGCCGATGCCGGCGGAGTTCGCCTCATCGTGCGCCTTGACCTTCGAGGTGCGGCGGATGACCTTGCCGTAAAGCGGGTGCTTCACGCGGTCCTCGACCTCGACCACGATGGTCTTGTCCATCTTGTCGCTGATGACGTAGCCACGACGCGACTTGCGGTACCCACGGGCATCCGCATCGCGAACATCGTGCTCTGCGTGCTCAGCCTCGACGGCAGCTTCCTTCTTGGTGGCCATCACTCAGCCTCTTCCTTCACGGCGTCGTCAGCGGAGTCCGCCTTCTTCGCCTTCGACTTGGTCGCCTTCTTGGCCGGAGCCTCGACCGGAGCGGGCGTCGCACGGATGCCCAGCTCGCGCTCGCGGATCACGGTGTACAGGCGCGCGATGTCGCGCTTGACGGCGCGGATGCGGCCGTGGCTCTCCAGCTGGCCGGTGGCCGACTGGAAACGGAGGTTGAACAGCTCCTCCTTGGCCTTACGCAGCTCCTCAACGAGGCGCTGGTCTTCGAACGTGTCGAGCTCTGCCGGAGCGAGCTCCTTGGTGCCGATCGCCATTACGCGTCGCCCTCCTCGCGCTTGATGATGCGTGCCTTCAGCGGCAGCTTGTGGATTGCTCGGGTGAGGGCCTCGCGAGCGAGCTCCTCATTGACGCCTGCGACCTCGAAGAGGACGCGACCCGGCTTGACGTTGGCGACCCACCACTCGGGGGAACCCTTACCGGAACCCATGCGGGTCTCGGCAGGCTTCTTGGTGAGGGGGCGGTCGGGGTAGATGTTGATCCACACCTTTCCACCACGCTTGATGTGACGCGTCATCGCGATACGAGCGGACTCGATCTGACGGTTGGTCACGTAAGCGGGGGTGAGGGCCTGGATGCCGAAGTCGCCGAAGGAGACCTTCGTGCCACCGGTGGCCTGGCCATCACGCTTGGGGTGATGCTGCTTGCGGTACTTGACCTTGCGGGGAATAAGCATCAGGCAGACGCTCCTTCTGCGACAGGGGCCTCGTTGCGCGGCGCGCGGCGGCGGTCGCCACCACGGTCGTCACGACGGGACTTCGGGGCGTTGGCCTGCTCGCGAGCAAGCTCCTTGTTGGTCAGGTCACCCTTGTAGATCCAGACCTTCACGCCGATGCGGCCGAAGGTGGTCTTCGCCTCGTAGAAGCCGTAGTCGATGTTCGCGCGCAGCGTGTGCAGCGGCACACGACCCTCGCGGTAGAACTCCGAGCGGCTCATCTCGGCGCCGCCGAGGCGGCCGGAGACCTGGATGCGGATGCCCTTGGCGCCAGCGCGCTGCGCGCCCTGGAGACCCTTGCGCATCGCACGACGGAACGCCACGCGAGCAGACAGCTGCTCGGCGATGCCCTGTGCGACGAGCTGAGCGTCAGCCTCGGGGTTCTTGACCTCGAGGATGTTCAGCTGGATCTGCTTGCCCGAGAGCTTCTCGAGGTCGCCGCGGATGCGCTCGGCCTCGGCGCCACGACGACCGATCACGATGCCCGGACGGGCGGTGTGGATGTCGACGCGGACGCGGTCACGGGTGCGCTCGATCTCGATGTTCGAGACACCGGCGCGGTCGAGCTGCGTCTTCAGCAGGTTGCGGATCTTGATGTCCTCGGCGACGTAGTCGGCGTAACGCTGACCCGGCTTCGTCGAGTCCGAGAACCAACGCGACACGTGGTCCGTGGTGATGCCGAGGCGGAAGCCGTACGGGTTTACTTTCTGTCCCATTACTTGCTCGCCTTCTTGTTGCTGTCGCTTGCAGCGGCCGGAGCCGCCTCAGGCGTCGAGAGCACGACCGTGATGTGGCTCGTGCGCTTCTTGATCTGGAAAGCGCGACCCTGTGCACGAGGCTGGAAACGCTTGAGCGTCGTCCCCTCGTCTACGTAGGCGTTAGCCACGTACAGGTCCTGCTCGTCGAGGTACTCGCCGTCACGATCCGCCTTGACCTGTGCGTTGGCCATGGCCGACGCGACAAGCTTGTAGATCGGCTCACTGGCGCTCTGCTGTGCGAACTTCAGGATCGCCAGAGCCTCCTGGGCCTGCTTGCCCTTGATGAGCGCGACGACACGACGAGCCTTCTGAGGGGTCACGCGGATGTGTCGCACGCGTGCGATGGACTCCACCATTTCTCTCTCCTCTATCGCCACCGCGTCAGCGGCGGCGGCCCTTCTTGTCGTCCTTCTCGTGGCCGCGGAAGGTGCGGGTGGGCGCGAACTCGCCCAGTTTGTGGCCGACCATGGTCTCGGACACAAACACGGGGATGTGCTTGCGACCGTCGTGGACCGCGATCGTGTGACCCAGCATGGCCGGGATGATCATGGACCGGCGAGACCAGGTCTTGATGACGTTCTTGGTGCCGGCTTCGTTCTGCACGACCACCTTGCGAAGCAGGTGATCGTCGACGAAGGGGCCCTTCTTAAGACTGCGAGGCATCTTCTCTTACTCCTACTTACGCTTCTTGCCGGCGTTACGACGACGCACGATGTACTTGTCGCTTTCCTTGTTGGCGTGACGGGTCCGACCCTCAGCCTGGCCCCACGGGGAGACGGGGTGACGTCCACCGGACGTCTTGCCCTCACCACCACCGTGCGGGTGGTCGACCGGGTTCATCGCGACACCACGGACGGTCGGGCGGACGCCCTTCCAGCGCATGCGGCCGGCCTTGCCCCAGTTGATGTTCGACTGCTCGGCGTTGCCGACCTCGCCGATGGTCGCGCGGCAGCGCGCATCGACGTTGCGGATCTCGCCCGAGGGCAGACGCAGCTGGGCGAAGTTGCCATCCTTGGCCACGAGACGGACGGATGCACCGGCCGAACGTGCCATCTTCGCGCCGCCACCGGGACGGAGCTCGATCGCGTGGATGACGGTACCCGTCGGGATGTTCTTCAGCGGGAGGTTGTTGCCCGGCTTGATGTCGGCACCAGCACCCGACTCGACGACGTCACCCTGCTTCAGCTTCGCCGGCGCGAGGATGTAGCGCTTCTCGCCGTCGAAGTAGTGCAGCAGCGCGATGCGTGCCGTGCGGTTGGGGTCGTACTCGATGTGAGCGACGCGGGCGTCGACGCCGTCCTTGTCATTGCGACGGAAGTCGATGACACGGTACTGGCGCTTGTGGCCACCACCGATGTGACGGGTCGTGATGCGGCCCTGGTTGTTGCGACCACCGGTCTTCGAGAGCGGGCGCAGCAGCGACTTCTCCGGCGTCGATCGGGTGATCTCGGCGAAGTCAGCCACCGACGAGCCGCGACGGCCCGGGGTCGTGGGCTTGTACTTGCGAATAGCCATTATTGTCCTTATCCCCCGGATCAGCCGATTGCCGTGAAGATGTCGATGGTGCCCGACTTCAGGGTCACGATGGCGCGCTTGGTGTCCTTGCGCTTGCCGGTGCCGAAGCGGGTGCGACGAGCCTTGCCGACGCGGTTGAGGGTGTTGACCCCTGCGACCTTGACGCCGAAGATCTTCTCGATGGCGAGCTTGATCTCGGTCTTCGAAGCGCGCGGGTCCACGAGGAAGGTGTACTTACCCTCGTCGATGAGACCGTAGCTCTTCTCGGACACGACCGGCTTCAGGATGACGTCGCGCGGGTCCTTGTTCAGGGCCGTCTGGAGAACAGATGCCTGCTCGCTCATGCGGAGACCTCCTGGTTGGCGCCGGACTTCGAGGCGATGAAGCCCTCGATCGCGGCCTGGGTGAAGACGATGTCGTCGGAGACGAGAACGTCGTAGGCGTTGAGCTGGTCGAACGTCAGAACGTGAACGTTGCTGAGGTTGCGGATGCTCTTGAGCGCGAGCTCGTCGTTGCGCACGATGACGACCAGGACGTTCTTCGACGTGGCGACCTGCGAGAGGAAGCTCACGGCTGCCTTCGTCGAGGGGGCGCCATCGGTGCCGAACGTGTCGATCACGTGCAGACGGTCCCCGCGGAAGCGATCGCTGAGTGCACCGCGGAGGGCTGCGGCGATCATCTTCTTGGGGGTGCGCTGCGAGTAGTCGCGCGGCTTGGGGCCGTGCACGATTCCACCACCGGTCATGTGCGGCGCGCGGATCGAGCCCTGACGGGCGTTACCCGTGCCCTTCTGCTTGAAGGGCTTGCGGCCTGCACCCGAGACCTCACCGCGACGCTTGGTCGAGTGGGTTCCCTGGCGAGCCGCCGCGAGCTGCGCGACGACGACCTGGTGGATGAGCGGGATGTTCGTCTTGGCGTCGAACAGTTCGGCGGGAAGCTCGATCGAGCCAGCCTTCTTGCCGTCTGCCTTGAGGACGTCAAGCGCGAGAGTGGAGTCAGCCATGATCAGGCACCCTTCACTGCGTTGCGGACGTAGACGATGCGACCACGAGCACCGGGGACGGCGCCCTTGACGAGCAGCAGACCCTTCTCGATGTCGACGGCGTGCACCGTGAGGTTGAGGACGGTCACGCGCTCGCCACCCATACGGCCGGCCATGCGCATGCCCTTGAAGACGCGGCTCGGGGTCGACGATGCGCCGATGGAGCCGGGCTTGCGGTGGTTGCGGTGCGAACCGTGCGAAGCCGAGACGCCCTTGAAGTTGTGACGCTTCATGACACCGGCGAAGCCCTTGCCCTTGCTCGTGCCGACGACGTCGACGAGCTGACCGGCTTCGAAGGTGCCGTCGACCGTGAGCTCCTGGCCCAGCGAGTAGTCAGCGGCATCCGCGGTGCGGATCTCGGTGACGTGACGACGCGGCGTGACGCCGGCGGCCTCGAAGTGAGCGGTCAGCGGCTTGTTCACCTTGCGCGGGTCGATCTGGCCGTACGCGATCTGCACGGCGTTGTAGCCGTCCTTCTCGGGGGTACGGATCTGCGTGACCACGTTCGAGGCGAGCTCGATGACGGTGACGGGAACGAGCTTGCCGTTCTCGTTCCACACCTGGGTCATGCCGAGCTTGGTGCCGAGCATGCCCTTGGAAATCTTGGAGTTGATGTCAACCATGTCCGACCTCAGAGCTTGATCTCGATGTTGACATCGGCAGGCAGGTCGAGACGCATCAGCGAGTCGACAGCCTTCGGCGTCGGGTCGACGATGTCGATCAGACGCTTGTGGGTGCGCATCTCGAAGTGCTCGCGGCTGTCCTTGTACTTGTGGGGCGACCGGATGACGCACACGACGTTCTTCTCGGTCGGAAGGGGCACGGGGCCGACGACTGTTGCGCCCGCACGGGTCACGGTGTCGACGATCTTGCGTGCGGACGTGTCGATGACCTCGTGGTCATACGACTTCAGGCGAATGCGGATCTTCTGTCCCGCCATTGTCTGCTCTCTCTCTTTAAGCGTCTTACCGACCTGGGCCGGGTGACCCAGGGGCATTGGACGCACGTCGGCGCTGTTCGCGCCTCGGCACTCGAACGGCTCTCGCGAGTCGATCTGCTGCACCACTGTTCTGCTGTCATCCCGCACGCCTCGGCGAGCGGATGTCCGACCTCCGCCGCGCACGGCGAAGCCCTCGTGATGAAGATGTCGGGATCGTTCTGCCACCCGCGGCCTAGGTCCCTGCGCGTCTGCGCCGCCTATGCACTGTCGTGATGGTGATCCGGCTGACGCTGAGCGCGCCGGAATGTCGAACCTGTCTATTCTGCCACGGCCGATTTCACTTGCGCAAACCCGGGCGTGTCGCAGTCGCTGAGCATCCCCTGAGTGCGCACCCCAGCCGTCGGATCGGCGCCTCTGATCGACGCCGCCGACGACCCCTCAGCGCGCTGAGGAGAGCGGGGCGAGGCATCCCCATGCCTCGCCCCGCTTGGGGAGGGCGTTCAGTGCGAGGGGGCACACCGAACGCGAGGACTCCGGCGTGAAGGGACGCCGGGTTCCTCGACCGAGGGCGCGGCGAAGAGACCGCCGCGCGGGCGGGAAGACGTCTGAGCGCACAGAGTGCGCGCGTCGCACGATGATCCCCAAAATCGTTATCCCCAGTTTGACGCGGCGAACCGCGTGAATTCGGGAAGTCGAACCCCTTCGACATCCCTGATCGCAAGTTCCCCAGGCGATCGTCATCCATTCTAACGGGACCCGGACGTGAAACGCGATACCGGCGGACCGAATACTTGGTGCCGCACGCAGAGGAGCGACGACTCCCCGTGGGGGGAATCGCCGCTCTGCGTCTCAGACGCGTGGTCTCACTCGTTGCCGACGGCCTTGTCGGCGCTGTCGCGGATCTCGTCGATCTTGTCAGCGGCACCCGGTGCGATCTTCTTGGCGAAGTCGGCGACGCCGTCGAGCACCTTGTCGCTGATGTCTTCCGCCTGCTCGCTCTTCACTGCCTCGGCGATCTTGTCCTTGTTCTGCTCGTACAGATCCTTGCCCTTGTTGACAGTCTCATCGATACCCATGCGGGCCCCCTTGTGTGCGATCAGTGCGACGGATCCCCGACGCACGTTCATTCTGCACGCAACCGGTGGTCGGCGGAAGACGCATCCGGGCCGGTCTAGGACAGCCAGTAGTTCTTCTTGACCAGCACCTGCTGCACCTTGATACCGGCATTGAGAGCTCGGATCTGGGCGTATAGGCGGAGAGGCCCAGAGAGGAAGTAAGGCAGAGAGTACTCGCCGAAGGTCGATGAGTTCGCAGTCGTCGCAGCGGTCGCGGGGATCTCGAGCACAGGTTGAGGTGAAGTGCTCACGACGGCTCCACTCGAGTCGAGGCTCTGAGCGAGGACGCGGATCTGGAAACCCTTCGTGACGCCTGTAGCGCTGAGATATATCGTGAGGTCTCCCGTCTCTTTGATCGTCGCGCTGCTCTCAGCCAACCAGATAGAGCCCGGGGCGACGGGGATGCGCGTCCAGGAGTTGTGAGGTATCACAGCGTTCCACGAGTACTTCGTCGACTTGTGCAGGGGCACGGGGTCCTCCGGTGGGGGCGGGTATTGCGCAGGGTCGACATAGTTCTCGAAGTCGACCGAGTTGGTGAATCCCAGCTGGAGCGGCGTACCGCCGATCCAGAGGGACACGTGGACATGGGGGCCGTACCCGGTGTCGGTGCCGAAACCGGATGCGCCCGAGTAGGCGATGACCTGCCCACGGGCGACACGAGTGCCCAACGGGACAGTGCTCGACTGCAGGTGCAGATAGCGGATGTAGTTGCCGTCGTCTGCCCGAAGCGCCAAGTAACGTCCGGTCGCGGTCGTCGTGGAATCCTTCCGATCGACGATCACTCCGTTGGCTGCTGCTCTGATCTGCGTGCCGGTGATCACCGCATAGTCTGTGCCGGGCTCCCCTGACGGCGGATTCCGGTTCTTGTGCCCCTGCCAGGAGCTCGAGATCGGAACGTCGCCACACGGCCGGAGGTAGGTCCCTGCTGCGTTCGCGCTGAGGTCAGGCGAGAACAGGTCCCACCCCACGGCGGAGGCCCCGACGACCCCGCCGGCGGCGATCAGCATCGCGCGGCGCGAGAAGATCGGCTGCGGCGCGTGGCTCGTCGAGGGCTCGACGTCCCCCGCGTCGCACACTAGCGATCGCCGCCTTCATTCTCGCCGCGGATCAGGTTCTGGATCTGCTCCTCGGGGAGCGGCTCGAGCGACGCCGATGACATGCCGAGCTCGGGCGCAGAGGGCGCACCACCGATCGTGCACTGGGCCTGTGCTTCGAGCCCGGAAGCCTGCGCCGGAACCAGCACGAGCCATTCGGGCGAGACCAGTCGCTGCTCGACGCGGGTGTCTTCGATCGTGAAGGCGACGTCGGCCGGGAAGGCCGAGAGCGTCGCGTCGATGCAGATCTGCGCCAACTCCGCACCGGCGAATCCGCCGAAGTCATCGGACGCGGTCGGCGTCGGCTCCGGGGCGACCGACGGCTCGGAGGTCGGCTGAGCGGTCGATGGCGTGGGGTCGGGAGTCGAAGCCGTCGAGGTCGGAACAGGGCTCGACGCGCCCGGAGCCGCAGCGCAGCCCGAGGCACCGCCGACGAGGAAGACGATCAGAGCACTCGCGGCGACACACCGAGCAAGGGGGGATCTCATGATTTTGAATGTACCCAGCGACGAGCCTCAGCCGTGGATGCGACGCGGACAGTCGCCGGGAATCTTCGGCGACCCGCGTTCAGTGCGCGGTGGAACCGGGGGCGACCACCGTGCGAACCGTGCGGAACAGGATGATGAGGTCTTGCATGAGCGACCAGTTCTCGACGTAGTACAGGTCGAGGCGGATGGTCTCCTCCCACGACAGGGTCGAGCGCCCGCTCACTTGCCACAACCCACTCATGCCGGGCTTCACGAGCAGACGGCGATGTGCGAAGTCATCGTAGAGTTCCACTTCCGAGGCCCGCTGAGGCCGAGGACCCACGAGGCTCATATGCCCGAGGAAGACATTGACCAGCTGGGGCAGCTCATCGATGGAGTGTCTGCGGAAGAAGCGTCCGACTCTGGTGATGCGAGGGTCGTCGTTGATCTTGAACAACGGCGTCCCCGAGTCGCCCTGCAGATCCAGCAGAGTCGCCAGCTGGTCGTCGGCGTCGGCCACCATCGATCGGAACTTCAGCATGCCGAAGGTGCGACCGCCACGCCCGATCCGTTCCTGGTGGAAGAAGATGCCTCCCGGTCCGTCTATGCGGATCGCGACGGCCGCGATGAGGAAGACCGGCGACAGGACGACGAGCAGCAGCGATGATCCGACGATGTCGAAGGCACGCTTGAGGAAGCGCTTCGCCCCTTCCATGCGCGGGAAGTCGACGTGCACGAGGGGCAAGCCGGCAACGGGCGTCGCATGCATGCGGGGCCCGGCGATGTCCGTCAGCACGGGGGCCATGATGAGCTGGATGTCACGGTCCGAGACCGAATATCCCAGGCGGCGCATGGTCAACGGATCGAGGTCATCGGATCCGACGATGATGAGTGCGTCGAATCGCACCTCATCGAGCACCTTCTCGACATTGGCGATGTCGCCGAGCACCTCAAAGCCTGAGATGTCTGCCGTTGAGGTGTTTTCGGTTATCACTCCGAGGATCTCGTACCCGCTGCTCTTGGCCCGCCGGATCTCGCGTCCCACGAGGGCAACCTTCGACGGCTCCCCGATCACCACGGCCCTGTGCAGATACTCGCCCGTCTTCTGCCGCCCACGCAGCCACTGTCGACACATCCATCGGGACAGCAGGAGGAGCATCAGCCCCAACGGGAAGACGACGGCGACGAGCGCTCGGGAGAGCTCCATGCCGAGGAAGAACGCGATGGCGACGGTGACCGCGAACACGCCGATCGACGCGTTGACGATGCGACGGTACTCGTCTGCCCCGTGTCCGACGGTGTGACGGTCCCGCGAATCCGCCACATCCAGGGCGATCAGCCAGAGGATGCCGATCGCTGCGACCACCAGTAGGTACGACACTCGGGGCCCGCCGGGCCAGGAGACCCCGCTCAACAGGCCTGGGAGAACGACGAAAGACGAGACGATCAGGGTGACCAGCACGACGATGACGTCGTTGTAGAAGAGTCGACTCGCGTACAGCCGGGTCCACGCTGCCCGCCGCGTCTTCTTCACTCGAACCCGGGCGGTGCTCGTCGACTCACGCGGGGCGGTGAAGCCACCGTGCTCGAGTTGAACGACGACGACTCTCACCCCCTCGGCTGTACTGACGCCAGAACGCGAGCAAGTATATCGGTCTGCCCGGAATCCTGGACAGCCCTCAGTCGGAGCAGCCGTCGGTGACGACGGGCTTCGCGCCTCGTACCATCGGGTTGGTCCTCACCTCGAGGGGTGCGTAGTCGTCGTCGCCGCCAACGAACGTCGCCGTCACGTCGATCGAATCCCCGGGGTCGAACCAGGCCTCGAACGCGACGACCGGTCGGCCGAGGTCATCGATGTCGCGGTGCATCACCGAGACCTCGTCGCCGTTGAAGGTGGCGTCACTCAGCGTCGTTCCCGGAGGGCCGTAGATGAAGATCCAATCGCGGAACCGGGCGCCGAAGGTCATGCTCTGCACATAGCGGGGCAGCGCCTCGGCCTGCCGCTGCGTCAGGGGCAGAGTGAGCGATGCTGTGGCGGTGAACGTCGCCGTGTCAGCCTCGCACACCGCCGTGGCCGTCGTGGCGGTCTCCGTGAAGTAGTCGATCTTCGAGCCGTTGCTGTTGTTGAAGTAGATGCCCATGGTGGTCACGTTGGAGTTGTTCGCCGGAAGCACACCGCTGATCTTGGCCCCTTCGATCGCCTCGGCCACCTGCTCGTCGTCACTCCAGACCAGCACACTGCCCTGCGACGCGCTCTCCGTGATCGCCCACAGCATGTCCTTCGGATCGAAGTCCCCGGTCGCGATCTTGTCGAAGACCGCGGCTGCCGTGTCGGCGAAGAACCCGTCGACGAGCTCGGGCTCCTCGTAGGAGTCCCACCGCCCGTAGACCTCGCTCAGCAGCAGCGACACCGCATTCTCCTCCGAGAGGACTTCGCCCGAGGCCAGCTCGATGGGGCCGGTCGCCTTGAGGATGCGCGACAGCGCCAGTGGGTCGATCGAGATCACGCCGGCGATCTCGTCGTCGGCGATGTCACGCTGCCACCAGGCCCGCATGATCTTCGCCGCGGTCGGGAAGTCGGGGCGGCTCATGCTCGTGTTGATGTGGTCGATGAGATAGCTCGTATACAGCTCGATGGCGCTCGGGGGCACGTCCACCTCGACTGCAACGCCGTTCTGGTAGCTGCCGCTGTCGCCCTGCGCGCCGATCTCGATCGCCCCCTCGTCGACCTTCACGAGAGTCTGTGCGGCAGCGCTGCCGCCGAGGGCGAGCGTCTCGGCGTTGTTCTGGAAGACGAGCAGGTAGTTGCGCTCGCCGTCGCCTCCGAGCAGTTCCGGAAGGACGCCGATCATGGGGGCGGCCGTCGACATCACCTCGTCGACCTGATCGACCCCCTCGCGCACCACCGAGACGAGGAAGGGCGACTGGGAAACGGACTCCAGGCCGTCAGCGAGCCCGGTGATGTGCTGCGCCTGGTCGTCGGTGGCATCGAGAAGCCGCTCCGTGATCGATCCGGTGGAATCCTCGTCACCCATCACGGGCACCGCGACACCGTTGACGAGAGCATCGAGCGACTGTGCCGCAAGGCGCACCCCCTTGAGGTTGTCGCCCACGACGGGGATCCACTCCATGACCCGCCACACCGGATCGGATGCTGCTGCGCCAGCGCTGGCCGCACTCTCTGACAACCGAGGGAGTACTTCGTCGACGTCGGCGTCGCCGCCCTGGATCTCCGTGATGAGGTCTTGGCTCTCGACGAGCCCATCCTTCACCGTGATGGCACGCAGCCCGACCCAGCACACGGCGACAAGGAAGGCGATGATGACCAGGATGACAACGGTCCAGATTCGGCGCCGCCTACGCTGACGGCCTGGCTGCTGTTCATCGATGCCCTGCGCATCCTGACGAGCTGCGCTCATGGACGACGTACCTTTCGTGCGGGAATGATCTGGTGAATTGTACTGGCGGCGCCTCGGGCCGCCTCGGCGGCACTCACTCGGCCACCGAGGAGATGAAGATCGGAGACGCGCCGAGAGTCAGCGTGACCGCGCCGTCTTCCGGCTCGACCGTCTCCGTGTTTCCGGACATATCTGTGACGTTGAGAGGGACGTCTGACGCGAAGGTGCGCTGCGCCTCGCCCTCCTTCGCCCACGCGATGCGGGTCTCGTCTTCTCCTGACCCGAAGACCTCGACAGTGGTCGTGTCGTCGGATTCATCCGAGGCGAAGGCCTTGTCGCGCAGCTGCGTGATCATCAGCGCCTGAGCGAAGGCTCCGGGCTTCGGAGCCAGAGCGACGACGTCCGCTCGCGGCGCGTTCTCGTAAAGCCCGAAGTTGGCCTCACCCGCAGCGGGGTCGGGGGTGTCGTTGACGAGGTCGTACCAGAAGTACTTCTCGACGCCGTTCGCGAAGGCCAGGGCCTGATTGCGCACCATCATCTGCCCCTGCTCGAGCAGGGAGACACCGTCGTAGTGCGTGGGGAATCCCATCTCCGTGACCCATACCGGGCGCGTCTCCCCCGCGTACTGCTGCATGTCGGCGTAGGACTGCTGCACGGTGCCGGCGATCAGATCGGCGTCACGATTGATCCACGACTCGTAGGGGTGGTAGCTCGCCGCGTCGGTCACAGCCATGCCCCCGGCCTGCCAGAATCCGGCGAACCATTCGCTGTCGTAGAGGGCTGTGGAGCCCGTGACGATGGGGAGGTCCGGATACGCCGTGCTGACGTGGTCGCGGACGGACTGCGCTATCGGCAAGTAACAGGCGGGCGCCGGCCCACAGGCAGTGTCATTCTCGCGATGGTTGAACTCGTTCAACACTTCGAGACCGACGAGGTCGAACCGGTCAGCCACGGCCTTCGCGTACGCGCCGTATGCCTGGATCGCGGCCTCGTTGCCTGGCGCTTTCCTGGCACCGTAGAGCCTGTTGCCGTACACGACGAGGCCGAGAAGCTTCACGTCGTTCGCGTGCATGCGCTCGAACTCGCGCACATAGTTCTCGTCCCACACGTACTGACCGGCCACCTTCTCGTTGCGCTCCCACGAGATGTCATTGCGGACTTCGGCGAAGCCGATCGCGGCCGCAAGAGAACCAGTGCCGACGAAGGGGTCCTTCTCGACGTGGGCTCCCACGCCGAAGCGTCCGTCCTGGGTCACGGAGAAGCCGTCCGCGTCGACCACAGCGACGTCCGTCTGGATCTGTCGACCCGCGGAGTCATTGACAGCGACCGTGTAGTGCCCCTGGGACACGCCGGTCAACGGCAGAGCCGACAGCGCGCCCGTGGACCCGAACTCGCCGGTGATCGGCTCACCACCCGCCGTCGACGTGGCGCTCCACTGCACGGGCCCCTCAGCGAGGGAGACCGCGAGCAGTGCGGACTCATCGGTCATGACGAGAGAGTCGTTGACGATGCCGGCTGAAGTCTGCACGGCCTCGAACGATCCGTTGGGCACGAGGTTGTCGCCGCCGTCCGCGATGATCGACACGTCGTCGATCCCGAACCCGCGCACGGCACCGGAGAGTACGACGTCGAGCGTCGATGCGGCGGCCTGATCGGCCGCCGATGTGAACGGGAACTCGATAATCTCCCATTCCGCATCCAGCTCGGGAAGCGTGAAGGTCTGGCCTGCCACGTTCAGGCGAACCCCGGTCTCGGTCTTCTCCTCGGCGAGCACCCGCACGGATACTCGGAGCGTGTAGTCCGTGCTCGGAGCGAGCGCGACGGGTGCGGACGCAGCGATGATGTCCGCATCGTCGGCCGGTGCATCCACGCGCAGCGACACGGCGCCCTGCGCGGCGTCTCCGACCTCGGGAAGGACCGCGCCTACCACTCTGCGGTCCGCGAGCGTCCATGCGTCGACCGAGGCCCGCGCGACGTTCGTGACAGGGACCACGGCCGGCTGATCGGTCACGACCGGCTCGGGAGTGGCCTCAGGCGATGGCGATGCCTCGGCACGAGGCTGAGCCTGCTGCCCGGAGATCACCATCGCAGCCGCGGCGCCCCCTCCGACAAGGAGCACGGTGACCGCGCTCGCGATGATGATCGTCTTCTTCGTCGCGCGCAGAGCCATCATGTCCTTCCCCCGTAGTGTTCGCCTCCCAACATATCGGGTGGAGTCGAGACGAAGCTGACAGCCCATCGCAGCCGCGCGCGCAGAACTTCCCTAGACTCGACGCATGCTTGCAGAGGCCCCGCCGACACTGCGCGCCCGCGCCCGACGGGGTGCGAGGTCGGCGCTGTGAGCGGCGTGCTGGTGCACGAATGGCTCGCGCCGAGAGGCGGCTCCGAGAACGTCTTCGAGGCCATGAGCGAGGTGTTTCCGGACGCCGCGCGCTATTGCCTGTGGAATGACAGCGAAGGTCGCTTCGAGGTCGACGGCGAGACGTGGCTGGCTCGCACTCCCCTGCGCGGGCGCAAGGCCGCAGCCGTGGGGCTGATGCCTCTCGCGTGGCGGACTCTTCCGAACGTGGAGGCGGACTGGATCCTCGCGAGCTCGCATCTCTTCGCGCACCACGCGAGATTCGCAGGAGCTGGGCACAGCGCCCCGAAGCTGGTGTACGCCCACACCCCGGCGCGCTACATCTGGAATCCCGAGCTCGATGTGCGCGGCGACACCTTCGCCGCGAGGACCGCAGCGAAGATGCTGAAGGGGCTCGATCGCAGGCGTGCCCAGGAGCCGATCGCGATCGCGGCGAACAGCGTGTTCGTGCAGAAGCGCATCGCTCAAGCGTGGCACCGCGAGAGCACCGTGATCCACCCTCCCGTCGACGTGACCGGCTTCCTCCGCGCACCGGAGCCGGACGCACGCGATGAGGCCGCCCTCGCTTTCCTGCCTGAGACCTTCCTCCTCGGCTTCTCTCGCTTCATCCCCTATAAGCGGCTGGATCTCGTGATCGAGGCCGGCGTCGCCGCCGACATGCCCGTCGTGCTCGCGGGTGCGGGCCCGGATGAGGCTCGTCTCCGTTCGATCGCCGAGGAGCGCGCGCCTGGTCGGGTCTTCTTCGTGCGGTCGCCGGGACCAGAGCTCTACCGGGCACTTCTGCAGCGCTGCATCGCCCTCGTCTTCCCCGCCGTGGAGGACTTCGGCATCGTCCCCGTGGAGGCCATGGCAGCAGGTCGACCTGTGATCGCCACCACCGTGGGCGGGACGGCCGAGACGATCGTCGACGGCAGCACCGGCGCGTTCGTCGAGGACTGGTCGCGCGACGAGCTGCGCCGCGCGGTCGACGTGGCCGGCGGCGTGTCCCCCGAGGCATGCCGAACGCAGGCGAAGAAGTTCTCCGAAGCGGTGTTCGCAGATCGCATCAGGGAGTGGGTGGCGGAGTCGGTCGACGGGGCGCGCCAGCCGGAGACGAGGAGCGCGTGACCCTTCTCGTCGACGACCGGTACCGGGGCACGCACGGCATCGGCCGCTACGCCGCGGAGGTCCTCCCCCGGCTGGCGCTGCCCTGGGAGTCGCTGAACCTCGGCGGCACCCCGTTCTCGGCGGTCGACGCGTTCCGCTCGGTGGGTTCGGCGGCCGTGCCCGGTGCCCTCGTCTACTCACCGGGGTACGGCGCTCTCGTGCGCGCTCGGAAGCAGCTGCTCACACTGCACGATCTCATCCAGCTGAGCAGCCCGGGCCTCGACCGCTGGAAGTTCGCGGCCTACTACTCCGGTCCGGTCAGAGACGTCATCCGCAGAACCGGCGTCGTGCTCACCGTCTCAGAGACGTCGGCTCGAGCGCTTCGTTCGTGGGTGCGGGATGACGGGGTCGAGATCGTCAACGCCGGCAACGGATGCTCCGATGCCTTCCGCCCGCGCGCAGACGCGCTCCCGCAGTCTGACCCCTATGTGCTGTTCGTCGGCAACGGCCGCGCACACAAGAACCTCGACGTCGTTCTCGACGCGCTGGTCTCGGCGCCCGACCTGCGCCTCGTGGCTGTCGTCCCCGAGCGCGAGATCGCAGACCTCGAGGCCAGGGCGACGCACCGGCTCGTCGATGCCAGAGTGCGCTGGGTGAGCGGTATCGACGATGAGAAGCTGGCGGACCTCTACCGCGGCGCTGCGGCGACAGTGATGCCCTCGACGCTCGAAGGGTTCGGGCTTCCCGCCCTGGAGTCGATCCGCTGCGGCACGCCTGTCGTGCACTGGGCGGAGTGCGAATCGGTCGCGGAGATCGTCGGAGATCGCGGTCATGCGGTGAACTCCGCCGACGATGTGCAGGAGTGGGCGCAAGCGCTGACCGAGGCGGTGTCCGTTCAGCGACGGGTGTCACCGCCCGAGGGCTACGACTGGAACCGCACCGCGGCGATCGTCTCGGAGACGATCACCAGACTGCTCGGTTGATCAGGCTCGGCGTCCCCGGACAGAGCTGAGAAAATCCTCGAGCGAATCGGTCTTGCGCTCCCACGATGCGGCAGACGCGGCGTCACCGCCTGCGCGGTTCGGCGACGTCTGTGCGAGTGCGCGTTCGAGCGCGGCATCCGCCTCTCTGTCGTCGGTGTACACCTCGATGCCGAGATCGGATGCTGCGCGGATGCCGGGCGTCTCACGCGCCACGACGGCGAGGCCGGCGGCGAGGTACTCGTAGAGCTTCATCGGGCTGCGGCCGGCGTTGAGGGGACTGTCGGAGAGCGGTAGAAGACCGACCCGTCCCGTGTGCAACAACGCCGGGACATCTGCATAGGCAACGGGCCCGACGATGTCGACGTTCGACGGCACGGGACGCGGCGGGCGGGCATCCGGTCCGGCGATGACGAAGCCGACGTCCGGCCATGCCCGCGCCCAGGCCTCGACCCGTTCCCAGTCGAATCGGCTGTCGAGCGCCCCGACATAGACGCACCGCGCCGCACGGGGAGCTTCTTCGCCGGCAGACGGTGCGAAGCGCGCGACCTCAGCGCCGTTTTCCAGCACGAGGCAGGGGACGCGCAGCGCTCCGAGTCCTCGCAGGACTTCGTCGGAGGTGGCGATCACGCCGTCGACCTCGTCGAGGATGCGTCGCTGCAGAGCGTGCTTCAGCCCGTCGGGATACAGGTCTGTGGGTCGATAGATCACGAGGTTCGAGAGCGATCGCACGGAAGCGTCCCACAGCAGCGGCTGATCGATGAGCACGGCATCGAATGCGGCGGAGATACCCGCGCGCTCCAGCATCCGAGCAACGCTCGGCGCTCCCACCGGCGCCGGCAGCGTCGTGCGAGGGACGACCTGCAGCACTCCGTCATCGTCGCGCCGAGCGCGACGAGGCACGTCTGCCAAATGCTGTCGATCCACACGTCCGGTCACCCGATGGAGGAGGGAGATCGGGGTGCTCAGATGCACGACGTCCGCTCCACGCTGGGAGAGCACACGGGCGTAGTGGTGACTGCCGACTCGGAAGGCGCCGAACGGATGGCTGTGCGAGAGGAACAGGATGCGCTCAGACGGCGCGGCGGCTCGCCCCGTGGCATCGGTCATGCTCGCGCCCTGCGCACAGCGTCACGGATCTCGTGCTGGATACCCTCGAGAGTCGCCGCCGCGACACGCACGCATTCGGAGACCTCCGATGCGCGCTCCGGCGTCGGGAGAAGCACCGCGCGCATGCGCGACGGATCATCCTCGGACGAGTCGACGGAGACGCCGTGCAGCCCGATGGCCGCGAACGCCTTCGTGATCTTCATCGTGGGTCCGGGAACCAGTTCGACGGGAACCGCGCCGCTCAGAGCGGCGAGCACGAGCACGTGCATGCGGTCGCTGATGACGATCTGCGCCGCGTCGTAGCGGTCACGCAGGCGCTCCTCCTGCTCGAGGGGATCAGTGTCACCCCAGGCCTCGAACTCACCGCCGAGCAACCGGGCGAGTTCACGCGCTCGGCTCTCGTCTTCGCGCACCTGCACGACCGTGCGGATCGAGAGACCGGCACGCTCGGCGGTCTCACGCACCGCGCTGAGCCAATCCGCACCCGGCAGCGGGCGCGCACCGCGCAGACTCACCACCAGCTCGGATCGCTCGCCCCACGGGAGTCCAGGGCGCGTCCCGGCCGAGAATCCGATGTCCGGTGCGAGTCGGCCGCACCGCGCAGTCGCCAGCGTCGACTCGTCGCGCCACAGCGCCACCTGCGAGAGCCGCGCTGCCAGGCGATGGATCGAGAGAGAGGGCTGCGAGGGCGCGCGGATGCCCCGCGGCGGGCGGATGACGACCCCGCCCTTGAGGCGGACGATGAGAGTCTCGGCCAGGAATACGAGCTCCCTGAGCCCGTTGCCGCGTTCGAGGGGGATCTCGCCCGCTTCGAACACCAGCACGGGGTGACGCGGAGCCAGCACGAGGAGTCGGAGCCAACGTGGCACCGACTTCTTGGACCGCAGTACGACCGCGTCAGCAGGCAGGCCCAGTTGCGTCAGCCACACATCGGGCGCATCCCCGGGGTACGCGACCAGATCGTCGCTCGTGCCCATCGCCCACCCGAGGGTCTCTCGGCGGATCAGCGCGTCACCGATGTTGCCTGCGGGGCCCGTGAGCGACACGAAGGTTCGGGTGACGCGGGGCGCCGCTCTGGACGATCGTGAATCCCGGCGGCGCATGAGGTAAATCTCCTCGCTTCCCGAAGGGGAGCCGTTTTCGGATGCGGTGCGGTCGCTTACGCGCCGTGCGCTCAAGGGGCGGTCGAGCCGGTTCCCGGGTCGAAGACGGGAGGCTCGGTGATCGGAGGAGGCGTCGTGGGTTCGGGCGTCGGCTCGGTGGGCGGCGTGCTCGGCTCGGGCACGACGGGCACCTCAGGTGCGGGCGGCGCGACCGGCTCGGGTTCAGTCGGCTGCGAGGGACGCGGGTCTGGCCTGGACTCCTCGTAGTCGGGTTCTTCGGTCTCGACCGGCAGCACGCGCGCGACCGAGGTGGAAGCGCTGACTCTCACTCCATCGGCGTTCTCCGCAGTGACGGTGTAGACGACCGCCTCTGCCGCGCACGAGAAAGGAACAGCCCGATCGGAGAGGCTCGCGGGCAGAGCTGCGGCGAGCGGCAGCTCGAGCGCATCGACCTGCGCGTCTCCCGCCGCGATCGCGACACTGTCTGCATCGTCGATCTGCCAGCTCAGCAGCACCTGCGCCTCTGCTTCTTCGGAGGCGCATTCGACGGTCGCCACGTTCGCGGCGAAACTCTGGATTACCGGATCCGCCGCGGCGGCAGGCGACGATGGCGTCGGACGCACAGACGGCTCCGGTTCGGCTGGCGCGGCGACACTGCTCAGCGTTCCGATGATCGCTCCGGCGGCCACCGCGAGCAGCACGGCGACCCCCGTCAACGCCATGAGCAGGACGCTTCGCTTCCTCGACTGCTGCTCCATACGACGATGGCGATCACGACGGGCAAGCGCACGCGGTTCCTCTCGGGGCGACGAAAGTGCCACCGGCCCCGCGCCCATCGGACGGTCTCTCGCATAGCCCTCCGCGAGAGAGCCCGCATCGAATCCCACAGCGATTGGTGCGTTCTTCGTCTGCGGCTTTGGCGCTGCTGCGGCCCCGACGGCACTCGCCCCAGGCTTCTTGGACCAGGCGATGTATTCCGCGATGACATCGCTGGCCGGGCCGTCGGCGATGAGCTCGCCTTTGTGGACCCAGAGCACCCGTTCGCAAGTCTGTTTGAGAGAGCTGGTCGAGTGGCTGACGATCATCACAAGCCCGGCGCTGTCGCGAAGCTCATTGATGCGCTTTTCGCTCTTTGTTCGGAACCGGCGATCTCCCACCGCGAGCGCCTCATCGATGAGGAGAATCGAGTGTGCCTTCGCCGACGCGATCGCGAACTTGAGTCGCGCAGCCATGCCTGATGAGTAGGTACGCATCGGGTGATAGATGAAATCGTTTAGCTCCGCGAAGTCGGCGATCTCGTCGACTCGAGTCGCTGCTTCCTCGGGGGAGAAGCCCATCGCCAGCAGACCGAGCTTGATATTGTTCTCACCCGACAGCTCCGGCACGAGCGCGGCATTCACGCCGAGCAGCACGGGTCGTTCACGGGCGTAGATGGCTCCCTCGGATGGGGGGATCAAACCGCTCATCGCTCGGAACAAGGTCGACTTGCCGGATCCGTTGTGCCCTACGACGCCGATCGACTCGCCCTCAGTCGCGGTGAAACTCACCCCGCGCAGTGCGGGCACGGTCGTGAGATCCCGTCCGCCTCTGAAAGAGCGCAGGCTCGTCAGAGATTCGCGGGCGGTCATCCTCTTCCCTGATGCGTATACGCGGTAGTTGATGTGCACGTCGTCGGCGACGATCATCGCCCGAGGCGCCGGGTCGAGGGTGGCTGATTGCTGGCCGGGGAGCAGAAGGTCAGTCACTGAGGCCATACCTCGGCTCACCCTGCCAGAAGTAGATGACGCCGCCAACGAGCATCACCAGCGCCCAGATCGGAGCAGCGATCCAGGCGATCAGCGGAGCGGAGTACTCAGACAGCAGGACATCACGCGCAAGAGAGATGAACTCATAGGTCGGGACGAGGTGCATCACCGTGAGCAGCGTCGGATAGTCCGCGAGTGCACCATCGACATTGAAGAAAATGCCGGTCGCGTAGAAAAGCACTCGGTTGATGATCGGCACTACCTGCTGGATGTCTCGCGTGCGAACGGCAATTCGAGCTACTACGAGCGCGACACCCAGATTGAATACGCCCATGACGGCGAGGATCGGGATGATGAGCAGCCAGGACCAGGAGATCGGCTCGCCAAAAATGAGCAAGAGAATCCCCAACAGAACCACAACGGGTACCATCCGCATCGCCTGCTCCGCGATCACGGAGATGGGGAGCAGGATGCGCGGAAACCCGAAGCTCTGCACGAGCTTCGTGTTACTTGTGATCGCTTTCGATCCGTTTCCAAAACAACCGGTGAAGAACTCGAAGACGAAGATGCCGACGATGAGGTACTGCACAAAATTCGCGGGCCGGGCAGGGCCTGCAAGCACGAAGTGGAAGATCGTTCCGTAAATGATCGCAAGCGAGAGCGGCTTCAGCACGATCCAAAGCACACCGAGACGATTCGGCAACAGGCCTGAGATTAAGCGGCTGCCGGCCAGTCGCACTGCGAAGGCACGAAGTCGCCACGTCTCCGAGAGGTACTCGCTCAGTCGAGGGCGTGTCCCTACCTCGGCCAGCCCCGCGGTCGAGGGCGCAACGATCGCTCCCATTCGAAGTCCTCTACCTCTCTCTACCCTGACACGCGATACGTACGTATCGAGGCGGCATATCGGATCATGTTACCCCACCGGCTAGACCCGGCCTCTGAGCGCCCGTCAGTCGCGGCCGTAGATGTCGCGCGTGTAGATCTTATGGACGACGTCGTCGAGCGCATCGGTCGAGCGGTTGGCGATGATGACGTCTGCCCGGGACTTGAACTCGTCGAGATCGCGCACGACCTCCGAGTGGAAGAACTCGTCTTCGTCGAGTGACGGCTCGTACACGACGACTTCGACGCCCTTCGCCTTGATGCGCTTCATGATGCCCTGGATCGACGACGCGCGGAAGTTGTCCGACCCGGACTTCATGACGAGGCGATAGACGCCCACGGTCCGGGGCTCTCGGGCGAGGATGTCGGAGGCGACGAAGTCCTTGCGGGTGCTGTTGGCATCGACGATCGCCGCGATGAGGTTCTGCGGCACCTTCGAGTAGTTCGCCAGCAGCTGCTTGGTGTCCTTCGGCAGGCAGTATCCGCCGTAGCCGAAGGAGGGGTTGTTGTAGTGCGACCCGATGCGCGGGTCGAGTCCCACTCCCTCGATGATCTGCTTCGTGTCGAGCCCGTGCACCACTGCGTAGGTGTCGAGCTCGTTGAAGTACGCCACGCGCAATGCCAGATAGGTATTGGCGAAGAGCTTGATCGCTTCGGCCTCGGTCGACTCGGTGAGCAGCACCGGCACGTCGGTGGCGATCGCACCTTCGAGCAGAAGGGCGGCGAAGCGCTCCCCGACGGGGCCACGGTCACCGACGACGATGCGCGAGGGATAGAGGTTGTCGTGCAGCGCACGCCCCTCTCGCAGGAACTCCGGCGAGAAGACAATCGCCGCCTGCGGGTGCGCCGCCTTCATGCGCGCGGTGAACCCAACCGGCACGGTCGACTTGATCACGATCGCCGCATCAGGGTTCACCGCGAGCACGGTGTCGATGACGTTCTCGACAGTCGAAGTGTCGAAGTAGTTGGTGACCTCGTCGTAATTCGTCGGAGTGGCGATGACGACGAAGTCGGCATCCCGGTAGGCCGCGTCAGTGTCGACCGTAGCCGTGAGGTCGAGCTCGTGCGTGGCGAGGTAGTCCTCGAGCTCGACATCGGCGATGGGCGAGACGCGGCGGCTGAGCATCTCGACCTTGGCCGGGTCGATGTCAACGGCGAACACCTCGTGGTGCTGGGCGAGGATGACGGCGTTGGACAGGCCGACGTATCCGGTCCCTGCGATGGCGATCTTCATGCCCTCAGGCTATCCCGGCCCGCGGATAGACTCATCCGCGATGACACTGCGCCCTCTGCTCACCATCGTCATGCCGGTCTCGGATGACGACGCGACCGTCGCGACGGCTCTCGAGAGCGCCCTCGCACAGAGCCTCGTCGACATAGAGATCGTCTGCGTCGACGACGCGTCGACTGACGGCACCGCCGCCGTGCTCGAACGATTCCGGCAACGCGACCCGCGCGTGCGAGTCGTGCGCCATGAGCGCAACCTCTCGGCGTTCCAGGCGCGCCGCACCGGAGTCGTTGCAGCGAGCGCCGATCACGTGCTTTTCCTCGATGGCGACGACGAGCTGACCCCGGATGCCGCGGCGACCGCGGTCGCGCAGGCCGAGGCGACGGATGCCGACATCGTCGGTTTCGGCGTCACGGTGGTCGAACGCGACGGTCGAACCGGCAGTCCCTACGAGGTGCGACTGCAGCCGCCGCAGCATCCGCTGGCCGGGCACGACGTGCTGAGGGGGCTCTTCCCGGTCGGCAAGCCGGCACAGGGCCAACTCTGGCGATTCCTGTTCCGCACTCGCGTGCTCCGTGAGGCCTACTCCCTAGTTACCGAAGACCTCGCGTTGACCCGCGTCAACGACCTTCCGCTGCTCTTCCTCGCGGCAGCGCTCGCGAGGAGCTACGCCGCTGTCCCCGACAAGCTCTATCGCTACCACTTCGGGCGCGGCGGCAGCGGGCACCGCGTCGACACCGTCGAGCGGGCGCAGTTCTACACCGGGGCGATCACCTCGGTCGATGCGATCGGAGAGGCCGTCGAGGCGCTCGTCTCGTCTCATGCCGACCCTGCCCTCGTCCGCTCCACCTATGAGTCGGTGCGTCTGTCGATCATCGGATACGTGTGCTTTCAGCTCGTCGAGCACAGTGACGATGCAGTACTCGACAGCGCTCTCGCGCACCTGCACACCGTCGCCAGCGGGCTGGACATCGCGCATGCGGCCGCGCGGTTCTACCCTGGCACGCTCACGGCGCTGAAGTTCCACACGACGTGGCAGGGCCTGCCCGAGCGTCCGGCGCGCAGCATCCTGCTCGTCACGTCGACTGTGCGCACGGGGGGCGTCTCCGCGGTCCTGACCTCGCAGGCGCGTTTCCTGCACGACGCGGGTTACCGTGTGACCGTCGTAGCGCGCAACGGCGGGAGCGACACGAGCGTACTGCCCGCCGGCATCCCGTTCATCGAGCTGGCCTCCCGTCAGCTCCCCGCCCAGCTCGCGCAGTGGGCCGAGATCTGCCGAGCGCATGAGGTCGAAGTGATCATCGACCACCAGGTGCTCTACATGGACACTTGGCCGGAGTTCGCGCTCGTGGCCCGAGCCGAGGGCGCTGCGACCATCGGCTGGCTGCACAACTTCGTCGCCCGACCCGTGTACGACGGCAATGACCGGCTGACCCTCATCGAGCGGTGCAGCCCGACGCTCGCCCAGCTCGTCACGTTGTCGCCGCTCGACGTCGCCTACTTCCGGCTGCGCGGCATCGAGCATGTGGCCTACATGCCCAATCCCCCGTCACCCCTGATGCTCGAGTCGGCGGCTCACGCCGGTGCGAAGCCCGCTCCGGCCGGTCGACTGAAACTGGTGTGGTGGGGGCGACTCGAGCAGCGCACCAAGCAGGTGAGTGAGCTCGTCGAGGTGGGCGTGCAGCTACGCGCTCTGGGCGTGCCCTTCGACCTCACGATCATCGGCCCCGACTGGGACGACGTCACAGCGAAGAAGCTTAACGCGCTCGCACGGCGGAGGGGAGTCGGCGACGCAGTCGCCGCCGTCGGGCCGCTGCGAGGGGCTGCGTTGGTCGCCGCGATCGACTCGGCAGATGCCTTCGTCTCGACCAGCATCATCGAGGGGTACCAGCTCACGATCGCCGAGGCGCAGGCGCGGGGGTTGCCTGTGTTCATGTACGAGCTGCCTTGGCTCACGCTGGTGCAGGAGAACCACGGAGTCGTCGCGGTGCCGCAGGGCGACGCACGGGGCCTCGCCTCCCGACTCGCCGAGACGCTCGAGGACCCCGAACACTATGCGCAGCTGTCGCTGGCCTCGTTGGATGCTGCGTCGCGGGCTCGCGACTTCGACTTCGCTCAGCTCTATCGCGACGTGGTCACCGGTGCACTTCCGCCGAGGTTCTCACCGCAGCCCACGCTCGACGATGCCCGAAAACTGCTCGGCCTGCTGGTGTTCTTCGCCCAGCGTGCGACACGGCGTCCCGGCGCTGCCCCCGATTCGCCGACGTTGGGCGCTCGAGTATGGCAGTCGGCCGCGCCGCTCGGCCGGGCGACACTGCGGCGCTTCCCCGGGCTGCAGCCGCTCGCGCACCGCGCAAAGAGATGGCTCGGCGTGCGCTGAGCTGTCCGAACCCGCGCGTCCACACGGACGCCACTCCGAGAGTAGTGACCCTCCCGCTTAGGATGGCAACGAGCCAGCCCGGCGCACATCGAACGTGTGGCCCGCGTATTCCCACAGATCTCCGGAGTCCTCCATGCCAACCGCGCCCCTCGTCTCGATCGTGATTCCGCTGTTCGACGACGTCGAGACCGTCGCGGCGGCTCTGGAGAGCTGCCTCGCCCAGACGCTCGCCGAGGTCGAGATCATCTGCGTCGACGATGCCTCGACCGACGGTACTGCTGACGTGGTCGAGCGTTTCCGGGAGCGCGACTCGCGCGTCCGACTCCTCCGCCAGCCACGCAACCTCACCGCGTTGCAAGCGCGACGCGCGGGGGTCATCGAAGCAGCTGCGCCGCACGTGCTTTTCCTGGACGGCGACGACGAATTGCTCCCCAATGCCGCCCAGAAGGCTCTTGCGGCCGCCACGCGACACGATGCGGACCTTGTCGGATTCGGCACTGAAGTCGTGACGCCTGATGGACGGATCGTCGGCGGGTACCAGAAGCGACTCACTCCCCAGCACAGCGCGCTGTCGGGAACCGGAGTTCTCGGAGGACTCTTCCCGACGGACGAGCCTGCGCAAGGGCAGCTCTGGCGTTTCCTGTTCCGCACTGCGGTTGTTCGCAAAGCGTACGAACTGGTGCCGACCAACCTTGCGCTCCCCCGTGTGAACGACCTGCCTCTTTTGTTCCTGGTAGCGGCGCTTGCGAACAGCTACGTCTCGATCGACGACCGCCTCTACCGTTACCACTACGGACGAGGCGGCAGTGGGCAAGTGGTCGAGACCGTGGATCAGGCGTACTTCTACGCCGACGCGATTCGGTCGATCGACAGCATCGCGTCCGCGGTCCGTTCAATCGCGCGCACCCGCAGCAACCCTGGCGTTCTGCTCGATGCTTACGACTCCGCACGACTGTCGATCATCGGACACGTGCTCTCGCATCTCCTGAAACACACGGCTCCACATCTCACGGATGATGTGCTGGCGCACTTGAACACCTGCACTCCCCCGGTCGATCTCGTCCTGGCGGCAGCGCGATTCCACCCCGAGACGCTTTCGGCGCTGAAGCGCTACGGCGCACCGGTTGAGCTGGGCACCACCCCGGTCCACACCGTCATGCTGACGACCCGGTCGCTGACGACAGGCGGTGTCTCGAATGTGCTGCTCGCGCAGGCCGCGTATCTGCTGAAAGCCGGGTATCGAGTGCTCATCGTCGCTCGAAGATTCGACAGCAACCGCAACCTCGTGCCCGAGGGCGTCGAGTTCGTGGAGATGGTCGGGCGCGGTCTGACGGAGCGACTCACGGAATGGGCTGCGATCTGCCGGTCGCGCGCTATCGACGTCATCATCGATCATCAGGTCATGTACTCGAGAGACTGGCCGGAGTATGCGCTCACCGCACGAGCCCTGGGCGTCGCGACGATCGGGTGGATCCATTCGTTCGCAGGGCGGCCCACCTACGACGGCAGCGGGATGCACGCGCTGCTGAAGCAGTCTCTGCCGCTCCTGGCGACCACGGTCACCCTGTCACCGCTCGACGTCGCGTTCTGGAAGCTGCGCGGCGTGACGCGCACCGTCTATCTGCCGAACCCGCCATCGCCGCTGATGCTCGAATCACGGGGCGACGCGCTCGCACGCACACGCCCTGACAGACGGATAGAGCTCGTCTGGTGTGGACGGCTTGACGATCGAACAAAGCGCGTCACAGATCTGATCGATGTCGCGCACGAGCTTCGCCGGCTCTCAATCGACTTCCACATCACGGTGATCGGCCCTGACGGGGGCGATCTCACCTCGGATCGATTCAACGAACTCGCGCGTGCGCGCCACCTCGATGACGTCATCGAGGCCGTCGGGGAAAAGCGGGGAGAGCAGCTGATCGACGCGATCGACGGCGCCCATGCTTTCGTCACCACGAGCGTGATCGAGGGCTATCAACTCACGATCGCCGAGGCTCAAGCCCGGGGTCTGCCGGTGTTCATGTACGAGTTGCCCTGGTTGATGGTGGTTCAGGGGAATGACGGGGTGGTCTCGGTCCCGCAGGGCGACGCCGCAGCTCTCGCCCGCCAGATCGCTGCGGACTTCGCGTCTGCCGAGAGGTACGAGCGACTCTCCGCTGCATCGCTGGTCGCTGCCCAGCGGGCACGATCGCACGACTTCGCCGACCTGTACGAGCAGCTGATCGCAGGTTCCCTGCCTTCTCAGTACTCGCCCCTCCCCACCCTCGAACAAGCGCAGACCTTGCTCGACTGGACCATCTTCTACGCAGACCAGTACTCGGGGGCACGCCCGGACTCGGCGCCACGTCGGCGCGACACGCGTGGCATGGGCAGGGGACGAGTTTCAGCCGATTCACGGCGCGGCTCTTCGTTCGCGCAGCGCATCTGGCAGGCGGCCCAGCCGGTCGGGCGCACGCTGCTCCAGGTCTTTCCTGCATTGCGACCCCTCGCACAGCGTGCCAAGGCGATGCTGACCGTCGGGCGCTGACGTCCTTACAGGTCGAACACCGCCCGGATCCGATCTGTGAGTGAGTGGATCTCAGCACGCGAAGTCTGCACCGCTCCTCCGAGTCCGGTGCGCTCGGAATCGATTCTGTCCACACGGTCGGCAATGCTGTCGTGGTGTCCCGTGAGCGCGCCGAGCCCGGCTGAGGCAAGAATGCGCTCGATCTTCTGCGGGTCGGCAGCACTTCCGAGCGGATACGCACCCTCGGTTGCGCCCATTATGAGTGCGTGGGCCCGGTCGCTCACGACCGCGAGCGAGCGCGCGTACACACCGCGCATATGGCGTTCGAGGTCATCATGCCGGGTGCTTGGGGCCCCGAGATAGCGTCCGCCCAGGACCTCGGCGAGCTGCACGGCACGGGGGGCATCGCGCGCCACCTGCGCGACGGTCACGATCGTCGTACCCGTGCGCCTGGCGAACCCTCGAACGGCGCGGATCCAGGAATCGTCCGGCCTGGGACGGTCGAACCGGAGAGTCACGGCGGTGTATGGCCTGTTTCCTTCGTGTTCCCAGGCCGAGGTCGGCGATCCCTGTGCGAAAGCCCAATCGGGTGCCACCTCACCGAAGCCGGCAGCGTCGCGTGAACCGGGATCTCGCCATGAGACGAGTGCGGCCTCTCGCAAGACAGCATCGAATTGGACGGCGGCCCCGGTCTCCAGGTCTTTCAGGCCGATCCCCGCAGCAATGACCAGGCCACCTCGACGAACGACACGCTCCATCTCTCGCGCTCGATCGGGCTGCGGATATGGCTGGTCTGCACGAGGGCTGATCTCCCCCGCATTGAAGACGTAGACGGGGCGCGTCACACCCTCGCTGGCTCGCAGCCAATTGTCGCGATCGGAATAGAGCGTGCCATCGGATACAAGGGGAAGACCGGAGACGTAGTCCGATGTCTGCCCGACGAGATGCACGTGAAGGCGTGCACCCGCGTGTGTAAGCGCTTGGAGAAGCCCTGCACGCAGCGCCGAGTCACCGAGGTTGTCGTCTTGCCCGGACGGCTGGACGAATGCGTGCCTCATCGATAGCCCTCCACACGGCAACCATAGTATGGAGAGGTGATCTCGCTCTCCGGTGACGCGCACCCCGCACCGCGGCCCGTCGTGCAAGAGGTGCACCGACCGACGGCGCCGTTGTTGCGCTACATCGATCAGATCGTCGGCAGCGGAAGCGAGCACCTGGAGTTTCGTTTCTCGCAGGGGGTTCTGACTCGATTCGACATCGACATACTCCACGTCGCCGACGAGAATCTCGGTCATCTCCTGGGGGCATCCACTGCGGACGCGCCCGCGTCACCCCTCGCAGTCGCTGTGCTGGTGCGCAACCTTCGAAAGCACGACATCGCCCTGATCCGCACGATATCGCGGGCATCCTCCGAAGCGCCAGGCGGGCGGGCCGCCCGGTGGGCACGGTCACTTCTCGACAAGGCGACTGACGCATTCATCGTGTTCGATGAGTCGACGCCCACCCCAGAGCCAGACAAGACAACCCTCATACCACACGCCCACTATCGCGACCGCTTCATCGGATATCCCCGAGCGTCGACCGTGCGCAATCGAATCCTGTGCATCGCACCCACCGAGCTTTCCGCGCAGACGCTCGGGCTGCTCGCGATACCGCGGGCTGCAGATACGCCGGACCTCGAACTACGTGTGGTCGGCTCAGCGGCACCAGCTTTGGCGCGTGCGATCGGCTCTGAAACGGCGCGCCATCCACAGCGTCTGTCGGCGCGACTCGAAGCTCTCTCGGATGGCGCGCAGGTGCAAGAGATCGATGCCGCGGAGCTCACGATCGTTCCCGAGACGCGGACCATCGAGCACTACCAGACGCTTTTCCTCGTGCTTTCACTCGACCGCCCGGTTCTCACACCACGCACCGAAGCCATGACACGGCTGGCGCAGCAGGTGGGGCCCGATTGGCTGCACCTCAGTGATGGCCCTGTGAACGCGGATGCACTGGATCTCGCGCTCTCGCGGGTTCGTGCGACCGCGGAAAGGACTCGCCCGAACCTCGACGGCCGCAGTCTGCAGACGACCCAGAACGCCTACGCGGCGCTGTTCGGAGACGTGGCCCGTAGGCGAGCGAGGTCCTGAATCTCCTCGCGCTAGGATCATCGAGATCGTTCGTGCGCGCGGCCAGGCCCCGCAGGATTCATCTTCTTTCACTTCTCGAGGTAGTACCTGTGTCCAGCTCCCCCCGCGTCTCGATCATCATCCCGTTGTTCAACGACGAGGAATTCGTTGCGACAGCCCTTCAGAGCTGTCTGGCACAGAGCCTCGCGGACATAGAGATCATCTGCGTCGACGATGCATCCACCGATGCGACGGTGGAGATTGTGGAAGAGATCCGCCGCGGAGATGCGCGGGTCCGGTTGATTCGTCAGCCTGAGAACCGGTCGGCCTTTCAGGCGCGTCGAGTCGGTATCGAGGCCGCGAACGCTCCCTACATCCTCTTTTTGGACGGTGACGATGAGCTCGCCCCACACGCGGCATCCGCCACGCTTCGCAAAGCCACATCGGCCAAAGCGGATGTCGTCGGCTTTGGCGTCGACATCGTCACGGCCGATGCGCGCACCCCGCGACGCTTCGAAGCCGCATTGCAACCGAAGTTCGGCGAGCTGCGCGCTCCCGACATCATCCCCGCTCTGTTTCCGGTCGGCGAAGAAGCGAACGGACACCTGTGGCGATACCTCTTCGAGAAATCCTTGCTGACGAAGGCCTACAAGGACATCGACCCTCATCTGACGTTCTACCGCGCGAACGACCTGCCAATCACGTTTCTCGCACTCGCGAACGCGACGAGATACGCATCCACGAGCGAGCGACTTTACCGCTACTACTTTCGGCGCGGCACGAGTGGTCACGTCACCGAGAGCGTGCAACGGTTTGCCTTCCTCCTCAGTGGCCTAGACCCGATCGCATCGATAGCGAGCCAGGTCGAGGAGATCGCCGCCCATGCTCCTCACCCGCTATCGCTTCAGCAGTGCTATGAATCGGCGCGATTGCATCTAATCGCCAGCATTCTGCGTAGCTGTGTTCGCGAGACCTCAGGCTCGCTGCAACGCTCGTGCTTGGCGCTGCTAGAGGCCAAAGTCGGGAAGCTCGACCTCATCCGAGCAGCAGCGGCGTTCTGCGAAGAAGCGCTCGGCCCCCTTTCGCTCGCGACGGAAGAGCCCCCGGACAGTGCTTCCGAAAGGCGAAGCGTTCTACTGCACACAGCTCACCTCGACACCGGCGGTTTGCAGTCAGTCCTGCTCGCTCAAGCTGAGGCACTCTCGGCTGCAGGCTACAAGGTCACCATCGCCGTGCTGCGCCACGCGACACGAGAGATCGATCTTCCTGCGGGGGTGACGATCGAGCTCATCACAGGAAATGCGCTCGACCGAGTAGATCGTTGGCTCGAGATCTGTCGTGATCGCTCGGTCGACGTAATCATCGACCATCACATTCTGTACAACGAGAACTGGGCTTGGCACGCGCTGGCAGCACTCAGCGTTGGAATCCCGACCATCGGGTGGATCCACAACTTCGCTCTCCGACCGATTCTTGACGCGAGCGAACGGACGTCATTCCTCACAACGCATCTTCGCTTGCTGTGGCGCGTCGTCACTCTGTCGCCGTCGGATGTTGCTTTCTGGAAGCTGCGGGGCGTCAGGCACGTGGTGTACCTCCCTAACCCGCTGTCTCCTCTGGCGCTGGACGCACTGCGAACCGAGCACGAACGCACCTACACACCCGGCCGTATCGAGTTGGTCTGGTGGGGGCGGTTGGATGGGCCGACCAAGCAAGTGCTCGACTTGGTAGCGACCGCGCGAGAACTCAAAGCCCGTGGAATCGACTTCAAATTGACGATCATCGGTCCCGATTCGAAAAACCTGAGCGCTGAGTCGGTGCAACGAGCGATCAGTCGCCTCGGTGTGGATGAACACGTCGAATTGCTCGGTGAGCGCACCGCAGTTGAGCTTCCGGCACTGCTCGCAGACGCACATGCACTGTTGAGTACCAGCGCGATCGAAGGCTCACCGCTCACCCTTCTCGAAGCGCAGGCCTTCGGACTGCCGATCGTAATGTACGACCTGCCCTGGCTGACGACGGCCCAAGACAACGGTGGCATGATCCGAACTCCCCCGAACAATCCCGTTGCGCTGGCAGACGCGGTCCGCGAGGCGTTTACAAGTCCACAGCAGTACCGAGCGCTCTCCGATGCGGCTCGCAAATTCGCAAGCACCGCCGCATTGGTGGATGTCGACGCGCTGACGATCTCGCTACTGAACGACACGCTTCCTGCGCTGTACTCTCCCGAACCCACAGTCACCGACTCTCGCTTGCTTATCGACTGGTTGGTTCGTTTCGCCGAGATGAACTATCAGAAGGGCTCTGGGATCTCGAGCAATGGCGCGATGCGTCGGGAACTCGACCGCACACGACGGCGACTCACACAAATCAGTGAGGGGCCCTCGTTCCGAGTGGGTCGTGCGATCACTTACCTTCCCCGCAAGGTGACTGAGGTGATCCGCCGGATCAGCGTTCGGTAGTGATGGCAAGCTGATTGGGCTAGATCATGCGAGCCGAGGGAGTGAGCCGCCCGCCGCAACACTCATCCGTGCGTATAGATCTGCACCGTCTCGTCTGGATGGAAGCGCACCTTGAGCTTTCGGTTCCCGCGAGTTTGCGCATTAGCGTGGATTGGTACGTTCACGACCCTCTCGACGCCTGAAACCATTGCGGTGGCGCGAATGGTCCACCGCCGATTCGCCAGCGGGTGCACGCTCATCTTCGCAAGCACAGTGCCGTCTGGCTCGCTGGCCACCGCAAGATCGTGCACGATCGGCACGCCATCGATCTCGCGGTGGAGCTGGACGCTACGAAATGCTCGGCGCCGGGACGGGCGAAGGCGCAGAACGAGCTCATCCGCCTGGATCCGCGCACCTAACACCGAAGCTGAAACTGCGACGTGAGCCTTCAGGCCTGTGAACAATGCACGAAGACGTGCATCGAGGCCAGTCACCCGCGGATCAGAATTGCCCTGAATCGCAGTCCTGACTGAGCGCACAGGCCCTTCGCTTGAACGCTTCTCCACCAGCTTGAGCTGGCGACGCAGGTCATTGGCCCGTGATTGAGCTCGTCTCTCTACTCGTGCTGCTCGGCGAACGCCTTCCTCGCTGAAAGCGATGGCAAGGTCCAACAGCATCCGCATGTCCGTCTCCGTCGGAGCTGGAGAGTACTCGGATGCGGAGAGTCTTTGATTAAGAAGCGAATCGTACAAGGCCAGGAAATCATGGCCGGTCGCCCTCGTCGCAGCCTCCAGCGACGCAGCGGACATGCGCGAATAAAGCCCGGGGTCCGAGGCGAGACGTTCGACGCTGTCTGCCAGAGCTCGGAGGTCTCCCTGGGTAACGCTGGACACGCCTTCATTGCCGTCGAGTACTGCCAACCATGGCAACTCATACATCACGACCGGCATTCCTAGCGCCTGCGCTTCGATCAGGGTAAGCGGATAGCCCTCGATACCGCTGAGGGATATGTACAAGTGCATATCTTCGAGCGAATCGGAGAGATCTTGGCCGTGAAGCGGCCCGGTAATGGTGACACGCGAGTCAAGCTCGCGCTCAGACACCGACTTCCGCAGCTGCTCAGCCGTAGCGTCAGGCGAGTCCGGCCCGATCACGGTCAGATGGAAGTCGATACCGCGCCGATCGAGTTCTTCGGCAACATCGACAAGCCCCCGGACTCGCTTCGTGTGCTGTTGGAGACGTCCCCACCAGACAAGTCGCAGGACGTCCCCATCCCAATGCCGCGGCTCTAGCGCAACGCCCCTGGATTCGAGCCACGGGGAGGGTGGATTGGGGAGATAGGCGACCCTCTCGACGCCGCGAAGCTTCCAGAACGCCACATCTGCCTTCGACAAGACGACGACACTCGCGAGAATGGGCAGGCGGTCAGCAAGGAAGGAGCTGCGCGTCGTTGAGTCGTAGAGCGGCCGCAGAGCAAAATTATGGAGCCACCCGATGGTAGGAATTCCCTGTGCCCGTGCGGCGAGCGCAAAGAACGGCCAGTTCTCGTTGTAGAGGATGTGGTGGTCGATGATCACGTCGACCGCGTACTCCTTGCAGAGGCGCAGGTAGTCGGCGATCTTCTCGGCGCGGTTCCGGCCGGTCCACCGAACTACCGGCACAGAATCGGGGAGCTGGAATGCAGTATCACCGAGCGTCTGCACAGCGACGACTACGTCGAAACCTGCTCGCCTCAGCAGGTGAGCCTGTGCGACCAGAACGCCTTGTACGCCTCCCGTGTCGAGATTGCCCGTAGTGAGCATCACCACTCGTGGAGCAGCCTGCGGAGAGTCGAAGGCATCCACTTCCCCACGCGCCAACATCGACAATGCGGGCGGAAAGAAGACAGATGCGGCGCGCACGGCGTCCACCCTGCCTACACGTGCGAGCAGTTTGCGGATATACAGCGCCTGCAGATCAGGATCTGCGGTCTCATCGCAGCGACGCAGCAGCACCTGCACCATCGACAAGCGTGCCGAATCGTAGATGGCGTCGAGGTCTTCGATGTCCGAACTTCGCGCACGGGCGACCTCGAGGGCATCGCCGACCGCGTCGATTGAGTCCATCGCCCCCAAGTAGAAGTCGAAGGCGCTCTCAGATCCAGCCGCCAACCCGCTCACGCCTCGCCGCCAGAAGTACTGGTACAGCTTCTTATCGGTGGAGACATAGCGGCTGGCCATCACGGCGCCCAGGAACGAAACGGGAATGTCGTTCGCCCGGGGCAACTCGAGGTCGTCTTCGAGCGCAGCGTATGCGGCCCTCAGCAGTTCCGTGCTCCAGAGATATCGCCACAGGTGGCCCTGTGCCACTTTTCCGATGGGGAACAGGGCGCTGACGATCTGATCGCGGACCAGCTGGGCGTGCACCGGCTGCAGATCGGTCGCGAAGCGGGTGGGGTGTCGACCGTCCTGGCTCACGACGTCCACGCCGAAACCGACGAGGTCCGCGCCGCTGCTCCGCGCAAGGTCGAGCGCCACCTCAACCGCATCACGGCGGAGCCGATCGTCGCCGTCCAAGAACAGGACGTAAGGCGCCCGAGACTGCTCGACTCCCAGCTTGCGTGCCTGAAACGCAGTCCGATTGGTGGGCTGGCGATAGAGCCGCACGCGAGAGTCGGTCTGCTGAATCTGTTCCACCACCGCGCGGGTGTTGTCGGTGGAGGCATCGTCGACACAAATCACTTCAAGTGACGCATGTGATTGGCTCAGGCTGCTGGCCAGCGCATCCGCGACCCACTCCTCGTCGTTGTGCAGAGGAATGATGATCGTGATGTCAGGTGATGTGGACAAAAAAGAACCCTCTCGCGCGTAACCAGAACGCCAATACGATTTCTACAGTCGCTACGCCCAACGTCTCTCGCCACCCTACAACAGCCCGGCCGGGCAGACATCGGGCAGCACAACACTCCCCTATCGCCGCGCCCCGTCGACAGCGCCTGCTCATGCGGATCCGACTTTCGCTAGAGTGTTGGGGAAGCTGTCCATCAGCTTCTCTTCGATGCACCGTCCCTCGCGTGGGAGCGCGGTCGATCGGGACTCCGCTAGAAGAAAGTACTCACGAAATGCCCGACAGTTCAAAGCGTGCAGTCGTCGTTGGCCCCTACCGGGTGCACAATTTCGGTGATGATCTGGTGGGCGCGATCATCGCGAAGCACCTTCAGCGTGCAGGTTACCTCGTGACCGTTCCCAAACTGGGAGAGCAGAACGCTGAGTGGCTTGGCATCGAGTATGCCGAGGATTACGGCAACCTGATCAAGAACTCGGACATGGTCGTTGTAGGCGGCGGCGGTATTCTCTCCGACACATCAGGGTCCAAGCCGGGCGCATCTTACTTGGATATCGTGGCTCAGGCGGCGATGCGGGGCGACCTGACCGGCAAGCGAGTCATGGTCACGAGCGTCGGAGCTGGCCCGTGGATCCTCGAGAAGTCCAAGATGCTGGCTTTCGCGGTCTCCGTTCTCGCGGAGAAGATCGGCGTTCGCGAGCAGGAATCCTATGACCATCTCGCCAGCATCGGCGTCAGCGGACCAAAGGTCGTTCTGGGCGCCGATTGCGCGCTCCTGTCCGCCGACTACCTGGACTTTGCGCCAAGGCGTGGCCGTGCGATGGGATTCCAGTTCGACGTGGGCTCTTTCGAAGACCTCAAGGCAAATCCGAGATTGCAGGAGATCTCCGACGCGGCGATCCAGTACGTTCGCGACAACGCGAAGAAGATCACGCTGATCTCCAATGGTCGCGGACGTCCCCAGCTGGCCGCCTCGGCCCCTGATACGGGGATCATGCGCTATGCAGGTCTCGAGGACTACCTGGGGAGACTGTCGGGTCACAAGACCGTATTCACCTCCCACCTGCATCTCGCCATCACTTCTTACTCTCAGCGGATCCCGACTGTCTCGCTCTACGTCCGCGAGAAGACTCGGCGATTCTACGAGCAGATCGGTCACCCGGAACGAGCCGTCGATCTGTCTACGGCAACCGTTGAGGACTTCAACAAACTCATCGCGGAGGCAGAGACTGCTGTCTGGACTGACAAGGACGAGGAGACGCTGCAGCGGCTGAAGGGCGACGCCCGCCGCCTGCTGGAGTTCATTGATTGAGTAGGACTGGCCCCTCCGGCACACGGGGCGTCCTTTTTCCCGATCTTCGTCGAGCTGAATAGGTTGCGTAGTTGCGTACTGTCGTAGTTGGAGCATCCAACTCCCTGGTCAAGGGAGGGGTTGTTCAGGGCATGATCGATGGGGGCCTGAACGTCATCGCGAACGGTTCGCTTGGTCACAGCCAAGCGACAATCCTTCCTTTTCGCCTTAGCCCCGCGCAGTACGGCAACCTAGAGTTCGATCACTTGGTCGTGGAGATTGCGACCAACGAGCAGATCGCGTTGCGTAGCTCGTTGGCTAATTTCACTACGATCAAGTCTATTCTCGACTGGACTGCGCGCTGGTGCGCCGAACGCAGTATCGGCTTGACGCTTGTGACGATGCCGGAGTCCGCCAGCTACCTTCATGCAGGGGACATGCGTCGGTTCGGCGTGCGACGGTTCCTCAATGAGTACGCCAAAGAGCGGCGGCTTCAGATATTCGACGGCTACGACTGGCTCGACGAACTGATCCAGAATCAGGGTGCGGACCTGGCGGCCTCCTTCGACACTCCCGCCCACATCCAAACCGGGTTAGCGCACGCCTTCGGCGTCAGAATCGCGGAATCGATTGATCCGACCCCGGCACGATCGAAGAGGCAGCTCCAGGCCGCACCCGACTTCGGGTATGTAGCGATGGCAGAAAGCGAGGCCTGGGCCGGGGCCGACACAATCGAACGGTCGACTTCGATCGGCTCAGCCCAGCTTCTCCGCCTGAAGGCGGAACATGAGTTCGAACTCGAGTTGGAGCGTGGAACCGTTGTCGGCACAGTTCACAACGCTGCCGGCTCCACAGCGATTCTGCAGGTCGACGGTGTCGCATCTCATGCAAAGCGGATGGATGGCCATCCTGGTGAAAAGCTCATTCTGACCGCGTGGGGACTCCGAACGCCCGTGCCTGTTGATGGCGCAACGAGATTGCGGGCGCTTCCGGTTGGCTACCTGCCTGACCTCGAACATAACCACGCGACGATCTGGCGCCCTCTCAGCCGGCATGCCCGCGGGCTGCCGACTGTAGAGCTTGCGGGCCTCGTGCTCGCAATCCGCCCACGCTGACCTTCGCGGTCCTGATATCGTCGATCCCCGCCAGGTGCCGGATTGCGCCGCTCGTGGCGCACGGTGACTTTACACCGGGATCCGCACCGTAGGAGCGTCGCCCGTCTCCCAGAAGTCCGCGTCCAAGACGCGGGTCACCGGGTCGGGCTCCTCCGCCCACACCGCAGCACGCCGTGCTCCCTCTGCCGAGCGGGCTGTGGCTCGAGCCTCATTCTGGCGCTGCAGTTCGGCCGCGGCAGCGCGACGCTCCCACAGCTCGCGTTCGATCATGGTGCGATCTCTGGCGTGAATCATCGCCCTCAGGATCATCGCGAGCAGCAGCCCCAGGTACCCGCCGACCGTGTTCGACAGCACGTCGAGAACGGTAGACACGCGCTCGTCCAGGGCGATGCCCTGCGTGAACTCGATCGCTCCGGAGAAAGCCGGCAGCAGGAAGATCGCGAGCCACCAGGCCTTGCGCGCGAGCGCGAGTCCGAGCAGGAATCCGAGCGGCACGAACATGCCGATGTTGGCGACGAACTCCAGCTCGTTGTAGCCGAACCGCTCGGGCACCCCGAGGTTGTGCAGTGCGCGGAGCACGCGCCCGGCGATGCTGTCGAACTCGAGCTGCTCGGGCTGCGGCCACATCGTCACCAGCAGCACGAAGGCGGAGTAGACGATGAGCAGCAGCGTCGAGATCCACAGCCGCGCATGGCTTCGCGGAGGCGGCGGTCCCACGTGGATCTGTGTCATGGTCGCGTTCCTCTCATGCCCGGGGCCGGGCGACGACGCCTGCGGACAGACTCGGGCCATGCTATCGATCGTCGATCGCATCTCGCCGCGAAGTCACCGAGAAACCCGCCCCGAGGCCCACTGCCCCGGGTACGACACAGGGGCCGGACCCGAAGGCCCGACCCCTGTGCGAGAAAGCAGATGCTTACTTGATGATCTTCGTGACCGTACCGGCGCCGACGGTGCGTCCACCCTCACGGATGGCGAAGCCGAGGCCCTCCTCCATGGCGATCGGCTGGATCAGTTCGACCGTCACGTCGGTGGTGTCGCCGGGCATGACCATCTCGGTGCCCTCGGGCAGCGTGATGACGCCGGTGACGTCGGTGGTGCGGAAGTAGAACTGCGGGCGGTAGTTCGTGTAGAACGGGTTGTGACGCCCACCCTCATCCTTGGACAGGATGTACGCGGTACCGGCGAAGTCGGTGTGCGGCGTGACCGAACCCGGCTTGACGATGACCTGACCGCGCTCGACGTCCTCACGCTTCGTGCCACGGAGCAGGAGACCACAGTTCTCGCCGGCCCATGCCTCGTCGAGCTGCTTGTGGAACATCTCGATACCCGTGACCGTGGTCTTGACGGTCGGACGGAGTCCGACGATCTCGACCTCGGAGTTGATGGCCAGCGTGCCACGCTCGGCGCGGCCGGTGACGACGGTTCCACGACCGGTGATCGTGAAGACGTCCTCGACGGGCATGAGGAACGGCTTGTCCTTGTCGCGCACGGGGTCGGGAACGTTGTTGTCGACGGCCTCCATGAGGTCGAGGATGGACTGGGTCCACTTCTCGTCACCCTCGAGTGCCTTCAGAGCGGAGACGCGGACGACAGGAGCGTCCTCGGCGAAGCCCTGCGAGGCGAGCAGCTCGGAGACCTCGAGCTCGACGAGCTCCAGGATCTCCTCGTCGTCGACCATGTCGGCCTTGTTCAGTGCGACGAGCAGGTAGGGGACGCCGACCTGCTTGGCGAGCAGCACGTGCTCACGCGTCTGAGCCATCGGGCCGTCGGTGGCGGCGACCACGAGGATCGCGCCGTCCATCTGAGCAGCACCGGTGATCATGTTCTTGACGTAGTCGGCGTGGCCGGGAGCGTCAACGTGCGCGTAGTGGCGCTTCGGGGTCTCGTACTCGATGTGCGAGATGTTGATGGTGATTCCACGCTGGCGCTCTTCCGGCGCCGAGTCGATGGAAGCGAAGTCGCGCTGCACGTTCGTGTCGGAGGGGTACTTGTCAGCAAGCACCTTCGAGATCGCTGCGGAGAGCGTGGTCTTGCCGTGGTCGACGTGACCGATGGTTCCGATGTTGACGTGCGGCTTGGTCCGCTCGAACTTGGCCTTAGCCACTTGGTCCTCCTCAGGACGTCGTGTAGAGGTCACCGGGCACTGGATTGCGACCGGATCTCTACGGGTTAGGTTCTCAGTTTAGTAGAGAGGGAATGTGAAGTTGTAGGGGACCTGAGAGCCGGGCGTGAACCCGGCTCCCAGGAAAGTGTTACTCGCCGCCGCCCTGGTGCTTCTGGACGATCTCGTCGGCCACAGCGCGGGGAACCTCAGCGTAGCTGTTGAACTCCATCGAGTAGACGGCGCGGCCCGAGGTCTTCGAGCGCAGGTCGCCGATGTAGCCGAACATCTCGGACAGCGGGACGTGTGCACGGACGACCTTGACGCCTGCGGCGTCCTCCATCGACTGGATCTGGCCACGACGCGAGTTCAGATCGCCGATGACGTCGCCCATGTACTCCTCGGGAGTACGCACCTCGACCGCCATGAGCGGCTCGAGAAGCGCCGGGTTCGCCCGACGAAGGGCTTCCTTCATGCCCATCGATCCTGCGATCTTGAACGCCATCTCCGAGGAGTCGACGTCGTGAGCAGCACCATCGACGATGGTCGCCTTGACACCCACGATGGGGTATCCGGCGAGCACGCCGACGTTCATCGCGTCCTGGAAGCCGGCATCGATCGAGCCGATGTACTCACGCGGGATGCGACCACCGGTGACCGCGTTGACGAACTCGTACGTCTTCTCGTCGTCGAGGTCGAGCGGCTCGATGTTGAACTGGATCTTCGCGAACTGACCCGATCCACCGGTCTGCTTCTTGTGCGTGTAGTCGTACTTCTCGACGCCCTTGCGGATCGTCTCGCGGTACGCCACCTGCGGCTTGCCGACGTTGGCCTCGACGTTGAACTCGCGCTTCATGCGATCGACGAGGATGTCGAGGTGCAGCTCGCCCATGCCCTTGATGGTCGTCTGACCGGTCTCGGGGTTGAGCTCCGTGCGGAAGGTCGGGTCCTCTTCAGCGAGCTTCTGGATGGCGACACCCAGCTTCTCCTGGTCGGCCTTGGTCTTCGGCTCGATCGCGACCTCGATGACGGGCTCGGGGAACGTCATCGACTCGAGGACGACCGGCGAGGCCGGGTCGGTGAGGGTGTCACCGGTGGTGGTGTCCTTCAGACCGATGACGGCGTAGATGTTGCCGGCGGTGACCGAGGGAACCGGGATCTCCTTGTTGGCGTGCATCTGGAAGATCTTCCCGATGCGCTCCTTCTTGCCCTTGGTCGAGTTGATGACCGCAGCGCCGGAGTCGAGCTGTCCCGAGTAGACGCGGACGTAGGTCAGGCGACCGAAGAACGGGTGCACGGCGACCTTGAACGCGAGAGCCGCGAACGGGTCCTTCGCGTCGGGGTGACGCTCGATGATCGTGTCGTAGTCCTTGGGGTCGTGCGCCTCGATCGAGCCCACGTCGAGCGGGTTCGGGAGGTAGTCGACGACGGCATCCAGCATCGGCTGCACGCCACGGTTCTTGAACGCGGAACCGCAGAGGACCGGGTAGATCTCGGAAGCCACGGTGAGCTTGCGGATCGCGCCCTTGATCTCGGCGACGGTCAGCTCCTCGCCACCGAAGAACTTCTCGAGCAGCGCGTCGTCGGTCTCGGCGACGGTCTCGAGGAGCTGCTGACGGTACTCGTCGGCCTTCTCCTTGAGGTCGGCCGGGATCTCCTGGATCTCGTAGGAGGCACCCATGGTGACGTCACCCTTGGAGTCACCCGCCCAGACGAGCGCGCGCATCTCGACGAGGTCGACGACGCCGATGAAGTCGTTCTCCGCACCGATGGGCAGCTGGATGACCAGCGGCTTGGCGCCGAGGCGGTTGATGATGGTGTCGACGGTGAAGTAGAAGTCCGCGCCGAGCTTGTCCATCTTGTTGACGAAGCAGATGCGGGGGACGTTGTACTTGTCGGCCTGACGCCACACGGTCTCGGACTGGGGCTCGACGCCCTCCTTGCCGTCGAAGACGGCGACAGCACCGTCGAGGACGCGGAGCGAGCGCTCCACCTCGACCGTGAAGTCCACGTGACCGGGGGTGTCGATGATGTTGATCTGGTTCTTGTTCCAGTAGCAGGTCACGGCGGCAGACGTGATCGTGATGCCGCGCTCCTTCTCCTGCTCCATCCAGTCGGTGGTCGAGGCACCGTCGTGGGTCTCGCCGAGCTTGTGGTTGACGCCCGTGTAGAACAGGATGCGCTCGGTCGTGGTGGTCTTGCCAGCATCGATGTGAGCCATGATGCCGATGTTCCGAACCTTGCTCAGGTCGGTGAGCACGTCTTGTGCCACAGGAGTGTCCTTATCTTTTGTGCAGTCGTACTGCGAAGAGGGGGGTGCCCGCCCCCGATGTGTGATCGGGGGCGGGCGAAGCTGTTTACCAGCGGTAGTGAGCGAACGCGCGGTTCGACTCGGCCATCTTGTGCGTGTCCTCGCGGCGCTTGACCGCTGCACCGAGACCGTTCGACGCGTCGAGGATCTCGTTCTGGAGACGCTCGGTCATCGTCTTCTCACGACGACCCTTGGCGTAGCTGACGAGCCAGCGCAGCGCGAGGGTGTTCGCGCGGTGCGGCTTGACCTCGACCGGAACCTGGTAGGTCGAGCCACCGACGCGGCGGCTCTTGACCTCGAGAGTCGGGCGCACGTTGTCGAGCGCCTTCTTCAGAGTGGCGACGGCGTCCTGACCGTTCTTCGCCTCGACGCCACGGAGGGCGTTGTAGACGATCGACTCGGCGAGGGACTTCTTGCCGTCGACCAGGATCTTGTTGACCAGCTGGCTGACGATCGGAGCGCCGTATACCGGGTCGTTGACGACGGGACGCTTGGGGGCGGGACCCTTACGAGGCATTGGACTCAGCCCTTCTTTGCGCCGTAGCGGCTGCGAGCCTGCTTACGGTTCTTGACGGCCTGGGTGTCCAGGGCGCCACGGACGATCTTGTAACGGACACCGGGGAGGTCCTTGACACGGCCTCCACGGACGAGCACCAGCGAGTGCTCCTGGAGGTTGTGACCCTCACCGGGGATGTAGGCGGTGACCTCGGTGCCGTTGCGGAGCTTCACACGAGCGACCTTGCGCATCGCCGAGTTCGGCTTCTTCGGGGTGGTGGTGTAGACGCGGGTGCAGACCCCGGCCTGCTGCGGGTTCGACTTGAGTGCAGGCGCCTTGGTCTTCGAGACCTTGGGCGAGCGACCCTTGCGAACCAACTGCTGAATGGTTGGCACGTTCTCTCCTCATAATGCTGCACGGTGACAGCGTGATGGGTTTCACATCAGTGACCCACCGGCACGCCGGAATCGACGAGCCTTTGTGGTGGTGGGTATGCCGTGGGGGCGGACCGGCATGGTGCCGACGCCCAGCGCGCACGTCGAGACGTGCACACACCTGATCAAGTGTAATGCCGCGTAACGTGGTGGTCAAATGAAGGCCGCTCAGCGGCGGTCGCTAGGCCTGGTCCGAGTCGAACGGGGAGTCGAGCGAATCGGTGAGCTCGGCGAGCAGCGCCTCGATCTGCGGCTCGACATGCTGCGAGATCGCGGCCTGGATGTAGATGCGGTGGCGCAGCAGGATGCCGCAGATCTCACGGCCGACCATGTTCGCGTACTCGTCGGCGAGGGCCACCTCCTGTCGCAGCGCCACCTTCGCCTCGTCGCTCAGCGGCGGCAACGGCGGCAGATCGTCGACCGCCTCGTCCGCCAGTCCCGCGATCGTGAAGAGGAACGGCGCACCGGGGACCGGCTCAGGATCGAGCGGGAGTCCGTCGAACTCCGGATCCAGCCCGTCGGCCGGACGGTAGCTGCGCGCCCGGTTCCGTGCGGCCTGCTGGTCGAGCTCGCGCTGGAGCATCGGGAGGTTTCTTGCGGTGTACTCGGCCACGGCATGGTCGACGATCGTCTTGATCCGAGTCGAGAGGCCGTGCTGCACGCCGTGCGGCGTGTTCGAGCCGATGCCCGCCGCCGACAGGATCGGCGAGCCCAGGCAACGCCGACAGGGCGCGACCCGACCACGATGGGTCGCCGGCTCCCAGCGCGGCACCCACCGCAACCAGGCCTCGACGGCCTGGTCGACCTGCGTCTCCAACGAGCGCTCCACACGTAGAGCGTACGGCGCGTGCACCGCTGCTGCCGAGATTTCGTCTCGACGGCGGGGCGTCATTCCTCGTCGTCGCGCTCCCAGGGCCACTGCGGCTGCTGCGCGCGCGTGCGGCGGAGCGCGATGCCGCCCCAGGCGGCGATGGCCCCGGCGGCCAACAGCACCGCGCTCGCCCCGCCACGGACGAGATCGCCCGCGACGACCGTCGCGACGATCAGGTCACCGCTCGCGACCGCGACCGCGATCCAGAGGACGACCAGATGCGCGAGCGCCGTGGCCAGCGCGACGGCGGGCGCCGCGAGGAACGACGGATGCGATCGCCGCAGCGACCCCCAGAGCGACAGCGCGAACGCCACCACCGCCGCGAGCATCCCGACCGCTCCCGGCACCTGCCCCAGGCCAGGGACGGCGATGATGTCCCGGTCGGTGGCCACACTCAGCGCGCCGAGGCCGAACACCGCCAGGGCGAAGAAGCTGATCGTGGCGAGAACCAGAGCCAGGATGACCGAAACCCCCGGGGACGCGGGTCCACGGGGGTTCGGCGATGACATGTTCGTGATTACCTCGAGAGCGTCGGACCGGCCTCGAGCGTGCGCTCGTACTCACGCTGCGCCTCGGCGTTGAGCTCGGTCTTGCGCGCCCCGCTGCGGGCGACCCACGCGCCGAACCAGATGGTCAGCTCACGGCCGAAGACGAACGCTGCGATGGCGAGCGGGTGGAAGAGCTGGGCTCCGATGAGCTCGCTCCCCTCCCGAGCCGTGAGCAGCCAGAACGGCGCCTCGAAGAGAGCACCGAGGATGTGTCCGCCGTAGGCGATGAGCCCGACGATGATGCCGAAGACCACCCAGAGACCCCAGCGTCCGCGGTTGATGAACGCTCCGAGAAGCCAGAAGCCGAGGAAGAACACCACGACGGGGACCCAGAAGCCCCAGGTCATCAGCGGAGCGAGAGCCGCTTCGCCGATGTTCTCGCCCGTGATGTCACCCGCGACGGCACGAAGGCCGAGCGTCGCACCCAGGTAGAGGATCGCGAAGGCGACGGTCGCGAGCAGACCGATCGCACCGGCGGTGCCGCGGTTTCCCCGCTCGCGGGGCGGCTCGGGAGCCTGGACGAAGATCGGCTGCTGCTGGACCGGCGCGATGACCGGTTCGGCGGCGGCAGGCTCGGACGGGACGATCCGGGTCTCGGTGTGGTCGGCCGACGAGTACGCGGCTCCGGCGAGAGCGGACTGCTCGTGCGCGACCGGCGGCGTGTAGGCGGGGGGTGCGTCCGCATCCGTGCCGAACGACTTCGTCGTGTCCGCATCCGTGTTCCGCGACGTCGTCGTGTCGTCTGCGTCGAGGTACTTCGGGTCGTTGAGCTCGGGCGTCGCGAAGGTGCCGGGGTGATCCTTCTCGGCGGCTTCGAACGCGGCGAGATCCGGGTCGACGGCGGGCTGGGCAGGTGTCGGAGCCGACGTGTCGTGCGCAGCGTCCGCGGGCGTGCCATGCACGCCTGCACCCGCTGCGGCGGCGGCGTCGAGTCCAGCGTTCGCGCTGTCGACGACGTCGTTGACGTCCTTCGGCCGCTCGGGCTGGGGAACCTCGGGGTCACTCATGGGGGTGCGCCTCTCATCGGATGTGTGCATTGCGAGATTACCGCCGCCCGACCGCACCCCGAGGGAGGCGTGCCGACGTGTCGTGCAGCCCGTGATCGCTAGGGAAGCGTCGAACGGAGGGTGTCGCCGACGAACGATGCGACGACCGGCACGATCGGCATCGAGAACCAGACGAGAGCGCCGATCACGCCCGCGCACAGCACTCCGGCGACCCAGCTGATCGCCACGTTCCGCCCGGCCACACGCGTCATGCCATCACGCTACGGCCGCCGTCGCACGACGGGTGATCGCAACGCCGCGAACGCTGCGACCATGATCGCGGATCAGCCCTTCGTGGCGCCCGCGGTCAGTCCGCCGACGATGTACCGCTGCAGGAACAGGAACAGGATCATCACCGGGATGGCGGCCATCACTGCGCCGGCCGAGAAGGCCGACCAGTCCGCGTATCGCGGGTTGGCGACGAGCTTGGTGAGACCGACGACCAGGGTCTGCTGCTCGACATCGACGAGCATGACGCTCGCGATCACGTACTCGTTCACCGTGCCGATGAACGACAGCAGCGCGACGACCGCGAGGATCGGCGCGACCAGCGGCAGGATCATCGTGAAGAAGATGCGCGCGTGTCCGGCGCCGTCGATGCGGGCCGCTTCATCGAGCTCCATCGGCAGGGTGTTGAAGAACCCGTACATCAGGTAGGTGTTCACCCCGAGCGCGCCGCCGAGGTAGACGAGGATCAACCCCGTGTGCGTGTTCAGTCCGATCGCGGGGAACCAGTCCCCCAGCGTCGACATCAGCAGGAAGATCGCGACCACGGCAAGGAGCTGCGGGAACATCTGCACGACGACGATCGTGACGAGGCCGATGCGGCGACCCGCGAAGCGCATGCGCGAGAAGGCGTATGCCGCGAGGGCGCCGATGAACACCGTCACGGCTCCCGTGACCACGGCGATGACGAGCGTGTTCAGGAACCACAGCCCGTAGGGGTTCTGCGGGTCGCTCAGGATGCGCACGTAGCTGTCGAAGCCGAACGCCGAGAACAGCTGGTTCGATCCGGTCAGCGTTCCTCTCGGATTGAGCGACGCCGAGACGACGTACAGCAGCGGGAACAGCGCGAAGGCGCTCACGACGATGGCGACCACATGGCGCCATCCGGTGTCGGCGAACCATGCGCCGAAGCTGCGGCGACGCCGCGCGAGGTTCTGTTCGACGGCGACGGTGCGGGCGGTGGTGCCGATGTCCGTGGTGCTCATGTCAGTTCAGCTCCTCGAGGGCCTTGGTCTTGCGGAAGCTGATGATCGAGATCGTCGCGACCACGATGAAGATCAGGATCGTGAACGCGGAGGCGAGGCCGTAGTCGCGGGACTGCCCCGTGAAAGCCACCTTGTAGACCATCGAGATCAGGATGTCGGTGTGCCCGACCGGAATGCTGACATCGTCGAACCGCGGCCCGCCCTTGGTCAGCATGTAGATCAGGTTGAAGTTGTTGAAGTTGAACGCGAACGACGAGATCAGCAGCGGCGCCACCGTGACGAGCAGCAGCGGAAGCTTGATGCGCCGGAAGACCTGCCACGGGTTGGCGCCGTCCATCACCGCGGCCTCGTTGACGTCTTCGGGGATGCCCTGGAGGGCGCCCATGCAGACGAGGAACATGTAGGGGAAGCCGAGCCAGAGGTTCACCAGCAGCACCGAGACCTTCGCGAGGTTCGGATCGGTGAGCCAGGGGATGTCCGCTCCCCCGAAGATCACCTGGTTGATGAAGCCGAAGCTCTCGTTCATCATCCCGGCCCAGACGAGCGCGGAGAGGAACGCGGGGAATGCGTACGGGAGGATCAGGATGATCCGGTACCCGTTGCGGAAGCGCATCCGCGTGTTGTTGAACACCAGCGCGAGGAGCAGGCCGAGGAAGAACGTCGTCGCCACAGAGAGCACCGCGAAGACGAAAGTCCAGATCGTCACCGAGATGAGCGGGCCGCGGATCGAGTCGTCGGTCACCGCGCGCACGAAGTTGTCGAACCCGACGGTGGTCTGCCAGCCGGGAAGCAGCTCTGTGCCGTCCTCGGCGATGAACGAGCCCTCCCCCGTGTCGGAGTACACCGCGCCGGTCGTGGTGTCGGTGATGGTGTCGGCATCCGCGTCGTACTCGAGCGTCGAGACGTACAGGTAGCCCTTCTGGCCGTCGGGCGCACGCAGGCTGCCGTCGTTGGGGTCGTCGCTGAACGGCACCGAGAGCTTCTCCAGCTCTTCCGAGAGCGTGAACACCTTCGCGAGGGGCAGCGTGGTCCAGCCGTCGACGGCCACAGCCTGGTCGCCGTCGAACTCGGCGTCGACCTCCTCCAGGGGCTGCTCGGCCGTGCCGAGCAGCGCGTCGCCGGAGTCGGGATCGGTCACCAGCAGGCCGTAGGTGCCGAACTGCTCGACGACCGTGACCGGGTACGTCGGGGAGTCCTCGACGCGTTCCTGGGCGGAGGCGAGGAGCGACGAGATCGCCTGGTCCTTCGTGCCGTTGTGGCCGGTGCCGTAGTTGGTGAAGCCGATGTACCCGGTGTACAGCAGCGTGAACACCTGGAAGATGATCAGGAAGATGATGCCGGGCGTGAGGTACTTCGCGGGGATGCGCTTGCGCGAGAAGTAGATGTAGTTGACGAGCACGGTGACGGCCACGACCAGGCCGAGCACCAGCCACTCCTGCTGCCCGAAGAGGACGAACGCCGCATACAGCGCGATGGCGTCGACGATCGCCAGCAGCAGGATCTTCAGGAGCATCCAGCCGATCGGCCCGGATGCGGCCTCGGCGATGCCGGCGGCCTGGCGCTGGCGCTTGGTGAGTGGAGCCGTGGGCTCGGCGGTGTCTGTCATCTCGTCCCCGTCGTCGAGCTGCCGGGGCGGACGAGGTCCGCCCCGGCAGGGATGGTGCTGGGTGTGTTACTTGATCGCTGCGGTGACGTCGTCGACGAGCTTCTGCCACGTCGACGCCGGGTCGGAGCCGTTGATGATCGCGGCCTCGGCCACGCCCCAGAACTCCCAGACCGATCCCATCGCGGGGATCGCGGGCATCGGGACGGCATCCGCACCGACGGCCTGGAAGCCGGCGATGATCGGGTCGGAGGCGGCGGAATCGGCGGCGGCCGTCAGCGCGGGGAGGATGTTGCCGGCCTCGAACAGCTCGAGCTGCACCTCTTCGGTGCCGATGTAGTTCACGAGGAAGTCGTTCGCGGCGACCTTGTTCTTCGACTCGGAGCTCACGAAGAAGCCCTTGACGCCGGCGAACGGCGACGCGGTCTCACCCGTGGGGCTGGGGATCGGGTCGATCGCGACGTTGATTCCGGCGTCGACTGCGGCGCCGACGTTCCACGGGCCGGTCAGCCAGAAGGACGCGGTGCCGTCGAGGAACTGCTGCTTGGCGATCTCGCCGTCGACGTCGGTGTTCAGCGTGCCTGCGGCGCCCTGAGCGGCGAGCCAGTCGGCGAAGGCCGTTCCGCCCTCGCTGCCGAGCTGCAGATCTGCCGAGTCGTAGCTGCCGGAGTCGTCGGTGCCGAAGACCGGAGCGCCGAACGCCGTCTGGAACGGGTACAGGTGGTACGGGTTGCCCTCGGTGCCCTGCTCGACGACGAACGCGCCCTTCGAGACCATGTCGTCGAAGCTCGTCGCGGCGGCGGGCACCATGTCGGCGTTGCGCAGCACGGCGATGTTCTCGACCGCGTAGGGAAGCATGTAGACGGTTCCGTCGTAGGTCGCCGCCTGAAGGGCGACGGGCAGGTAGTCGGCCGACGAGTCGCCGAGCTCGAGCGGGGCGACCACGCCGTTGGTCGAGAGCTCTCCGAGCCAGTCGTGCGCGCCCATGACCACATCGGGGCCCTTGCCGGTCGGCACCTGCTGGATGAAGTCGTCCTTCATGTCGTCGACGGACTTGCCGACGAGCTCGACCTTGACTCCGGTCTTCTCCTCGTAGGAGTCGGCGGCGCTCTGCAGCGCGTCGACGCGCTCGGCGTCGACCCAGACGGTCAGCGTGCCCCCGTTCTCACCCTCGGACGCGTCGCCGCCGTCGGTCGCGGTCGAGCAACCGGCCAGGGAAAGAGTCGAAACGATCGCGATGACGCCGGCGGCGACGATGCCCCTCTTGTTCACCTTCATTGGTGTGTGCCTCTCTGAGTACTGGTGGCCTGCAAGGACTGCAAGCGCTTACAGTATGCATCGAGAACGACGGGAATCGCAATGCAAAAGCCCTTCGATATCAAGCTGTAACCGCGGATTGGTGCGTGAGTGTCGATGGAAGCGCTTCCAAGCGAGCGTGAAAACGGCGGTGTCGATACACTTTGCGTATGGCTGACAGTTCCTTTGACATCGTCTCGAAAGTGGATCACCAGGAGGCCGAGAACGCCCTGAACCAGGCGCGCAAGGAGATCGAGCAGCGCTACGACTTCAAGGGCACGGGCGCCTCCATCGCCTGGAGCGGCGAGCAGATCCTGATCATCGCCGGCACCGAGGAGCGCGCGAAGGCCGTTCTCGACGTCTTCCAGTCGAAGCTCATCAAGCGCGGCATCTCGCTCAAGAGCCTCGAGTCGGGCGAACCCTTCGCCAGCGGCAAGGAGTTCCGCATCGTCTCGACCCTCAAGGACGGCATCTCCTCGGAGAACGCGAAGAAGATCAACAAGCTCATCCGCGACGAGGGTCCGAAGGGCGTGAAGAGCCAGATCCAGGGCGACGAGCTGCGCGTGCAGTCGAAGAGCCGTGACGACCTCCAGTCGGTGATCGCGCTGCTCAAGGGCGCGGATCTCGATCTCGACCTGCAGTTCATCAACTACCGCTGATCCCACAACGCAGGGGACGGATGCCGCCGCATCCGTCCCCTTTTCTGTGCCCTCGGATCCCATTCCGATATATGGGTCGGAGTGACCGAGACTGGATGCAGTCGCGTCCCGACGCGACAGACGATGCGGCGATGCATGACGCGCTGCCGAACCACGGTTCCGCGCTTCGCGGATCGCGGTTCCCGCCTTGTGGGGACTGGGCGCAGTTCAGCTCCGTGCACGCCATCGTCTGTGGTCGGCGAGTGTCCCAACACTCGCCGACCACAGAATCACCCGTACTCAATCCTGCGACGACGCGCCGACGACAAGCGCCTGCGTGATCGTCGGAAAACTCGTCTGTGGATTATTGGCATCGCGATCCACTTCGTGATGTAGTGGCCGTCCGGGCACATCATGGGGAGCCCGGATCTGGAAAGCAACTGGGGGCAGTCCATGAACACCAACAACTCGATGACGAGTATTCGAGAAAGCAAGCAGCTCTTGGCGGAGGAGGTGTTTCAGCACATCGGCGCGCAGATCGTCGACGGTGTGCTGGAGCCGGGGTATCGCATCCGCGATGTCGACGTCGCCGAAGAACTGCATGTGTCACGGACTCCGGTGCGAGAGGCGTTACAGCGTCTCGAGCGTCTCGGGCTCGTGACGATGTACCCGAGCAGATACACCGAGGTCACCGCCGTCACGGCAGAGACCGTCGAGCAGACGCTCGAGTTCGCGGGGTATCAGGCGGGGATGGCCGCGCGGATGGGCGTCGCGCGGATGAGCCAGCAGGACCGCGAGAGTCTCGCCGCACTGGTCGAGGAGATGTACACGGCGCTCGATGACGACGTGCACATCTCCAACACGCGGTGGGCGGTGTTCTCGTTCCTCAGCGCGCGCAGTCGTAACGCGCAGCACCAGGTGCTGATCAACGACGCGAGCATGGCTCTCTTCCGCAATCTCCGCGGCTGGAGCGTGCCCGAGAACGACCGCGAGCGCATGCTCCAGGTCTACCGGGACTTCCACGACGCGGTGCTGCGCGGCGATGCCGACGAGGCCGAGCAGCAGGCACGTCTGATGCACTACGTCTGACCACTGGGTCGGACACTGCGCCTGATCACTGTCGGCGCGCGGCCGTCCAGCCTCTGACCCATCGGTCGAGGCGGCGATACGCTTCCTCTCTGGCCCCATGCCGCGAGAGGAAGACGTCGTGCAGGGCTCCGTCGATGCGCTCGACAGTGACAGACGGACCGAGCTTCAGCGACGCCCGCGCGATGTCGTCGACGACCAAGACCGAGTCTGCTCGGGTGAGGTCCTCCGACCATCGCGTGGGCGTCGCTGAGCGCGCGGACAGCAGCACGCACACGGGCGCGTCGATCGTCAGCCCCGCCGCGACCTTGGCGTGTCCGGTGAGGATCGCGTGGAACCACCCCGCGTGGACGGCCATCGTCTGCGCCGGACGCCAGAGGAGGTTCACCTCGACCGGATCGTCGGGGTCGGCGACCTCCTGCTGCGCGCGGGTGTAGAAACCGAGATCGACCTGCGGCGCGACCTCCCGAGGAGCCCACCTGGCCTGCAGCTCGGCGACCGGAGCGATGAGCGGGCGGGCGGAAGCGACCTGGAACTCGAGCCAGGGGCTGTTCAGGATCACGGCATCCGCCGCCTCGGGGTGCCGCGACGCCCACAGGCTCAGGGTGAGTCCGCCGGTCGAGTGGCCGAGCAGTACGAGCCGCCGGGGGGATGCCGCGGCTCCAGTCCCGTGCCCCATCGCGGACAGAGCCGCGGCGATGTCCTCGTCGTACGCGACGAGGTCGGTGATGTAGCCGGGAGTCTGCCCATCGCGCAGACTCCGGCCGTACTTGCGCAGGTCGAGCGCGAAGAAGCGCGCCCCGCGAGACGTCCAGAATCGAGCGAGCCGCTTCTGGAAGAAGTAATCCGACCAGCCGTGCACATAGAGCACGTCGACATCGTCCAGCGGGAGGCTCTGCCCGCGCAGCCGGTCCCACCAGGGCCGGTCCCGCGGCACCGCACGCACGAGCGTGGCGACGAGCGGTCCCTCATCGTCCTCGCCGAGCTCGAGCGTGAGCTGCTCGAACTCGTCGCCGAGGACGTCCGGTATCCACTCAGGCATGCCGCCAGGCTATCGAAACGGTGTCGACTACTGGGGAGCGGTGTGTCCGACCGTGAGGCTGCGCACGACCTGCTGCGCGAGCGGTGCCGGATCAGCGGCCCCGGCTCCGTTGTCGAAGGTCACCAGCCGGATCCAGTCCGGACCGACTCGCACGTCGACGATCTTCTCGCCGTTCGCACCCGTGCTCGCCGTGGCGGCATCGGCTCCCTCGAGTTCGACGGGTTCACCGTCGATCTTCTCGAACGCCCATGCCCCGGCGGGAAGTGTCGTGAGCATCAGATAGCTGGATCCTTCGTACTCACTCCCGGCCGACTTAAAATAGCAGATGCGCGATCCGTTGACGACCTCGTACACCTCCGCTGGGATGCCCCAGCCGCCGAAGTCCGAGAAGAGCGCGGCATCCGTCACTCCGAATTCGGCATTCACCTGCTCCGGTGTGATGAAGCGCTCGCACGGCGCACCGACGATGTCGCTCTCGACGTAGTCGACCTCGCGCAGGCTCGCAGCCGCTGAGGCTGCGATCCGACGCAGCGCCTCTTCGATCGGAGCGGTGTCATCCGCTCCCAGATCGGGGTCGACGACGGTGGCCGACAGCAGCACGTCTCCGTCGGGAAGCTCGAAGCCGCAGCGCCCGCCCTCGCAACTCGCCTGCTCACCCCAGAAGCCCTGACGCTCGGTCGCGCCGGCGATCACAGCCTGAGCATCCGGCACGATCGTGACTTCCCAGCTGCGCTCCGTGTCACCCGCGGAGCACGCGATCCCCCCGGCGCGCTGGAACATGTACTGCCCGGGGCCCGGCAGCCAGCCCATCGCAGACACCAGCGACAGCGCCGGTGCGACCGGCGTCGACGGCTCCCCCACGAGTTCGGCCATGGTGGCGGCGACGTCGTCGCACGTCACATCGAACGCCGCCGCCGGTTCGACGATGGGCGCCGGCGTCGGGGACGGTGTGCCGGTCGACGACGCCGTCGCAGACGGCGAACCTGATGGCTTCGGCTCGGCGGCCGGCTCGGCAGTGCACCCTGACACCAGCAGCAGAGCGGCGGTGCCGAGGACGATCAGGGATCGCAGTCGCATCCCTTCACCCTACGGATGCCGCCCCGCAGGCGCACCGGGTGCCGACAACGATCCGGCGTCGGTCACTCTCCGCGGGAGACGCGCACCATCTCGTCACGCGGCACGACCTTGACGCGCGCGCGCTCGTGCGGCGCACCGAGAGCGACCTCGTGCTCGTCGAGCCGGTGCCAGCCTTCGAGGTCGGTCCACTTCACACCGCGCTCGAGCAGCAGGGCGGGGATCGCCTCTTCAGACGGGTCCTCCGGGTGCCACCACGAGCCCTGGTCGTTGATGATGTGCCGCACGGTCTCCATGGCATCCGACTTGGTGTGGCCGATCAGGCCCACCGGCCCGCGCTTGATCCACCCTGTCGCGTAGATGCCGGGCATCTGCTGGTTCGAGTCCTTGGCGAGCACCTGGCCCTCGCGGTTGGGGATGACGCCGTGCTTCTTGTCGAACGGAACGCCCGGAAGCGGCGAGCCGAAGTAGCCGATGGCGCGGTAGAGCGCCTGCAGCGGAACCTCGCGCATCTCGCCCGTGCCCACGGCACCGCCCTGTCCGTCGGGCTTCGTGCGCTCGTAGACGAGGGCCGCGACGCGACCGGCGTCGTCCTTGCGAACCTCGACCGGGCGGGCCCAGAAGTGCAGGTGCAGACGACGCGATGCCGTGCCTCCCGCATTGTTGACCGAGTCGCGCTTGCGCCACGACTGCAGGATGCGGTCGATCACCATGACCTGCTTGTTGCTGGCCACCGCGTCTTTCGACGCCTCGTCGTAGTCGAAGTCCTCGTCGTAGACGACCATGTCGACGTCACGCAGCTCGCCGAGCTCACGCAGCTCGAGCGGGGTGAACTTGACCTGAGCGGGTCCGCGGCGTCCGAACACGTGCACATCGGTGACGGCGCTCGCCTGGAGACCCTCGTAGACGTTCTCCGGCACCTCGGTGACGAGCAGGTCTTCGGCGTGCTTCGCCAGCATGCGGGCGACGTCGAGAGCGACGTTGCCGTTGCCCAGCACACCGACGGATGCGGCGTCGAGCGGCCACTCGCGCGGCACATCGGGGTGGCCGTCGAACCAGCTCACGTAGTCTGCTGCCCCGTAGGCGCCGACCGCGTCGATACCGGGGATGTCGAGCGTCGTGTCACGGATCGCGCCGGTGGCGAAGATGACCGCGTTGTAGTGCTTCTTCAGGTCGTCGAGGGTGATGTCCTCACCGAACCGCACGTTGCCGAACAGCCGGATGTCACCGCGGTCGAGCACATCGCGCAGCGCGTTGACGATGCCCTTGATGCGCGGGTGGTCGGGTGCGACGCCGTAGCGGACCAGGCCGTAGGGGGCGGGGAGCTGCTCGAAGAGATCGATGGAGACGTCGAACTTGCGCTCGGCCTTCAGCAGGATGTCTGCTGCGTAGATGCCGGCGGGGCCCGCTCCGACGATGGCCAGTCTGAGCTTGGTCATAAGGGGTCCTTTCGTATGCCGTCACGCCCGGCGCACGCGGCCGAGGGCCGCGATGCGATCAGCTGGAGCGTTCGACGAGGGTCTCTGCGAAACGAGTGAGCGCTTCGCGCACGGTGCCACGCGGGAGCGGGGCGAGCGCGTCGATCGCATCCTGAGTCCAGGAGTGCGCGAGCGCGAGGGTCTTCTGCGTTCCGACGTGGTCGCGGAGCTCGGTCAGCGGTCCGTCGAGGATCGCGGGGTCGGCCCCTTCGGCGATGCGCGCCACCCCGTCGTCGATGCGAGCGGCGAGACCGATCGAGGCGCCATCGGCCTCGGCCTTCAGCAGCAGGTACGGCATCGTCGGAACCCCGGCCCGCAGGTCGGTGCCCGGCACCTTGCCGGTGTCCTCGGGCTTCGCCGACAGGTCGATCACGTCGTCGAGCAGCTGGAAGGCGACGCCGATCTTCTCGCCGTACACGCGCAGCGGCTCTTCGTACTCCGACGGTGCGTTGGAGAAGATCACGCCGCCCTGCGTCGCCGCGGCGATGAGAGAGCCGGTCTTGTCGGCCAGCACCTGGAGGTAGAACTCGATGGGATCATCGTCGGGCTGAGCGCCGATCGTCTCGTGCATCTGTCCGAGGACGAGGCGCTCGAAGGTGTCAGCCTGCAGCCGGATGGCGCGCTCGCCCAGACGCGACATCAGCTGGCTCGCACGGGAGAAGAGGATGTCGCCGGTCAGGATCGCGATGTTGTTGCCCCACACGGTCTGCGCCGCGGGCACTCCACGACGGCGATCCGCACCGTCCATGACGTCGTCGTGATACAGCGAGCCGAGATGGGTGATCTCGAGCGCCTTCGCGACATCGATCACCTGATCGGTGTTGCCGTCGCCGAGCTGGGCCGCGAGCAGCGTCAGCACGGGGCGGATGCGCTTGCCCCCCGCCTCGTACAGATAGCGGCTGGCGGCATCGGCGAGCGGATCGGCCACACGCACGTCGTCGGCAAGACCGGTCTCGACGAGCTCGAGCCCGTCTTCGATCGCCTGCGCGATGCGTCGACCGGCGGTGCCGATGAAGACACGGTCGCTGAAACCGAGACGGCTCGCCAGTCGCGAACCCGGGGCTACGCGGCTCGAAGTCACGGTCTCAGCCTACCGTCGTCAGCTGGGCGGGTACGCGCGTCGCATTCACGCGGGCTTGAACGCCCGGTGCAGCGCGACGATACCGAACGAGAGGTTGCGGTATTCGACCTCGGTCCACCCGGCCTCGCGGATCCACGCGGCGAGCTTCTTCTGGTCGGGCCAGTCACGGATCGACTCGTTCAGGTAGTCGTAGGCGTCGCCGTTGGTGCCGGCGACGCGAGCCACCCGAGGAAGCACCTGCGAGTTGTAGAACCGGTACGCGGCACGGAAGACCGAGCCCGGCGGGGTCGAGAACTCGTTGATCACCAGACGACCGCCCGGCTTCGTGACGCGCAGCAGCTCACGCAGCGCCTTCTTCGGGTCGTTGACGTTGCGCAGCGCGTACGACATGGTGACGGCGTCGAACTCGCCGTCGTCGAACGGCAGATCGGTGGCATCCGCCTGCACGAACGAGAGATTGCGGATGCTGCCGTGGCGGCGCTGCCCCTCGGCGAGCATGCCCGGCGAGAAGTCGGCGGCGACGACCTGCGCACCGCTGCGGGCGAGGGATGCCGACGAGGACGCGGTGCCCGCACCGAGATCGAGGATCTTCTCCCCCGGCTTCGGGGCGACGGCCCTCGTCGTGGCCGCGCGCCAGAGCGCGTCGTTGCCGACCGTCATCGCCGTATTCGTCCGGTCGTAGCCCGCGGCGACCTGGTCGAACATGCCGCTGATGCGGGCGGGGTCCTTGCCGAGATCGGCGCGGTTGGCTTCGTTCGAGGTCACACGCCCAGTCTAGGCGCGAGGTGCAGCGCGTCGAGGCGGTCGAGCCAGAGATCCGGCGTGGCATCGTCGAAAGGGGCGAGGCGATCTCGCACCCGCCGCTCGAGATCGAGGGCCAGAGCCTCGAGTCCGGCCATGATCTCGGCGGGGTATCCGTAGCTCACGCTGTGCTCGGCCCACTCGTCGCGGTCGTCGACCCATGTGCCGCGCGGACCCTCGACCCGCACGACGTCGAGGTCCATGTCGATGCCGACGGCGAGGAGCGGGTCGTCCGACCAGCGCACCTCCCATCCGATGTCGATGTAGATCCGCATGCCCTTCGGGTGGTCACGGTTCACGGTCAGGGCGAAGTCGGACCGCCTCGGCACGAGCGTGACATTGGGGGCCTCGGCGATGTAGCCCGCGCCCGGTCGAGCGCTCGACCAGCCGACGGGCTGGCCGAGCCAGTCGCCCCACTCGTCGGCGCCGAGGTACACGCACTCATGACGCCAGTGCGGAGACCCGTCCCACTTGCGCCACTGGAAGATCATCTCGGTGCCGGGTGCGGGGCGGACGTCGCTCATGCACTCAGCGTAGGCGTGGCCTGTCACATCCCGGTCGACGGGTGACGAACTAGGCTGGAGGGGTGAGCAGCAGGCTGGTCGTGGAGACCCGTGAGATCGATCCGGTCGAGGATCTCCTGGCCTACGCCGACCCGTCGCGGCCTCTCGCCTGGCTGCGCCGCGGCGACGGCATCGTCGCCGTCGGCGACGCCATCGTCGAAACGGTCCGCATCCCCGCCGGCGCAGCGGCCCTGCGATCCGCTGCGATCGCTCGGGCATGGCGAGAGCTCGCGCAGGATGCCGAGATCGACGACGAGCTCGGGCTCCCCGGCTCCGGACTGGTCGCCTTCGGTGCGCTGACCTTCGACGAGGACTCCGCCGCCGACAGCATCCTCGTCGTGCCGGCGCTCGTGATCGGTCGACACCACGGGCGCACCTGGATCACCCGCATGCGCTCGGCGTCGGCACCCGCGCCCGCGCCGCGGCCCACTGCAACCGAGCCGCGGCCTGAGGCGGCGACGATCGCCTACGGCCCGCACTGGGCCGGCACCGTCGGCCCCGGTGCCCAGAGCCCGCAGGGCTATCAGGACTCGGTGCGCCAAGCACTCGAACGCATCGCCGCCGGCGAGCTCAGCAAGGTCGTGCTCGCACGCGACCTCACCGGCAGCATCCCGGTCGGTTCCGACCTCCGTCGACTCGTGCGCGCGCTGTCGACCGGATACCCCGACACGTGGGCGTTCGCGGTCGACGGGCTGATCGGCGCGAGTCCCGAGACCCTCGTCACCGTGCAGCAGCGCACCGTCACCGCCCGAGTGCTCGCCGGAACGATCGGACGCGGAGCCGACGCGGATGCCGACACCGTCGCATCCAGCCACCTGGCCTCCAGCACCAAGGACCTCGACGAGCACGAGTACGCGGTGCAGAGCGTGCTGGCCTCGCTGCGTCCGCACACCCGCGCGCTGGCGGCGAGCGAGCAGCCGTTCCTGCTCAAGCTGCCGAACCTCTTCCACCTGGCGACCGACGTCGAGGGCGAGCTGGCCGATGGCGGCTCGTCACTCGACCTGGTCGGCGCCCTGCATCCGACCGCCGCCGTGGCCGGCACCCCGACGTCCGCGGCGATCGCGGCGATCCGCGAGCTCGAGCCGTTCGACCGCGGGCGGTATGCCGGTCCGGTGGGATGGGTCGACGCGGCCGGCAACGGCGAGTGGGCCATCGCGCTGCGCTGTGCGCAGTTCACCCCCGCCGAGACCGACATCGCCGTCACCGCCTACGCGGGCGCAGGCATCGTCGCAGGCTCCGACCCCGAGTCCGAACTGCTCGAGACCCGCGTCAAGTTTCGTCCGCTGGTCGACGCGCTCGCCTGACCCGCGCCCGGACTGCCCGCGGTCAGCTCGCCGCGAGGCGCTCCTTCTCCGCGTCGACATCGAAGTCGGCCGCCGGCCACTGCGGATCGATGCGCTGCAGCGCGTCGAGCAGCAGCTCCTGCACGGCGAGGCGGGCGAACCACTTGTGGTTCGCCGGGATCACATGCCACGGAGCCGCCTCGGTCGATGTGCGCTCGAACATGATCTGATACGCCGCCATGTAGTCGTCCCACAGCAGTCGCTCGTCGACATCGCCCGGGTTGTACTTCCAGTGCTTGTCGGGTCGCTCGAGCCGCTCCATCAGTCTCGACTTCTGCTCATCGGGCGAGATGTGCAGCATGACCTTGACGATGCGCGTGCCCGATGCGGCGACCGCGGCCTCGAACTCGTTGATCGCGTCGTACCGGCGCTCGATCTCGTCCGCCGGGGCCAGCGAACGCACCCGACCGATCAGCACGTCCTCGTAGTGCGAGCGGTCGAAGACGCCGATGAACCCGGGCTCCGGGAGGCGCCTGGACACACGCCACAGGAAGTCGTGCTCGAGCTCTTCGTCGGTCGGCGCCTTGAACGCCGTGAGTGCGACGCCCTGCGGATCGACCCCGCCGACCACGTGGCGCACGATGCCTCCCTTGCCCGCGGAGTCCATCGCCTGCAGGATCAGCAGCACCGAGTCCTTCGCCACGCCGACGCGGCTCTCGGCGAAGAGCCGCTCCTGCAGCTGATTGAGCTCGTCGAGGCCCGCCTCGAGATCGCGCTTGCCGTCGGCTTTCGCGCCGCTGTAGCCGGGTGTGCTCTGCGGATCGAGGTCGGAGAGGCGGAATCCGTCGCCGACCTGGAGGGCCTTGGCCCACTTATGCGCTGTCATGCGTTCATCCTGCCACTGGATATCCGCAGCGGAGGCGAAGGTTCTCAGCGGGACAGCGGGACCTCGATCAGCTGACGGCCACCGGCCGGGGTGGTGAGGGCCTGGTCGAGTGCCGTGCGGGTCGTCACGCGCTGGTACTCCCATCCGTAGGCGAGTGCCAGCTGCTCGAGCCGCACCGCGTGCGGCGTGTAGAACGCGCGATCGAGATCGGCCCGATCCGCCGTGCCCGCGACCTCGAGGCCGTCGAAGATCGTGCCGCCGCCGTCGTTGCCCACGATGACCTGGATACGAGGCTCATGCTCGTCGGGCGGGAGCAGCAGGGCGCCGACATCGTGCAGGAAAGTCAGATCGCCGAGCAGCACGCGGGTGACCCCGGGCGCTCCCCCGGCCTGACTGGCGAGCGCGATGCCCGTGGCGGTGGCGATCGTGCCGTCGATCCCCGCGAGCCCGCGGTTGGCGTGCACCGGGACCTTCTTGCCACCGAGCACCGCATCGGCCACCCGCACGAGCCGCGACGAGCCGAAGACGAGTCGATCGTGCGGCCAGGTCGCCCGCCAGACGGCGTCGGCGAGCAGCTCACGGTCGAGCGGCCGGCGCACCGCCGCCAGCTCGGCCTTCACCGCGTCGCGCCGCGCCGACGGATCGGTCGACGTGAGACCGTCCTGGTCGGGCGCCCGCTCGCTGAGATCGACGGCGTGAGCCGCGGATGCCGTGAGCCACGCACCGAGCCACTCGCGGTCGGCGACGCCGGGTGCGACCGACACGGACGCCGCGGCCGTCGTGCGGCCGTTGAGATCGAGAGCCTCGCCGCCACGTCGGACGGCGATCACGTCGACATCCGGCCGCGACAGCAGGCGAGCCACCTCACGGCTGAGCGTCGGGTGCCCGAGCACGACGGCGCGCTCGATGCGACCGCCCAGCTCGTGGTCGCCCAACAGCGCGCGATAGCCGTGCACGACCTGGCGGCCGAAGCGCGCACCGCTGACGATCTCGGCGATCAACGGCCAGGATCCGGCGTGCGCGATCTCTTCGGCATCCGGTCCCGCGTCGGCGCCGGCGATGACGACCGTGCGCGGCCCCCGCTCGAGCAGGAGCGCTTCTGCCGCCACCGGTCTGGGCACGTCGCCCGGCACGATGTCGACGGTCGGGACGTCGCCCGACAGCGGCTCGCGCGACGGCAGGTTCAGGTGCACGGGCCCGGCGACACCGGCCAGACCGTGGGTGGCATCCGCGCCCATCGCCGCGGCGACCGCGCGCATCGCGAGACCCGCCCAGTCACCGTCGCCCGGCACGGGGGCATCGATCTGCTCGCGCACCCAGGAGGCGAACATGCCCGGCTGGATGGTGGCCTGATTGGCTCCCACTCCGCGCAGCTCGGGCGGCCGATCGGCCGTCAGCAGCAGCAGCGGCACCCCCGAGTGGAAGGCCTCCATCGCTGCGGGAAGGAGGTTGGCGGCAGCGGTCCCCGAAGTGCAGAGCACCGCCGCGGGCACACCCGTCTCACGCGAGAGACCGAGCGCGGTGAATCCTGCGACCCTCTCGTCGATGCGCACGTGCAGACGCAGCTGCCCCTGATTCGCGGCATGCACCGCGGCGAGCGCGAGCGCCTGAGATCGAGACCCCGGCGAGAGCACGAGATCGCGCACGCCGTGGCCGATCAGGTCGGCGATCAGGGATGCCGCAGCATCCGTCGCGGGCGATGACGTCACGGACGCGCGTCCGGCGCCGTACCGTCCGGTGCGGCTCCGTCGTCGGTCTCGTCCTCGAGACGAGCGAGCTCCTCCTCGAGACGGCGGATGCGCGCATCCTGCTCGCTCTTGCTGATGCTGCGGAGGAACTGGGGGTCGTCATCGGGCGCGATGATCGTGATCGCTCCGCCGTTGTCGTTCGCGCGGCGTCGGCCGATCGTGAACCAGAGGATGCCCCCGATGACCGGGATGAGGATGACGATGGCGATCCAGGCGGCCTTGGGCACACCCCGGTGTCGCGTCGGCGGCTGCACTGCGCAGTCGACGATGCTGTACACCCAGAATATGGCGGCCAGGAAGCCGCCAACGATCAACAGTCTCGCCACCCCTCCAGTGTAGGCGGCTCTGTGACGCGTGGATCTGCCTGGGCGCTCAGCGCGGGCGCCGATGCCCGATTGTTAGACTGCGCGGACCATGCCTGCCCCGTCGATGCCACTGCGTCACCAGGGCGTCGAGCGGATGCTGATCCTCCGAGTCGGTCTCGCCCTCGGCCTCGCCCTGCTGCTCGTGATCGGCGCGTGGTCGGCGTCGCACGGCAAGGCGGTTGCGCACACGACGCTGTGCCTCGCTCCGGGCGCGAGCGTCGCGTCGGTCACGGCGCACCACGACGAGACGAGCGTGGTCGAGTCCGCTCCGTCGGACGACGCCGGGATCGTCATGGTCGCGGCGCTCTGCTGCGTCCTCCTCGTGCTGCTCTCGTTGCGCTCCGGCAGAGGCGCGCCGCTGATCGGTCGCGCTGCGGTGATGCGTGCCTCGGCTCCGAGCCGCGCGGGTCCTCGTCTGCATGTCCCCGCACTCACCCTCGCTCAGCTCTCGGTCTCCCGCACCTGAATCAGGCACGCCGCTCGTCGGCGACCCCGGCCGCGCTCGTCGCGGCTCACTCACCCTGCCTGATCCGAACCGTTGGAGAACCCCATGAAGACCCCTGTCAAGGTGGCCCTGATCACCGTCGCCGCCGCGATCGTCCTCGCGATCGTCGGCGTCGCCTACGCCCTGTCGCAGCGCCCCGCAGAACCCCTGCCGCCCGAGGGCGAGAAGCGGCAGACCGTGCGCACCGACTCGCACGTCCTCGACGACGGAGGACCGGACGCCGTCACCGTCGTCGAGTTCCTCGACTTCGAATGCGAGGCATGCGGAGCGTTCTATCCGATCGTCGAAGACCTGCGCGAGAAGTATTCGGGCGAGATCACCTACGTCGTGCGGTACTTCCCTCTGCCCGGTCACATCAACTCGACGCAGGCCGCTCTCGCCGCCGAAGCCGCGGCACAGCAGGACCGCTTCGAGGACATGTACCACCGCCTCTTCGAGACGCAGGCCCAGTGGGGCGAGAAGTCCGAGGAGACGCCCGAGGTGTTCCGGGGAATCGCGGCCGAGCTCGGACTCGACATGGCCGCCTACGATGCGGCGATCACCGACCCGGCGACGCTCGATCGCGTGCAGGCCGACAGGAGCGACGGCGAGCGGCTCGGAGTGCGCAGCACCCCCAGCTTCTTCATCGACGGCGAGCCCGTGGTGCTGGAGGCGTGGGGGGACCTCGAAGCGGCTCTGGAGAAGGCCGTGGAGCAGTAGCCCGCAGAGCCGTCGTCAGAGGAGTCCTCGGGCGAGGAGCGCCTCCTGGTACGCGCCCGCCTTCGCGCTGACGACCTGACGGCAGGCGATCAGCGTCTCGATCTGCGCGTCGAGAGAGCGCTCGTGCGCGCGCAGCAGGGCGAGACGCTCGGCCTCGTTGCCGCTGCCGGCGCGCACCAGGGCGGCGTACTCACGCAGCAGGGCGATGGGGGCGCCGGATTCGCGCAGTCGCGCCAGCAGCGCGAGCCACGCGAGCGAGTCGTGCGCGTAGACCCTCCGACCGCCGGGGGTGCGCGGCACGTCGCGAGGGAAGAGCCCTTCTGCCTCGTACCAGCGCAGCGTGTGCACGCTCACGCCGGCCAGACGGGCGAGCTCGCCGATGCTGAACGTGCGCGTCGTGTCGATCACATCCTCCACGAGGACTCCTCCTTGACTTCGAGTGCACTCTAGATCGTACGGTCGGAGCATGACAGATGCACTCCCCCCTCTCGACATGATCGCCCGTCAGCAGCCCCTCGCCTCGGAGTTCGGCTACCGCTCCACTGCGGCCGAGGTGATCGCCGGGGTCGACCTCTCGGGCAAGACCGCGATCGTCTCGGGCGGATACTCGGGACTCGGACTCGAGACGGTGCGTGCGCTCGCGAATGCCGGAGTGCGCGTGATCGTGCCTGCGCGTCGCATCGATGCCGCCGAGGAGGCGCTCGCAGGGATCGACGCGGTCGACGTCCGCAGCGCCGACCTCGGCGACCTCGACTCGGTGGCAGCGTTCACCGACACCGTCCGTCGCGACGGACGCCCGATCGATCTCGTGCTCGATGTCGCCGGCATCATGGCCACCCCGTTCGGTCACACCGCGCAGGGCTTCGAGTCGCAGTTCGGCACCAACCACCTCGGCCACTTCGCCCTGGTCAACGGAGTGGCCGACCTGCTGCCGGAGGGCGCTCGCGTCGTCTCCTACTCCTCGGGAGGGCACTTCCGCTCCCCTGTGCGATTCGAGGACATCGACTTCGAGACGACGCCCTACGACCCGTGGGTCGCCTACGGGCAGTCGAAGACGGCGAACGCGCTGTTCGCCGTCGGGCTGGCCCGTCGTGGCGCGGCCCGCGGCATCCTCGCCTTCTCGGTGCACCCGGGCGGGATCATGACCGACCTGCAGCGGCACGTGCCCCGTGAGGAGCTGATCTCACGCGGCTGGATCGACGAAAACGGCACGCCGAACCCGCGCTTCAAGACTCCGGCAGAGGGAGCGTCGACGGGTCTCTGGGCCGCGACGGCTCCCGAGCTGGCCGATCGCAGCGGCGCGTACTGCGAGGACTGCTCGATCAAGGGCATCGTCCCGCCCGAGCACACGGACATGACGACCGGCGGCGTGAAGCACTGGGCGATCGATCCCGAGGCCGCCGAGCGGCTGTGGGCGCTCTCGGTCACCGCGACGGGAGTCGACGGCTTCGCCTGAGCAGCGGCCCGCGTCGGGCTGCTGCCCTCAGTCGGCGGCGAGACGGAGGATGCGGTCGTCGCCGGGCGAGGGGCTTCCGCGTCCGTCGGTATTGTTCGTGAGCAACCAGAGCATGCCGTCCGGTCCGGCGACGACGTCGCGCAAACGCGGAATCGACGCCGAGCGACAGCGTCGATCTGGTGCGCGCCGATGAACCCATTACGGAGAGTCGGATGCAGGAGCACAATACCGATATGAACGAGGGCGCTTCCGTGGAGCAGCCCGTGCCTGCGGAGGGGCCGGCAGGGCCGCACGACGATGTCGCGCCGCCACGGACGAGCGGGGAGTCGGATGCGGTGCTGGGCCGCCGTGCGCAGCTTCTCGCCACCGAGCACTGGGGGCTTCTCGCCGCCCGCAGCACCGCGCAGAGCGAGGTGCTGTCGCGCATCACGATCTTCCTGACCCTCGTCTCCGCCGGACTCGTGACCATCGGACTGCTGGGGCAGGCGTCGGACTTCGGCGGGTGGTTCGGCGGCGCGTCACTCGCGATCCTCGCGTTCCTCGCGGTCATCGGCTTCATGACCCAGGTGCGCGTCATGAACGTGTCGGAGGAGGACATGATGTACGTCGTCGCGATGAACCGCATCCGCGGCGCGTACGTCGACCTGGATCCGGAGGTCGCCGATGTCTTCCTCGCCTCGCCGCACGACGATGAACCGGGGATGAAGCGCACGTACTCGTTCCTCCGTCCCCGTCGCCTGAGCATCCTGCTCGGCAGCTCGGTCATGCTGCTGATCGTCGTGAACGCGTGCGTCGTGGGGATGCTGGTCGGCTCGGCCGTGATCGCGGGTGGCGGCGCTTTCGCCGGGGCGATCGCGCTCGGCATCGTCGCCGGACTGGTGCTCGCCGCCGGCTTCATGACGTTCGGCGGCGTCGGCTACCGCTGGGCATGGAGCCATCACGCGCCACGACGTTCCACTCCGGAAGGCAACGGTCGGTCGCTACGCTGAGCGCATGACCGAGGCGCGAACCCCCACATCGCATCCCGTCGCCGCCGTACTGCGGCGCATTCCTGCCACCCTCGCGATGGTGGCTGTGATCCTCGCCGTCGGCGTGATCTGGCAGGGCCTGTGGACCCCGTTCGAGAAGACCGACCTGTTCGGCACCGTCGCATACGGCCTGCCCAACCTCGCGCAGGGGATGTGGTGGACGCCGCTCACCGGCACGTTCTTCGTCAACGAGCCGTGGGTGTACCTGTTCACGATCTCGGGATTCTGGGGCATGGCGTATCTCGAATACCGACGTGGCACCAGGGTCGCCCTCGCGTACTACTGGGTCGGACAGCTCTTCGCGATCCTCGCCACCGCGCTCGTCCTGTTCGTCGCCTCGCAACTGCCCTGGGCGTGGGCTCAGGAGCAGGCCCAGGCGCTCGATGTCGGCGCCTCCGGCGGCACCATGGCGTGCATCGCCGCCGCGATCGGGCTCTTCCGGCCGCCATGGCGAGTGCGCGGCTGGCTCGTGCTGCTCGGTTTCGTGTTCATCGCGATGCTGTTCTGGGGTGCGGTCGCCGATCTCGAGCACCTGCTCGCGGTGCTGCTCATCCTCGTCGTCGACCGCACCCTGCGTGTGCAGCGGACCACGGTGCGAGAGCAGCGTCTGATCGCCGTGATCTCGCTCATGGTGCTCGGAGCGGTCGAGATCATCACGACTCTCGTCGCCACCGACGGCCCGTTCGGCCCGACCGAGCCCGCGTCGGGAGGGTTCATCGACCTCGCGCTCGACCTCGTCGTCATCGTCGTGCTCGTGAACGGACTCCTGCGCGGCCGTCGCTGGGCGTGGGTTCTCGTGATGCTGCTCGGGCTCTTCAACATCCTGGTCGCAGCTCTGGTCCTCATCCTCATCACGGTGTTCTCGCAGGCGCAGATCGATCTGCGGTGGGACGGCGAGACGGAGCTCGCGCTCGCCAACGGCTTCCTCTGGGTGATCCTGCTCGTCTACCTGATCGCCGTGCGCCGCGCGTTCCGGGCGAAGCGCAAGTCTCTCCTCGGCATCCAGCCGGCTCCGACGGTCGACGACGTGAAGACCGAGGTGCGCGCGCACGGCGGGGGCACCCTGTCGTGGATGACGACCTGGGAGGGCAACAGCTACGCCCGCAGCGATGCCGGGATCGTCGCCTACCAGCGACGGGCCGGTGTGGCGCTCGCGCTCGCGGATCCGATCGGGCCGCCCGCATCCCGCGCGGTCGCCGTCACGGAGTTCATCCGCACGGCGGAGCTGGCGGGCCTCGTCCCGTGCTTCTTCAGTGCAGACGACGCCACCCGGGCCGCTGTGCCCGCCGGCTGGCGCAGCCTGGTCGTCGCCGACGACACCATCGTCGACCTGCCGGGTCTGGAGTTCACCGGCAAGCGCTGGAACTCGGTGCGCAGCTCTCTCAATCGGGCGGGGCGCGAGGAGATGACCTTCCGGATGACGCGCCTGGCGGACGAATCGTGGGGCGTACGGCAGCAGCTGCGTGCGATCTCCGAGGCATGGGTCGGTGACAAGGACCTGCCTGAGATGCGGTTCACTCTCGGCACGCTGGATGAGGCGGAGGACCGCGAGGTGCGACTCGCTCTCGCGATCGCCCCGAACGGTGACGTCGACGGCTTCCTCTCGTGGCTGCCGGTCTATGGCGAAGGCGGCGTCGTGCGCGGCTGGACGCTCGACCTGATGCGCCGCCGCGACGGCGGCTTCGCACCGGTCATGGAGTACCTGATCGGTTCGTCCGCGAAGCAGTTCTCCGAGGAGGGTGCCGAGATCATGTCGCTCTCGGGTGCTCCGCTCGCGCACGACTATCCGCCGGACGCGGGCATCATCGCCGTCCTCAGCGAACGCCTCGCCGAAGCGCTCGAGCCCGTGTACGGCTTCGGCTCGCTGCACCGCTTCAAGCAGAAGTTCCACCCGCGGTACGAGACCATGTATCTGCTCTTCCGCGACGAGAGCGATCTCGCGGCGATCGGCACAGCGCTCACCCGCGCGTTCCTGCCGGATGCGACGCTGAGGCAGTTCGCGGGAGCGGGGCTGGAGCTGGTGCGCGGCAGCAAGGACTGAGGCCTCACCTTCCTGAGGTGATGATTCCGCGCTCGCCGAGACCGGCAGCGCCAGGATGAAGCCATGACCGACACCTCCGTTCCCGTCACGTTCGCGAACTTCGCCGAGATCGAGACCGCCCGCATGTTCGCCGCGATCGCGGCGTCGGCCGGCGGTTCCAACCGGTGGAACCACTATCGAGTGCCCACGCCGATCGAACAGCAGACCGTGATCAGGATGAATCGCGACACCCTCTACAGCGCTGCGATCATCGACATCTCCGAAGGGGCGACGATCACCGTGCCGGATGCCGGCGACCGGTACGTCTCGGTGATGCTGGTGAACGAGGGCCACTACATCGACCGGGTGCTGCACGACCCCGGCGTCCACTCGCTCTCGGCCGAAGACCTCGGTTCCGATTTCGTGCTCGCGGCCACTCGCATCCTGGTGGATTCCGAGGATCCTGATGATGTCTCGATCGTGAACGCCCTGCAGGACGAACTCGCTGTGAGCTCGACCGGCGCGCGGGAGTTCGCTGCGCCGACCTACGACGAATCGAGCTTCGCCGAGACCCGCCAGGCGATCCTCACCCTCGCGAAGGGCCTCGGCGGTCTGGAGCGCTGCTTCGGTCGAGCCGAGGACGTCGACCCCGTGCGGCACCTTCTGGGGACCGCAGCCGCCTGGGGCGGTCTGCCCGAGAACGAGGCCTTCTACATCAACGTCGATCCCCGGCTCCCGGTCGGCGAGTACACGCTGCGGGTCGGCGATGTGCCGGTGGACGGCTTCTGGTCCGTCTCGCTGTACGACGCGGAAGGCTATTTCGCTCCGAACGACGCCGGTGCATACAGCGTCAACAGCGTGACGGGCGTGCGGGATCCGGACGGGTCGATCACCGTGCGCTTCGGCGGCGACCCCGCACTGCCCAACGTGCTTCCCCTCACGCAAGGGTGGAACTACCTGGTGCGTCTCTACCGACCTCGACCCGAAGTGCTGGACGGCACGTGGTCGTTCCCCGCACTCACGGCGAGCTGATCCCGCGCCCGAGGGGTGGCGCTACGGGGTCGAGCGGAGCGGCACCGAGACGTCGCCGCCCGCTTCCTCCGTCAGTCGCTCCCCCATCTGCACGAAGGTCGGCTCGGCGATGAACCCCCCGGCGAAGAGGGCCTGACCCTGTGTGAAGGTCTGGGACCTGCGGATCGCCTCCTCCGGCGCGAAGCCGAACACCTCGGCCAGCTCCGCCAGGTCGCGCGGCGCGTTGACGCGCATCAGACCGAGGTTGTCGCACTGCGAGAGCACGTTCGGATGGATCTTCGTCGGCCGCTGTGTCGACAGGAACAGCCACAGCCCGAACTTGCGACCCTCGGCGGCGATCTGCACGAGCTGCTCGGTGAGCGCCCGCTCGACCTCGGTGCGCGGGTCGGGAGGGCACAGATTGTGCGCCTCGTCGATCACGATGAGCAGGGGCTTTCGCTCCTCGCGACGAGACCACAGGTGCTCGAGCACCGCGAGGGCTGCGACCTTCGGTTCGGCGGGGTGGTCGAATCCGCCGAGGTCGAGCACCGTCACCCGCGGCCGCTGCTCGATCACGTCGACGACCGACGCCTCGCCGCGGGACCAGAGCTCCCACTCCAGCACCTGCAGGTTCTCCATGCGGTCGGCGAGTCGGTTGCGGGCGTCGTGCCCGCCGTCGCGCAGGTGGGGCACGATGCGATCCGAGCCGAGCAGCCTCGCGTTCTGATCGAGATGGAGGAGGACGTTGTACTCCTCGGCATCCTGGATCGGACTCATCCGCAGCACGGCTGCCTTAGATGCCGGCGACAGATCGATGTAGCGCACGCGCAACGGCTCGCCCTCGACGCGCCCCGAGCGGAACACCCGGATGTCGGAGTCCGCGATGCGCTCGGCGTGATGCGGGGCCGCGGACGGCCGCGTGCTCTGCAGCCGCACGAAGTCGGCGTTCGGGTCGAGGATCAGCATCGGCAGCTCGGTCTCGAGCAGGAGCTGCTCGAGCACGACGCCCAGCGCGTAGGTCTTGCCGCTGCCGCTCTGGCCGCACCAGAAGGTGTGCCGGTTGAAGCGCCGCGGATCGAGGGTGACGGTTCCGAGCCCGCTGTCGAGAGGCGTGCCGATGGTGAGTGCGGTCATGAACTCAGAGTGCCCGCAGAGGGCGGGTGGCGAAAGCGGACCTCACCTTGTCGGTGCGATGCGCGGGTCAGTCGCTCGGGCGCCTGCGCAGCTGCTTGACATCGGTGCGCCGCTGCTTCGCCTTGAGCCGCCGCTCTTTCGACCCTCGACTCGGCTTGGTCGCGCGGCGCTGCGGCGCCGGCGGACGCAGCGCCTCGGCGACGATGCTCGCGAGTCGTTCACGTGCAGCGTCACGGTTGCGCAGCTGGGCGCGGTGCTCGGATGCGGCGATGGTCAGCACGCCGTTCACGAGACGCCCGCTCAGCCGATCGAGGAGGCGATCCCGCTGGTGCGGGGTGAGCGCCGTGCTGCCCGCGGCATCCCAGAGGAGTTCGACCCGCGAGTCCGCCGTGTTCACCCCCTGTCCGCCGGGGCCCGACGACCGCGAGAACCGCCACGACAGCTCGGCCTCGGGGATCGTGAGACCCGACGAGATCCGCAGACCGGGGCGATGAGGACTGGGCATGTGTCCATCATCCCCCGGCTGCGGAGCCTGCGTCTCAGCTACGGGCGTCAGTGGCCGCGACCGGGACGCCTCTCGCGCCTGCCTCCACTTCTGCCCCTGCATCCTGCGTCCGCGCATCCTTCTTCGCCGTGTTCGCGATGTGCGCACGGGACACGACGATCACGGCGACGACAATCAGCGCGACGCCGAGCCAGTACGGAGCCGCATGGCTGACCGTGACATAGAGCGCACCGGCGATCAGAGGGGCCGCCGTGTTCATCGCGGCGTTGAGCGACTGCGTCGCTCCGCCCAGCCAGCCCTGCTCGTCGTCGCCGACCGCGTTCGACATGGCTCCGTCCATCGCCGCGGTCGAGGCGCCCTGCCCTGCGGCGAGCATCAGCGCACCGACGATGAACACCCACGGCTGCGCGAAGATCGACGCGACGACAGCGAGCCCGGCCAGTCCGATCGCCTGCGCCACGATGCCGCTGATGATCACGCCCCGCTCGCCGATGCGAGGAAGCAGGATGCCGAGCAGCACGCCCTGGATGAGGATATCGATGATGCCGACGCCTGCCGTGAGCAGACCGATCTGCGTCGGCCCCCACTGGATCGAGTCCAGCGCGAGCACGCTGAAGTTGTTGACGAAGAAGCCGAACGGGAGCGCCAGGAGGCCGAATCCGATCATCAGACCACGCAGCTCCTTGCGTCCGAACGCTTCCTTGAAGACGCCGAACGGCTGGATCTCGCGCACCGAGATGCGCTCGATCCGGTTCTCGGGCGCAAGGCTCTCGGGCAGCAGGAAGATGCTGAGGATCGCGATCACGAGGGCGACGGCTGCGGTGAGGAAGACCGGCAGCTGCAGGCTGACGGCCGCGAGCAGTCCGCCGATCGCGGGTCCGACCATCATGCCGATTCCCGAGAGCGCACCGAGCAGACCGAACCGCTGAGCGCGCTTCTCGGGCGGCGTGATGTCGGCGAGGTAGGCGAAGAGGGCCGGAAGGTCGCCGGCGGTCAGTCCCTGGATGACACGCGCGAGCACGAGCACCCAGATCGCTCCCCCGATGCCGAACAGCGCCATGGCGAACGCCGCTCCGAAGGCGGCGGCGATGATCACCGGTCGTCGCCCGAAGCGGTCGGACAGGCGACCGAGGAAGGGGGCGACCAGGAAGGCGCACAGGCCGTTGATCGCCTCGAGGATGCCGACCCAGATGGCGAGGTCGCCTTCGTGCGACACGTACTGCAGCACGACGAACGGCAGGACGGGAAGCACGACGGTCATGCCGACGACGGTGAGCATCGTCAGCACGATGAGCATGGTCCAGGCGCGCTTGTCGCTGCGCGCGAGCGATGTGTTTAGTGAAGTCACTCCGAAACTGTATCAATACCAGTTTTGTTGTCAAGCCAGTTTCGGATCGGGTTCGCGATATCGTGGACACATGACGAACGCTGAGCCGATCGGTCGCCGCGAGCGCAAGAAGGCCGCGACGCGCAAGAACATCTCCGACGTCGCGACGATGATGTTCCTCGAGCGCGGGTTCGACAACGTCAGCATCCGCGAGGTCGCGGACGCGGCCGACGTCTCCCCGACGACGGTGTTCGCGCACTTTCCGCAGAAGGAGGCGCTCGTCTTCGACGAGGACGACGAGCAGCGGGACCGGCTCGTCTCCGCCGTTCGCGACCGCGCCCCGGGCGTCACCATCAACCGCGCGATCCACGACTTCTACACGGCCGAGGTGCACGCGAACCTCGCCGAGCACGGCGCGGAGGTGTCGCAGGTCTTCTCGCGGTTCCTCAACGAGACACCGGCGCTGCGTGAGTACGCCGCCCGGATGTGGCTGCGACACGAGGACGCGCTCGCGGATGCGATCGCGGTCGAACTGGGACTGACCCTGGCCACCCCGGAGATCCGCGTGTACTCGCGGTTCGTGCTGCAGATGCAGCTGCTCGTCAACGAGAGCGACGACCAGCTCGGGATCCTCGCCGCCGGATTCACCGTGCTCGAGAGCGGATGGGCGCCGGTCGAAGCGCGGATCACCGGTGAGGACTGACGGCGTCACCGGTGAAGTGGACGCGACGGCGGGAGTCGAACCCGCAACGCCATCAGGTATGAGCTGAGGCCCGGGACCGCCCGGATCGCCGCGATGGGAATGACGCTACCCGGCCCCGACCGGGAAGACCAGGAACGTTGCGGGGATTGACAGAGTGAGTCCGCGCATGACAAGGACCGTCGCGGGGCGTCACACGTCGGCGTCGGCCCGGCGGTGTACCGTCACGATCATGGCAGCCGCAGACGCCCCCGTCACGACCGGACAGAAAACGCATCGCTACCTGCGTCTGGCGCTGGTTCTCATCGTCGTCGCGCTGATCGTCGCTGTCGTGCTGCAGAGCATCGTCGTGTCGTGGACACCCCTGATCTTCGGCTGGAACCCGCTGCCCTCGATCAGCCACGCCTTCTACACACCGGTCCGCGACGTCTTCGTCGGCACCCTGATCGCGGCATCCGTGGCCCTGCTCGCGCTCTCGGGACGCAGTCGCGCGACGACCCTGCTCGACGTGTGCGCGGTGTTCGCGCCGCTCATCGCGATCGTTCCCGTGGGCATCGCCGATCCGCGCGCGGTCGACCGGATGCCGTGCCCGACGGCGCAGGAGTGCATCCCCGTCGACGCCGTCGCAAGCGCGAAAGCGGGAATCGCCGTCTACGCCGTGGTGGTCGTGGCGGTCGCGGTCACGATGGCGCTGATCCGTCGCCGCACCCGCACCCCGAATCGCTCGGCGATGCTCGTCTCGATCATCGCGCTCGTGACCGCGGTCGTGGTCGTGGCGCTCGCATTCGCTCCGGCGGTCAACGAGCACTTCCCGTTCAACTTCTGGCCGGTCAACAGCATCCACTTCGCAGCGACCCTCCTGTTCTTCGGAGTGTTCGCAGCCGTCCCGATCCTCTACGCGGGAGGGCCGCTCGACCCGGACGAGACGCCGCCCACGCCCCGACAGCGCACGATCTATCGGTGGATCTCGGGGCTGATGATCGCCGACCTCGTGCTGCTGGTGGTGGCGCTGCTCTTCCGTCAGGCCTTCGGTGAGACTCCGGTCGTGCTGATCGGCGAGGCCGTCGCACTGATCCTGTTCGCCACGTTCTGGTGGGTGCAGACCTTCCAGCGGTGGAACGACCCGAACCCGCCGTCGATCGCCGCGCCTCGACCGTCCGCCGCGTGAGGACGCTCGGCCGTGTGAGGGGTCGGCAGCGCCCTCAGCGCCGGATCGAGTCGTGGAAGGGGTTCGGCTCGAGCGTGAAATCGGTCGACGCATCGGCCCAGGTGCCGCTGCCCGCCGACGATCGACCCCGCCGCAGAGCGCCGAGCAGCGCCGTGGCGGGCACGCCGACGGCGAGCGCCGCGGTTCCGCGGAGTGTGCGGTCGTTCGCCCCGAGCACACTCGCGCGATGCCACGCCTCGTGCATCGCGCCACCGCGGGCCGCCGGCACGCGCTTCGCCGGGAGTCCCCCCGCGCGGCGCAGCGCGACGAGCTGTTCGACGTGCTCCCACCAGGTCGACTCGGCCGAGGGGTGGAAGTAGTTGTCACGCAGCCAGACGGGGTGCGGATGCCGGAAGCGCCCCGCCACGACCTCACTGCGCCCGCCCAGCAGACCGCTGCCGACGAACACCGTGTTCAACAGGCTCTTGCTCACTCCGAACGAGTCGAGGGCGATCACGGGCACCCCCTGCGCCACCGCCTCGACCGCCGCGGTGGAGCTGACCGTGACGAGTCCGGCCGCCGTCGACAGCGCCTGTGCCATGGATCCGTACGAGACGACGAGGTTCTCCGGACGCCTCGCAGGGAGCAGATCGAGGTACGCGTCGCGTTCGAGATGCGTCTCCGACTCACCGGGCCGCGACCGCAGCTTGACCACCACACGGCGGTTCGGGTCCGCTTCGGCCGCGCGCACGAGGGTGGCCGCGATCTCGGCCCGCTCCTCCCGGTCGGTGGGCACGAGGGCCTGGGCCGCGAACACGATGTCGGTCGCCGGCATCCGCACCGCCCGGGGCTCGGCCGGCCTCTCGGCGACGAGGGTTCCGGTCGATCCTCCGGACTCGGCCGCGATCACCCGTGCCCGATCAGCCGCCACCATCCGCGATCGGGATCTCGCGAACGGCAGGGTCGCGAGTGCCGTCGGCACCTGCACGCCGATCCGGCGACCCAGCTCAGCGAACGCGCGCTCCTCCCGATGCGAGTGCACGACGAGCAGATCTGCGTTCCGCCGGTACTCGAGGGCACCGCGCTGTGCGGGAACGGCCATGCCCGGCAGTCCGGCGACGACGACCGGTCGCACGGTGAGCCCGTCGACGACCCGGCCCAACAGGCGCACGAACGGGCCGCGGCCGGCGAGCAGCACGACGTCAGGACGCTGCCCCTCGAGCCAGGCGCTCACGCGCGCGAAGGACAGGCGGGTCACATCGTCGGACAGCATCCCCGTGCCCGCCAGCGCACTCCGCTGCTGGTCGAGGCTGGCGGTCAGCGGCGTCTGCACGAGCAGCAGGTGCGGACGGATGCCGGGCACGCTGCCGAGCAGCGACGCCGACCATTTCACGAACGAGTCGGCGTCGGCGATCGCGACGACCCGCAGCGAACCGGATCCGCTCATGCCGGGATGCGGCGCAGCTTGGCCATCGGCGCCCGCTCACTGTCGAACACGCGCTTGACGCCGTCGCCCAGGGCCATCTCGATCACGCGGATGTCGCGCACGAGGTGCTCGAGTCCGGTGGGTTCGAGGGATGCCGCATGGTCGGAGCCCCACATCGTGCGGTCGAGCGTGATGTGGCGTTCGACGGCCACCGCTCCGATCGCGACGGCGGCGAGAGAGATCTGCAGCCCCCGCTCGTGGCCCGAGTATCCGACCGGAACACCGGGGTAGCGGTCGCGCAGGGTGGCGATCGCGCGCAGGTTGGCCTCTTCGGGCTCGAGCGGATACGTCGAGGTGGCGTGCATCAGCACCACCCGGTCGGTGCCGAGGGTCGTGAGGGCGCGGTCGATCTGCTCGATCGTCGACATGCCGGTCGAGAGAATGACGGGCTTGCCGGTCTCGCGCAGAGCGACGAGCAGCTCGGTGTCGGTCAGGCTCGCGGAGGCGACCTTGTGCGCCACGACGTTGAGGTCTTCGAGGAAGGCGACGCTCGGCACGTCCCACGGCGACGCGAACCAGTCGAGCCCGAGCATCGTGGCGTGATCGCCGATCGCGATGTACTCGTCACGGCCGAACTCGACGCGGCGGCGGTAGTCGAGGTAGCTCATGGTGCCCCATGGCGTCTCGCGCGGAACATCGCGCATGTGCTCGGGGGTGGAGATCTCGGGGGTGCGCTTCTGGAACTTCACGGCGTCGGCTCCCGCCTTCGCCGCGACGTCGATCAGGCGCTTGGCGAGGTCGACGTCGCCGTTGTGGTTGAGGCCGATCTCCGCGATGACATAGGCGGGGTGACCGCCGCCGATCACGCGTGAGCCGATGCTGACAGTCATGGTTCCTCCGGTCGTCGAAATGGCCTTCTCTCCTGAGTACGCGCCGGGGGTGAACGCCGAACGACAGGAGGGTTACCGGCACCGGTCAGGCGGGCAACACCCGTTCGATCAGCTCGCGGACGGCGCCGTGGCCGCCCCGGCGCGTCAGCACGACCCTGGCGGCCTCGAGCACCAGCGGATGCGCGTCGGCCACCGCCACCGGCCAGCCGACGATGCGCAGCGCCGGCAGGTCGTTCACGTCGTTGCCCAGGTACGCGATGTCGGCCAGCGCGATGCCGACCTCCTCGGCCCACCCGCGCAGCGCGGACTCCTTGTCGTCGATGCCGTGCAGCACCGGAACGCGCAGCTTGTCGGCCCGAGCCCGCACCACCGCGTTGGCCTCGGTGGAGAGGATCAGCATCGGGATGCCGGCCCGCCGCAGCAGCGAGACCCCCATGCCGTCTTCCCGGCTCACCCGCACCCGTTCGATGCCGTCGGCGTCGACCGTCGCCGTGTCGTCGGTGTGCACGCCGTCGAAGTCGGTCACGATCGCTCGCACCGGCACCCGGTCCGGGCTCTCGTGAAGGGCGGCGAGCGCTCGGGCGATGCGGAGCTGCTGCTCGTCGTCGATCTCGATCGCCGTCCATTCGGGCACCTCGGCGACGCGGATGCGGCCGAAGAAGCGGTGCTCCGCCTCACGGAAGCCGTCAGCGCGGAAGACGTAGAACGCGCCCGTCTCGAGGTAGTGCGGCTCGCGATCCTGGCGACGCGGGCGACGCGCGGCGTCGTGGTTGAGTGCGACGGCTGCGTCGGCATCCGCGCTGCGTGCCCAGAGGAATCCGTAAGTCTCATGGGCCGCGAACACGCTGTCCGCCCGACGCGCGCTCACCTCGCGCACGGCACGAGACAGGGCCTCGCGCGGGATGAACGGCGATGTCGCCTGCAGGAAGGCCACCACGTCAGCCCGGTCTCCCCCGGCGGCGAGCTCGTCGAGAGCATGCAGGATGGCCGACTCCGACGACGCCGTGTCGCCGGAGATCGCGGTCGGTCGCCGCACGACTCGCGCCCCGGCCGCCTCGCTCACCGCCGCGATCTCGTCGTCGTCGGTCGACACCACCACGAGGTCGATGCCCTCGGCCTCCAGCGCCGTGCGCACGGCGCGTTCGATGAGAGGCACACCGCCCACACGGCGCAGGTTCTTGCGCGGCACGCCCTTCGACCCGCCACGTGCCGGGATGATCGCGACGACCCTGCCGGCATCCGTCCTCTGCTGCTGCTGCTCGATCATGCCGCTCGTCCCCTCGCCGTCATCGTCCGTCATCGCCCTCTGAGCACGCGCCAGGCACGCGAGAGTCTGCGCCGCGCGGCGAGCACGGTGAGCCGCACCTGCTCGACTCGACCGATGCCGCCCACCGGGCGCAGCACGCGACGGATCGCCGTCTCGCGCGGCGCCCCGGGCAACCGCAGTTCGATCAGCCTCTCGGGCGCGAAGTAGCGATCGCGATCGGACGGGCGGATGCCGGAGAGCAGCTGCTCGGCACGATCGCGGAGGTGCGCGGCGACGACGGGCTGCATGACGTAGCCGACCGCGTCGATCAGGAGCTGCATGCGCGCCGGATCGCGATACGGGGAGTCCGGCCTGGTCAGCGCGTCGACGATCGTCGCAGGCACCCGGTTGCTGTTCTCGTACGGGGTCAGACGTGCGAGCACGGTGTCGGTGCCCACCGCCTCGATCTCTCGACCGAACAGGGCCTGGACGGTCGGCAGCGCCGTCGAGAACCCGGCGATGACGGCCCTGGCATCGACCCGCTCGGCCAGCGCCTCTGCGGCGAGCGCGCCGCGGTACTCGCGGAAGTCGATGCCGTGGACCGCTGCTCGGTCGCGCAGCGCGTCGCTGAGCCGAGGCGGCGCCGACGGGTGCGGCTTGAAGACGATGTGCTGTGGTCGCCGGCCGGCCGCACGATCGATCATCTCCTTCTGCAGCGCGATCTCCTCGCGCTCGCCGACCAGGCCGAGGGCGGACAGGTACTGGCCGAGGACGAGCACTGTCGGCTCTCCGTCGAGCGCGCTCTCGAGCTCCGCCGTGTCGTCGACCGCCTCGGCGGTCTCGGCGAGCACCGCCCGGAACAGATCGGGTGAGACCGGCACCGGCGTCGCGACGGGCGAACCCACCAGCGGTGTGACCCCCGGCACCACGTCGACGTGCACGACGCGGCCGATCCGAGCGGTGATCGTGTGCGGCATCCGCACCCGCATCGGCGAGTACGTCATGAGCCCGTCGCCGATGATCGTGAGACGCGCATGAGGGAAGATCTGCATCAGGACGCGCGCCGGGGCGACCTGCGGGCTCTGCACGAGCAGTTCGAGGTCGCCGGGGTCGATCCCCCATGCCCTCGTCAGCAGTCGCCGCAGCAGCGGCAGGTCGCCGGCATCCGGCTTCCAGGAGCTCGGATGCAGCGGACCGAGCAGCGCGTCGAGATCCTCGATCCGGTCGAACCGGTCGCGGAGGCTCGCGAGCGCCGGGTCGGCGACGATGCCCACGGACGTCTCGGGCACCCGCGAGGACACGAACGGCACGAGCACGCGCTCGCCGTGCTCGCCGAGCAGCCCGCCGTCGAGCGCGGCGGCGACGGTGGCGAGCCCATAGGCGCTGTGCACCGCGAAGAGCTGGGTCATGCCGCACGTCCGACCGCACGCAGCAGCGGGGCGAGCACTCGGCGACGCGGTCCGTCGAGGCGCGACAGCACGGCCGTCGTCTCACTCTGGGGCAGGCGGGCCAGCAGCCCGCGGAGGCCCGCGCGCATCTCGGCGCGCAGCGACGGCGTCATCCGCCTCGATCGCACCAGGTGCCGGGACGAGAGGGCCATCACGCTCCACACCGCCTTCGGGAGGAAGCGGTCGGCCTCGGCATCCGCCTCGACGATGTCGAGCACCTCGCCCATCGCCCGCACGAAGTCCAGTTGGCGGCGGTCGCGCACCTGGGTGAGCGATGTCGACACCCCCCGGCGGTAGAGCAGGGCAGGAGCGTCGACCACCGCGAACGACCGGGCCCGCAGATGCAGACGCCAGATCCACGGACGATCCTCGGCGGTGAACAGGCCGGGTGTGAACCCCGCGAGTCCCTCGTCGATCAGGCGACGGTGCAGGATGCCGGCCCACGCGAACGGATAGTCGACCATGGTCGGCTCGTTCTCGGGCAGGATCGCGTCGCGCGGAGAGCCGACCGCCTCGCGCCACGGGTGAGGCGCCGGCACGAGGGTGCGCACGCCGTCCTTCACGGTGACGTGATCGGTGCGGAGCATGTCGCACCGCAGCTCATGCAGTCGGCGCACCAGCACCGAGAGCCGCCCCGGCTGCATCCAGTCGTCGCCGTCGAGAAAGCAGAACGCGTCGCCGTCGACCCGCTCGAGCCCCTGATTGCGGGCGCTCGCGAGCCCCTTCGGCCGGGCGTTGACGATGACCTCGGCGTGCGGGAAGCGCTCGGCGTAACGTCGCATGAGCATGCCGGTGTCATCACGGGAGCCGTCGTCGATCGCCACCAGCTTGAGCGCGGCGGGATCGTCGAACTGCCGTGTCAGCGTCTCGAGCGTCGTGCCGATGTAGGCGCCTGCGTCCTTGGCGGGCAGGATGACGGTCACGAGCGGTGTGCGCACAGAACTCCCCCGGGTCGACGGTGTCGGAATGCTCTCAGGCGCTCCTTGCCGGTCGGCGGCCTGCGGGTGAACGCGCGGTGACGTGATCTCGGTCGACCCCGGCGTGGCGATGCCGGATTCGCACCGCGCCCGGGGATCGGCGACGATGGGAGCATGCTCTGGCCGTTCGGAACGACGTGGCGCCCGGTGCGGCAGAAGCGCCGCAGCACGGTCGACCTGCGGTGGCTGAGCGCCCGCACCTGGACCCGCCGCTGGTACCCGCAGGGCATCGACCTGGGCCTGTGGCAGGGGCGTCGGACTCTCGCCGTGAGCTGGTTCCGGCAGCAGCTCGACGGACACCACCTGGCATCGCGGGTCGCGTTCGTCGACCTCGAGCGCTCCCGACACCTCGACGTGCTGCTCGCGATCGACGAGGACGGCGAGCTCCAGCCCGCCCGGATCCACGCCGGCGGACTCGCGTGGTTCGACGACCGCCTGTTCGTCGCAGCCACCGGCCGTGGCATCTGGGAGTTCGACCTCGCCGACATCCGGCGCGTCCGCGGCCCGGAGGCGCGACGCCTCGCCGGCGCGCGGGGACGCGGTCTGCGGGCCACCGCGCTCGTCGCGGTGCGCACCCGCGTGCACCCGCTCGACCTCCGCTGCTCCTACCTCGGCCGCGTCTACGACGACGAGGGAGTGCCCCTGCGGAGGGTGCTCATCGGCGAGTACACCCGCGACGACGAGGGACGCATCGGCGAGTTCTCCGTGCCGGACGGCGATGGCGACGAGTTCCGCGAGATCAGCCGTTTCTCGCCAGGCATCACGCACATGCAGGGCGCAGTCCGCTGGGGTGACCGGCACTTCGTCTCGCAGTCGGATCACATGCGACCCGGCGTCCTGTGGACGGGGAACCGCGATTCGCTGGCACGCGACCGGGTGCCGCTGCCCGTCGGCTGCGAGGACCTCGCGCTCGACCTCGACGAGAAGCTGCTGTGGTCGCTCGGCGAGCACCCGTGGAAGCGCGTCGTGCGCGGCATCCCGTTCCGGACGCTGGGCATCGACGGCTGACAGCTGACCCCTCAGGTCGCGAACGTAGACTGGGCAGGTGAAGAACCGTGCACCTTTCCTCGTCTACACCGTGCTGCGTCTGCTGGCCTTCCTCGTGCCGCTGGCGATCATGTGGTTCTTCTTCCCGATCTTCCGCGAGTACTGGTGGCTCGCCGCGATCTTCGCCGCGCTCATCGGCGTGAGCATCTCGATGCTGTTCCTGCGCCGGCCGCTCACCGACGCCTCGGCCCGGATCGTCGAGCGCCGCGAAGGCAAGAGCTCCGCCGCGCAGAAGGACGCCGACGTCGAGGACGACGCGATCGACGGCGCCGAGAGGGCCTGACGCACAGCGCCAGCCGGTTCGATCGGCGGCTCAGCCGGCGAGGGCCCAGAAGAACGCACCGGCATAGAGCAGTGCGGTCAGCGATGTCAGCGCCAGGGCCGTGACGAGCTCCTTCGCCTGACGATAGGTCCAGACGATCAGGATGGCCGGGAGCCCGGCGAGCAGCGCGAGCAGCCCGATCCACGCGATCGGGTACAGCAGCGCGATGAACGCGAGGATGCCGAAGGGCACGATCACGAACAGCGTGAAGAGCACCTGGGTCGCGCGCTTGCCGATCAGCACCGTCAGCGTGCGCTTGCCGACCAGGCGATCCTGATCGATGTCGCGCAGGTTGTTGGCGAGGAGCACGGCGCAGGCGAAGAGGCCCGCCGCGATCGCCCCGAGCCACGCCTGCTGGGGCAGTTCGAACGCCTGCACCCACGTCGTGCCGAGCGTCGCGACGAGGCCGAAGAAGATGAAGACGAACACCTCGCCGAGAGCGTTGTACCCGTAGGGCCTCTTGCCGCCGGTGTAGAACCACGCGGCGATGATGCACGCGGCGCCGACGGCCAGCATCCACCACTGCTCGGTGCGGACCACGATCGCGACCCCGACCGCCGCAGCGAGTGCGAAGAAGACCAACGCGGCGACGAGCACGGTGCGGGGCTTCACCCGACCGGATGCCGTCAGGCGGGCCGGGCCGACGCGCACGGCATCGGTGCCCCGGATGCCGTCGCTGTAGTCGTTCGCGAAGTTGACGCCGACCTGCAGCAGCACGGCGACCGCGAGGCACGCGAGCGCGATCACCCAGTGGAACTCCGGACCGGTGCTGCGTGCGGCGCCGGTGCCGATGACGACGGGGGCGACGGCGAGCGGAAGAGTGCGCAGCCGTGCGGCGCCGATCCAGTCGCGGACTGTGACGGGCCCGGCGTCGATGGCGGTCTGGGTCGCCGGATTGCCGCTCGCCCGCTTCGCGGGATTGCCGCTCACACGGGGCTGATTCTTCTTGCGCTTCGAGGATGCTGCCACGCAGGGAATCCTACTGGGGGCGCCGATGGACGCCCCCTCTGCGCCTCAGTCTCGGCGGAAGTTCAGATGGATGACACCGCTCTCGGCCACCTCGGAACGCAGCTCGTAGTCGTTCTCGATGCCGCGCAGTCCGTCCCAGATGCGCTGCCCGCTGCCGATCACGAGCGGGTTGACCGCAAGGTGCAGCCGGTCGACCAGGCCCCTGCGCAGGAACTGCCGCACGACGTCGATGCCGCCGCCGACGCGCACGTCCCGGTCGCCGGCCACCGCTGCAGCCCGGGCGAGCGCCTCCTCCGGGGTCGTCTCGAGGAAGTGGAAGACGGTCCCGTTGGCGAACTCGATCGGCTCGCGCCGTGCATGCGTGAGCACGAAGACCGGCACCTCGAACGGCGGCTCGTCGCCCCACCACCCGCGCCACTCGGTGTCATCGGGGTTCTGGTGCAGACCGAACATCCCGGCACCCATGATCTCGGCGCCGACGCCCTCGAAGTACTCCTGGGCGTATCTCTCGTCGACGCCGGTCGTGCCGGCACCCGACGTGTCGCCGAGCACGCGGCTGCGGAACGTCCGCGTCGCGGTGTACGCCGCGACCAGACGCGACCAGTCCTCGCCGAACGGATTCTCGGGTGATTGGTCGGTGGTCGTCGCGAATCCGTCGAGGGAGACGTTGAGATCGACGCGGACTGCCATGCGGGCTCCTCGGTGCGGTGTTCTGGGTGTTCTCGGTCGTGCGGTGGCGGGCGGGATCAGCCGTCGGGGTTGCTGTCCTTGCCGTCGAGCCAGAGCGTGTCGGACGCATCGCCGTGCGCGCCGCCCTTGCCGACGTGCTTGTCGCTGATCTTCGGCCCCTTGAGTATCACGTGGACCATCGCCTGGGCATGGCCGTGCCCGAGGCCGTAGTCCTGCTTGAGCCAGTTGAGGACGACGGTGGACTTGGTCGTCTCGTCGAAGCCCTGCTCCTTCGCCAGTTCGATGAACTGCCGCGGGGTGAGGCCGGTCTGCGTCTCGACCTTGTCGAGGTATGCCTGGAAGGACATGGGTGCTCCTGGTGTGTCGTGGGTCAGTCCTCGGAGAGGAAGGTCTGGATGATCGTGGCGGACGCATGGATGCCGATGAGGCGCAGCGTTCCGCGACCGATGTTCGTGAAGGAGTGTGGCACGAAGGCCGGGCCCGTGGCCGTGTCACCGGCGGAGGCGACGATCGTGTCCGCGCCCACCGTGATGCGCGCCGTGCCTTCGAGCACCACCCACGTCTCGGGGTAGGGATGCCAGTGCAGCCCGGGCCCGTCGCCGGGCTGATTCTCGACGAAGAAGTAGGAGATGGCCGCGCCGTGATCCGCGCCGACGAAGCGTCGGCTGTTCCCGGTTCCGATGCGGATCTCCGCTGCGGCGACGGCTGCGAGAGCAGATGACGTGGTGTTCATGAGCCCAGTCTCGACAGGCCGTGATGAACGACCTAGAGTTTCGATGTGGATCGAAACTCTGTCGTCGCAGGTGCCGGCACGCCACGCGAGGGCGTCGAGCATCCCGACCACCGCGTGGAGTTCCATCTGAGCCCCGGAGACATCCAGGCGGTGCGATTCGGCATATCCCCCGGGCATGAGCTCGCCCACGCCGTGCGCGTGCTGCTGCGGCCGGCCCAGCACCCCCTGCAGTGGGGATGGCTGCGCGCCGTGCGCGATCGGCTGCCTCGCGAGAGCTTCCGCCTGCTCGCCGTCGTCGTCGGCGATGACGGCTATCTTCCCGACTTCTTCACGACCGCCCCCGCATGGGACATGACACCGGAGACCGAGCTGTCGGCGCTGCGCAGCGCACCCCTCGATCCACTGCGCGTCGACCTCGGCAAGATGGTCATCCGCTCGACCGGCGCTCGCCGACGCGCACTGCGCGACATGCAGCAGCAGCCCGAACGAGCGCGGGCGATGATCGCAGACGCCTGGTCGGAGATGTGGGATGCCGCACTGGCGCCGGTCTGGCCGCAGCTGGATCGGCTGCTGCGAGCCGACATCGCGGTCCGATCGCGAGTGATCGCCACGTCGGGGATCAGAGAGATGGCCGGGGGTCTCCACCCGAAAGTGACCTGGGGCGACGGAGCCGTGCGCGTCTCGCTGCGCCGCCACAGCGAGGTCGTCGACTGCCACGGGAGCGGGCTGGTGCTCGTTCCGTCGGTGATGTCGACATGGGGGTGCATGGTGCTCACCGAGCCGCCGGCGCAACCCACGCTGTTCTACCCGGCGCGCGGGGTGACCGCCGGCTGGTCGAGGGACGCCGCCGAGATCTCCGGGGCGCTGGGCGCCCTCCTCGGCCCCGCTCGCGCCGGCATCCTCCTGGGAGCCGGCACGTCCCGCACGACCTCGCAGGTCGCTCAGGACGCGGGAATCGCGGTGTCGACCGCATCCCACCACCTCACCGTGCTGCGCGACGCAGGACTGATCTCGAGCGAGCGCGACGGCGCGAGGATGCTGCATCTGCGCACGCCCCTCGGCGAGGCGATGGTCGGCGCCGCCCTGTGAGCACCGCGCGTCCGCGCTATGCGGATGCGTCCGGCGCGACCGAGATGATCGGCCGGTGCTCGTAGTAGGTCTGCAGCACGACCGTGGTGCGGGTGCTCACGTTCGCGGCCAGCCGGATGTCACGCACGAGCTCTTCCAGCGCGCGGGGCGAGGCGACCCGCACGAACAGCATGTAGCTGGCGTCTCCCGCGATCGAGTGGCACGCCTCGATCGCGTCGAGGTGTTCGAGAAGCTCGGGGGCGTTGTCGGGCTGCGCCGGGTCGAGCGGCGTGATCTCGATGAAGGCGGACAGGGGCGTGCCGACGAGTTCGGGGTCGAGGATCGCGCGGTAGCCGGTGATGATCCCGCGCGTCTCGAGGCGACGCAGACGTGACTGCACGGCCGACACGGAGAGGCCGACAGCATCGGACAACTGGGACAGTGTCGCACGGCCGTCTCGTGAGATCTCGGCCAGGATCGCGCGGTCGACAGAGTCATCCATAGATGTAATATTATCGTCAGGATTCCGTATATGCCGGAATCTTTCCGTCAAACTCTCCGATCGGAGGTCCCGATGTCCATCATTTCTGCCCACAGCACCGCTGTTCAGGCCATCGTCGGCGAACCCGAGGTCGTCGAGGACGCATCGATCGCCGAGCAGAGCGTCGCCTGGGCTCAGCTCAAGGACGCCGCGATCGCGATCCGCGAGATGCAGATCAAGGACGGATCGATCCCGGATGCCGCGCACCACGCCGCGGCGCGCGACCTCGTCGCCGCGATCACCGCCGGCATCCGCGCACTCGCTCCCGCCTTCCCGCACGACGCCGAGTACCTCGCCGCCTCCGTCGTCGACTTCGACCGCTGGGTCTCGGAGGGCTTCGGCGTGCCGGACTTCCTCGACTCGCTCCTGGCGTTCCAGCCGCAGCAGCACCGCGTCGACGGCATGCGCCACCTGGTCGTCTTCCCGATGTACACGCAGAACGGATCGAGCGACCGACTCGTCGAGGCGCTGATCGTCGAGACGATCTGGCCCGAGTTCATCGCCGCCCTCGAGGCCGGCGACTACGGCAACAAGCTGTTCGTCTCGCTGCGTCTGGTCGACTTCACGCCCGGCTACGACACCAACTCGGCCGTGCTGTTCCCCGAGACCGTCGCGATGCGCGAGATCCCCTCGTTCACATGGGGCGCGATCTTCCAGGACCGCGAGGCCGCACGCTACCGCCGGGTCACCCGCGCCGCTGCCGCGATCACCAACCTCGACCTGCCTGAGCGCGCGAGCGCGATGCTCGACGATCAGCAGGTGGCTGAGAAGACCTTCGTCATGTGGGACATCATCCACGACCGCACCCACATGCGCGGCGACCTGCCCTTCGACCCGTTCATGATCAAGCAGCGGATGCCGTTCTTCCTCTACTCGCTCGAGGAGATGCGCTGCGACATGACGGCGTTCCGCGAGTCGGTGAACATCGAGCGCACCCTCGCGGCCCGCATCGCCGCGGGTGAGGAGCTCACCGAGACCGAGCAGGAGATGCACGACTACGCGCACCTCGTGCAGTACGCGGTGATCTTCGACCGGATCTTCCGCTTCTCGATCACCGGCACCCGCACGCGCAACTACGACGCCGTCGGCGGACAGCTGCTGTTCGCCTGGCTGCACCAGCGCGGCGTGCTGCACTGGACCGACACGGCGCTCACCTTCGACTGGGACAACGTGCCGGATGCCGTCGTGGCTCTGGGCGACGCGATCGACGACCTGTACTGGCACTCGATCGACCGCCCGAAGGTCGCGCACTGGCTCGCCGCGTACGACCTCGTGCGCGGCACGCTCACGCCGCACCCGGCATCGCAGTGGGCCCGCGGTTTGTCGGACGAGATCCTCGCCGGCGCGCCGAAGGGTTACACGGATGCCGTGATGGACGACGAGTTCCCGCTGTCGATGTTCTTCGAGACCCTCGACAAGAAGATGAAGGCGGTCATCGAGTCGACCGTCGGCATCCGGGGCACCGACGACTGACTCAATCGCGCATTTCTGGGGTCCGATCGTGTGGTGCGACCGGACGCAGCGTCTGCGGCCATTCCTGCCCGGGGTGGCCGCAGAACTGTTTCTTCACGAGAGTTGAGCACATGAGCGTCACCGACCGCACGATCCTCCTCGCCGGAGCCACCAGCCCGTCTGGCCTCGCCCTGGCGCGAGCACTCGTCGACGCCGGGGCGCGCGTCGTCGCCACCGGCCGATCCTCAGAACGGCTGCACGCGCTCGACGCACTCGGTGCACAGGTCGAGGTGGCCGACGCGACCTCGCTGGCGTCGATGACGGAACTCGCTTCCCGCCTGCAGGCGATCGACGCCGTGATCCCGCTCGTCGGCGGCTGGCGCGGCGGAGGGGGCCTCGCCGGGCAGACCGACGACGACCTGCACGCGCTTATGCCCGCGTTCGATGCGGTGCGCGCCACCAGCCGCGCCTTCGACTCCCTGCTGCGCGCCTCTGACGCCGGACGTTTCGCGATCGTCTCGTCGACAGCGGTCGGTCGCCCTCTGGCGGGAGGCGCGAACTACGCCGCCGTCAAGGCCGCGAGCGAGGCGTGGACGCGCGCGGTGGCGCAGGGCTTCGCGAAGGCAGCGCGGGATGCCGTCGAGCCCCTGCGCGCGGCATCGGTCGTCTTCCGCGCCAAGGCACTGGACCCGGACTCGCTCGCGCCGCAGGTGCTCACACTGTGGGATGCGGACGCCGCCGATCTCAACGACCGGATCATCACGCTCGACTGAACGCCGCAGCCCGTTCCGCTGCCGACGCGTTCGGCTGGTGACGCCGTTCCGCTAGCGGCGCGCCTCCGGCACCTCAGGAGGGAGCCCTCGGAGCGGCGGCGGAGCATCCGCGACGCGCGCATCGACGCTGCGGTCCTCCGCGGAATCCGCTCGGCCCTCGGCCACCGCGTCCGCGTTCCACTCGGCGCCGGTGCCCGTGCCGCCGCCCGTGTTCTCGCCTGCGTCGTCCGGTGCGCCGTCGCCGTCGCCGTCGGGTTCGCCGTCGCCGGGATTCTGCTCCGGCGCGTTCGCGTAGAGCTCGGTGAGCTTGCGATACGACTTCGTGAAGAAGGCCAGCGTCGCGGCGATCACCATGATGATGCCCGCGAACAGGCAGATCAGGGCGATGCCCCGAGCCTCACCCTCACCCAGCAGCCATTCCCACTGCTGCTGCCCCTCGGGCGTCCTCATGTACGGGATGATCAGGAACTCCGCGATCGGCGCGATGAGGAATGCCGTGATCGGAGCGGCTGCGGCCTCCATCGCCGCGGCGACGCCGAACACACGCCCCTGCCTGTCATAGCGGACGACCTTCTGGATGATCGTCTGCTCGGCCGCCTCGACGGGCGGCACGAGGGCCATGTAGATCCACATGCCGACGACGTAGAGCGGCCACCATTCGCGCAGCATGAACACCGACCCCAGGATGCCCATCGCGATCACGACGAGGAGCAGGGTGCGCATGGGTTTCGCCCCGAGGCCGAACTTCGCCACGAGCCCGCCGCCGATCAGGAACCCGGTCGACGCGAACGCCAGCGCGAAGCCCCACATCTGCGCATCGAAGAGCGTGAGACCGTACGGATCCATCAGCGCCATGTACACGCCGCCGATGAGGTTGTTGAACGTCGAGAAGATGATCAGCGCGAACAGTCCGGGGGCCAGCCGGATCGCCGCCACACTGCCGCGGAAGTCGAGGGCGCTCTTCGCATCGGGGTCTGGCTGCGGCGCCCCCTCGGGGATGCGGATGAAGAGCAGGTGCACGAAGGTCAGCACCATCGCGCCGATCGCGATCGCGAGCGTCCACCCCATGCCCAGGAAGCCGATGGACAGCCCGGAGAAGACGCTGGTCACGAGGAAGGCCAGACCCTGCACCGTGCCGACCAGGCCGTTGGCGTTGGCCCGTCGATCTTCGGGGACGAGTAGCGTGACGGTCGTCGAGAGCGCGATGTTGCGGAGCTGCTCGATCACCCCGCCGAACAGGATGATCGCCGAGAACAGCCAGAACCACGGACCGCCGAGGTCGAGCAGCGCCGCCTCCGGCTGCCAGACGTAGAGAACGCCGGCGATCAGGAAGGCGACCGCCGAGATGACGCTCGAGAGCAGCATCACCGTGTGTTTGCGATTGCGGTCGACGATGGTGCCGAAGATCATCGCGAAGAAGGCGATGAACAGCATGTACGCGCCGCCGATGACGCCGGTCGCGAGCACGGACTGCGTCTCGATGTAGACCCAGAAGGTCAGCGCGAACCACAGAAAGCTCGTCGTCACGTTCGCGATGAGCGTGTTGACGAGGACGTTCGCGAAGGCGGTCTTCGCAGCGCTGCGCTCCATGAATGAGAGGGTAGGCGGGGCCTCGGACATTCGCTAGAGCGGTATGTCGGCCGGGGGACGCCGGGCTCGGCATCCGCCCGTAGGCTTGTGCGGTGACTATTCAGCATGACCCCGCGGTCCGGGGCTTCGCCAGCGACAACTATTCCGGCGTCCACCCCGAGGTCCTCGCGGCCATCGCAGCGGCGAACGGCGGCCACCAGGTCGCGTACGGCGAGGACGCCTACACCGCACGTCTGCAGGAGGTGTTCCGCGCCCACTTCGGCGAGGGCATCCAGGCGTTCCCGGTGTTCAACGGCACGGGTGCGAACGTCACCGGCCTGCAGTCGATGCTGCCCCGCTGGGGAGCCGTCATCGCGGCATCCTCCGCGCACATCAACGTCGACGAGGGCGGAGCGCCCGAGAAGATCGGCGGATTCAAGATCCTCGCCGTCCCGACCGACGACGGCAAGCTCACGCCCGAGCTCGTCGACCGCGAGGCCTGGGGCTGGGGCGACGAGCACCGCGCGCAGCCGCTCGTGGTCTCGATCACGCAGTCGACCGAGCTCGGCACCCTCTACTCCGTCGACGAGATCCGGGCTCTCGCCGATCACGCGCACGAACGCGGCATGACCCTGCACCTCGACGGCGCGCGCATCTCGAACGCCGCCGCAGCCCTCGACGTGCCGCTGCGCGCGTTCACCCGCGACGCCGGCGTCGACGTGCTCAGCTTCGGCGGCACGAAGAACGGCGCCATGCTCGGCGAGGCCATCGTGGTGCTGAACCCCGAGGCATCGAACGGACTGCAGTACTCCCGCAAGTTCAACATGCAGCTGTCGTCGAAGATGCGCTTCGTCTCCGCCCAGCTCATCGCGCTGCTCGAAGGAGACCTGTGGCTGCGCAACGCCGAGCACGCGAACGCCATGGCGCAGCGGCTGCGCGGGGCGATCGAGGCCGGCATCGCGGCCGGTGAGATCACCGGCGTCTCGTTCACGCAGCCGACCCAGGCGAACGGCGTGTTCGCGCAGCTGCCCGACGGCATCGCCGACCAGCTGCGCGAGAAGTTCCGCTTCTACGACTGGGATGCCGCGCGCAACGAGGTGCGGTGGATGTGCGGCTTCGACACCGAGGAGTCCGACGTCGACGAGTTCGTCGCAGGGCTCGCGCGCCTCACGACACGCTGAGCTGAGCGGAACTGAGCGGAGCGGCTAGCGCAGCAGACCGAGGTTCGCGAGCGCCAGGCGGATGAGGGTGCCTCGCCCGCCCTCCATCTCGGCGGCGACGGCGTCCGAGGCCGCGGCCTCGGGCGAGAACCAGGTGACCTCGAGTGCATCCTGGCGCGGCTCGCACGTGCCGGTGACCGGCACCACGAATGCGAGCGAGACGGCATGCTGACGGTCATCGTGGTAGGCGCTGACCCCCGGGATCGGGAAGTACTCGGCGACCGTGAAGGGCAGCGGCTGCGGCGGCAGCAGGGGGAACGCCATCGGACCCAGATCGTTCTCGACATGGCGGAACAGCGCATCGCGGATCGTCTCGCCGAACCGCACTCGGCCCGAGACGATGGTGCGCGTCATCTCGCCCATGGGCGTCGAACGCAGCAGGATGCCGATCTCGGTCACCTGCCCGGAGCCATCGGTCCTCACCGGGATCGCCTCGACGTAGAGCATGGGCAGATGGCGTCTCGCCTCCGCCAGCTCGAAGTCGCTCAACCACCCCGGGTTGGAGTCACGCGAGGGCTGTGCGGCGCCGAAGCCCTCCATGCCGTCGTCGGGCTCGGGGTCGGGATCAGGTGTGCGGACGGCCATGTCTCCTTTCTACCAGCAGCGCCCTCCGGCGAACACCGACTTGAGGCCACGACCGGCATACGATCCGATGATCGTCTCCTGCGGGTGTCGGACGGCGCTGGCAGGATGGGACCGTGAGCGAAGAACTGATGATCGACGGGCTCCTCACGCGCTGGTCGACGGAAGATCGCGCGGGGATGCCGCTGCTGGTGCTGCTGCACGGATACGGCGCCGACGAGCACGACCTGTTCGGTCTCGTCCCCTACCTGCCGGACGGCATCGTGGTCGCGTCCGTCGCCGCCCCGCTCGCTCCCCCGTGGCCGATGCCCGGGCGCTCGTGGTACGCCATCGAGGGTCTCGACGGCCGCAGCTCGGCATCCGTCACCGTCGCGGCAGAGGCGTTCCTGCGCTGGCTCGACGATGCCAGGGCCGACGCCCCTGCCGTGGCCCTTCTCGGGTTCTCGCAGGGTGCCGCCGTCGCCGTGCAGGCCATGCGACTCGCGCCCGGGAGCATCGACACCGTGGTGGCCCTCAGCGGTTACGCCGCGCCCGGCGAGCTGCCGGGCGACGATGCGCTGACCGAGGCGCGACCGCACGTCTTCTGGGGCCGAGGCACGAACGACCAGGTGATCCCCCAGGCGCTGGTCGCGCACACCGCCGAGTGGCTTCCGGCGCACTCCGAGTTGTCCGGACGCGTCTACACCGGGCTCACGCACAGCATCTCGGAGGAGGAGCTCCGAGACGTGCGCGCGTTCCTCACGAAGTGGTTGGAGCGCGCCGTCGAGGCGTGACCGCCCCCGCACGCAGCCGCGACACGCCCGGGGTTGCGAAACTCCGACACGCCCGGGTATCGTCGTTGAGTCCTGTCCGCCGTGTCTGGAAGTCCTTTGATCTGATCCGTCGCCTCCGCGCTCATCTTTCCGCGCGCTGACCCGACGATCGCCGACTCCACGGCAGACCACCGCCCGCTGTCCTTCGACAGCGACCCGCTCAGACGGGCCCATCGGGCGACCGGTGTCAGTGCACCCTCGCACTGGACAGGAGACACCATGTCAGTCCCCACTCTTCATTCATCGGTCACGCTCGATCGACTCACCTTCACCTGGCCCGACGGCACGTCAGCGCTCGACTCGGTCTCCGGATCATTCGGCTCCGGTCGCACCGGCCTCGTCGGTCGCAACGGCGCCGGCAAGTCCACGCTGCTGCGGCTGATGGCGGGCGAGCTGACCCCGACGGCCGGGCACCTCAGTACCACCGGCGAGGTCGCCTACCTGCCGCAGCAGCTCACACTCGACGTCGACCGCCGGGTCGCCGATCTTCTCGGAGTGGCTCCCGCCCTCGACGCTGTCCGTGCGATCGGCGCGGGCGACGTCGATCAGGTGCACTTCGACACGGTCGGCGACGAGTGGGACATCGAAGCGCGCGCCGAGATGTCCCTGGCAGACGCCGGGCTCGCCCCCGAGTTCCTCGACCGGAGGGTCGGCGAGCTGTCGGGTGGTGAGGCCGTGCTGGTCGCGATCGCCGGCATCCGTCTCCGGCGCGCGCCGATCACCCTGCTCGACGAACCGACCAACAATCTCGACCGCGACGCCCGCGCGAGACTCGCGGCGATGGTCCGCTCGTGGAAGGGCACACTCATCGTTGTCAGCCACGACCTGTCGCTGCTCGAACTGATGGACGACACCGCCGAGCTCTACGCCCAGACGCTGAGCGTGTTCGGCGGGCCGTACTCCGAATGGCGCGCCTGGTTGGACGCCGAGCAGGATGCCGCGAGGCAGGCGGAGGTGACGGCGAAACAGGAGTTCCGCAAGGAGAAGCGCCAGCGCATCGAGGCCGAGGTCAAGCTCGCCCACCGAGCGCGCACCGCCAAGAAGGCCGAGATCGAGAAGCGCGTGCCGAAGATCGTGGCCCACGGGCGCAAGATGGCGGCCGAGGTGTCGGCGGGCAGGCTGCGCACGGAGGTCGGGGCGAAGGAGGATGCCGCCCGCACCGCGCTCGACGAGGCGGGGCGGCGCCTGAGGTCCGACGCGTCGATGAAGATCGAGCTGCCGGATCCGCAGGTGTCACGCAGTCGTCGCATCGCGACGATCGGCGACGGCGAGCGGTCGTGGATCATCCAGGGCCCCGACCGGGTCGCGCTGATCGGGCGCAACGGCGCCGGAAAGACCACGCTGCTCGAACGGCTCGTGGCCGACGTCGGCCACGACTCCGGAGAAGCGCTGCCGCTCGACGCGGACCGGCCCGATCCGTCAGGTGACGACGCGGATCTCCGGAGCTCCGGAGCGCGCCTCGTCGCGACAGCTCTCACCGACCGGATCGGCTACCTGCCGCAGCGCGTCGACGGGCTCGACGAGAACCGGTCGGTATTCGAGAACATCGCGGATGCCGCACCGCAGGTGCCCGAGAAGGAGCTGCGCAATCGCCTCGCACGGTTCCTCATCCGAGGGGCCACCGCGGAGCGACCTGTCGCCGCTCTGTCAGGCGGGGAGCGGTTCCGCGTGGCTCTGGCGAAACTGCTGCTCTCGGACCCCGCACCCCACCTCGTGGTGCTGGACGAGCCGACGAACAACCTCGACATCGACACGGTCGATCAGCTGGTCGAGGCGCTCCGGGCATACCGCGGGGCGGTGCTGGTCGTGAGTCATGACGATGCGTTCCTCGCGCGTCTCGACCTGGGACTCACGCTCGAGATCGACGTCGACGGCTCACTGACCGCGAGGTGAGCTCACGCCCGTCGGCTCCGCATCGCCCGGGTATGGGCGATCGCGGGGTCGGCGGCGAGCAGGGTGTAGTCCTCGGATTCTCGAGGGACGAGCGCGACCCGCCCCTCGGCGTCGTGGGCGATCCCCCACCCGTAGCGTTTTCCCAGCGGTGATGAGCGCAGGCAGGGCTGCCCCTTCGAGAAGAACGCCTCGCGTGCGGCGGAGTCGTCGGGGTCGATCCCGGCACGCAGCGCATGCGTGGTGAAGATCACGTCGTCGGAGGTGCGCGCATACGGCTCCTGCGCGATCAGTCGATAGTGCAGTGCGGCGATCGTGGGCCTCTCACCCGTCGGCGGCTCTTCGGCGTGGTCGACGGGACAGTCTTCTGCGACCTCGATGAACGTGCTCGCGTAGTTCGTGGTGTGCGTCGCCATGCCTACAGCATGCCCGCACCCTCGGACAATGCCGACCCCGATGTCGGTGGCACGGGTGATGATGGAGGGATGAGCGACGTGCTCGAACGCTTCACCCCTGCCACGCAAGACTGGTTCCGGGGTGCGTTTCCCGAACCCACGCCCGCCCAGTCGGGCGCCTGGAATGCGATCTCTGCCGGAAAGCACGCGCTCGTCGTCGCACCGACCGGCTCGGGCAAGACGCTCTCGGCCTTCCTCTGGGCGATCGACAGCGTGTTCCGCGAGCGCATCGAGCAGCCCACCCCTCCCGCGAAGCGCACGAAGGCCGCCGACGCCTCGCGCACGCGCATCCTCTACATCTCGCCGCTGAAGGCGCTCGGCGTCGACGTGGAGCGCAACCTGCGCTCGCCCCTCATCGGCATCGGCCAGTCGGCCAGGCGGCTCGGCGTCGAGGCCCCTTCGGTGACGGTCGGCGTGCGCTCGGGCGACACGACCTCGAGCGATCGCCGCAAGCTGGTCTCCGATCCGCCCGACATCCTCATCACGACCCCCGAGTCGCTGTATCTGATGCTCACCAGTCGCGCCGGCGAGACGCTGCGCGATGTGCACACGGTCATCATCGACGAGGTGCATGCGGTCGCCGCGACCAAGCGCGGAGCCCACCTCGCGGTGAGCCTCGAGCGGCTCGATGCGCTGCGTCGCACCCACGGCCACGACGAACCCGCACAGCGTATCGGTCTGTCGGCCACCGTGCGTCCGATCGACGAGGTCGCGCGGTTCCTCGGCGGCGCGGCGCCTGTCGAGATCGTCGCGCCGCCGGCGTCCAAGACGTTCGAGCTGGGCGTCGTGGTGCCGATGGACGACATGACCAATCCGCCACCCCCTCCCGGCGCGCCGAAGGATGCCGGAGATGCGGCGGATGCGGAGTACACCGAGGTCACCGGCTCCGTGTGGCCCCACGTCGAGGAGGCGATCGTCGATCGCATCCTGCAGAACAAGTCGACCATCGTGTTCTCCAACTCGCGTCGCCTCGCCGAGCGCCTCACCGGGCGACTCAACGAGATCTACTCCGAGCGCATCGGCGTCGCACTGCCCGAGGCCTCCGTGCCGGCAGCCATGATGGCGCAGGCAGGTGCCACCGCCGGAGCAGACCCCGTGCTCGCCAAGGCGCACCACGGGTCGGTCTCGAAAGAGCAGCGCGCCCAGGTCGAAGAAGAGCTCAAGTCCGGTGTCCTGCGCTGCGTCGTCGCGACGAGCAGCCTCGAGCTCGGCATCGACATGGGTGCGGTCGACCTGGTGATCCAGGTCGAGGCTCCGCCGTCCGCGGCCTCCGGTCTGCAGCGCGTCGGGCGAGCAGGCCACCAGGTCGGCGAGATCAGCCGGGCCGCCCTCTTCCCGAAGCACCGCGGCGACGTGCTGCACACCGCGATCGTCACCGAGCGGATGCTGGCGGGCAAGATCGAGGCGATCCAGGTGCCCCGCAATCCACTCGACATCCTCGCGCAGCAGACGGTCGCCGCCAGCGCCCTCGGCGAGATCAGCGTCGAGGAGTGGTTCGAGACCGTGCGTCGCTCGGCTCCGTTCCAGTCGCTCCCGCGATCGGCCTACGAGGCGACGCTCGACCTGCTCGCCGGACGGTTCCCCTCCGATGAGTTCGCCGAGCTCCGCCCGCGGCTGGTGTGGGACAGAGACGCCGGCACCCTGACCGGACGTCCGGGCGCGCAGCGCATCGCCGTCACGAGCGGGGGCACGATCCCCGATCGCGGACTCTTCGGGGTCTTCGTCGCCGGCGAGTCGACCGGCGCCCGCGTCGGCGAGCTCGACGAGGAGATGGTCTACGAGTCGCGAGTGGGCGACGTCTTCACGCTCGGCACGACGAGCTGGCGGATCGCCGAGATCACCCATGACCGGGTCAACGTCATCCCCGCCTACGGCCAGCCCGGCAAGGTGCCGTTCTGGCACGGAGACGGCATCGGCCGACCGTTCGAGCTCGGCGAGGCGCTGGGGAGGTTCTCGCGAGAGGTCTCCGCCGCGACTCCCGAGAAGGCCGCCCAGCGACTGATCGAAGCCGGACTCGACGCGCAGGCGCGGATGAACCTGATGGCGCACCTGACCGAGCAGCGCGAAGCGACCGGAACGCTGCCGACCGATCGCACTCTGACGGTCGAGCGCGGGCGCGACGAGGTCGGCGACTGGCGGGTCATCCTTCATTCCCCGTACGGCATGAAGGTGCATGCACCGTGGGCGCTGGCGATCAACGCCCGCATCCGCGAGCGACTCGGAGTCGAGGGCTCTGCGGTCGCGAGCGACGACGGCATCATCGTGCGCATCCCGGATGCCGAGGCCGAGCCGCCCGGGGCCGAGCTCTTCGTGTTCGACCCGGATGAAATCGAGCAGCTCGTCACCCAGGAGGTCGGCGGCTCGGCGCTGTTCGCGTCGCGCTTCCGCGAATGCGCGGCGCGCGCGCTGCTCATGCCGCGCACCAACCCCAACCGGCGCACCCCGCTGTGGCAGCAGCGTCAGCGTTCGGCGCAGCTGCTCGAGGTGGCGCGCCGGCACCCGACGTTCCCCGTGATCCTCGAGACGCTCCGCGAGGTCCTGCAGGACGTCTACGACCTGCCCTCGCTGCGCACGCTGGCGGTGTCGATCGCCGACCGGCGCATCCGGCTCGTCGAGACGCGGCCGTCTCAGCCCTCGCCCTTCGCCCGCGACCTGCTGTTCGGGTACGTCGGCGCCTTCATGTACGAAGGGGACTCCCCCCTCGCCGAGCGCCGGGCGGCCGCCCTCTCGGTCGACCCCGCACTGCTCGGCGAGCTGCTCGGCACGGTCGAGCTCCGCGAGCTGCTCGACCCCGACGTCATCGCCCAGTTCGAGAGAGAGGCGCAGCGCCTCGACCCCGAGCGACGAGCGCGAGGACTCGAAGGCGTCGCCGATCTGCTGCGGATGCTCGGTCCGATGGATGCCGCCGAGATCGACGCACGACTCGACCCGGAGACGGGGTCCGCATCCGACCACCTCGACGCTCTGATCGCCGCCCGCCGCGCGATCCCCGTCACCGTCGCCGGCACCACGCGCGTCGCAGCCATCGAGGACGCCGGTCGGCTGCGCGACGCACTCGGTGCCGCGCTGCCCACCGGCATCCCCGTCGCATTCCTCGAACCGCTCGCCGATCCGCTCGGCGACCTCATCGCGCGCTATGCGCGCACGCATGGTCCCTTCACGACGGATGCCGTCGCGACGCGATTCGGGCTCGGCGCCGCCGTCGCGCGGCATACCCTGCAGCGGCTCGAGCACTCGGGCAGACTGACCAGCGGTTACTTCCTGCCCGAGGCCTCGGGCACGGGGAACGAGACCGAATGGTGCGACACCGAGGTGCTGCGCCGCCTGCGGATGCGGTCGCTCGCCGCGATCCGGGGCAGCGTCGAGCCCGTGTCGCCCGAGGCGTATGCGCGCTTCCTGCCGGACTGGCAGCACCTGGGACGCCCGCTCGAGGGACTCGACGGGGTGCTCGCGGTGATCGAGCAGTTCGCCGGGGTGCCCGTGCCCGCGAGCGCGTGGGAGTCGCTCGTGCTGCCCTCTCGGGTGCGCGACTACTCCCCCGCCCTGCTCGACGAGCTCACTGCCTCGGGAGAGGTCATCTGGTCGGGCCACGGCACGCTGCCGGGGCGCGACGGCTGGGTCTCGCTGCATCCCGCAGACCTCGCGCCGTTCACGCTGCCCGAGCCCGACGACGAGATCGCCGCCGACTCGCTCGAGGCCCGAGTGCTGATCGCGCTGGATGCGGGTGGCGCGTACTTCGCCGGTCAGCTGAAGGACATGACCGGCGCCGAGAACTACCAGTCCGTGCTCGAGGCGCTGTGGGCGCTGACGTGGGGCGGCCGGGTCACCAACGACACCTTCGCCCCGATCCGGTCGCTGCTGGCCGGTGGTTCCCAGGCGCACCGGGTCACCCGACGCGCTCCGCGCACGCGCACCTATCGGGGGATGTCGCTGGCACGGACCGCGCCCCGACCGACGTCGATCGGCGGGCGCTGGTCGCTGCTGCCCACCGTCGACACGGATGCCGCTCGTCGTGCGACCGTCACCGCAGGGCTGCTCCTCGACCGCTACGGCGTGGTCACCCGCGGAGCCGTGCAGGCCGAGGGCGTGCCGGGCGGGTTCGCGCAGACATACCGGGTCCTCGCCGGCTTCGAGGAGGCTGGGCACTGCCGCCGCGGCTATGTGATCGAGAGGCTCGGCGCGGCGCAGTTCGCGGCATCCGCCACCGTCGACCGACTTCGCACGTTCGCCGGGCTCGCCGATCCGCCGCCTCGCAATGCCGTCACGCTCGCCGCGACAGATCCCGCCAACCCGTACGGCGCGGCGCTCGGATGGCCCAAGCGCGACGAGGTCTCGCATCGCCCCGGGCGCAAGGCCGGAGGCCTGGTGGTGATCGTCGACGGATCGCTCGTCCTCTACCTCGAACGCGGGGGACGCACGGTGCTGTGCTTCACCGACGACGCCGAGGTGCTGCGCGCGGCAGCGACCGACCTCGCAGCGACCGCCCGCGCGCGGCGCCTCGACACCCTCACGGTCGAGAAGGTCAACGGCGAAGGCGTGTACGGCACCGAGCTCGCCCTCGCTCTGCAGGAATCCGGATTCGTGGCCACCCCCCGCGGCTACACGCTGCGCAAGGCGATCTGACCGGCCCATGACCACTGCTTCTAGGCTGGACGCATGATCGGGGAGTTCATCAGCGGCGTCCGCACCCTGCTGCGCGGTTTCGGCACATGGCGGCGCCGACCGGGGCTCATGGCCCTCGGTCTCGTACCGGGCTTCATCGCCGCGCTGGTGCTGCTCGCCGGACTCGTGCCGCTCGCGCTCGCTCTCGGGCCGATCTCCGACGGTCTCACGCCCTTCGCCGACGGCTGGATCCCGGCCTGGCGCTCGGTGCTGCGCGCCGCCGTGGGCATCGTGATCTTCGCCGCGGCGCTCGCACTCGCGAGCGCCGTGTTCAGCGCCCTCGCCCTGACGATCGGCGACCCGTTCTACCAGCGCATCTGGCGCGCTGTCGAGGCCGATCTCGGCGAGGCCCCGCCCTCGGACGGCGGCGGATTCTGGATGGCTGTCGGCGAGGGCCTGAGACTCGTGGTCCTCGGCATCCTGATCGCGATCGCCGTGCTGCTCCTCGGTCTCATCCCTCTCATCGGCGGATTCCTCGGTGCGGTGGGCGGCGTCGTGCTGTCGGGACGGATGCTCGCCCGCGAGCTCACCGGGCGGGCGTTCGACGCCCGCGATCTCAGCCCTGCCGACCGGGCGGTGCTGTTCCGCGGCAGCCGCGCGCGCGTGCTCGGCTTCGGTGTCGCCACGCAGCTGTGCTTTCTGATCCCCGGCGGGGCTGTCGCGGTCATGCCCGCCGCTGTCGCGGGTGCCACTGTCCTCGCGCGCACCATGCTGCAGCGCACGCCGCTGCCACAGCACACTCCGCAGCACGCTCCAGAGCAGACTCCTCCGCCTCCCCTGCCGGGCAGCGTCTCGGCGCCGCTGCCGCCACCCCCCGGGTCAGGGCACGCCTGATGCCCGAGGGCGATACCGTCTTCCGCACCGCCAGACGTCTCGACGAGGCGCTGGTCGGCGGCGAGGTGGCGCGCTTCGACCTTCGGGTGCCGCGATTCGCGACGCTCGATCTGACGGGTCAGCCGATCCTCTCGTCGATCGCGCGCGGCAAGCATCTGCTGCTGCGGATCGGCGACAGCACACTGCATTCCCATCTGCGCATGGACGGCGCCTGGCTCGTCTACCGGGCGGGTGAGAAGTGGCGGCATCCGGCGTTCAAGGTCCGCGCGATCGTCGGCACGGCGCAGCGCGAGGCGGTGGGCATCGACCTCGCCGAGATCGAGGTCGTTCCGACCCGCGACGAGGACGAGCTCGTCGGTCACCTCGGCCCCGATCCGCTCGGCCCGGACTGGGATGCCGTCGAGGCCGTCAGACGCGTGAGCGCCGACACCCGCAGCATCCACGTCGCCCTTCTCGACCAGCGCAACGTCGCGGGGTTCGGCAACGAATACGCCGCGGAACTCCTGTTCCTCCGCGGAATCCTGCCGACGACCCCCGCACCGGAGGTCGACGTTCCCGCGCTGCTCGACCTCGGCGTGCGCACGATCCGCGCGAACCGCGATCGTCGCCATCGCACCTTCACCGGGGTCGATCGCCCCGGTCAGGGGACGTGGGTGTACGGACGTGCCGGACGCCAGTGCCGCCGCTGCGGAACCCCCATCAGACGCGGCGAGCAGGGCGCGGATCCGACCCGCGAGAGGATCACATTCTGGTGTCCCGTGTGTCAGCGATGACCCGCATCCATGCTCGGGAATGAATCCGGCACCCCCGTGGTTATTGATATATCCGGAGAACTCCGGAACACGGGAGGAATCGTGGGAAAGAACTACGTCGACATCGAGAACGACCAGGGCGCCACGCTGCGATACCGCAAGCACGCCAACGGTCGCGGTCTCGTCGCGCACGGCGCGAAGGTCCATCCGAAGGCGCACATCGAAGCGGGCGCCTACATCGAACCCGGCGCCCGTATCGGCGCGGGGGCGACCATCGCCCGCGGCGCATGGATCGAACCGGATGCCGTGATCGGCGAGGGTGCGCACGTCGACGCGCACGCACACATCGGCCAGGGTGCCGCCGTCGGAGACGGCGCGCACATCGGCGTCCGCACCGAGGTCGGCGCGGGAGCGCGGATCGTCCGCGGTGCGCGCATCGGCGACGACGAGACGGTCGCGGCCGGACTGACGGTCGCCACCGACCCGAAGGGCCTGTGGCTCGCGGCCTGATCGGCCGCGCTCTCAGAACGTCTCACCTCATCCGCCGGGTACCCTGGAGCACATGGCGACTCAGGGACGACGACCGGCAGGACGTGCCGGCAAAGGCTCGCCCGTGCGGCGCAACAAGGCCGCACCGGCTCAGCGGTTCCCGCCACCCAAGCCTCCGAAGAAGACCGCCAAGGTCGTCTTCGACGCGCCCGACACCGAACCGGAGCAGCCGCGCACATTCCGTCTCGGGGTCGTCCCCGGCGCGACGCCGGGCAAGTGGATCGATGCCTGGAAGCAGCGGATGCCGCATGTGCCCATCGAGCTGGTGACGATCGAGGTCGCCGATCAGCGAGACGCGATCGGCGACCTCGATGCGGCCCTCGTGCGCCTGCCGCTGGCAGATGAGAACCTGCACATCATCACGCTGTACGACGAGGTGCCGGTGGTGGTCGCATCGATCGAGTCGCACCTCCTCGCGGCCGACGAGTTGACCGTCGCCGATCTGTCGGGCGAGATCGTGATGGTCCCGACCGACGATGCGCTCGGTCCGATCGACATCCCGGGTGCCGTCGCGCCGGCCTTCGCACCGCTGTCGGTCGCGGACGCCATCGTGACCGCCGCCACCGGAACGGGCATCGTGATCGTCCCCATGTCGCTCGCACGCCTGCACCACCGCAAGGATGTCGGCCACCGACCCCTGGCCGACGGCCCCACCTCGACGGTCGCCCTGGCTTGGCGCCGCGATCACACCACCCCCGACGTCGAGACGTTCATCGGGATCGTGCGCGGCCGCACGTCAAACTCGTCCCGATGACGCGAGCGCGCCGCCACCGCGACGGCTCCGCGGCGGCTCCGTGATGTGGTCGGAGTCGGCGGCGACGTCGACCGTGTCCCGTCGTCGTTAGACTCTCGTGGTGGTCTCGCTTCTCTACGTCTGTGTGCGCCCCGAACTCGGGGCGGCGGATGCCGAGCACGCCTCGTTCCGACGGGCGCTCGGCGTCGACGTCGTCGACCGCCTCGACCTGCTCACCGAGCGCCTCGACCCCGCGCGCCTCGCGCGATACAGCGGCGTCGTCGTCGGCGGCTCACCGTTCAACGTCAGCGACGTCGAGAAGTCCGCCGTGCAGCTGAGGGTCGAAGCGGATCTCGAGCACATCGCGCGGCTGGCGATCGACTCGCAGGTCGCCGCCTTCTTCACCTGCTTCAGCATCGGCGTGGTGACGCGGATGCTCGGCGGCCAGGTCACGTCGGACACCCCCGAGTCGGCGAGCGCCACCGTGATCGAGACCACCGCCGCCGGCGCCGCGGACCCCGTCTTCGGTCCGAGCTCCCCCGCGCTCACCGTCTTCACCGCTCACAAGGAGAGCGCTGCGGCTCTGCCGGAGGGCGCGGTGCTGCTCGCCACGAATGACACCTGTCCCGTGCAGGCGTATCGGGTGGGCACCCACCTCTACACGGCGCAGTTCCATCCGGAGCCGACTCCGCGGGACTTCGCCGATCGGATGACGTTCTATCGCACCACCGGGTACTTCGACCCCGACGAGTTCGACGCCGTGCAGGGGCAGGTGCTGTCGGCATCCGTGACGGAGGGTGCGGCGCTGCTGCGCCGTTTCGCGCAGACTTTCGCGGCAGCCTGACGCCCTCGGGCTCAGCCGAGCCGCGGGCTCGGCCGGTCAGCCGAGCCCGTCGCCTCAGCCGCGCAGCAGCTCCACCCGTTCGCGGAGGTATGCCTCGAGCGGCATCCAACCGCCTGCCGTGCTCCATCGCACGGATGGCACCGTGTCGACCATCGCCAGAGGCCCGGACGCTCCGCCCGCGTCCACGGCGGCGAGGTCGATCACCGACCACCCGACGTGCACGACATCGCCCTCGTCGAACCCGCCCCGCAGTGCCAGAGCACGTCGTTCTGCGCGCTCGCGCGCGGACTCCGCCGTGTAGCCGCGGCGCCCCGGATCGGCGGCCCTCAGCACTTCGGCGGTCGCCAGTGCGTGCGTCTCGGTGAGCAGCAGCACGCCGAGGTGCCACGCCTCGCCCACCCGCACGATGCGGCGTCCGCGCCACCGCGATTCGCGCTCTTCACCGAGTCCCTCCTTCGGAAGGCCGGCGAGCGCACGCACCGCGTCGGCGACGAGCGCGGACGCGTCCGTCACAGCTCCCCCTGCGGTGTCTCGCGGACGAGCGCCGGGTCGACGAGTCGTGCCGCCTCGCCGCGGATCAGCATCCCGATCAGGGGGAACAGCAGCACCGACAGCATCCCGGCCCCGACGAGCGCTGCCGCCGTGCCGGTGTCGATCATCTTCTGATCCACCCCGATCGCCGTCACGGCGACGATGATGGGCAGCCCGGTGGCGGCCAGCAGCCCGATCGCGGTGCGGTCCCTGGCGCTCGCGCCCGTCGGCGCGGAGAGCTGCGCGGTCGTGCCGCGGAGCACGAGCAGCGCGACGAGGAACAGCGGAAGCATCAGCATCGCCGACGACGAGCCGGTGAGCGCCTGCAGGTCGAAGTTCACGCCCGTGTAGAGGAAGAAGATCGGCACGAGGAAGCCGAACGCGATGGCCTCGAGCTTCGTCTCGACCGCCTCGGCGTCCTTCTCGGGCGCGCGCGCCATGATGATGCGCCACACCGCTCCGGCGACGAATGCACCCAGCAGCATGTCGAGGTCGAGCACGACGCTGAGACCGACCAGCGACGCGATGAGCAGCAGCACGAACCGCACGCCGAACTGGTCGGAGGTGTGCAGCGTCGCACGCACGAACGAGTGGAGGCGCCCGTGCGGCATCCTCCGAGCCATGAGCACGGCGAGCCCCGCGAGCACGACGAAGGCGAGCAGCACCGCGGTGGCGAGCGGGGTGGTGCGGGTGCTGAGGAAGAGCGAGATCGCGATCAGCGGCAGGAACTCGCCGACCGCGCCGATCACGGTGACCGCACGTCCGAACGGGGTGTCGGTCTCCTGCGCATCCCTGAGGATCGGCATCAGCGTGCCGAGTGCGGTGGAGCTGAGGGCGATCGCGATCACGACCATCCCCTCGCCCGGGGCGAGGAGGAAGCCGATCCCGATGCCCAGCACCACGCTGATGGCCCACCCGATCGAGGCGCGGACGAGCGGCCGTCCGGCGACCGCCCGGAAGTCGATCTCGGAGCCCGCGATGAAGAACAGCATCGCGAGACCGAAATCACTGAGCTTCTCGAGGATGGGCGTCGGCTCGACCCAGCCGAGCACCGCGGGCCCCGCGAGAATCCCGAGGACGAGCTCGAACACGATGATCGGCACGCGGATGAGGGGTCGGATGCCGCGCGCCAGCAGCGGCGCTGCCACGGCGAGCAGCGGGATCAGCACCAGTCCGAGATCGCCCGCGTCCACGCTCCCAGAGTAGCGACCCGTCGTCGCGATGCGTCCGATTCGCCCGGTGGTCGCATCCACGGCAGAATCGATGCACACCCCCGAGGAGCCCCCATGTCTCAGCCCGACACCGCCCGCCTGCTGATCGCCTGCGATGATCAGCCCGGCATCGTCGCCGCCGTCGCCGGCGTGCTCTCCGTCCACGGCGCGAACATCATCTCGCTCGACCAGCACTCCACCGACTCCGAGGGCGGCCGGTTCTTCCAGCGCACGGTGATCCACCTCCCCGGGCTCTCTGCGGCGCGCACGGCTCTCGAAGCCGATCTGGCTCAGGTCGCCGAGCGGTTCGGCATGGAGTGGTCGCTGCACGACACCGCGCGGCGCAAGCGCGTCGCGATCTTCGTCTCGAAGTACGACCACTGCCTGATGGAGCTCCTGTGGCGCACGCAGCGAGGCCAGCTCGACATCGACATCACGATGGTCGTCTCGAACCACCCCGACCTCGCCGAGTCCGTACGCTCGTTCGGGGTGCCGTTCGTGCACATCCCCTCAGGCGACAAGCAGACGATGGAACAGCGTCAGCTCGAGCTCCTGCGCGGCAACGTGGATCTGGTGGTCCTCGCCCGGTACATGCAGATCCTCACCGACGACTTCATCGAGGGTCTCGGCGCCCCGATCATCAACATCCACCATTCCTTCCTCCCCGCGTTCATCGGGGCGAACCCGTATGCGAGGGCGAAGGACCGCGGTGTGAAGCTGATCGGAGCCACCGCGCACTACGCGACGGCGGATCTCGATGAGGGACCGATCATCGAGCAGGACGTCACCCGTGTCACGCACTCGGAGTCGGCCGCCGATCTGCAGCAGCGCGGCGCCGACGTCGAACGCCTCGTTCTCGCCCGTGCCGTGCAGTGGCATGCCGAGGACCGTGTGATCGTCCACGGCCGGTCCACCGTCATCCTCTGACCCGGGGTGCTCAGAGGGGTGCGACGCCTCTAGCCGATGACGTCGCTGGCAAGCCCCCCGTACCTGGCCAGCTCCACAGCCCGGATCGACAACGACCCTCACCGGGCCTCCGGCACTCCCGCCAGCAGTTCGGCGAAGGCCTCGGCGGCGGTCGCATGACCGGCCAGTGCCGCGCCCTGACCCATCCAGAGCGACTGCAACTCGCCGAGGTTCTGTTCGCCCGCTGCCGCGCGGAATCGGCCGGTGAGCCAGTTCTGCATCGGGAACGGCGCGATCGTCCCGCTCGCCTCGATCGCCCGCACCGCACGGTTGCGGGTGCCGCGGGCGAGGCGTCCGCTCATCGCCTTCGTGAGAACGGTGCCGTCGGCGGCGGTGGAGCGGATGGCGTCGCGATGCGCCTGGTTCGCCGCCGACTCCGCCGTCGCGAGGAAGGCCGTGCCGACCTGCACGGCTGACGCTCCGAGCGCGAACGCGGCGGCGACTCCGCGCCTGTCGGCGATGCCGCCGGCCGCGATGACCGGCACATCGACGGCATCCACGACCTGCGGCACGAGTGCGAAGGTCCCGACGAGCGATTCCTCGGCCGGACGGAGGAACGACACCCGATGGCCGCCGGCCTCGAAGCCGGTCGCGACGACGGCGTCGACCCCGGCGCCCGCGAGTGCGACGGCTTCGGCGACGGTCGTCGCGGTTGCCACGACACGGATGCCGCGGCGGTGCGCCTCGTCGACGACGGCCCCGGACGGAACCCCGAAGACGGTGCTCAGCACGGGTGGTGCCGCCTCGAAGATCGCGTCGAGCTGCTCGTCGAGGGGAGGCAGGTAGCGCTCGGGGCGGGCGGGCACCTCGAGTCCGACCGCGTCGTAGAACGGCTGCAGCGCCTGCGCGAACACGGTGTGCTGCGGATTCGGCTCGACCTCGTCGCCGGTCGGCAGCCAGATGTTCACCGCGAAAGGACGCGAGGTCGCCTCCCGCAGAGACGCGATCGTCGCGCCGATGCGGTCGGCGTCGTAGCCGTAGAGCCCATAGCCCCCGAGGCCGCCGGCCTCGCTGACCGCCGCCGTGAGCCCGACGGAGGAGAGCCCGCCGAACGGACCGAGGATGATGGGGTGTTCGATGCCGAGCAGTGCGCGCAGATCACTCATGCTTCGAGGCTATCTCCGCTCCCCTGCCCCGAGGCGGGCGCGCGACCGATGCCGCACTCGGATGCCGGTGATAATCTCGGCGTGAGGGATCGGGGAGGCGCGCATGAGCGAATGGTTCGGGCAGATGCTCGGCTTCGTCGCGGCCGCGCTCGGGGTCATCGCGGTGCCGGATGCCGCGGCACTCGGTGTCGCGATCGCGCTGATCGCCCTGACGACCCTCACGATCGCCGTAGCGCTGAGCGTCGCACCGCCCTCTCCACGCAGCGCCCCGCACCCGCTGCGGGCGATCGACGTCTCGACCCTGCTCGCCCAGAGCGATCCTGACGCCGCCGGTCACCCGCGTCCTCGTGCGCCGGGAGTCGCCGTCTCCGCGTAGTCCGTCCTCGTACGGGACTGCGCGGCTTTCGCCGACCCTTCCCGACACACGAACGGACTTCCATGGACATCTTCGCCTTTCCACCCCTGACCTTCCTGCTCGACGCGGCGTACGGCGCCCTCGCCGGGCTCTCCGCACTGCTCGAACCGCTCGCCGGAGCATCCGCCGCCGCACTCGCCGTGGTGCTCGTCACGCTTCTCGTGCGCGCCCTGCTGATTCCCGTCGGCGTCTCGCAGGCGAAGGCCGAGCAGACCAGAGCGCGCCTGGCTCCTCGGCTGCGAGAATTGCAGCGCCGGCACAGGAAGAATCCCGAGCGCCTGCAGAAGGAGATGCTCGAGCTCTACCGCTCCGAGAACACGTCTCCGTTCGCCGGGATGCTGCCGGTCCTCGCTCAGGCGCCGGTCGTCGGCATCCTGTACACGCTGTTCATCCGCCCCGACATCGCCGGGCACCCGAACGACCTGCTCACGCACGACCTGTTCGGTGCACCGCTGGGCACCAGTCTCGTCTCCGCCGTCTTCGGCGGCACGGCGACGCCGGAGACGCTGTGGGTCTTCGGTGCGCTGATCGCCGTGATGATCGTGGTGGCCGAGACCACACGACGGGTCTTCCGGCCGGCCGTGGTCGACGACGACTCGCCGCTGAACTCGCCGACGATGCTGCGTGTGACCAGCGCTCTGCACTATCTGACGGCCGTCTTCGCGATGTTCGTGCCGCTCGCCGCCGCGCTGTATCTCACCGTGACCGTGGTCTGGACGCTGGTGCAGCGGATGCTGCTGCGGCGCCGCTATCCGCTGCCCGTGCCTGCTGCGGTCAGCGCCTGACGGGTCGGCCGGTCATTCGGGCAGCGGGATCGGCGCGGTGAAGGGACCGGGCTCGTCGTCGCGGCGGGCGCCGTCGGGCGCGGTCCCGACCTCTCGGGCTGCGGCCGCATCGTCTCGACGGCGCTGACGTCGCACGCCGAGCGTCGTGCCGACGCTCGCCGCCACCACCAGGGCGATCGCGAGCATCCGCAGCGGAGTCGCCGACTGCCCGAGGATCAGCCACCCGGCGAGCGTCGCGAATGCGGGCTCGAGGCTCAGGAGCACGCCGAACACGCGTTGCGGCAGGCGACGCAGCGCGGCGAGCTCGAAGCTGTAGGGGATCACCGACGACAGCACGGCGGTGACCGCGGCGAGCAGCAGCAGCTGCATGTCGCCCGCGACGGTGACCGCGGCCGGCACACCGACCGGGATCAGCAGGATCGCGGCCACGACCAGGCCGACCGCGAGTCCGCTGCTGCCGGGGATGATGGCACCCACCCGGGCACTCATCCGGATGTACATGGCCCAGAAGCCGGCGGCGATCAGGATGAAGACGATCCCGAGCGGATCGAGGGGCTCGGCGCCGATCAGTCCGTCGACGCCGAGCAGCACCATCCCGAGCAGCGCGACCCCCACCCAGGCGGCATCGACGAGGCGCCTGGTCAGCACGGCGGCGAGGACGAGCGGCCCGAGGAACTCGATCGCGACGGCCGGACCGAGCGGGATGCGGTCGATCGCGGCATAGAAGAAGCCGTTCATCGCGGCGAGCGAGACCCCGAACAGCACGGCGGCGAGCCACTGCGACTTCGACCACCGGAATGGTCTCGGGCGCACGATGACGACCAGCAGCAGCGCCGCGATCGCCACGCGCAGCGAGGTCACACCCCACGGGCCGAGCACCGGGAAGAGCTGGGCCGCGACCGCGGCCCCGAACGGCAGAGACAGGCACGAGCAGACCACGAGCACGACGCCCACGAGCGGACGGGACGGCGTGGACTGCTTCACCCAGCCAGCCTACGGCGCGCGCGGATGCCGGCGAACCGGCCCCGTCAGAGGTGCTTGCCGCCGGTGACCGCGAGCACCGCGCCGGAGGTGTACGACGACTCCGCCGACGCGAGGTACACGTAGGCGCCGGCGAGCTCTGCGGGCTGTCCGGCCCGGCCGAGAGGCGTGTCGGATCCGAAGGTCTTCACCCGCTCGTCCGACCAGCCGGTGGCCGGGATCAGCGGCGTCCAGATGGGGCCGGGAGCGACGGCGTTCACGCGGATGCCGCGCTCTCCCGCCTCCTCGGCGAGCGCCTTGACGAACGCGACCTGCGCCGCCTTGGTCATCGCGTAGTCGATGAGGTTGGGCGACGGCTCGAAGGCCTGCACGGACGACGTGACGATGATGCTGGAGCCGGACTCCAGATGCGGGTACGCGGCCCTGGCCGAGTACAGCAGGCCGAAGAGGTTGGTCTCGAACACGCGGCGGAGGCGGTCGGTCTCGAGATTCTCGAAGCCGTCGATGTCGTGCTGGTACGCGGCGTTCAGCACCAGGATGTCGAGGCCGCCGAAGGCGCTCCGCGTCTCGGTCACCACCTCGGTGGCGAAGGCCTCGTCGCGGACGTCGCCGGCGAGGCTCAGCCCCTGGCGGCCTTCCGCGCGCACGAGGTCGATGGTCTCGTCGGCATCCGCCTGCTCCTCCGGCATGTGCACGATCGCCACGTCGGCTCCCTCGCGGGCGAAGGCGATCGCGACGGCTCGGCCGATTCCGGAATCCCCGCCCGTGATCAGGGCTCGCCGCCCCTCAAGACGCCCGTGGCCCACGTACGACTCCTCGCCGTGGTCCGGAGTCGGGCGCATGTCGTCGGTCAGTCCCGGCTGGTTCTGCTGCTGACCGGGGAATTCCTCGTCGCGGTGCTGGCTGCGGGGGTCGGGGGTGCTGTCTGCCATGGTGTCTCCTCTTCCTCGCGACTCGCCATCATCGTGCGTGGCCTGAGTCGGGCGTCCAACGAGACTCGCGGCCCGTCGGCGCCCTCGGGAGGGGGTTGACAATCGACACCTCGATCGACGATCGGAGTGCGACAGGTGAATGGCTGGGCCGCTCAGGCCCCGGGGGCGGCGGGCTCGTCGTCGGCCGGCGCGACGGGGCCGGACGTGTCCTGTGGCTCGGGAACCAGATACAGCCCGCTCGGCGCGTTCGCGGTGAAGGCGAGCGCCTCGATCCAGGCGCGGTTGATCGACGGCTGCCTGCTGCCGAAGTACTTGAAGACGAGCGAGCTGCCCGGCTGCACCCACACCGTCGTGCGGCCGCCGCCGACGCTCGCGTCTTCGCGCCAGCTGAACGGGAACGGCTCGGCGCGTCGCAGCTTGGCGGTCATCACGAGCTGCAGGTGGGTGAGGGCGCGATCCTCGATCTCGGTCTTCACGCTGCCCTCGTAGATGAACTTGCCCATTCGCCCTCTCCTCTGGTGTGCAGGTCTTCGTCATGCAGTTTATGGGACCGCAGGCCCTCGATGCGTCGGCCCGAGCGGGCTGTCCAGACGGGGTCGGAGCGGGCCGAAGTCAACCCCCTGCGTGCGGATCCCTTCGCCGATATCCTGGCAGGAACCGCGAGGAGACCCACCATGAACGCACGACACATCGACGACCGTTCCGATGAGGGCTACACCCCCACGACCACTCACGCCGAGTTCGGCGAGGGCAACCCGCGCCTGCGCGTCACGCGCGACGGCGAGCGCGCCGAGTTCGCCCTCGAGGTCGACGTGGTGCGCATCGGCTCCGCTGCCGACAACGAGCTGCGGCTCGACGGTGCCGACCCCGTGCACGCCACGATCACGCACGACGACCGCGACGAGTACGTCCTCGAACTCCACGGCGAGGGCGAGATGAACAGCAACCCCGACGCCACCGCCACCCACCCCGGCGATCGCACCCAGACGCTGCGCACCGGCGCACGCTTCACCGTCGGCGAGTGGGAGCTGGTCTACGCACGCGACGAGTTCGCCGACCACGGGCGCCCGTACGGCGGACGCCTCGGCGGCGAGTACTCCGACCAGCCGTTGCAGCCCCCGCGGCCCGACTACTCCGACGAGGCGACCATCGAGTCCGACGCCCCGACGCACGCGGACTCCGCTGAAGAGAAGTGACAGCAGAGCAGTCACCGCTGGACCGCGTCAGCGACGTCGCCGCTGAGCGCGGACTGCGCATCTGCGTGGTCGAATCCCTGACCTCGGGACGTCTGGCGAGCACGATCGGCGCGGGGGCCGACGCCGGTGAGTGGTTCGCCGGCGGCATCGTGGCCTACCTCACCGATGTGAAGGAGAGCCTGCTCGGACTCACGCCGGGAACGGATCCGTGTTCCCCCGAGTGTGCCGAGCATCTTGCCGCGAGCGCACTGCGGCTGTTCGACGCCGACGTCTGCATCTCGACGACGGGGGTCGGCGGGCCCGATCCTGAAGGCGGGCACGAGCCCGGCACCGTCTACGTCGGATGGGCCACGGGCGACGGGGTCGGTCACCGCAGGCTGGCGCTCAGCGGCGATCCGCAGGAAGTCCTCGACGAGACGGTCGACACCGCCATGCGGCTGCTCGCGTTCCATGCCGAGGGCATCCGCCCTGCGGGGCCGCGGCGCTCGGGACCGGAGTCTTCGGCATCCGCGGCTGCCGAAGACGACGCCGAAGACGACGCCGAGGGAGATGGCGCGGCAGAGCCCACGGCCTGAGCCCTGGCTCTCCTGCGCTCGACCCGTCTCCCGTCAGCGTCCGGGTACGACGCCGATGCGCAACGGCGCGCCGGGTGCGGATGCCGCGGTGATGGCCTCGTCGAGGTCGGCGAGCTGCCGCACTTCGCCGACCGCGTCCACGAACGGGTAGGCGCGTCCTCGTCCTGCGAGGAATGCGACAGCCTCGGCGAGCTCCGATCCCGTGTAGTTGTGCACGCCGCTGACGGTCACCAGCCGGCGAACGATGCTCTCGGCGTCGAGGGGCACCGGCTCGGCAGGGAAGACGCTCCCGACCAGCACGACCGTGCCCCCGGTGGCGACGCCGGCGAGCGCCTCGGCCACGGCATGCCCCGAGGCCTCGATCACGACGTCCGGGTCACGATCGATCGGACCGGCGCCGAAGCGTGCGGCCAGAGCCAGCCGTTCGGGTGCGGGGTCGAGCACCTCGACCGTCGCGCCGAGCTCCACCGCGATCGCCGCGGCCGAGAGCCCGACGAGTCCGGCTCCGTGGATGCGCACGGTCGCGCCGTCGAGGTCGTGATCGCGCGCAGCCCGGGCGACGGCGGCCCAGGCGGTCGCGGTCGCGCACGATGCCGGAGCGAGCACTGCGGCCGGCAGGGACTCGGGCACCCGCACGATCGCGGTGCCCGCCCGCACCTGGACGTGCGAGCCGAACGCGCCGGTGAGGTCGCCGTGCGCGCCGATGCGGTCATGACCGTACTTGCCGAGCGTGCGGCACTTCTGCGGCACACCCTGGGTGCACCTGTCGCAGGTGCCGCACGAGATCGTGACCGACCAGACGATCCGATCCCCGATGCGCACGGGGACGCCGTCGACCGTCGAGGCCCCGCCGTCGCCCAGGGCGATCACCCGTCCGACGCTCTCGTGTCCGAGCACCAGCGGCACCGGGGCGGACCGACGTCCGTGCACGGTGTGGACGTCGGACCCGCAGATCGTCGACATCTCGACGGCGACGAGCACGTCGTGCTCACCGAGCGCGACACCGGGCACGGCGATCATCTCGTGCGGGTGGCCCTCACCGATCCACACCATCGCTGTGGCCGCGGGCCGCAGGGCCACGTCGCGACGGTGGCCGGGAGGACGGATCAGCAGAGTTCCCATGTCAGGGCCTCAGACCGTGGGCACGAGAGGGAGCAGCCCGCGCTCGGTGAGCGTGCCGCGAAGATGCGTCACGTCCTCGAGCACGACGTCGGCACCGGCGAGCTCGAGCGCGCCCGCGTCGTGGGCGCCCGTCAGGACGCCGGCGACGAGACCGGCGCCTGCGCGGCGGCCCGACTCGACGTCGCTGATCGTGTCTCCGGCGACAGCGACAGCGGCGACCGACGAGGTCTGCGTGCGGATCAGCGCCGTGAGCACGAGATCGGGTGCCGGACGCCCGCGCCCGGCGTCGACCGGCGAGAGGGCGAGGTCGACGAGCCCGCGCCAGCCCAGACCCTCGATCAGCGCATCGCGGGTGACCGGCGCGAATCCGGTCGTGAGCACGACCCTCAGACCGGCGTCCTTGAGCCCCTGGATCGCATCGGCCGCCCCGGGGATCTCGGTGACCCCCTGCTCGGCCACGATCTCGGCGTAGGCGCCTTCGAATGCGGCCGTCGCGCGCTCGGCGGCGGCACGGTCTCCTCCCGCGAGGTGCGTGAAGACCTCGATCTTGGACTGCCCCATGGTGGCGCGCACGTGCGCGAGCGCGTCGTCCCACGGCATCCGATCGGCGACGCCGGTGCGTTCGGCGGCGCGCTGGAACGCCGTCTCGACGACCCCGTCGTCGAGCACGGTCGTGCCGGCCATGTCGAGCACGATGAGTTCGAGCGCCGGCGCCGGAGCTGCGTCGAGCTGAGTGGTCATGGGGTTCCTTCCATTGCAGGTGTCCACCCGAAGGCGGCGGTGAGATTCTCGTCGGCGAGCCCCAGACCCGTGGTCATTCCGATGCCGGTGGTCGCGGCGAGCACCAGCACCCCCTCGTCGACCGTGTCGATGAGGAAGTCCTTCGACGCCTTCGCATACACGCCCTGCCAGCGCTCCAGCACCCGTGGGGCCGGCATCTCGAACAGCGCCTCCGCCTCGGCGAGGAACGCCGTGAACGCGGCCTCGGGTTGGAACGGCTCCGGCGCGGTCGATGTGGCGTGCGAGTCGCCGATGATGAGCGTGCCGTCCGGCAGCTGCGTGTACATCTGATTGAGATCGAGCGCGGCGAGGTCCGGACGCTCCGAATGCAGGCGATCGCGGAGCGCGGCGGTGGCGGCACCGTCGGCGAAGCGTCCGTAGCGGACGAGCGACCACCCGGTCAGCAGCGGGGCGGAGAGCGGATGCCGGAGACTCACCGCTGCACGCATCATGTCGAGAGCGCACCGGACGACGCCTGACCGTTCCGCCACCTCCGGCAGCAGCTGGTCGATGTCGTGATTCGCCGCGACGACGACCGCGCCCGTGGTGATCGCGCCTCTCGTCGTCTCGACGCGGCGTCCGGCGACGGAGGTCGCCGCCGTGCGGAAGCGGAAGTCGACGCCCAGTCCTGTGAGGTGCCGCACGATCGCCGCGGCGGCGGTGCGCGGATCGGTCTGCAGGTCGGTCTCGATGTGCGCTCCGCCGAGGAGTCCCCGGCGACGGAGCGGGGCGAGGCGCAGCAGCTCATCCGCATCGAGCATCCGGATGCCGCCATCGGCCGCCGCCTGCTCGAGCACGGCGATCTCGTCGGCGTGGCGGGCGGCGACCAGCGTCCCCGACTCGCGGATCCAGAACCCCGCATCCTGAGCGAGGCGCAGCCACAGGTCTCTGGACAGGTCCGCGTAGCGCCGGGCCTCCCCCGTCTGCGCGCCGATGCAGAGGTGGCCGAAGTTGCGGATCGTCGCGCCGACGGGAGCATCCGCTCTGTCGACGACGATGACGCTCAGACCCCGCCGCACCGCCGCGTACGCGGCGCCGAGGCCGATGATCCCCGAGCCGACGACCACGAGGTCGACGGAGTCGGTCGAGCCGGCGCGGCCGCTCATCGGAACACCTTGCGCATCCACATCGCGAGCCCTTCGACGACGAGCACGGTGACGAGGATCATCAGCACGATCGCCGTCACGGTCTCATAGCGCGAACCCTGGCTGGCGTTGAGCAGGTAGTACCCGACACCGCCTCCGCCGACGATGCCGAGGATGGTCGCGGCGCGGATGTTCGTGTCGAGCATGTAGAAGCTGTGCCCGATGAGCGCCTGCATGCCCTGCGGCACGGTCGCCGAGGCGTAGGTCTGCAGCCGGGTGGCGCCGACCGCCCGCAGGGCCCGTTCGGGCCCACGGTCGACCTCCTCGAGGGAATCGGCGATCAGCTTGCCGAGCAGACCGATGCCGCCGATGGCCAGCGCGATGACTCCCGCCTGGGCGCCGAGGCCGGTGATGACGACGAGCACGATCGCCAGGATCAGCTCGGGAATGCCGCGGATGCCGACGAGCAGGAAGCGCGCGATGCCCCGCGCTCCCGCTCCGGGTGCGACGTTGCTCGCGGCGAGGGAGCCGAGGATCAGCGACGGCAGCAGCGTGAGCACCGTCGCCGCGAGTGCGATCGCGACCGTGTCTCGCATGGCCGCGATCATCGCCGACGCCTCATAGCTGCCGAATGACGGCGGCCAGAACTTCGCTGCGACCTCGGGGAGCTTGGCCCAGAAGGTGAAGAAGTCCATCCAGTTGATCTGGCTGACGACGACGCTGCCGATGACGACGAGCACCGCCGTCCCGATGCCGATCGTGTTGCGCACCCGCTCCGCGGTCCACGGTCGACGCACGGCGGTCTGCGGGCTGGCCGCCCACTCCGGGCGCTCCGTCGTCGCCGCGCCCGTCGCCCCGCGCAGTCGCGGGTGGATGATGCGGTCGATCCACGACCGCGTCTGCCGCTGCTGGCCGAGCATTGCCCCGCGCACCAGGCTCGACACGATCTCCATCACGACGCACAGGATGAAGATGACCAGGGCGATGCCGAGGCCCTTGCCGTAGTTCAGCGACTTGAAGGCGTAGGACATCTCGAGTCCGAGGCCGGCCACGCCCACGTAGCCGAGCACGACGCTGCCGCGCAGGTTGATGTCGTTGCGGTGCAGCACCGTCGCGACCCAGCTCGGCAGCACCTGGGGAAGGATTCCTGAGGCGAACTCCTGCATCTTCGATCCCCCCGCGGCGCGGATCGCGAGCCGGGGGCCCTCGTCGATCTGCTCGATCGCGTCGGCGAACATCTTCGAGATCATCCCGATCGAATGGATGCCGATGGCGAGGATGCCGGGCAGGGTGCCGAGCGAGAACATGAGAACGAACGCCATCGCGAGCACGACGTCCGGCAGCGCTCGGGTGAGCACTCCCACGAACCGCGCGGCGGCACGCCATCCGTTGCCGGGGGTCGTGTTGGAGGCTGCGAGGTAGGCGATCGGCACCGACAGGGCGGCGGCGAGCAACGTGCCGACGAGCACGAGCCCGACGGTGAGGGCGATCAGCCAGGCGAGGTCGGCCGGTTCAGGGAACGAGAGGCCGCCGACTCGGGCCATGAAGTTCTCGGCGTTGCCCCAGCTCTGCACCATCGCCGGGATCGAGATGCCGACCTCGTCGACGGCGAGGATGCCGAGCACCAGGAGCGCCAGCAGCGTCAGCCCGGCGGCGATGCGCTCGGCGGAGATCGGGCGGCGAGGAGCTCGATCGGCGACACTCGTGCGTGCGGGGGTCGCGTGCGCCCGTGGCGGGTCCGAGAGGACGGTCATGAGGCCCGCGCCTTGTCGAGCTGGGCGACGTCGACCGTGATCTCGGTGAGTTCGTCCTGCACGGCGCGGATCTCTGCGGTGGTCGTGGCGACGCGGCCGTAGATCTCCATGACCTCGGCCTTGGTCAGGTCGCCGGTCGGGGTGTCGAGCACGATCTCGCCGTGGCGCAGCCCCACGATGCGGTCGGCCCACGAGATCGCGAGGTCGACCTGGTGCAGGCTGCAGACGACCGTGAGCCCCTCGTCGGCGGCGATCTCACGGATCAGCGCCATCACCTGGTCGCTGGACTCCGGGTCGAGGGATGCGACGGGCTCGTCGGCGAGCAGGATGTCGGGCTTCTGCATCAGGGCGCGGGCGATCGCCACGCGCTGCTGCTGGCCGCCGGAGAGGGTGTCGCTGCGCTGATAGGCCCGGTCGAGCAGCCCGACGCGATCGAGGTGCTCGAGGGCGCGCAGCTTCGCCGCCTTCGAGTAGCCCCAGAGGCCGAGCCGCGGGCCGCGGACCTCCGACAGAGATCCGGTGAGCACGTTCTCGAGCACCGTCAGCGAGGGCACGAGCTCGAACTGCTGGAAGATGAATCCCACCCGGCTGCGGAGGGCGCGCAGCGCCTTGCCCTTGAGCGTCGGGACCTTCGCGCCGAGCACCTCGATCTCGCCCGAGGTCGGCACCTCGAGACCGTCGAGGTGGCGCAGCAGCGTCGACTTGCCCGAGCCGGAGAGCCCGAGCAGCACGACGATCTCGCCGCGTGAGACCTGCAGCGATGCGTTCTTCAGCGCGGTGGTCGAGCCGAAGGTCTTCGTCACACCGTCCAGGCGGATGAGGGCATCGGATGCCGTGTTCATGTCAGTTCTCCAGGGTCGTGGCGTCGAGCGTGATTCTTGCGGGTGAGCGCCCCGCGCTCCGCTGCCCCGGGGTGGGAGCACACTGCGGAACGGGGGCGCTCGGCTGACGCTGCGGTCAGCGATCGGGCGTCAGCCCTGGCACTGCTCCGCTTCGGTCTCCTTGCAGATGTCGCGGATCAGGTCGTAGTACGCGTCGTCGACGGGCTTGGTGGCGTAGAACACGCTGCGGAACGCATCAGTGTCCGCGCCCTCGATGCCGGCGGCGATGATGTCGTCGATCGTGATCTCGGAGAGTCCGTCGATGAGCTCCTGCGCGACGTCGTCCGGCAGAGTCGACGAGTAGACGAGCGGCGCTCCGGGGACCATGGTCTCGTCGATGACCTTGACGGCATCCGACTTCTCGACCTCGGAGTCCTCGGCGAATCCGACCTCGCACTCGACGCCTTCGCCGACCTTCTGCACGCTCACGTCATGCTTGCCCGCGAAGACGGGCGTGATGTCGGTCTTGGGGTCGATGCCCGCCTCGAGCAGGTTGTAGGAGGGGAAGAGGTATCCCGACGTCGACGAGGGATCGACGAAGCAGACCTTCTTGCCTGCGAAGTCCTCGATGCTCGAGATGTCGCTGTCGGCAGGCACGATGGCCTGGGAGTAGTACCCGGGCTCCTGGCCCTCCTCGGTCACGATCGAGGAGATCGGGGTGAGCTTCGCGCCGTTGTTCGTGGCGGTGACGTAGGTGAAACCCGAGAACGAGGCGACATCGACCTTGCCGGCGACCGCGGCCTCGATGAGCGCCGCGTAGTCGGTGGACTCGTGGTACTCCACCGTCTTGCCGGTGATCTCGGCGATGTAGTCCATGAGCGGCTGGTAGTTCGTCTCGGTGTCGACCGAGTCGGGCACGACGCCGAAGACGAGCGTGTTCTCGTCGACGGCGAATCCGCCGGCGGCCGATGATGCGTCGGCACCGGACGCGCCGGTGGCCTCTGCGGAGCCGGAGCAGGCGGCGAGGCCGAGCGCGAGGATCGCGGCGCCGGCGAGTACGGGGAGAGCGCGGAGCTTCATGAGGACCTTTCAGAGTGGGAGGGGTGATCCACGAGCCACTCTGACAGGACAACAGCCAAGATATGTACCTAACTTGGAAGAGTTCAAGGTCCGTTCACCCGGTCTTTCCTCGGATGAACGTCGAGCGAACGCGCAACCCTTCCACCTCGATAGCGAAGTAGTATGCCTATGTGGCCGAAGCTGTATACACCCAGATCGCAGACGACCTCCGCGCGCAGATCGCGGCGGGCACGCTCCGCCCCGGCGACGACGTGCCGACCGAGGCGGAGCTCGCCGACCGGTGGCGCACCTCGCGGGGTCCGATCAGGAACGCTCTCGCCGCCCTGCGCGGAGAGGGCCTGATCGAGACGGGGCGGGGACGCCCCGCGCGGGTCGTGTCGCGCAAGGCCAGCCAGGCGGTCGATGTGTCGGTGCCGTTCACTCGCTGGGCCCGCGATCTCGGGGTGACTCCGGGCGCACAGACGCAGGAGTTGAGCCTTCGCAGGGCCGGTGACCGCGCAGAACTGCTCGGAGTGTCGCCCGACGACACGATCGTCAGCGTCGTGCGACTGCGCCTGCTCGACGGCCGGCCGACGATGCTCGAGCGGCTCTTCTACACCGAGGCAGTAGGACGACGACTGCTCGACGTCGACACGGACGAGATCTCCATCACGGAGTACCTCGGGTCGGTGGGACACCCGATCGTCGGGCTCGAGCACCAGATCGACGCCGTCGCCGCCGACGAGCAGGACGCCGCCCTGCTGCGCGTGCCGCAGGGAACGCCGATCCTTCGACTCAGCCGCATCTCCCGTGATGCGGGCGGGCGCATCTTCGAGGCATCCGAAGATCGCTACCTCAGCGAGGTGGTGCGGTTCACGGTCGCGGCGTCGGGGATCTCGACGGACGGGCACTACATGCGTGCAGTGGGCGGCTGACAGCCGGCCAGTCGATCGGCATCGATTCCTCGAGGTGACTCGTCGGAAGAAGCCGATCGCGAGCGCGATGGGGATCAGATTCCAAAGACCGCGCTCGCGATCACAGCGCTGGGGATGCGCTATTTCTGGGGTATACCCAATGTAAGCGCCCAGCTACACCATGGAACACGGTCTATAGTCGAGATCTACCCTGGACTTTCGTCTAGGTTTCACGTCGAAAACCCCGGAATTCCGCGGATCTGGCTCCCAGCGTACCGGAATACCGGTACGCAATCCCGTGCCATTTTCAAGCCGGGATGCTGGGATGCCGGAGGCGTCAGACGATCGGCAGCAGCGCCGAGACGACCCAGCGGCCGTCGACTTCGCCGGCGCTGAATTCGCCGCTCGCACCGAGAACCCGTTCGGCCATGCGGCCGATGCCCGTGCGGCTCGAGGAGAGCTCGCGACGCGGCGTGATGGAGAGCGGACTGCTCACCGCCATCTTCGCGGCGTCGTCGTCGATGTCGAATCGGATCTCGACTTCGCCCGCGCCGGCGTACTTGAGGACGTTGGTGGCGGACTCTCGCATGATGCGCGCGAGGATGATTTCGGCGGCCCGCGGGACGCGCTCATCGGAGGGGTCGCCGATGACGGCCACGGCATGGCCGGCGGCTTCGAACTCCTGCGCGGCCTCCTCGACGGAGGCCACCAGATCACCGGAGGGCATTCCCTCGGAGCGGGGTCCGTCGTCTGCGAGGTCGATCACGAAGCGGAGGTCGGTCATCGCCTTGCGTGCGGCGATGCGGATCGCCTCCTGCGAATCTCTGCTCGTGCGATCGTCGTCGAGCATCTGCACGTGCAGCGCCACCACGGTGAGGTGGTGCGCGATGCTGTCGTGCAGCTCGCCGGCGATCCAGCGCCGCTCAGCGAGTACTGCCTGGCGTTCCTGCTCGGCCTTCTCGGCCAGTTGCATCTCGAGCGTCCGCCCTCGAGCGAATGCCAGGCGAAGCGCATAGCCGACGGCTCCGGACACTGCGGCGCCGACCAGGAAGATGCCGATGTTGAACGCATCCGTCGAATCGCCCATGGCGACCAACGCGGATGCGACGAGGAAGACTCCGACATAGGACAGGACCAGTGAGGTCCACCCCAGGCGCACGATCAAGCCGGCCGCGAAAGCGGCGACGGTCAGCACCTGGGCTTCGATGCCGGGGATGAAGGATAGGGCGAACACGACGCCGAGGGCGTATGTCGCGATGAGTGGCGACCAGAGGAAGAGGCCGAGGACTGCAGTGGATGCGATCCCGATTGCCGCTGTCAGCGGTTCCAACCCCGGAGGGAGGAACAGTCCGACGATGTCGAAGATGACGATGGTCCCGACGACCGCCAAAACGGCGATGCGTTCTATCGTGCTGAGCTTCTCGCCCCTGCCGAGTCGGGTGACGTCAGAGCGGTCACCCGTCGAAAGACTTGAAGCCATACTTCAGTATCTCCTTTTCGCCATATATATTAGCGGTAGAAGCCGAAGAAGTGACCAACCTGGTTCCAGAAAGACATATACGTTCACCTCCTTTATTGCACTTTTGACTAGCGATGTACTCATCTTCTCGGTGATCTGCGAGCGGCACATCTGTCTCACGGCTACACCTCGATAGCCAAAGGTCTAATACCTCGCGCCGCAGGTAGACCCCGGTTAGGCTTCCTCCATGTCCCAAATCCGCGTCGTGATCGTCGATGACGATCCCCTGGTGCGCTCAGCGCTCTCTCACTTCGTCTCCCGCGACCCGGAGATCACGGTGATCGCCGAGGCGGAGTCCGGGCTCGAGGGCATCGAGGTCGTGGAACGCGAGCGTCCCGACGTCGTGATGATGGACGTGCAGATGCCGGAGATGAACGGCATCGAGGCGACGGCGGTGATCAGCGAACGCTGGCCTGAGATCAAGATCCTCGCGGTCACCACGCTGGACGGCAGCGACACCGTGCTTCCGATGCTCAGCGCAGGTGCGTCGGGCTATCTGCTGAAGGACTCGAGCGCGGCGAGCATTCTCGAAGGTGTGCGAGAGGTGTACAGCGGAGCGAGCTCGCTGTCGCCGCGGATCGCGTCGCTGCTGATCAAGCACGTGCGGGATACGGAGCCCGTCGGCGGCGACGACACCCTGGAGGCGCTCACGGATCGCGAGCAGGAGGTGCTGCAGCGACTCGCGCAGGGGATGTCCAACGCCGAGATCGCGCGCACACTGATCGTGTCGGAGGGAACCGTGAAGGCCCACCTCGGCCGCATCATGTCGAAGTGGCACGTGCGCGATCGCGTGCAGATCCTCGTCACGGCAGCGCACGCCGGGCTGGTCGACTTCCGCTGAAGCGGGCAGCTGACCGGCGGGATCGCTGACCGGCGAGACCGCTGACCGGCGGGATCATTGGAGTGAGACTGCTGAGGCGCGTCCATTGAGCCGGGCACGGCGAGACGGGCCCGTTGAGCCGGGCACTGTGAGTCCGGCCCGCTGGGGCTGGCCCGCTGAGTCCGGCCCGCTGTTCGGGATCAGCAGCACTTGCCGTGAGGATGCCGCCGCGTATCACCCGGTTCGAACGAGGCGCCTTCGGTCACGGTCCGCGGGGAGGCTGTGTTGTGGGGTGCGCCAGCGTTGGTCGGGGTCCCACCAGTTCGGTCCACGGACTTCGGGGAGCCCGTGGTTCATGCGGATCTCCCACTGCGAGCTGCTCAGGGATCGGTGGTGCCACCAGCACAGAGGCACACCGTTGTCGGTGTGGGTCGGCCCACCGCGGGCGTGTTCGGTGACGTGATGGATCTCGCACCAGGATGCGGGCACGTGACACCCGGGGATGAGGCATTCCTTGTCGCGGGCGATGATCGCCCGGCGTTGATGCACGGTGAACACGCGGTCGGTGGTGCTGATCCCGATGATGCGCCCCTCGTCCAGGAGCACCCGCTGGATCGCCCCCGCACATGCGGTCTGCGCCGCGACGGACACAGGCACATGCGCACCGGATCCAGGGATCGTCGCCCACCCGCCGTTGCCCGCACCACCACCCGCGCCGGCGATGCCCGCACCGAAAGCAGAACCTTCCGCATGGTGGGCGAGGTCTGTCGCGTCGACGGTGACGACGAGCACCGGGGAGGCACCACCGAGCGTGGGCATGTCCTTGTGACGGGCGGCTATCGCGAGAGCGGCGGCGAGAGCATCGTGGCGTTTCTGCGACGCGGTGCGATCATCGAGCACGCTGCGCTCATCCATATTGAACGGATCAACACCCGGGTCAACACCGGTGTCTGTGTCTGTGTCTGTGTCTGTGTCTGTGTGACCGGTGTCACCGCTGGGGGTGAAGAACACTCCCGGCATGGGCGGGCCGTCACCCTTCGGGTTCAGCATCGCGTCCAGGATCAGCTGCAACTGGGCCGCGGCATCCGGAGTCAGATACCCCCGGATCGCATGCATCCCGTCCGTGAGACGACCGATCGTGATCCCGCGCTTGCGCCGCGCGTCCTCATCCTTCGGCTCCTCCCCGTCCGGGTCGAACATCGAGGCGAGATCCTCCGCAAGAGATTTCAGATCCTGCACCGTCGGCGCCGGACCAGAATCCGAGCCCCCGCCGATCCCGTGCCCGCGGGCGCACCCCGCCAACGCCACATCCGCCGCCAACCGCTGATCCGAGCTCAATCGGTCCCACACCCGCTCGATCGGGCCCGTCGCCGCCAGAAACCCCGTGACACCCACCACACCATCCAACAAGGCCACGCGCATCTCCGACCACCGCGCCGGCATCCGCTCCCCCGCCAGACTCACCGGCCGGCGCACCAGATCGACGACCCTGTCGACCCGGGACGCACCCCGCACATCCACGCCGACCATCCGCTGCACCAGCTCGTTCACCCCGCGACACCCTGCCGCATGCGGAAACCCCGCAGGATCCCCGGTCGCCACGGTCTCCACGATCACCGCCTCGGCCCGCCGGAACACGGCCCCCACCGCCTGCAGCACCGCGACACGCTCCGCATCGCTCAACCCCGCCAACGCGTCATCACACAGCACCGCATCAAGGTCAGTGACGACCCGACCCAGACGCTCCACGATGCTGTTCATACCCTCGAGTCAACACGGGGCCACCGACATTCGACCCCCGAAACCAGTCCGATTTATCCCAGATCACAGCACGTATTCCAATCTCCCGGAATGCCGCACAACGCAGGCACAGGAGGAGCGGAGAGACCAGTCAACGAGGGCAGAAGAGACAAGAGGAGCGAGAAACGAGGAACAAGGAACGAGGAACGAGACACGAGGAACGAGGAACGAGACACGAGGAACGAGACACGAGGAACGAGACACGAGGAACGAGACAAGAGGAACGAGACAAGAGGAACGAGACACGAGGAACGAGGAACGAGACACGAGGAACGAGGAACAAGGACCCAGACACGAGGAACGAGACCCCAGACCGAGCACCCGTCACGGGGCACCCGATCAGCGCCGGAGCGACTCGGCCTTCATGAAGACGTCGACCGCGTCTTCGCTCTCGAGCTCGAAGCCGTGCCTCTCGTACAGCCGTCGCGCCGGACTGCCCTGCAGCACATTGAGGCGGAACGGCCGGTCATCGCCCGCATGACGCGTCTCCAAGGCGTCCGCCAGCACCGCGGAGCCGAGGCCGCGGCCCTGCTGAGCGGGATCGAGGTAGAAGTGCTCGATCCACACCGCGTCGCTCTCGGGCCTCACCGCGATGAGGCCCACGTCCTGCCCGGCAACCACGATCACTCGCGTGTTCTGCGGGACGAACCCATCGAGGAACCGCTGCCGCACACGCACCGGGTCGAAGCGTCCGAGACGCTCCAGATCGGCGCGCATGACGATCGCTCGCAGCTCCGACATCCAGTGCGCATCCGACGGACTGCTCTCTCGAAGACTCCACCCGGCGCACACATCATCCATACAATCACGCAGGCCACGCACCCGGAGCGACCACGACCACGACCACGACCACGACCACGACCACGACCACGACCACGACCACAGAACCACCGCTGCAGATCCACCGCTACAGCGCGAGCAGCACGATCCCGCCGGCGACGACCGCGGACGCGGCGAGACGCCATCCGGGCCTGCTCTCCTTCAGGGCGAAGACACCGAACAGGCTGACCAGCACGACGCTGACCTCGCGCAGCGGCGCGACCAGTGCGACCGGAGCGATCTGGATGGCCGTGAGCACCAGGATGTACGAGAGCGGCGACAGGATGCTGAACGCCACGATGCGCTTCCACTGCGTGCGGCCGAGCGCGCGAACGGCCGCCCATCGGCCTCGGACGCCGAGCGAGTAGAACGGGATCTCGAGCAGCATCGTCCCCACCATGAAGGCGACGGGCGAGAGGTTCCACGTGCGCACGGCGTTGGCGTCCCAGATCGTGTAGACCGCGATCGCGACGCCGGTGAGCAGACCGAACACGAGCCCGGGATCCAGGCGACGCGACCGGTCGACGCGTCCGCGGTCGACGAGACCGATCGCGACGACTCCGAGGATGATCGCCGCGACGCCGGTGAGCGCGAGGGCCGATGGACGCTCCCCGAGCACCAGCACGGCGACGATCACAGAAAGGAACGGCCCGGTGCCCCGAGCCGTCGCGTAGACGGTCGAGAGGTTGCCTTCGCGATATCCGCGTTGCAGCACCGCCATGTAGGCGACGTGCAGCACACCGGAGACTCCGACGCCGAGCAGGAACGCCAGCACGTCGTCGGTGCCGAGCCCGCCGGTGAACGGCACGACCCCGATCCAGACGGCGGTTCCTCCGACGGCCCCCCACCAGAGGAACGGCGTCCCTGCGCGGCTCACGCCGTGGGCGATGATGTTCCAGGCGGCGTGCGTGACGGCTGCGGCGAGGACGAGAGCGAAGGCGAGAGCGGACATCAGAGACCCTTCCGTTCTTCGCGGGCGCGACGAACAGGGTCCTCCGGGCTTTTGTCCTGTCAGATGACGGCGCTCCTGCGGAGGAGCACCGTGGCGCCGCTCGGACCAGACGGGACGAACCCCGGAACCCTAGGCGCTATCGAGATCGACCGTACCGGCCGATGGTGACGAGAAGGTGAACGACCGCCATCCGACCGTCGCGGAGATCGCGCATCGAGTCGCCGATTACGATCGAAGGACCGCCCCTGCAGGAAGGTCGCTCATGCCCGTCACCCCGGACGCTCTCGCCCACGCCGAGGATCTCGCCGACTTCGTCGCCGCCTCGCCCTCGAGCTATCACGCCGCCGCCGAGGTGGCCAGGCGCCTCGAGGATGCCGGTTTCACGCGGCTCGAAGAGGATCAGGCCTGGGATGTCGCCCCCGGCGGACGCTATGTCGTCGTGCGAGACGGTGCCGCGATCGCGTGGACGGTTCCGGGGGACGCCACCGCGACCACGCCCGCTCACATCCTGGGTGCTCACACCGACTCCCCCGGCTTCAAGCTCAAGCCGCAGCCGACGACCGGTTCGAGGGGCTGGCTGCAGGCGGCCGTCGAGGTGTACGGCGGTCCGCTGCTGAGCTCGTGGCTCGACCGCGAGCTGCGTCTCGCCGGACGGCTGGCCCTCGCCGACGGACGCGTGGTGCTCGCCGACACGGGAGCGCTGCTGCGGCTTCCCCAGCTCGCGATCCACCTCGACCGCGAGGCGAACACGGGCCTTGCGCTCGACAAGCAGTTCCAGACGCAGCCCGCCTGGGGCCTCGGCGACCCGACCCAGGAGGACATCCTGGCCGAGCTCGCCGGTTCGGCCGGCGTCTCGGCATCCGACATCCGCGGCTACGACGTCGTGATCGCCGACACGGCGCGCGGCGCGATCTTCGGCAAGGACCGCGCGTTCTTCGCTTCCGGCCGACTCGACGACCTCGCCTCGGTGTACGCCGGCGTCGTAGCGCTCGAGAAGATCGATACGGCCGTCAGCGGACCGATCGCGATCCTCGCGGCGTTCGACCATGAGGAACTGGGCTCCAACTCCCGCTCCGGTGCGGGCGGCCCCCTGCTCGAAGACATCCTCGGCCGCGTCTACGACGCGCTCGGCGCCGACGCCTCCGAGCGTCGACGCGCGTTCTCCGCGTCGTGGTGCCTGTCGAGCGACGTGGGCCACTCGGTGCACCCGAACTACGTGCACAAGCACGACCCCGTCGTGCAGCCGGTGCTCGGCTCGGGACCGATCCTCAAGCTCAACGCCAACCAGCGCTATGCGACGGATGCCGTCGGCTCCGCCGCCTGGCGCGGCTGGTGCGAGACCGCCGACGTGGTCACGCAGGAGTTCGTGTCGAACAACAACGTGCCGTGCGGCTCGACGATCGGCCCGATCACGGCCACGCGTCTCGGCATCCGCACGGTCGACGTCGGCATCCCGATCCTGTCGATGCACTCGGCGCGCGAGCTCGCCGGCGTCTCGGACCTGCACGACCTCACCCGCGTCGCCGGAGCTTTCTTCGCCGGCTGAGCCCTGCCGACGCCCTCGCGGGCCCTGCGCAGTGCCAGGATGATGGCATGACGGACATCAAGCCTGCTCTCATCGAGCGCGCGGGCATCGAGATCATCCCCGAATCCGAGCGCACCGCGAAGCCGAGCGACCTCTTCTGGCCGTGGTTCGCGGCGAACGTGTCGGTGTTCGGCATGTCGTACGGCTCGTTCGTGCTGGGCTTCGGCATCTCGTTCTGGCAGGCGACCCTCGTGTCGATCATCGGCATCGTCGTGTCGTTCCTGCTGTGCGGACTGATCGCGATCGCCGGCAAGCGCGGTTCGGCGCCCACCATGGTGCTGTCCCGTGCGGCGTTCGGCGTGCAGGGGCAGAAGGTTCCGGGCATCGTCTCGTGGCTGACGTCGATCGGCTGGGAGACGTTCCTCGCGATCATGGCCGTGCTCGCCACGGCCACCGTCATCACGCAGCTCGGCGGTGACGGCGACAGCATCGCGGTGAAGATCACCGCCACAGTGATCGTCGCCGCGCTCATCGTCGCGGCATCCGTGCTCGGCTATCACACGATCATGAAGCTGCAGTCGGTGCTCACCTGGGTCACCGGCATCGTGACGGTGCTCTACATCGTCCTCGCCGCTCCGAGCATCGACATGGCGGCCGTCCTCGCGCGTCCGGACGGCGGGATCGGACAGGTCACCGGCGCACTCGTCATGGTCATGACCGGCTTCGGCCTCGGCTGGATCAACATCGCCGCCGACTGGTCGCGGTACCAGAAGCGCACGGCATCCGACGGAGCGATCGTCCTGTGGAACACGATCGGCGGCTCGGTGGCTCCCGTGATCCTCGTCATCTTCGGTCTGCTGCTCGCCGGATCCGACGACGAGCTCAGCGCGGCGATCGCCGCCGACCCGATCGGCGCGCTCGCGACGATCCTGCCCATCTGGGTGCTCGTTCCGTTCCTGCTCACCGCCGTGCTGGCGCTCGTCTCCGGCGCGGTGCTGGGCATCTACTCCTCGGGCCTCACGCTGCTGAGCCTCGGCATCCGCATCCCCCGCCCGTCCGCGGCAGCGATCGACGGCGTGATCCTCACGATCGGTACGATCTACGTCGTGTTCTTCGCGACCGACTTCCTCGGTCCGTTCCAGAGCTTCCTCATCACGCTGGGCGTGCCGCTGGCGTCATGGGCCGGCATCCTGATCGCCGACATCCTGCGCCGCAAGAAGGACTACGACGACGAGGCGCTCTTCGACAGCCGCGGCCGCTACGGCGCGTGGGACTGGATCTCGATCGGCACCATGGTGATCGCGAGCGTGATCGGCTGGGGCTTCGTGCTCAACGGATTCGCGGATGCGGCGCCGTGGAACAACTGGCAGGGCTACCTGCTCGGCCTCGTCGGGGGTGTCGACGGCGACTGGGCCTATGCCAACCTCGGGGTCTTCTTCGCCCTCGTGCTGTCGTTCGTCGTGACCTGGTTCGCCCGGGCCGGAAAGATCCGCGCGCAGGAGGCCTCGGCGTGAGCGACGGTCCCTGGCTGATCGTGATCGATCCTCAGCAGATCTTCGCGTCGCCCGGATCTGCGTGGGGATCGCCGTTCTTCGCCGACACGATGCCGCGCATCCGCGAGCTGGCCACGGCTTTCGGCGACCGCGTGATCGTGACGCGCTGGATGCCGACGGCAGACCGCTCGACCTCGTGGGGCGCCTACTTCGCCGCGTGGCCGTTCGCCGACCAGCCGCCGACGGATCCGCTGTTCGACCTCGTCCCCGACGCGGCCGGGCTGTCGCCGCATCCGACTCTCGACCTGCCGACCTTCGGCAAGTGGGGCGCAGAGATCGAGGCGGTCGTCGGCCGAGGGGCGCACGTCGTGCTGGCGGGTGTCGCGACCGACTGCTGCGTCATCTCGACCGCACTGGCCGCAGCGGATGCCGGAGCGCACGTCACCGTGGTCGGCGACGCCTGCGCGGGATCGACGGCGGAGAATCATGCGGCCGCGATGCAGGTGATGGGTCTCTACCCGCCGCAGATCACGATCAGCGACACCGCCTCCGTGCTGTCGGGGCTCTAGCTCTCCGTGCGCACCGCGGCCGCGATGTCGGCGGGCGACCCCCGCCACGGCGCTCCGTGCCCGGGCAGCACCCATGATGCCGACACGGCAGCCAGCCTGTCGAGAGACGCGATGGCCTCGGTCGGCTCATCCGTGAACGGCGCGGCCTGAGGACCGACCTGCCCCGTCAGCACATGGCGCGTGGTGAGGGCGTCGCCGACGAACACCGCGTCCGCTGCGGGAATGTGCACCGCGATGCTGCCCGGCGAGTGTCCCGGCATCCCGATGATGACCGGAGATCCCGGCAGGTCGAGCACCTCGCCGTCGGCGACCGTCATGACGTCGGTGACATGGCGCGTGCGCAGCCCGTCTTGCGCACGCCATAGGCGAGAAAGCCGAGCAGTGGACCGACGCGAGCGGGTCCGATCGGGGTCTTCGGCTTCTCACCCGTGCGCACGCGGTGCGCGTCGGCGCTGTGGATGAAGATCGGCACGTCTGCTTCGCTGCGCAGCCGCTCGGCGAACCCGATGTGGTCGCTGTCGCCGTGGGTCAGGACGAGACCCCGGATGTCGGAGAGCGGGCGCCCCAGTTCTGCGAGGGTGCGCTGCAGATCGTTCCAGTGGCCGGGCAGCCCGGCGTCGACGAGCGTGATCCCCTCGGGCAGATCGATGAGATATGACGCGACGATGTCGTTGCCGAGTCGATGCAGGTGCGGTGCGAGCTTCATGGCCGTTCCCTTCGCGGTGGCTTATGATGGCTAGACTACGTAGCTATCATAGCTAATGTCAATAGCCATGAAGGAGACCCGGATGCCGACCCCCGAACGAACCTCGCTGGCGGCCATCATCGACGCCGGTCGCGACATCCTCGAGTCCGCCGGACCCGCGGGACTCACCATGCAGGCGGTCGCCGAGCGGGTGGGCGTCCGCGCACCTTCCCTCTACAAGCGGATCCGCGATCGTGACGCTCTGCTCTCCGCAGTGGCGGAGGCCTCGGCCGACGCGCTGACGGTCAGGCTCGACGCCGCAGGCGACGAGCTCCCCCTCCTCGCCACCGCATACCGCACCTTCGCGCACGAGCGCCCGCACGCGTTCCGCCTGCTGTTCACCGCCTCCGCGCCCGAAGACGCCCTGCACCGGACGTCTGTTCCGGTGCTGCGCTCATGCGCCGCTCTCGTCGGGCCGGATCGGGCGCTCGATGCGGCCCGGCTCTTCACCTCCTGGGCGACCGGGTTCCTGCAGATGGAACTCGCCGGAGCCTTCCGTCTGGGCGGCGACGTCGACGAGGCGTTCGACTACGCGGTGGAGCGCATACTCGCGGGACTGACCGCCTGAGAGGTCGGAGCACCCGCTCGGTGGCCTGCCGATCTCACCGCTCGGCGAGCGGCTGCGCCGAAGAGCAACCGGAATACTGCCAAGATGATGCGCGGAGAGGGGTTTCCATGACCGCGAGCGCGCACGACGACGGATCCGTCCACCCGACGAAGGGTCGTCGCCCCTGGCATCGCACGAAGGTGGCGGTCGGAATCGTGCTGATCGTCGTCGCCGTGGTGACGATCATCGGCGCGCTCACCCCCTGGCCGTCCGCGATGGTCATCCGCGCGGTGTTCACCCGGGGCGGCGACGAGACTGCCGTCGAGATGGACAAGCACGTGCCCGACACCGAACTCACCGAGAAACTCGATCTCGCGTATGCGGACGGAGGCGCCGACACCACGATGGACGTCTTCACACCGGCATCCGCCACGGGCCCGCTTCCGACCGTCGTCTGGATTCACGGCGGCGCCTGGATCTCGGGATCGAAGGAGAACGTCGACCCGTACATGCGGATCCTCGCTGCGGAGGGCTACACGACCATCGCCGTGAACTACACGATCGGACCCGAAGGGGTGTATCCGCTCGCCGTGCACCAGCTCAACGACGCGCTCGCCTACATCGACGCGCACGCCGACGAGCTGGGCGTCGACCCGACCCGGATCGTGCTCGCGGGCGACTCCGCCGGAGGTCAGCTGGCCAGTCAGATGGCGACGCTCATCACGAGCCCCGACTACGCCGAGATCATGGACGTCACCCCGGCGCTCGAGGCCGAGCAGGTGGTGGCGACCGTGCTGAACTGCGGCGTCTACGACCTGGCCGCACTCGCGACGCTCGACGGCATCGCCGGTTGGGGGCTGAAGACCTCGATGTGGGCGTACTCAGGCACCAAGACCTGGGCCGAGGACTCGACCGGTGCCACGATGTCGACGATCGACTGGGTCACCGAGGACTTCCCGACGACCTACATCTCGGGCGGCAACGGCGACGGTCTCACCTGGCTGCAGTCGATCCCCATGGCCCAGCGGCTCGACGCGCTCGGCGTCGACGTGACGACCCTCTTCTGGCCCGCGCCGCACGAGCCGCAGCTGCCCCACGAATACCAGTTCCATCTCGACATGCCGGATGCGCAGACGGCCCTGCAGAAGACCATCGACTTCCTGGACGCGCACACCACCCGCTGACGGGGCGGGGTCGGCGTGGGCCGTCTTTCGTGTCCCGCTGCCTACTTCATCGTGTCGAGGATGCCGACGAGGTCGTCGAACGTGGTGAGCGGATTGAGGATCGCGAAGCGGGTGTTCGGTCGGCCCCCGTGCGAGCTCGGCACGACGAACGCACGTTGCGAGTCGAGGAGCTCGTCGGACCACCGGTCGTAGTCGCCGCGTTCCCAGCCCTCGCGTTCGAAGACGACGACCGACAGCTGGGGGTCGCGCACGAGACGGAGCTCGGGCCGCGCGGCGATCTCGGCGGCGATCCGCTGCGTCAGAGCGAGCGTCGCGCTCACGGCCTCGCGATAGGCCGTCACCCCGTAGGTCGCGAGCGAGAACCAGAGCGGCAACCCCCGGGGGCGCCGGGTGAGCTGGATCGAGTAGTCCGACGGGCTGAAGTCGCCCGCGTCGGTGAGCGTGTCGAGGTATTCGGCGTGCTGGGTGTGCGCGCGACGACCCGCATCGGGGTCACGGTAGATCAGCGCGCAGCAGTCGAAGGGCGCGAACAGCCACTTGTGCGGATCGACGATCACCGAGTCGGCTCGCTCCACCCCGGCGAAGACACCCCGGGCCTCGGGGGCCAGCATGGCGGTCAGCCCGTACGCGCCGTCGATGTGCAGCCAGAAGTCGAACTCGTCCTTCAGCGCGGCGATGCCGGCGATGTCGTCGACGATACCGAAGTTGGTCGAGCCGCCGGTGGCGACCACAGCGCAGATCTCGTCGCCGTGCTCGGCGAGTGCGTCGCGCACCGCGTCCGCCCTCAGCACGCCGTCGTCTCCGGCCGGCACGAGCAGCACGTCGGCGTCCATGACCTTCGCCGCCGACTTGTTCGAGGAGTGCGCCTCGACGCTGCACACGATCTTCCAGCGACGAGGCAGCTCCTTGCCCGCGTCGAGCAGCTTCGCCTTCGCCGCCTCGCGCGCCGCGACGAGTGCCGACAGGTTGCCGATCGTGCCACCCTGCACGAACACCCCGCCCGCGGTGTCGGGAAGGCCGAACTCGGAGGCGAGAAACGACAGCACCTCGTTCTCGGCGTGCACGGCTCCTGCGCCCTCGAGCCAGCTGCCGCCATAGAGGCCGGATGCCGAGACCACGAGGTCGAACGCGATCGACGCGATGGTCGGCGCCGTCGGGATGAACGACAGATACGCCGGGTGGCTCGTCGTCAGGCAGGCGGGAGCGAGGATGTGCTCGAACACGCTGAGCGCCCGCTGCGATCCGAGACCCGCATCGGTGATCGTCGTGCCGACCAGACGGTCGAGCTCGGCGGGCGACTGGGGCTTGTCGAGCGGCACATCGGCCGCGAGCATCCGCCGGCGCGAGTAGTCGAGCACTGCATCGACGATCGCCGTCGATTCGGCCGAGGCCGCGTGCATGCGTTCTGCTCCCATGAGCTGTCCTTACCTGAGGGTTTCTGCGGGCTGTGCGGGCTGTGCCGCCCGTCGTGCTGCGCCGGTCACGCGATCGTCCGACACCGGAGCGGAGGGTTCCGGAACGTCCGTCACGGGGACGTCGAGCACGGCGGAGAGGGTGCGGCGAGCGAGTGCCGCCCGATCGCGGGGCGCCCAATGCACGAGCGAGTGGGCGCTCATCCCGTCGACCATGGCGAGCAGCATCCATGCCGACGAATCGGGATCGACCCGCACTGCCGGATCTTCGGCGATCGCCCGGGCGATGAGGTCTTCGAGCGCGCTGTGCCAGAGGTCCATCTCGGTACGCACTCGGGTGCCGAGCGCCTCGTTGCGGGCTCCGAGCGCCCACGACTGCACCCACACCATCGCCACGTCGTCGCGCGAGTCGTCGAGCAGCGTCTCGATGAGACGCAGCAGATTCGTGCGCAGGTCGACAGTCGGGTCGTAGGAGGAGATGACCTCTTCGCGCTCGGCCGCGACGATCGTCGTGAAGACCTCGGCGACGAACGACTCCATCACGGGCCGGTAGTGGGCGACGAGAGCGGGAGTGACGCCGACCCGCGCAGCGACGGCGCGCACGGTGAGGGCCTCGAGGCCGCTCTCCGAGGCGAGCGATACGGCGCCGTCGAGGATCGAGCGTTCGCGCTCCTCCGGCGGCAGCCTGCGCGGTGCGGCGGCTCTTGACGTGGTCTTCATCACGGGTTACCGTATCACTCGTTGATCGCGTGTTCAATAGCGACGGCGACTCTCGTTGCCGAGGTCGTGATCAGCAGCGAGGGAGACAACCATGGCCTGGCACATGCCCGCCGAGACCGCACCGCACGACCGCACCTGGATGGCGTTCCCCGCCGAGGGGCCGACGCTCGGCGAGACGGCGGCCGAGCGCGACGAGGGCTACGAGACCTGGACCGCCGTCGCCCATGCGGTCGCCGAGTTCGAGCCGGTCACGATGATCGTCGACCCGGCGGAGATCGCCCGCGCCCGGCGGATGCTCAGCCGTGCCATCGACATCGTCGAGGCGCCGGTCGACGAGTTCTGGATGCGCGACTCCGGGCCGACGTTCGTCATCGACGACGAGCGACCCGGCGTGCTCGGCGCGGTGGACTGGATCTTCAACGGGTGGGGCGCACCGGCCTGGGCGCAGTGGCAGAAGGCGGCGCAGCACGCGCGCATCATCGCCGGGGCCGTCGACGCCGAGCTCGTGAGCTCGACCCTCGTGAACGAGGGCGGCGGAATCCACGTCGACGGCGAGGGCACCGTGCTGCTCACCGACACCGTGCAGCTCGATCCGCGCCGCAATCCCTACGCCGACAAGGCCCGCGTCGAGGCCGAGATGGCCCGCACTCTCGGCACCTCGAACGCCGTGTGGCTGCCCCGGGGCCTCACCCGCGACTACGACGACTTCGGCACGAACGGCCACGTCGACATCGTGGCGACGATCGTCTCACCCGGTCGGCTGCTGCTGCACGACCAGCAGGATCCCGCGCACCCCGACCACGAGGTCACCCGCGAGCTGCGCGCGCACCTCGGCGATCAGACCGATGCCGCCGGTCGCCGCTTCGAGATCGTCGACCTGCCCGCGCCCGCGACCCTGCGCGACGGCGAGGGGTTCGTGGACTGGAGCTACGTCAACCATCTGGTCACCAACGACGGCGTCGTCGCGTGCGGGTTCGGCGACGAGAAGGCGGATGCCGCCGCGCGGGCCATCCTCGCCGACGTCTATCCCGGCCGCCGGGTCGTCACCGTCGACGCGCGCCCGCTGTTCGACCGCGGCGGCGGCATCCACTGCATCACCCAGCAGCAGCCGAGTGTGGGGGTGTTCGCATGATCGACGTGGTCGAGGCCTCGATCGCCGACCTGCGACGAGCGCTGGAGACGGGCGCTGCCACCTCCGTCGAACTGGTCGACGCCTACCTCGCGCGCATCGCCGCCTACGACGGCCCCGATACGAACACGGCTCTGAACGCGATCGTCGTCGCGAATCCCGAGGCGCGCACGGAGGCCGAGGCATCGGACGCGAGACGTGCCCGTGGCGAGACGCGGGGGCCGCTCGACGGCATCCCGTACACGGCGAAAGACAGTTATCTCGTGCGAGGGCTCACGGCGGCCGCCGGCAGCCCCGCCTTCGCCGACCTCGTCGCGCAGCGCGACGCGTTCACGATCGAGCGCCTGCGGTCGGGAGGCGCGATCTGCCTCGGGCTGACCAACATGCCGCCGATGGCGAACGGCGGCATGCAGCGCGGCGTCTACGGCCGCGCCGAGAGCCCCTACAACGCAGACTTCCTCACCGCGCCCTTCGCCTCCGGGTCGTCGAACGGCTCGGGCACGGCGACGGCTGCCAGCTTCGGCGCGTTCGGTCTGGGCGAGGAGACCTGGTCGAGCGGTCGCGGCCCGGCCACGAACAACGCCCTGTGCGCCTACACGCCCTCGCGAGGCGTCATCTCGACGCGGGGCAACTGGCCGCTCGTGCCGACGATGGATGTCGTCGTGCCGCACACCCGCACCATGGCCGATCTGCTCGAGGTGCTCGAGGTGATCGTCGAGGAAGACGCCGAGGTCCGCGGCGATTTCTGGCGCGCACAGCCCTGGGTGTCGCTGCCGCAGCCCTCCGAGGTCCGCCCCGCGTCGTACCGTGCGCTCTCCACCGACGCGGCGGCGGCTCTCGACGGCGCTCGCATCGGAATCCCGCGCATGTACATCAACGCGGACTCCGACGCGGGCACCGCCGACGATCCGGGCATCGGCGGCCCGACCGGCCGGCGCATCGCGACGCGTCCGTCCGTGATCGACCGATGGCAGGCGGCCCGACGGAGCCTCGAGGCGGCCGGCGCGACGGTCGTCGACGTGGACTTCCCGGTGGTGTCGAACTACGAGGGCGATCGACCCGGCGCCCCGACCATCGCCACCCGCGGGCTCGTCACGCCGGAGTACCTGCACCGCGAGATCGTCGACCTGTCGGCCTGGGCCTGGGAGGATTTCCTGCAGGCGAACGGCGACCCGCGGCTGCACACTCTCGCGGAGGTCGACGGGGCATCGATCTTCCCCCACCCTGAGGGTGCGCTGCCCGACCGCTACACCGGCTTCGACGACGACATCGCCGAGTACCCGGAATGGGTGCGCGAGAACCCCGGCGTCGGATTCGAGGACATGCCCGAGCTGCCGGACGGCCTCCGCGGACTCGAGGAGACCCGCCGGGTCGACCTCGAGCAGTGGATGGACGAGCTCGAGCTCGACGCGGTCGTCTTCCCCGCGGTGGCCGACGTCGGGCCGGCTGACATGGATGTGAACGAGTCATCCGCCGACCTCGGCTGGCGCAACGGCACCTGGATCGCGAACGGCAACCTGACCATCCGTCATCTCGGCATTCCGACCGTGACGGTGCCGATGGGTCTGATGGCCGACATCGGCATGCCGATCGGCCTGACGTTCGCCGGCCGCGCCTACGACGACTCGTCGCTGCTGCGACTCGCGGCCGGGTTCGAAACCGTCGGCGCACCCGGCGAGCGGCGTACTCCCCCGCTGCGTACGCCGAGGCTCTGACCTCGGCGGAGCCGGTCCCACCGCGCGACATTTCACTATTGTGACGCTCGTCACGATTGTTATATGTTCTTCCTGTCCGTCACGACAGGAAGCGACCCATGAGCACCGAGAACAACGAGCGCGAGCTCGAGGCCGGCATCGTCACCGATCTGTCCGGACGCATGACGTACGGGTCGTATCTGTCGCTCGACCAGCTGCTCACCGCCCAGAATCCCGTCAGCGTCCCGGAGCACCATGATGAGCTGCTGTTCATCATCCAGCACCAGACGACCGAGCTCTGGCTCAAGCAGCTGCTGCACGAGCTGTCGTCCGCACGCCAGCTGCTCGCGAGCGACGACCTCCGTGAGGCGCTGAAGAGGGTCGCGCGGGTCAAGCGCATCCAGGACGTCATGACCCAGCAGTGGGCGATCCTCGCGACGCTCACGCCCACCGAATACGCGCAGTTCCGCGGAGCGCTCGGCAATTCCTCCGGCTTCCAGTCGGTGCAGTACCGTGCCGTCGAGTTCGCGCTGGGCAACAAGAACGAGAAGATGCTGAGCGTCTTCAGCGACCACCCCGCGAACCTCGCGCTGCTCACCGCCGAATGGCACAAGCCGACGCTCTATGACGAGTTCCTGCGCTACGCCTCGCGACGCGGCCTCCCGATCCCGACCGAGATCCTCGACCGGGACGTGCGTCTCCCCTACCGCGAGACGCCCGCACTCGTGCCGGCCATCCGCGAGATCTACCAGAACCACCAGCAGCACTGGGATCTGTATGAAGCGTGCGAAGACCTCGTCGACCTCGAGGACAACTTCCAGTTCTGGCGCTTCCGTCACCTCAAGACCGTCGCGCGCACGATCGGCATGAAGGTCGGCACCGGCGGCTCGAGCGGAGTCGGATTCCTGCAGCGCGCCCTCGACCTGACGTTCTTCCCCGAGCTCTACACCGTGCGCACCGAGATCGGCGGCTGATGCACGCGGCGACCTTCTTCGACGGCGAAGGATGGCGCGACGGCATCATCGACCGCGACGGCGAGCGGATGCGGCTCCGCGCCGAGCCTCCCGCCCGCGATCTGCCCCGTCTGGCCGGCGTGGTCATCGGCGGCTTCACCGACCACCACGTGCACCTTCAGCTCGTCGACCACACGCTGCTCGCGAGCTCGACCCTGGGCCGCGTGGTCGACCTCGGGGCGGACCCGGCCGTCATCGAACCGCTGTCCCGGGCATCGTCGCCCCACGACTTTGGAGATCTGCGCCACACCATCCCGGATTATGCGGATGTCCGCCGAGCCGACGCGGGGATTCCGGAGTTCCGGCGAACCGACGCCTCGCACCGTGTCCAGGTCGACTTCGCCGGCGCATTCCTCACTCCCGTCGGCGGGTACCCGAGTGACCGCGACTGGGCCCCCACAGGATCCTTCCGCGAGATCACGGACGCAGAGACGGCGCGCGCGGCCGTCACCGCGATGGCGGATGCCGGAGCATCCTGCATCAAGGTGGCGAGCAACGCCACCGCAGGCCCCGTCTTCGACGACGACCTGTTCCGCACGATCGTCGACGCCGCCTCGGCCCGCGGGCTGTCCGTGGTCGCCCATGCCGAGGGACCGGGCCAGGCGCAGCGCGCCGCTCGCCTCGGGGCCGCCCGTCTCGCCCATGCACCGTTCACCGAACCGCTCGCCGACGACGAGATCGCCCGACAGGCGGCATCCGTCTCGTGGATCTCGACGCTCGCGATCCACGATGCAGACAGCGACGAGCGAGCCACCGCGGTCGACAACGTCCGCCGCTTCCACGCCGCCGGCGGAATGGTGCTCTACGGCACCGATATGGGCAACGGTCCGACGCCCGTGGGCCTGAACCCCGCCGAGCTCGCAGCGCTCCGCGAGGCAGGCATCGCGGGCGATGACCTCCTGCGCGCTCTCGCGCCGCTGGACCCGCTCGATTCCGCCGTTCTGCTCCTGAGACTCTCCGGCATCGACGCCGATCCGACACTCGCCCGCCCGCTGACCAGCGCCGATCTGAAGGCATGACATGACCGACTCACCCGAGACCACGACCGCCGCTCCGACCGCCGACAGCACCCTCCTCGACCTCGCGCAGGCTCTCGACGCGGCCGATCCGCTGCATTCGCATCTCTCCGCCTTCGCCGAAGCGCCCGGCGTCGGCGCCTACCTCGACGGCAACTCGCTCGGCCGGCCCCTGAAGGACACCCCCGAGAAGCTCGCCGCATTCGTGCGCGACGACTGGGGCACCCGCCTGATCCGCTCGTGGGACGAGCAGTGGATGGCCCTTCCGATGGAGCTCGGCGATCGCATCGGACGTGTCACCCTCGGCGCCGCCGCGGGTCAGACCGTAGTCGCCGACTCGACCAGCGTGCTGATCTACAAGCTGATGCGCGCGGCCGCCACCGCCGACCCCTCGCGCACCGAGCTCGTCATCGAGGCGGGCAACTTCCCGACCGACCGATTCATGGCCGAGGGCGTCGCCGCCGAGACCGGCATGACGGTGCGGTGGATCGAGCCCGATCCGGTGCTCGGGGTGCAGATGGCCGATGTGGTCGCTGCGATCTCTGCGAAGACGGCGCTCGTGTCGCTGAGCCACGTCGACTACCGCTCCGGCGCCCTCGCCGATATGCCGGCGATCACCACCGCGGTGCATGAGGTCGGCGCGCTGATGATGTGGGATCTGTGCCACTCGGCCGGCGTGATCCCCATGCAGCTCGACGACTGGGGCGTCGACATGGCCGTCGGGTGCACCTACAAGTACCTCAACGGCGGCCCCGGCTCCCCCGCGTTCGCCTACCTGCGGCGCGAGCATCAGGGCGTGCTGCGCCAGCCGATCCAGGGGTGGTGGAGCGCCGCCGACATCTTCGCGATGGGTCCGCAGTACGAGCCGGCCGGCGACATCCGTCAGCTGCTCAGCGGCACTCCCCCGATCACCTCGATGCTCGCGATGCAGGGCATGCTCGACCTCATCGAGCAGGCGTCGGTCGAGGCGATCCGTGAGAAGTCGCTCTCGCTCACCGATTTCGCGGTCCGCGCCCACGACGAGGTGCTCGCGCCTCTCGGCGTGCGCCTGCTCAGCACCCGCGACGCCGCACAGCGCGGAAGCCACGTGACCATCGGCCACCCCGACTTCCGCGCGGTGACGCAGCGGCTGTGGGCCGACGGCATCATCCCCGACTTCCGCTTCCCCGACGGCATCCGTCTGGGGCTCTCCCCTCTCAGCACGTCGTATGTCGAGACGCTCACCGGCGTCCTCGCCGTGCGCGACGCACTGGAGTCGCATGACCGCTGACCGCGCAGAGGCGACCACAGGCCCCGTGCTCGATGACATCGATGCGCGCCCCGGCAGCACCGCCTCCCTCTTGCGCACTCTGGTCGGGCTGTATCTGCGACCTCTCGGCGGCTGGATCTCGACGGCCGACCTGGTCGCCCTCGCCGGCGATCTCGGGATCCCCACGGCGCAGGCGCGCACCGGCGTCACCCGTCTCAAGCAGAAGGGACTGCTGCTCGCCGAGCGCAGGCACGCGGCCGGGTATCTGCTGAATCCGGATGCCGCGACGATGCTCGAGCGCGGCGATCGGCGCATCTTCGAGATGCGCGAGATGACGGATGCCGACAGCTGGTGCCTCATCTCGTTCTCGATGCCCGAGAGCGCGCGAGCCACCCGACACCAGCTTCGCCGTCGCCTGCAGTGGATCGGGGCGGGTGTCGTCTCGCCTGCGCTGTGGATCTGTCCGGGGCATCTGCAGGGCGAGGTGCAGGAGATCGTCGACGACCTCGAAGCGAGCGAGTGGGTGACCCTGTTCCAGGCCGGCACGCCGACGACGGCCCGCACACTGCCCGAGGCCGCCGCCGACTGGTGGGACCTCGAGTCGCTGCGCGCCGAGCACCTCGCGTTCCAGGCCTCGCTCGCGACGCTGCCCACCGCGCCGTTCGCCGCGTATGTGCAGCTGCTCGACCGCTGGCGAGTGCTGCCCTACGTCGATCCGGGGCTGCCGCCGTCGATGCTGCCGGCCGAGTGGCCCGGTCGGCGCAGCGTCACCGAGTTCCAGAGGCTGTCGACTGAGCTGTCGGATGCCGCGTGGCAGCGTGTGCGCGACGTCACGCGACACCCCGCGGCCGGAAGCTCCGCGACCGGCGCCGAGCTCACCGCGGCGGGGCGGTCGTAGCCCGCACCACCAGCCGCGTCGGCAGGATCACGTGCATCTCGTCGACCTCCTGCCCCGCCAGCAGCGTGAACACCATGTCAGCCGCGACCGCGCCGAGTCGCCGCATCGGCTGCTGGATGGTCGTGAGCGGCAGCGCCCTTCTGGTGGCCTCCGGCACGTCGTCGAATCCGATCACCGACAGATCGTCGGGCACCCGCAGACCGAGCTCGTGGGCGACATCGATGACCGCGATCGCGGAGAGGTCGTTGGCGGCGAAGATCGCCGTGGGACGCGAGTCGCCGCTCAGCATGATGCGGGCGGATTCCCTGGTCGCGTCGAGCTCGTAGCGACCAACACCGATGAGGGACGGATCGAGGGGGATCCCCGCGTCCGACAGTGCCCTGCGATACCCGGCGTCGCGCAGCCCGGCGGAGCGCAGGTCGGGGCGACCGGCGAGGAAGCCGATGCGGCGGTGGCCCAGTTCGATGAGGTGTCTGGTCGCGACGAGCGCGCCTCCGAAGCTGTCCGACTCGACCGTGGGCAGGTCGGCCCGGCCCGTGTGCGGATCGATCGCGACGACGGGGATCTCGGTGCCGGCGCTGACGACCGTGGGCGTGACCATGATCGCGGCGTCGATGAGCGTGCCGGAGAGCCTGCTCAGGGATCGGCGTTCCCATCCGTCGCCCGCGCCGAGATGGGAACCGCTGTACGCGAGCAGATCGAAGGAGGTGTCGTGCACGGCCGAGCCGACGCCCTTCAGGATCTCGGCGCTGAAGGGTTCGAAGTCCGCCAGCAGCACGCCGATCACACCGGTGCGCCGCGCGCGCATGCTGCTCGCCACGAGGCTCGACTCGTAGCCGAGCTCCTTCACCGCGTCGAGTACGCGCTGCACCGTGGCATCCGCGATCCCGTACCGACCGTTCACCGCCTTCGAGACGGTCGACACAGACACTCCCGCCGCTTTCGCGACGTCATGGATCGTCGTGCGTGCCCCCATGAGACGCCAGCGTAGTCTCCCGCCGATCGCGATGGAAACTGTTTTCGAAAACGTTTGACGATCGAGCGCGTCCGCCGGAGACTCATGCCACTGCGGTCTCACCAGAGTGTCCGCAGGCGCCCCGCAGTGACGCGGCGCGCAACTCGATGAGGAGAACGATCACATGAACAGCAGAAGGCTCCCCCTCGCCTCCGCAGTCACGGTCCTGGCCGTCGGAGCGCTCGCGCTCTCGGGCTGCACCGCGGACTCGTCCGGCTCCGGAGACGGCGGCGACACCAGCATGACCCTGTGGCACAACTCGACGACGGGCCCCGGAGTGGAGTTCTGGGAACAGACCGTCGCGGATTTCGAGAAGGACAACCCGGGCGTCACGATCGACATCCAGTCGATCCAGAACGAGGATCTCGACGGCAAGCTGCAGACCGCCCTCAACTCCGGCGACGCCCCCGACATCTTCCTGCAGCGCGGTGGCGGCAAGATGGCGGCGATGGTCAAAGCCGGCCAGCTCAAGGACCTCACCGACGCCATCGACGGCCCGGCCGCCGACGAGATCCCCGATGCGTCGTACTCGGCGAACAGCCTTGACGGCAAGATCTACGCCATGCCCGTCGCCGTGTTGCCCGGCGGCCTCTTCTACAGCCAGGACCTCTTCGACCAGGCCGGCATCACCGAGCACCCGACGACCCTCGAGGAGCTCGAGGTCGCCACCGAGGCGCTGAAGGCGGAGGGGATCGACCCGATCGCACTCGGCGCCAAGGACGCCTGGCCCGCCGCGCACTGGTACTACTGGCTGGCGCTGCGCGAATGCAGCTCGGACACCCTCGCCGCCGCGGCGGACGAGATGGACTTCAGCGACGACTGCTGGGTGCGTGCCGGTGAGGACCTGCAGGCGTTCGCCGAGACCGAGCCCTTCAACTCCGGATTCCTGACGACTCCCGCACAGCAGGGCGCGGGCAGCTCGGCCGGCCTCATCGCGAACCACCAGGCCGCCATGGAGCTCATGGGCGCCTGGAACCCCGGCGTGATCGGCTCGCTCACCCCTGATCAGAAGCCGCTGGCCGACCTCAGCTGGTTCCCGTTCCCCGAGGTCGAGGGCGGAGACGGCGAACCCGGCTCCATGATGGGTGGCGTCGACGGCTACTCGTGCTCGGTGGATGCACCGGACGCCTGCGTCGACTTCCTGAACTACATCGGCACCTCGGACGTGCAGACCGCGTACTACAAGGCGTTCAACGCCCCGCCCGTCAACACGGTCGCTCAGGAGGCCGTCACCGAGCCCTACCTGCAGACGATCCTCGAGGCGTACAACGCTGCCCCCTACGCGACGCAGTGGCTCGACACCGTCTACGGCCAGAACGTGGGCAACGCGCTGAACGTCGCCGTGGTCGACCTGCTCGCCGGCAACAGCAGCGCGGAAGACCTCGTCAAGGCTGTGCAGGATGCCGCAGCGAAAGCGTGACACGCGTGCCCGGCTGGAAGTGATCCTTCTGGCCGGGCCCGCCCTGCTCGTGTTCCTCGCCTTCGTCATCTTCCCGGTGCTGATGGCGGCGTACTACGGGTTCTTCAGCTGGCAGGGCTACGGCCCTCCCACCGACTTCGTCGGGCTGAAGAACTACCTCACGATCCTCCAGGACCCGCTGTTCCACGACGCGCTCGCGCACAACGGGTTCATCCTGGTGTTCTCCCTCGTGCTCCAGGGCCCGATCGCCGTCGTGCTGGCGCTGCTGCTCAACCGCAAGATGCGCGGCCAGTCGCTGATCCGCGTGCTGATCTTCGTCCCGTACGTGATCTCCGAGGTCGTCGTGGGCACGGGGTGGAGCCTGATGCTGCAGACCAACGGCGCGATCAACGCGATGCTGACGAACATGGGCCTCGGGTTCCTCGCCACCGACTGGCTGTCGGATCCCGGCATCGCGATCTGGACGCTGATGGCCATCATCACGTGGAAGTACATCGGCTTCGCGGTCATCCTGTTCCTCGCAGGCCTCCAGGGCATCCCGGAGGAGCTGCACGAGGCGGCGGCGATCGACGGCGCGTCCTACTGGCAGATCCAGTGGCGCATCACTCTGCCGCTCCTGGCGCCGACTCTGCGCATCTGGGCGTTCCTGTCGATCATCGGCTCACTGCAGCTGTTCGACCTCGTCTACATCATCTGGGGCCAGTACATCGCTTCCACCGCGGGCACGTCGACCATGGCGACCTACATGGTCTCCGAAGGCCGCAACGCCGGCAACTACGGCTACGGCAACGCGGTCGCGGTCGTCCTGTTCCTCATCTCGCTCGTGGTCGCTCTCATCTATCAGCGCGCGGTGCTGCGCAAGGACACCGACGGCGCCCTCACGGGTGCCTCGGGTCGCAAGCGCGGCTCCCGGTCGCGCGCGTCGCAGGATGCCGTCCCGCAGGATGCCGTCGCAGACGCAGACGCAGACGCCGACTCCGGTGCAGACGCCACCACACAGAAGGAGTACGTCCGATGACCGCCACCTCGGTGCTCGTCACCCAGCGACCCGCACGTCTCGGACGCCCGGGTCGAACCGCCACGCCGAAGCTCCCGTGGGCGCATCCGACCGTGTACTTCGTCGCGCTGATCGCCGTCGGACTGATGCTCGCGCCCATCGCATACATCATCACCGGCGGGTTCCGCACGAACGCGCAGATCACGACCGACCCGTCGGGGTTCCCGTCTCCCTGGGTGGTGTCGAACTACCTCGACGTCCTCACCGGCGATGTGTTCTGGCGGCTCGTGGGCAACTCGACGATCGTCGCCCTCGCGACCACCGTGGGCACCGTCGCTCTCGCGCTGATGGCGGCATACGTGCTCGCTCGGTACCGGTTCGCCGGTCGCGGCGTGCTCTACGCCTTCTTCGCCGCGGGCCTGATGTTCCCGCTGACCGTGGCGATCACGCCGCTGTACATCGTGGTGCGCAGTCTCGGGCTGATGAACTCGCTCGGCGGAGTGATCCTGCCGCAGATCGCCTTCGCCCTGCCGACGACCATCATCATCCTCGTGCCGTTCCTCCGGGCGATCCCCGATGAGATCGAGGAGGCCGCGTTCATCGACGGATGCAGCCGCATCGGGTTCTTCTGGCGGATGGTGCTGCCGCTCTCCCTGCCGGGAGTGATCACGACCGGCATCCTGGCGTTCATCGGCAGCTGGAACGGCTATCTGCTGCCGCTGTTCATCCTCAACGACGCCTCGGCGTTCACCTTGCCGCTCGGCGTGCAGTCGTTCGCCTCGCAGTACTCGGTCGACACCGCGAAAGTGCTGGCATTCACCTCCCTGTCGATGATCCCTGCGCTGATCTTCTTCAGCCTGTTCGAACGGCGGATCGTGGGAGGGCTGACCGGTGCTGTCAAGGGCTGACACGGTCGCCGTCGCGACCCCGCACGTCGACGAGAACGAGAAAGAGAACACGATGTCGCAGTACGCAGGCGCCGCGCCGCGCTCCCCCCGCGTCGAGGAGCTCCTCGCCCGGATGACCCTCGAGGAGAAGCAGGCGCAGCTCGTCGGCTTCTGGGTGGACCAGGGCGTCGAGGTCGTCGCGCCGATGTCGGGCGAGAAGAAGAGCTCGACTCGCTACGAGGACGCCTCGGAGCACGGGATCGGTCACCTCACCCGGGTGTACGGCACGCGTCCGGTCGACCCTGTGGAACGCGCCGAGTGGCTGTGGGCCGAGCAGCGCCGCCTGAAGCAGCAGACCAGACTCGGCATCCCCGCCATCGTGCATGAGGAGTGCCTGACCGGTCTCGCCGCCTGGAAGGCAGCGACCTTCCCGACGCCGCTCGCCTGGGGTGCCGCGTTCGACCCCGAGCTCGTCGAGGAGGTGGGCCGAGCGGTCGGATCATCGATGCGCGCACTCGGGATCCATCAGGGCCTCGCTCCCGTGCTCGACGTCATCCGCGACCCCCGCTGGGGCCGGGTCGACGAGTGCATCGCCGAGGACCCGCTGGTCGTCGGCCGGGTGGGCACGGCGTATGTCCGCGGCCTCCAGTCCGAGGGCGTGCACGCGACCCTGAAGCACTTCATCGGATATTCCGCCTCGAAGGCCGGACGCAATCACGCGCCCGTGAGCGCCGGCCTGCGAGAGATCGAGGACGTGCTGCTCCCGCCGTTCGAGATGGCGATCCACGAGGGCGGCGCCCGCAGCGTGATGAACTCCTACGTCGACATCGACGGCGTTCCCGTCACGGCGGACGGGCACTACCTGACCGGCATCCTGCGCGATCGCTGGGGGTTCGACGGAGTGGTCGTGTCGGACTACTTCGCGGTCGACTTCCTCTACAGCATGCACCGCGCAGCCGCGGACTCGGCGGACGCCGCCAGGCTCGCGCTCACAGCGGGAATCGATGTCGAGCTGCCCTCGCCCGACGCCTTCGTCACGCTCGCCGATCAGGTGCGGGACGGTCGGCTCCCGGTCGAGATCCTCGACAGGGCCGTGGGCCGGGTGCTCGCGCAGAAGGAGGAGCTCGGGCTGCTGGATGCCGACTTCGACACCCCTCCGACCGCGATCGACCTGGATCCGGCAGAGCACCGTGCGCTCGCGCGCCGTCTCGCCGAGGAGTCGATCGTGCTGCTGAGCAACGACGGATCCCTGCCGCTCGCGCCCTCGACCACCGCGAGGATCGCCGTGATCGGGCCGAACGCCGACAGCGCCGAAGCGCTGATGGGGTGTTACTCGTTCGTCAACCATGTGCTCGCGCATCACCCCGACACCCCCGCAGGCATCGATCTGCCGACGGTCGCCGGCTCGCTGCGCGACGAGTTCCCCGCCGCCGAGATCGTCTCGGCGATCGGATGCGATGTCGAGGGCTCCGATCGCTCCGGCATCCCCGCCGCGGTCGACGCCGCCTCCGCTGCCGACGTCGCCGTCGTCGTTGTGGGCGATCGCGCCGGCCTCTTCGGACGAGGCACCGTGGGCGAGGGCAACGACGTCGAGGACCTCGAGCTCCCCGGCGTCCAGCGCGAGCTGGTCGAGGCCGTCGTCGCGACCGGCACTCCTGTGATCCTCATCGCGATGACCGGACGTCCGTACGTCCTCGACTGGGCGCTGCCGACCCGTGCGGGCGCCGCCGGGACCATGACCGGCCTCGGAGCAGTCGACGGCTCGGCCGTGGCGAACGAGGCAGCCGCGGACATCCCCGCGGCTGTGCTGCAGACGTTCTTCCCCGGCGAGGAGGGCGGCCCCGCGATCGCGCGGCTGCTGAGCGGTCGCGTCGCTCCATCGGGTCGGCTGCCGGTATCGCTGCCGCGTTCGGCGGGAGCGCAGCCGTACTCCTATCTGCACCCCGTGCTGGGCGGGCTCACGGATGTCACGAGCGCCGACTCCACGCCCGTGCGGCCCTTCGGCTTCGGTCTCAGCTACACGACCTTCGCCCACGATCAGCTCACCGCACCCGCATCGGTCACCTCGGGGGAGAACTTCCGGGCGACGGTGCGCGTGCGCAACACCGGCGAGTTCGCCGCGACGGACGTCGTGCAGCTCTACGCGCACGACGAGGTCGCGAGCGTGACCCGTCCGGTCGCCCAGCTGCTGGACTTCCGGCGGGTCGCGCTCGCGCCCGGCGCCGAGCAGATCGTCGAGTTCGACGTCCCCATCGACCGGCTGGCCTTCACCGGGCTCGACGGCGTCAAGCGGGTCGAAGCAGGAGCCGTACGCCTGTGGGTCGGCGGCGCCTGTGACGAGGAGGAGACGGTCGCCCGGCTCGAGATCGTGTGAGGCGTCAGCCCTTCACACCCGCGATGAACGCGCTCACGTGCTCTTGGAGCTTCAGGATGCGCATCTCGCGGGCGAGCTCGCGGTCGTAGCCCTCGTACGCGAGCGGCGGCAGCACGCGCACGTTCTGCGAGCATCCGAACTCCGCGCAGACGAGAGTGCCGATGCTGTCGCCCTTGCGGCCGGCCGGACCCGCCTTGCGGGCGACGTACAGCTGCACGTCGTTGCGCAGGGTGACGTCCTCGCACCAGGAGCACTGGGCTCTGGCTGTGACGCGCTGCTCGGCGCGCTGCAGGATCACGCCGGTGAGGACGTCATCGACCCAGGCGACGACATACGAACGTCGAGGGAGCTTGGGGTCGACCCAGCCGAGGTAGTCGAGCTTCTCGACGTCGAGGTCGGCGAAGCCGGCGGGCAGGGTGAGATCGGAGACCTCCTTGCGGGAGGCGTTGATGAAGGAGGCGCGCAGGGTGCGCTCGTCGATGGGACGCATGGGTCGGTGCTTTCGTGTGGGCCGCAGAGGGCGGCGGAAGAGGAATGGAGGACGGCATCCGCACGGATGCCGGGTACGACGTGGTTCCGGGGACGGGATGTTCCGCCTCCGGCCGATCGTCAGCCTCTGTCCGTGGCGCTGAACGCGCCCACGGCTCCATTCCGCGCTCGATCCGGAATCCGGAGAGCGCTCTTCGACAACAGCACCCCGAGAGTCTACGCCCGTTTGTTTCGGAGCATGTCGGCTCGGGTTTCCTCGCTGCCACGGCCGACCTACTCTTGCCGGAACGTCCGCTCATGAAGGAGACCACCGTGTCCACGCCGCTGAACCGCCTTTCGCCCCTCTCGGTGCGTGAGCGTTCTGCGTGCATGTGCCGCCACGGCTTCGCATGCTCCTCGTTCGAGGCGGGTCACGCGCTGCACCTCATCCAGGCGCGCATCGCATCGGCGACCCCGACCGAATGGACCGACGCGATCGTCGAGCACGCCGACGCGGCGACCGGCGAACTGCGCGTGCGCACCCTCGACGGGGCGACTCACGCACTGTGGAACAGCGGCGGCGCAGCGCTCGAGGCTCCTGCGGGCACGCCGATCGCGCTGCACGTGCGCTACGGCGTGCTGGCCGTCGGTCGCACGCAGTTCAACGTCGCGCTCTCCTGAGGGCGCCGTGCACCTCGCTGCCGCTCAGGCGGCCGCCATCATCATGTCCTTGACGGCCATGCACGCGTCCATGCAGTCCTTGCAGGTCTGAGCGCACATCTTGCACACCTCGCTGTGGTCGGCGTGCGCCATGCACTCGTCCATGCACGTCTGACACATCGCGATGCAGGCGTCGAGCATCGCCATCATCGACGCAGGGGTCATGCCCTGCATCCGCATCATCGACCGCATCATGGTGTTGCACATGTCCGCGCAGTTCATGCATGCCGGCGAGCAGTCCATCATCTGCGTCGAGCACACCGTGCACGCCTGCTCACAGGCCGAGCACGCGTCCATGCAGGCCTGCATGACCGACATGTCCATGGTCGCCATGTCGGGCATCGACATCATGTTCGAGCGCATGGCGCCCATCATCATCGAGTCCATGTTCTACCGCTTCCTTCGTCGACCGCAGCCGAGGTGAGAGCGGGCAGGACCACCCGCCTGGGGCCAGGCTAGTCGTCGCCGACGTCCGCGTCGACGGGGAGGTGGCGCTGTCACGCCCGACCGCGGTTGTCAATCCCGTGTGCAGGATTCTCGGTCCGTGCGACGGTGGACATCCATTGATCGACTGATGAAAGGAATCGCGCCATGAGTGGAGCAGACGACATCAAGAACGCAGCCGAGAAGGCCGGCGGAAAGATCAAGGAGGGCGTCGGAAAGGCGACCGACAACGAGAGCCTCGAAGCCGAGGGTCGCGCCGACCAGACGAAGGCTTCGGTCAAGCAGGCCGGAGAGAACGTCAAGGACGCCGCACACAACGTCGGCGACGGCCTGCGGGACGCTTCCCGGGACTGATCCCTGAAAACGGAGTGAGGCCCGCCGAAGCGGGCCTCACTGCGTGGATCAGCGGGTGCGGCTGCCGGAGATCGCTCGGATCAACCAGGCGATGACCGCGATGGCCAGCAGCACCAGGCCGACCCACAGGAGGAACTGCAGGGACTGCACGAGCCCGCCGGTGATCGCCAGGATGATGGCGACCACGATGATGATGATCAGCAGGATGTTCATCGGTCTTTCCCTTCTTGGGGGCGCGGGGGAGTGCGCCCATCGGTCACTCAACCTAGACCCCCGGGGCCTGTCACCGGAGGGCCTTGACGCGGGGCTTCCCGCCGTGCGAGAGGAGCAGACGACATGCCAGGACGCAGGAACACCTCACTGAAGGATCCGGAGCTGTACGAAGAGCTCCGCGATGACGGCGCCTCGAAGGAGAAGGCCGCCAGGATCTCGAACGCCGCGGCCAGAGACGGCCGCAGCACGGTCGGGCGCCGAGGCGGCGAGCACGGCGACTACGAGGACTGGACCGTCGACGAACTGCGCAAACGCGCCAAGGAGATCGGCCTCACCGGTTACAGCGGCAAGCGCAAGGCCGAGCTCATCTCGGCGCTGCGCGATCATTAGGTCCGCGTCTGTGGCCCGGTTCGGTGTCGAGGAGGAGTTCGTCCTCCTCGACGAGCAGACACTCGTGCCGTCGGCCATGAGTCCCGAGACGCGCGAGCGCATCCTCGACGCGGCGGGCTCCGGTCTCACTCCTGAGTATCTGACCTGCCAGCTCGAGTCGGCGACCGAGCCGTGCCTCACGCGAGGGGATGCCGAGGGGCAGCTGCGTCGCACGAGAGGAATTCTCGGCGAGGTCGCTGCGAAGCAGGGATCGATCGTGGCCGCCTCCGGTACCCCCTTCATCTCGCCCAACCGCCTCGTGGTCTCGTCGTCGCCCCATTACGACGCGGTGTCCGCCCAGCTCGTCGAGATCACGCGTGAGCACGAGGTCAACGGCCTGCACATCCACGTCGAGGTGCCGGACGAGGAGGAGCGCGTCCGCGTGGTCAACCGCGTGCGGGCCTGGTTGCCTCCGTTGCTCGCCATCACCGGCAATGCGCCGTTCGCGCACGGGCGGGATTCGGGCTACGCGAGTTGGCGCAGCATCCTGATCCGTCGACTTCCTGCCTCGTGGAGTCCTCCTCTCTTCCACGATCTGAGCGACTACCGCTCGCACGTCGATCAGCTGGTCTCGATGGGGGCCATCGCCGAAGCCAGCTCGCTGTCATGGACCGTCCGACTGTCCGAGAGGTTCCCCACCGTCGAGGTGCGCGTCTTCGATGCGCAGCTGACGGTCGACGACACGCTGCTCGCCGTGGCCCTGACTCGCGCGCTGCTGGTGAGCGACGCCCTCGACGACTGTCACGGTCTGAGCCTCGACGCGATCGACGCCTCGCTGTGGACCGCGGCCAGATACGGCACGGATGCTCGCCTCGTCGACCCGGTGGACGGATCGATCGAACCGGCCTGGACGATCGCCGACCGGCTGCTCGAACGGCTGCGCCCGGCGCTCGCCCAGCTCGGCGACGACGATTTCGTGGTCGACGGCCTCGCCCGCCTCCGATCCGAGGGCACCGGCGCCCAGCGCCAGCACCGCGCCTACGCGGATGACGGCGCCGCCGGACTCCGCGAGCTGTATCGGACGAGCACCGCGACCCGCTGACCGCCCCGGAGGTCTCCCGGCGGCAGTAGTGTCGCCGTGTGGCATCCTCTCGCTTCGCGCCGCTGCAGCGGCTCGTGATATCCGTCGCCGTCCTCGCGTCCTTCGTGACCTTCCTCGACGGCACCGTGGTGACCGTCGCCCTGCCCGCGATCAGCCGAGAGCTCGGCGGCGGCATCACCACTCAGCAGTGGGTGGTCGACGCGTACCTCATCACCCTCAGCGCGCTGATCCTGCTCGCGGGGTCGCTGTCGGACGCCTACGGCCGGGTGCTCGTCATGCGCATCGGCCTGATCGCCTTCGGCGTGGCATCCGTCGCGGTGGCCGCCGCACCCGACCCCCTCATCCTGATCATCGCGCGCGCGGCGCAGGGCGCCGCGGGTGCGCTGCTCGTGCCCAGCTCGCTCGCGCTGATCACGGCGACGATGCGCGCCGACGTGCAGTCGCGGGCGATCGGCGTCTGGACCGCGTTCACGACGGCGGCACAGCTGGTCGGCCCCCTGCTGGGCGGGCTCTTCGTCGACTTCCTCTCGTGGAGATTCGTCTTCCTCATCAACGTGGTGCCGATCGCCGTCACGCTCGTGCTGCTCTCACGCCTGAAGCTGAAGGAGCACCCCAGCGGTGTGCGGGTCGACTGGCTCAGCGGGGCGCTGTGCGCGATCGGTCTGGGCGCTGTGGTCTTCGCGCTGATCGAGCAGCCGAACCTCGGGTGGCAGTCCCCCGCGATCTGGATGCCCGGCATCGCCGGAGCGGCGCTGTTCGCCTGGTTCCTCGTGCGCCAGCAGCGCTCGGCCTCCCCGCTGATGCCGCTGTCGCTGTTCCGGGTGCGCGACTTCGCCTGGGGCAACCTCGCCACCCTCTTCGTCTACGCCGCGCTGTCGCTCAACGGCTTCGTCGTCGGCGTCTACCTGCAGCAGGGCGCAGGTCTCAGTGCCACGGCGGCCGGCCTCGCGAGCCTGCCGATGACGATCCTGATGATCGTCGTCAGCTCGCGCGCCGGATCCTGGGCCGGTCGTTTCGGGCCCCGCATCTTCATGACCGTCGGTCCGCTCATCATGGCGGTCGGCGCGCTGATGCTGCTGCTCGTCCGCGAGGACTTCGACTACTGGTGGCAGGTCTTGCCGGCGATGATCGTGCTCGGCCTCGGGCTCTCGCTCACCGTGGCTCCGCTCACCTCGGCGATCCTCGGCGCCATCGACGAATCCCGCTCGGGCATCGCCTCCGCGGTCAACAACGCGGTCTCCCGCGTCGCCGGACTGCTCGTCGTCGCGATGCTGTCGACCATCATCGGCGGCACGCTCGATCTCGCGGGCTTCCACAACGCGGCCTGGGTCACCGCCGCGCTGCTCGTGCTCGGCGGTGTGGTGTCGTGGATCGGCATCCGCCGCAATCCGGCCGAGGAGGCCGAGGCTCCGGCCGTCGACGGGGCACCATCGCCGATCGGTTGACGATGTCGGTGGTCGGGCGCACACTGGGGGCATCGTCCTACCGAGCACCCGGAGGTCCACCGTGAGCACGCCCCAGACGCCCCTTCCGCCCGTCGTCGACGTTGACACGTGGCGTCGCGAGCTCGACGCACTGCGCGTGCGTGAGAAGGCGGCGACGCGAGAACTCGATGCGATCGCGGCACAACGACGACGACTGCCGATGGTCGAGCTGCCCGACTACACGCTCGTCGGCGAAGACGGGCCGGTGCGGCTGCCCGAGATCTTCGGCGAGCACCGCCAGCTCATCGTCTACAACCACATGTGGACCGACGGCAATGAGTGGCAATGCCCCGGCTGCACCGGCTTCACGTCGCAGTTCACCCGCCTCGACTTCCTCGAGCGCTACTACGACGCCCGCTTCGTGATCGTGACGAACGGACCGATCGATGAGGCACTGGCCTACCGCGACAGGGTGGGCAACCGCATGACCTGGTATTCGAGCGCCGACAGCACCTTCGGTGCCGACATGGACGCCGGGCCGAACGAGGGCTTCGGCGTGAACGTGCTGCTCCGCGACGGCGACACGGTCTATCGCACGTGGCACACGAACGGCCGTGGCACCGAGCGCATGAGCCAGCTGCAGGGTCTCGTCGATCTGCTGCCCTTCGGCCGACAGGAGGAGTGGGAGGACTCCCCCGCCGGCTGGCCCCAGCATGAGACGTATTCTCAAGGGATGGGTTCGAAAGAGATCGCCGCACTGTACGGGGCCGGCAGCTGAGGCGCGCCACGGTCGAGGTCGCCGCCATCGCCGTGCTGGTCCTCACGCTCACAGGGTGCGTCACGACCATCTCCGACCCTCCGGCGCAGTTCGCCCTTCCCCCCGCGGGAGCGACCCCCGACTATCAGCTCGGCGGCGGCTACGACCCCGCCGACGGAGTCGGCATCGTCGGCCGGGACCGCTCGGATGTGCCCGCCGACGGGCTGTACTCGGTCTGCTATGTGAACGGATTCCAGACCCAGCCGGGCGAGCTCGACACCTGGCCCGACGACCTCGTGCTGCAAAGCGACGGCGAGCCGGTGTTCGACCCCGATTGGCCCGATGAGGCTCTGCTCGACACGTCGACGGACGAGCGCCGCGAGCGCATCGCCGAGATCGCCGGACCGTGGATCGAGGGGTGCGCCGAGTCGGGATTCGACGCGGTCGAGTTCGACAACCTCGACTCGTACACCCGCTCGGACGACGCGCTCACTCTCGACGACAACCTCGCCCTCGCGGCGCTGCTGGTCGACGTCGCCCACGACTCCGGACTCGCGGCCGGGCAGAAGAACGCCGCCGAAGACGCACCGGTGCTGCGCAAGCACGCAGGATTCGACTTCGCCGTCGTCGAGGAGTGCAGCGTCTTCGACGAGTGCGGGGCGTTCACCGACGTCTACGGAGACGCCGTGATCGACATCGAGTACTCCGACGAGCTGCCGCGGTCGTTCGACGAGATGTGCGCCGACGACGACGCCCCCTCGTCGATGGTGCTGCGAGACCGCGACCTCGTCACGCCGTCAGACGACGGGTACGTGTTCGAGACCTGCGATCGCTGACCGTCGCCTCAGCAATGCACATCGATATGCTGGCCCCGTGAGCATGACGGGGGATCACGGTGGCGCCACGCCTGCGGCCTCGCGCCCGGCGCCCGCGCAGGTCGTGCGGCACGCTGCCTCCCGGTGGACGCGCGGGATCGCCGAGCTGCCCCGATGGATCTGGTTCGCCGCAGTCGCGGTCGCCGCCGTGGCCATCGTCGTCGCGGCGATGGGCGGGTTCGCCCGTGCAGAGGCTTCGCCGACGCTGCTCGGCGCGGATGAGGAAGTGCGCACCTCGCAGTACGCGATCACCGTGCTCGACGCCGAGTTCGCCACCGAGGTCGAGTCGGAGTATCTCGAGGCGGAGCCCGGCGAGAAGCTGCTCGTGATGAGCACGCGCATGGAGAATCTCTCGGATGCTCCGATCGGAGTCGGCACCACCGTCGACCGCATAAGCACCGGGTTCGTCAACACCGGCCGTCCGCTTCTCGACCTCGCAGGCGTCCCCGCGAGTGACTCGGTGGCGGTCTGGCGAGCGGACGGGTCATCCGGCCAGGTCATCCTGCAGCCGGGCGTCCCCAGCCAGGTGACCTTCGCCTGGACCATACCCGAGGACGCGTTCCTCGACGGTTCCGTCGCACTCGACGTGCACGAGGTGCAGATCCAGCGTGGAGCGGTGATCCTCTCATCACGAGCGGTCACGTGGCGCCCTGCCGCCCTCAGCGCACGCATCTCGGTCACCGCCCAGGAGACACGATGAGACGAAGGACCCCCTGGCTGGTCGGCGCTGCGCTGGTGGTCGCGGCCGGCGTGCTGACCGCCGTCACCCCGACCGATGACGACGTCATCGGTCCGACCGTCGTGCGTGGCGCCTTCGGCGACCCCGTCGAATCCCGCACTCTGATCGCGGCAGCGACGGACGCGACGTTCGCGGACCAGGTGGCGGTTTCCGGTGGCGACTGGAGCGCGGAGGGGAACTGGCTCGTCGTGACGGTGATCGCCTCGGCGCCCCGCACGGAGGTGGATGCCGCCATCCAGCTCGCGACGCTGACGATCGACGATCGCGTGTTCCAGGCCAGCGAGCGACCCGACGCGACGCTGACGTCGACCCCGCTGCGACTCGGCATCGACACGGTCGGGACGCTGGCCTTCGAGCTGCCAGCGGATCTGACATCGGGGCAGGCGGACCTGCGTCTCATCTCCTCGTACTTCACCGCCGAGCTCGACGACGTGATCGCGATCGCGGTCGAACTGGACGACCTTCCTCGCACGCCGAGTCTCGAGCTCGATGACCCCGAACTGCGGATCCCATGAGCTGGTGGCGGACGCAGCGGACCGGGCTGATCGCGTTGGCGATCGCGGCCGTCGCGATGGTCAGCGCCACGGCATGGCTCGACATCGCGCCGAGCATCCGGCCGACGGATCGGGTGATCGACGCCGACACGACGGTCGACATCGCCGGACAGACCCTCACGCTCGGGCCCACGGAATGGGCGGAGTTCGAGGCGCCTGCGGGGACCCGCACCCTCAGCGTCCGACTGTCGTCGAGCGGCGGATCCGCGGCATCGCTCTGCGGACAGACGACGCTCACAGAGATCGACGCCGATCGCACCTGGCTCAGCTCTCGCGCAGACCTCGATGTGCCCTACGACGAGGGCGAGAGCTCATGCATCGCCGAGCCGGCGTCGTACCGCATCCTGCTGACCTTCCTGCTTCCCGACGACGCCGATGGCCCGTTCCTGCTCGACATCGAGGGCAGTGACGACGACCTCGCCCGCTTCCGCATCGAGCCCTGACGGGCGGGTGTCGAGGCCAGACCGGGGCCGGCCGATGACGGCGTCATAGGCCGTGGCGACGATCGCCACCCTGAGCGGTTCGGCGACGGCACCGATGGCGACGGTGACGAGCGGGAAGAACCCCGCCCAGAACGACGATTCGTGGCCCCCGATCAGCAGCAGGACTCCCCGGGTGCCCGCCTGCTCGGCGAAGCCCCACGCGGCGTAGGCCAGTGCGTAGACGCCGAAGAGCAACGGCCCGCCACGCCAGATCACCGCGACGGCAGCCCAGAGGCCTTCGAGTCGCATCACCAGCGTGCGCGCGATGCTCAGGGCCGCCCCTCGCGCCGCTCCCCCGCCGACGCGTGCGAACGGCGGAGACGAGTCGAAGGTCGTGCCGAAGATCACACCGGCGACCGTGAGCCAGGCCGCGGGGACGAGGAGTGCGGCGACGAGGATTCCGGCCAGCCAGGTCGCCCCTTCCCATACGGCGGCGATAGGTTCGATGTTCACCGAGAACCAGTCGCCGAGGCTCTGCAGCCACCCTGCCGCCTCTCGTTCACCGAACCAGTCCAGGACGCTGACCCACCACCGTGCGACGAGTGTGAAGAGCATGAAGGTCCACAGCACCTCGGCATAGGTGGCCAGGATGATCGTCCACCGTGGCAGCCGGTCGGCGAAGCGCGTGAAGAGCAGTCGTGCGATCAACGCGATCACGAGCACCGTCACCGGCAGCACGCCGACCGCGATGACACCACCGCGATCGCCCATCTGGACGAGGTCGTACCCGGAATCGGCCAGCGCGATCGCGCTCGCGATCTGGAAGAACTCGATCTGGTCGGCATCGAGCAGACCCCACGCGGTGTAGAAGGCGAAGAACGGCAGGATCGCGGCGAGAGTCGCGGAGGCGAACTCGCGGAGGCCGCCGGCATCCTCCCTCCGGCTGTGCGGCAAGGAGGGGCGCACAGTGAGATACATCGCGACGTACGCGACGAGTCGGGCGGCGACCGCCAGCGGCAGCAGCAGCAGGCCCCCGAGCGTGGTGTGACCGCCGACGAAGCCGGCGAGCTCGATCAGTACGCGATGCAGCGCCTCGCCCCCGAGATACCAGGCCATGAGCGCAGGCCAGTGTCGGGCGAGGATGCGCCCGAACGTGCGGAGGGCCTGTGACATGTGCCCTACCGTACCGGTGGATCACCGTCGTCGAGCGGCATGAGGACGCCGACCCCGGCTCACGCCAGCGGCATACTTCGCGCCACATCGGGCGTCAACCCGGTTCTCACCGCCGCCCTGCGGGGGGCACCATGGCGTCGTGAACGCATCGACGTGGACTCCCCGCCGCGCGGTCTCGGCCGCAGTGGCGCTGCTGCTCGCCGCCGCACTCTCGGGCTGCGGCCTGACCATCCCGGCCGACCCGGACGGCACTCTCGCGTCGGCGACCGGCGCTGACCTGAGGGTCGGCGTCTCGGCCGATCCCGGGCTGGTCGACACTGATCGGGACACCCCCACAGGAAGCATCGCCGACCTCGTGACAGGCTTCGCCGACAGCATCGACGCCGACATCGACTGGACCTACGGGTCGGAGGAGACGCTGGTCCGGATGCTCGAGCGCGGCGACCTCGACCTCGTGGCGGGCGGCTTCACCTCTGACACCCCCTGGATCGACAAGGCCGGGGTCACCCGCGGCTATCCCGAGATCGACGGAGCCGACGGTCGCGAGATCGTGATGCTCGTGCCACTCGGCGAGAACGCGTTCCTCAGCACTCTCGAACGTCACCTCGACGAGGCGGTGGGGTCGCGATGACCGTGCAGCGGATCGGCCGCACCGAGCTGCCAGACGAGCAGCGCACAGCGCTCCGCCGAGCGATCGGGTGGGAATGGTTCACCATCGCCTACACGTCGGTGACGATCGCGGTGATCGCCCTGGTCGTCGGCAACTCGCAGGCGATGCGCACCGCGTGGATCGAGGACATGCTGTCGCTGATCCCGCAGATCGCCTTCCTCGTCGCGCTGATCTTCATCCGCAAGCGCCCCTCGGTCAAGCATCCCTACGGCCTGCACCGCGTGATGGGAATCGGACACCTCGTGGCGGGCGTCGCCCTGCTGGCGGTCGGACTCAATCTGGCGGTCGAAGCGGTGACCGGGCTCATCGCCCGCGAGCACCCGACCATCGGCACGGTGCAGCTGTTCGGGCAGACGATCTGGCTCGGCTGGCTGATGGTCGCCGTGATGGCCGTGGTCATCGTCGGCCCGGTGTTCTTCTACGGACCGGCGAAGGCGAAGCTCGCGCCTGTGCTTCACAACAAGCTGCTCTTCGCCGACGCCGACATGGCCAAGGCCGACTGGCAGACCACGGTCGCCTCGATCGTCGGCGTGCTCGGTGTGGGTGCCGGCGTGTGGTGGCTCGACGGCGCTGCGGCTCTCGTGATCTCGCTCGGGATCGTGTGGGACGGCTGGCGCAACACCAAGACCGCCGTGATCGATCTCATGGACCAGCGCGCCAGGACGTACGACAGCAAGCACCCGCATCCGCTCGCCGGTGACGTGATCTCGACCATGCGCTCCCGCCCCTGGGTCACGGAGGCGGGAGTGCGGATGCGGGATCAGGGGCAGGTCTTCCACATCGAGGCGTTCGTCGTGCCGCATCGCGGAAAGGTGTCGATGGGCGACGTCACCGACCTCGCGACGCGCATCACCGACCTCGACTGGAAGGTGCAGGATGTGGTCGTCGTCCCGGTGGAGGAGCTCCCCCAGGGCGTCGACACCTCGGGCCGTGACTGACCTCGCTCGGAGCGAGACCCCGGACGGCAGGACGCCCACCGCACCAGTTAGGGGGAGTCCGTGCGGCGGGCGCCGTAGCCGGTCGCTCGGGGCGACCGGCCGCTCTCGGCAGGCGTCAGAGGTCGTCCTCGTCGTCGCCGTCCTCCGAGCCCGCGGCGTCCGGATCGTTCGGGACCGGGTCCTCGGACTGCTGACGCGGCGCGAGCTCGTCGGGGATCATCGGCGTCTCGTCCGCCTCGGATCGCCCGTCGTCGGGGGTGGATTCGATGTCTGACATGGTGCTCCCTTCGTCGGTGTGCGCAGTCCGGTCAGCATGCCGGGACGGAGCAGCCGATGCGCGCCCCTTGACAGAACGCGTTCACCCACTCAGTGGAAGGGGCACCCACGGGACGCGGATGCCGATGACGACGCCGATACGGATGCCGCCGAGCGCACCGCACCGCCGGACCGCGGCTTGGTGGGCAGCCGACGCCGGTCGACGTCGAGCCCTTCGTCGAGGATCCGCAGGTCGGGGTCGCTGAGCACCGTGATCGCCGCGGCCAGCCCTACGATCGCGAGCTTCTCGCCCGGGCAGCGGTGCCCCGTCGGGACGTCGGCGCCACCATGAGGAACGAATGCGGCGAGCGCTTCGTAGTCCTCGATGTCACGGAAGCGCTCGGGGTCGAAGCGCTGGGGACGCGCCCAGAAGCGGTCGTCCGTGTTGGTGCCCTGCAGGTCGAGGACGACGCGTCCTCCGGCATCCACCGTCTGACCGTCGATCTCGATGTCCGCGGTGGCCCAGCCGGGAAGCATCGGCACGAAGGGAGAGGTGCGACGGATCTCCTGCGCGAACATGATCGACAGCGGTCCGCCGACGAGCGACCCGCGCTCGACGGCCTCGGCGGCGATGCGCTCGCGCCAGTCGGGACGCTCGTGCAGCTCCTTCGCGGCGAAGGCCACGAACCGGGCGACTGCGATCATCGGACGGATGCTGTTCTGCAGCTCGACACCGGCGACGCGCGCCGGGAGCAGCTCGCCGTCCTCGTCGCGGTGATGCGCCCACACCTCGAGCGCAGTGCCCGATTCGGCGCGCAGCGAGCCGTGTCGCACCGCCTCGATGAGCCGAGCGGAATGACGGTCCGACCACCACCGGTTCGCCAGGGCGGCGATGTACACCGGCGAGTACGGCGAGCCGAAGCCGTCGACGATCTGGGCGAGCCGCGCCGCCCATCGGGTCTGGGCCGCCGGCGTGCCCGGCACACCCGCCCAGCCCATGATCGCCCGGCCCAGCGCGCCGACGGCCGCGTCGTAGGCGCTGCGGGTGCCGCCGTCCAGCCACGCCCGGCGCTCGCTCTGCCATTCGCGCTCGAGCCAGGGCGTGAGTCGTGCGACCTGCTCGTCCTCGTAGAGGGCGCCGACGAAGGCGGCTTTGCGGTGCCGGTGGGCTGTGCCGTCGAGGCTGTGCACGGAGCCGTGCCCGAACAGGCTCTCCTGCACGATCGCGGGCATGGCTCCGGAGCGCGCGATGCGGGTCTCGTCGTAGAAGAGCTCGACCCCCTCCACTCCCCTGACGAAGACCGCGTCACTGCCGAGCAGCCGCATCGGCGCCGATCTCGCACCCGGCGGCACCCGTCGCCAGATCCGTGCCCCGAACCCGTAGCCGCGGGTCAGCAGGGTGGGAGCGTCGTCCTGTGCCAGTGCGCCGAGCTTTCGCGCCGCACGCGCGGGGATGTCGATGAGTGCCATGCTGCGACGTTCGCAGAGACGTGGTCGCCGAACCAGGGGGAGGCGCGAGGGGGGCCTCTGTGCTAGTGCCTCACTCGTGCCGCGCGACCCGCACTCCCCCACGCGCGGTCGTCAACCCCCTGTCTGCGAATCGGAAGCCACGCGATCATCGTCACGACGCGAGAGGAGTTCCGACATGGCGAAGAACGTGCGCACGATGGACTGTCAGCCCGACGATGTCTTCCGGGTGCTGGGCAACGGATGGCTGTACCCGGCGTGGGTGGTGGGTGCCTCGCGCATGCGCGACGTCGATGAGTCGTGGCCGCAGCCGGGCGCTGAGCTGCATCACTCGGTCGGCGTCTGGCCCGCTCTGCTCGACGACACGACCGTGGTGGAGGAATGGTCGCCGCCGAACCGAATGGTCATGCGCGCGAAGGGTTGGCCGATCGGCGAGGCCCGCGTCACTCTGCGGGTGCGGTCGTATGACGGCGGCACGATGGTGCGCATCGACGAGGAACCCGTGAACGGCCCCGCCACGCTGCTGCCCGGTCTGCTGACCGCTCCCCTGCTGCGCTGGCGCAATTCCGAGACCCTGCACCGCCTCGCCTACCTCGCGGAGGGGCGCGCGTCCTGACCCGCTCCTGCCCATATATTGGGTCTTGAGCCGCGACCTCCGCGGATGCGGAGGGATGCACGATGACTGATGTGACGCAGTCCGCCTGGCGACGCTTCTGGGAACAGGGCGGCTGGTGGCGGGCCGTCATCCTCGTGGTCGTCTACTTCGTGCTCTACAACGGGCTGTCGCTGCTGTTGACCCCGTTCGCGGCTCAGATCGAGGATCCGCAGAGCGCGGCGGGGATCCTCGTGTTCTACGCGATCCCGGTTTTCGTCGGCTGCCTGCTGCTCATCGGCTTCGCGGCATCCGTCGGCTGGCTGGGTGAGATCTTCCGTCCGCAGCCGATCCGCGGACGCGGATGGATGTGGATCGCGGTCGCCGTCGTGCTCCTCTTCAACGTGCTCCACCTGTTCGCCATCGACTACGGAGCGGCCGGATTCGAGGTCGTCGCGACCTGGCTCCTCGCCGGACTGTTCATCGGCTTCGCCGAGGAGGTGCTGACGCGCGGCCTCGTGGTGAACCTGCTGCGCAAGGCGGGTCAGCGCGAGCTCGTCGTCGCGGTGATCTCCTCGGCCCTGTTCGCCCTGCTCCACGCGGGCAATCTGCTCACCGGCCAGTCCCTGTTCGCGACCCTCATCCAGCTGGCCTACACCTTCGCGTTCGGCATCTGCATGTACCTCGCGATGCGCGTGACCGGGACCATCGTCGCGCCGATCCTGCTGCACGCCAGCACCGACCCGAGCATCTTCCTGCACACGACCTACCCGGCGGAGAGCGCGTTCGGCTCGATCGCGAACCTCGGCAACATCGTGGTGATCGTCGTCGGCGTGATCTGCCTGTTCTTCATCCGCGGTCGCGTCGAGCAGACGCAGGCGGCGGCCCCGGGTGTCGGGGCCGCCGCCTGACCCTCACGCGGCAGACGGTCGCAGCACGACCTTGATGCAGCCGTCCTCCTTGCGCTGGAAGGTGCGATAGAGCTCCGGCGCATCCTCGAGCGGAGCATCGTGGGTCATCAGATCCATCACGCCGAGGGGGTCGGAGAGGTCTTCGACGAGCGGCATCAGATCGTCGGTCCAGCGCTTCACGTTGCACTGGCCCATACGGATGCCGATCTGCTTGTCGAACAGGGTCTTCATCGGCAGGATGTCGGCATCGCCCGCGTAGACGCCGCTGAGCGACACCATGCCACCCCGGCGCACGACGTCGATCGATGCGTACACGGCGGCGAGTCGGTCGATCCCGCCCTTGTCGAACACGGCGCGGGCGGCAGGATCCGGCAGCAGTCCGACGGCCTTCTGCACGAGGGCGACGCCGGCGTTGCCGTGCGCCTCCATGCCCACGGCGTCGACCACGGAATCCGCGCCGCGCCCGTCGGTGAGGTCCCGCAGCTCGGCCACGACGTCGTCCGTGAGGTCGAAGACCTCGACTCCGTGGCGTGCTGCCATCTCCCGGCGTTCCGCGACAGGGTCCACGGCCAGCACCCGGTATCCGCGGTGCGCTCCGATGCGGGCTGCGAACTGCCCGACGGGGCCGAGCCCCATCACGGCGAGCGTCCCGCCCTCCGGCACGTTCGCGTACTCCACACCCTGCCAGGCCGTCGGCAGGATGTCGCTGAGGTACAGGTACCGCTCATCGGGGAGATCGGACGCGATCTTGATGTGGTTGTAGTCGGCGAGCGGGACGCGCAGGTATTCGGCCTGCCCGCCCGGCACCTGGCCGTAGAGCTTGGTGTAGCCGAACAGCGCGGCACCGCTGCCGTACTCCTTCACCTGCGTCGTCTCGCACTGCGACTGCAGGCCGCGCAGGCAGAAGAAGCAGTGCCCGCACGAGATGTTGAAGGGGATGACGATGCGATCGCCGACCGCGAGGTCGCGCACACCGCTGCCCACCTCCACCACGACCCCCATCGGCTCGTGGCCGAGGATGTCGCCCTTGTCGAGGAACGGTCCGAGCAGTTCGTAGAGGTGCAGGTCCGAACCGCAGATCGCCGAGGAGGTGATCCGGACGATCGCATCGGTCGCGTGCTCGATGGTCGGATCCGGTACCTCCTCGACCGCCACGTTGCGCGTTCCCTGCCAGGTGAGTGCCTTCATCGTCATCCTCCTCGTTACGTGTCGAACGGCCACCCTCCATCGACGGCGCGCGAAGTGACAGAGGGTTGACAGGCGGTTCCTGAACGTTCGACAGGCGCGGTGCACATCGGAATATGGGAAACTGGATCCACCATCGGTGATCATTCGATACGCCTCGTCTCGCGGGCACTGTGGCGTACTGGGGAGATCATCATGGGCAAGTTCATCTACGAGGGCACCGTCAAATCGGACATCGAGGACAGGGCGCTCACGCACCTGCAGCTCGTGATGACGGCGAAGCTCAGGAGAGGCGAGCCCTTCTCGTTCTCCTGGCGCGAGGACATGGCTGTCGGCGGCGGTCGGACGACTGTCTGGGTGCACGCCGGCAGCTCCCTCGTCTTCAAGTACAGCGGGAGCCGTCAGCCGCAGATCAACCGCGCGTGGATCGAAGCGCTGGCATTCACGGCGAACGCCCCCGGCGGTCTGCGCCTGGTGAGCGAGCCGGCCGAAGGCACGGCGCCGCCGGTCGAGCGCGTCGAGGTTCCGGCGCAGGCCTGACGGATCTTCTCCTCCCCAGTCCTCGCGGCGTCGGATGCACCGGTCGGGAGGAGGAAGAATGGGATCGTGTCCCCGAATCCCCAGCGGCGACTGCTCGCCTCCGTGCGCAGGATCCTGCACACCGACCCCTCATCCGTCGCCCACACCGAGGCGATGCCGATCATCGACGAACGCACCGTGCCGCGTGTGCTCGACCTCGCGACCCGCATCGGCGAATCGATGTTCGGGGTCGGCGCCTCGGCGCACGAGGTCACGCTGGCCATCACCCGCATCTGCGCCGCGTACGGCATGCGGGACGTGCAGGTCGATGTCACCTACAACTCGATCACGGTCTCGTTCCACCTGAGCGGTGAGGTCTGGCCCGAGACGCTCGTGCGGGTCGTGCGCGTCGCCGCCCCCGACCACGCCAAGCTGCAGAGAGTGCAGGCCCTGGTCGCCGACATCGACGACGGACTGGATCTCGAATCGGCCCGCTCGACGTTCCGCGCCCTGCGGCGCGTGCCCTTCGGCTACCAGCAGCCGGTGGTCATCGTGGCACGAGCGCTGCTCGCCGTCGGAGTGAGCATCATGCTCGGGGCCTCGCCGCTCATCGTCGGGCTCACGTTCATCGCGGCGCTCTGCGCGGCGTTGACCCAGGCCGGCCTCGCGCGCGTGCGCGTTCCGCTGTTCTTCAGTCAGATCGCCGGAGGGTTCGTCACCACGGTCGTCGCCGTCGCCGTCTCGGCCCTCGGGGCCGCCGGTATCGAGCCCTTCGTCGGCATCCGACCATCGATCATCGTCGCGTCGGGAATCGTGCTCATGCTCGCCGGACTCACCGTGGTGGGGGCCGCTCAGGATGCGATCGACGGATTCGCGCTCACCGCAGGCGGACGCATCCTCGATCTGACGATGCAGACGCTCGGAGTCGTGATCGGCATCCTCGTCGGCCTCGAACTCGGCAGCGTGCTCGGCTTCACGATGGGTCTGCCCGATGACCCGGCCCCGTTCGGTCCGCTCCTGAACCAGTTCGCGGGGGCGATCATCATCGCGATCGCCGTCGCCGTCTTCAACGGCGCGGGTCTTCGGATCATCCTCGTCAGCGCGCTGCTCAGCGCCGTCACCATCGCCGGCTATTCGACGATGGTCGGTCTGAACCTGCATCCGGCTGCGGCGAGCGCGATCGGCGCCCTGCTCGCGAGCTTCATCGGGATGCTGATCGCGGTGAAGCTGCACGTCCCGTCGGTCGCGGTCACCACGGCCGCGATCGTGCCGCTCGTGCCCGGTGTCGCGGTGTTCCAGGGCCTGCTCGAGATGATCCACGCGGCAGGGTCGGCATCCGGGGTCGTCGGCATCGGCGGCTCTCTGGTCGATGCCGCGGTGATCGGAATCGCACTGGCTTCGGGCGCATCGCTCGGCCTGTATCTGGGAACGCCCGTGCGCGCCACCCTCAGCAGCGTCGCGAAGAACCGGGCGCGGGTCGTCCGGCGCTGAGCCGAACGACGCGCGCGCCTCAGACCTGGGGTCCGAGCGCGCCGCCGCCGGGCTCCCCCGCGGCGTCGCCCTTCAACTCGACGAGGATGGTGTGCGTCGACGTCGCCCCCGTGTTCTCTCCCCAGTGGCGTTGGGCCGGCAGCCAGACGGCCTGACCCGCGGTCAACGACGTGTCGAAGGTGCGCTCCCCCGCTGACAGACGGCGCGAGAAATCGCTGAGGGTCACCATCACGCTGTTCGGATGATCGTGAGGAGTCGTGCGGTCGCCCGGCTCATCCGTGTACTCGAGCACGCGCACGAGATCGTTCTCCCAGAGCGTGCGGTAGTGATCGGGGTTGGTGACAGTGGGATCGTCGGTGACCATGCGGTCACAGTACGCCCCGATATTCCGCGCCGACAGGGGTACTTCGCGCAGCCGCGCGCGTCAGGCGTCGGCGCGCACGGTCTCGAGCGACGGGTAGTCCGTGTATCCCTCGGCCGTGCGTCCGTAGAACAGCGCAGGGCGCGGCTCGTTGAGCTCGGCGTCCTGACGCCAGCGCTCGACGAGGTCGGGGTTCGCGATCACCGGACGACCTGCTGCCACGGCGTCGGCCCATCCCTCCGAGACGAGCATCTCGGCCTCGTCGCGGGTGGTCTGCGCGGCGAATCCGGAGTTGACGATCAGCGGGGCACCCGCCGTGCGGCGGATGCGCTGCACGAGCTCGCTGGTCGGCACGGCACTGAGCACGTCGATGAATGCGAGGCCGAGCGGTGCGAGGCCCTCGGCGACGGCGAGGTAGGTGGCGAGTGCGTCGGCGTCGTCCTCCTCGAGGACGCCCTGGATGTTGTGCTGCGGCGACAGACGGATGCCGGTGCGGTCGGCCCCGACCGCCTCAGCCACCGCCGACGTGACCTCGATCGCGAACCGCGCGCGGTTCTCGGGCGATCCGCCGTACTGATCGTCACGGATGTTCGACACCGGCGAGAGGAACTCCTGCACGAGGTAGCCGTTCGCGCCGTGCACCTCGACGCCGTCGAAGCCCGCGGCGATCGCGTTGCGTGCGGCCTGGACGAACTGCTCGACGACCATCGGGATCTCGTCGAGCGTGAGAGCGTGAGCGACCGGCATGTCGACCTTGCCGACCGGGGTGTGCGTCTGGCCGGGGGCGGCGAGCGCGCTCGGGCCCACGACACGCGGCTCACCGGAGATCTCGGGGTGCGAGACGCGGCCGCCGTGCATCAGCTGCATGACGATCGTGCCGCCGGCCTCGTGCACGGCGTCGGCGATCCGCCGCCATCCGTCGATCTGCGCGGGAGTGACGATGCCGGGCTGCCCGGAATACGACTTGCCCTCGGCAGCCGGCCACGTGCCCTCGGAGATGATGAGACCCTGGCCCGCGCGCTGGCGGTAGTACTCCACCATCGTCTCGGTGGGCACACCGTCGTCGTCCGCACGGGTGCGGGTGAGCGGCGCCATGACGACGCGGTTGGACAGCGGGAGGGCGCCGAAGACGGCCGATTCGAAGAGGGTCACGCTCAGGGACAAGCGCCCTGGGGTGCCGAGTATTCCCCTGCGGAGATATGCAGACCGGATGCTCAGTCGGCGACGCCGCCGTACATCTCCCCCACGGGCACCGCGACCTCGAGCACATTGCCCGGCTGGGCGAGCGGGCAGGCCCACGCCGGGTCGTAGGCGCACGAGGGGTTGTAGGCGAAGTTGAAGTCGAGCACGATCGTGCCGCGCTCGGCATCCGACCCGAGGTCGGCGCCCTTGATCGTGTCGATCAGATAGCGGCCGCCTCCGTAGGTTCCTCCCGGACGACCGGCGAGAGCGTCGCGCACGGGGATGAAGATCCCGCCGCCGTAGGTCGTCAGGCGCCACACGTCGAGCGACCCGGTGTCGGGGACCTCGACCCTGCCGATGCGCTCGAAGGGAACCACGCCGTCGGTGCCGGTCGCGAACTCGAAGCCCCCGGGCTCGGCCTCGAGGATCGGCAGCTCGAAGCGCCACTGCGGATCGTACGACGCGATCGGGAGCCCTTCGAACAGCGGTTGATCGTCGGCCATCAGCGGGGTCGCCGCATGGTGCAGCAGCAGGTCGTCGCGCTCGATGCGCCAGAGCTCGTGCGCGTCTTCGGCGGAGTCCGCCCGACGCACGGCGTCGTAGAGGGCGAAGACACGGCGTCGCCAGTCGACGACCTCTGCGGCGGTGCGGGCTTTCGTGAGCGTCATGTGGTTCAGGCTACGCGGCTCGCGCCCCCGGGTTCACACGTCGGTGTCGCGCGGCAGCACCGTGAGCACGCGTTCGATGTGGTCTCGGAACTCGACCAGGTAGTCGCGGAGGAAGGTCGCGGTGCCCTCGTTGTGGACCGTCCCGTCATCGGCGAAGGTGTCGGGCGAGAACTGGATGTAGGCCTCGGGCGCCGTCATCTGACGGGCGTTGCAGAAGCTCAGCACCCCGCGCAGGCTCTGCTGGGCGACCGCCGTGCCGATCGCGCCCACCGAGGCGCCGATGACCGCGGCGGGGATGTGGTCGAAGGAGTTCTGCCCCCACGGCCGCGACGCCCAGTCGATCGCGTTCTTGAGGCCGCCGGGGATCGAGCGGTTGTACTCGGGTGTCACGAAGAGCACCGCATCAGCCGAGGCGATGGACTCCTTCAGATCGACGGCCACCGCGGGGTAGTCGGCGTCATAGTCCTGGCTGTAGAGAGGGAGGTCTCGGATAGGGATCTCGAAGAACTCGAGATCATCCGGCGCCAGCCTGATCAGCGCCGTCGCGAGGATGCGGTTGATCGAGGTGGACGAGAGGCTTCCGACGAAGTATCCGACCCTGTATGCCATGACTGTTCCTCATTCCCGTAGTCGTGAGATCAGTCTCGTCCGGGCTCGCGTCTGCGTCCAGCCCCCCGTGTCGAGCGGTCCGCCGCGCTTCGGCTCAGTCTCCGAAGGCGGCGAGCAGCTCCGCGAAGTGGTCGAGATCCTCAGCCGTCCAGCGGCGCAGCCTCTCGCCGAGGCGCTCTTCGTACCGAGCGCGGGCGAGGGCCACCCGCTCCTGCGCCAGCTCCGTGGCGACGAGCACCCGCGCGCGGCGATCGTCCGGGTCGGGGACGCTCTCGACGAGACCGAGCTGCTCGAGCTGGCGCACGTGCCGGCTGACGGCCGACTTGTCGGTCTGCAGGCGCTCGATGATGGCGCCGGCCGAGGTCGCCTTGCCGGTGGCGATCGACGTGAGCACCTGGTATCCGAGAGGTTGCAGGTCGGGATGCACGGTGGTCGCGGCTTCGCGCCAGCTCACCCGGATGCGGGCGAAGAGCCTGCCCAGCTCGTGCTCGACCCTCGAGATCGCCTGATCGAGGTCAGGGGTTGCGGCGCCGTCTTTCGGGGCGACTTCGTCGGACGAGGCACTCATGCTCGCCAGCTTACGATGAAGCCCCGCCGGCACTGTGCCGGCGGGGCTTCGATCAGATCACCGACTCGCGATCCGTCCGCACGATCACTTGTCGAGCAGACCTGCGGTGGTGAGCCATTCTTCCGCCGCGGTCGCAGCCGACGCCTTCTCGTCGCCCTCGACCCGTTCGCGCAGATCGATCAGGTCGTCGGTGGTGAGCTTCGCGGAGATCGCATTGAGCACCTCGGCGAGCTTGTCGGTGTAGATGTCCTTCGAGAGCAGCGGGATGACGTTCTGCGCCGAGATCATGTTCTCCGGGTCCTCGAGGACGACGAGGTCCTCGGACTTGATCGCCGGCGACGTCGTGTAGATGTCGGCAACCTGCACCGTGCCGTCGACGAGCGCCTGCACCGTGTCGGGACCGCCGAAGTCCTCGTACGGGACGAACGTGACCTGTCCCGCTTCGACGCCCACGCCGTAGACGTCGCGCAGCCCCGGGATCCCGTAGCCGAGTTCGCCGAACTGCGGGTTCGACGCCAGGGAGAACGGCTCGAGAGCCTTCAGGTCGCCGATGGCCGTCAGGTCGTTGTCCTCGGCGGTCTTCTTCGTCACCACGTAGGCGTCCTTGTCCTCGGCCTCGGCCGAGTCGAGCACCTGCAGGTCGTCCGCGCCCACCGCATCCGGCAGCGCCGCATCGACGTCCTCGGTCGTCCGCTCCTCGTACGCCGTGTCGTAGTACGCCAGCAGGTTGCCGTTGTACTCCGGGATGAGGTTGATGGACCCGTCCTGCAGTGCGGGGATCGTCTGCTGGCGCGGACCGATGTTGAACTTGGTCGAGACGTCGAAGCCCTCGGCCTCGAGCGCCTGCGCGTAGATCTCGCCGAGGATCTCGCTCTCGGGGAAGGCGAAGGAGCCCACGACGATCGCGTCGCCCTCGGCGGCGTCACCGCCCGAGGACGTCGGGTCGGCGGTCGCGCAGCCGGCGAGCGCGACGGTGGTGCTGACGGCGAGCAGGCAGGCCGTCAGCCAGGTCTTACGGGCTCGAGAGGTCATGCGGGGGTCCTTTCGTCGACGATCGGCGCCACAGCGGCATCCGACCTGTTTCGCTGCACACTGCGGAGGGGACGGCTCGTCTGCCCCCGAGTACGGGTGAGGCGCTGGAGGAGCGCGAAGACGCCGTCGACGCTCAGCGCCAGAACGGTCACCAGGAGCGCCCCGCCGAGGATCACGGTGTAGTCGTTGAGGCCGATGCCCGACGAGATGATCCGCCCGAGGCCGCCGAGTCCGACGTACGACGCGATCGTCACGGTCGCGATGACCTGCAGCGTGGCCGAGCGGATCCCGCCGATGATCACCGGCAGCCCGAGAGGGATCTCGACCTTGCGGAGGATCTGCATCTCGGTCATCCCGATCGCGCGCGCCGCATCGATCGACTCGCGGCTGACGCTCTCGAGCCCGGCGTAGGCGCCGGCGAGCAGCGACGGGATCGCCAGCAGCACGAAAGCGACGACGGAGCCGACGAGGACGGCCGGAGTGGTGCTGAGACCGGAGCGCAGCACCATCGTGAGGAAGAACAGGAGCCCGAGCGTCGGGAGAGCGCGCATCGCACCGGTGAAGCCGATCACGAACTGGCGACCGTGCCCGGTGTGCCCGATGTAGAAGCCGAGCGGCAGAGCGATCAGCATCGCGATGACGAGCGAGACGCCCGAGTAGATGAGGTGCTCGACGAGTCGGTCGCCGATGGGCAGCGGGCTCTGCGAGCCCGGCACCCAGTTGGCGGGGTCGAGGATCCAGGCGATGGCGTCGAGGAAGAAGTTCATCGGACACCGGCCCCCGGGGGCGCGAGCACCCGACGGGTGCTGACACTGTCGGTCGCGGGGTCGGGGTCGGTCGGTGCGCCGCTCTTGCCGCGCACGCCGGCGGCGCGGCTCCAGGGCATGAGGACCCGCCCGATCGCCACGAGGATCAGGTCGAAGACGAGAGCGATGAGCAGGCTCATGACGATCCCGACGACGACCTCCTCGAGGATGCCGCGCTGCTTGCCGTTCTGGAAGAGGTAGCCGAGATTCTCCGAGCCGATGATCACGCCCACCGAGACGAGGGCGATGGTCGACACGGAGACCACGCGGAGGCCGGCGATCAGCACGGGGCCGGCGAGAGGGAACTCGACGCGCCAGAACCGGCCGCTGCGCGAGAAGCCGATGGCCTTCGCCGACTCGATGATCGACCGATCGACCGATCCGAAGGCGTCGGTCGCCGAGCGCAGCATGATCGCGACCGCGTAGATCGTCAGCGCCACGACCAGGTTCGTGTCATCGAGGATCCGAGTGCCGAGGATGACCGGCAGGATGACGAAGAGCGGCAGGGACGGGATCGTGTAGAGCAGGCTGCCCGTCGTGATGATGAACGTCCGGGCGACGCGATTGCGGCTGGCCACCCAGCCCAGCGGCACCGCGATCAGGAAGCCGAGGATGATCGGAATGATCGCCAGACGCACGTGATTGATCGTCAGATCGAAGATCAATCCGAGGTTGGAGGCGATCCAGTTCATCCGAAGTACCGTTCTTTACGGTCTTGGGACGCCGAATCGCGAAGTCAAGACATTCGACTGAACCACAGAATATCGCTCTCGACAACCCGGGCCGACACGTCGCGTGATCGGCCCGGGCTCTCGGTCAGACCTCTGAGAGCAGACGGAACACCTTGGATGCCGCGTGGATCTCGTCCTGCGTGAGCTCGGCCACGACCGTGCGCAGGCGCGAGGCGTGGTCGCTGCGCAGCTCGGTGAGGGCGGAGCAGGCCGACGGCGTCGCCGTCAGGACCCGCAGCCGGCCGTCACGCTCGTCCGGCCTCGACTCGATCAGGCCCAGCTCCTCGAGCATCCGCACCTGGCGACTGATGACGGACTTGTCCATCTCGAAGCGCTCGGCGAGCTCGTGAGCGCTGGCGGAGCCCGCCCGATCGATGAAGGTCAGCAGCTTGTAGCCGCCCACCTGCAGCTCGGGGTCGATGCGCGCCGCCGACTCCCTCCAGAGCGTCCGAGTCCTCGCGAAGATGAGGTTCAGATGCGTCTGGAGGTCGCCGAGGGCGGTGTCGACGTCGGCGGGCGCCGCCGCTTCGGAGGTGACCATGTCAGCGCCCCGACTCCCGCTCGTCGCGCTCGAGCACGGTCGTCACCGAGCCGGTCGAGGGTGAGGCGGACTCGGTGCCCGAGATGCGGATGGCTCCGGTCGACATGGTGGCGCCGACCTCGGCCTCGGAGACCTCGAGAACGGACTCCTCGGCCTGCTCGCGCAGCTGCTCGGCGGCGTTCTTCGTCGACAGCGGCTTGTTCTTGATGAACGCGATCGCGATGATGGCGATCACTGCGAGCGGAATGGCGATGATGAACGCATCCGCGATGCCGTGGCCGTAGGCTCCCTCGACGATCGTGCGGATCGTGTCGGGCAGCTGCGTGACCTTGGGCACATCGCCAGAGGCGAGGTGCTTCAGCGCGTCGATCTCATCGGGCGTCGTGGGAGTGAATCCCTCGAGCGCGTCGGAGATGTAGTTGCCGACGCTGGTCGAGAGCGAGGCGCCCATGACCGTCACGCCGATGGTGCCGGCGATCGTGCGGAAGAAGTTGACGTTCGACGAGGCGGCGCCCAGCTGCTGCGGCGCGGTGTCGTTCTGCACGATGAGCGTGAGGTTCTGCATGACCATGCCGAGACCTGCGCCGAGCACGAACATGTAGGTCGCGACCAGCGGGAACGGGGTGTCGTAGCGCAGGGTCGCCATCAGGCTGACGCCGATCGTGGTCAGCACGGAGCCCGTGAGCATCCATCCCTTCCACTTGCCGAAGCGGCTGACGAGCTGGCCGATGATGATCGACGCACCCATCTGTCCGACGATCATCGGGATCGTCATGAGGCCGGACTCGGTCGGTGTGGCACCGCGGGCGAGCTGGAAGTACTGGGCGAGGAACACCGAGGTCGCGAACATCGAGACGCCGATGGCGATCGACGCGATGACCGACAGAGTGAAGGTGCGGTTGCGGAACAGCGACATCGGCACGATCGGTTCCTTGACGAAGAACTCGACGGTGATGAACGCGGCGATCGCGACACCCGCGGTGACGGCGAGCATGATGCTGGTCGAGGAGTCCCAGTCGAACTGGCTGCCGCCCATCGAGACCCAGATGAGCAGGGTCGAGACGCCGACCGCGAGCAGCACGATGCCGAAGTAGTCGATCGACACCTTGCGGTCGCGCTGGGGCTTGGGCAGGTGCAGGGTGAACTGCAGCAGCACGAGGGCGAGGATGGCGAAGGGCACGCCGACGAAGAAGTTGGAGCGCCAGCCCCAGACGTCGGTGAGGAGTCCGCCGAGCAGCGGGCCGCCGATGGTGCCGAGGGCCATGATTCCGCCGACCACGCCCATGTACTTGCCGCGCTCGCGCGGCGAGATGATGAGGGCGACCGCGATCATCACGAGCGACATCAGTCCGCCGACGCCGATGCCCTGGATCACGCGGACCGCAATGAGCATGTTGGTGTCGGTCGAGAAGCCGGCGATCACGGTGCCGACCGTGAAGATGATCAGCGACAGCTGCACGAGGATCTTGCGATCGACGAGGTCGGCGAGCTTGCCCCAGATGGGGGTCGAGACGGCGGTCGCGAGGAGGCTGGCGGTGATGACCCAGGTGTACTGCGACTGGGTGCCGCCGAGGTCGGCGATGATGACCGGCATGGAGGTCGACACCACGGTGCCCGAGAGCACGGCGACGAACATGCCGACGACGAGGCCCGAGATCGCGGTGAAGACCTCGCGAGGCGAGCGCACCGTGTCGCCTGAGGAGGTGGGTGAGATGTGTGTCACAGTGGAGAGCTCCTGTGTAGAAAGTTGATAAGAGTCAACTATACGCCTATTGGTTGCGAAAGTGCAACTGTAGACCGGAGGCAACCATCTGTCGATGGAGTGGGACGCTAGCCGCGGCTCTCGTCCTTGGTCGGCTCGACGACGCGCTGGTCCAGGGACCACGACGCGAGCAGCGCGAGACGCTCGGCCGAGGGCGAGCCCGGCTCGGCCGAGTAGATCAGCAGCACGTTGCCCGGCTCGGCGGTGATCGCGAGCTCCTCGTACGCCAGGGTCAGCTCGCCGACGAGCGGATGCCGGAATCGCTTCGTGCCGGCGCCGTGGATGCGCACATCGTGCGCCGCCCACAGCCGGCGGAACGTCTCGCTGCGCGTCGACAGCTCGCCGACGAGATCCTGCAGACCCTTGTCGTGCGGATCCCGCCCGGCTTCGGCTCGCATGATCGCGACGCACATCTCGGCGAAGAGATCCCAGTCGGGATAGAAGTCGTGCGCTGCCGGGTCGAGGAACTGGAAGCGCGCGAGATTCGGGGTGCGGCCGCCGTCGCCGATCACCGGCGAATAGAAGGCTCGGGCGAGATCGTTCGTGGCGACCAGGTTCTGGTGGGGGTCGCGGACGAACGCGATCGCATCGGTGATCGACGACAGCGCCCACTGCAGGCTGGGTCGTGCAGCCCCGGGCTTCGCCGACCGGCGACGCGAGCGGCCGCTCGACGGGATGCCGTCGGCGGCGCGGGCGAGATCGAGCAGATGCGCGCGCTCGGCGTCGTCGAGTTGAAGGGCTGACGCGAGCGCGTCGAGCACCGCGGCGGAGGCGCCGGCGATCGCGCCACGCTCGAGCTTCGCGTAGTACTCGACGCTGACTCCGGCGAGCGCTGCGGCCTCACTGCGCCGCAGGCCGGCGACACGTCGGTTCCCGCCGGCCGGGATGCCGACCGACTCGGGCGCGACGCGCGCGCGGCGGGTCATCAGGAACTCGCGGACCTCGGATCTGTTGTCCATGCTCAGGACGCTACCCCCGACCGTGCTTCGCAGGGAGGTTCTCGCAGTACACCCCTCGACAGGGACTCCCTCGGAGCACCCGACAGGCGCAGAGTGGACAGCATGACATCCGCAGCCCGCCCCTCCGTCGACCGGGTGCTCCCCGCCCTGCTGCTGCTGCTGACCGTCTTCGGGCCGATCTCGATGGACCTCTATCTGCCCGCTCTTCCGGCCCTCACGGCAGCGCTGGGCGCCGCCACGTCGGTCGCGCAGCTCACCGTGACCGCCTGCCTCATCGGTCTGGCGGCCGGTCAGCTCATCGCCGGGCCGGTGTCGGATCGATACGGCCGCCGCGGCGTCCTGTTCATCGGCATCGTGGCGTACATCGTCACGTCGATGCTGTGCGCGATCAGTCCGACGGTCGAGCTGCTGATCGCCGCCCGATTCGTGCAGGGACTCGCCGGCGGCGTCGGCATCGTGATCGCCCAGGCGGCCGGGCGTGACGTCTTCTCCGGCGGGACGCTGATCCGCTTCTACGCGCGGCTCACCGTCGTCGGCGGCTTCGCGGCGATCGTCGGCCCGCTGCTCGGGGGCCTCCTCAACACGATCACCGACTGGCGGGGACTCTTCGTCTTCCTCGCCGTCATCGGCGCCGTCATCCTGATCATCGCGCTCGCGCGGTTCGGGGAGACCCTGCCGATCGAGGCACGGACGACCGGCGGTCTGACCCGCACCCTGAGCGACTATCGGACGCTCCTGCGAGACCGCGTCTTCGTCGGCGCCGTCCTGAATCAGGGGCTGATGTACGCCGCGCTCTTCGCCTACCTGTCCGGCGCGACGTTCGTGCTGCAGGACATCTACGGCCTGTCGCCCCTCGGCTACGCCCTCGCGTTCGGCGCGAACTCCGCGGGATTCATGGTCTTCGGCCACCTGGCGGGCCGATTCTCCGAACGAGGGCGCGTGCACGCCGTCCTCGCCGCCGGTGTCGTGGTCGCGACCGCCGGCGCTCTCGGCCTGCTCGCCGCCGGACTCACGACGATGCCGCTGTGGGTCGTGCTCGCGTCGCTGTTCGCCCTTGCCGCGGGCGTCTCCATCTCGTCTCCCCCGGCCACGACCCTCGCTCTGGTCGGATACCCGCAGATCGCCGGCACCGCCTCGTCGCTTCTCGGGATGGTGCGGTTCGGCTTCGGGGGCATCGCCGCCCCGCTCGTCGGCGTCGCCGGGGCCTTGAGCATCCTGCCGCTCGGCGTGGTCACCGTCTCCGCGACCGTGCTCGCGGCCGTCACCCTGGTGCTGATCGGCACCGCACGCGGCCGCACGCCACGGCACTCGCCGCACCCGACCTCATCCGCCGCCCTCACCCACTGAAGGAGAACATCATGAGCACGGACACCGTCAGCACACGCACCATGCGCGCCGTCGTCATGCACGCCCCCGGAGACGTCCGCGTCGAGGAGGTCCCCCGCGCTTCCGTCGTCGAGCCGACGGATGCGGTCATCCGCGTCACCGCCGCCTGCATCTGCGGCTCGGACCTCTGGCCCTACCGCGGCATCGAGCCGGTGGACCACCCCACACCGATGGGTCACGAGTACATCGGCGTCGTCGAGGAGGTCGGCGACGAGGTCCGTGACATCGCGGTCGGCGACTTCGTCGTGGGATCGTTCGTCGCGTCCGATAACACGTGCGAGATCTGCCAGGCGGGATTCCAGTCGCGCTGCATCCACCAGGTCATGATGGGCGGCGTCGGCACCCAGTCCGACTACGCCCGCATCCCTCTCGCCGACGGCACTCTCGTCGCCGTCGAGGGCGATCCGACCCCCGCGCAGACGCGCAGCCTGCTCGCGGCATCCGACGTCTTGGGCACCGGATGGTTCGCCGCCGTGGCCGCCGAGGCGGGGCCGGGCAAGACCGTCGCCGTGGTCGGCGACGGAGCCGTCGGCCTGCTCGCGATCCTCGCGGCCAGGCAGCTCGGAGCCGAGCGGGTCATCGCGATGTCCCGCCACGCCGACCGTCAGGCTCTGGCGACGAAGTTCGGGGCCACCGACATCGTCGAGGAGCGCGGCGACGCAGGCGTCGCGAAGATCAAGGAGCTCACCGGAGGGTACGGCGCCCACTCCACCGTCGAGGCGGTCGGCACCCAGGAGTCGATGATGCAGGCGATCCACGCCACGCGTCCGGGTGGACACGTGGGGTACGTCGGCGTGAGCCACGGCGTCGAGCTCGACGGCCTGGACCTGTTCTTCTCGACCGTCAGCCTTCTGGGCGGGCCGGCGCCGGTGCGCCGCTTCCTGCCCCAGCTGATCGACCTCATCATGACCGATCAGATCGATCCGGGGGCCGTCTTCGATCTGACGCTGCCGATCGAGCAGGCGGCCGAGGGCTACAGGGCCATGGACGAGCGCCGCGCCACCAAGGTGCTGCTCACCACCGACTGATCAGAACCCCCGACGACGGCGGGCACCTTTCTCGTGCCCTCCGCCGTCGGCGAAGGAACCTCGCGGTCAGCGTGCCGTCGCGGCCGACCCGTCGAGGTCGAGGTCCACATCGACGTACCAGTCGCTGTGGCCGCCGTGCTCTCCCGAGTCCGGAGAATCGGGATAGAGGCGGTGCGCCTGCAGCTTCGCCGCGTGCTCGCTGAAGTCGGGCTCGTCGTCATCGAACTCGTGCGGCCCGACCAGCAGGTCGTTGCCCACGCCGATCACGAGGTCGGCGCAGTCCTCGCGCCCGCCGACGAGGATGGGGATCTCGACGGCGTCGGCCTCCCCCTCTTTGGCGACGGCTGCGGCGAGAGTCACGAGAGAGTCCGCCACGTCATCCGTGGTCACCAGTTGCTGGCCTGCGTACGAGACGATCTTCATGGATCCATCCTGGCCGACTCGGCGGATCTGCAGCGCAGGGTTGCGCGGCGGCGCACGGTTCGATATGCGGGCGATGCCCGACCGGCGGGATCAGCTCACATCCGGGCGTAGCGGGCGCGGGCGAAGCAGAACAGGCCGTACAGAGCGAGGCCGGCACCGACCACCCACAGGATGACGGCGCCGAACGGGAGTCCGGCCAGAGCGCGCAGCGCCGAGTCCAGACCGCCGGCGGTCTCGGGGTCATGCGTGAGCGCCGCGATGACGAACAGCAAACCCGCGACCCCGACCGCGATGCCCTTGGCGACATAGCCGGCCGTTCCGAAGGCGGCGATGCCGGATCGCGCTTTTCCGGACGGCACGGACAGATGCTCCATGAACGCGCGAGTGATGCCCCGGACGACGAAGGCGATGCCGACGGCCGCCACTCCGAGTCCGACGAGCACGAGGAGCACGACGCCGGCCGGCACCGCGAGCAGCTTCGCGCTGAACGACTGGGAGGATTCGGACGACTGCGACTGGCCCCCGAGCGCATAGACCAGAGCCGTCGCGCCGATCGCGAGATAGGCGACAGCCGTACCGAGGAACTTCGCCCGGTGCGCCCACTTCTTCTTCGCATCGGGATCGCGCTCGACGACCGCCTCGGCGATCTGCCAGATCGCGAGAGCGAGCAGGCCGAGCACGATCAGCCACAGCAGGAACACGCCGGCGGGAGACTCCTGGATCTGCTGCATGGCACCGCCCTGATCGGCGTTCTCGCCGCCGCCGCCGGTCGCGATCGAGATCGCGATGCCCCCGATGAGGATGTGCAGGATGCCGAGCACGACGTAGCCGACGCGGGCGAGGACGCGGAAGGCGGTCGAGTCCTGGGCGGCTCTCGCGGTGGAGGCGGCCGAGTCGCGAGTGTTCATGGGTTCACGGTGCTTTCGATCGGTTCTTCGGAGATGTCGGGAGTGGGGGTCGCAGACGCGAGGCGCCGCGCACGGATCGCCTCCATGCAGGCCCAGACGAATGTCGCGACGGCAACGCCCTCGAGCATTCCCGCGACGACGTCGCTGAGCCAGTGGGCATGCAGGTAGGTGCGGCTCCACATCATGAGGAGCACCCACACGATGCCCACGACCCAGACCCATCGACGACGGAGCACGAGTGCGAGGAGGACCACGACGGTCGTGGCGACAGCCGTGTGCCCGGATGGGAAGGACGTCGCGACGCTCTCGGCGAGCGAGTCCGCCGGTCGCGTGCGCCCGATCACTGCCGCCATGGTCGCGCCGATCCCCACGACGGCGACCATCGCGATCGCCAGCGTCGCGGCATCCCACCGTCGACCGCGCCAGATGAGCGCGGCGATCAGCAGCGCTCCGACGACGATCATGCCGATGGTGCCGCCGACCACTGCCGGGACCCAGGCGACGACGACCCAGATGTCGCTGGTCAGCGCGACCATGAGGTCGTGCCACCAGACGTCGATCGCGAGCGGCTCGTGACCGCCGAGGGCGACCACCGCCCGCAGCACGACGAAGGCGAGGGTCGCTGCGACACCGACGACGATCGCGCCGGTGCCGCGCTGCACCTCGGTCACGCCGACATCAGGCGAGGGGCTCGTTGTCGCGCATGCTGCGACGGGTCACGCGGTCGCCGGTCGCCGGGTCGACGGCGGTGCGGTCGACGGTCTCGGTGCGACGGCTGCGCATCGTGAGGATGAGGCTGATCAGGAAGACGACGACTCCTGCGCCCATGAGGATGTAGCCGATCAGATCGAGATCGACGTAGCCGCCGGTGTCGATGTTGAGTGCGAAGACCAGGATCGCTCCGATGACGAAGAGCGCGATGCCGCTGCCGATGCCCATATGTCCATTCCTCTCCGAGACCGCGTCCGCGGTCTCGCGACGACCAGAATATGGTCAACACCGATTGAGTCAATACCCGTGGACACGTCCATCATCCCGTGATATGGATGGGAACGATGACTGATCTCGAACGCCGCGTGGCGATCTTCGCCGCACTCGCCGATCAGACGCGCCTGCGCATCGTCGACCTGCTCACCCTCGGCGACCTCTCGTCGTCGGAGATCGGCACGACGCTGGACCTGAGATCGAACCTGATCGCCCACCATCTCGGCGTCCTCGAGTCTGCGCGCATCATCACGCGCACGCGCTCGGAGTTCGACAGGCGGCGCAGCTACATCGGGCTCCGCCCCGAGGTGTTCGACACGCTCGCACCGCCGAGCGTCGCTCCCCCGCGCCGGGTGCTGTTCGTGTGCACCGCGAACTCGGCACGATCGCAGCTCGCCGAGGTCATCTGGCGCGACATGAGCGCGATCGACGTGGCCTCCGCCGGCACCCAGCCCGCCTCCGCGGTGAACCCCGAGGCGCTGGCGACAGCCGAACGCCACGGGCTGATCATCGACCCGGCCCGGCCACCCCGCCACGTCGACGAGGTGCGCACCGACGACGACCTGGTGATCACGGTGTGCGACGACGCGCACGAGCGGATGCTCACGGGCGACGACCTTCACTGGTCGGTGCGGGATCCTGCCAGGGTCGGCACGGCCGCCGCCTTCGAGAGCGCCTTCGACACGCTCTGCCAGAGGATCCGCGCGCTGTCGTCGCGCCTGATCGCGGCCTGACAGCCCCGGCCCGGATGTCCCCGGCCCGTGCGACGATCTGCACGTCGACGGGAGAACACGATGCGGGGCGAAGCCACCGTGCTGCACGCCGATCTCGACGCGTTCTACGCCTCGGTCGAGCAGCGCGATGCGCCCGCTCTGCGCGGCCGGCCCGTCATCGTCGGCGGAGGCGTGGTGCTGGCGGCGAGTTATGAGGCCAAGGCCCGAGGGGTGCGCACTGCGATGGGCGGCCGCCAGGCGCTCGAACTCTGCCCGGATGCCGTCGTCGTCGCGCCGCGCATGGAGGCGTACTCGGCGGCGAGCAAGGACGTGTTCGCGATCTTCCGCGACACGACCCCGCTCGTGGAGGGCCTCTCGATCGACGAGGCCTTTCTCGAGGTCGGTGGGCTGAGGCGCATCGTCGGCACCCCCGAAGAGGTCGCAGTGCGGCTGCGGAATCGGGTGCGCACAGAGGTCGGCCTGGCCATCTCGGTGGGCGTGGCGCGCACCAAGTTCCTCGCCAAGGTCGCCAGCGCGGTCAGCAAACCCGATGGGCTGCTCGTGGTCGAACCCGACCGGGAAGAGCAGTTCCTGCTGCCGCTGCCGGTCGAGCGCCTGTGGGGCGTCGGGGCGGTGACGGCCGAGAAGCTGCACCGCTACGGGGTGCACACGGTCGGTCAGCTGGCGGAGCTCGAAGCGGCGACGGCCGAGCGGGTGCTGGGCACAGCTGCGGGCTCGCACCTGCACGCCCTCGCCCGCCTGCGCGACCCGCGCCCGGTCGACACGACCCGGCGCCGCGGCTCGATCGGCTCGCAGCGCGCCCTCGGCTCGCGCGCCCGCACAGCGGACGAGCTCGACCTCTTCCTCACGCAGATCATCGACCGGCTCGCCCGCCGGCTCCGCGACGGCGAGCGCGTCTGCCGCACGGTCGTGGTGCGCCTTCGTTACGGGGACTTCGCCAAGGCGACCCGATCACGCTCTCTCCGAGTGCCGACCGATCGCACCGCGATCCTGCTCGACGTCGCGCGGACGCTGCTCGCCGCGGCCTGGCCCGAGATCGAGGCGCGGGGCATCACCCTCATCGGGATCTCGCTGTCGCAGCTCGACCGCGCCGAGAACGCGCCACCCGAACTGCCGATCGACTGGGGCGACGACGAACGACTCGACACGGTGCTCGACACCCTGCGCGGTCGCTTCGGCGCGGCATCCGTCTCGCGCGCCGCTCAGCTGGGGCGCGACCCGGGGTGGTCGAGTCCGATCCTCCCCGAGCACGAGTGAGCGCTCGACGTCAGAGCTGGTCGAGCACCAGTTCGCCGCGCGAGTTCAGCTGATCCATCATGTGGGCGACCCGTTTGGGGTCGATCGCGGGCATCGTCGGGTCATCGAACTCGAGCACCAACGGGATACTGGGGTGCACCCAGATGGTCATGCGGCCGGACGATGCCTCGGGCTTCGAGAGCCAGGTCATCATGAAGCTCTCATTGCGGCGCAGCTTCGTGCCGATCACGATCTTCACGTGCGCCAGAGTGGCGTCCTCGATCTCGATCGCGGGCCGCGAGCTGTTGTACTCCAATTTCCCCATGATGAGAACTGTACGCTCAGCGGAACCGATCGGGACCGCCCCACCCTCCGACCCATGCCTCCACGTGCGGGTTCGAGCGCAGCAGATGCACGCCTTCCGCACGGACGGTCAGGGTCTCGAATCCCTCTGCCGTGCCCCATCGCGCGGCTCGCCGCAGCGCTCGTCGCGAGTGCAGCACACCGGCGGACGAGCCGGCGGAGTCGACGAGATCGACGGTGCCGACGTCACCCGCACCGAGGCCCGCGACGATCTCGGCGATCCCTGCCGACTCGAGGACCACGACCGGGCGGTCGAGCTCCCAGAGCACCCTGGCCTCAGGCTCGTCGCCGTCGCCGTCGCCGTCGCCGTCGCCGTCGCCGTCGCCGTCGCCTTCGCCTTCGCCTTCGATCACGATGCGCGGGTCGTCGATGTCGAGTCCGGACGTCGCATCGAGCATCACGCGCGACCGCGGGAACGCGGTGAGGATCGAGTCCACCGCGATGAACAGCGCCTCCCGGGTGTGCGTGCCGCACAGCCGGACGACGAGATCCGGGACCGCCGACAGCAGTCCCCGCGGAGCCGAGCCGCCGACCGGGATCGACGAGAGGAGCGTCATGGTCTGGGCGTTCGCGCGCTCGAGCCCGGAATCCGTGCGCTCGGCCCACTCGGGCCCGTCGTGCCAGGCCACGGCCGTCGGCACGTGCGCCAGCACGGCGCCGGCCTGCCACATCCGATGCGCCCACTCCCAGTCCTCCCCGCCGTAGGTCGAGAACGACTCGTCGAAGCCGCCGGTCTCCTCGAACAGGCGACGCGAGCAGGCGATCACCGCGCCGATGACGAACCGGTACGAGCGGTCGTCGGCGTCGAGCAGGTCACGGCTGCGCGCGTACTCCTCGGCGAGCCAGGCCGGCTCCGGGAGCTCACGGCCGATCACCGCCTCGATCACGGGCGTCTCCGCATCGATGCCCGAGAAGTCGGCGTGGCGACGCCGTCCGACCGTGACCGCCTCGGGAAGCAGCGCCGGAAGACGGGTGAGAGCCCGCACATACCCGGGTTCCGGGGCGGTGTCGGCATCCAGGAAGCAGAGCACGTCCCCGGTGCTCGCTCGTGCGCCGAGATTGCGTGCAGCGGCGAGGCGGAAGCCCCGGTCGTCCTGCCGCACGAGGGTGACCCCCGGCGGCACGAGGACATCCCCGGCGGAGCCGTCGTCGGCGACGACGATCTCGAGGAGTTCGCGCGGATAGTCCTGCGTCGACAGCGCCGAGAGCGTGCGGGCGAGCTCCCCGGGCTGCTCGTAGTGGGCGACGATCACCGACACTTTCGGCAGCGTCTGCGGCCGGACCCCGTCGAGCGAGTCCCACCTGTTGCCGACGACCCACGGGCGCCGTGTCACCACGCCAGCCCGCCCCACCAGCGCACGTAGGCCTCCGCCGCGTCCGGCCACGACATCGGCAGCCGAGTGAGTCCGTGCCAGGTCGTCTCGGGTCGTTCGAACGCCGCCCGCACCGCGGCGGCGAGCTCTGATCCGTCGACGGTCTGCACGGTTCCCGGACGCAGCGCCGCCATCTCGTCCATGTAGCGATTGCGCACGGCGACGGGACGGCGCCCCCAGCCGATCCACGATGCGAGGGACCCCGACGCCGACACATGGCGATGGGCGATCACCGGCACCGACACTACGCGTCCCCGCCGGGCGATCTCCTCGTCGTCGAGCCAGCCCGTCACGTCGACCTCGACCCCGAGGGCGCCCGCGCGACGGACGAACTCCTCGAGCTCCGCGGCGTGGCCGTCGGACGCCCGGCCGAGAACCGTCATCCTCGTGATGCCCGCGGACGCGGCTGCGCGGGCCGCCTCGTCGTGTCCCTTGCCCGGGTAGAAGTAGCCGAGCACTCCGATCGACTCGTCAGCCGGCGTCCGCGGCACCTCGGGCCGCAGCTCGACGGGCAGCGGGATGCTCACCGCCGGGCCCGTCCACACCCGCTCCTCGCGCAGCAGCGCACGCTCGTGGTCGCTGTTCACCGCCACTCCACGCGCCGCCGCCGCCACCGCCGCGTACGCGGCCCGCCGCCGGGGCAGGTTGCGCTCGCCGTCCGACGCCTGCGGCACATCGTGCAGGGTGACGCTGATCGCGCGCCCGGCGGCGAGGTCCCCGAACGCCTGCGCCGCCTCCTCGGGAGAGCGACCCCAGAGCCGGTCGGTGAAGTGCACGTGCAACGGGGCGCGGTCGTCGTCCGCATCCAGGCCGTGCGGTTCCCCGGTGCGGATCGACGGGTCCGCGACGCGGACCGCATCGGCCATCTGCCGTCCGTACATGGCGACGCCGTGCGTCCCAGGGTGGACGAGCAGCAGCGGGGTGACGCTCATCGTGCTCGCCAGACGTCGAGAAGGGGCGCGAGACGGGTCACGGCGGCGTCGACGAACTCCGGGTGCGTGGCGTACCACTCGCGGTGAGCGGCACGCACCTCGGCGTCGTCGACCGCAACGCCGTCGACGATCCAGTGCGCGCGCGGCTCGTCCGCCAGCCCCCACGCGTCGACGACCTCCGGCTCCAACGGCGCGCGCACCGAGTTCAGCAGCGGGCGCCCGGGGTCGGTCGGGCCGCCCGTATGGCCGAGCATCTCGAGCATGCGGGCACCCAACGGCATCCATACCGCATCGCCCGGATGATTGACCGTGCGCATGTGATCGGCCGTGACGGAGTCGAAGAGGTCGGAGACCGCCACGTCGGCGCTCTGCTCGCGCAGGCGCAGCGTGTCGATCGACGTCTGTCCCACGGCCCGCACCTCAGCGGGCGCGAGCGCGGCGACGACCGGGATGCCCGCGGCGGCAGCGAGAGTGCGCACGTCGTGGTACGCCACGACGGGCGGATCTCCCTCGACGCCGGGAACCCGGAAGGCGGATTGAAACGGATGCAGTCCGGCGAAGCGCACCGGGGGCACGGTCATGACCCGGGCATCGGTCACTGCGGCGATCTGCCGTGTCCCCAGCGGCAGATCGCGATAGTCGTCGCGGATCGGCTGGCTCACCACGACGTCGGCGAGGCCGGCGATCTCGTGCAGGCGCGCGGCGTCGACGGCGGTCATCTCGTGCACGGCGGGGACGCGCACGAATCGGTGCTCCGGCGCATCCATCACCACGCGCAGCGACTCGGCCTGGCAGTTGCCGAGGACGACGCCGAATCGTTCGGGAAGCGGGGTGAGCCCGTAGAACTCCGAGTAGTGCTTCTGACGCGCTAGCACCACGGAGCCGGTCGGCGCAACGCCCGTGCGCGGTTCGGGATCGTGGCTCATGATTCGAACGTACCCCCTTCGATCGCATCAGTCGTGCGCCCCCTTTGCTGTGCGGTCACCCCCGTCATCGCGACCCCGCACGTCGATGCTCTGCCCGCCCACGGAGAACCACATCGTCACCGAACCCGCCCTCATCCGCGTCGCCTCGATCCCGGCCACCCATCCCTACGTGCGCGCCATCGCCGACACGGAGCGAGTGAAGGTCCTCCCCGATCCGCCCGTTCCCGGCGCAGCTGCGGGCGTCTGGTGGCCTCCGGTGGCTCTCACCCCGCAGTGGCTGGTGTCGCACGCAGATGAGTTCGATGTGCTGCACGTGCACTTCGGCCTCGAATCCTTCTCGCCCGACGAACTGCGCGAGGCGCTCGAGACCGCGCACCGGCTCGGCCGCCCGGTCGTGTACACCGTGCACGACCTCGAGAACCCGCAGCTGGTCGACCAGGCGCCGTACCGAGAGCTGCTCGATGTGATCATCCCGTCGGCCGATCACCTGGTCACGCTCACCGCGACGGCGGCGGACGAGATCGAACGACGGTGGCACCGGAGCAGCGAGGTGCTGGCGCACCCCACCCTGCTCGACGATGCGCCTGTGATCGGGCGCTCGGATGACGCGACCGTGCGGGTCGGCATCCACCTGCGCGACCTGCGTCCCAACATCGACGCGGAGCGTGCGGTCCGCACGGCTGTCGACGCGGCCGGGCAGCTCGCCGAGGCGGGTCGCGCCGTCGACTTCGAGATCCTGCTGAACGAGCGCACGCGGGATGACGAGGCGGCAGCCCGCGTGGTCGCCGCCGCAGCCGACCACCCGTCGGTGCACGTGCGGCGCACCCCGCGGCTGAGCGACGCGGACATCGCCGAGTGGATCGGCGGCCTCGACCTCTTCGTCCTGCCGTACCTGCACGGAACCCACTCGGGATGGGTCGAGCTCTGCCACGACCTGGGGGTCCCCGTGGCCGGGACCGAGGTGGGGCACATCGGCTCGCAGCATCCCGACGACTTCTTCATCATCGGGCTCGACGACGCGCGGACGCTGGCCGAGGCCGTGTCGCGCGCGTCGGACGCGCCGCCCCGGTCGTCGATGGACACGCGCAGGTCCGAGAGGCTGGCCGAGCGGCAGGCGGTGCGCACCGCCCATGCGCGGCTGTATGCCGAGGCATGTGCGCGCGTCACCGAGGGGGTCCGCGCATGATCGGTCGCGAGCAGCTGCGGGTGCTGGTCGTGGCGCCCGAACGTCATCCTCTTCGCCAACCGCACGCGGGAGGGCTGGAGGCCGTGGTCTGGAACCGCGTGCGCTGGCTGCGCAGCCGCGGCCACCACGTGGAGCTGTGCGCGGCGGGGGGCTCGGACTTCCTCGACGCCGACATAGACCTGCACCTGCCGAGTCCGCGGTGGCACCAGGCGCGGGATGCGTCCGACACCGACTTCCCCGAGGGGCACCGCCGTCTCATGACCGACGCCTTCGCCCGGGTGCGGGATCGGCTCGACGCGCCGGAGACTCGCGTCGATGTCGTCGACAACCACAGCCTCCACGGCGATCCGATCCTGTGGAGCCGTGAGATCGGGGTTCCGGTCGTCACGACGCTGCACACCCCTCCCCTCGCCGACATGGTGATCGCGTCGAATGCTCTCGACGGCTCGTCGCCGCACAGGTTCCTCGCGGTCAGCCAGTACACGGCGCGCGCGTGGTCGGCCGAGGGCGTCGAGGCGTTCGTCTTCACCAACGGCGTCGACACCGCACAGTGGAGTCTGGGATCGGGCGAAGGGGACTGGGTGTGGTTCGGCCGGATCGTGCCCGAGAAGGCACCCCATCTCGCCATCGACGCCGCTCGACGCGCCGGCGCGCGCCTGAAGCTCGCGGGCCGCGTCGGCGACGCCGCCTATTTCGACCGCGAGGTGCGCCCGCGTCTCGGCCGGGGCATCGACTATGTCGGCGCGCTGCGACAGCCCGAGCTCGCCGCGCTCGTCGGGGCCTCATCGGTCGCCCTCGTGACACCGGTGTGGTCGGAGCCCTTCGGGCTGGTGATGGCCGAGGCGCTCATGACCGGCACGCCCGTCGCCGCGTTCGACTCGGGAGGCACCAGTGAGGTGCTCGCCGGAATCCCCGGCACCGCCGTGGTGCCGTCCGCCGACACCGAGGCGCTCGCGCGCGCCGCGACGAACCTGGTCGCGCAGTCGCGCAGCGGACTGCGCCGACGGGATGTGCGCGACGCCGCCTCCGCGCGGCATTCGCTCGACCATCGGCATCGCGAGATCGAACGGGTCCTCACCGTCGCCGCTCAGAGCGCGATGCCCGCCCACGAGTTCGTGGAGGCGGTCGGAGCATGATCGCCTGGTACGTGCACCATCACGGGTGGGGCCACCTGACGCGGATGCAGGCGATCCGCCCGCACCTCGCCGACGAGGTCACGGTGTTCTCGAGCCTGCCTGAGCCCGAGTCCCTGGCACCGCGGACGACATGGGTGCAGCTGCCCTCCGACTCCGACCCGGTCGTCGGGGCCGACGGAGTGCGCCGAGAGGCGCACGAGCTCGGCGATGTCACCGCGAACGGCAGCCTGCACTGGGCACCCCTCGGGCATCCCGGGCATCAGGCTCGCCTCTCGGTGATCGCCGACTGGGTGGCCGTCCACCCGACCGCGGCCTTCGTCGTCGACGTCAGCGTCGAGATCACGATGCTCGCCCGCCTGATGGGCGTGCCGACGATCGTCTTCGCTCAACCGGGCGAGCGCACCGACGCCCCGCACCGGCTCGGATACGACCTCGCCGACCTCATCCTGACGCCGTGGCCGCAGGGAACGATCGAGGCGACGGCGCTCGTCGGCCGCGAGCGCGTGCGAGCGGTCGGCGGCGTGTCTCGCTATGACGGCCGAGCCCGCGTCGACACCGGCGATGAGCACCCCCGTCGCGTGCTGTTCCTCGGCCGCGCTCTCGACCGTGACGGGCTCTCCGAGACCGTCGAGCTGCTCAGAGCGGACGGCTGGGACGTCGAGAGCGCCGGCGCGAACGACGACGATCGGGTCGACGACGTCTGGCCCCTGCTGTGCCGCGCCACGGTCGTGGTGAGCGCGGCGGGCCAGAACAGCATCGCCGACCTCGCCGCCGCCGATGCCCGCGCCGTCGTGATCGCCCAGGAGAGGCCCTTCGGCGAGCAGGAGGACATGGCCCGCGTGCTCGCCGCACAGGGCTTCGCCCAGAGTCTTCCGGTCGATGCGGAGCCCTCCCACGTCGTGGACGGCATCCGCCGAGCTGCCGAGACCGCTCCCCGGTGGCACGCGTGGCAGGTGCACGGGGCTGCCGCCCGCGCAGCGAGCGCGATCGAGGAGGTGGCGCGATGAGCGTCCGCGTCGCCGTCATCACGCCGGCTTCGGTCAACCGTCTCGACCATCTGCAGCGTCAGCGGCGGTTCCTCGACGAGGTCAGCACGCCCGGCGTCGAGATCGTCCGCATCGAGGCGTGGCTGGATGCGGACGCGCCGCCGTCACCGCCCGCAGCCCGGTTCGTGCATGTGCCGCCGGGCGACCACGGCATGCGCGTCGGCGCGGCGCGAAACGCGGCGGCCTCGCTCGCGCTCGCTCAGGACGTCGACCTGCTGGTGTTCCTCGATGTCGACTGCCTGCCGGGACCGGGACTCGTCGAGCGATATATCGGTGCCGCGCGAACGCACCCGCAGGACCTCCTCTGCGGCCCGGTGACCTATCTCCACAGTGTGCAGCGCCCGTCGACACCGCACGATCTCGGCATCCTGACCCGTCCGCACCCCGCTCGCCCGCTGCCCGCGGGTGACGCCGTCGTGGCGGCGACCGATGACGAGTTCGACCTGTTCTGGTCGCTCTCGTTCGCGGTGACCCCCGAGACCTGGACGCGTCTCGGCGGATTCGACGAGGTGTACGAGGGCTATGGCGCCGAAGACACCGACCTGGGTCGACGCGCACGGGCGCGTGGCATCGGGCTGCGCTGGGTCGGCGGCGCGCATGCCTACCACCAGTGGCATCCGGCCGGCTCTCCGCCCTGGCGCCACCTCGACGACATCCTGCGCAACGGCGCTCTGTTCGCCGAGCGATGGGGCGAGTGGCCGATGCGCGGCTGGATAGACAGCTTCATCGAGGGCGGTGCCGTGGAACCTCACGGCGACGGCTTCCGCCGCGTCGATCGCGCGAGCGCATCCCGTCGCTGAACCGCTCGAGGGGAGGTTCGGATGCCGGGGAATCCGCACTACGCTCGGCAGCATGACGGCGTCTTCCCCCGATGAGCACCCACTGCTTCGCGCGCACCGCACCCTGCGTCCGGGATTCGGCACCGAAGCGGCGGTCTACGGAACGATCCTCGTGAGCGGACTGATCGCCGTCTCGTCCGCACACGGAGAGACGTCTGCCGCGGTACTCCTGTCGGTCGGAGTGACCGTCATCGTCTTCTGGGCGGCGCATGTCTACGCTGGTGCCGTCGCCCGGCTCGGCCGAGACGATCCCGAGCAGATGGGCGTGCGCACGGCCATCGGCCGCTCGGTGCGCCATTCACTCGGAATGCTGAGCTCGGCCGGGATCCCCGCGCTCATCCTCGTCGCCGGCACGACGCGGGTCATTCCCGACGATGCCGCGAACGACGTCGCCCTGTGGTCAGGAACCGTCATCCTGGCCTTCCTCGGCTACGTGGCCTTCCTCCGTCGGGGCAGCTCCATCCCCGTCCGCATCCTCGGGGCGCTGGGCACAGCGCTGTTCGGGGTGGCCTTCGTCGTGCTGAAGGCGTTCGTGCACTGACGTCCGGTCAGGCCGGCAGGATCACTCTGATCTGCGCGGCGACCTCGTCGACGATCTGCTCGACCGAGTGAGCGATGTTGATCGTGGCGGACATGGTCAGGAACATGACGGCCGAGACGATGCGGGCGAGCGCCGCGGCCTCGTCGGCCGAGACCCGCGTATCACGGGCGATGACGTCGGCGACCAGCTGCTCGGTCTGCCCGGTGAGGGCGAGCGCCTCACCGTGATGCGGTTCTTCGGGGTCGCCGAACACGATCTCACGCAGGTAGGTGCGGCCGTTGTCGATCTGGGTGCGGTTGCATTCGATGACCGGCCGGATCACCGCCAGCACACCCCCGAGAACACCGTCCGCGTCGGCGGCGGCGGCGCGTCCGCGCTCGAGCGCCTCGGCGTACATCGAGTTCTGCACGAGCAGCAGCAGCTCGCCCTTGGTCTTGGCGTAGAGGAACAGCGTTCCCGTGCCGATGTCGGCGCGATCGGCGATCTCCTGCGTCGTGACGTCGTCCACCCCTCGTTCGGCGAAGAGCTCGCCGGCAGCGGTCGTGATGCGCTCGAGCTTGTCGAGCTTGTTGCGCTCACGTCGACCGAGAGGGCGGGAGTCGACAGTCATGGCGTCCTTCGGAATAAATACTGATCACGCTCACTTCTGATCATAGTCACCAGGGCGTGGGCTCGGTTCGCCCATTCTCCCACGAGCGCCTCATCGATCCACGGTGAAGCCGTGACGGCATCCGCTCGATCCCTCCCACAGAAAGCCCACCCTCATGCCTTCTCTCTCTGGAGCAGTAGTCCTCGTCACCGGCGCGAACGGAGGGATCGGCTCGCACTTCGTCCGCGAGGCCCTCGCGCGCGGCGCCTCGAAGGTCTACGCCTCCGCACGCACGCCCCGCGCGTGGGATGATGAGCGCATCGTGCCGCTCGCCCTCGACGTCACCGATCCGGCATCGATCGCCGCAGCCGTCGCGGCCGCACCCGACGTCACGGTGCTCATCAACAACGCCGGCGCCTCGCCCTCCAGCCCCGGCATCCTCTCGCACAGCGACGAGGAGATCCGCGCGAACGTCGAGACCAACTTCCTCGGCCCGCTGTTCCTCGCTCGCGCCTTCGCGCCGATCCTCTCGGCCCAGCCGCAGTCGGCGCTCATCGACATCCACTCGGCCTTGAGCTGGTACGCCGTCGCCGGCATCTACAGCGCGACCAAGGCGGCGCTGTGGTCCGCGACGAACTCGCTGCGCCTCGAGCTCGCCCCGGCCGGGGTGCACGTCGTCGGGGTGCACGTCGGATACGTCGACACGGCCATGGCGGCGACCGTCACCGACCCGAAGCTCGACCCGGCCGTGCTCGTGACCAAGGTGCTGGATGCCACGGAGGCGGGCGAGTACGAGGTGCTCGCCGACGACACCTCGGTGCAGGTCAGGGCCGCCCTGAGCGCCCCGCTCGAGGCGCTCTACCCGCAGCTGGCGCGCACCTCGGAGCAGTAGTCCACACAGCGAAGGCCCCGGGAGCGATCGGATCGCTCCCGGGGCCTTCGTGCGTCCGGATGCTCTGCAGCGATCAGGACTCAGGCTCCCCTGATCACGACCTTGCCGCGGATTCCGCCCCGGGTCAGCGACGCGATGCCGTCGGCGGCCTCCTCGAACGGGAGCACGCGACCGACGATCGGGCGGATGGCTCCCGCGTCGACGAGTTCTGCGATCTGGCGCAGCTGCTCGCCGCTCGCCCGCATGAAGAGGAACGTGTAGGCGACGCCCAGGCGCTTCGCCTGGGCCCGGACCTTGCGGCTGAGCACGGCCATGGCCAGTCGGAGCAGTGGATTGAGGCCGGCTGCGCGGGCAAACTCGGGTGTGGGCGGACCCGAGATCCCGACCGCCCTGCCTCCCGGCCGCAGGATGCGCAGCGACTTCTCGAGGTTCTCGCCGCCGAGGCTGTCGAGCACGACGTCGTATCCAGTGAGGACCTCCTCGAAGTCCTCAGACCGGTAGTCGACGACATGGTCGGCGCCGAGCATCCTCACGAAGTCGGCGTTCGCGCCGCTCGCGGTCGTCGCCACCTCCGCACCCAGGTGCTTCGCGAGCTGGATCGCGATCGATCCGACGCCGCCGGCTCCCGCATGGATCAGCACCTTCTGGCCAGGCCGCACCTCGCCGATCTCGACCAGGGCCTGCCAGGCCGTCAGCGCGACGAGCGGCAGCGACCCCGCCTCGTCCATCGTGATCGACGCGGGCTTCAGCGCCACGTCGCTCTCGTCGACCGCGATCCGCTCGGCGAAGGTCCCGATGCGAAGATCGCGCGGACGCGCGTAGACCTCGTCGCCGATCGCGAAACGGCTCACGCCGGCGCCGACGCGGATGACCGTCCCCGCGACATCATGCCCGAGGACGATCGGCAGACGGTACGGCAGGATCGCTCTGAACTCGCCGGCGCGGATCTTCTCATCCAGCTGGTTGACACCCGCCGCCTGCACGCGGACGAGCACGTCGTGCTCGCCCACGGAGGGCTCAGGCACGTCGGCCGCGTGCACGGCGGTGTCGTACTTCGAGAGGACGAAAGCTCTCATGGCGATCTCCGGAATCCGTCGCAGAATAACGACTGAACTCTATTATGAGCGCACTCAGTTTTCTTGTCAACCGCGGCGAAATGTTCTCAGTCGAGTCGAGAGGACAGCTCCTCGAGGATCTGCGCGACCTCGCGCCGCGCATCCGCCAACCGTTCGATCTCCGCGTCGAGGCCGGCGAGCGCGGTGTCGGACGATCCGTGACGGCGTGCGATCTGCAGGTTCGCCCGGATGTTCAGCGACGCCCCCGACAATCCGGCGCCCAGGGCCTCTGCGGCGACGGCGAGATCAACGGCGATGTGCGGGTTGCCCGCCTCGACGAGCACCCGCACGTCGCGGAGCATCCGCACGCCGATGCCACCGACCTGGGCCGCGGACTCGGCCGCCTCGACGGCCGCCTCGCGGACGCGCTCGTCGCGGGACGGGTCGTCGCTGGGCAGTGCGAGGGCAGCCCCGAAGCGTGCCGAGACGACGCCGTCCGCCTCGACCGCCCACAGCGCCTCGACGCGTCGCCCGGTGAGCGGATCGAGGCGCTCCGATGCTCGAGGGTCGTCATCGGAGTACCCGCCTACCATGCTCATCAGCGAGGCGGCGATCGCGAGCATCACTCCCGACGCGGCGCCTCCCCCGGGAGAACCGGTCGGACGACTCAGCGCGTCGAACCAGTCGTCCATCGGGGTGGATGCGGGGATGTCGGCGGAGTCCTCCATGACCGTCACCCTACGAGCTACGACCAGAGCAGCGGGAGCAGCGACACCACGAGACCCGCGAACCCGACGCCGGCGAACACGATCCCGAGGGTGAGGACGACGCGCCGTGCGTGCGGCGGCTCCCCCACTCGTGCGTGGGAGGGGTTGTTCGCGCTGACCACTCCGTCGGCCCAGCCGGCCTCCGCGGTCGCCGATTCCTGCCGGCTCAGCGGTCGCTCGTGGAAGTCTCCCCCGGCGAACCAGCGGGCGAGCAACGCCCCGTCACGCTCGATGATGGCGATCTCTGCGGGCAGCCACGGCCCCTCGATCGTCCGGATGAGGACAGCGATCAGCAGCATCGGCAGACCGAGCCCGAGGCCGACCCACGACAGCACCTCGCCGACGAGCGCGAGGGTGTCGAGCATCTGCATGATCTCATCGTAGAGAGTTCGGTTAACCCTCGTCGGCCTCTGACGCAAGGCCCTCGGCACACTCGCTTCGATCGCATAGCGTCGGCCACACGAGAGGGAGGAGCGCACAATGAGCACGAACATCGAGATCGACGGCCGGAATTTCGTGCTGCGTGACGATCGCCCTCTGAGGCAGGTGATGGACGAGATCGAGGCCGCCGCATCCGCAGCGCCGACCTTCATCACCCTGTCGGGCGACGACCGCAGCATCAGCGTGCTCATCCGCCCCACGACGCGCGTGGTGATCTCGGTCGAGAAGGCCGGGCACGTCGATACGACCGGACGCATCGAGCCGGACCACGCCTCCTGGGACCTCCCGTTCGAAGACTGGGAGATGTGACGTGCAGGAGCTGTGGCTCGTCAGGCACGGAGAGAGTGTCGGCAACGTCGCCGCGACAGCCGCGGAGACCGCCCGCGCCGAGGTGATCGACCTCGCGACCCGAGACGCCGATGTGCCGTTGTCGACCACCGGCGCCGAGCAGGCGCGAGCGCTGGCGGCCGCGTTGCATGGCGGCCCTGTCACGCCCCAGGTCGCCTGGTTGTCGCCGTACGTGCGGGCCCAGCAGACGTTCGCGCTCAGCATGGAGGGCGTGGAGGGCGTCGCCGGCGTCGAGCGGGTGCTCACCGACGAACGGCTGCGCGACAGAGAGCTCGGCATCCTCGATCTGCTGACCCGGTGGGGCGTCGCCGCCCGGCATCCCGAAGAGGCCGACCGTCGGGCGCGACTGGGCAAGTACTACCACCGGCCGCCCGGAGGAGAGTCGTGGGCCGATGTGTCCCTGCGCCTGCGGTCGTTCCTGCGAGACGCACTGGCCGACGACGCCCGCGTCGGTCTCGTCGTCGCGCATGACGCGGTCGTGATGCTGCTGGTCGCACTGCTGACCGGGATGGACGAGACGCGCCTCATGCAGTTCGCCTCGACGAACCCGGTGCTCAACGCCTCGGTGACGCGGCTGCGCCTGGACGGCCGGCAGTGGCAGCTCGAGGACTTCTCCGACGTGCGCCACCTCGCACAGCTGGGCGCCGACATCACCGTGCACCCGGGAAGCCCCGATGTCGGCCCGGGATGAGCCGACGCGGGTGACGCCGCAGCTGCTGCAGGAGTGGGGTCTGCCCGACCCCGGCGACTCGAAGAAGTCCCGCGGCACGGCGATGATCATCGGCGGCTCGTCTCTCTCGGCCGGCGCGGTCGTGCTGGGCGGAGAGGCCATGCTGCGCGTCGGAGCGGGCAAGGTCGCGGTCACGACCGACGCCTCGGTCGCGGATGTCGTGCGGATCGCGTTCCCCGAGGCCGGGGTCTACGAATCGCCCGGTCCGGGCGAACCGATGACCGACGACCTGCGCAGCGCCTGCGAAGGAGCGGATGCGGTGCTGGTCGGGCCCGGGCTGGACGACCCCGAGGATGCCCTGGGGTGGCTGCGGCGGCTGGCGGACCACGACATCTCCTGCCTCGTGGTCGACGCCTTCGCCGTCGGTGCACTGCGCGACGTGCCGCGCTCGGATCTTCCGGCGTCCCTGATCGTCAACGCCAATCTCGACGAGGCCGAGCTCCTGCTGGGCCGCCCCGTCGACGACCTCTTCTCGGAGCTGCCGGGACTCGCTCAGGAGCTCGACGCCGTGATCCACTGCTACTCCGCCGTGGTCTCACCCTCAGGCACCGCATGGCGACTCGACGACGGCGGCCCCGGCCTCGGCACGGCCGGATCGGGCGACGTCGTCGCGGGCGCCATCACCGGCTTCACCGCCCGAGGACTCGCCCCGGAACGCGCCGCAGTCTGGGGAGCATGGGCGCACGCCCGCGCAGGAGACCGGCTCGCCGAGCGCATGGGTCTCGGCTACCTCGCTCGCGAGCTGGTGCGCGAACTCCCCGCCGCCGTGCTCGACGTCGACGGGGCTCGAGGCGACGTCGACTGAGCCTCAGGTCACGCGTCCGTCGCCCGGTCGCGAGACCCGGAGCCAGCGGTAGCCGTACGCCGGCACCTCCAGTTCGACCTCGCCGTCCGGCCCCAGCGCGATCTGGGCGGGATCGAGCAGATCGACGAGCCTCGTGCCCTCAGGCTCGTCCTCCACCCGGAACAAAGTCGTGACCGGCACCTCGGCGAAGTTGTGGAGGGCGATCATCCTGCCCACGTCCGCGGCGAGCGAGTGCGCGAGAAGCGAGGCGGCCGGCTGGTCGATGATCTCGAGCGTTCCCCAGCCGAGTTCCGGCGAGATCCGATACGCCGAGGTGAGCGCCCGCACGAAATACAGCATCGACTCGCGGTCACCCAGCTGCGCGGCGACGTTCACGTGCTCCGGCGCGTACCCGTCGGACGGTGGCCGAGCGACGAGCCGGCTGGGCGCGGCATCCGAGAATCCCCCGTTCTTGTCGACCGACCACTGCATCGGCGTCCGCACCGCTTCGCGGCCGGGGATCTCGATGTTCTCCCCCATGCCGATCTCCTCGCCGTAGAACAGCACCGGGGTGCCGGGCAGGGTGAAGAGCAGGCTGTAGGCCATGCGGATGCGACGAGGGTCGCCCTCGAGCATCGGAGGAAGGCGGCGGGTGATGCCCCGCCCGAACACGCGCTGACGTTCATCGGGCGCGAAGGCGTCGAACACTTCCTGACGCTCGCTGTCGCTGAGCTTGTCGAGGGTCAGTTCGTCGTGATTGCGCAGGAAGTTCGCCCACTGCACCTCGGATCCGAGCACGGGTCGAGCCCGCAGCGCCTCGATCAGCGGAGCGGGGTCCTTGCGGGCGAACGACAGGTACAGCGACTGCATCCCGACGAAGTCGAACTGCATGGTGAGCTCGTCCTCATCCTCACCGCCGAAGTACTGCACCTGCTGGTCGTAGGGCAGGTTGACCTCGCCGAGCAGGATCGCCTCGCTCGACCGGCGCTGCAGGAAGCGGCGGATGTCGCGCAGCAGATCGTGGGGCTCGGGGATGCCGGAGCCCTCGGGGATCTCGAGCAGGAAGGGCACCGCATCGACGCGGAAGCCGGAGATGCCCAGCTGCAACCAGAAGCCGATGACCTTCGCGATCTCGTCACGCACCCGGGGGTTGGCGATGTTCAGGTCGGGCTGGTGCTCGTAGAAGCTGTGCTGGTACCACTGCCCCGACTTCTCGTCCTTGCCCCAGATGCCGTTCGCCTGCCCGGGGAAGACGGCGTTCTTCTGTCCCTTCGGAGGTGCGTCGTCACGCCACACGTAGTAGTCGCGATACGGCGAATCCACACTCCGTTTCGCGGCGAGGAACCACGGATGCCGGTCGGAGGTGTGGTTGATGACCAGGTCGACGATCACTCGCATCCCGCGGTCCCGTGCAGTGCGGATGACCTCGACGAAGTCGCCGTGGGTGCCGAGTCGCGAGTCGATCCCGTAGAAGTCGCTGACGTCGTAGCCGTCGTCGCGGTCGGGCGTCGGATAGAACGGCATCAGCCACAGGCAGGTGACGCCGAGCTGAGAGAGGTAGTCGATGCGCTGGGAGAGGCCCTGCAGATCGCCGACGCCGTCGCCGTTCGAGTCGAGGAACGTCTCGACGTCGAGGCAGTAGATGACTGCGGTCTTCCACCAGAGGTCGCTCGTGTCGGTGATCTTCACAGTCGCTCCTTCAAGGCGGGGATGAGCTCGGATGCTGCGGCGTCGAGGTATCGGGACTGCTCGGAGCCGACGTGATGCAGGTAGACGCGGTCGAACCCGATCTGAACCAGATCCGCGATGCGGTCGGCCAGTGCGGTCGCGTCGTGGTCGATGAGGACGGCCTTGCGGAGCCCCTCCTCATCGATCCCGACCAGCGCCGCCTCGAAGTCCTCCGGCTGCTCGAGATCCCAGGTGACCGGAGGCGCGAGCAGTCCGTTCCGCCACTGCTCGCGCGCGATCGCGAACGCCGCATCGTCGCTCTCGGCCAGGCTGAGATGCACCTGCAGGATGCAGGGACCCGTGCCTCCTGCACCCCGGTAGGCATCGACGACGCGCTGCAGTGCGGCCGGTTCCTGCGCGACCGTCGCGAGGCCCTGCGCCCACGACGCCGCCCACTCCGCCGTCTCGGCGCTCACAGCGGTCGCGAACAGCGGCGGCGGTTCAGTCGGTCGGCTCCAGACCCGCGCGCGATGCACGCGCACCAGACCGTCGTGGTCCACCTCCTCTCCCCCGATCAGTCGGCGGATCACGTCGACGCTCTCGCGCAGTCGGTCGTTGCGGATGCTCTTGTCGGGCCATCCGTCGCCCGTCACGTGCTCGTTGACCGCTTCGCCGCTGCCCATCGCCGCCCAGAAGCGGCCGGGGAACATCTCCTCCAGCGTCGCGAACGCCTGCGCGATCATCACCGGGTGATACCGCTGACCCGGAGCATTGACCATGCCGATCGAGAAGCGGGTGCGGGCGAGCGCGGCGGCGATCCAGCTCAGGGCGAAACCCGACTCGCCCTGAGTCGTGGTCCACGGTGCGAGGTGGTCGGAGCACATCGCCCCGTCGAACCCTGCGCGCTCCGCCTCGACCACGGCCTCGAGCAGGGCGCTCGGGGGGATCTGCTCGTGCGATGCATGAAAACCGATGAACACCATGCGCCGAGTCTGGCAACGAACAGCGCGCGGCGGCAGTGGTGGACACTCCGGAAGGAGTCTGGCAAGATGCGACGCCCGGACCGGCCCGCGGTATCAGCTGCCCGGGCTCACGATCCCGAGCTCGTAGGCCAGGATCACCGCCTGGACGCGACTGGGCAGATCGAGCTTCACCAGGATGCGGCCGAAATGCGCCTTGACCGTCGACTCGCTCAGATGCAGCGTCTGCGCGATCTCGCTGTTGGTGAGGCCGCGCGCGACCTGCAGGAAGACGTCACGTTCCCGCTCGGTCAGCGCCGAGAGCGCGCCCTCCCGGGCCCCGGCGTCCGGTGGCGCGAGGTGCGGCAGGGCGACCTCGATGAGCTTCGCGGTGATGCGGGGTGCGACCACCGCATCCCCGGTGGCGACCGTGCGGATCGCGGCGACGAGCTCGGCCGGTCTCGTGTTCTTGAGCAGGAACCCGGCGGCCCCGGCCTGCAGGGCTCCGAAGGCGAACTCGTCGAGATCGTACGTGGTCAGCACCAGCACCCTGGTCCGCGGCAGACGCGCGGCCAGGTCCTGCGTGGCCCGGATTCCGTCGATCCCCGGCATCCGCACGTCCATCAGGATGACGTCGGGGGCCAGCGCGATCGCGGCCTCGATGGCGGAGGCGCCGTCGGCCGCTTCGCCGACCACGTGCACGTCGTCCTCCGCCTCGAGCACGAGACGGAGGCCGTAGCGGACGAGCTCCTGGTCGTCGGCGATCAGCACGCGGATCCGATCGGTGGGTGCGTCCGGGGTCATCCCGCTGCCTCCGTCTGAAGTCGCACGAACACGCGCCAGCCACCGCCCGGTCGGGGCCCCGCCTCGACGTGTCCGTCATAGAACGCGGCGCGCTCGCGGATGCCGACCAGACCGCGGCCCGGATCGGCGATCGGCACCACCGGCGCTGATCGATCCTCCACGAGGATCGACAGTCCCTCGTCGGCGACGCTGATCCTCACCAGCACGTCCCGCACCTCGCGCGCGTGCCGGAGGACGTTGGTCAGCGCCTCCTGCACGACGCGGTACACCGTGAGCCCGACCATGGCATCGGGGTCGATGGCACCGACCTGCTCGAACCTGACCGGCAGTCCTGCGCTGCGCGATTCGGCGACGAGGGCGGGGATGCGCTCCATGCTGGCCTGCACCCGCTGGCGGTCGACGGCGTCGGTCTCACCGCGGACGGAGGTGAGCAGGCGACGCATCTCGACGAGGGTGCGGCGCCCGGTCTCGGCGACACGTCCGATCGCACGACGCGATTCCTCGGGGCGCGATTCCGCGGATGCCTGCGCACCGTCGGCGACGGCGATCATCACGGCGAGGCTGTGGGCGATCACGTCATGCATCTCCCGCGAGATCCTCTCGCGCTCGAGGACGGCGGCGATGTGCGCCTCCTGGTCCCGCTCTCGGCGCATCTGCTCCGCGCGCTCCACGAGTGCCTGCAGCTCGCGACGCCGATGGCCGACATCGAGTCCGACGAGGGTGGCGATCAGTGCGACGGCGATCACGACCGCGCTGATCCCTAGCCAGTCCAGTGGCCAGGCGTCCACGTCGACCCGCGGCGCCAGCCCGAGCAGGGGCGGACCGACGCGCACCCGGATGGCGAGCACCAGCGCAGCGATCGCCCCGGTCGCCGCCGCGGCGGCGAATGCCAGCCACGCCCGCTGCGGGCGGGCGACGACGCCGCTGCGGTACAGCGCGCCGACGACCAGCACCGCTTCGGCACCGGAGCCGCCGGCGAACGACAGGGGCAGGAGCACGAGCACGACGATGAAGGCTGCCAGCGGATGCCGTCGCGACACGAGAACCGCTGCGACGCCGGCGACGAAGAGCGCCACCAGCGCCCACGCCGGAGTCGTCAGCGAGGACTCGACAGACAGATAGCCGAGCACCAGCGACACGGCCACGTAGACCCCGAGCATCGCGAGGTCTGATCTCCGCCCACTCATACGTCTCTCGTGCGCAGAGCGAGCGCACCCGCGGCGAGCGCGACCGCTGCCCAGATCGACGCGATGAGCCAGCCAGCGCCGACGCTGATGTGTCCGGCCCACAGATCGAGGAACGGTCCGCCCTCCGCGCCGACACGACTCATCGCGTCGCCCGCGTTGCCCAGCTGTCCGATCCGCAGGATGCGGGAGATCAGGCCGTAGGGAAGCAGCGACGTGAGCACGGGAAGCAGCAGAGTGGCGAGGAAGACGATGATCGCGCCTGCGGTCGTCGACCGCACCAGTGCCCCGATTCCCACGCCGAACAGAGCGCAGAGTCCGAGGTACGCGGCCGAGCTGAGCAGGGCGAGCACGACTCCCGGCGCGGCGAGCGGTGCCGCGAGGCCGAACTGCGCGTAGATCGGTGTGGTGAGCGCCCACGCGCTGAACACCGTGATCAGGGCGACAGCCGTGACAGCGGTGGATGCGACGAGCGCTTTCGCGCGCAGTATCCGCAGCCGGTCGGGCACGGCGACGAAGGTGGGCTGAATGGAGCCCGATGCGTATTCGGCCCCGATCAGCATGACTCCGAGGATACCGGCGATGATCTGCCCCAGAACGACGCTCGGCACGGTGACGTCGGCCATGGTGCGTTCGATCGACGGCACCGACGGCGCCCCCGACGATTCCAGCGTCACGCCGAGGAAGAGGCTGCCGCCGATGCCGATCAGGAAGATCCCGATCAGAGCGAGCGCGGCGGAGGGAAGACTGAACAGCTTGATCCACTCCGAGCGCAGCACGTGTCGGAACGCGGGGCGGCGAGTGCGGGCATCCGCTCGTCGGGGACTCGTCGTGATGGTCATCGTCGTGCTCCTTCTTCGGCGTGCCGCGCACCCGCGCGGTATTCGGTGTCGGTCGCGGTGAGCGCGAGATAGGCGTCCTCGAGCGACCCCTCGATGGTGGCGATCTCATGCAGCACGATCCCCGCGTCGGCTGCCCTGCGAGCGATGTCCTCCGCGGCGAGGTTCTCGATCTCCAGCGCGCCGTCGACCTGCGACGCGACCGTCGCCTCCGGCCCCGCCAGGAGGGCCGCCAGTCGGTCCGCCTCCCGCGTCCGGACGCGCACCACAGAGCGCGTCGCACCGGCGACCACCTCGTGCAGAGGTCCGTCGGCGAGGATCGATCCTCGCCCGATCACGAGCAGATGGTCTGCCGTCTGGGTCATCTCGCTCATCAGATGCGACGACAGCAGCACCGTCTTCCCCTCCCCCGCCAGCTGCCGCAGCAGAGCCCTGATCCACAGGATGCCGTCGGGGTCGAGACCGTTCACCGGCTCGTCGAGGATGATCGTCTGCGGATCCCCCAGCAGAGCGGCGGCGATGCCCAGCCGCTGGTTCATGCCGAGCGAGAATCCCCCGACTCGCCTGTCGGCCACGGCATCCAGACCCGCGATCCCGATCACCTCCCGCACTCGGGCCGCACCGATCGCGTGCGTGGCGGCGATTGCGAGCAGATGCTTGTAGGCGGTGCGGCGTCTGTGGGCCGACCGGGCGTCGAGCAGGACGCCCACCTCGCGCAGCGGCGCGGGCAGATCGGCATAGGGGCGACCGTTCACCTCCGCCGTGCCGGCCGTCGGCCTGTCCAGACCCACGATCATTCGCATGGTCGTGGACTTGCCGGCCCCGTTCGGCCCCAGGAATCCGGTGACCGTACCCGGTTCGACCGTGAAGTCGACTCCGTTCACCGCCACCCGCTCGCCATAGTGCTTGGTCAGAGACTGAACTCGGATCATGTCGCGCCTTTCGTCATCTTCGACGCTACGAACGGCCGCGCACGGGCACATCGGGCTGCGGTCCTGAACAGGGCGAGCGGGCAGTACCTGGGTCTACAGAGGGACGCCACCGGTGATCCCGCCCGAATCGGCCTCACCCGCTTCGGATGAGCCGATCCCACATTCTCTGGCCGACCGGTGCGCGCACTGCGATACTGAGCGCAGAATCTCGATGACCGTCTTCTCACGTGCCGGTTCCACCCGAGATGAGGAGCGAGATGGCGAAGACCCGTTCGTCCGACGCACCGGGAGCACCTGCAGCACCGCACCCGGTCGCACCTGATTTCGTCCTGCGGCGCAGCCGAGGAAGGGATGCCCGGATCCGCGCCCCCAGATCGGGCCAGGGGCCGTGGATCACACCGACGGATCGCGCCGATCCGATCGGGCTGCTGGAGGGCCAGGCGGCCTCACGGGTCGAAGAGCTCGTGCCTGTGCGGCACTCGCGGATGGCGGCTTCTCCGTTCGCCTTCTTCCGCGGCAGCGCGCTGCTCATGGCCGCGGATCTCTCGACGACACCCCACAGCGGTGTGATCGCACAGATCTGCGGTGACGCGCACCTGTCGAACTTCGGGCTGTTCGGCACGCCGGAGCGGCAGCTCATCTTCGACATGAACGATTTCGACGAGACGCTGCCCGGGCCGTTCGAGTGGGACATCAAACGACTGGCGACGAGCTTCGCCGTGGCCGGACGCCAACGGCGCTTCACTGCCGCGCAGATCCACGACTGCGTCGAAGCCGCGGTGCGCGGATATCGGATCGCCATGAGCCGCGCTGCCGACGCGTCGGTCCTCGACGCCTGGTACGACCGATTCGACGCGGACCGCGCGCAGCGGCGCATCCGTTCCGCGAGGCGGAAGGGGCGGTCCGACGACGAGACGGTCGATCGGCTCGACGCCGCACTCGCCAGAGCGCGGAAGCGCGATCACGCGAAGTCGTTCTCGAAGCTCGTGGACCGCGAGGACGGCCAGCTGCGGATGCGAGGGAATCCGCCCCTGATCGTGCCCGTGGACGAGCTCGCCGCAGGCTACGACGGATTCGACGACGTGAGCGCGATGCGGGAACTGCTCGAGGAGTACCGACGGACTCTGCCCGGCGGTCGCCATCCCCTCTCCGAGTACCGCTACCGGCATATGGCGCGCAAGGTGGTCGGGGTGGGCAGCGTGGGCACCCGCGCGTGGGTGATCCTCCTCAGCGGACGCGACGACGACGATCCGCTGCTCCTGCAGGCGAAAGAGGCGCAGCCGTCGGTGCTGGAGCAGTTCCTCGGTCCCAGCGAATTCGATCACGCCGGCGAACGAGTCGTTCGCGGGCAGCGACTGATGCAGGCGGCCTCGGACATCTTCCTCGGATGGCAGCGCGTCACCAGCCTCGACGGCGTCACCAGGGACTTCTACATCCGCCAGCTCCAGGACTGGAAGGGCGGGATCGATCCCGAGGCGATGACTCCCGGAGGCGCCGCGCTCTACGCACGGGTGTGCGGTGAGACCCTCGCCCGGGCCCACGCCCGCAGTGGCGACCGCCTCGAGATCGCCGGATATCTCGGGCGCGGCCGAGGATTCGTGGGCGCCATCATCGCGTTCGCCGACACCTACGCCGACCAGAACGAACGGGACTTCGCCTCGTTCCGCGCCGCGTTGGATTCCGGGCGGCTCGCCGCCGCCGATCTCGAACGACCCGCGCCATGAGCGCTCCGCTTCAGACGAGGCGCCCGGTCGCCGCGCATGCCGCGGGACGCAGAGCCCTGCGCGGCAGGCACGGCGTCCCCGGCTACGTGGCCGCCCTTGTGCTGCTGACCCTCTCCTACTGGCTCTGCGCCGTCCAGCGCACCACGAACCCGAGTCCGTCCGCCTTCCTGCTCATCCTCGCCACGGTCGCCGTCGTCTTCCTCATCACCGCCGTGCGAGCCGTCATCCAGCACGTCGCGTGGATCGTGCTGGCCACCGCCGGCGTCGCGACGATCGTCGCCACGCTCGTCGGGGCGGAAGGGCGGATCCTGGACGTCATGTTCTCGGCCGCGTCCATCGCCGCTCTTCTGGTCGCTCCGGCCGCGATCGTGGCTCACCAGGCGCGGCGGCGTGGATTCAATCTCGAAGCGCTGATGGCGACGATCACCGCCTACCTCCTCGTCGGCATGCTGTTCACCTTCGTCTTCAACCTCGTGTCGCTCGTGTCGAGCGCTCCGATGTTCGGCGACGGGAGCGAGGACTCGCTGTCGAATCAGCTCTTCTTCTCCTTCACGACGCTGACGACGACGGGATACGGCAACCTCGCACCGGTGACATCGGGCAGCCAGGCGGTCGCCGTCGCCGAGGCGATCACGGGCCAGCTGTTCCTCATCACCGCGGTCGCGCGCATCATGCGCGGCAGCAGTCTTCGACCGGCCACCCGGCCCGACTCTCGCCAGGAGGCGTCATGAAGAGGTGGAACGTCGTCATCGTGCTCGGCAGCGCGCAGTTCGTGATGGTGCTCGACGGCACCGTCATGAACGTGTCGATCTCGACGGTCGTGGACGACCTCGACACCACCGTGGCCGCGATGCAGGGCGCGATCACGTTCTACACGCTGACGATGGCGGCCTTCATGCTGCTCGGAGCGAAGCTCGGCGATGTGTGGGGTCGGCGGCGAGCCTTCGTGATCGGATCCTGCGTGTACGCGGTCGGCTCGCTGGTCACGGCGGTGAGCCCGAACGTGCAGACCCTGTTCCTCGGCTGGTCGGTCATCGAGGGGCTCGGCGCCGTGCTGGTGATACCCGCCATCGCCGCGCTCGTCGCCGACAACTATCAGGGACGCGAACGGGTCACCGCGTTCGCCGTCATCGGCGCGGTCTCGGGGGCCGCGGTGGCCGCCGGTCCGCTCATCGGGGGCTTCGTCACGACGTACTTCGACTGGCGCTACGTGTTCGCTGCAGAGGTGGTGATCATGATCGGGGTGGTGCTGTGCGCCCGGATCATCACCGACGCCACCGAGCGGGTCCGCATCCGCATCGACCTCCTGAGCGTCGCGCTGTCGTCAGCGGGCCTCGTCGCTGTCGTCTTCGGGATGCTGCAGAGCAAGGTGTGGGGATGGATCGTGCCCCTGCGCATCCCCGTCATCGGGGGCGTGCCGGTCGCGCCGCTCGGCATCTCGCTCGCGGCGTGGCTCAACGTCGTCGGCGTGCTGCTCGTCGCGCTGTTCATCGCCAGGCAGCGGATGCTCGTGCGCGTCGGGCGTCAGCCCCTCGTCACCGTCGAGATGTTCCGGATCAGCTCTCTTCGCAGCGGTCTCTCGGTGCTCGGCGCGCAGTACGCCGTGACGGCGGGACTCTTCTTCATGGTGCCGGTGTACCTGCAGATGACACTCGGGCTGGATGCCCTTCAGACCGGTATCAGGATCTTCCCGCTCTCGGTGGCCCTGGTGCTGTTCTCCATCGTCGGCACCGCCCTCACGAAGCGGATGTCCCCTCGCACCATCGTGCGGATCGGTCAGCTCCTTCTGGTCTTCAGCGCGCTGGTGCTGCTCGGATCGGCGACGAGCGACCTGCGCAGCGGCCTCTTCGCCGTCGGCATGTTCCTCTCGGGTGCGGCTCTCGGGCTGCTCGCCTCGCAGCTGGGCAACGTCAACATGTCGAGCGTGAGCGCGAAGGAGACGAGCGAGGTGGGCGGTCTGCAGGGGGTCTTCCAGAATCTGGGATCATCGCTCGGCACCGCACTCATCGGGTCGATCCTGATCGGGGCCCTGTCGACCTCGTTCGCCTCCGGAGTCGCCGCGAGCGACCTCTCCGCGACGACCCGCGCCTCGGTGGCCGCGTCGACCGAGCACGGCGTCACGATCGTCCCCGCGTCGGCCGTTCCCGCGATCGCCGAGGAGGCGGGGCTCAGCGCCGACGACGCAGAAGCACTGGCCGAGATCTACCGCGAATCGCAGCTCTCCTCGCTGCGTGTCGCGTTCTTCGGACTCATCCTCATAAGCCTCCTGGCGCTGTTCTTCTCGCGCGGCATCCCTCAGGAGATCGAGGTCCGTCGACGACGCGAAGACAGGGTCGTCGACGGATGACCGGGCGGTCCTCAGACCGCACGGTCATCGCCGGCGCTCAGAGCCGCGACGCCGCCTCCCGCGCGCCGCGCACCGCGATCGCGACGCTGGTGAGGGTCGGATTCATGGTGTTGGCGGTGGGGATGAGAGCGTTGCCGCCGACCACGAGGTTGTCGAAGCCCCACACCCTCGAATACGGATCCGCGACGCTGGTGCCGTCGTCGTCGGTGCCCGCTCGCATGGTTCCCATGTAGTGCAGGCTCGACCCGTTCGGCAGCAGCCGCGGCTCGGCGATGAACGTGCCCAGGGCCGCACCGGCGCGACGCAGATGCGCCGTGGCATCCGAGATCTCCGCCTCCTCGACGTCGGTGAGGGCGTACTCGATCGTCATGTTCGGCAGACCGCGGTAATCGAGCTCGTCGTCGTCGAAGCGCACCCCGTCCTCGATCCGCGGATGCTTGCGCACTCCGTACCCCATGTTGACGTATCCCCAGCGGTTGCCTGCGTGCGGGTGCGACGCGTCGAGCGGGAAGGGCGGGTTCTCGGCATACATCACCTGCAGCGAGAAGGGATGGTCGGGCTCCGAGAACGGGATGCGGTTCACGGCGGCGACGGGATCCGCCGGGTTCGTCGCGCGGCGGGCGAGCTCGCGCTCGAGCTCGTCGTCCGTCACGAGGTCGGCCATCCGGTCGCCGTCGAGCGACACGGTCGAGATCACCACGTGGTGCTCGGTGAGATAGCGGCCGAGGGCCGTGGGGCGGATGCCCGATGCCCACAGCAGCTGCGGGGAACGGAAGGCGTCGGCGGCCACCACGACGAGGTCCGCGGGAAAGGACGACGTCTGCCGGGTGCGCAGGTCCTCGACCACGACTCCGGTCGCGCGGCTCCCGTCGTGCTCGATCCGCCGCACCAGCGAGAGGTCGCGCAGTGCGAAACGGGCGCTCTCGTCGGTGCCCGGCTCGATGAGCGGACCGAGCACCATGTCGGCGCCCGCCCACACCATCGTGCCGTCGGGCTGGGGGTCGCCGGCGATGGGCAGAGTGCTCACGCCGTATCCGTCGGGGAGCTCGGCGGCGAACTCACCCTCGAGCAGTGCGCGGATGGCACCGCCGATCGGCGAGTCGGCGAAGGCCGCACCCTGGTGATGCAGCAGCTCCTCGGCCGTCGTGATCAGCTCTTCCCACTCCTCGTCGTCGATGAACGGGAGCTTCTCGCTGAATGCCGGACGCGGGATCGCGCAGGTCCAGTGCGATCCCTGGCCCCCGACATTCGTCGCCGCCGCGACAGCCGGGAACGTCGGGGCGTGGGCTGATCCCTCTCCGCCGAAGTCGAGCAGGTGGGTCCCCTGCCGCGCCGTGAACATGCCCTCGACGACGACTCCGGCGGGGATGCCCAGAGACTCGCGGAAGGCGCCCGCCTGCGGACCCTGCGCCATCTCACGCGCGCGAGCCTTCTCCTCGGGATCGGCGATGTTGCGGACGCTGGCGCCCGGCCGCTCGGTGATCTGCGGTCCTGCTTCGAACATCACGACCCGCGCGGTCGGATGACTCTGCAGGATCACGCGCGCGTAGGCGGAGCCGATCGGTCCGCTGCCCACGATCGCGACGGTCGGATGCTCGGAGGCGGTGTTCTCAGACATCGTTGTTCTCCCGGTGCGTGCGGATTCAGGCGGTGACGGATTCGACGGAGGCGATGGGGTCGTGCTCGTCGGCCAGACGTCCTCGGGGCATGAGCAGCGCGACGACGAATCCGATGGCGTAGGCGACGGCGAGCGCGGCGAACACCGGTGCGAAGACGTCGTGGTAGATGCCGGCGACCTCGATCTGCAGGGCCGGGTCCGACACCTGCACCAGCTGCGGGGTCAGCGCTGTCGCGTCGAGCCCCGACGGCAGGAGCGCTGCGACGCCGAAGCCGACGACGCCGCCGATGACGGCGGTGGTCACAGTCGCGCCGACCTGTCGCACGATGTTGACGGTCGCCGTGAGGGTGCCGGTCGCGCTGCGCGGTGCGGCGCTCTGCACGACCGCGACGATCAGGCTCATGAACGCGCCGGTGCCGATGCCGACCACGAACATGACGGCCATCGGCGCCCACAGCGGCAGGCCGACCGGCAGCAGCGCCATGACGGTCAGGCCGGCGGCCCCCAGAGCGGTGCCGACGATCGGGTAGACCCGGTAGCGGCCGGTGCGGCTCGCGAGGAAGCCGGATGCCAGGTTGCTCAGCAGCATCCCGAACACGGTCGCGATGGGCACGAGCCCTGAGACGGTCGCCGTCGCCTGGTACGCCATCTGCACGTAGGTCGGCAGGTAGGCGGTGATCGAGAAGAGGCCGACGCCGATGATCGCCGAGAGCGCGGTGCCGACCGCGATCGTCCGATTCGCGAAGAAGCGCAGCGGCACGATCGGCTCCTCCGCCCGCAGCTCGGCGAGCAGGAACGCGGCGAAGGCGACGAGGGCCGCGGCGAAGGCGACGACCGTGGCGGTGCGCAGCGCCGGGTCGGCCACCCACGAGACGGCGAGCACGAGGGCCACGAGCGCGGTCGTGAAAGAGACGGCGCCGGCGATGTCGAACCGGCGCAGCGCGCCCGGTGCGATGCGCGGCACCGCGACGAGAGCGAGCGCGAGGGCCGCCACACCGACGGGGATGTTGACCCAGAAGACCCACTGCCAGCCCCAGAAATCGGTGATGAGCCCGCCGAGGACGGGACCCACGAGGATCGCGATGGGGAAGGCGGCCCCGATGACCGCCATGTACTTCGGACGCTCCCGCGGCGAGGTCACCTGGGCGATGATCGTCTGCGACATCAGTTGCAGACCGGCGGAGCTCATGCCCTGCAGCACTCGTGCCCCGATCAGCCAGGGCATCGTCTGCGCGAAGCCGCAGGCGAGTGAGGCGAGGAGGAACACGACGAGCGAGGTGAGGAACACCGCTCGGGGGCCGACCACGTCGCCGAGCTTGCCGAGCACCGGAAGCAGCACGGTGCTCGCGAGCGTGTACCCGACCACCACCCACCCCATGTGCTCGAGGGCGCCCAGCTCACCGGCGATGGTGGCGAGGGACGTGGAGACGATCGTGTGGTCGAGCGCACCGAGGAAGGACACGGTGAGCAGCGAGACGACGAGGAGACGCAGACGCAGCGTCGAGAGTGGAGGCATGACCGATGACCCGATCGATCGGGCAGTCGACGCGACTTCGTGTGCCCCGCTCGCAACGTCACGAGCGGGAACGGGTTCGAGGAACCCCGGCGCCGAGTTCAGCATACGGGATCTTTAGTCGGTTTTCAACTAAAGTGCACGCCGACGCGCACGGGATCGGCTCCTGGCACGCGGCACCGCGGGCGCGGTGACGGGCGCGCCCACTCTCCCGACGAGTTCACCGATCCCCTCCACCACCATGCGCACCACGTCGCCCTCGACGAGCGGAGGTGGCGTGAGCGCGCCGTTGCGCCCCCACAGCTCGCCCAGGCACCCGCCGTTGCCGACCGTGCCGCTGCCCAGGACGTCGCCCGGCACGACCCGCGAGTTCCGCGAGGCATAGGCGACGAACTCGGGAAACGGCCAGCCGGCGTTCGAGACGAGGTCCTCGCCGATCAGCTCGTCGTTCACGAAGACCTCTGCGCGGATCGCGAGGAAACCGTCGTCGTCGAGATACGGCTCGAGCTCATCGGCCGTGACGATCCACGGCCCCAGGCTCATCCCGAAGTCCTTGCCCTTCGACGGACCGAGGCGCACCTTCATCTCGCGGGCCTGCAGGTCGCGGGCCGACCAGTCGTTCATGATCGTGTATCCGAAGATCAGCGAGGCCGCCGCCCCGGCCTCGAGATTCGACTCCCCGACCCCCGGGGCGCCTCCGATCACGACCGCGACCTCCAGTTCGAAGTCGAGTCGTTCGGTCACCGGCGGATGCAGCACATCCGCAGGCCCCAGGATCGTGTGCGGGTTGCCGAAATAGAAGGTCGGCGCGTCGTACCACTCCGGCGCCACGTCGCTCTTGCCCTCGACGCCGGCGCTCACTCCCTCGACGTGCTCCTCGAAGGCCACGAAATCGCGCACCGACGCGGGCGCGACCGGAGCGAGCAGGGTCACCTCGGCGAGCGCCGCTCCCGTATCGCCCTCGACCTCGCGGTGCAGGTCGCGCACGGCGTCCAGCCCGAGCGCGAGCACATCGGCCACACGCAGCCGGCGCGGGAAGGAGACCACCCGATCGCCCTCGACGAAGCCCTCGCCGACCTCGCCGTCGACGCTCCAGCGGGCGATCCTCATGCCCGCACCCGCCGCCCGAGCAGCTGTGCGGCGTTCTCCTCGAGGATGCGGTCGACGACCGCGGCTTCGAGCCCCGACCCCCGCACGAAGTCGACCGGGTCGTCGAGCCCCATGTCGAACGGATAGTCGCTGCCGAGCAGCACGCGCGACTCCCCCGCGACCTCGATGAGTCGCCGCAGCGCGTCGGGGTCGTGCACCACGGTGTCGAACCAGATCTTCGAGAGATATGTCGAGGGCGCGTGCGCGCAGCGCTGAGCCTCGGGACGCACCGTCCATGCGCGGTCCGAGCGCCCGATCGACAGCGGCAGGTAGCCGCCGCCGTGGGCCGCGACGATCGTGAGCTGCGGATGCCGGTCGAGCACACCCGCGAAGATCAGGTGCGAGAGCGCGACGGCGTTCTCGGCCGGCTGCCCGACGGTGTTCGACAGGTAGAACCGATCGAGTCGTTCGTCGAGGCTGCAGCCGAACGGATGCAGGAAGACGACGGCACCCAGTTCGGCAGCCCGCGCCCAGAAGGGCTCCAGTCGCTCATCCGAGAGCTCCACGTCGCCGGCGAACGACGAGATCTCGACACCGGCGAGGCCCCGGCCGAGCACCGCGTCATCGAGGCACTCGACGATGCGCTCCGGGTGCTGCAGCGGAACGAGTCCGAGACCGATGAGCCGCTCGGGCGCCTGCGCCACGTGCTCGGCGACCAGTCGGTTGGCCTCGTTCGCCGCCCACACGGCCAGTCCCTCGGGAGCCCAGGGGTAGAAGTGGTTGGGTGAGGCGCTGACCCACTGCACGTCGACGCCCTGCGCATCCATGTCGGCGAGACGCACCGGCACGGACGTGAGCTGGGGGATGCGTGCGCCCACCATCGGGCCCGAGACCGCCAGGCTCTCGGCACCGTTCCGAGTCAGCTCGAGTGCGGCGGCCTCGCGCACGAGGTCGGGCACGCGTCGCTCGACCTCGGCCTGCAGCGACGGCAGCAGGACGTGAGCATGGACGTCGGTGCTCATGCCGGTGCCGCCATCTTCTGCGCGATGCCGAAGATGAGTCCGCCGGCGTCGGCGTCGCGATCGTGCTCGAGCTGCCAGCGACCGAGCTGCACCGAGGCCTCGACGACGGCCTGCGCGCGAGGCAGGCGACGCGCGTGGAACTCGTCGAACAGCGAGTCGTCCACGGCATCCCGCGTCGTCAGCAGCTCGGTGAGCACGAAGGCGTCCTCGAGACCCTGCGCAGCGCCCTGGGCGATCGTCGGAGGGCAGGAGTGCGCGGCGTCGCCGATCACGATCACCCGCCCGCGGTTCCACGGCGCGGGCACGACGTGCTGGGTGAACCAGGTGTAGTTGGCGACGGCGCCCGCCTCGAGATCGGCGCGGATCGAGTTCCACGGACCGTCGTAGGCACGCGACGCCTCGAGCATGATCTGCGTGGCCTCCTCGCCGGAGACCCCGAAGCGATCCTGCGCGTCCTCCACGAGGAACGCGTACATGGTGTCCTCACCGGTCGGCGTGTACCCCGCGATGTACATGGGCCCGCCGTAGTAGAGCTCGGACCGTTCGACGTCGGCGGGGCGCGAGACGAACGCGCGCCAGATGCCCATCCCGGTCGGCTCCGGCTTGGTCTCGATCCCGACGAGGTCCCGCACGGCGGAGTGCAGCCCGTCCGCGCCGATCAGCAGGTCGTACTCGCCTGCCGACCCTCCGTTCACGACGACCTCGACGGAGTCGGGACCATGCTGCTCGACTCCGGTGACCTTCGCACCGAAGCGCACGTCGGCTCCGGCCGCGCGCGCGTGCTCGAGCAGGATGCTCGTCAGTTCGGCGCGAGGCATGCCCATAGCGGCCGGGTAGTCGGGGCCTCCGGTCTTGACGTCCGGCAGCGCCGCCACGATCGGGGCGCCGGGACCGGGTGCGCGCAGATTCAGTCCCTCGAACGGGAATCCCGCCGCGCGGATGTCGTCCCACGCGCCGAGCGCATCGAATACGCGCAGGGCGTTGCCCTGCAGCGAGATGCCGGACCCGAGGGTGGACGGCGCGTCCTTCGCCTCGAAGACGTCGACCTCGACGCCGGCCTTGGCGAGCTGGATGGCGGCGGCGAGTCCGGCGACGCCGGTGCCGGCGATCGCGACCTTGCGAACTGCGGTCATGAGCAGAACCTCTCTGTTCTGGGTGATCGTGCGGGTGTGAGTGGACTAGAGGATGGCGACGGGGTTGATTGGCGAGCCGACGGCCCCCGTGATCGGGAGCGGCGGCGCCGACAGGAGGAAGTCCCACCGGCCGCGCTCGGCACAGGCCTCGGCGAGCTCGTCGAGGTTCCACATCTCGCCGATCGTCAGGCCGAGGTTCGGGATGACGACCTGGTGCAGCGGCTGGAAGGCCGGCACGTCGAACTCGTTCGGACGCACCTCGAACCCCCAGGTGTCGGTCGCGATGGCCGCGATCTCCGTGCGATGCAGCCACCCCGCGGTGGTCAGCGACAGTCCGGGCGCCGGTCCCCCGGCATAGTCGCCCCAGCCCTCGCGGCGGGTGCGTGCGTACTGTCCGGTGCGGACCACGACGATGTCGCCGCGCCCCACGACGCTGGAAGCGCCCTGCGCGGCGATCGTCGCCTCGATATCCGCGACCGTGATGGCGTGACCGTCCGGCAGCTCACCGGTCTCGGGGAACAGGTGTCGGCCTACGTCCAGCAGCACCCCGCGCGAGACGATGACGGATGCCGCGTGCTCGATGCCCGTGACGAGGTCGCCCTCGCTGGTCACGACGTCCCCCGCCCGTCGCCCGTTCCAGGCATTGCCGTGGTCGAAGATGTGGCCGAGGCCGTCCCACTGCGTCGAGCACTGCAGGGGCATCGCGATCACGTCGTCCGCCCCGCCGATTCCGTGCGGGAAACCCTGGTTGCCGCGCTCGGCGTCGACACCGGTGTCGGTCATGGTGTGCACCGGGTTGGTACGCCTGCGCCACCCCTTCTGCGGGCCGTCGGTGTCGAAGCGCTGCGAGAGCGAGACCACCCGGCCGGAGGACACGAGCGACCCGGCCTTCACTCGAACGGCGTCGTCGATGAAGTTGAGGGTGCCGAGCACGTCGTCGCTCCCCCAGCGCCCCCAGTTGCGATACGCCGTCGCCCGGGCCGCGATCTCGGACTCGGGGTCGGCGCGGTCGAGATCGGCCGGATTCTCGGAGGGCGTCCCCATCACGAGGCCCCGTCCGTCTTCTGGGCCACGCAGCGCACGACCTGGGTGCCGAGGTTGGCGATCGTGCCGGTCATGACGTCTCCGTCGCGGAGGAACCGCCGCCAGTGCTGGCCGTTGCCGGCAGGGCTGCCCGTCAGCAGCAGGTCACCGGGGTACAGCGGGTGGGTCTGCGACGCGGCCGAGAGCAGCGCCGGGATGTCGAACAGCAGATCGCTGGTCGATGCGTCCTGCATCGTCTGCCCGTTGAGGTCGAGGCGCACCGCCGCGTCACTCGCCGAGACGAACGGTGCCGGTACGAGGAACGGACCGGTCGGCAGGAATCCGGGTGCGTTCTTGGCCCGATACCAGTCGGTGCCGATCTCCTTCATGTCCTTGCGGAAGACCAGATCGCGGGTCGTCACGTCGTTCACGATCGTGTAGCCGGCGATGTGCTCCCAGGCGTCCTCGCGCGAGACCTGGAAGGCCTCCCTGCCGATCACGAGGGCGAGCTCGAGCTCCCAGTCGTGCACCTCGCTGTACGCGGGCAGCACGAGGGGGACGTCGTCCCCGACGACCGCGGCGGGCAGGCCGATGAAGAAGTAGGGCTCGCCGTTCGCCTTGCGGTCGTCCATCATGGTGGCGGCGAACTCCCGCGCCTCGTCGGGCGTGCGATCGGAGTTCTGGGTCAGGCCGGCTGCGACGAGCTCGATGACGTGCTCGCGGTAGTTCGCGCCGGTCTGCAGCACCTGACGCGGCTCGACGGGAGCGGTGAGGGTGACCTCCGCGAGCGGGATCCACGGCCCGTCGCTTCGGGCGATCGCGTGCAGTCTGTCCCAGTCGGGGGCCGCGAGGAACTGGTTGAGCCCGTCGGCTCCGAGCTCCTCGGATGAGAGCGGGCGGATGCGCTCGCCGACCGCGAGGCCGAGACGCACGCGCCCGTCGTCGCGATAGCGCGCCAGTGCGAAGGGTGCGTCGGGTGCTGTTGTCGTCGTCGTCATCGTCGGTCGATCCTCTGTCGTTCAGTATGGCGTCACGGAGGTTCCGGGGCGGACGTCGACGTCCGCCCCGGACGGGCGCTCAGCCCTGGCCGTGCTTGGCGTACGGGTTGAAGAGCGCTTCCTTGATCTCGTCGGGCACGCCCTCCTCGGTGGCGGAGGGGCCGTCCGCCGGCGGGAACGACTCCGTCATCGACATCGGCATCGCGCCGTTGCGGTAGAAGTTGTTCGAGCCGAGCGAGGGCTTCCAGGTGTTCGCCTCCCAGTCCGGGACGTAGTTGCGGTAGCCGCCCGTGTTCAGCTCGATGCGCAGCGTCGACGGCTCGCGATAGTAGAGGAACGTCTGCTCCCCGATGCCGTGGATGTTGGGTCCGTATTCGATCGGGATGCCGTTCTCCATCAGGGTGTCGGCGGCGATCAGCAGCTCTTCGCGGGTGTCGACCCAGAATGCGTAGTGGTTGACCCGACCGGCGCGCGTGGATCCGTCGAGCACGACGCCGAGGTCGTGCGACTTCTCGTTGGTCGTGAGCACCGAGAACACCGAGATCGGCGCCTCGTCGAGCACGGTGCGCGCCATGAAGCGGAAGCCGAGCACGTCGACGTACCAGGCGACGAAGGCGTCGACATCGCTCGTCGCCACCGTGACGTGGTCGAGCTGACGCGGTGCGCCGGCGATCTTGCTGCGCTTCTCGGGACGGTCGGGGTAGATCGAGGCGGCGTCCGTCGTCGACTGGTGGCGCTCGACGTCCCAGTGGAGGGTCATGTCGTGGCCGAAGGGACCGGTGAAGCGGTAGGCACGGCCGATCTTGAATCCGTCGATCCACTCGCCCTGGATCCCCGCGGCCTCGATGCGCTTCGCGGCTTCTTCGAGCGCCTCGGCGCTGGACGTGCGCCAGGCCATGGTCTCGAGAGACGGCTCGTCTCCGGGGACGACGACCACCGAGTAGGCGTAGTAGTCACCCCAGCAGCGCAGGTAGACGCGACCGTCTTCGCGGGCCACCTCGGTGAGACCGACCTGGGTCTTGTAGAACTCCACCGATGCCTCGACGTCCGGCGACGTGATCGCCACGTAGGACAGGTGGGAAAGCAGCTTGATCATCTTCGATCCTTTCGTGGGGGCTCTGGGACCTGCCCCGCGATCTACTTTTGTCGGATATCGGCTATTCAGGAATCCCGATGTGGCTATGCGCGGAATCAGCCTCGTTTATCCGTTCCCCACATCCCCTCAGCGAGCTGCACGTCGTGCCGGAACTCCCGGACATCCGCCGGAAGCGTGCCCTGCAGCGCTGCGTGGATCGCTCGACGGAGTGCGAGCCGCTCACCCGACTCATGCCGCCGAGGCAGGCGCAGCACGCCGTCGGCGCTGCTCGACTCCACGCTTCTCACATCGGTCGCCGCGTCGAGATCGACCTCGATGCGCGTCTCTCCGACGGCGAGTACCCGGAGCCGCGGTCGCCCTCGGCCGACCAGCGCCGAGACCGTCAGCGCGGCCGCCGTTCCCGACGTCGGTTCCTCGAGCAGGGCGATCAGCCCGTGCGGCAGCGCCGCTGCCGTCCGCAGCACGAGATCGCCTCCGCCGAGCACCCGCAGCCAGCCGACCGCATCCCTCGTCAGTTCGCCCATCGCTGGCGCCGCTCCGGCTGCATCGACGGTCAGCTGACGCGCCGGGACGGCGACCGCCGCGTCGGCGACGACGTCGGCCCGCAGCCACGGACGGTCCAGCACCACCGGTGCGCCCTCGGCGACAGCCTCGAGATCGCCGATCTCCGCCGGATCCGTCGAGACCGGATTCCCGACGAGCACCGCGGCCGCGCCCCGGCGCACGGCCTCGACCGCCCGCCCCGGCCACCCCGAGGCGCCGTCGACCACGACGACCGCACCGGAGGCCGTGGAGGTCGCACGCGCTCGCAGCGGCAGCTCGGCGAGTGCCGCCGCATATCCGGCCGTCGCTCCGGTGACCCCGATCATCGCGTCATCCCCTCGCGCACGGCGGTGGCTGCGGCATCCGCCAGGTCGATCGCGTAGTGCGCATCGGCGAGCATCTCGTCGTACTCGACCGCGTCGGCGCCCGCGGCGAGCGACGCCATCGCCCGCCACTCGGCCAGATAGCCGTCATCGGGCAGCGGCGGGTACTCCGACACCCGGCCGTCGACATGGCGCACTCGTGCTCGCGCGCTGCCGTCGTGCACGAAAGCCGGAGGGAACTCGATGTCGATCAGATCGCGCCCGGTCGCGACCGAGAAGCGCCAGAGCGCCTCCGCCCCCTCGCGCAGCATCACCGCGGTGAGGCGGACGAGCACGTCGCCGGCGATGAATCCCACGCAGTACCCGATGGGGGCGACGGGACGCGCGAACACCACCCGATCGACACGCGGCGCGAGGTCTCGCAGCAGGGGGAGATCGTGGATGCCGAGGCCGAGGATCAGCTGCCGGACCACGGCCGAGGAGAACCCCGGATCCTTCCAGTCCGGCGCGGGTCGGGCAGGTGCGGCACCCGGCAGTGACTCCGTGACGACGTCGTGGTATCGGCCGTTCGGCGGCAGCGCGACGGTGATCGAGACCGCGCGCACCGGAGCCTGCTCGGCGGCGATGTGATGCCGAGCCCTGCCCCATGCCGGATCGAAGAGGTGATTCGTCCCGACGACGAGCGCCGTGCCGGCTCGACGGCATGCGTCCATCACGGCATCCGCGTCGTCTCTGGTGAGCGCGATGGGTTTCTCGCACAGGATCGCGCGCACGCCGGCGGCCACCGCATCGAGGATCTGAGCCGCATGCTGCTCCGGGGGCGAGCAGATCGCGACCACCTCGACCTCGGGATCGGCGAGAAGCGCCGCCGTGCCCGCTGAGTACCGCGCTCCTGTGCGCTCGGCGAGGGCCTCGGCTCGTCCGCTGCCGCCGTCGGCGATGTGCACGACGCGGAACAGCTCCGGCAGGCGATCGAGGGTGGGCAGATGCAGGGCCGACACCCCGGGGCCCGCTCCGATGATTCCGACGCCTCTCGTCATGAGATCGTTCCTCTCGGGAAGCATCAGGCCTCCATCGGCTTATGTTGAAACTGTACCTAAGTCCGTCCGCGCACGACAATAGGTGACGCGATGAACGCGGAATCCGGCGGACCCTGTGTGAAAATCGGGTATGGCTAGTGAGTCCACCCTCCGATTCGGCGCGCAGACCGATGAGATGACGAGTCTCCTGCGCATCGTCAACCTCGTCCGCACGGGCGAGGCGGTGACCAGACCCGAGATCGGTCGCCTGACCGGACTGGGGCGAGGCGTCGTCGCCCAGCGGGTCGACCACGCGATCGAAGTCGGGTTCCTGCAGGACGGGGAGTTCGCGCCGTCGTCCGGCGGCAGAGCGCCACGCACGCTGCGCTTCCGCGCCGAACGCGGGCGAGTGATCGTCTGCGCGCTCGGAGCCCTGCACATCCACGTGGGTCTCGCCGACCTCGACGGCGCGATCCTCGCCGACTCGCATCGCGCCTGGGACATCGCCCGGGGACCCGAGGAGACCCTCGACGAGGCGATGTCGATGATCGACCGCCTGGTCGCGGAGGACGCCGCGCCCGGCACGCCCGTCTGGGCCATCACCGTCGGCGTTCCGGGCCCCGTGGACTTCACCTCCGGCCGCCCGGTCGCGCCGCCCATCATGCCCGGCTGGAACGGCTTCGACATCCGCACCCGGTTCGAGGAGCGCTTCGACGCCCCGACATGGGTCGACAACGACGTGAACATCCTCGCCTTCAGTGAGCGCGAGCGTCGCGAGAACGACAGCATCGACCTCATCTACTGCAAGATCGGCTCGGGAATCGGCGCCGGGCTCCTCTCTCGTGGGCGCGTGCATCGCGGCGCGAACGGCGCGGCCGGCGACATCGGTCACGTGCGCGTCCTCGACTCCGAAGAGCTGTGCCGGTGTGGCAAGGTCGGCTGCCTCGAGGCCGTGGCCGGGGGCTGGGCGCTCGTGCGCGACGCTCAGCGGGCGCTCGACGAGGGCGGCGGTGGAGCTCTGGCGAAGCGGGTCGCCGACGGAGAGGCAATCACGCCGGAGTCGATCTCCCGCGCCGCCGAGGGCGGCGACGCCCTCGCGATCTCCCTGATCCGCAAGTCCGCGCGGGTGGCGGGCGAATCGATCGCGACCCTGGTCAACGTGTTCAACCCGAGCATCATCGTGATCGGCGGCGCCGTGGCCGCCGCGGGCGAGCTCTTCCTGGCGGAGGTGCGGCAGCGGGTCTACGAGCTCTCCCTGCCTCTCGCGACGCGCGACCTGTCGATCGTGAACTCGCTCAACGACCAGCGCGAGCCCCTGCGCGGTGGCGCCGCGCTCGCTCGGGAAGAGCTGTTCGACGAGACCTTCCCCCGGTGGTTCGCCGACGGGGCGCCGACGGTCGCGCGCATCCACTCGGTGGACTGAGTCCCTCACTCTCGCACTTCTTCCTATTTCAGACATAAGCAGGTATGTTCTGAACTGAAGTCGAACGAGAGGCGTCGAAGATGATGCATGCCATGCCGGGCGAGTGCTCGGATGCCGCCGCAGACCACAGAGGCGCACCGTGCTCGACGCGCTGACGGCGAGTTCACTCGTCGAGGATGCGACCGGCGCTGTCCTCAGGCTCGCACTGCCGTGGATCCGGGCGCTGCCCCTCGCCGCCGTGCGAGACGTCGAGGTGCACATCGACGGCGTGCCGGTTCCGCACCTCCGTGTCGTTCTCGGTCAGCGCGACATCGCACCCGCCGACCTCGCGCACGAGGACGGCTGGTGGTTCGTGCAGGACCGGCTCGCGCTGCGGCTCGGACGGCGTCTCTCCGCGGGCACGCACTCGGTGCGGGTCTCCTTCCGGCTGGCCGTCCCCTACCTGCAGACGGGCCCGGACGGTCCTCTGATCCTTCCCTTCCACTTCGCCCGCGACCTCGACACCGTGACCCCGGGCGCCAGCGCCGATGCGGCACGCGACGTCGCCTGACCCGGAGACCGCACATGACGACCGCACTCCCCTCCGACTGGACGCTCTCTGCGAGCGCCTTCAACTGGTCCTCCGAGATCGTGCGTGCAGAGCGCACCGCTCCGGACATCGCGATCGGAATCGTGGCGGAGGGCATCGCCTCGGTCATCGAGGTCGAGCTGGGCCAGCTGTGGCGCTCCTATCCGGTGCCGACCGACGCCGAGGCCGAAGCGCTGCGCGAGTCGCTCGCCGCAGTGGGCGGTCGGGTGAGCATCGTCGGCGCGAGCATCGACGACTGGGACCTGCCTGCCCGACGGCGCAGCGACGCCGAGAGACTCGCGTTCCTGCTGCCTCAGCTGCGGGCCGCGCATCGACTGGGCGCCTCGGGACTCCGTCTGCCGATCGGACAGGCGGGTCCCGCGCTGCTGGCCGACCTGCTGCCGCACCTCCATGAGCTCGACCTCGTGCTGTTCGAAGAAGCGCAGGGCCGCCAGACCCCGTCGGCCCACACTGCGGACTACGACACCGTCGCGGCGATCGACGACTCTCGCGTTCGGCTGCTGATCGACATCAGCATGCTCATGCCGGCGCTGCCCACGACCTACCTCGAGCGCCTGAGCTCGGGCGGGATCCCGCCCGAGCTGATCTCCCGGCTCACCCACGACTGGCGCGAGGCCGAGACGCATGACGCCGTGATGGATCTGCTGCGGTCGGGCGGCGTGCCCGGTCCGGTGCACACGCTCTACATGGACATGCTCGTGCGCTTCGGGCGTTCGGATGCCGCGGAGCTGCGCGGCATCCTTCCCCTCGTCGGCGCCTTCCATCTGAAGTTCTGGGATCTGGACGACGCGGATCACCGCATCTCCGCGCCGATCCAGGCTCTGGGCGCCGAGCTGGCGGGGCGCGACTTCCGCGGCACCTTCACGAGCGAGTGGGGCGGGCTCGAATGGCTCGACGACGACGCGGCCGGGATGACCCGCGCGCACCTGGCACTGGCCCGCACGGCGCTCGGGATCGGCGTCTCGTCGGCTCGCGTCTGACCGGAGCACGAACACGGCCTCGAGCCTCCTGATCGGAGGCTCGAGGCCGTCGCCTGTTCGAGGTCGCGGTCAGCCCTCGCGGTTGTAGTACGGCCAAGGCAGGAATCGACGGTCGCCGCGCCGATCCGGCCCCTCGAGGCTCACCTCGCCCGTGGCCGCCCACTCGACGCCGCGCGGGAACATCCTGATGAACTCGATGCGCCGGAACGTGTCGATGTCGTGACCGATGGTGATCGTGAAGCTGCGGCCCGAGCCGTAGTCGTTGATCCAGGCGATCGGCTGATCGGTGTTCATCCCGGGCAGCGCTGCGATGCCCTCCGCGGGAATCGCGACGGGATAGTGCGACATCGGCCAGACGGGCGCCTTCTCGTACGACTCGAGATCGTCGAAGGTCGTCAGCAGAACCTGCGCACCCTCATACAGCTCGACCCCGACGAGGATGTCGTCGCCCGTCACGGTCCACGTCTCAGTGATGCCGTCGGTGATCGCGTGACGTGACTCCGTCGTGCGCAGCAGCGCCTCACCCCACGGACGGGGACGGATGCCGGTCGGCACGCTGAGCTTCGCACCGCGCATGACGTTGTACTCCTCGGGGTAGCCCCAGTCATCCTCCTGCACCGCCGAGCCGTGGAACCACACGATGCCCTTGCCCCGGTCGTGCACGAATCGCAGCAGCGCGGCATCCGTCTCCGGCCCGAAGCCGACGGCCCTGTCGTGGTAGCCGTCCCGCCCCTCGAAGACGACGACGATCACGTCGTATTTGTCGATGATCTCGGCGCCGAGGCCGCGCGGATCTTCGATCACGCGCACGCGGAAGCGCCCGGTGTCTTCGAGCAGCGTCGTCAGCCACTGATTGTGGGTGCGGAAGCTGCGGTGCTCGTTGTCGTGCTCGATCGTCATGTGCCCCGAGAGGATGAGCACGTTCAGAACGTCGGCCATCAGGCGGTCTCGTCGACCTTCGAGGAGAACGCCGAGTCGAAGGCGGCATCCGGAGGCGTGATCGCGGCGAGCCCGCGAACGAACGCGAGCGCCTCCGGTGCGCCGTGCAGGCGGTCCATGCCGGCGTCCTCCCACTCCACGCTCGTCGGGCCGGTGTAGCCGATCGCGTTGAGCGCACGGAACAGCGGCTCCCACTTCACGGCCCCGTGGCCGGTCGACACGAACGTCCAGCCGCGGCGCGGGTTGGCCCACGCGAGGTGCGAGCCCAGCACGCCGTTGCGGCCGTCGAGGTTGGTGATCGACTCCTTCACGTGGACGTGGAAGATGTGCTCGGCGAAGTCGAGCACGAACGCGACGGAGTCCAGCTGCTGCCAGACGAAGTGCGAAGGATCGAAGTTGAACCCGAAGCTCTTGCGATGCCCGATCGCGTCGAGGGTCGCCTTCGCGGTCCAGTAGTCGTAGGCGATCTCCGAGGGGTGCACCTCGAGAGCGAAGCGCACCCCGACCTCCTCGAACACATCGAGGATCGGATTCCAGCGGTCGGCGAAGTCGCGGTATCCGGCGGCGATGAACTCGTCGGATGCCGGGGGGAACATCGCCACGGCCTTCCAGATGCTCGATCCCGTGAAGCCGTTCACCGTGACGACGCCGAGCTTCGCCGCGAACCGGGCGGTGTCCTTCAGATCCTCTGCGGCCCGCTGACGCACGCCCTCGGGGTCTCCGTCACCCCAGACCCGGTCCGACAGGATGTCGCGGTGGCGCACGTCGATCGGATCGTCGCACACCGCCTGCCCGGTGAGATGGTTCGAGATCGCCCATACCCCGAGGCCGTTGCGCTCGAGGATGTCGCGACGACTCTGCACATAGGCGTCGTCGTCCCAGCGGGAGACATCGATGTGATCACCCCAGCAGGCGATCTCGAGTCCGTCGTACCCCCACTCCCCCGCCAGGCGCGCGACCTCCTCGAACGGGAGGTCGGCCCACTGACCGGTGAACAGCGTGATCGGACGTGCCATGAACGACTCCTTCGTAGAACGGATGGCGATGTGTGACTGCGGTGGGTGGAGGACTCAGCGGATGCCGACCGGCGCCTCGGTGCGCACGCGCACCCAGGCCGCATCGTCTGCCGCGCTGCGCTCGACCGCATCGAGCACCCGCTGGACTCCGAGGCCCTCCGCGAAGCTCGGATGCGGCGCGGTGCCGTCGTGGATCCCGCGCACCAGATCGACCACCTGATGCGTGAAGCCGTGCTCGTAGCCGAGCATGTGGCCCGCGGGCCACCACGCGGCGACGTAGGGGTGCGCCGCCTCGGTGACGATGATCTTCGTGAAGCCCTGTCGGTCGTCGGGAAGGGTGCGGTCGTAGAACTGCAGACTGTTGAGGTCCTCCAGGTCGAACGCCAGTGCGCCCCGGTCTCCCGACACCTCGATCGTCAGCGCGTTCTTGCGGCCGGTCGCGAAGCGCGTGGCCTCGAAAGAGGCCAGCGCCCCTCCCGAGAGCCGGCCGGTGAACAGCGCGAGATCGTCGACGGTGACGTCGCCGTAGCCCGCCCCGGCAGTGCCGGACAGCCCGGATCCCCCCGCGCTCAGCGGACGTCGAGACACGATCGTCTCGGTGACGCCGGTCACGGCCTCCACCGTCTGCCCCGTGACGAACTGCGTGAGGTCGATGATGTGAGCGCCGATGTCTCCCAGCGCCCCGGAACCCGCGTGCTCCTTCTGCAGACGCCAGGCGAGCGGCATCTCGGGGTCGACGAGCCAGTCCTGCCGGTAGGCGGCCCGCACCTGCTGCACGCGCCCGATCACCCCCTCCGCGATCAGATCGCGCAGGAAGGTGGCAGCGGGGACGCGCCGATAGGTGAAGCCGACCATCGAGACCACGCCGTGCTCGGCCGCGCGTGCGGCGGCATCCGCCATCGCCTCAGCCTCCTCGACCGTGTTGGCGAGGGGCTTCTCGCAGAGCACGTGCTTGCCCGCATCGAGCGCGGCGATCGCGATCTCGGCGTGCGAGTCACCGGGCGTGACGATGTCGACGATGTCGATGTCGGGCCGGGCGATGACCTCGCGCCAGTCCGTCGACGTCTCGGCCCACCCCCACTGCTCGGCGGCTCGCTGCACGGAGTCGGCCGTGCGACCGACGAGAACCGCCATCTCCACGTCATCAGGCAGGTCGAACATCCGCGGCGCCTGACGCCAGCCCACCGAGTGGGCCGCGCCCATGAAGCCGTGGCCGATCATCGCGACACGCAGCCCGCGGCCGGTCGCCGGACGAGTGGTCATGCGAGCACGACCTCGCGCTGCACCGGGACGCGGTTGGTGACGTAGCGCCCGGGGCCGCCGTCGACGCCCGGCATGATCTGCATGTAGAGCAGACGCATCGTCAGCACGACCTCGACGGTGAGGGCGTCGCCCGCCTGCGGCACCGGGTCGAGGTCGATGAGGACCTCAGGGCGCTCGGCGACGAACCACAGCGTCTCGTGCTGCTCGGGCAGCTCATCGACGCGGTAGGTGCGCCCCTCGAGCTCGAACCGCAGCGACTCGGTCGGGATATCGACGCCGTTCACACGGGCGGCGACGCCGTCGACGGCCGACAGCCAGAGGCTGCGGTACCAGGGCAGCTGCACCGCGACGGCGATGCCGGTGTCGGTGCGGCGGACGTCCTTCTCGGAGAACAGGGAGTTGTGAGTGGCCATGAGTGTCTCCGATTCAGACCGCGACTGCGGTCTCTTCGATCGCACGACGCATGAGGTCGTGCTGCTTCTTGACGAGGTCGATGGGGTCGCTCTCGCCGAGGTCCGAGAACGCGTGACCCTCCCACTCGCTCGAGAGGTACCCCTGGTATCCGCCCTCGACGAACTGGCGCACGATGCGGGGGATGTCCATCGCGGGCTCCTCCCCGTCGGGGCCGATGTCGTAGAACTTGGCGTGCACGTGGAAGATCTGCGGCATGATGTCGAGCCATTCCTCCGGCGGCACCAGGCCGTGCATGTTGAACGCCAGTCGCGTGAAGGGTCCGAGGCGCGCGAAGTCGAAGTTCTCCGACGTCAGGAAGTCCTCGAACTTCTGATTGCGCACGTGCATGGGCGTCGGCTCATGCCAGATCTCGTCCATGACGGCGAAGTACTCCTCGGGCATGCCCATCTGCCGCATGGTGCGCAGAAGGGTGGGCGAGAGCGAGTGCATGGTCGACGAGAAGTCGGCGGTGAAGCCCAGTCGGTCGGACTGCAGCTCGTCGTACATCTCGCGCATCTGCAGCACCTGCGGGTTGTTCGGACCCGACGGCGCATGGATCTCGTAGCCGAGCTTCTGATCGTACTTCTCCGCCAACGGCAGCAGACTGCGCAGCAGCTCCTTGCCGTGCGAGCGGATGACGACCTTCTTGAAGCCGAGCGTGTGCGCGGTCTTGAGCTGTCGGGCCAGGAAGTCGTGCTCCTCGTCGGGGGTCATGTCGCGATCCTTGCGGCGGCCCATGTCGAGGTTCGTGCCGATCGCACTCGGCTCGAACCCGTAGCGGTCCATGCTGTCGCGCCAGAGCCGCACGAAGTCGTCGTCGACATCGGGGTAGGTGCGCAGCATCTGCGCGATGTTGAACTCGATCCCGGGGCCCAGGCCGTGGTCTGCGGCGGCCTTGATGAGCGTCTCGGGGGTGTAGAGCCCCGCGGCGAACTCGGAGGTGAGCGAGTAGAGCGTGATGCCCAGCTTGATGCCGGTGCCGGCGATTCCGTCGGTCATGCGCGGAGCCCCTTCGTGAGAGCGTGCGGGAGGTGGGCGGCGAGCGCGCGGTGCGCCTCGACCGCGTCGGTGATCATGCGGCTGCCGGCGTTCTCGGCCGCGGAGCGCTGAACGGCCTGCTCGCCGGCGATGATCTCGAACGGGCTCTGCCAGTGGTTCCAGTGCCAGCCCTCGTATTCGCTCGACACGGCACCGGAGTAGCCGTTCTCGACGAGCAGCGTGATGAGGTCGCGCACCGGCACCGACGGCTCTTCGCCGTTCTCGTCGATTCCGAAGAACTTGCCGTGCACGTGCTTCACCCACGGCATGATCTCGAGCCAGTCGTCGACGCGCGCGGGTCCGAACAGGCCGGTGCCGTTGATGCCGAAGTCGATGCCGAGGTCGGGTCGACCGTTCTGGGCGGCGAGTCCGATGAAGGATCCGAAGCGCTGCCCGTGCACCGCCTGATCCGCCGGCGGGCCCTGCTCGTAGTAGGTGTTCCACAGGTCGACGACCTTGCCCAGCAGCTCCTCCGACGCACCACGCCGGCGGTAGGCCTCGATGAGCGAGGGCGCGAAGCCCGAGACCGTGGCGCCCCAGTCCATGGTGAATCCGAGGAAGGGCGATCCGACCTTCTCGTAGCGGTCGCGGAGCGCCAGGATGCGCGGATGCGAGGCGTACTGATCGGCATGCACCTCGAGGGCGAGCGTCACCCCGTGCTCCTCGGCGATCGGCGCGAGCGCCTCCATCGAGTCCGGGGTGATCGAGATCTGCACGCGGGCGATCGGGAAGCCGAGCTTCGCCGCCGCCTTGATCTGCAGGGTCATGTAGTCGATGAGCTCGTCCTGCGTCAGCAGACGATCGCGATGGATGCCGATGTCGGCGTTCACGGCGAGCGAGGTGGTGACCAGGCCGACCTCGTCGATCAGGTCGCGGAACCACCCGGCGAAGGAGTCCTCGATGTGCGGGAAGCCGCGGAAGCTCGAGAAGCCGATGATCTCGAGACCGGGCCCGTAGCCCTCGTCCGCCACCTTGCGGATCAGCTGCTCGAGGTCGTATTCGCGACCGTGGAAGGCGCGGGTGAAGCTGTAGAGCGTGACGCCCTGGATGGGTGTGCCCTGAGCGGTCATGCCGCCACCTCCTGTGCCTGACGCGCGGTCATGGTCTTGGTGTCGTGCTCTTCGATGTGCAGCGTCTCGGTGTCCGAGATGATGATGTAGGGGATGTACAGCGTCAGGTCGACCCGCACCTCGTGCTCGTCGTCCGCCGTGATCGGCAGGTCGCCCGAGAGCACCGCCGAGTCGACGGGGAACCACCACTCCCCCGTCTCATCGAGGAGCTCGTCGAAGCGGAACTCCCGACCGTTCATGCGCCAGCGCAGCGAGTCGGACGGCGCCTCGACGCCGTCGATGGTGAGCGTCGCTCCGGCGATGCAGCTGCCGGGCAGAGCGCGGTACCAGGGGAGGCGCACCTCCACCGACGCGCGTGTGCCGTCGACGGCGAGCGTGCCTTGTTCGATGATGCGATCGGGGATCACGTGCTTCTCCTTGACTACTTTGTCTTGATTTATACAGACTAATGTCGTTTTCCTACATAAGCAAGAGTCAGCGCAGAGATCCGGCGATCTTCCTCGCTCCGCGCACGGCGAGAGCGACCGAGGTCAGCGTCGGATTGCATGCCGTCGACGTGGGGATCACGTTGTTGCCCGCGACGAAGAGGCCGGGGATGCCCCACACCTCGCTGTCCGGCGAGCAGACGCTGCGACCATCGTCGGTCTGGCCCATGCGCGTGCTGCCCTGATAGTGCAGCGAGGCCCCGGCCGGCATCGTGAACGGACGCTCGTCGAGAGGGTCTCCCACAGCGCGACCCAGGCGCACGATCTCGTCACGGGCACGATCCATCACGGCGTGATCGTGCGGCGTGAGCGTGTAGTGGATGGTCATGGCCGGCATCCCGTAGCCGTCGACGACATCGTCCGAGAACTCGACGCGGTCGTCCCACTGCAGGTCCTTGGCACAGAACAGGCCGAGACCGACGATCGAGCCGGGGACGATCGGATCATCCTCTGCGAGCGGCACCGGCGAGGCGTCGAGCTGCATGATCTGGCCGTGGAACGGCATCGCATCGGTGAACGGCACCCAGGTGACGCCGCTCTGCTCGCTCAGCGCGCCCGACGCTGCGACAGCATCCTCGGACCCGGCGTGCACGTCACGCAGACGCGCGGCGAACACGACCTGCGTCTGGTCGTTCAGCATGCGCCCGAGTGCTTCCGGACGGATTCCCGACGCCCACAGCACCTGCGGGGTGCGCAGTCCGTCGGCGGCGACGACCACGCACCGGGCGGCGACCGACTGCAGCGTTCCGCTACGCAGATCACGGACCTCGACCCCCGACGCGGCGCCGCCCTCGGTCAGCACGCGTGTGACAAGCGACTCGTCGTAGAGGGTGAAGCGCGGATTCGTCCGCGTCGCGTCACCGAACACGACGTCCGACCCCGACCACACCAGGCGACCGTCGTCGCGGCGATGCACGGCCAGCGGCATCCGCTGCGCCCGATGGGCGTGGTCGCGGTCCGCGTCGACCGCGGCGGAGAGCCGTTCCCGCACGATGGTCGCGAAGGGCGACGAGTCGAACGCGTCGGTCGTCACCCCCAGCAGTCTCTCCGCCTCGGCGAGCAGCTCGTCGAGATCGGGCAGGAAGTCGATGCGCTCGCTGTCGTTGGGCCGAGGGCACGCGGCGGTCCAGTGCGCGCCCATGCCGCCGACGTTGCTCGAGAAGGCGGCGACGGGCATGCCGTCCTCGCCCTCGACGCGATAGCCGTCGGGCAGCAGGTAGGTTCCGGCACGTCCGCGGCGCTGCCCCGACTTGGCCGCACCGGGATCGGAGATCGTCGCCGCGCGCTCGCCCGGCCCCTCAGACCGCGCCTGGGCGAGAGCCCGCTGCTCGGCATCCTCGATGTTCTTCACGTGGGATCCCGGGGGATCCGACACGGTCGGCCCGACCTCGAACATCGCTATCGAGACGTCCGGTGCCAGCTCGCTCAGGATGCGCGCGTAGGCGGCGCCGTTGGGCCCGCTGCCGACGATGACGACGTCGACCGATGCGGGGTAGTCACGCGGGTTCATGCTGCCGCCGCGACCTCTCGGATGAGTCGGACCGACTCCTCGGAGGCGGTCTGCGGGTAGTACTCCAGGCCGATCGGCCCGTCGTATCCGGAGGCCCGGAGGATGCCGAAGCGCTCCGCCCAGTCGAGCGACCCGGTGCCGGGCTCCCCCCGACCGGGCGCGTCGGCGAGCTGCACGTACTTGATGACGTCGCCCGCGTTCTCCAGCTCGGCGGCCATGTCCTCCCCCTCGACCGCCGAGTGGTAGATGTCGTAGAGCACCCCGAAATCGGGCGAGTCGACGCCTCGGGCGACGTAGACGGCCTCGGCCGTCCGATCGAGCAGCGAGCCCGGGTGGTCGACGCGCACGTTCACCGGCTCCAGCACGAGGGTGACCCCCGACCCGTCGATCTGCGCGATCGCCTTCTGATAGATCTCGATCAGCTTGTCGAGCTGCACCTGGCGCTTCCAGCCGCCGAAACCGGTGCCGCTGCCCACCACGAGGCGCGGCGTGCCCAGCTCCCTGGCGATGTCGACGCCCTCGTCGAGCTTGCGGAAGAACTCGGTGTGGTCCCACGGCGGGATCATGAACTGCGTGCGGGGCTCGGCCAGCTGAGCGGTCAGCTGCACGCCGGTCTCCTCGAGCGCTGCCTTGAGTGCGGGGATGTCCTTCGGGGTGGCGGGGGCGTCGACTCCGGTCGGCCCCCACATCTCGACGGCGGTGAATCCCGCGGCTGCGGCGGCCCTCACTCGGTCGTGGTAGTCGCCGGCCTCGGTGAAGAGGAGCTCGATATTGGGCGCAAGAACGTACATGTTGCTCGTTTCTCGACGGGACGTCGGTGCAGAGGAGGCGGTGAGAGGGGTCGGTGGAGGACGGCGAGTGCCGGAGCACCGCCGAGCGGTCAGCCTTTGAGTCCGCCCGCGAAGCCCTGGATGAAGCGCTTCTGGGCGAAGAGGTAGAACACGAGGATCGGGATCATCGACACGATGACGATCGCGAAGATCTTGTTCCACGACGAGACGAGCGAGCCGATGTAGTAGTACATCGCGACCGGGAGGGTCTGGTTCGCGGAGCCGCCGAGGAAGATCAGCGAGGTGAAGAAGTCGTTCCAGACGATCAGCCCCGCGAGGATCGCGACCGTTCCCGTGGCCGGCGACATCAGCGGCAGCACGATGCGGAAGAAGATCTGCGTGCGCGACGCTCCGTCGATCGTCGCGGCCTCCTCGTACTCGGTGCCGAGACTGCGGAAGAAGCCGGCGTAGAGGAAGATCGACAGCGGCAGCAGCATCCCGGTGTAGAGGATGACCATCCCCCAGAGCGATCCGGTGAGGCCGAGCGTGCGGGCGCCGATGTACAGGGGCACGGTGCCGAGCTGGGTCGGCAGCACGATCGCGATGAGGAACAGCATGTAGGCGGTGCGGCTCCATCGGCGGGTGCTGCGGGAGATCACGTAGCCGGTGATCGCTCCGAGCAACACGAGGCACAGGATGCTCCCCGCGGTGATGATGATGCTGTTCACCAGCCCGAGCACGACGTTCGAGTTTCCCTGAGCGGTCAGCACCTCGACGAAGTTGCCGAGGTCGGGGCTGGTCGGAGGCGCGAGGTTCGACGAGGTGATGACCTCCTGGTCGGACTTCAGCGCCGTGGTGATCAGGAAGTAGAAGGGGGCCAGGAAGACGATCGCGATGATCCAGATGAGGACCTCGCGCAGCGCGGTGAATTTCGTGTAGCGGAACATGTCAGTCCTCCTCGGGGCGACCGTTGGTCAGACGCTGCTGGATGATGGCGAACACCAGGATGATCACGGTGAGCAGCAGCGCGAGCGCGGCACCGTATCCGAAGTTGCCGAGGGCGAACGACTCCTTGTAGACCTGCGTCGCGAGCGTCTCGGTCGCGCCCGCGGGTCCCCCGCCGGTCATCGCCATGATCTGGTCGAAGATGCGGAGTCCGTTGACGAGACCGAGTGTCGTCGCGATCGCGACGGCGGGGCGGATCGACGGCAGCGTGACGTGCCAGAAGCGCTGCCACAGGTTGGCGCCGTCGATCGCGGCGGCCTCTTCGATCTCGACGGGCACCGCGGCGAGGCCCGCCATGTAGATGACCATCGCGAAGCCGATGTTCTGCCAGACGACCACCACGAGGATCGTCCAGATCGCCCACATCGGGTCGGCGACCCAGGCACGGGCGAACTCGTCGAGTCCCAGTGCCCGGAGGAACGCGTTGATCGGCCCGTTGTAGTCGAAGATGAACTTCCACACATAGGCGACCGCGAGCGGGCTGAGCACGACCGGCATGAAGAAGAGCACGCGGAGCGCGTAGCGGGTCTTCAGGCCTCGGTTCAGCCCCAGAGCCAGCGCGAGGCCGGCGATGTTGCTGAGGATCACCGACACGAACGCGAGGAAGAGCGTGTTGCCGAGGGAGCCGATCTGCGTCGGATCGCCGAAGATCTTCACGAAGTTGTCGAACCCGATCCAGGCGAACGTGCCGATTCCCGACCAGTCCGTGAAGGCGAAGAAACCGCCGATCGTCGTGGCCACGTAGTGCACCGCGAGCACGAGGATGATCCCGGGAAGCGCCCACCACCAGTGGCCGAACTTCAGCAGACCGGGCCTGCGCGGAGCGGGCGGGCGGCGGCGTCCGTTCTGCGAGCTCTTCGGCACGATCACCAGCTCGGTCTCGGACTCTGTCCTCAGGCTCATGATTCCCTCATGTTCGTACGTCGTCGTGCGAGTTATGGGAGCGGCCGTCCGGGTGCGCGTGCGCGACACCCGGACGGCCCTCGTCGTCAGTCGCCCCAGGCGTTGTCCATGTCCTGGAGCACCTGGTCGATCGTCTTCTGCCCGGTGAGCAGTCCCTGGACGCCGACCTGCAGCGCCTCGTAGACCGACGGGTTGGGCCAGATGTTGTTCGGCAGCGTGGCGTACGAGCCGTCTGCGATGAGGTCGACCACCGGCGAGTAGATGGTGTCCGAGAGGTCGAGGTTCTCGTAGCCCGAGATGGGCAGCAGGCCGGACTTCTCGTAGTACAGCTCCTGAGCCTCGTCCGTGGCGAGCCACTCGACGAACTCCTCCGCCGCGGGCTTCACCTTCGAGGCCGCGTTGATCGAGATCGTGTAGTTCGAGCTGGCGAGGATGTACGGGTCTCCGCCATCCGCGGCCGGGAAGGGCTGCACCTTGAAGTCGGCCTCCGCCGGAGCGGCCGTCGCGATCTCGACCGCCGACCCCGAGGGGATGAAGCTGCCGACCGAGGTGCCCTGGGCGAGACCGTTGGTGATGGCGTCGAAGCCGCCGCCCTCGGCGCCGGGCTGGAAGCAGCCGCCGTCCTTCAGATCGATGAGGGTCTGGAGGGTGTCCTTCCACCCGTCGGACTCGGCGAACGTCGTGTCGCCGTCGGCGCGCTTGGTGTTCCAGTCGGGGTCTTCGGCGTAGACGCGCGTGGCCGCGATGCCCTGGGCGGTGAGTCCCGCGTTCGGTCCGGCTGCACCCGCGAGGGCCAGCAGCGACTTGCCGTCGGCCGAGAGGGCGTCGCAGGCCGCGTAGAGCGACTCCTCGTCGGTCGGGAACTCGTCCAGTCCGTTCATCGCGGCCGTGCCCATGCTGGCGACGACCGCCGCGATGGTGAAGTCCATCGGCTGGCCGTAGGTCTCGCCGTCGATCTCGAAGATCGGCTCGCTTCCCGCCGGCACGAGGCCCGTCGCGGTGTCGCCCAGCGGCTCGAGGAATCCTGCCTCGGCCAGCGGGATGAGACCGCGCGCATCGCCCGAGCCGGGAGTCGTCTGGATGACGTCCGAGGCGTTGCCGGCCTGCAGCTGGGTGCGGATGGTCTCGCCGTACTTGTCGTTCGGCGTCGGGTTGAGCGTGATCTTCACGTCGGGGTTCGCGTCCATGTACGCCTTGGCGAGGGACTCGTACGGGCTCTCGAGGTTGTTCGAGGTCGCGAAGGTGAAGCTGAATGCCTGGTCTCCGCCGGAGTCGCCGGTGCCGCCTTCGGGGGCGGATCCGGAGCATCCGGCGAGGATGACGATGCCCGCTGTCGCCGCGGCGAGAACGCCTGTGCGGAGGACGCGAGATCGAGAGTGCTGTGACATGTCCAGCCTTTCTGACTACGTTGTCGGGGACTCAGGGGCCTGAGTCCTGTGCTGTTCTGCCAGTATCGACCCGATTGGTCAGAAACACACATAAGTGCTTTGGATGCATCGCATAAGTCCGCCTGAACGGGGCCGGGAACCCATCCAGCGCACCGATGGTCGCCCCCTGCCGGATAGATTCGGTCGATAGGATGGGGCAACGCAACCCGATGCCGAAGGATCACACTGTGGTGACCGACCATGCCCTGCTGTCCCGACTCGACCTCAATCTGCTCGTGTCGCTCGACGCTCTGCTCACCGAGCGCAGCGTCACCAGGGCGGCGGAACGGCTGCACCTCAGCCAGCCCGCTCTGAGCGCCTCGCTGTCACGCCTGCGGACCCACTTCAACGACCAGATCCTCGCTCGACGCGGCAACACGTACGAGCTGACGCCGTTCGCCCTGCGTCTGGCCGAGCACACCACGACCGCCCTCGAAGCCGCCAGACGCGTGTTCGAGAGCCAGGCGACCTGGACCCCCGCCGAGTCGACGCGTGAGTTCTCGATCTACGGGTCCGACTACGGCTTCGCCACCATCGGCGCCGTGGTCTCGCGCTTGGCCGCCGAGCGCGGGCTGGGGGTGCGCTTCCGGTTCATGCTGCACAACCCCACCGTGGTCGAGGACGCACCGAATCGGCTGCGTTCCGTGGACGGGATGATCATCCCCCACGGGTTCCTCTCGGACCTGGCCTACGCCGACCTCTGGCGCGACGAATGGGTGGCCCTCGTCGCCGACGGCGAGCACGGCATCGACGGCGACTTGACGATGGAGCACCTCGCCGAACGCCCCTACGTGATGACCTACCAGTCGCGCACCGCGTTCACCTCGGCGAGCCGGCAGATCCAGCAGCTCGGCGTCGAGCCGCGCGTCGACGCCGTCGTCGAGAGCTTCCTCGCCCTCCCCCTCTACGTGGCGGGCACGCGTCGCATCGGCCTGATCCAGCGGGCGCTCGCGCCGCTCGCCGCACGGCTCGGCGGTGTGCGGATCGTCGAGCTCCCCTTCGAGCCCACTCCGCTCGTGCACGCGCTGTGGTGGCATCCGGTGCATGCTCGCGACCCCGAGCACGCATGGATGGTGGAGCTCTTCCAGGAGGCGGGACGCATCGTGGAGTCCGGCGCGCACGCCGACGACTGACCGCGCCCGCAGCGCGTCAGACGGCGGCCGTGACGCTGCGCATGCTCTCCCGGATCAGGTCGTGCTGGCGACGCACGAGGATGAGCGGATCCACCTCACCGAGCTCGGCGAAGGCATGACCCTCCCACTCGCTCGACCAGTAGCCCCGGTAGCCGCCCTCGACGAACACCCGCACGAGCTCGGGATAGTCGATCGCCGGCTCCTGTCCCTGCTCGTCGATGTCATAGAACTTCGCATGCACATGGGTGATCTGCGGCATGATGTCGGCCCATTCGGACGGCGCGACGTGTCCGTGCATGTTGAAGGCGAGGTGCGCGAAGGATCCCAGCCGACCCGGGTCGAAGTCGCGTCCGCGGAGGTAGCCGATGAACTCGTCCTGGCGCTCGCGCATCGTGGCGTCGGTCGCCCAGATCTCCTGCAGTCGTCCGACCGCCCCGTCATCGAGACCCGCTCGTCGCACCGCTCGGAGCAGGGTCGGAGACATCGAGTGCATGGTCGACGAGAAGTCGGCCACGAACCCGAGCAGCGGGGAGTCGAGCTCGGCATACGTCTCGCGCACGCGGAGGATCGGTTCGGAGTTCGGACCCATCGGCGCATGGATCTCGTACGCGAGCTGGAGCTCGAGCCGCTCGGCCACCGGAAGCAGCCGTCGCAGCAGCTCGGGCTTCGCGCTCTGGATGCGCACGAGCGGGAAGCCGAGCTTCTTGGCCCCCTCGAACAGGAGCTCACTGAACTCGAACTCCTCGTCGGGCGTCATGTCGCGATCGCGTCGGCGGCCCATGTCGAGGTTGGCGCCGAACGAGCTCGCGTCGAACCCGTGGCGATCGAACGCCGCACGCCAGGTGCGCAGGAAGTCGTCGGAGACCACGGGATACGTGGGCACCATCTGCGACGCGACGATCTCGATGCCGGGGCCGATGCCCAGCTCCGCGACGCGATCGAGAAGGCCGTCGAAGTCGAACCAGCCGGCGCGGAACTCCGCGCTGGCGGAGTACAGCGTCAGCCCGAGGCGGAAGGGATCGGACTCGGTGGCCAGCGGTGGTGGCGCGGCCTCAGAGACGAGCGCGGGCGCGGCATCCGGCCCCTGCCTCACGGTCAGGTCGAGCGACTGCCGCACGACGTTGGGCACGTACATCCCCGGGCCGCCGTCCGCGCCGGGCGCGATCTGCATGTACGGCAGCCGCAGGTCGCCGGCGATGCCGATGCGATGCGCCTCGCCGAGGGCGAGCGGCCGGTCACGACGCACCACGAGCAGCGGATGCTGCTGCAGGAACCAGAGCGTCTCACTCTGCTCCGGCAGCTCGTCGATCCGATAGGTGCGACCGTCGAGTTCGACGCGCAGATCCTCAGGGGGCACCTCCTCTCCGTCCACCGTGACGGAGATCGTGCTGACCGACGACAGCCAGAGGCTGCGGTACCAGGGCAGGGTGAGGGCGAGGGCGACGCCGTCGGGGTGCGCGCGCAGGCTGTCCTGCTGGATGAGTCCGTTGGGCATGATGCGTCCTTCGTGAGATGTCAGTCGAGCCCTGCGACGACACGTCGCAGAAGGGAGTGCTGGCGGCGGATCTGCTCGATCGAGCGCCAGGGGTCACGGACGCCCTCGTACTCGCTGGAGAGGTAGCCCGTGTACCCGGAGTCCTTCAGCGCCCGCAGCACCGGCTCCCACGGGATCTGCTGATCGTCGAGGTTCTCGTCGATGTCGTGGAACTTCGCCTGGATGAACACGACGTACTTCGCGATGTCGGCGATGTCGGCGGGGTCGACGGCGATGCCGTCCATGAAGGCGGGACGCTGGCCCGGCAGCTCACCGGGGCGCAGCGCGATCGGTCGGTCCTGGAAGATGCCGGTGTCGAGCAGCAGGCCGAAGTGCGCCGTTCCCGTGCGCTCGATGAGGTCGATGTAGTCGTCGACGACCTCATGCTTGATGGGCGTGGGCGAGTGGATCTCGGGACAGATGATCACGTCGAGCTCGGCCGCGAGGTCGAGCGATCGTTCCACCGATTCGGTCCATGCCGGATGCGGCACCAGATCGCTCGACACGACGCCGATCTTCGGGCGCACGAATCGGAAGCCGAGCTGCTTCGCGAGTCGCAGGTCTCGCTGCAGGATCTCGGCGCCCTCCGCACCGGTCAGGTCACGGGCGTTGCGGCCGCTCGAGTGCAGTCGCGTGTCGATCCAGGATCCGTAGTTCGTCGGCTCGAGGCGATACGTGTCGAGCAGCTCGAACCAGCGATCGAGCCAGGCCGTCGAGGGGGTCGGGTAGCCGGCGACGTGCCCTTCGCCGAGGATCTCGATGCCCGTGGCGCCGACGTCGGCGACGTGGCGGAAGGCGGTCTCGAGGTCGAGCACGGTGCCGAAGTCGGTCATGTAGCTGTAGAGCGAGACGCCGTACTGGAACGGGCCGCCGTCTCTGTCGGAGGTGAGGGTGATGTGCCGCGTCTCGCGGTAGGTCGACGGCTGGTGCTCGATCGGGATGTACGACATCCGCAGACGCAGTTCGATCGACACCTCGTGGATGCCATCCGGAAGCCCGCCGGCGAGCGGCACGGTCACGACCGCGGCCTCCTCGAGCGGCCAGCGCACCCCGTCGCCGTCCCACAGCTGCTGCAGCGTGTACGTCGCACCGCCGAGCGTCCACAGCGGCACCTCGGCAGGGACATCGACGACATCGCCCACCCGCACGGCGACCCCGTCGATCAACGACGCGGACATGCCGCGATACGACGGCATGCGGAGCCTGATCTGGAATCCGGTCGTCGCTCCGCTCTCATCGCTGACGTTGCGGAAGCCGGTGGCCTGGAGGATGTCTCGTTCGAGCAGCATCGGAACTGGGTCTCCTTGTCGTGCCGCGTCGTCGCGACAGGACGAATCTATCCTCTTATGCGTGCTTTCGTCATAAGTAGTACTGATACGCGCATAAGCAACGACAGCGGCCCGTGCTCATCGCTCCAGGACGAGCGCGAGCCCCTGGCCGACGCCGATGCACAGAGCCACGACCGCAACGCCTCCGCCACGGCGCACGAGCTCGTGCGCCGCTCGCGCCACGACCCTGCCCCCGGATGCACCGAGCGGATGACCGATCGCGATGGCGCCTCCGTGCACGTTGAGTCGGTCGGGGTCGAGGTCCGGCCATCCGGCCAGACACGCGAGCGACTGCGAGGCGAACGCCTCGTTGAGTTCGACGAGGTCGACCTCGTCCCATGTGCGCCCGGCCCGCGTGAGCGCGCGATTCGCGGCTTCCACCGGCGCGATGCCGAACACATCGGGGTCGTTGCCGAATACTCCTCGCCCGGCGATGCGCGCGAGCGGCTCGCCGTCGATCACGCCCTCGGCCCCGAGCAGGACCGCAGAGGCGCCGTCGTTGATCGGCGAGGAGTTGCCAGCCGTGACGGTGCCGTCGGCGGCGAACAGCGCTCGGAGGCCTGCGAGCTTCTCGAGGGTCGTGTCGTCGCGGATCCCTTCGTCCCGCGCGAGATCGATGCCGGGCACAGCGACGATCTCGCCGTCGAAGACGCCGTCCGCCCACGCCTGGGCGGAGCGCCGATGGCTGCGCAGCGCGAAGGCATCCTGCGTGTCGCGCGTGATCCCGAACACCGTGGCGAGCTTCTCAGCCGATTCGCCGTTCGAGATCGTCCAGTCCTTCGGCAGGGCCGGGTTCGTCATCCGCCACCCGATCGCGGTGTTCCACATCGTCGGGTTGCCGACCGCCGGCCACGGCTTCGGCCACTTCTCGACGACATACGGTGCGCGACTCATCGACTCGACCCCGCCGGCCAGCACGATGTCGGCGTCGCCCGTCTCGATCGCCCGGGAGCCCTGGATGACCGCTTCGAGACTCGACCCGCACAGGCGGTTCACCGTGGCCCCGGGCACCGTCGTCGGGAAGCCGGCGAGCAGGGCGGCGAAGCGGGCGACGTCGCGGTTGTCCTCCCCCGCCTGATTCGCATCGCCCAGGAGCACGTCGTCGATGCGGGCGGGGTCGATTCCCGTGCGCTCGACAACGGCGGCGAGCACCACAGCCGCGAGATCGTCGGGCCGGACGCCCGCCAGCGCCCCTCCCGCTCGACCGAACGGCGTGCGGACCGCGTCGTAGATGAAGGAGGCGGTCATGAGAGCTCCAGTCCGGTCAGTGCGCGCAGCGTCTCCACGGTGTTCTCGCCGAAGGCCTCCTGCACGACGAAGCGACCGTCGACGACGTCGAAGACCGCATGGTCGGTGTAGACGCGGGTCACGCAGCCGACCCCGGTGAGAGGGTAGGTGCACTCGGTCACGAGCTTCGACGAGCCGTCCTTCGCCAGCAGGTCGGTCATGACGAACACCTGCTTCGCGCCGATCGCGAGATCCATGGCCCCGCCGACGGCCGGGATCGCACCCGGTGCACCTGTCGACCAGTTCGCGAGGTCCCCGTTCTGGGCGACCTGGAAGGCACCGAGCACGCAGACGTCGAGGTGCCCGCCGCGCATCATCGCGAAGGAGTCGGCGTGGTGGAAGTAGGCGGCCCCGGGGAGCGCAGTGACCGGCTGCTTGCCCGCGTTGATGAGGTCGGGGTCGATCCGGTCCGCGACCGGCGCAGGCCCCATGCCGAGGAGGCCGTTCTCGGTGTGCAGGATGATCTCGAGGTCGGCCGGCCGGAAGTTCGCGACCAGGGTCGGGGCCCCGATGCCGAGGTTGACCACGGCGCCCTCGGGGATGTCGGCCGCGATCCGTGCCGCGAGCTCGTCACGCGTGACGCGGGTGGTCATCGCACGCCTCCTTCGCCGGCGGTGCCGGTGGCGGCGGCATCCAGCGGCCGCCCCTCGATGTCGACACCGCCGATGAACCCCGCGTCGCCGAGCCAGGCACGACGCCCGACGGCGACGACACGATCGACGAAGAGACCGGGGGTGACGACGGTCTCGGGATCGATGGACCCGAGGGGCACGATCTCGTCGACCTGGACGATCGTCGTAGCTGCCGCCGATGCCATGACCGGACCGAAGTTCCTGGCGGTCTCGCGATAGACGAGGTTGCCCCATCGATCGGCGGCGCGGGCGCTGACCAGCGCGACATCCGCCGCGATCGGGTATTCGAGCACGTAGCGCCGACCCTCGATCGACCGCTCCTCCTTGCCCTCGGCGAGCTGGGTGCCGACGCCGGTCGGAGAGAAGAAGGCCCCGATGCCCGCGCCGGCTGCCCGGATGCGCTCGGCGAGATTGCCCTGGGGCACGATCTCGAGTTCGATCTCACCTGCGCGGTAGAGGCCGTCGAACACCCAGGAGTCGTGCTGCCGTGGGAACGAGCACATGATCTTGCGCACCCGCCGCTCGGCGAGCAGCGCTGCGAGCCCGGTGTCGCCGTTGCCCGCATTGTTGGCGACGATCGTCAGGTCGCCCGCACCCTGCGCGATGAGGGCGTCGATCAGTTCGACCGGCTGCCCCGCGCGCCCGAAGCCGCCGATCATCACCGTGGCACCGTCGGTGATTCCGGCGACCGCGGTCGCGGCATCCGGCACGGTCTTGTCGATCACGATGCCCCCTCGGCGGCGAAGACCTCGCCCGCGATGCGGAACGCGGTGTTGGCCGCGGGGACCCCCGAGTAGACCGCGGACTGCAGGATCACCTCGCGAATCTCGGCGACGGTCAGACCGTTGCGCAGAGCCGCGCGCAGATGCATCGCGAGCTCTTCGTGATGACCGTGCGCGATGAGCGACGAGAGCACGGCGATCGACCGCGAGCGACGATCCAACCCTGGACGCGACCAGACCTCGCCCCAGGCGACGCGCGTGATGAAGTCCTGGAAGTCGGCGGTCAGGTCGGTCGTGGCGGCGATCGCACGGTCGACGTGCTCATCCGAGAGCACCGCCCGCCGCACCGCGAACCCCTGGGTCCGACGTTCGTCATCGCTGAGACCGGTCATCGCCGGCTCCTCTCGTTCAGGAAGTCATCGAGCAGGGCGGAGATCTCGGCGGGGGCGTCGACCGGTGCGAGGTGCGACGCGGAGGCGACACCGACAGCCCGTCCGTCGCGCACGCCGTCGGCGATCTCTCGCGCGGAGCTCTCGGGCGTCACCTGGTCGTGCTCGCCCCAGATCGCGAGCACCGGGGCGTCGATCTCGTGCAGTCGCGCGCGCACGTCGTACGCGGCCAGCGCCTCGCAGCATCGTGCGTAGCTCTCGTCGTCCGCGTCCTGCAGCGCGTGCAGCAGTCGTCCGGTGAGATCAGGATGCGCGGCGACGGAGCCGGGCGCGAACCAGCGCTGCGCCGAAGCGATGATCAGGGCCGACGTGGACTCGGCACGCACTCTCGCGGCGCGCTCGCTCCAGGCCGCGGCCTCGCCGATCACCGCGCCCGAGCAGAGGATCGCACCTCTCTCGACGAGAGTCGGATGCCGCAGCAGCAGCTCCATGCCGACTGCGCCGCCGAGCGAGACGCCGGCGTAGCGGACGCTGTCGGCACCCCGATCCCGAACCGCGGCGGCGACCGCATCCGCGAGGTCGGCCACCGAGAACGGCACGGTCGCGGGGGTCGAGGCTCCGTGCCCCGGGAGGTCCCAGGCGACGACACGGTGCGACGTCGCGAGCGTCGGGGCGACCGACTCCCAGAGGATCGTCGAAGTGCCCAGCGACGGGCCGAGGATGAGCAGCGGGGCGCCGGACGGTCCGATCGGTTCGGTGAACGCGAGCTCGATCATCGGCCATCCTCCGATCCGTCGGCGCCCGTGTAGGACGTCGGGTCGAGCAGGCCCTCGAGGTCGAGATCCGCGGCTTCGGGCAGCGCCCGCACGAGCCCTCCGAGATCGGCGCCCTCGGCGGCCGACGCGATGAGCTCGTCGAATCTCGCCCGCCCGATCAGGGGCACGAGCACGATCGCGAGCCGCTCGCTGACGATCAGGGCGCCGGTGAGCGCGAGGTTCCGCGATGCTGCACTCGGATCGACGCGCAGGCTCCGGGCGAGCGAGGACGCGTGCGCCGAGGCGCCGAGCGCGAGTCGGAGGAGTTCGCGCAGCGTCGGCCATTCGGCGTGCCATGCGCCATCGGGCCGCTCGTCGACGGCCAGCGCTGCGACGAGGTGCAGTGTCGCTCCCAGGTGCGGCGCCCGCAGGGCGGCGGAGCGGATCAGCGTCGATGCGACGGGATTCTGCTTCTGCGGCATCGCCGACGACCCGCCGCCGCGTCCCTCGCTCAGCTCGCCGATCTCGGTGCGGCTCAACGTCGCCACGTCGCTCGCGATCTTGCCGAGCGCGTCGATGGTCTGCACCAGGGCGTCGCCGAGCTCGGTGATGGGCCAGCGTGTGACCTGCCACGACTCGGCGGGAGTCTCGAGCCGAGCGTGCCGCGCGAACCATTCCACGAGCGACTCGGCTCTGTCGACGGAGCCCGTGATCTCGACGAACGACGCGCGGGTGCCCGTCGCTCCCGCGAGCTGCGCCGGGAACTCCAGCGCAGCGAGTCGGGTGATCGCCCGGTCGACGCCTCGCGCCCAGGTCGCGACCCGAGCTCCCAGAGTGATCGGCAGAGCGTGCTGGGTCAGCGTGCGCGCCGCGACGACATCGCGGCCGTGCCGCTCGGCGACTCCGCGCAACCCGTCGACGACCCCGGTCAGAGACTCGCGCACGCGCTCGACCGCGGCGAGGGCGACGATCATCATCGCGGTGTCGACGATGTCCTGGCTCGTCGCGCCGCGGTGGACCCAGGGACGCAGAGGCTCCGGCACGCGGTCCTTCAGCTGCGCGACGAGGGGGATGACCGGATTCCCTCCGTCGACCGACGCCGCGACGAGGGCGGGCAGATCGACCGCATCGGTCGCGGAAGCATCCCCGCGCAACGCGCGCACGATCACCTCATGCTCGCTCTCGGGCAGCATCCCGATCTCGCGATAGGCCGTGACCAGCGCCTGCTCGGCACAGACCAGCGCCTCGAGCACGGCCGCATCGCTCACCGCCTCGTCGTGCCCGGCCGTCACCGGCGAGAGCAGCCCCTCATCGAATGCCGTCATGACTCGCCTCCTCCTGCTCGACGCGCGCGACGCCGCCGATCGCCTCAGTAGACAAGGAACACCGTCTCCCCGTCGCCCTGCAGGCGGATGTCGTGTGTCAGCCAGCCGTCGGGGGTGCGCGTCGCGATCAGGGTCGCACGCTCCTCCGTCGACAGCGAGGCGAGCAGTGGATCGGCATCGAGAGCTGCCGAGTCCTCAGGCAGGTAGATGCGCGTGTGCAGCTTGTCGGGCAGGCCTCGGGCGTAGACGATCGCCGCGAAGAACGGTGCGCGCGCGCCTGCTGGGCCCGGGTTGCGCGTCCAGAACTCGTAGCGGCCCTCGTCGTTCGTGAAGGCACGGCCGAATCCCGTGAACGTGTGGTCGTCGCGGCGGAACGATCCGCGGGCGCGGGGCACGGCGCCGTCGGCATCCGCTCCGAAGATCTCGATGAACGCATCCGGGATCGGGTGGCCCGCTCCGTCGCGCACGGTGCCGGCGAGCAGGATGGCGCCTGGTGAGTGCGGCGAGGCGATCTCGTGCATCTTGGGGTACTCGACCCCGTACGCGAAGAACGGACCGACGGTCTGTCCGGGCGTCGGTCGGCGGGTCCTGGTCGGAACGGACATGCTCACGCCTCCTCCTGCTCGAACCACGTGGCGTCGGGGCCGTCGACGACGATGTCGAAGCGGTAGCCCGTCGACCACTCCGGCGATGTCAGATCGTGGTCGTAGACGCCGATGAGGGCATCGCGGTCCTTCTGCCGCCAGATCGTGTTGTAGATGGGGTCCAGGGCGAAGAGGGGATCGCCCGGGAAGTACATCTGCGTCACCAGCCGCTGGGTGAACGACGAGCCGAACACCGAGAAGTGGATGTGCGCGGGCCGCCAGGCGTTCGCGTGGTTCTTCCACGGATAGGGCCCCGGCTTGATCGTGGTGAAGTGGTACTCGCCGTCGGCATCGGTGATCGCGCGACCGGCGCCGGTGAAGTTCGGATCGAGCGGGGCCGGATGCTGATCGCGCTGGTGGATGTACCGGCCCGACGAGTTCGCCTGCCACAGCTCGATGAGCTGGTCGGCGATCGGACGGCCCCAGGAGTCGAGCAGCCGCCCGCGCACGGTCATCCGCTCGCCGAGGGGCTCCCCCGCATGCTGGATGGTCAGGTCGGACTCGACCGCCGCGACATCGCGCTGTCCGAACGCGGGCGACAGCAGCTCGATGGTCTCGGGGTCGACGAGGCGCGGGTTCTTCGTCGGATGCCGCAGCAGGCTCGAGCGATACGGCGCGAAGTCGTGCATCGTCGCGGGGAGCACCTCACCCGCGGCCTCCCGGCGCTCGAGTGACGCGTGCAGGTCGACGATCTCCTGCGTGATCTCGGCCTGACTGACCTGAGCGGGCGATGCGAGCAGCGACTCGGGCGCGGCGGCGATCGTTCCGGATGAGGCGGTCATGAGTGTCTCCTTCGACACGGCGGGCTGCGTTCACAGCATCCTGATCCCCGGGGCGGACGAATGGTGTCCGATTCCCATCCAATGAGACACGAGGCGCGCTGCGTGCGATCATCGACGCATGGCCAACTCCTCCTCGGGCGACTCCGTCACCGAACGACTGATCCGCGTGCTCGAGACGTTCACGCCCGCGCGCACCGTGCAGAGCGCCGCCGAGATCGGCCGCAGGGCCGGGCTGCCCGCGTCCTCGGCGCATCGCATCGTGGGCGAGCTCGTCGATGCCGGAATGCTCGAACGCGACGACGACCGGAGGATCCGCATCGGGATGCGTCTGTGGGAGCTCGCCACGCGGTCGTCCCACGCCCTGCGTCTTCGTCAGGCGGCGCTGCCCTTCATGGAGCGAGTGCAGTCGCGGGTGCGCGAGCACACCCAGCTGGCGATCCTGGAGCAGGACGAAGCACTGTTCCTGGAACGCCTCAGCAGCCCGGAATCCGGCTCGAACGTCACTCGGGTGGCGGGGCGTCTTCCCCTGCATGCGTCGTCATCGGGGCTCATCCTGCTGGCATACGCCGACCGGGCGGTGCAGGAGCGCGTCCTCGCCGGTCCGCTGCCCGCGGTCTCCGCTGAGACCATCACCGACCCGGCCGCGCTGCGTCGCAAGCTCGCCGAGGTCAGGGCCGTCGGGCATGCAGCGGCACCCGGATACATCGAGGCCGTATCCACGGGTGTCGCCGTGCCCGTGCACGATGAGACCGGGAGCGTCGCGGCGGCGCTCTCGGTCGTGCTGCGCCGCGAGGCTCCGATCGAGCCGGCACTGCGCGAACTGCTCGCGGCGGCGCGGGACATCGAGCGCGCACTGGGCGGGCGCCGCTGAGGCGGAATCCCATTCAACGGTAGAACTCGCTGGGTGCCGCGCCCAGGCGCCCACAATGGCTGGCGACACATCCGTCGAAGGAGACGCCATGACCATCACCGTCCGCACCCGCGTCGCCATCGTCGGCGCCGGCCCCGCCGGGCTCCTGCTCTCGCACCTGCTGGCCGATGCCGGCATCGAGTCGATCATCCTCGACAGACGCGGCCGCGACGAGATCGAGTCCACGATCCGCGCCGGCATCCTCGAGCAGGAGACCGTCCGGGTTCTCAGCGAGACCGGGGCGAGCGACCGGGTGCTGACGGTCGGCAACCGGCACGACGGCATCGAGCTTCACTTCGAGGGCGAAGGTCATCGCATCGACTTCCCCTCCCTCACCGGCCGCAGCGTCTGGCTGTATCCGCAGCACGAGGCTCTGAAGGATCTGATCGCCGCGCGGCTCGCCGCAGGTCAGGATCTCCGATTCGAGACCGAGGCCACTGCCGTCGGCGACGTCGAGAGCGATCACCCCTGGGTGACCGCGACCTCAGCGGACGGCACCGATCTGCGCATCGAGGCCGAGTTCGTGGTCGGAGCCGACGGCTCGCGCAGCGTCGTGCGCCCCGCTGTCACAGGCTCCTCTTCCGGCGGATACTTCCGGGAGTACCCGTTCGCGTGGTTCGGCATCCTGTGCGAAGCGCCGCCGAGCTCCGACGAGCTGATCTACAGCAACTCCCCCGACGGATTCGCGCTGATCAGTCAGCGCAGCGCGACCGTGCAGCGCATGTACTTCCAGTGCGACCCCGAAGCCGACCCGCATGCCGTCTCCGAAGCCGAGATCTGGGACACCCTGCAGGCGCGCGTTCCCGGGACGGCCCTGACCGAGGGTCCCATCTTCCAGAGGGACGTTCTGCGCTTCCGCAGCTTCGTCGCGCACGAGCTGCGCCACGGACGCGCCGTGCTCGTCGGCGACGCCGCGCACACCGTGCCGCCGACCGGCGCCAAGGGCATGAATCTCGCCGTCGCCGATGTCGTGCTGCTCGACCGGGCCCTGCGGGCCCTGCTGCTCGAGAACGACACGCGTCTGATCGATGCGTTCGCCGACACCGCACTGCGCCGCATCTGGAAGGCCCAGCACTTCTCGTGGTGGATGACGAGCATGCTGCACACCGCGTCCGATGCATCGGCGTTCGATCAGCGTCGACAGGTCGGGGAGCTGCGCTCGGTCGTCGAGTCGGAGGCAGGTCGCACCTTCCTCGCAGAGGCGTACACCGGATGGCCGCACAGGGTCTGATCATTCCGCGGCGAGCGCCACCGCTGGGTCAGGCGGTGTCCGCGTGCGGGAGTGCCAGGTCCACGAGGCTCACGACGAACTTCCCCGGCTCCTCGAGCATGCAGAGGTGGGCGGAGTTCTCGAACCAGACGACGTGCGTCGATGGAGCGGACACGCGGTCGATCCATCGTTCGACGGGTGCGGTGGGCGTCGTCCAGTCATGGCGTCCGAGGAACTGGAGCATCGGCACGTCGAACGCGGTCCTGACGACCTCACCCTGCCGGGGTGACACCGGGTGGTGGCGCGGCGAGCGTGCTCATCCGCCTCAGATGACGACTAGCGCGACCGGGCTTCGCTCTCGACGGGCTGCCGGCTGGCCGACTCACGCACTCGGAACCACAGCGTCAACTCCATGATCGCGCGACCGATCATGTCGTGATCGCCCATGCGGAGATCGTCAAACGAGTCGCGATATCCCGAGGCCGTTCCAGGCTCGGGAGCGACGAGGGACTGATATCCCATCGTCCAGTCCCGGAAGCGCCGTTCGTGCAGCGGTTCTTCGATCAGCACGCGGACATCCGTGTGGCGCGGGTCGCGGCCGATCCGCTCCATCAACGCCTCGACGTCAGACCTGGGCCCCTCGAGGATCTGCACGAACTCTCCGCCGCGGTAGAGCAGCATCCCGGTGATGTCGCGGTCGCTGTTGCGGGCGCGACTCACCGCCAGCAGTTCACCGAGCTCGTGTTCGCCGAACGGCTGCGTGGCGCTGCTGCAGTAGACGAGCGAGACGAGCGGATTCTGTTCAGTCATTCCGCACCCCGTCCCTGCCGTGGTGAGCCGACCGATGCGAGCTGACCTCGACGGTGGCCGTCACCGCTGCCATCGCTCGATGGTGGTCCGCGAAGTCGCCGATGGAGCGCGAGGCCGCATCGAATGCGCGCCAGACGCCGTCGGACAGACGGTCGACGTAGCCGAGGAAGGAGCCGTCCTGGCTGCCCACGTAGAAGCCGTCTGCCACGCTCGCCCAGAGCGGGCGAACAGGCGTCGGCGATTGATCACCCATGCCCTCAGCGTACCTTCGAGATTCCGGGTGGGCTCCGGATCATCCTCCAGGCGGATGCCGATACCTCGCTTGCACGATGCCGCAGCGCGGCGATCCAGCGAGGCTGGACACATGAACGCACGAATCGCACTGGCCGCACCTGCTCTGCTCCTCGCGGGGGCGCTCACTCTCTCCGGATGCGCCGCGTACGACAGCATCGTCCACAAGCAGGCCACGTCGACCTTCGACGACGTCGCAGCGTTCGACGACGGCGCAGAGGTCGACACGGACTGGCTGCCTGCGGACGCCACCGCGATCACCGTGCGGACGTCGACGATCGAGGATGCCCCGGATGCCGTCATCCTGCTCACCAGCGAATCCGCGCTCGGCGAGGACTGCGTCGAGGTGGAGCGGCAGTCGGCCCCCGCCTGGGTGCTCGACGACGCCCCGGACCCGTACACGGTGAAGACGGTCTTCGCCTGCGGCGACTGGAGCGTGGTGCAGAGCGCTGACGGCTGGTTCGGCTGGACGCCGAATTCAGAACAGGAGCGGAGCGCCGCAGCGGCGGCGGCGGAGTGACGATCGGAACGCGCGGTCCGGCTCTGGCAGGATCAAGGACATGATCACGGTTCACCTGCGCTACGAGATCGACCCCGACAAGCTCGACGACTTCACCGAGTACGGCCGGGCATGGATCCGTCTGGTGGCGAACCACGGCGGGACCCACCACGGCTACTTCATGCCGAGCGAAGGCGACAGCGATGAGGCGTTCGCGCTGTTCACGTTCCCCTCGTTGGCCGAATACGAGGTCTACCGCACGGCATCGAAGACCGACCCCGAGTGCATCGAGGCCTTCGAGTTCGCACGCAGGACCCAATGCATCCGCCGCTACGAGCGCCGCTTCCTCAGCCCCGTCTTCTCGGCCGACGCCGGCTGAGGAGGATGCTCCCGCCCGGTGCGTCAAGGGGGTTCGACGGTGCCGCTCTCCGTCCTAGCGTCTGCGCATGGCTATCGAACTGAATCACCCCGCCCTCCGACACGCCCGCTCGCTGGTCCGCGACGGCAAGGTCGTCCGCGACGAGCGCGACGACTGGTCGGAGGCCGCGCCCAGCGCTGACGACGAGAACCGCTTCATCGAGCAGCACGGATGGACCGAGTTCTCCCACTGGCACCTGGGCATCGACAAGAGCGAGAACCCCGAGACGAAGAAGGCGTACTCCTTCCCCTTCGGGGATCTCCGCTCGGTACGCCGCTCGGGAGTCATCTCCGGTGAGAGCCGTGCCGGGCAGTACGACCACACCGAGATCCGCGACGAGCTGCGCAAACTCCTCGAGCTGATCGACGCCGACCGCGACTAGCTCGGACTCCGGATACCTCAGTCCGAAGGCGACCGTTTGCCGGGATGTTCGGCCCCGCCCGTGGCCACGGGCCGCGACATCATGATCTCGATCCGTCCGTCCGGGAGCGTCTCGCTCGCCCCATCTGGCGTGAATCCCAGGCGCGTGTACGCCGCGATCCCCCGGGGGTTGCTCTCCATCACACCGAGATGGATCGTGTCCGCTCCGCGGGAGGAGACATGGTCCACGCAGGCGACCATCAGCGCGTCGACGGCTCCCTGACCCCGGTGATCCGGTGCGACCCAGACACCGTTGACCACCCAGCGGCCACTCATGTCGTAGACGCCGCCGATGCCGACGTCCTCGCCATCGATGCTCGCGATGAATGCTCCGGGATGAGTCGAACGGCTCCGCCAGACGTCGTCGCCGAACGCGGACTCCCGCTGCAGCGTCGACCCGAACATCTCCGGGGACTCTGCGAGCGCGGCCAGCCGAAGGTCTCGGTAGCGTTCCCACGTCGCAGACGGCGCCGGAGTGATCGTCACATGCATGCCAGAAGCCTGCCAGAGCGCGGGACGCGACGTCAGATCCGGTCGCTGACTACGGCCCCCGCGTCGTCGCTGAGCGCGTTCCGCTTGTCGCGTCGGCTCTCCCGAATGACGCTGATGACGCTGATCGCCAGCAGGATCAGAAGCAGGCTCTCCACGTACCCGAGCGCTCCGGTCCCCGAGTCGTCCGCAGGCGAATGCTGCACGGGGACCGATGCGGACGGAAGCCCGACGTCGGACCCGACGTAGAGGACCCAGTCGGTGAGAGCGTGAATGAGCATGGCGACCCAGATGCGTCCGGTGACGCGACGGATCCAGTAGTAGGTGGCGCCGGCTGACATCAGGGCGATCACATTGAAGGCGATGATGAAGAGCGGCAGACCGCTGAACAGGTAACCCGGAATATGGGCGAGCGCGAACACGAAGCACGTGAGGAGGAACACGGCGAACTCGCCGAAGCGCGCGCGGACCGCTGTGAGCAAGACGCCCCGGATCACCAGCTCCTCACCGAAGCCGACCATCAGCGTTCCCAGCGCCACGACGACCAGGAAGCCGAGCGAGCGCTCAGCCCAAGGCACGTCGAACAGCTCGACCACCGGCACGGCGAACGCGAGCACGGGTATCGAGATCAGCCACCACCGACGAGGGGTGAGGGTCGGGGTCGGTCGCTCCCTCCACACCTCGGCACCCCAGCCTGCCCACCGCAGGAACAGCAGAACGCCGCCGATGCCCACAGCGAGGGGGATGAAGTGACCGAGGGAGAAGTCCGCCAACGAGCCGTCGTCGCCGACCAGCCCGCTGAGGAGGTTGCCGAGCCCCCACGCGCAGAGAACGTAGAAGACCACGACCCCGAGTGCGAGCCAGATGCTGCGGGGACGTCCGATTGCGGTCTTCATCCTGAGGCTCCCCCTGATCCGGCGGACGGCGCCCCGCCGACGCCGCATGAGAGCGAGCTACCGGTCTCCTAGGCAATCCTAGGGTTGCGGAACCTCCGCTCGTCGTTCGCCGACTGACGCAGAGAGGTCGCTCACCCCTTCGGAGCGAACGAGCCCAGAGCCGACCGATACTGCGCGCTGTCGCTGCGCACCTCATCGGTGACCAACAGCGCGTGAGGGCCGATCTGTCGCACGTGCAACTCGCGGCACGGGATGGTCACGACCTTCAGCAGGCCGCGACGCCAGGCATCCGCGAGCGCCTCGACGTCTCGATGCTCGGGACTCTCGGCGAGCGTCGTCGGTCGTGTCTCGACGTGAGAATCGAAGCCGCGCCGCTCCCAGTCCCGATATGCCTCATCGTCGAAGACATCGCCGCCGAAGTCGTCTCGCCATGCCGGCCCGACGAGCTCGCGCAGAAGGCGCTCCCGCTCCGTCGAGCTCAGGTCTGAGCTGAACACCGCATCGAGCAGACCTCGGTCGGGTTCGACGGCGGCGTGCGCGAGCACGTCCTCCCAGATCCGCGACCAGGCTGCCGACCAGCGGTCGCGGGTGACGGCATCCACCGGGTTCGCCGCAGCCGCGGGCATCTCGATCAGCCTCGGCGGCAGCGTCTCGCCGACGGGACGCAGATCGTGCGCCTCTCGAATCCAGAGCAACTCGAGCAGGAGCTGTGGCCTGTCCTCCACGGTGATGGACATGTCGTGCGGCCAGGGGTTGCCCGGCATCGGAGTCGTCGATCGCATCCCGTCAGTCCATCGGATCGCCGTTCGGCTTTCAACCCGTTGCTGTCCCCCGAACGGCGGATACCGGAGGATGCCGGCATACGAGAGGATGGCCTTTTCTGCGGAATGCGAGCGACGGGTGGACGCGATGAGGGGCTCTCGATGACGGCACCCGGGCAGCCGGTGGATGGGCTGTCCGATTTCGCGGAGCTCATGGCGCATGAGCAGGAGTTCAGCGGTGATCGGATCGACCCCGCGGTGCGCAGAAGACGCCGGCGACGAGGACTCATCATCACCGCCGTCTGCGTGGTCCTGCTGCTGGCCGTGACCGGAGGGTACGTCGGGTGGGCGCTCACGGCTCCGGTGGATCCGCCGGCCGTGACCGCACGCGCACCGCAGGTCCCGGTCGGCGACGCGGCTGCCGTCGCCACGCATACGGCTGCGGCATCGGCGATCAGCGTGTCCGGCGCCGACGCGTACCTGGGCGAGGGGGCGAGCGGCACGTGGTCCGCGACGGGGACGGGCGAGCCGCTCCCGATCGCGAGCATCACCAAGCTCATCACCGCCCTCGTCATCCTCGACGCGTCACCGCTCGCCTCCGCAGACGACCCCGGACCGACCATCACGTTCGGCAAGGCCGATCACGACCTCTACGACCAGTACTACGTGCAGGGTGCGACCATCGCTCCGATGCCCACCGGCACCTCGATGTCGTTGCACGATGCCCTGGCCGTCATGCTCATCCCCTCCGCGAGCAACTACGCCGACGCGCTGTCCTCCCGGATCTTCGGGTCGCAGAGCGCTTTCCTCAGTGCGACGCGCGCCTGGCTCGCAACCCACGGCCTCACCGGAACGACGGTCACCGAGCCCACTGGCATCAGTCCGCGCAACACGAGCACGCCCGCCGATCTGCTGGCCATCGCGAAGCTCGCCGCCGCGCATCCGGCGATCGCTCGGATCGTCGCGACCCCCTCGGTCTCGATCCCCGGCGCCGGTCAGCTGATCAACACGAACGCCCTCCTCGGCACCGCCGGGATCACGGGACTGAAGACCGGCAACCTCGGCGAGGGCACGCACAGCCTGCTGTACACGGCGACGCTCGACGTGGGCGCGCCCGATCCGCTCGCGATCACCGGCGTCGTCCTCGGCGGATCATCGCGCGAGTCGGTGAATGCCACCGTGATCGCCGAGCTCGAGAGCATCCGCTCCGGCTTCCATCAGGTGCCCGTCGCGAGCGAGGGCCAGGAGATCGGAACGATCTCGACACCCTGGGGGTCCACCGCCACCCTGGTCATCGGCGAGGACGCATCGATCTTCACCTGGTCGGACACGCCGATCGAGCTGACGATGGACATCGACACCCCTCCCACCTACCGCGACGGCACGGCCGTGGGGACCGTCACCTGGACCGCGGGACCGAACACCGTCACTGCGCCGGTGACCATCGCAGGGACCATCGATCCGCCCACCGAGTGGTGGCGGCTCACCCACCCGTCCGAGCTCGGCTCCGCGACGGATGCCGAGGGCTGAGGCCGCTCGACCGCGCATCGGAACGCTGCGTGCCGACCTTCGGACGAAAGTCGAAAGATCGACCGATCGACCTCCGCCTGCGTTCTCCGGCTATACGATCTGCATCGAGGCGCCAGGCCCGATGTGCTCTGCGGAAGGACAGCCGGATATGTCAGCAGACCCGATGACCTCTCGACCTGAGGCACCGAGATCCGCCGCCGTCTCCGCCTGGGCGCCGCTGGCCATCCCGGCATTCCGGGTGCTGTGGTTCGCGCAGCTGGGCAGCAACATCGGCACCTGGATGCAGACCGTCGGCGCACAGTGGTACCTCGTCGACGCCGCGGCCAGCGCGACCATCATCGCCCTCGTGCAGACGGCGAGTCTGGCCCCGGCCGTGCTGTTCTCCCTCCCCGCGGGGGTGCTCGCCGACTCCCTCGACCGCCGCAGACTGCTGATCTGGGGGTCGGTGGCGAGCGCCGTGATCGCCGCGGCGCTGACCGTCATCGCCGCCCTGAACGAGCTCACTCCGTGGACGATCCTCGGCTTCACGTTCCTGCTCGGGATAACCTCCACGCTGACGTCCCCGGCCTGGCAGGCGATCCAACCGGAACTCGTGCCCCGCCCGCTCATCGGCGCGTCCTCCGCGCTCGGCGGCGTCACGGTGAACGGTGCCCGCGCCGTCGGCCCCGCGCTCGCTGGCGTGCTGCTGTCGCTGTTCGGCGCGCCCGTCGTCTTCGGCATCAACGCGCTCAGCTTCATCGGAGCAGTCGTCGCCCTTCTGTGGTGGCGACGGCCGCCCCAGAGCGGACTCGACGACAGGGAACCGTTCACGGCCGCGCTGCGGGCAGGAGTCCGGTACGTCTCATCCGCCCACCTCGTGCGCCGCATCCTTCTGAGGTCCGCTCTCTTCGCCCTGCCCGCCAGCGCACTGTGGGCGCTGCTTCCCGTGACCGCCAAACGGCTCGACCTCACAGCGAGCGGATACGGCTTCCTGCTCGGAGCGCTCGGCGCCGGGGCCGTGCTCGGCATCTTCGTTCTGCCCATCGCCCGCAAGAGGTTCTCGGACAACGCGGTGATCGCGGTGAGCGCTGTGCTGTTCGCAGCCGGCACGCTGGCCGCGGCATGGCTGCCGTTCGCCCCCATGCTGCTGCTGCTCGTTCTCGCCGGGGTCGCCTGGATCGGCACGCTCACCGTGCTGAACGCCGCACTGCAATTGACCCTCCCGCAGTGGGTGCGATCGCGAGGAGCATCGATCTACATCCTCGTCTTCATGGGAACGATGGCCGTCGGGTCGTTCGGCTGGGGTGCCCTGGCCGGAGCAGTCGGCACGGCGACGTCGCTGGCCGTGGCCGCGGCGCTGCTCGTCGTCATCGCAGGCAGTGTGATGTGGCTGCCGCTTCTGCCGGGCACGAGCACCGTCGACAGGACCGTCTCGATGTCGTGGCCCACCCCGACCCTCGTCCTCGACCCCCAGCCGACCGACGGCCCCGTTCTCGTGCAGATCACCTACACCGTGCGACCCGACAGCATCGACACGTTCCGAGAATCCATGCGACTGGTGGAGAGTTCGCGGCGGCGAACCGGCGGGTACCGATGGACTCTCCTCCGCAGCGGCGAAGAGCAGGACCTGCTGCTCGAGTCCTTCATGGTCCCCTCCTGGGGAGAGTACCGACGACAGCAGACCCAGAGACTGACCGGTCGCGACCGTGAGATCCAGGCGACCGCGCGGGCGCACACCGAAGGCGAGCCCACAGAGGTGCACTACTTTCCCGAGCCCACGCCGCCCCGCAGGAGACCTGGACCTCAGCGCTGAACGGGCTCAGGGGGACAGCAGAAGGCCTGCGCCGTCGGATGCCGGGGCATCTGGGAATCCCGTGAGAATCGACGGGCTGGTCACGACCGCGCCGATAGCGTCGAAGCATGGATATCGACACCAGACGACGCCAGGTTCGCCGTGCACGCATCCTCTCGCCCCTGTTCGGGATGGCGGTCACGGCTGCGCTGCTGGCCGGATGCGCCGCCCCCGCGTCCCCCACCCCGACTGTCACGCAGACGGTGACGGCATCCGCTGATCCCGCGCCGAGTCCGTCGCCCAGCGCATCCTCCACGCCGGCCGCGGGCGTCAGCCCATCGGGCATCGGAGACGTGGAACTCGGCGCGCCCTACGACGAAGCCGTGGCGGCGGCGGGTGCCGCTCCGGTGGACGCCTGCCCGTGGCTCGCGTCCACGGAGGCCGACGGATACATGCTCACCGTTCAGCGCCCCGAGGTCTCGGAACAGGACCCCGCGGTGGTCGACCTCGTGCAGGTGTCCGCCTCGCCCGTCGACCTCGAAGGCAAGCCGGCCGTCGGCCCGCTGACCGCTGAGGGGATCGGTCTCGGTTCTCGGCTCGACCAGGCGCTGGCCGTCTACCCTGACGCGGTCGAAGTCGAGAGCGTCGGCGATCGCCGCTATCTCGCGATCGAGTCGGAAGCCGGCACCGGTTCGGTCTTCCTGACTTACACCGCCGGAACCGACATCATCTGGGGAGTGACGGCGACGACGCTCGACGAGCCGCCGTACGAATCCTGCGCGTGAGCGGGGGACCGCAGCGTCAGAGCCCTCTCGGCCCGCGTGAAGTCTCTACGACGGTCGTCGTCACCCCTTTGGGGTGACCGTCCTCCCATCGCCCCGGGTCGCTTCGGTAGAACTTGAACTGCCGCTGACCGTCGGGGGATCGAGTGTCACATGCCAGCGGCGCTCGGCTTTCGGCTGGCTTGGAGTGGCTGGTCTGCGTCGACGAGAATCACCAGATCGCCGGCGCGGTGGGATACGTGATCGAGAATGACGTCGTCGACCTCGACCGTCTCATGATCGACCCCACCCATCACCGGAAAGGCCTGGGCGCCGCGCTGGTGGGGCAGGTCATGTCGCTCGCGCCCCAGACGGTCGTCGCGACCGGGCGCGACAATGCGCCAGCTCGAGCGCTGTACGAGTCCCTCGGCTTCGTGCACCAGTCGGATGCCGAGCCGATTCCCGGCCTCTGGGTCAGTCGCTACTCTCGCACCGGAGCGTGCGGATTGTCCGTGGCAAGAGTGGAGATCGGCTTCCGGGCCCGTCGGCCACCGGTCATAGGGACCGGAGATTCCCGTCTCCTCGGACGGGGTGTTGTGCCATTTGCCGATGCAGAAGCTCGTGTATCCGTAGTCATGCAGCGTCGCGGCGATCCCGGCCTTGTTCTGCGGCTGGCGGGCGTTGTATCCAGGGCTGCATCCCGGGCTCCTGGACGCATCGCTCCAGCGGGACGCTTCAGATCGCGGCATCACGACCGGTGGGCCAACCCCGTTTCACTACAACAACGGTTTCTGGGCGCGAGACTTCAGCAGCGCTGACAACGCGGCCTTCACCTCACCGTTCTCGGTTCCGTTCATGTCGGGGTTCGGAGGGATCACCGTCGCACTCATGCCCAACGGGTCGAGCTACTACGTCTTCAGTGACAACAACGAGTTCGCGTGGCGAGACGTCGTCACAGAATCGGACAAGCTTGACTCGATGACTGGCGGCTGAGACGCGCACGCGAGTCCGTGGCACATGTGCTCGGGCCACGGACTCGTCAGTCGGGCTGATCTCAGGCGAGCAGCGCACCCATCTGCTTCGCGATCATGGTCGTCGCGAACTTGGGGTTGAGGCGCGACAGGCGATCCATGGCCGCAGCATCCGAACCGATGGTCGCTCGGAAGCGGTCCTTGCGGATCGCGTCGACGATCACCCGGCCGGCCTCTTGCGGCGTGGTCGTCTTGTACGCGCTGGTCTCGGCCGACGCATCGCCCCCGAGATCGACGCCCGAGTTCGCGGCGATGCCGGTGCTGATCGCGCCCGGGAAGATCACCGTGACGTGCACGTTCGTCTCGAGCAGCTCGGCATAGAGCGCCTCGGTGAGGAGCTTCACCGCGGCCTTGGATGCCCCGTAGACCGCCTGACCGGGCACCGGGGCGTACGAACCCATGCTCGCGACATTCAGGAGGGACGCCTCAGGCCGGGCGAGCAGGTGCGGAAGGAAAGCCTTGCAGACGTTCATGACGCCCCAGAAGTTCACATTCATGACCTTCTCGATCTCCGAGAACGGCAGTTCGTTCACCGTGACGAACTTCTGGATCACCCCCGCGATGTTCGCGACGCCGTCGACCTGTCCATGAGCCGCGATCACAGCGTCGGGAAGCGCGTCGATCGCATTCCGGTCGGTGATGTTCACCGCGTGCTGAGTGAATCGCGTGCCGACAGCCGCGAGTGCTGCGGTCGCTTCAAGGCCTGCGGCGTTCAGGTCGACGCCGGCAACCGAGGCGCCACCGGCAAGCAGACGCAGCGTCACCTCGCGTCCGATGCCGTTTCCTGCGCCCGTGACGACGAAGACCTTGCCTGAGATGTCCATGGTTTCCTTCTGGGTGGGTCGGGCCGCGAGCAGCGCGACTCGGAGGAGATGTCCGCAAGGATGCGGTCGAGGGTACGGGTGATCGAGATCGTCGTCGCCGCATCGTGCCAGGGGTGCTCGCGCAGACCGGATGCGATCGCCGCCGTCACTGCCTCGAGCATCGGGCCGTAGCCGTTGCCGACCCGCGGATGCCGCAGCTGCTCCGGCTCGCGGAAGATACGCTCCGCCGACCCTGCATGAACTCGGGCGTCGCTGCCCGCCCAGAACATGGGATCGAGCGTGATCCAGCCGCGCTCGCCGCTGATCGCCGCCGAGAGATCAAGAAAGTCCACTCCTGACCACGCGAGCTGCGCGAAGGCGCCGTCGGCGCGCTCGAGCGTGGCATGCCCCGCGAGATCCACCCCCTCAGAGAGGACTCCTCGCGCCTGCACTACGTCGGGCGCACCGAGGAACCAATGGGCCAGCGTGACCGGGTAGATCCCCCTGTCGCGCAAGATGCTCCCGCCGTCTTCCGGCCGCTCTTTGCCCGGGCGCGGGAAGAACGGGGTGCCGAAGCTCGCCCGCACGTTTCCGATCGCGCCGAGCTCTCCTGCGGCGATCCGGTCGATGACCTCGACGTGCAACGGGTTGAACCGCATCCACATCGCCTCCATGAGGAAGCGGTTCGCCTCTGCGGCGCGCGCGAATAGCTGCTCGGCGTCGGCGGCCGAGGTCGCGATCGGCTTCTCTACGAGTACGTGATTACCCGCGTCGAGGGCTTCGAGCGTGATCGCCATATGCGTGACGGCAGGGGTGGCGATGTAGACGACGTCGACGTCGTCGCGAGCGAACAGCGCTGCCCGATCGTCGGTCGACGTCGGGATGCCGTGCCGCGTCGCGAAGTCGGACGCGCGCTCGGCGGTTCGCCCCCAGACGGCTGAGATGTCACCGCCGATGGCGAGCAGATCGGAGACGAGGCGATCGGAGATGTCGCCGGTGCCGACGATGCCCCATCTAAGCATCGGTGGCCGTCCGCTCGCGGATCGGCGCCACGGTGAGCGTCGCGAGGGCGACGAGCACGAGTGCGGCTCCCCAGACGAGCTGATACCCGCCGGTCGCTGAGACCACGACCGCAGCGAGCGCCGGCGCCAGCGCCTGACCGAGGTTCATGGCGACGATCGCGAGACCGAGATCCCGCCCTGCGCGCGCCGGATCAGGGAGCACGTCGATGAACATCGCGTTGTCGACCGGCAGGTAGATGCCGAAGGCGAGGCCAGTGATGATCACCTGGGCGAAGAGGGCCGGGAGCGTCGGCGAGATCAGCGGGATCGCCATCGACACCGCCATGAGCAGCGACGCAACGACGATGAAGGGCTTGCGACGGCCGACACGGTCGGAGAGCCGCCCCGAGATCGCCACGGCGATGAGCGTGAAGGGGATGCCCGCGAGCCCGAGGATCGGCACCATCGCCGATGCCTCGGCGGCGCTCAGCGCGGGGCGCACGTAGCTCTGCAGCATGTAGAGATTGAGCACCGTCGACGTGCTGTAGCCGAAGAAGAAGAGCACGCGCGAGATCCACAGCCACCGGTAGTTGCGGGCTTTGAGAGCACTCGCGTAGCCGAGCAGGAACGGCTTCCAGGCGAAGGGCTCACGCTCGACATCGACGGATGACGCGTCACGGTTCCGGGTTACGAAGAGCACTGTGGCGATCGCCACGAGCAAGCCGAGGATCAGATAGAAGTCCAGCCCGACGAGTCCGAACAGTGCACCGGCGCCGATTCCACCCAGGATTCCGCCGATGATCGAGCCCATGCTCGTCCACGACGTCACGCGGCCGCGTCGGTCGCGCGGCACTCTGTCGGCGACCGTGGCCTGCAGCGGGTTTCCTGCGACGTTCAGCGCGAGTTCGGCGGCAGACCACAGCACGACGAGCACCACGAGCGAAGGCGCGTACCGGACAGCGACCAACAGAACGGCGCCGATCAGTCCGGCGTAGAGGATCCACGGCGCCCGGCGTCCGAGGCGGGAGCGTGTACGGTCGGACAGCACGCCGATCACCGGCTGGAGGATCATCACGATGATGGCGCTGGTCGTCGTGACGAGCGCCAGCCCGTTCGCTCGCGCTGCTTCGAAGTCAGAGAGCAGGGCGAGCTGTCTGGTCTGATCCGTCGTAGGAGTGACCTCGCCGGCAGCGACGGCGCGACCCAACTCGGTGAGAGCCTGCAGGTCGACGCCGGCGTCTGCCCCATTGAAGAAGGATCCGAACTCCAGCAGTTGGATCTGGTTCGGCATGAGGATGCCGTTCGTCGCCGCCCACACTGCCGAGACAGCCAGCGAGAGCAGCAGGTACCAGCGGATGTATCGGGAGAGCGGCTTCTTCGCGTCGTAGTGCACCCCGATGTTCGAGGTCCATCGGGATTCCTCGCCGGTGGGATGGGTCATCTGCTCGCTCATGACCGAGCTCCCTGCAGCTGTGCATTCGTCATCGAAATCTCCAGACCGCCTCGCTGTTGAGGCTCTTACATCAAATCAGAGATCGACGCATTCGGCAACCGATTGCCACGTTCACAGAAAGACGTCAGCGCACCGCACGGCACTCAACTCCGAGCAGCGCGCCCTGTACTTCCCCGCACCACCAGGGTCGTCGCGAGAGGATCGTCGCTGACCGGTTCGGTCGCATCGCCCAGAGCTTCGAGGACCTTGCCGACCGCGCGCTCCCCTGCGAGCTGCAACTGGGCGCGCACGGTGGTCAGCGCAGGGACGATGAGTTCGCTGCCGAAGATGTCGTCGAACCCCGCGATGCTCAGTCCGTCGGGCACGAGGATGCCGGCGGCGGACGCAGCCTGGATCAGGCCGATCGCCATGAGGTCGTTGAACGCGATGACGGCGGTCGCCCGCGATGCCTGCACTCGACGAAGAGCTTCGCGACCGCCGTCGATCGTCGGCATGTGCGGGCCGATCTCGACGACTGCCAGGCCGAGGCGCTCGGCGGCGTCGAGCATAGCTTCCCACCGTCGTCGGCTGATCCACGATGTCTCGGGGCCGGAGAGATACGCGATCGAGCGGTGACCGAGGTCGGCGAGATGGGCGACGAGGTCCGCGACACCCTGCTCCACCTCGGGGAGGACGCCGACCACGCCGTCGACCTGCCGGTTGATCAGGATGACGGGCTTGCGCTCCGCCAGCCGCAGGATCCGCTCGTCAGCCAGACGGGTGGTCGCCAGGATCAGCCCGTCGACGCTCGGCAGCAGCCGCGAGACCGCCTCGGCCTCCGCTTCACCGGACTCCTGCGATTCGGCGATCACCAGCGTGTATCCGGCCGCGGCTGCCGTGTGCTCCGCGCCGCGGACGATGCCGAAGATCACGGGGTTGGTGATGTCCGCGACCATCAACCCGATCGTGTGGCTGCGTCCGGTCGGCAGGGCACGCGCCATCGGGTTGAACTGGAAGTCCAGGCGGTCGGCGGCGAGACGGATCCTCTCCTCCGTCTTCTTGCTGATGCGACCGGGCTTGCTGAGCGCGCGCGACACCGTCGACGGGTTCACACCCGCGAGTTCCGCGATGTCGTAGATGGTCGCGGCGCCGCCGCGACGCCGGATGCGCTCCGCGAGTTCACCGGGCAGATCGTCGTCCATGGTTCCTCCCAGCTCCCAGCGTGTCATGACCGGTGCGATTCGAGCCATTCGACGGCGGCGCGGGCGAGTTCCGCGGGCGGGCGACCGACGTCGACGACGACCGCGACCTCGTCGGCGTCGAGCGCTTCGAGGGTGTCGAGTTGCGATCGAAGCAGGGAAGGAGGCATGAAGTGATCGGTTCGGCCGGCCGCGCGCTCGGCGAGCAGCTCGTCGCTGCCGTGCAGGTGCACGAACACGACACCCGGCACCCGCTCGCGGATCCGATCCCGATAGACCCGCCGGAGCGCCGAGCACGCGATCACTGACCCCGATGCCGACCGTGCGGCGAGTTCATCGCTGACGCGGTCGAGCCACGGCATCCGGTCCTCATCCGTCAACGGTGTGCCCGCGCTCATCTTCGCCCGGTTGGATGCGGGATGCAGGTCGTCCGCGTCGAGGAACTCGACGCCCAGATCGGTCGCGAGCAGGCGCCCCACTGTCGACTTGCCGGCGGCCGAGACCCCCATCACCACGACCGGGGGCGATGCGTGTGCGCTCACCAGTCGTGGACGGTGCCGTCGAGCAGCCGGTTGTAGGGCAGGTAGGCCTGCTCGTACGGGTACTTGCCCGCCTCGTCGACGTCGAGGTCGACACCCAGACCGGGCTTGTCGCCGGGGTGCAGGTAGCCGTCGGTCCAGGTGAACGACTGCTGGAACACCTGGTCGGTGCGCGACCCGTGCTGCATGTACTCCTGGATGCCGAAGTTGTGGATCGCGAGACCGAGGTGCATCGCCGCCGCCATTCCGACCGGCGAGATGTCGGTCGGGCCGTGCATACCCGACTTGATCTGGTACATCGCCGCGTAGTCGAGAGTCTTCTTCAACGCGCTGATGCCACCCATGTGGGTGACGGCTCCACGCACGTAGTCGATGAGCTGATCGCGGATGATGTCCTTGAAATCCCAGACCGTGTTGAAGATCTCGCCGATCGCCAGCGGCGTCGTGGTGTGCTGGCGCACCAGGCGCAGCGCCTCCTGGTTCTCGGCTGGAGTGCAGTCCTCGAGCCAGAACAGGTCGTAGGGCTCGAGGTCCTTGCCGAGACGTGCGGCCTGGATCGGCGTCATCCGGTGGTGGCCGTCGTGCAGCAGCGGGATGTCGGGGCCGAACTCGTTGCGCACGGCTTCGAAGACACCCGGCAGGTGATTCAGGTAGGCGCGCGTGTCCCAGTCCTCCTCCACGGGCTTCGCGCCTCGACGCGCCGGCTCGTGGTCGTACCGGACACTGGCATCGCCGACGTCCGCACCCTGCGCGGCGATGCCGTAGATCGCCTTGAGCGTCGGCACCCCGGTCTGCACCCGGATCGCCTTGTATCCCTGTGCCTGATGCGCGCGGATCGAGTCGAACAGCTCGGGCAGCTCCTTGCCGGACGCGTGACCGTAGGCCATCAGGCCCTTGCGACTGGCTCCGCCCAGCAGCTGGTACACCGGCAGCCCGGCCACCTTGCCCTTGATGTCCCACAGCGCCATGTCGACGGCTGCGATGGCCGCCATCGTCACGGGTCCGCGACGCCAATATGCGCTGCGGTACAGGAACTGCCAGGTGTCTTCGATGCGAGACTCGTCGGCGCCGATCAGCAACGGCACCACGTGCTCGGTGAGGTAGGCGACGACCGCGAGCTCACGCCCGTTCAGCGTCGCATCACCGAGTCCGGTCACGCCGTCTGCGGTCGTGATCTTGAGCGTGACGAAGTTGCGGTCGGGACTCGTGACGATGACGTCGGCCCTGTCGATGGTCATGTGCTTCTCCTCTGCGTGAAGGCGGTAGGTCAGGCGTCCGCGCCGGGCTTGCGTCCGTCGAGCCCACGCCAGCGCTGGCGCAGAGCGAATGCGGCGGACTTCGGCCGGCGCTCGCGGGTGAAGATGCCCTTCTTGTTGCCACCGACGCGGTGCAGGCCGTTGGTCGTGGCGAAGTCGGCGAAGTTCCAGATCTGCTCGCCGACGAACTGCGGGAAGCGATCGAAGACACGGTGGTACATCGCGAGCAGGTCGGTCTGGTACTCCTCGGTCCACACCTGGTCCCACACCGAATGCAGGCCCGGCATCGTGTCGGCGCCGTACTCGAGCATCATGATCGGTTTGCCCGTGCGGTCGATCCAGCCCTGGATGTCGCCCTGCAGATACATCTCGGCCGTCGCGAGGTCGCCCGCGTTGATGTACCACCCGTAGTAGCGGTTGAGGCTCACGACGTCGAACAGGTCGATGATCTGGTCGTTCTTGAAGGTCGCGAACATGACCATCGAATAGGTGATCGGGCGCGTCGGGTCGAGCTCGCGCACCAGGTCCACCAGCGGCTCGAAGTACTCGCGTGCACCGTCTTCGTTCGACGCGGGCTCGTTGGCGATGCACCACAGCACGACGGACGGGTGGTTCTTGTCGCGTCCGATCAGCTCACGCAGGTGCTGCGCGTGCGCCGCGTGCGTCTCCGCCCCGGCATACTGCTCCGAGAAGGTGGGGAACGGCGGGGTACCAGTCAATCCGCCTACGACACCCATGTTGAGCCCCACGGCCGCGGTCTCGTCGATGACCAGGATGCCGTGGCGGTCGGCGAAGTCCAGCACGTCCTCGGCGTAGGGGTAGTGCGAGGTGCGGAACGAGTTGGCGCCCGTCCACTCCATCAGCTGGAAGTCGTGCACCATGTAGGCGTCATCGTGACCCTTGCCACGGACGAACGTGTCTTCGTGCTTGCCGAATCCGGTGAAGTAGAACGGCTCGCCGTTCACGAGGAACTCCTCGCCTCGCACCGCGACCGTTCGCACACCGACTGCCACGGAGTACGTGTCGAGCACGTCGTCTCCGTCGACGGCCTCGACCGTCAGCTCGTAGAGGTACGCGGCGCCCGGCTTCCAGAGCACGACGTCGGCGATCTCGAGACGGCCCTCCGGGCCGGACGACGTCGCCACGACACTGCCCGCGGCATCCGCCAGGCTCACCCGCACGGCGGCATCGCCGACGGTCTCGACGCGGTAGTCGACGAATCCGGTCGAGCCCTCGAACGTCGTCACGACCGTGACGTCGTCGACGTGCACCTGCGGCAGCGAGTACAGCGACACCGACCGGGCGAGGCCCGCGTAGTTGTAGAAGTCGTGGAAGTAGGTCTGGGTCTTGGCACCGGTCATGCCGACCTCGATCTTGCCCGGCGGGATCGTGGTGTTGCTGAGGTCGGGGCTGACCGCGACCGTGAGCCGGAACGCGGTGCCCGGCTTCACGACATCGGTGACGTCGATGTCGAACGGCGTGTACCCGCCGACGTGTCCACCGACGAGCTGGTCGTCGACGTATACCTTCGCCGAGTGCGTGGCGGCGTCGAAACGCAGAAGGATCCGCTCCCCCGCCCAGCCGCGCGGCACCTGCACCGACCGCTGGTAGTAGACCCAGCCAACGTGGTCGCGGATCGCCGGATCGGTGAAGAGGTCGTTGTAGCTCGCCGGAACGGCTGCTTCGAGAGGCGTGTCGAGAGTGGCGAGCCAGGGCTCCTCCGGGAGGCGGGAGTCGATCCCGAACTTCCAGACTCCGTCGAGCTTGACGAGGTCACGGGTCGCGGTGGCGATGGGCTTGAGCATCAATGGCCTTTCGTGCGCTTCTTTGCGTTCTTGGTTTCAGTACAGCAGAGTTCGGGAGAAATGGCAACCGATTGCCAGTCAGATCGTCTCGCCAGCGTCCGCGAGCAGCGTGCTGCCGGTCATCACCACCGATAGGTCACTGACGCAGAACAGCACCACGCGCGCGATGTCGTCGGGCGTGCCTTGACGGCCGATCAGACTCTGCGACATCGCCGAAGGCATGGTCGAGGGGTCGATGCCGGCTGCTGCCATCTGCTCCATCGCCGCAGCTGCCATCGCCATGTTCCCCTCGGTCGGCACGTAACTGGGAGCGACACCGAGAACGCGGATCCCCTGGGGCGCGAGCTCCAGAGCGAGCTGCTTCGTGAGCCCCCGCACCGCATGCTTCGACGACACATAGGCCGACAGACCGGGCGCAGTCCCCCGGAAGCCTGCGGTCGAGACGATATTGACGATCACGCCGCCCTGCGGCATCCGACGGGCCGCCTCGCGAGCACCGTTGCGCACACCTCGGGTGTTGACGGCGAACACCTGCTCCCAGGTCTCGTCGCTCATCTCGAGCAGGGACTGGCTGGGGAAGATTCCGGCATTGTTCACCCAGACATCCGGAGCACCGACCTCAGCCGCCGCGGCGTCGGTCGCCGCAGCCACCGACGCCGAGTCGGTCACATCCATGCGCACGCCCACCGTCCGCACCGAGAAGCGCTCGCCGATCTCGTCTGCCGCCGCTCGCGAACGGCCCTCGTCGAGGTCGGCGATCACGATGCTCGCACCGGCCTCGGCGAGCCGATCCGCGATGGCACGGCCGAGGCCCTGAGCGCCTCCTGTGATGAGCGCGGTGCGTCCTGTCAGATCGATCAGCGAGCCGAGGGGGGTCGACGAGACGTCGGGGAAGGGAAAGGACATCATTGCTCCGTTTCGAATGGGTGATGCTCAGCGGACGCTGCGCACCGAGAGGGTGATGAGGAGACCGCCGGCGAAGGCGAGCGCGGCAGCGAGGAGATACAGCGCGGTGAAGTTCTCGGCGCCGGCACCGATGGCCAGCACCGCCCCGCCGAGCACCGGCGCGAAGACGCCGGGTATCTTCTGCGCGAAGAGGGCGATGGCCATGTAGCGACCCGCTTCCCTCTCACGATCGGGCAGCACGTCGAGCAGCAGGGCTTGAGCCACAGCCGAGAAGGTGGCGATGCCGAGGGAGTTCAGCAGGGTGCCCACCATGAGCGTCGGCAGGTCGTGGGCGAACGCCGAGACGCTGCATCCCGCCGCGAAGAGAGCGGCACCCGCGAGGATGAACGGCTTGCGCCTGCCTACTCGGTCACTCAGCCATCCGCCCCCGAGGGAGCCGACGGTGGCCGTCACGATGCTCGACGCCGAGACGATCGCGAGCACTCCGGCGACATCGGGCACGCGCAGCTCGAGGCGCTGGGCGACGAAGAACACGGTGAAGCTGGTGGTGAGGGTCAGCCCGGAGAAGAAGATGAAGCGCCCGAGCCAGTTCCATGCGAAGTCCGGGGCTTCACGCGGATCGAAGCCGTAGCTCCGCAGCAGTCCGCCGACGGTCAGCCGCCGCTCGATCTCCATCCCCCTGCTGTCGGGGTCGTGCACCACCGCGAGGAATGCGATCACCAGCACGACACCGATCGCCGCAGGGAGCGCGAACACGAGGATGACCTGATCGCGGAAGAGTCCGACGAGGATGATGCCGACAACGGGCGCGACCTGCATGGTGACGCCGGTGAGGCCGGACACGCGGCCTCGTTGGTGCGGCGGCAGACGATCCGCCTGCCAGTTTCCGAGTGACGCAGCCGCCGTTCCCCACCCCACAGTCGAGAGCGTCCACCCGATCGTGAGCACGCTGAGATCCGGGGCGAGGGCCATGACCGGCACAGAGGCCGCACCGATCAGCAGACCGATCACGGTGAACGGACGCCGCCGCCCCCAGCGGCTGCGCAGGCGATCACTGAGGATGCCGGTGAGCGGCGCGAGGACGAGCGTGGCCGCCGAGCCGACCGCGAGGACGATGCCGAGGGCTTCGGTGCGCCCGGGTGCCAGTTGGTCGAGCCGCACCGCCAGCGAGTAGGCCATCGGCACGATCATCGCCATGCCGGCACCGAAGGTCGCGGCGACGAGCAGGGCGATCGACCACCCCGAGACGGACGCCTGCCCGGTCCCCGCGCGATCGTCGGGCGCGGGGACCAGGGAGGAAGGCTGCGGGAGCGCGAGGTTTCCCTCGGGAACGCGCCCCGCAGCCTCCGCAGGGCCTTCGCCCTGGGGATCGTCGACGTCGACGGTCATCTGCTCGGCCTCTGTATGCGGCTTCGGTCAGGCCAGACCGTTGCGCTTCGCGACCTCGCCCAGCCAGCCGAGGCTCGGCTTGGGCGTGCGCACGAACGTCTCCCGATCCACGGCGATCAGGCCGAAGGTCGGAGCCCAGTGACCCCACTCGAAGTTGTCGAGCAGCGTCCAGTGCAGGTAGCCGCGCACGTCGATGCCCTCGTCGATCGTGTCGGCGAGTCCGCGCAGCGCGGCATCCGTGTAGCGGATCCGCTGGGTGTCGTCGGCCGTGGCGATGCCGTTCTCGGTCACGATCACGGTGACGCCCTCGGAGACCTCCCATGCGTGGCGCACGGCCATGGCGAGCGAGTCGGGGCGGAAGGCGGTGCCGACGAGCGTGTTGTCGGGGTGCGGCGGATGCGGCACAAGACCGTCGGCATCGACCTCCTGCGACGAGTACGCCTGCACACCGACGAAGTCGTCGCCGCGGGACCCCTCCCAGTAGACGTCTTCCTTGCCGTAGCGGATCTGCTTCAGCTTCTCCTCGCCACCGGGGGCCGCGGTGAGCGCGCCTGCGGCGATGGTCCAGCCGACCTTGGCGTTCGTCTTGGCGCGCACGATCTCCCGGGCGGCATGGTGGATCTCGACGAACGCGCGGCCGATCTCGGGGTCTGCGTCCTGCAGGAAGGAGCCGTGCTGCTTCTTCTCTTCCTTCTGCTCCGCGGGTGCCTCGCTCTCGACCGCGTCCGCCTCGACCGTGGGGCTCGTCCACTGTCCGCCCTGAGCGGCCATGCGACGCATCGCCGTCATGATGGCCGCCTGCATGTTCGGCTCATTCATGGTCGCGACCCACTCGACACCGTCGAGGATCGTGGTGGCCTGGGTCACGAAGCTGAGGAAGCGGTCCTTGGCCTTGGGCGACGTCCAGCCGCCGTCGTTCGCGAACCATCGCGGCGTCGTGAAGTGCTGCAGCGTGACGAAGGGAGTGACATCGCGCGAGAGGCAGTAGTCGATCACTCGACGGTAGTGCGCGAGCTCTGCGCGAGAGAACTGGCCCTCGATCGGCTCGATGCGCGACCACTCCAGGCTGAAGCGGTAGGTGTCGAGGCCGGCGTCGGCGAGCAGGTCGATGTCCTCGCGGAAGCGGTGGTAGCTGTCGACGGCGTCGCCCGAGGGCTCCATGCCGGGCATGGTCAGCTCCCGCTCCCACCAGTCGCTGTTGACGTTGTTGCCTTCGATCTGGTGTCCGGCAGTGGCGGCCCCCCAGAGGAAGCCGGTGGGGAAGTTCGTCATTGAGGGATCCTCTCGATCGGAGCAATCGTGACAACCGATTGCCAGCTAACGGTAACATAAAATAGTAAGTCCTCACTATTTTTATCGCCGGAGGTATCGATGGTCCAATACGCCAAGACCGCAGCCGTCCGCCGCGGCATCCTGGATGCCTGCCTCACGATCTTCGGCGAGTCCGGGTTCCACGGGGCCTCGATGGCCGAGATCGCTCGTCGGGCAGGCATCAGCCACACCGGACTCCTGCATCACTTCCCCCGCAAGGAGGACCTGCTCACGGCGGTTCTCACCCTGCAGGACGAGCGCAGCGCCGACTACCTCGCACGCAACGAGGTCTTGAGCGCCGGAGCCGATCCGCTCGACGTGCTCCGCGGCATGGCCACGACGTTGATCGAACGCGATCAGCGGGTCGGCCTGGTCGAGCTGAGCGCCGTGCTCACCGGCGAGGCCACGGCGCCCGCTCACCCGGCGCACGACTACTTCGAGACGCGATACCGCAACATCCGCTCGTTCATGACTCGCCTGTTCACCCGGCTCCGAGACGAGGGGCGCCTGTCGACCGACTTGCCCCCGTCACACCTCGCAGCGATCACGATCGGCGCGATGGACGGGCTGCACACGCAGTGGCTCTTCGACCGTTCGGCGATCGACGTAGACACCTGCGTCACGTCGCTGATGTCGACCTTCGTGCCGGAGCTGCGGTCCCGCCCGCGGGACTGATCACTCCGCAGCGGCACCCGACTCGTACTCGAACCGACTGACGACGACCTGGTCTCCGAGAGCCTCGACACCGATGACCCTGCCTGTGAATCCACCGGCGACCTCGGTCGACAGATAGCGGCCGTCGAGCGTGGCGAGCTCGACGAAGCCCTCCACCGAAGAGAGACCGGCGCGCAGCAGGTCGGGACCGCGCCGCGCGCCGCGCTCGGCTTCGAACTCCGTGGCTCGAATCTCGAGCACCGCATCCGCCGGAGCCTCTGTCCGCGCGACGACGTCGCTCAGCGGACCGATGACGATCCGTGCGCGCACCTCTGCACCGACGCGCTCGACAATCAGCTGATGCGCGTCGTCCATCCGGACCGAGAGCGCGACGTCGCCTGTCGCGTGCAGGCGGGCCGACCAGAGTTCGTCTTCGGCGCGCACCGCGAGCAGCCGCTCGGCACTGGCGGCGAGCGCACCCCGCCCCCGCTCGAGGTGCAGCCCATCTGCACTCGTGCGGGCGAACGACGACGGCGAGGTTCCCGGCGAGATCCACCGCGGATGCAGTTCCTCGCCTCTGAAGTCCTCGACGAACGAGGTCTTCGCGAGTGGGACGTCGTAGCGCTCTTCGTCGATGACCGGCCACCCGTCGACCCAGTCCACCCCCGCGAGGAAAGTCTCGCGCCCGTTGGTGTGCCAGCGCGGGAAGGTGCCGCGGGGCCGCGTCGCGAGGAAGACCAGTGCCCAGGATCCGTCGGCGAGCTCGACCAGATCGGAGTGCCCTGTCGACTGCACGGCCACGCTCGTGCTGCGGTGGGTGAGGATCGGGTTCGTCGGTGCGGGCTCGAAAGGCCCGCTGATACTCGGGGACCGCGCGATCGTCACCATGTGACCGGGCCCGGTGCCGCCCTCGGCGACGAGCAGGTACCACCACTCCCCGCGGCGGATCAGATGCGGTCCTTCGGCGTGTGCTCCGCCGGTTCCCGCCCACAGCGACCGCGGCTCCGACAGCACCTCACCGGTCAGCGGGTCGGTGACGGCCTGCGAGATTCCGCCGCGCATCACGTCGCTCCACGTCACGACGCAGGTGCCGTCGTCGTCCCACGCGATGTCGGGGTCGATACCGATGAGCCCTGCGACGTAGACGGGATCGCTCCACGGGCCGGCGGGATCCTCGGCGTGCACGAGGATGTGACCCCGCCCCACCTCGTGGATGTTCGTCGTGATCATCCAGAACCGGCCGTCGTGATGCCTCAGTGTCGGGGCGTAGATCCCCCCGCTCGCTCCCGCGAGCCCGGTACGCACGTCGAGGTGCTCGGGGCGATCGAGGATGTTGCCGACCTGCGTCCACGAGACCAGGTCACGGGAGTGGAACAGCGGGACTCCCGGCGAGTACTCGAAGCTCGAGTTCGCGAGGTAGTAGTCGTCGCCCACGCGGCAGATCGACGGATCCGGGTGGTAGCCGGGGATGATCGGATTCTGGGTCATGATGCCTCCATGATGCGGCGGCGCTCGAGTCGCCGCTCGCGCTGACGGGCGGGATCGGCGACCGGGGCCGCGAGCAGCAGCTTCTGCGTGTAGGGATGGTCGGGGGTCGAGGTCACGTGCTCGGCAGGTCCGGTCTCGACGAGGTCGCCGCGGTACAGAACGGCCACCCGGTGACTGATGTGGCGGACGACCGAGAGATCGTGCGACACGAAGAGGTAGGCGACCCCGGTCGCCCTCTGGATCTCGACGAACAGATCGAGCACGCGTGCCTGGGTCGAGAGGTCCAGAGCAGACACCGGCTCATCGCACACGATCAGGCGAGGCTCAGGAGCCAGCGCGCGCGCGATGGCTACACGCTGACGCTGACCGCCCGAGAACTCTCGGGGCAGTCGCTCGACGGCATCCGAGGGCAACCCGACCTGGTCGAGCAGGGTCTTGACCCGCGAGCGTGCATCCTTCGCCGTCGCGCCCTGGATCACCAGCGGCTCGGCGAGGATGTCGCCGATGGTCATCGACGGGTTGAGCGACGTGTACGGGTCTTGGAACACCACCTGGATGTCACGAGACAGGCGACGACGATCGCGAGGTGAGATTCCGGCGATCGACGTCCCGTCGAACCGGATGTCGCCGCCGGACGGCTTCACCAGGCCCAGCACCGCGCGTCCGATCGTGGTCTTGCCCGATCCGGATTCGCCGACAAGCCCCAGGGTCTCCCCCGGCGCGACGCTGAGCGAGACGCCGTGCAGCACCTCGACCGGCTTGGCCCGCCATCCCCGTCCGGGGAAGGCGACACGAAGCTCATCGACCTCGAGAAGGCTCATCGGTCTGTCCTTTCATCGGAGGCCGCGACGGGCGGATCGGTGCGGACCGTGCTCTCGTCGAGGATCGCACCGAGCAGCATCTTCGTGTACTCGTGCGTCGGGTGCGAGAACACCTCCGCAGCGGTGCCGGACTCGACGATCACGCCATTCTGCATGACCGCGATGCGGTCGCACAGGTCGGCGACGACACCGAAGTTGTGAGTGACCAGGAGGATCGCCATGTCGAGCTCGGACTGCAGGTCTCGCAGCAGGTCGAGGATCTCGGCCTGCACCGTGACGTCCAGTGCCGTCGTCGGCTCGTCGGCGATCAGCAGCTTCGGCCGGCTCGCGACGGCGCCCGCGATCAGCACACGCTGCGCCATGCCGCCCGAGATCTGATGGGGGTACGAGTCGAAGGTGCACTTCGGGTCAGCGATGCCGACCCTCTCGAGCAGCGCGAGCACCCGGGCGGATGCCTCCGCACGCGTCACGCCGAGCGCCGACCGTACGCCCTCGACGAGCTGTGCGCCGACCCTGTACGACGGATCGAGGTTCGACATGGGTTCCTGGGGGATGTACGCGATCTCCTTGCCGCGCAGCGGACGCATCTGCGCATCCGTGAGGCCGACGAGTTCGCGCCCGTCGAAGCGGATCGACCCGCGGGTGATGACCGCCTCGTTGGGCAGCACCCCCAGTGAGGCGAAGGCTGTCTGCGATTTTCCCGACCCGGATTCGCCGACCAGCCCGACGATCTGCCCGCGGGCGATCGACAGGTCGACGCCGCGTACGACCTCGTTCAGGCCGCCACTCGGACGCGGATAGGCGATGGCGAGCTCGTTGATCTCGAGCAGCCCTGTCCGAGCAGCCGTCGCCTCTCCTGCACTGTCGAGCACGCGCTGACCGCGTCCGACCTTGGCCGGCTTCGGCATGGACCCCTCGAGAACATCGCGCAGAGCATTGCCGAGCAGCACGAGCGACGCCGTGATGACGCCGAGCAGCAGGCTCGGCCAGAGGAACTGCGTCGGGGCGATGTAGAGGTTGCGGAAGCCGGACGAGATCATCGAGCCGAAGCTCGGGATCTGCAGCGAACCGACACCGAGGAATGCGAGACCCGACTGCACGGCGATCGCAGAGCCCGCCATGAAGGCCGCGGCGATGATGATCGGCCCTCTCACGACGAAGAGCACGTGGCGACCGAGGATACGCAGGTTGCCGAGCCCCGACACTCGGGCGGCATCGACATAGAGCTCGTTCTTCACCCCGAGCACGAGGTTGCGAACGATGCGGTAGATGCCGGGCGACAGCAGCACGCCGAAGATCAGCATCGTGAAGCGGTAGTCGCCCCCGGTGACCGGCATCAGGATGATCAGCAGCAGGATGCCGGGGAAGGTCATGATGAGGTTGAACAGCCACTCGGTGGTGGCTCGCGTCACGGTTCCGAAGTAGCCGCCGATGAGGCCGGCGACCACTCCGACGAGCAGGGCGACACCGGCTCCGATCAGAGCCGAGATCGCTGCCGTGTTGATCGAGTGCAGCAGCCGCGACAGGATGTCGCGCCCGGCCTCGTCGGCACCGAGCAGGTACCCGGGGGTGCCGACCGGCGCATTGATCATCGAGAGCTCGGCGTCGTTCGGGCCGTGCGGCGCGAGCCACGGCGTGAGCAGCCCGAGCAGGAAGATCACGGCGAGAAGCCCGAGCGTCACGACGGCCTGCGGGTCGCGCAGAATGCGGCGCCAGGTCGACGTGCGGGTCTTCGCCGCGTTCTCGAGGGTGACGAGCAGCTCGGTGCTGGGAGGCGTCACCGTGCCGGTGGTGGTCTGGGGTGGGCGTTCGTCGCTCAATGGACTCTCGCTTTCGGGTTCAGCCAACCGTTGGCCAGGTCGGTGAGGAGGTTGACGACGGTGACGAGCAGCACGCCGAAGGCGGTGATGCCCATGATCACGGGGATGTCGCCCTGCAGGGAGGCGTTGAACGCGAAGCTTCCGTAGCCCGGGAGCGCGAACACGTTCTCGATGATGAGTGCACCGCCGAACATCTGGATGAACTCCAGCGACATCACCGTGAGCGCGGGGCTCGCGGCGTTGCGCAGAGCGTGCTTGATGACGATCGAGGTGGTCGACGATCCCCGTGTGCGCAGGGTTCGGATGTAGTCGCGACGGAGCTCGTCGATCATCCTGCCTCGCACCTGGGCCGCCATGTTGGCGACGCCGCCGATGGTCAGCACGATGACGGGGATCGTGATGCTGCGCACCCATGCCCCCGGGTCCTCGGCGAACGGCGTGAACCCGGTGGCCGGAAGCCACTTGAGCTGCACAGCGAACACGACGACGAGGACGATCGCCAGGAGCAGGCCGGGAACGATGTAGCCGATCAGGGAGATTCCCTGGGCGATGCGGTCGACGACTCCACCGCGCGATGCCGCCCAGACACCGAGGAACACGGAGAGGATCACCGTGAGGATCAGGGCGGGAACGATGATCGAGAGAGTGACCGCGAGCCGCTGCAGCACCGACGGACCGACCGGCAGTGAGGTGTACACCGAGACGCCGAAGTCGCCCTGCACCGCGTGGATCAGCCAGTCGAAGTACTGAACGAGGACGGGTCGATCCCATCCCTTGTCAGCGATCAGATCGTCGACCACCTCGGGCGTCGCCGACGTGCCGAGGATGGCCTGAGCTACGTCGCGGAACGAGGTGCTGAGGAGGAGGAAGGTGATGAGGGTGACCAGTATCGCGAGTACGACGCCGGCGCCGAGTCGGCGGAGGATATAGCTGAGCATCAAGAGACTCCCGGTGTGTGGTGGGGATGCGGCACGCCGCATCCCCACCCGTCACTCACTCGGTGACGTCGAACTGTCGGATCGTGGAAAGGGTGTTCGCCTTGCCGACGTAGGTGATCCCGTCAGCGGTCGCCCACGTCGCGCCGATGTAGGCGATCGGAGCGACGAGCGCCTGATCGACGACGTATTCGTTCAGTTCCTTGTAAACGGGGAGAGCATCCGCGAAATCGACGGTGTTGTCGATCTCGTTGAAGTAGCCGTCGAGCGTCGAATCGGTGTACCCGGTGGGGTTGCCGAATCCGGCAGCACCGATCGTGGTGGCGAGATCGGCGGAGTCCGAGTTGAATCCGAGGATCTGGTAGTACAGCCCGTAGTCACCGGAGCGAGCAGCTGCCTGCGCCTGCTGCGGCGGCACGGTCACCCACTCGAGTGTCAGACCGATGTCGGCGAACGCCTGCGTCAGCACGGGCTCGATCGTGGTGCTGAGGAAGGTGCTCGGGATCTGGAAGCTCTCTCCGGCGTAGCCTGCCTCTTCGACGAGCTCCTTGCCCTTCTCGGGGTCGTACTCATACTCGTCGTTGAGCTTCTCGTCGTAGATCTCGCCGAACGGGCTGACCAGCTGCGTCGTGGCGATACCCACTCCGCTGAAGATCCCCTTGAGCACGCCCTCGCGGTCGATCGCCATGTTGATCGCCTGACGCACCTTCACGTCACCGAGCGCCGGGAACTTCTCGCCGGCACGATCGAGGATGTTGAGGTATCCCACGGCCACTGCGTCGTTCACCGTGACGGTGAACTTGTTCGGGTCGAGCTGCGAGACGATCTGCGACTGCACGGTCGCTGCGTTGAGCTCACCGGCCTGCAGGGCGTTGAGCGACGCGGTGGGATCCTGCAGCACCTTGACGGTCAGCGTCTTGAACGGCACGTTGTCGGCGTCCCAGTAGTCGTCGCGCTTGACCAGGACGTAGCTGCTGCCGGGGACCGTCTTCTCGACGTCGAGCGTGAATGGGCCCGAGCCGACCGGATCTGTGGCCGTGCGCTCCTCGTCCATCGTCGCCGGGTCGCCGATGGCACCGGGTCCCTGTGCGAGATTGTCGAGGAACTGCGGGTCGAACGCCGAGAAGCTGATGACGGCGGTCATGTCGTCTTCGGCCACGACATCGGTGACAGCCGCGAGTCGACTCTGCACGGCGCCCGGAGTCGCCTTGGAACGCAGGAGCGTCGCGGCTACGGCGGCAGCATCCACCGGGTCTCCGGAACTGAACGTCATGCCCTCTCGGAGCGTGAGCGTCAGCTGCGTGCCGTCTTCGTTGTACTCCCACTTCTCAGCGGCGCCCGGAAGCAGCTCTCCCGTCTCGGGGTCTTTGCGCAGCAGGGTGTCGAGGACCGACGACCAGACGAACATCTGCTGCCCGTCGACGATCTGGGCCGGGTCGAGCGAGTTGGGGGCGGACACCGCGGCGACCGCGAGGTCCTTCTGCACGACGGCCGACGACGAGTCGTCCGGCGCGGACTCGCTGCCTGCGGCGCAGCCTGTCGCTACGAGCGCGGTGATGAGCAGCGCGGCGGGTAGAGCCACGCGGCGACGATGCTTACGGGTATTCCACATTGTTCATACTCCTTTGGATGAAACGACTTGATGCGCAACCGCTTGTCACTGAGGGTGAAGCGGACGAAGACGGCGGCGTCTGTTGTCAGTAAAGCAGGGTTCTAGGAAGATGACAACCGATTGCCAAGATGTTACCGAAGCGTGAGATCCCCCAGCGACCGGCGACCTGCGAGCACCGCATCGACGAACACCTCATCGGCACCGAGCGCAGGGCTGAGGTCGGCGACCGCGCGTTCCACCCCTGCATGATCCGATGCCCCGCCGTCGATTGCCAGCCACGCAGCGACGACCGCCACGCACGCAGCAGCGGTGCGGCCCGCCGCGCGTTCACGCTCGGCCACCGGAGCGATGCGCACTCGCATCTTGGTGTCTGCGTCGAGTGCGATCTGCGCGAGAAGGTGCCGGATGCGGGGGTTCCGGAACCGCTCGAGCAGCGCCGTACGGTATTCGGGCAGCTCGAGCTCTGCCGGAAGATGCCGGCAGGCCTCATCCCAGTACGCGTCGACGGCACCGAGACACTCTGCGTCGGCTATCGCCTCGGAGACGGTGAGATGTCCCCGAAGCCGACCGAGCGACGCGAGCAGGGTATGAGCACCGTTCAGCAGCCAGAGCTTTCGTGCCTCCCACGGTTCGAGGTCGCCGGTGAAGCGGGCCCCCGCCGACTCCCACTGCGGTCTGCCGGCGGGGAACTCCCCGGCGATGACCCAGTCAGAGAACGGTTCTGCGACGACAGGCACACGATCCCCATAACGCTGCGAGAGCTCGGTCGTCTCCTCGTCCGAGAGCCGAGGGGTGATCCGATCCACCGAGCTCGACACGAACGACACGTGCGCATCGATCCAGTCGACGAGCCCCGGCACCTCGGTCGCGACCGAGTGGACCGCCTGGCGCAAAACGCCACCGTTCTCGGGCAGGTTGTCGCAGGACACCAGCGCAAGCGCGCCCGACCCCGCGCGGCGGCGCGCCTCGAGACCGAGCACCAGACGACCGATAGCGGTGGACGGACGGGTGTCGGAGAGATCGGTGTCCTTCGAATCTGAGAGGAGCGTCCGATCGAGGGGCAGCGCCTGATCTGCGTACGCGGCCTCGGTGATCGTGAGGCTGACGACTGCCGTCGCTGGAGCGGCGACGTCAGTCAGGAACCCGGAGATGTCGGTGCCAGGATGCGCGCGAACGATGCTGCCGATTCGCTCGGCCTCGTCCCCTGCCGTCGAGCGCACGACCAGCGTGTACAGACCGTCCTGCGCCGAGAGATCCTCTGCGAGTCCGGCGCTTCGCCCGGTGTACGCCGCGATCCCCCATTCAGACGCGTCCGACGCATGGGCCGTGTACCAGGCCAGATGAGAGCGATGGAAGGCACCGAGACCCACGTGCACGATCCGCACGGGCGGTGCCGGGGACGTACGCACCCCGAGTGTCCCCCCGCTCACAGCTTGAACACCCGCTTCGGCTGCGGGCCGACGATGTCGTCGATGATCGCGGCGGCCGATTCCTCGTCCACACGTCCTTCGACCACCAGCCGCGCGAGGAACGCGGCATCCGCTCGGCGAGCAGTGTCGTGCCGCGCGGGGATCGACAGGAACGCTCGGGTGTCGTCGATGAAACCCGACCCGCGTGAGAACCCCGCTGTCTCGGTCACCGCAGAGCGGAACCGCGCCATCGCATCGGGAGCGTCGAGGAACCACCAGGGCGCGCCGATATAGACGCTCGGATAGAAGCCGGCCAGCGGAGCGATCTCCCGCGAGTAGACGGTCTCGTCGACCGCGAACAGCACGAGGTGCAGATCGCGCTCGAGCCCGAACCGCTCGAGCAGGGGCCGCAACCCCCCGACGAAGTCTGTTCGTCGGGGGATGTCATGCCCGGTGTCGGCGCCGAAGCGTCGGAACGTCTCGCTGCTGTGATTGCGCACCACACCCGCATGCACCGTCATGACCAAGCCGTCATCGACGCTCATCCTGGCCATCTGCAGCAGCATGTGCGCCCGGAACGCCTGACGATCTGCGGCATCCGCCTGTCCCGACATGACCCGGGCGAAAAGCGTCTGTCCGTCAGCGTCGTCGAGATCGAGGGTGTCGGGCACCTCGACGCCATGGTCGGCCGATACGGCCCCGTGCTCGATGAAGTACCGCCTCCGCTGTTCGAGCGCTGCGAGGTAGCCGGCGAACGTGCTCGGCTTGCCCGTCACGTCGAGAAGGCGCCGCAGGTTCTCGGCGAACCCCGCCGCGTCCGGATCGAGATAGCGATCGGGACGGAACGTGGGTACGACCCTGCCGACCTCACCCTCTGCGGCGAGCGCCGAGTGCCCCGCCAGATCGTCGAGCGGATCGTCGGTCGTCGCAAGCACCTCGATGCCGAAACGGTCGAAGAGTCCGCGGGGGCGCATGCCCGGCTCGAGCAGCTTCGCCGCGATGTGATCGTACGAATCATCGGCCGTCGAGGCTGAGAGTGGCATCGGCAGCTCCAGCACGTTCTCGAGTGATTCCGTCAGCCAGTAGCCCGACGCCGTGCCCGCGAACAGCGGCCAGCGCTCGACGAACTTCCGCCACACCTCTCGCGGGTTCGCCGGCGCCCCACCGACGCCGAGCAGATCGAGTCCGACGCCCGAGGCATGCAGGAGCCGCGTGACGTAGTGGTCGTGCGTGATCAGCAGCGATGCGGGGTCGGCGAAACGACGATCGTCGACGAGCCACTCCACCGGCACGTGGCCGTGTGGCGAGACGATGGGCGCGGACGACACGCGCTCATACAGAGAGCGGGCGACGGATCGCGTCGCCGGGTCGGCAGGAAGAAGGCGGTCGCGGTCGCGACTCACCAGGGATACGTTGGGCATGTCAGTTCCTCTCAACCGTGCCAGCGAGTACGAAGGGCGTGAGCTGCGGCTTTCGGCCGTCGGTCACGGGTGAAGATGCCTTTCTTGTTGCCGTCGACGCGGAAAGCGCTCCCGGGCGTGTGGAAGTCAGCGAAGTTCCAGACCTGCTCGCCGACGACCGCCGGAACGCGGTCGAAGACTCGGTGGTACATCTCCAGCAACCGGAGCTGATACTCCTCTGTCCAGGGCTGGTCGTAGACCGAATGCGTGCCGGCCACCGTGTCTGCACCGTATTCCGTCATCACCAACGGCTTGCCGTAGGTGCTCTCCCATCCACGCAGCTCGGCCTCGAGGTGACGCTCTGCACTGCGCAGATCCCCTCCGTCGGTGTACCACCCGTAATACCTGTTCAGGCAGATGACGTCGAAGAGGTCAGCGATGCGGTCCGTAGCGGGAGTGGCCTGAATGAGGTTCGCGAAAGTCACGGGGCGATGCGGGTCGAGCTCGCGCGTGAGCGACACGAGCGGCTCGAAGTACGGACGAGCCCCCTCCTCGAACGACGCGGGTTCGTTGGTGATGCACCACATGACCACACTCGGGTGATTCTTGTCCCTCGCGATCAGTTCCCGGATCGCTTGCGCGTGAACCTCTCGCGTCTCGTCCCCGAATCCCTCGGGTCCGAAGGTGGACCTCGTGGCCCCGGTGCCCATGCCCGCGCCGATGGCGAGATTCAGACCGACGGCCGCCGTCTCGTCGATCACGACGATGCCGTGGCGATCGGCATACTCCAGCACGTCCTCGGCATACGGATAGTGCGACGTGCGGAAAGAGTTCGCCCCCGCCCAGCGCATCAGATGGAAGTCGTGGACCATGTACGCGGGATCGTGCCCTTTTCCGCGCACCGGAGAGTCCTCGTGCTTGCCGAATCCTCGGAAGTAGAACGGCTCGCCATTGATGAGGAACTCTGTTCCCCTCACTTCGACAGTGCGGATGCCGACGGGGAGGGTATAGACATCCCGAACACCGCTGGTGCTCACCGCCTCGACGACGACGTCGTAGAGGTACCCTGCTCCCGGCTGCCAGAGGTTCGCGTCCGGGACGCGGATCTCGCCGGAGGACCCTCGCCCCTCCGCCACCTGGTGCCCGTCCGCATCGCGCACCAGCACCGTGACCGCTGCGGCAGCATCCGACGTGACTGTCTCGTACCGCAGGATGCCGTCAGTCCCGTCCACGTCGGGAATCACAGTGATGTCCTCGACGTGCTCGGAGGGAACTGCTGCAAGCCACACCGAACGCGGGAGACCTCCGTAGTTGTAGAAGTCGTGCAGGTAGCGCTGCTCTCGGCGCCCATCTTCGGCGATCGTCACGAAGCCTGGGGGCAAGGTCGCCCCCGAAAGCTCGTTGTCGACGCCGATCGTCAGGCGGAACTCTTCTCCGGCGCTCACCTGATCGGTCACGTCGGCATCGAAAGGAGTGAACCCGCCTTCGTGGGTGGCGACCAATGCGTCCCCCGCGTAGACCCGAGCTCGGTGCGATGCTGCCTCGACACGGACCAGAATGCGCGCATCACCCCAGCCCTGCGGTACACGAACCACGCGCTGATACCAGACCCAGCCGACGTGGTCGCGAATCGCCTGATCGGCGAAGAGGTCGTCATAGCTGGACGGCACTGGCGCCTCGAGGTCGGTCACCAACGGCGTCGACCACGGCTCGGGCACCTGAGCATCGGCCACAGCGAAACGCCACAGACCATCCAGATTGACCAGTTCTCGAGTGGGGGACCACTGGGGTCGCAGCATCTCTCGCATCCTCTCCGGGGCGTCCGCCCTGACGTCTCCGATAGACAATCACGGTTCGGCGCATTTGGCAAGCGGTTGCCAAATGCGCCGGCGCGGCGAGCGCGCGCGTGGCGCGTCCCCTGCCCTACGATCGGGGAACCGGATGCCGGTCTAGCGAGGAGAACCGCACACCATGTCGATGGACGATCCGACCACACCCGATGAATCGCCTGGCAGCGGCGGCACCTCTGCCCGCCGAGCCACCATCTACGACATCGCGCAGCGGGTAGGCCTCAATCCCTCGACCGTGTCGCGCGCCCTGAACAAGCCGGGTCGCACGAACGCGGCGACCGAGGAGAAGATCCGCGCGGCGGCCGCCGAGCTCGGCTACCGCGCCAACCCGATGGCGAGAGCCCTCCCCACCGGCCGGTCGGGCACCTTCGCGATCGTGCTCCCCGACATCACGAACCCGGTGCACTTCGACCTGATCCGCGGCGCGGAGCAGGTCGCCCGCGCCGGCGGCTTCACCCTCGTCGTGTCGGAGACCGAAGCCGCAGCAGACATCGAACGGGAGACCATCGAGGCCCTGCAGTCGTCCGTCGACGGCCTGCTCGTCGTCGCCTCGCGCCTCGACGATACAGCCCTCGCAGACCTGGCTCGCGTGAAGCCGATCGTGGCGGCCAACCACTCGGCGCCCTCACTGCCGAGCGTGATCCCCGACCTGGTGATGGGGCTGACCGCTGCCATGGATCACCTCCGCGATCTCGGACATCGATCCGTGGCGTACCTCGGCCTGAGCGGCCTGCAGATCAATCGCTCCCGTTGGGAGCTCACGCTCGACCTGGCGATGTCGCGCGACATCTCTCTGGTGGAGATCGCCGTGGAGGCCCCGACCGTAGAGGCAGGTGCGGATGCGCTCCGGCGCGTGCGCGCCAGCGGCGTGACCGCCGTTCTGTCCTACAACGACCTGGTCGCTCACGGTCTGCTCCGAGCAGCCCGCGGCGCCGGCCTCACTCTGCCCGAAGCGTTCAGTGTGATCGGGTTCGACGACATCTTCAGCGCCGAACTCGCCGTCCCCGCACTGACGACACTCCGCTCTCCGCTGCGGGAGATTGGCACGAGGGCCATGGAGACACTCATCGACCCCGAGCGGAATCGCGTCCCCTCGAAGGTCGTCCTTCCGCTGGATCTCGTCGTGCGCGAATCAACGGCGCGCCCCGTGAGCTGAGCGCCCGACACGTATGTCTCGCGGTCAGACCGAGGGAGCAGCGGAGGGTACGGCGAGCTCGCCAGTCAAGTACTGCGCCCGCCCGAAACCGAACGACCAGTCCTGAGGGCCGTTCTCGACATAGCCGATGAAGACGTCCTCGCCAACGACGCCCACCGCAGCGAGTCGGGCTGCGATCTCGGCGTACAGGCCCTGCTTCATCTGATCGCTGCGCCCCCGCTGGGTGAAGATCTGGATGATCACGGGGTCGGTCCGATCGAAGCCGAGACCGGCATCCTCCGCGATGATCGTGGTCGCCGATCGAGAGGTGATCACCTGGAATCGGTCGCGGACGGGGATGCCGTAGACCTCGACGATCGCGTCGTGGATCGCTTCCGAGATCTCCTGGGAGTTCGAGCGGGCGTCGCTGTGGTCGATCCGTACGAGTGGCATGATTCCTCCTGAGTATTTGTCCTGACATTCTTACATTATCAGAAGCAGTCCGTCAAACCCTTGCGCCCAAACACTCCTCCATGCGAGAATGTCTTTACATGGAACGCTTCGTCACGTTCCGCATCACCCCTTCCGTCGCCGCGGCATCCACCGTTCGGCGACTGCACGCAAAGGAGCGTCCTCGTGTCGAATTCCCGCATCACCAGACCGTCGTCGGTTGTGACCGGCGGCACCGCAGGGCGGGGGTTCCTCGCTCGCCTCACGGTGATCTCCACCCTCGGCGGTCTGCTCTTCGGTTACGACACCGGAGTCATCTCCGGTGCACTGCTGTACATGCGCGATGACCTCGCGATGACGACAGGAGAGGAAGCCTGGGTCGTCAGCGCACTCCTCTTCCCCGGCGCCGCCTTCGGCGCGCTCCTCGGTGGGCGCATCGCCGATGCGCTCGGGCGCAAGCGCAGCCTTCTCGTCTGCGCCGTGATCTTCCTGATCGGAGCCATCGCCTGCGCGATCGCCCCGAACGTCACGATCATGGTCGTCGCGCGCATCTTCCTCGGGTTCGGAGTCGGCGCCGCTGCCGTGGCGTGCCCGCTCTACCTCGCAGAGATGGCGCCGGCCGACAAGCGCGGCCGCATGGTCACGATCAACGAGTTGATGATCGTCACGGGTCAGCTGCTCGCCTTCGCGATCAACGCACTGCTCGCCGTGCTGATCAGTGACACGCACGTCTGGCGCATCATGCTCGCGGTGGCGTCGATCCCGGCGTTCATCCTCCTGATCGGAATGCTGGTACTCCCGGAGTCTCCCCGTTGGTTCGGCGCCCGAGGTCGTCTCGACGAGGCACGACTCGTGCTCAGCAAGAGCCGTACGCCTGACGAGGTCGAGACAGAACTCGCCGAGATCGCGCAGAACGCGAGCGTCGAGGGCGATCAGCGTCGCCACGCGTGGCGGGCGCTGCGCGACAACCGCTGGATGCGTCGGCTCCTGTACGTCGGCTTCGGTCTCGCGACGGTGCAGCAGGCCACTGGCATCAACACGGTCAACTACTACGCTCCCAGCATCCTCACCCAGACGGGCCTCGGCGACCAGGCCGCCCTCATCGCGACGATCGGCGTCGGGCTCACCAGCGTCATCATGACCATCGTGGGGATCTGGTTGATCGGATTCATCGGCCGTCGCAGGATGCTGGCCATCGGCTTCAGCGGCGTGGTCGGCTCGCAGATCGTGCTCTCCCTGGTCTTCCTGCTGCCCCAGTCAGACGGGGTCAGCTACCTGATCCTCGCCGCGATGATGCTCTTCGTCGCCTTCGTGCAGGGCTTCATCGGCACCGTCGTCTGGCTGCTGCTGAGCGAGATCTTCCCGCTGGCGATCCGCGGACTCGCGATGGGGCTCGCCGTGTTCGTGCTCTGGACCGTGAACGCGTTCATCTCGTTCGTCTTCCCGCAGATCGTCGAAGGCATCGGTTCGACCTGGACTTTCGCGCTCTTCGCGGCGATCAACGCCGTCTCGCTGTGGTTCGTGCTCACCCAGGTTCCTGAGACCAAGGGCCGCTCGCTCGAGACGCTCGAGACGGACTTCCGCACCCAGGCGATCCGCACGATCCCTCGTCGGGAGCGCCTCGCGGGACGTTGATGCATCGCCTCTGAGAGGGGGTGGCGAGCCTGACCGGCTCGCCACCCCCTTTCTTCGTGCGCCCCGGCCATGGACAAGCCCCCTCCTCGAGATCGAGGAGGGGGCTTTTCTGCGCGACGCGCGACTCGTGCGCGGGACTCAGCCGATCAGTTCGCGCAGCCTCTGCAGCTGGAAGCGCGAGACCTCGTCTGCCCGCTCGTCCTCGGCGAAGACGTTCGAGACCAACAGCGCATCGGGGCGATCGAGATAGCCGGTCGCCCGCAGCGCGTCGAACAGCTCGATCCAGTTCACGTCGCCGTCGCCGATCTGCAGGTGCTGGTGCACGCGGGCCGCGTTGCCGGGCGGGTTCGAGATGTAGCGCAGGCCGTGAGAGCGATGGTGGTCGAATGTGTCGGCGGCGTAGACCGCGCCGAGTCGCTCACCGATCTCAGGAAGCAGAGTCGCCGCACGGTCGCCGTAGTGGAACGTGTGAGAGGCGACGTACACGAATCCGACGGCCGACGAGTTCAGCCCGCGGATGACCCGCCAGGCCTCGAGCCCGTCCTCGACGAAGTCGTCGGGGTGCGGGTCGATGTTCAGCCGCACCCCTTCCTTCTCGAGGATCGGCAGCAGCTCCTCCATCGAGCGGTAGAACGCGTCTTCGCTCTCCTCCTGGAGCTCCGGTCGACCCGAGAACTCGGTGTTCAGCACCGGGGCGTCCAGAGCGACGGCCAGCTCGATGATGCGCCGCATGTTGCGCACGGCGGCTGCGCGCTCCGTCTCGACCGGAGACGAGATCCGCTGCACAGGGAGCAGCGCAGGGATCGCCACACCGGCGTCCACCGCGCGCTTCTTGAGAGCCGCGGCGAGCGCATCATCCGCCTTCGGATGCCGGAAGAACGGGGCGAAGTCGGCGTGCGGCGTGAGGTGCAGATACTCGTACCCGAGACGTGCGGCGACATCAGGGAAGTCGAGGAGCGCGTGATCGTGGTGGTACGGCGTGGGGTCGAGTGCGATGCGGACCATGTCGGTTCCTCTCCGGCTCAGGCGTAGAACGCAGGACGCTCAGCTGCCTCGACGGGAACGATACCGCCGTCGAGCGCCGTGACCCCCGCCTCGCACGCGAGTGCGACGAGGTATCCGTCCCAGGCATTCGGACCATCGACAAGACGGCCGTCCTTGACGGCATTCACCCACCGCTGGATCTGGCGGTCGTACGCCTCCGCGAAGCGCGTCGTGAAGCTCGTGTGGTCCTTGATCGAGAACTGTCCGTCGCGCCACTGCTGCAGGCCGGACGGCTGTCCGATGCGGGCGATGCCCTTCTCGAACACCGCCTCGGTGCCGACCTGGTAGCCGAACTGCACGCTCACGTTCATCTCGACATCGACGAGCACACCGTTCTCGAGCTCCATGATCACGAGGATGGGCTCGCGCAGGTGCTCGGGGGTGAGAGTGTTCCGACGCGGGAACTTGATCTCGACCGACTTCACAGCGGATCCGGCCAACCACGGGATCACATCGAATTCATGCACGACCGAATCCGTGATGAGCATCGTCTGCGTATAGCTGTCGGGCACGGACGGGTTGCGGTGAACACCGCGCACCATGACCAGGTCGCCGGCGTCGCCTGAGGCGATCAGTTCGCGCAGGGCCGCGTACTCCGGGTCGAAACGACGCATGAAGCCGATCTGGATGTGCGGCTTGTCGAGCTTCTGCTCGCGCTCGATGATGTCCCACGACGTGGCGGAGTCGGGCGTGAGCGGCTTCTCGCAGAGGATCGGAAGGCCGGCCTCGAGTGCGGGGATCAGCACCGGGGCGTGGAACTGCCCGGGTGTGGCGATCAGCACGGCGTCGACCGCGTGAGCGGCAATCGCGTCTTCGACGCGGCTGAAGGCGGCAGCACCCGGCGCGTTGAACACAGCCGCGGCGGCACGCCCCGGATCCGGCTCGATGATCGCCGAGACGACGGCGCCCGAGATGCGATGGGTGATGCGGGCGATGTGATCGGCGCCCATGAGTCCGGCGCCGACGACGCCGATGCGGAGGTCAGTGGTCATGAGTTCAGTGCTCCAGAAAGAGAAGGGATCAGTGGATGCGGGCGAGGTGGGTGCATCCGAAGATGTGCTCACGTGTGCGCTGGGCGATGGGGAAGGGACGGTCTACGTCGCAGCCGTACATGTCCTGCTCGACGATCGCGAAGATCTCGGAGTCGATCGCGGCGACCGCGTCGATGATCGGTCCGAGATCGGGCACGCCGTGCGGCGGCTCGATCATGATGCCCTGCGTGACGGCATCCGCGAAAGGAACGTCGTTCTTGAGCACGTCGAAGAGCAGCGAGGTGTCGACCTGCTTGAGGTGCAGGTATCCGATGCGATCGGGGCGCTCCTGGATGAGCTTGACGTTGTCGCCGCCGTAGTAGGCGAAGTGGCCGGTGTCGAGGCAGAGGTTCGTGTACCGCTCGTCGGTCTCGTCGAGGAATCGCACGACCTCACGAGTGGTGCCCACGTGGCTGTCCGCGTGCGAGTGGAACTGCTGCTTGACCCCGAATTCCTCGAGCAGAGCCTTGCCCAGACGGTCGTGCCCTGCGGCGAGCTTCTTCCACTGCTCGTCGGTGAGGGTCCGCGCCTCGAGCACCTCGCTCGTCGCGTCACTGCGCCACAGGTCGGGGATGACGACGAGATGCTCGGCGCCGAGCTTCGATGCGAGTCCTGCGACGGCGAGGGCCTGGTCCCACGCCCGCTGCCACTGGTCGTCGCCCTTGTGGAATCCGGTGAAGACGGTGCCCGCGGACAGCTTGAGCCCCCGCGAGCCGAGTTCGTCCTCGAGCTGGTGCGGGTCGGTCGGCAGATAGCCGTACGGGCCGAGCTCGATCCACGAGTACCCGGCGGCGACGACCTCGTCGAGGAAGCGCTGCCAGGGCACCTGCTTCGGGTCGTCCGGGAACCAGACGCCCCAGGAATCGGGAGCGGTGCCGATGCGCAGACCCGGGTTGGCGCCTGCGGCCACGGATGCGGTGGTGGTGTCAGTCATGTCAGTTCTCCGTTGAAGTCAGCCGAGGAGCGGACGCTGGTGCGCCTGCTGTGCGAGGTACTCGGTGCGCGCCTGCTGCGTGCTGGCGAGCGTCGAGACCTCGGGGACGGGCACGTCCCACCATCCGTCGCCGTCCGGCGCATAGATCAGCGGGTCGCTGTTGATGTGGATGAAGGTCGATGTCGCCGACGCCTTCGCCTCGGCGACAGCTGCCGACAGCGCGTCGATGGCCCCGGCTCCCGGCTCGATCTCGATCACGTCGAGTCCGTAGCTGCGGGCGTTCGCGGCGAGATCGATCGGCAGGGTCTGCTCGCCCTGGAAGTTGCGCGCCTGAGGGTCGTACTCGCGATACCAGGTGCCGAAACGGTCGGAGCCGACCGTCTCGGAGAGGTGCCCGATCGACGCGTAGCCGTGGTTCTGGATGAGGACGAAGATCACCTTGATGCCCTCGGCGACGGCCGTCACGAGTTCAGTGTTGAGCATCAGATACGAGCCGTCGCCCACCATGACGATGACATCTCGGTCGTCGCCGTCGGCGACCAGCCCGCGCTTCGCGCCGATTCCGCCCGCGATCTCGTACCCCATGCAGGAGAACGCGTACTCGACGTGGTAGCCGAGGGGATCGCGCACCCGCCACAGCTTGTGCAGGTCTCCGGGCAGCGAGCCTGCTGCCTGCACGATGACGTCTTCCGGGGCGGAAGCCGACTGCACGGCGCCGATGATCTCGGACTGGCCGGGCAGCGCGAGTCCTGACGGGGCGAAGGCCGCGTCGACGCTCGCGTCCCACGCCGCCTTCTCACGGGCGATGCGCTCGGTGTACTCGGAGGTGATCTCCCACCCCTCGAGCTCGATGGCGAGTTCGGTCAGCGCCTCGCGTGCATCGGCGATGACCGGCAGCTGCGAGCCGTGCTTGTAGGCGTCGAACGACGCGATGTTGATGTTGACGAACACCACATCGGGGTTCTGGAAAGCGGTGCGGGAGGCGGTCGTGAAATCGCTGTACCGCGTGCCGATGCCGATCACGACGTCGGCCTCCGCCGCGATGCGGTTCGCCGCCAGAGTGCCAGTCGCGCCAACGCCGCCGAGGTACTGCGGATGATCCCAGACGAGCGAGCCGCCACCCGCCTGCGAGGTGCCGACCGGGATGCCGGTCGCCTCGACGAGTGTGCGCAGGTGATCTTCGGCACCGGAATAGAGCACGCCTCCTCCGGCGACGATGAACGGGCGCTTCGCCGAGCGGATGGCGGCGACTGCACGAGCGAGCGCCGCACGCTCGGGCAGCGGCCGAGGCAGGTGCCATTCGCGATCCTGCAGGAACTCAAGCGGCACGTCGATGCGCTCGGCCTGCACGTCCTCCGGCAGCGCGATCGTGACCGCTCCGGTCTGGACCGGGTCGGTGAGAGCGCGCATCGCGCCGAGCGCGATCGAGTACAGCTGCTCAGGACGCTGAACCCGATCGAAGAACACCGACAGCGGCCGGAAGGCATCGGTCACCTGGATGCCGGGGTCGTGCGGGTGCTCGAGCTGCTGAAGCACGGGATCGGCCACGCGGGTGGCGAAGGTGTCGCTCGGCAGCAGCAGCGCGGGAAGGCGGTTCGACGTCGCCAGCGCTGCCGCGGTCAGCATGTTCGCCGCGCCCGGTCCGACGGACGCAGCAGAGGCGAGAGTACCCCGTCGCCGGTGCATGCGGGCATAACCGACGGACTGATGGACCATCGCCTGCTCGTTGCGCGCCTGGTAGTAGGGCATCAGGTCGGGCTGCTCGACGTTGAACTGCTTGAGCGCCTGGCCGATGCCGGCGACGTTGCCGTGTCCGAAGATGCCGAACATGCCCGCGACCGTGCGCTCGCGGATGTCGCCGTCGACGGTCCACTGATGACCGAGGAACTCGACCAGCGCCTGGCTGACCGTCATCGTCTTGGTGTTCGTCATCAGAGCCGACCTCTCTTCTCGTTCTCGTTCTCGTACGGCAGCCGGGAGTCGAACTCCTGACCGTCCCAGGTGTCGCGAACCCACGCATGAGCAGGATCGTCGCTGATCAGCCACGTGCGTTCCGGGTCGGGACCCGCCATGACGTTGAGGTAGTAGAGGTCGTACCCCGGGGCGGCAACGGCCGGGCCGTGATAGCCATAGGGCACGAGCGCGATGTCACCGGTGCCGACCATCGCATTGATGTCGATCTCACCGGCGGGCGAGGAGTAGGTGCTGAACATCCCGAAGGCGCCGACGGCCGCGTCCGGGTTGCCGCCCGAGCGCGACGGGGCGCTCTCGAAGTAATAGATCTCCTCGAGGCGCGACTCGTGCCCCGGCTTGTGCTCGTCGTGCTTATGGGGAGGGTACGACGACCAGTTCTCGGCCGGAGTGATGACCTCGCAGACGATCAGCCGAGCGGCATCCAGCGCCTGCGGAGTGCCGAAGTTGTGCACCTGGCGGCTCGACCTCCCGGCACCGCGAAGCTCCACCGGCGTCTCCTCGGCGGCGATGTACTGCCACTCGCGACGTTCGGCGGTCGGCGCTTCGGTGACCGCGACGCGGCCTTCTCCGCTGATGGTCGCCGTCGTTCCGATCGACAGATAGAGCACGTCGGTCGGCCCGTCGAACACCGACGCACGGCCGTGCAGTCGTGTGTGCCACTCACCCGGGTGATGGTGATGCGCGATGCGGAACGACCCGGCCAGCGGCACGATGACCCGCTCGACGTCGAGGGCCGTGAGCTCGAGCTCGTCGCCCTCCGTCAGCTCGGCGATGCGGATGCCGGTGTGCTGCCAGCCGGCGAGCGAGGCGTCGACCACGCTCTGCCATCCGTCGCGCGCGAGCTCGCCCCGACGGTGGAACCAACGTTCTTCTGCAGTGCTCATCTTCGTGCTCTCAGAGACAGGGATGCCGCCCCGCTCCCCCGCGGGGCGGCATCCGGATCGTGTCAGTTGTTCTGCGGGAACCCGAGGTTGATTCCGCCGTGCGTGGCCGGGTCGAGCCAGCGGCTGGTGATCGCCTTCTCCCGCGTGAAGAAGTCGAACCCGTGCACACCGTACGCCTTCGCGTCGCCGAAGAGCGAGGCCTTCCAGCCTCCGAACGAGTGGTACGCGACCGGCACGGGGATCGGCACGTTGATGCCGATCATCCCGACCTCCACCTCGCTCTGGAAGCGCCGGGCGGCGCCTCCGTCGTTGGTGAAGATGGCGGTGCCGTTGCCGAACTCGCCCGAGTTGATCAGATCGAGACCCTCCTGGAAGGTCTGCACCCTCACGACCGAGAGCACCGGGCCGAAGATCTCCTCGGTGTAGGCGCGCGACGTGATCGGGATATCGTCGATCAGGGTGGGGCCGAAGAAGAAGCCGTCCTCGTGTCCGTCGATCGTGAGGCCGCGTCCGTCGACGACGATCTTCGCGCCGTCGGCTTCTGCGATGTCGACGTACGAGGCGACCTTGTCGCGGTGCACATCGGTGATCAGGGGGCCCATGTCGGGTTCGACGCCGTCGACACCCGCGCCGTTGCCGATGCGCAGGTTCGCGATGCGCTCCGAGACCTTGGCGATCAGTTCGTCCGCGACGGGCTCGACGGCCAGCACGACCGAGATCGCCATGCAGCGCTCGCCAGCGGCGCCGTATCCGGCGTTGACGGCCTGGTCGGCGACCAGGTCGAGATCGGCGTCGGGCAGCACCAGCATGTGGTTCTTCGCGCCGCCGAGAGCCTGCACCCGCTTGCCGTTCTTCGACGCCGTCTCGTAGATGTACTGTGCGATCGGGGTCGAGCCCACGAACGAGATCGACTGCACGACCGGGCTGTGGAGCAGACCGTCGACAGCGAGCTTGTCGCCCTGCAGCACCGTGAACACACCGTCAGGAAGACCGGCTTCCTTCCAGAGCTGCGCGAGCCAGAGGGCGGCGGAAGGGTCCTTCTCGCTGGGCTTGAGCACGACCGCGTTGCCTGCGGCGATCGCGACCGGGAAGAACCACATCGGCACCATGGCGGGGAAGTTGAACGGGCTGATGATGCCGACCACTCCGAGGGGCTGCTTGAGCGAGTAGACATCGACTCCGGTCGAGGCGTTCTCGCTGAAGGCCCCCTTGATGAGGTGAGGGAATCCGGTCGCGAGTTCGACGACTTCCTGGCCGCGGAGGATCTCGCCCATGGCGTCGGAGACGACCTTGCCGTGCTCGGCCGTGATGATCTCGGCGAGCTCGCGCTTGCGGGCGTTCAACAGCTCGCGGAACGCGAAGATGACGGTCTGACGCTTGGCGATCGAGTAGGTCTTCCAGACCTGGTATCCGCGCTGGGCGGATTCGATGGCCGCGTCGATCTCGGCCTGGTCGGCCAGCGCGACGTGCGCCTGCACCGCTCCGGTCGCGGGGTTGTAGACGGGCGCGGTGCGTCCGCTGCTCGATGGACTGTCGGCGCCGTCGATCCAGTGGGAGATGACGCGGGGTTCAGTGGTGGTCATGAGTGATCTTTCGGGGAGGCAGTTCAGCGGATGGAGGCGGCGGCGCCGCGGACGAGCCCGGCTGCGGCATCGACCGCAGAGGCGACGTCACCATCAGGGGGATAGAGGAGCGTGCGGCCGACGGTGAGCCCGCGCACGCCGGGAAGGGTGAGAGCGTCCTCCCACGCGGCGAACGTCTGGTCGGGATCGGCGCCGGAGTCGCCGCCGAGAAGCAGCGTCGGCATGGTGGTCGCCGCCATCACCCGCTCCATGTCCTCGACCACCGGGAGCTTCATCCACGTGTACGCAGACGACGCGCCGAGGCCGGCCGCGATGGCGATCGAGGCGATGACGGCATCCGTCGAGAGATCGTTGACGATGTGACCGTCTTTCCAGCGGCTGAGGAACGGCTCGAGCATGATCGGCAGCCGAGCTCTCGCGGCGGCGGTGACAGCGTCGGCCGTCGCCTGCAGCGTGGGTGCGGTTCCTGCATCGTCGAGGTTGATCCGGATCAGGGTCTTCGCGAAATCCGCGCCGATCGCTGCGAGCTCGTCGACGGTGTAGGCGCCGTACCGGTCGTCCATCTCGAAGGTCGCGCCCCGCAGACCGCCTCGGTTCATGGACCCGACGACGATCTTGTCGTCGAGCAGCCCGAGGGCGGCCAGGTCGTCGATGATGTCCGGGGTGCCGAGCACGCCGTCGACGCCCGGGCGCTTCAACGCCGTCGCGAGTCGATCCAGCAGGTCGTACCGATCGGCCATGGCCATGGGGTCGGAGCCCACGGCGAGAGCGCCACGGGCGGGGTGGTCGGCTGCGACGATGAACAGCTTGCCGTCGACCCCGAGCAGGTCGCGTCGGCGGCGGTTGCGCAGTCGCGAGGCGATCTCGTGCGGCGCTGAGGCGCGCAGGTCACGGAGACGGGAGAAGTCGTCTGCCGAGAGGGTGATGCCGGTCATCCTCGGACTCCTTCGAGTAGTTGCTGCACCTCGGACGCGGTGGGCATGGCAGTCGAGCATTCCAGTCGCGAGGCGACGATCGCGCCGGCGACGTTGGCGAATCGGAGGATCTCCTCGAGACCCCAACCCGAGAGGAGCCCGTGACACAGGGCCCCGCCGAACGCGTCGCCGGCACCGAGGCCGTTGACGACGTCGACGAAGTGGGGCGGCACCTCGACCGTCTCGTCGGCCGTCTTGGCGAGCACGCCCTTCGGTCCCTGCTTGACGATGGCCAGGCGCACCCCGCGCTCCAGAAGAGCATCCGCGGCTCGGAGGGGCTCGGTCTCGCCGACGGCGACCTCGCACTCCTCGCGATTGCCGACGGCCACGGTGACGTGCTCGAGAGCGCGACCCACCTGAGCGGTCGCCTCACTCGGGTCGGCCCAGAACATGGGCCGGTAGTCGAGATCGAGGACTGTGTGATCTGCGCGACCACGCATCGCCCAGGCATCGAAGTGCGTCTGGCGGCTGGGCTCCTGCGAAAGACCGGTCACCGTCGACCAGACGACGCCGGCTGCACGGATGGCATCGGCGTCGAGCTGATCGGACGTGATGTTGAGGTCCGGTGCCTTCGGCTCGCGGTAGAAGTACAGCGGGAAATCGTCGGGAGGGAAGATCTCACAGAAGGTGATGGGCGTCTTCAGATCCGGATCGACGGCGACGGCCGAGTCGTCGACACCGAGTCGCGTGAGCTCTCGATGCAGATAGCGACCGAAGGGGTCGTCGCCCGTCCGGGAGACGAGCTGCACGGCCCGGCCATAACGAGCGGCGGCCACGGCGACGTTCGCCGCGCTTCCGCCGAGGTACTTGCCGAACGTCGCCACGTCCTCGAGACCGACGCCGCTTTCGAGGGGGTAGATGTCGACGCCGAGGCGCCCGAGGGCGACGACGTCGAAGGTCTTTTCTCCGGTCATACTCCTGTGTACAACTTTCCTGATCGCAATGGACGGGATATGTCCTAACAATAACACAAGGCTCGATTCTCGCAAGGGCCCGCGCGCCTGACTCTCGCGCTCTGAGGTGACAAAGTCCGCGGGAGGTAATATTGTCGCGACAAACGAGGGAGACCACGAGATGGCGACGACGGACGGCGTATGGCCGGACCACCTGTTCCACGATCTGGACCGCACAGGGCCGATTCCCCTGTACTTCCAGGTGTCGAGCAGGCTCGAGGCGGCGATCCGATCGGGCGAGATCCCGCCGGGTGCGCGCCTCGAGAACGAGATCGCGATCGGTGAGCGCCTGGGACTCTCTCGCCCGACCGTTCGGCGGGCGATCCAGGAGCTCGTGGATCGGGGCCTCCTCGTACGTCGCCGCGGAATCGGCACGCAGGTGGTGCAGGGGCAGGTGACCCGCCAGGTCGAGCTGACCAGCCTCTTCGACGACCTGCAGAGCACGAAGCACAGCCCCGGAACGACAGTGCTGCTGCACGAGCTCTCCCCCGCCCCCGAGAACGTCGCCGAGCACCTCAGCGTCCCAGCGGGCGCGGAGGTGCTGCACATCCGCCGCCGCCGCACCTCCGACGGCAGCCCCGTGGCGATCCTCGAGAACTGGTTCCCCGCCGACATCGCCGAGATCACCCGGGAGCAGCTGGAGGATCAGGGCCTCTACCAGATTCTGCGCAGTCGAGGCGTGACGATCCGCGTCGCGAAGCAGCGGATCGGCGCCCGACGGGCTCACGACGATGAGGGCAAGCTGCTCGACATCGATCGCGACGGGCCCGTGCTGCAGATGGAGCGCACCTCGTTCGACGGCGCCGGCCGAGCGATCGAGTTCGGAGTGCACATCTACCGACCCGATCTGTACAGCTTCGAGACCACGCTGGTCGCGAAGTAGCCTGCGCGGCGCCGGCTCGGCGCAGCAGCATGCGGACAACAGGGGTGGCGAATCGACGGATTCCCCGCCCCCATCGGCGACCCTGGAAACGGTCTGCGATCTTCAGGTTCGAATGTTATGACATTCTATTGACTTCTTGCTAGGTGCTGGATACGCTCAGCGCACCAATGACGGTAGCCGGAACCCGCCGGCGCAAGAAAGGATCACGACGTCGTGACACTCACACACAGCTCCCGCACCGGGATGGCCCTCGTCGCCGTCGCCGTGTCGGCCCTCGCCCTGGCGGGCTGCTCCGCCGCCGCCTCCGACGGCTCGACCGACGCGTCCAGCGGTCTCGAGAGCGGCTACGGCTCTCTCGCCGAGAACCGCAACGCCTACTTCTTCACCTACTACAACCCGGCGGGCGATCCCTTTTGGGCCCAGATCCTGCAGGGCGGCGAGGATGCCGCCGAACTCGGAGATCTGACGCTCACGCACCAGACCGCAGAGGGCGACCCCGACAAGATGGTCGACCTCGTACAGACGGCGATCGCCACCGACCCCTCCCTGATCTTCATGCCCTTCAACGAGGGCGAGAAGTGGGTGGGCGTCGCCTGCGACGCCGCCGAGGCGGGCATCACCGTGGTCGCCTACAACGTGCCGGCGCCCGAGTCGGCCGCTGACTGCGTGTCGGGCTTCGTGGGGCAGGACTTCTTCGAGGTCGGGGAGATCGTCGGCGAACGGCTCGTCGAAGAAGCAGGTCTCGAGAGCGGCGACAAGGTCCTACTCCCCGCCGAAGAGCCCGAGCAGGCCTACGCGATCAACCGCGGCGGTGGCGTGCAGTCCTCGCTCGACGAGGTCGGTGCGAAGGGCGAGTTCCTGCGCACGTCGGGCAACGACGAGGAAGCGCTCAACTCGCTGACCGCCTGGCTCACGGCGAACCCGGATGTCGCCGCGATCGCTCCTCTCGGCGGCACCCCGCACCGGAACATCGTCGCCGCCATGGAGGCGGCCGGAGTGAAGGTGCCGGTCGTCGGCTTCGACACCTCTCCTCAGGTCGTCGCGGGCATCAAGAGCGGCGACATCATCGCGACCGCCGACCAGCAGGGGTATGTGCAGGGATTCCAGTCCGTCACGCAGGGAATCCTCTACATCGACTTCGGCCTCTCCCCCGCCAACATCAACTCCGGCGGGCGCGGCCTGATCGACGAGTCGAACGTCGATCTGCTCGAGAACGACAAGCTCAAGGGCGTCCGTTTCTGAGAGCTCGACTCGCGGGGGCCGCAGCCTGGGGCGCGGTCCCCGCCTCCTTCTTCCTCACTTCCCCGAAAGGCATGAGATGTCTCAGCCCACAGAAAGACCGCGCGAGCACGTCCTGACCGCTCCCGCCCCGACCGAGACCGTCGTCACCGGACGGATGCTCGGCGACAGCACCCCGCGGACGTTCACCGACTCGCTCCGCGAGAGCATCCGCTACAGCCGAGGCAGGGGTGCCCTCGAGATCGGCGTGATCGTCGCGCTGGTGCTCGTCGGCTTCATCATCGCCGGCTCGGTGGCCCCCGCCGCCTTCCCTTTCCTCTCTGCAAGCAACCTCTCCGGAGTCATCTCGCAGAGCATCCCCGTGCTCGCGCTGCTCGGCCTCGGTGCCGGCATCCTGATGGTGGCCGGCGAGTTCGACCTGTCTCTCGGCGCGAACGTCGGCTTCACCGCGATCGTGTTCATCAATGTCTCGGAGAGTGTCGGCTGGGGCTGGGGCATCGTCGCCGGACTCGCCACCTCCACCTCCATCGCCCTGATCAACGGACTGATCGTGGTGCTCACCCGCATCCCGTCCTTCATCGCCACACTCGGCATGGGGTTCTTCTGGGTGGGAGCGAGCATCTTCGTCAACGGCACCTCACCCGCCATCCTCGTCGACGGGAAGGATGATGTTCTCGTCACGGTGTTCGCCGGCGACTTCGGCTTCTTCCGGTCGCAGTTGGTCTGGCTGGTCCTGATCGGCCTCGCCGCATGGGCGTTCCTGCACCGCCACAAACTCGGCAACCACATCTTCGCGGTGGGCGGCAATGCGTCTGCGGCCAAGGCGATCTCGATCAAGCCCAACTCCGTGCGCCTCCTGGCCTTCGGAGTCTTCGGCCTGCTCGTCGGTTTCGCGGCGATCCTGATCTCCGTCCGCACCGGCTCCATGCAGCCGGGCAGCACCGATGACTACACGCTCATGGCGATCGCTGCCGCCGTCGTCGGCGGCACCTCGCTCAACGGCGGTCGCGGGTCGGTCATCGGCATGATCATCGGCGCCGCCCTGATCCGACTCATCGAGAACGGCCTGATCCTCGCCAAGGCACCGGGCTTCTACATCCAGCTCTTCGTCGGCCTCATCATCGTGATCGCCGCCGTCTTCAACAAGCTCATGGAAGGCAAGGCATCATGACCTCCGACTACCTGCTGCGTCTCGAGGGCGTGACCAAGAAGTACGGTGCGAACACCGTGCTGAAGGACGTCTCGTTCGACATCGGCCGCGGCGAGGTCGTCGGCCTGCTCGGCGACAATGGCGCAGGCAAGTCGACCCTCGTGAAGATCATGTCCGGTGTCGTGCCGATGACCTCGGGGGCCTACTACTGGGACGGCGCCGCCGTGCCGACCGTCAACCGACCGACCACCGAGTCGCTGGGCGTCGAGACGATCTTCCAGGACTCCGCCCTCGTCGATCAGATGTCGATCACCCGCAACATCTTCATGGGTCGGGAGATCACGAACCCCCTCGGCTTCATGAAGTTGAAGCAGATGGATGCCATCGCGACGAACATCCTCGACACCGTCGTCACGATCGAGGGCATCAAGAGTTCGAAGCAGCTCGTCTCGTCGCTGTCGGGAGGACAGGCGCAGGCCGTCGCGATCGCGCGGGCAGTGCACTTCAAGCGCAGCCTGCTCATCCTCGACGAGCCGACATCGGCCCTGGCCGTGCGTGCGACCGAGGCTCTTCTGGACTACCTCCGACAGCTCAAGACCGAGGGAGTGAGCTCGGTTCTCGTCACCCACAACCTGCACCACGCCTACAAGGTCTGCGATCGGCACATCGTGATGAATCACGGCAGGAAGATCCTCGATGTGCGGCGCGAGGACACCAGTGTCGAAGAGCTGACCGCAGCCGTGGTCGAGGGCCAGATCGGGGTCGACCGCTTCCGCGCCGGAGTGGGCATCTGACCGGCAGCTCCACACGCGAGGCCCCGCACTGCAGCGCAGTGCGGGGCCTCGCTGTACCCGGCAGTACCGATGATGCGAAGACGCTACTTGATCGCTCCGGCGCCGATGCCCTTCACGATGTGGCGCTGGGCCATCAGATACAAGATCACCACGGGCACGATCGAGATCGTGGTCGCGGCGAGCAGGATCTGCTGCTGCGGCGTCTCTGCGGACGTGAACGCGGTGAGACCTCGCTGGATGGGCATCAGCGCGTTGTCGTCGAACAGCACGAGCGCCATCAGGTACTCGTTCCACGCTCCGAGACCCTGGATGACCGCCACGGCTGCGAGCCCTGGCTTCGCGAGCGGCAGGATCACGCTCCAGAAGATGCGGAGCGGTCCCGCCCCGTCCAACGCCGCGGCCTCTTCCAGGTCTCGAGGCTGGCTCACGAAGAAACTGCGCATGATGAGGGTCGACATGGGGATGCCCGATGTGATCAGGATGAGGACGTAGCCCACCGGGTTGTTGGTCAGACCGAGCGAGATCAGCAGCTTGTACTGCGCGAGGAACATCGCCGGAGCCGGAATGATCATCACCGCCAGGATGATGAACGTGAAGACGCCCTTGCCTGCGAAGTCGAGGCGCGCGAGCGCGTAGCCCGCCAGGCTCGACACGATCAGGATGCCGGCGACGGCGCATCCCGTGTAGATCACGCTGTTGCGCAGATACGTGCCGAGGTCGCCCTGCACCCAGGCGGTGATGTAGTTCTGCCACTGAGGGTCAGCCGGCAGGAAGGTGTCGTTCGACAGCAACTCGGTGAGGCTCTGCAATGACCCCGAGAGCATCCAGAGCAGAGGCAGCAGCGCTGTCAGCGCCGCGATGATGAGGAGCCCGTAGAGCCCCACTCTGTCGGCGCGGATGCGACGACGCGGTCGCGGCCGGGGCTGGTCGATCGTGGTCTCCGCCTCCTCGACCGGCGGCTGGGTGATGAGTGTCATGCGCGGGACCTCCGCCCGGTGATGGCGAGCTGGAGAACCGAGAGCAGCACGAGAGCGCCACCGAAGACCACGGACATCGCGGCCGCACTTCCGTAGCGCCAGTTCACGAACGCCTCGTTGAAGATCGCGAGCGTGGGAACCATCGTGTGATAGCCGGGACCGCCGTTCGTGAGCACCTGCACCGTTCCGAAGATCTGCAGAGCGGCGAGCAGGGTCAGCAGGCTCACGATCGAGGTGACCGGCGCGAGATGCGGCCAGGTGATGTAGCGGAACTGGGTCCACGGACTCGCGCCGTCGAGCTCCGCAGCCTCGTACAGCTCCTTGGGCACATCCTGCAGCCCTGCGAGGAACAGCAGGAAACCGAACCCCCAGTGGAACCAGACGAAGACCGCGGCCACAGCGGGAAGGGCCACAGAGGGGTCCCCGAGCCAGTTCTGCTGCAGCGCGCCGAGACCGACCATCTCGAGGACGCGATTGAGCACGCCTGACCCCGGCGCGAGGATGAAGGAGAAGAGCAGACCGACGACGACGACCGAGAGCACGCCGGGCAGATAGAAGACGGTGCGGAAGAAGGTCTTCCCCCGCGTGATGCGGTTCACGGCGAGCGCCATCGCGAGTGCGACGCCGTTGCCGACGAAAAAGCCGACCACCCCGAAGAACAGCACGTTCCTCATCGACGCCCAGAAGACGGGATCGCTTGCGATGAACTCGTAGTTCGCGAATCCGACCCAGGGGGTGTCAGGGCTCACGCCGTCCCACGACTGGAAGCTGAGGAGGATCGCCTGCCCGAAGGGGACGATCGTGAAGATGCCGATCAGCGCGATGGCGGGTGCGAGGAACAGCCAGCCCAGCAGGTTGGCGCGCAATGAGCGCTTCCTGCGCGGCGCCCGGGTGGGGCGCCGCGCAGCAAGCGGGAGAGAGGAGGTCGTCATGACACTCGGTCTTGGGCGGCCTGGATGTTGGCGAGAGCCTCGTCGATCGTCGCCTCACCCAGCACGACCCGCTGAGCCTCGGCGACGATCGCGGTGCGCACGTCGGTCGCGAACGTCGCGGACATGACCTGGACAGTCTCGACTCCCGAGGCGAAGCCCGCGAGCTGCGTCGGCACGTCGCCACTCGAGAGCAGTTCGGGGTTCGTCGGCAGGATGCGGCCGACCTCGGCGAACACCGCCTGCTGCTCGGGCTCGGTCAGCCACTTCACGAACGCGAGCGCCTCTTCGGGGTGCTCACCCTTCGGGTTGATGACCGCGCCCTTTCCGGGGACGCCCGGGGAACGGGGATCCTCGGTACCGCCGTCGACGACCGGGATGCCCACCGAGAAGTAATCCTCGAACTCGGGGTTCGTGCGAAGGCCCACGGAGACACCGGGAGACGCGTCGAAGATCGAGCCCATCGCCTGGGTGAAGAACGACGACTCCACGTTCGGGTTGTCGTCCTGACCCCCGACGAGCGCGTCGTTGGCGATCACGCCGGCGTCCTTCATGTCGACGAGCACCTGGAAGGCCTCTCGCCAGGCATCCTGCTCCCAGCTCTCCTCACCGTTGAAGGTCGCGGCGATCTCGTCGTCGGTGAGCCAGTTGGAAGCGATCGCCTGCAGGAACTGCGGCGTCAGCGACGCCGCGACCGAGAAGCCGGCGGCACCGTCATCCGCATCGGCGAGGGCCTCGATGAAATCGCCGGCCGTCGTCGGGGCGTCGTCCAACGTCATGCCGGTGAGCGCCGGGTTCACGAGGAAGCCGTACGTCTGCGTCTCCCAGTGCACGGTGTAGATCCCCGGGGGAACATCGAGATTGTTGCCTTCCTCGAAGGTCGACATCTCGATGATCGCCGGGCTGAAGTCATCGCTCCACTCGCCCTCGAGCTCGGACGACAGGTCCATCGCCCAACCGGCCTTGTAGAACGGCGCCATATCGGTGGCCTGGAAAGACGAATAGATGTCGGGCATCGAGTTGGACTGCGCTCGGGCCTGCAGCTTCGGCAGGTAATCGGCGGGTCCGGGCGAATCGATCGTGACGGTGACGCCGGTCTCTTCTGCGTACTGCTCGGCGAGCTGCGTGAGTGCGGCTTCCTGTCCGCGCGACTGGTTCATGAACGTCAGTTCGACGTCTTCTGCCTCTCCCGTGGACTCCGCCGGCTCTGGCGAAGAGCATCCCGAGAGGGTGATCGCCGTCGCGAGGGCGATGCCGCCTGCAGCGAGCGCCAGGTGGCGAGTGCTGCGGGAAGAGTGTGTGTAACGCGTGGTCCTCATCATTGAAAATCCTTCGAACGATGAACCGTCTGGCGGTTCGGAATCGGTTGCTGTGTGGGCGCTCCGGTGTCGATCGTGATTGTGTCAACCGGTTGCCTTTTAGGGAATCATCCTCTCTCTCATGCGGTACGTGGGAAGATCAGGCGGAGGCGGAGGCGGAGGCGGAGGCCGAGGCCGCGTGCAACGGCGTGGGCGCTGGCGCACCGTCATAGGTCACCCGCCACCCGTCCGGCTCGCGATCACCGGCGTCGATGGCGCGGACGATGTGGGCGATCGCGGCGAGCAGCCCGCCGTTGGCCGGCAGGTACAGCGACAGGAAGCCGGGGATCTGCGGATTGTGTCCGTTCGCGAGGAACTCGTTCTTGGGCGACGGCAGCAGGAGCGCGTCGAACGCGAGTGCGAGATCGCCGAGCCGGGCCGCGGTCATGGCCATGACCGGGTAGTCCCACCCCCAGCTGGATTGGAGGTCCCACCGATCCCACACGGCGTCGAGCGTCGCGCTCATGATGTCGGCGTCGATGATGTCCGTCGGCGGGAGCCACCCGAGTGCCATGAGCATCGACGGGTGGTCCTTGCGGATCAGGTGCGGCGGCGAACTCAGCGCGGCATACGTTCCGTCGTCGAGAAGCGTCGGCATGGTCATGTTCTGCGCGACCCGCTCCCACTCAGGCTGCACCCCGAGCCCCAGCTGCGAGCGCCACTCGTTGGCGACCTCGAGAGCCCAAGACCAGTACGCCAGTTCGAAAGTCGGGTCGGCGTTCGTCCCGCGGTCGGCGAGATAGCTCTCCTGAGCGGGGATGATCGGTGGCGGCAGGTGGAAGGCGCCGTCCCGCTCCTCGACGAAATCCGCCATGAACTCCGCGGTCGCCTCGACAAGCGGGTAGTGCGTTCGCAAGAACTCCGAGCCCCGGCCCTCCTGCCGCAGCAGCTCGAGAAGGTGGATGATGTGGGGCTGCTGCCACACCAGGAAGACGCCGATGTTGCTCGGCGACTCGGCAGCCGAGGGGTCGGTCTGCTTCGGCCAGCGGGCACCGCGATACCCCTGCCACTCGGCCGTCGAACGCGCGGCGTCGAGCGCACTGTGGTACCAGCCAAGACTGCGCTCGAGCAGGTGCCCCCGCCCCCACAGGGCGAAGTGAGCGGCATGCCACCAGTGCATCTCGAGGTGGAACTTGCCGGTCCACGTGTTGTAGGTCAGCCCGGTCTCCGCAGGCGGGGTCGATCCCGCACTGTTGACGGCGGCCAGATACTGCGACAGGACGATACGACGCTCGAGTTCGGTCGCTCGCTCGTCGTCGCTGCCTTCGAAGGAGACGGCGACGCCGCTCGACCAGTACTCCTCCCACCACGCCTCTGCGGCACGGGCGACCTGACCATACGTCGGCTGGCGCAGATCGTCGGCCGAGTCATCGGCATGCAGGGAGACGACGACCTCGAGCCGCTCTCTGTCCGATGTGGCGACGGTGGCGTCGGCTCCGCGGAGCGCGAGCGCACCGTTCGTCGACACGTCGACCCGGTACGCGGTCGTCTCGATGCGACGGCGCGCTGTCCAGTGCCCGGAGTCGCGCCGTTCCCAGCGCGTGGACTCCTCCAGCGGCAGCTCGAATGTCGCGAGGTCGTCCGGCTGAGCGTCGAAGATCCAAGCGACTCCCCATCCGCGCTGAAGCAGCGGCGATTCGACCGACACGGCGAAGACGTCCTTCTCGGGATGAGCGACCGTCGTCACGGTGACGGGCTTTCCCTCGAGCACGAACTGCGCGTGCACACGACCCGACCAGAGATCGAGTTCGGTCCTCGGCTCCCTCACCGCGGTGACATCGATGCGACCGGGTTCACCCGCCGGCGGCGTGAGAGCGAGACGTCCGAGGTGGGCACGCCGCGGGTTGTAGTGGAACCAGGCACCGGCCTCGAACTCGTCGGCGATCTCATCACCAGCCCTCTGCAGTCCCATCCGGTCGAAGTACGGAACCGCACCTCGAGCCGTGTCGTACCGGGTGACCGTCTCGTCACGATCGAACTCTCGTGTCGTCCTGGTGCGATACCAGCCCCACGACGACTGCGTGCGCAGCGGAATCTGGAAGTCATCCGCGTCGAAGACCCGCACTCGCTGCTCCGGCAGCCCGTCGATGCCGGCGACCGCCACCCTGAGGGGATCGGGAACCAGCTCATGGGCCTCGGGAAACGTCTGGAGCCCCGTGATATCGACCGTCAGAGCAGCATCTCCGTTGCCGACGGTGAGGACTCCGGTGGGATGCGCCGCCGTCAGCACAGGATTGTGCCGTCGCACGAGGCGACGGCGGTCGACGGTCGACGCAGGCATCTTCACCTTTCCCTCGACTCAATTCTGAGTCGACTATTACTTTGGCCGGATGAGCATAACATTGCCTGAGCGCCACACTCAAGAGCAATCGGAAGGACCCTGATGGCCCAGAAGAGAGGTCCGTACGCGAAGTCGGACCAACGACGCCAGGCACTCAGCAGGGCCGCACTCGACCTCGTGCGCCGGCACGGGCACCGCAACGTCTCGGTCTCGGACATCGCCGAGCTCGCCGAGACGAGCGAGGCGACCGTGTTCTACCACTTCCCCACCAAGGAAGCCCTGTTCATCGCCGCGCTCGCACAGCACGACGAGGAGAACATACGCGCGCGGGGGGCTGAGGCGGGCGCGATCGCCGAGATGGGCGAGCGCGCAGAAGCGGGCGTGCAGCGCACCAACTACGCCCGCCTCTACAACGAGCTCGCCGGGGCTTCCGCCGACCCCTCACACCCGGCGAACGACTTCTTCCAGGCCCGCTGGGCGCGATCGACGGCTGTCGTCGCCACCGACATCCGCCGACTGCAGCAGGCCGGTCGGATCGACGACTCCATCGATCCGGATGCCGCGGCGCATCTTCTGCTGGCGGCCTGGGAGGGCCTGCAGCTGCAGTGGATGCAGGGGCCGCCGTTCGACATCCGCGCCCGGATCGAATCGCACATCCGCGCACTGCTCGGTGCGGGCGCGCTGGACTGACGCGCCCCGACCCGACCACTGCGAGCCGGGCTCACACCGCGCCGTCGCCGCTTCCCTCGCGGTTCCGCCTCGCGACATTCCCGAGCCACCGCAGGCTGGGCTTGGGATGACGCTCGAAGGTCTCGCGATCCACGGCGACGAGGCCGAAGGTCGGATCCCAGTGACCCCACTCGTAGTTGTCGAGAAGGCTCCAGTGGATGTAGCCGCGAACGTCGATGCCGTCGTCCATGGCCTCCGCGAGGGAGCGGAGGGCCGCGTCGGTGTAGGCGATCCTGCGCGCGTCGTCGGACGTGGCGATGCCGTTCTCGGTGACGACGACCGGCACCTGCGGGAGCACCTCTGCCGTGTGGCGCACGGCGATCCCGAGGGCGTCCGGACGGTAGGCCGTGCGCACCAGCGTGTTGTCGGGGCGCACGGGGTGCGGCTCGATCCCGTCGAGCCCGACCCACTGAGCCGAGTACGCCTGTACGCCGATGTAGTCGTCATCTGCGGCAGCTTCGAGATACAGGTCCTCCCAGACGTACTCGAGCTGGCGCCGCACCTCTTCAGCCCCGGGACGCGTCTCGAACGCACGGTTGGCGACCGACCACCCGATGCGGGCATCGGTCCGCTCGCGCAGGATCTCGCGTGCTGCGTGGTGCGCCTCGATGAGGCGTCGACCGATCTCCTCCGACGGCGCCGGCTTGACCGGACGCGGGGTGTCGGCTTCGAGCGTCGGGCTGAGCCACTCGGTCTCGGAGTCGGGGTCCAGCGCCGCCTCGGCCTCGCCGACCATGATCGCGAGCATGTTCGGCTCGTTGATCGTGCAGACCCAGTCCACACCGTCGAGGATCGTCGCCGCGACCTCGACGTACGCACGGAATCTGTCGATGGCCTGCGGCGAGCGCCACCCTCCCTCTTCGGCGAACCACCGCGGCGAGGTGAAGTGATGGAGCGTGACGAAAGGCCGCACTCCTGCCGCCAACGCTGTGTCGATCATTCGCCGGTAGTGAGCGAGCTGCACGCGCGAGAACTGGCCGGGGCTCGGCTCGATGCGGGCCCATTCGATCCCGAACCGATAGGTGTCCAGACCCGAGTCGGCGACGAGGGCGATGTCCTCGGGGTAGCGGTTGTAGCTGTCCAGCGCGTCGCCGCTGCGATCGGCCCCGGTCATGTACGGCTCCTGCATCCAGAAGTCGCTGTTGACGTTGTTGCCCTCCACCTGATGCGGCGCACTGGCCGCACCCCAGAGGAAGTTCTTTGGGAACGTGGGCATCGATGCTCCAATTCTGAGTCAACTAGTAATTTCAGAAGACTAGCCGATACGTCGAGGAGTCCTCAAGCACAGGTCTCGGCGGGCGCCCTTCGTCCGCCGAGACCCCCGCGGGTGGCTTCACCCGCCGTTGGACTGACGGATGCCCTCCCCGTAGGCCTCGAAGGTGTGCACGAAGCCGCCCGCCGGCCCGCTGACGACGAGGTATCCGTCGGTCGTGCCGGGTGCGATGGCGATGTTCGTCGCCGACTCCAGCCCCTCACCCGGCACGCGGATCGTACCGATCTGCTCACCGGTCTTGGCGAAGACCACGATCTCGGCCTTCTCGTGGAACATCTGATAGATGTTGCCCTCCGCGTCGACCGCGGTCGAGTCGATGCGTCCGATCCCGCCGTCGACGTGGATCGCGGGATACGCCGAGACGACCCGGGTACGCGTCTCGTCGAGGGCGAAGTAGTCGATCCGGTTCGCGTTGTACTGCGCGACCCAGAGCCCCGCATCCTCCTCATCGAAGACGATGCCGTTCGGGGAGGGCAGATCGCCCGCGAGGGTCGACGCCTGCCCGTCGGCGCCGATCCTCACCACACGCCCCGGAGTCTCCCATCCTGGACCGTCCATGCCGCGGGTGTCGGTCACGAACATCGTGCCGTCGGGATGGAACGCGATGTCGTCGGGCAGCATCGCGATGCCGTCGACGTCGCCCGAGAAGTGCACCTGCGGGTCTTCTCCGTCAGCCGTGATGCTCATGACACCACCGCCGAGGAAGTCGGTGAGATACAGGCGCCCGTCGTTCGGATGGAACTGCGCCGAGGTGAACGCGCTCGTCTCATCGGTGAAGACCTGGTCGACGTCGCGCTCGTCGACGTCGACGCGCAGGACTTTCGCCTCCCCGGCGGGCGCCATCACGTCGACCATGAACAGCGACCCGTCTTCGTGAAAGGTCGGCCCCTCGAGCAGCGTCCCTCCGGTGAGCTCATGCGGCTCCGTCACCTGGAGCAGCTCTTCCGAGCGCTGTTCCGCAGCGGGCCCGTCCGATGGAGCGTCGGTCTGCGCCGCATCCGGAGCCGCCGGCGCGCACCCGACGAGCAGAGCCACCACCCCGATCGCACCGGCCGCGGCCGCCAGCGCCGCCCTCACGCCGACACCCCGATCTCCGACGACTCGCGCACGCATTCGTCCGCATCGTCGACCACGAGCAGCTCCGCCATGTCTCCCGCACGCCACTCGCGCAGGAGTCGATGGAAGGCCACCGGCCCCGGGGAGTACGTGAGTCCGCCGATCGTGCGCGAGCCCTCACCGTTGTAGTAGCCCGGCGTGCACTGGGCCTGGAAGTCCGAGACGTCCCTCGAGGTCTCGGCAACAGTGCGGCACCAGGCATCCTCGGCCTCAGCGGTCGGCTCGATGCGGCGAGCGCCGACCCGCTCGGCCCGCTCGATCACCGCGGCGATGTGCGTCGCCTGCTCCTGCAGGATGTGCACGAAGTTCACCGAGTTCGCGTTCTGCATCGGGCCGAGTTGGAACAGATTCGGGAAGCCGTGCGTGGTGAATCCGTGCAGCGTCCGCGGGCCCATCCCCCAGGCCTCGAGAAGAGCTCGGCCTCCCCGCCCGGACACGGGCAGGGTGCCGGACACCACGCCCGACACTCCGACATCGAACCCGGTGGCGAAGATGATGCAGTCCACCTCGTACTCCGCCTCACCCACCACGATCGATGTCTCGGTGAGCGCGGTGATGCCGTGCGTGTCGGCCGTGTCGACGAGGGTCACGTTGGAGCGATTGAACGCCTGCAGGTAGAGATCACTGAACCCCGGCCGCTTGCACATGTACCGGTACCAGGGCTTGAGGGCGGCTGCGGTCGCCGAGTCGTCGACGATCTCGTCGACCCGGGCGCGCAGCGCATCCATCTTCACAGCGTCGTCGAGCTCCTCCCGCAGCAGGCGGTCCTGCTCCGATACAGAGCCGTCGACGCTGCCAGAGAGGATGCTCCGCTGCAGCCGGTTCGTCGAGGTCCACCCGTCCTGCACGAGCGATTTGACGGGCTCGCCGGCCAGCACCTCGAGGAAGTTGTCCATCCGCTCGCGCTGCCACCCGGGAGAGAGCGTCGCCACCCACTCCGGATCCGTCGGACGGTTGTCGCGCACGTCGACGGTCGAAGGCGTGCGCTGGAAGACCAGCAGCTCACGCGCATGCTCGGCGAGGTGCGGGATCACCTGCAGCCCGGTCGCCCCCGTGCCGACCACCGCGACGCGCTTGTCGGCCAGCTTCGTGAGATCCCCGTCGGCGGATCCGCCGGTGTAGGCGTAGTCCCAGCGGCTGGTGTGGAAGGTGTGCCCGGTGAAACGCTCGATGCCCGGGATGCCGGGGAGCTTCGGCTGCGTGAGCGTGCCGGAGGAGGTGATCACGTACCGCGCGCGGAACACGTCACCTCGATCGGTCTCGACGACCCACTCGGATGCATCCTCGTCCCAGGTCAGCCCCGTCGCTCGGGTATGCCCGACGAAGTCGCGGTAGAGGTCGTAGTGCTCCGCGATGCGCTCGGCGTGCTGACGGATCTCCTCGCCAGGCGCATAGCGCCTGCTCGGGATGTATCCCGTCTCTTCGAGGAGCGGCATATAGACATACGATTCGATGTCGCAGTGGATGCCGGGGTAGCGGTTCCAGTACCAGGTTCCACCGACGTCGCCCGCCTCGTCCATGAGCCTCACCGAGCCGATGCCGGCGTCTCGCAGCCCCGCACCGGTGAGCAGCCCGCCGAAGCCCGCCCCGATCACCAGAGCCTCGACGCGATCCCGCAGCGGCTCTCGATCAGTGCGGGGGGTGTAAGGGTCCTTCGCGTAGTAGCCGTACTCGCCGAGAGCCGATCGATACTGGGCCGCCCCGTCGGGGCGGATGCGCCGATCGCGCTCCTGCGCGTACTTCTCCCGCAGTGCCCGCAGCCGCGCGACCTGCTCCTGGGTGGCCTGTGCCTGGTCGGTCATGGTTCCGTCCTCCTGTCGCCGGGGCTCGGGCGCAGGTCGACGCGAACTGGGGACGGCGTGAACCTGAACCCGACACGACCCCGGATCGGTTCCTTCACAGAAGGTTAGCTCGAAGCTAAGTAAATATCCCTGGGAATCGCCTCGGAGCGCGTTACGGTACTGAGGTGAGCGATGACCGGAGACGTGCGGAGGCATTGGAGAACATCGATGCCCTCACGCTGGCGGTATCAGTGCGCTCACTTCCCCGCATGATCGGCTCCCTGCTGAGCACGCAGCTGACGATCCAGCAGCTCAAGGTACTCACGTCGATCGTCGTATCCGACCACAGCACGATCAGTGGCCTCGCGTCGTCGTTCGAGGTGTCGCTCGCCACGATGTCGAAGCTCGTCGAGCGCCTCGTCGACCAGCACCTCGTCGAACGACTGACGGATGCAGTCGATCAGCGTGTGCGGCGCCTGGCGCCCACGGCTCTCGGGCGTGACGTCATCGGGAAGATCATGGCGGCGCGCCCCGAGATGGGCGCCGACATCCTTGACGGGCTGACGATCGACGAGCTGGAATCCCTCGCCCTCGGCCTGCGCGCGATCAATCGGGAGCTGCAGGCCGCGGCGATGCACGACGACTGATCCACGCCGTCAGCGGACGCCGGAGAACCCGCCCGCGCCGGCGAAGGATCCGGGTCCTGCTGCCCGCGTCGTCCCGTCGGGGAAGACCACGGTCGCGCGACTCCCTGCCGGGATGTCCGCCTCGACCACCAGCTCGTCCCCCTCGACGCGCCACTCCACGCGGATCCGCCCCTGCGGAGTGTCGAGATGCCCCTTCGCCCAGCTGACGCCGCCGCCGGGGAGCGGCGCGATCGTGAACGCCTCCCATGCTGCCGAGTCCGCATCCTGACGCAGCCCGAGGGTGTGCGTGTGGAGGAAGCGGATCACCGCACCCTTGCTGTAGTGGTTCAGCGACTCGTGGGCGACGCCCTCGTCGTCGATCCCTTCCCAGTCCTCCCAGATGGTCGTCGCTCCCCTGTCGATCATGTACATCCACGACGGAGCGCTGCGCTGGAAGAGCAATTCGTAGGCGACGTCGGCGTGCCCGCTGTCGGCGAGAACCGGCAGCAGGTCTCCCGTCGAGAGGAATCCGGTGCCGAGATGGGTGCCGGCGTCGCGGATGAGTTCGACGAGGCGCTGCGCAGCGGTGGCACGAAGCGATTCCGGGATGAGACCGAACGAGAGTGCCCGCACATAGGCGGCCTGAGTGTCCTGCACCGTACGCCCGTCGTCCGTGACGAACTCGGAACGCCACGCGTCGAGCACGCGCTCGGCGATCGCGGCATACTTCGCCGATTCACCCGTGCGACCGAGCACGGCCGCGGCATCAGCGAGGATCTGAGTGGAGCGATACAGGTAGGCCGTGCCGACCTCTCCCTTGTCGGCCATGAACCAGGCCATGGGGTTCGTCTTGATCGGATCCAGGCGCGAGCCGTCCTCCGCCTTCGCGACGGGCTCGGTCCACTCCCCCCAGTGGAACGTGCCGTCCCACAGATACTCCTCGTGCGGCAGCGGCTCGGCGGAGCGCTCGACGCGAGAATGATGCCGATTCGCGCGCGCGGCCCCGAGCTCCCACTCGACCCACCGCACCATCGCGTCCCAGTTCTCTTCGAGAACGCGAGCGTCGCCGTATGCGGTGTACATCTCCCAGGGGACGAAGGTGATCGCATCACCCCACCCGGAGGAACCCGTCATCATGGCGAACTGGTCGTCGAGCTTGTGCTTGATGCGACGGCCGTCGGGCGAGAAGTTCGCGATACGACCGTCGTCGAGCTGATCATCGCGCACCGACTGCAGCCACTTGCGAGTGAACCCGAGCACGTCGTACAGGCGCGCGGCCGTCGGCGCGAACACCTGGTAGTCGCCCGTCCAGGCCAGACGCTCGCGCGTCGGGCAGTCGGTCGGCACATCCACCGCATTGCCGCGGAAGCTCCAGTCGGCGATCTCGTGCAGGCGGTTCAGCGCGGGGTCGCTCGACTCGAAGGATGCGGTGCGACGGAGATCCGTCTGCACGACCTGCATCTGCGCGGATGCCGGCTCGAACGGAGCACCGTGGCGCGTGATCCTGGCGAACTGGAAACCGTGCACCGTATGACGAGGCTCGAAGGCCTCTCCGCCTCCCGCGGAAACCACTTCGTCGTGCTGCACGAAGACGACGTCGGGCTCCCCCGGCTTCGTGGAATCGAGGTGCGACGTGTCGAGATCGCCATCCGGCCCCACGTACTCGCCGTAGTCGACGACGGTGCGGATGCCCGCAGGCCCCAGATCCGCCAGCCGCAGCCAGCCGGAGGCGTTCTGACCGAAGTCGAGCACCCAGGTGTCGTCCGCGAGGCGGTTCGCGTTCACCGCGTCGCGCGTCTCCACGACCCGGACGGGTGGAGCCGGCGACCAGGAGATCGGCGGACCTTCGACCGCGCCGACGATCACGGCTTCCGCAGACCCGGCATCCGCACGGAAGTCGGTCGTCTGCCCGTCCATCAGGTCGGCGCGGATCACTCTGGACCGAGCGCTGGTCCAGTCTCCGTCGGTGCGGATCACCTGTCGCGAGCCGTCGGAGAGCTCGAGGTGCAGTTCAGCTCGAGCTGCGAGAGTCGTGCCCCACCCGGCCGGCAGACGGAACGCCCCGACCTGCCCGCGGTACCAGCCGTCGGAGAGCTCGATCTCGAGCGAGTTCGCGCCGTCGGTCAACAGCCGGGTCACATCGGCTGCCTGGGCGTAGAGGGTGCGGTCGTACGAGGTCGACCCCGGCGACAGCTCGGCCGTGCCGACCCGCTCGCCGTTGATGCGAGCGTCGTAGACGCCGAGTGCCGTCGAGTACAGCCGCGCCGAGACGACGCCGGAGACATCGAACCGACGGGTGAGCGAATGAGCGGGGCGCGCCCCGTATCCGGGGTCATCGTGCTCGACCGGGGTGATCCAGGCGGCAGTCCAGTCAGCGTCGAGCAGTCCGCACTCGAAGGTTGCCCACTCGGACCATTCTGAGAGGGTGTCGCCGCTTGTCGCGCGCGCTCGCCATCGCACCCGCTGACCACTCGACAGCGGGAGCCACGGCCACTCGACGAAGAGGTGCGTGTCGGCGGCGAGCGGCACCAGCGCCCGACGCTCACCGTCGACGATCGCCTCGAGTTCGAACCCGGTCCACGCCGCGCCGACCGGAACCGTGAACGACAGCCGGGGCGAAGCCTCGCACACGGTGAACTCGTCGCCCCCGCTGTCAATCCGCAGGTCATACGGCGCAGTGGGCACGGATGACGGGTTCGATGCGAGCGTCATCTCAGCGCACTCCCTTGACCTTGAACATGATGATGAGACCGCCGACGAGCGCGAACACCGCGCCGATCAGATACAGCAGCGTGTAGTTCTTCTCGGCGCCCACGGCGCCGATCGTGATGATCAGCGGAGCGATCAGCGGGGCGATCGCGCTGGGGATCTTCTGGGCGAACGCGACGACCGCCATGTAGCGGCCGGACTCGGCGCGGTCGGGGATGATCGCGTAGACGATGGCCTGGTCGACGGTGGCGAATACCGCGATCGCGAGCTGCATGAGCACGGCGCCGATGATCAGCTGCGGCAGCGACCAGGCGAAGGCCTCGGCGAGCGCGCCGCCGATGAAGATGAACGCAGCCGCGAGCACGAAGAGTCGACGTCGCTTGAGCTTGTCCGAGAGGAAGCCGCCCAGCAGCGCGCCACCGGCGGCGGCGACGACTCCGAGCATCCCGACGGTCGCGACGACACCTGCGACCTCGCGCACCGGCAGGTCGAGCCGCTGGGCGTAGAAGAACGTGCCGAAGGTCGTGTTGAAGTACAGCCCGATGAAGAACACCATGCGGCCGACCCAGTTCCAGGCGAAGTCCGGGTACTTGCGGGCGTTGAAGCCGTAGCCGGCGATGACCTTCTTGAGTGTCACCGACGAGTCGACGACGAGATCCTTGGAGCTTCCCTCCTTCTTGAAGGTCGGGAGCAGGACGAGCAGCACGACGCCGATGACGGCGGGAACGAAGAACACCAGGAAGGTGCTGTACGACACTGCGTACGCGATTCCGATGCCGAGCACGGGCGCGACCTGCGTCATCAGACCGGTGAGGGCCGAGACCTTGCCGCGCTGCTCTTCGGGCAGCTTGTCGGCCTGGAGGGTCTGGATCGCCGCACCGGCGGTCGACCAACCCGTCATGGCGACGACCCAGCCGGCACCCACGAGCAGGAGGTTCGGGGCGAAGCCGATGATGACCGCGCCGACGATACCGAGGGCTGCGCCCAGGAACAGGAACGGAGTGCGTCGCCCGAAGCGAGACCGGGTGCGGTCGCTCCAGATGCCGATCATCGGGCTGAGCACGAGGAAGATCAGCTGAGCGGTGCCGGTGACGTATCCGAGCACCTCTTCGTGCCCGGGAGCGAGCTCCGTGATGCGCAGCGCGAGGCCGTACGCGAGCGGCACCATCATCGCGATGGATGCACCGAAGTTGGCCAGCATCAGCCAGAAGATGTACCCGCCGCTGACCTTCGCGGTCGGCTCGGAGCCGACGGGGGTTCCCTCCAGCGGAGTGCCGTCAGGCGTGTTTCCGCCTACCGGCTGTGCCGCAGCGATCGAGTCGATCGTGTCGTTGCGGTCGAATTCACTCTTGGTCACCTGGACTCCTTCATCGTTCAGTGATCCGCGGCGCCCTCCACTGGGCGTCCCTCGCGAAATGTGATCGTCAGCAGTTTGGCAACCGATTGTCGATCCTGAGCGATAGTAACCACTTTGGTAACAGAAGGCAAAAGTGAGAAGGTGGGAACATGACGTCGTCGCTGACAGCCGAGCCCTCCCCGCGCCGCCGAGGACCGAGTGCTTCCACACCGGCGAGACGCGCCGAGATCGTCCAGGCCGCACTCGCGAGCTTCGCCGAACACGGCTACGAACGGGCGTCACTGCGCGACATCGCCAGTCGCGCCGGCCTCACCCACGCGGCGCTGCTTCGCCATTTCTCCGGCAAGGAGGAACTGCTGCCGGCAGCCCTTGCCCAGCGGGAGGAGCACGAGGAAGACCTCGCCGCTCGGATGATGACGACACGTGTCCCCGGTGAGCAGATACTCAGCGCCGTGCTCGCCGACGAGTTCGCGCACCCCGACTTCCAGCGCAACTGGATGGCGCTCACCGTAGCGGCTACGAATCCCGAGCACCCGGCCCACGAGTTCTTCCTCGGCCGCCGTGAACGCATGCGCTCCCGTTTCAGCGACGGGCCGCTGCCGACGAGCGACAGCGAGCTGCTGACAGCCGACGAGAAGATCACGCTCGTGCTCGCCATGGTCGACGGGCTGCGGATTCAGGCCCTCCTCGACCCGTCGCGCGATGCGCTCGGCCTGCTGACGATCTTCATGAAGCTCATCGCGGCACAGCCGCCAGCGGCATCGTCGGAGGGCGCGTAGTGAACGAGCGCCCGCTGAAGGCGATCCAGCAGATCCAACTCGGCACTGTGCTGTCGACCGAGCAGCAGGCACGCGAGACGCTGGGCCGGCTCGAGCGTGCCGGGTTCGAGGGCATCGAGCTGAACGGCTTCATGACCCGACCGACGCCCCTGTTCGTTCGGGCGCTGACGAGAGCGTCCGGGATGCCGGTCGGCCGCGGCGGACGGCTCGATTGGCCGGAGCTCATTCGCAGCACCTCGCTGAAGGTCGTCGGCCTCCACGAAGACCTCGGCACTGTCGAGCGCGAGCCGGATGCTGTGATCTCGCGAGCGGCGAGCTTCGACACCAGACGCGTCGTCATCACCGGCATGCACCGGTTCGATTACACCGACGAGGCACAGGTACGAGATCTTGCCCTGCGGCTCAACGCCGCGGGCCGCGTGCTCGCCGCCGGCAACGTCTCCCTTCTCTACCACAATCACAATGTCGAGTTCCGTCGCCTGCCATCGGGGCGCACGGCATTCTCCGTCCTCATTGCAGAGACGGACCCCTCAGCCGTCAACTTCGAGTTCGACTGCTATTGGCCGACTGCGGCAGGGGTAGACGCCCTCGCACTCATGCGCGAACTCGGCGAGCGGGTCGTGCTGTGCCACATCACCGACCGCGGCACCCGCCGCCGAGGCTCTTCGCTGACCCCGATCGACGAAGCGGATGCCGTCGAGCTGGGCCTCGGGAACATGGACATCCCCTCGTTCATCGAGCAGGCGAAGCTCTCGGGAACACGGGCGGTGATACTCGAGACACACCGCAACTGGATCGAAGGTTCACCGATCAGGAGCTTCGAGACGAGCGCGAAGGTGCTCAATCGTCATCTCGGGCAGCATTCGCCTCTGTGACCGGCGGCGACCGAACGGGGAGCGCCTAGGACGGAGCACGTCCGAACTTCAGAAGGACCTTGCTGGACTGCGTCGGATCCGCCGCGATCGCGAAGGCCGCTTCGGCCGATCGCCAAGGCTCCACATGGCTGATCACCGGGGCGATCCGAAGCCTCTTCTGGGCGAGCGCCTCGATGACCTCGTCGATCTCGTCGTTGAAGCGGAACGAGCCGAGGAGATCGAGTTCTTTGGCGATCGCCAGCGCGACCTGCACGGGCTGCGGCCCGCTCGGCAGCAGCCCGACCATGGCGACTGCGCCTCCGCGGGTCGCCGCACGGATCGCCGTGTCGAGACCGCGATGACTTCCCGATGACTCGACCACGACGTCGGCATCGATCGCCGAGACGTCTGCCTCATCGGGCTGCTTCAGCAGGACATCCGCCCCCAGCTCCTTCGCGACCTTCAGCGGCCGGTCATGCAGGTCGATGGCGGTGATGTGGCGCACGCCGCGCGCGCGGAGCACGGCGATCGCGAGGAGCCCGATCGGACCGCACCCCACGACCAGCGCCGAGAGGTCGGTGACATCGCCGATACGGTTCACTGCATGCCAGGCGACGCTGGCGGGCTCGATCAACGCCGCTTCCTGCAGATCCACCGTCTCGGGGAGCGCCCGGAGCATGCCTGTCGGCATCGCCACTCGATGCGCGAACGCCCCGTCACGGTGCGGGAACCGGGCGGCGGACCCCAGGTAGCCGCCGCCCGCGATGTTCGGTCGGTGCGCGGGGTGACGTACGTACTCGGTCGCCGGAGTGGCCGGGTGCACGGCGACGCGCGTGCCCTCCCAGGGCCCGCTGCCGTCGGCCGCAGCGCGGCTGACGACCCCCACTACCTCGTGGCCGAGCACCATGGGGGCGCGCAGGATCGACTCCCCGGCGGCACCATGCGTCCAGTAGTGCAGATCAGAGCCGCAGATGCCTCCGTAGACGATGTCGATCACGGCCTCGTCAGATGCCGGCAGGGGCTCGGCGATCTCCTCGACGCGGAGGTCGCCGGCCGCGTGGATCACGATCGCGTGCGGAACGGCCGCCATCACACCACCGCCGTCATTCCGCCGTCGACGAAGACGACCTGTCCGGTCACGAATCGGGATGCGTCGGATGCCAGCCAGATCACGGCGCCTCCGATGTCCTCCGGCTCTCCCCAGCGCCCCACCGGGGTGCGCCCGAGCACCCACTCGTTGAATGTCGGATCATCGACGAGAGGCTGGGTGAGTTCCGTGCGGATATAGCCGGGAGCGACGCCGTTGACCCGTACGCCGCTTGCCGCCCACTCAGCCGTCATGGCCTTGGTGAGGTTGCGCAGGCCGCCCTTGGCTGCGGTGTACGCCCCGATCGTCGGACGGGCGAGATCGGTCTGCACCGAGCAGATGTTGACGATCGCACCGCCTCCGCGCTCGACCATCGCCCGCGCCGCGGTCCGGCCGACGAGGAAGGCGCTCGTCAGGTCGGTACGGATGACTCGCTCCCAGTTCTCGAGGCTCACGTCGAGCAGCGGCTCCCGATGCTGCATGCCGGCATTGTTCACGAGGATGTCGATCTGCCCGTCGGCCTCGATCGCGCGGATGCCGGTGATCACCGACTCCTCCTCGGTGATGTCGAACGCGGCTGCGGACGCGGCGTCCGCCCCGAATTCCCGGCCGAACGCCGCAACCGCACCCTCCACGACGGCGATGTCGCGGCCGTGGACGATGACGTGCGCGCCTGCCTCGAGCAGCGAGCGTGCTATGGCATGGCCGATGCCACGGCTGGAGCCGGTGACGAGCGCGCGCCTTCCGGTGAGGTCGAACGGGTTGGTCATGATCTCTCCGATGGGTCAGTAGTACTCGACGGTGTCGACGACATTGCGCAGCGCAGCCCCATCGAGGAACCGGGTGGCGTTGTCGGCGAAGAGCTCGGCGATGCGGCGATCCTCCCGCGCGTCGAGCGCAGCGGTGTGCGGGCTGACCAGCACCCGAGGATGACCCCACAGGGGGCTCTCGTCGGGCAACGGCTCGACCTCGAACACGTCGAGTGCGGCGAAGCCGACGACCCCTGATTCCAGGGCATCAAGCAGCGCCGCCTCGTCGACGACCGTCCCTCGACCGACGTTGACCAGAGTCGCCCCCGGACGCAGCGCGGCGAGGAATCGCCGATCGACGAAGTGGTGGGTCGCGTCCGTACCGGGAAGCGTGGTGACGACGGCGTCCACCTCGGAGAGCACCGAGGCGACGTCATCGGGGTGGACGGTTCGTGAGACTCCGGGTACTGACGCACCGCTGCGCGACGTGCCGATCACGGTCGCGCCCACGGCCGACAGTTTCTGGGCGACCGATGACCCGATGCCGCCGAGGCCGAGCACGAGCACGGTCTGCTCCGACACCTGCGACATCAGCCAGCGACCGCTCCATACCCGATCGTGCTGCTGCTGCACGAGGCGCGGCAGATGCTTCGCTCCGGCGAAGACGCCGAAGACTGCGAACTCGGCGAGCGCGTCACCATGCACGCCCGCCGACGTCGTGAAGACGACGCGGTCGAGTTCCTCTTCGCTGAGTGCGGCGGCCTTCACCTGGCCGCCACCACCGGCCGCCATCGTGTGCACCCAGCGCAGCGAGGGATTCATCCGGATGGCGCGCGCGAGTGCCGACGGGTCGACATCGGGGATGCCGTACAGCGCGTCGGCCGAGTCGACAAGCTGCTCGTACGCCGACTGCTGCGCAGGCGTCCGTCGGAACGACGGGTCACCGGAGAAGTCGGCCGGATGCCGCATCGGCGGCAGCAGCGTCTGATCGACGATCAGGTCGATGCGCGGCTCTCTCGTCGTGAGCAGCTCGCACAGTTCCGGCGCGAGAGGAGCAGCGACGACCACGCGGAGACGTGCCCTCATCGCAGCGCCTCCACAGCAGCGGCGATCTCGGCGACGGCGGCGTCGATCGTGTCGAGATCGGTGGCGAACGAGATCCGGAAGAAGGGCGAACGACCGTAGGCCGACCCCTGGATCACGGCGACGCCCGCGTGATCGAGCAGATACAGCGTCACGTCCTGGTCGTCCTCCAGCACCGTGCCGTCGACCGTGGTACGGCCGATCAGGCCTGCGCAGTCGACATAGAGGTAGAAGGCTCCGTCCGGGACGAGCGGCATCACCCCGTCGATGCCCTGGAGACCGGCGACGGCCGCATCGCGGCGGGCACGGTACACCGGCACGGACTCGGCGATGAAGTCCTGCGGGCCCTCCAGTGCGGCGGCTGCAGCGGCCTGGCTGATCGACGACGGGCACGACGAGGTCTGCGACTGCAGCGTGTTGATCGCACCGACGAGCGCGGGGTCGCCCACCGCATAGCCCAGGCGCCAGCCGGTCATGGCGTATGACTTGGATACGCCCGAGACCACGAGCACCCGGTGACGCAGGTCAGGTGCGACGGCGGCGAGGCTCGGAGCGGGCGCACCGCCGAACGAGATCTCGCTGTAGATCTCGTCCGAGAGCACCGAGACGTGCGGGTGGCGACGCAGCACGTCGGCGAGAGCTGCGAGCTCATCCTCTGTATGGATCGCACCGCTCGGGTTGCCGGGGCTGTTCAGGATCAGCCACGTCGTGCGTTCCGTGATCGCGGACTCCAGTTCCGCCGCGCTGAGTTTGTAGCCGTTGTGCGCAGAGGTCTCGACGATGACGGGTGTGCCCTCGTTCGCACGCACCATGTCGGGGTACGACACCCAGTAGGGCGCCGGGATGAGGACTTCATCACCGGCATCCACCGTCGCCATCAACGCGAGGAAGATGACCTGCTTGCCGCCGCCGCCGACCGTGATCTCGGCGTCGGAGTACTCGATCCCGTGCGTGCGCAGCAGCGACCCGCGGATCGCCTGGCGAAGGCGCGGCGTGCCGTTGACTGGGGTGTACTTCGTCTCGCCCGCGTCGATCGCGGCGATCGCCGCCTGCTTGATGTGCTCGGGAGTGTCGAAGTCCGGCTCGCCGACGGTCAGGTCGAGGATGCGGCGCCCCTGCGACTTCAGCTCGCGCACCCGCGCCGCCGCGGCGGTGCTCGGCGAGGGCTTGATACGGCCGAGGCGCTCCGCCGCGCGGAACGACGACGCGATCACGTCGGTCATGACGGGTCCTCGATGTCGGACGTGAGACCCTTCGCCTTCAGCACCTCGGAGAGGTTGCAGAGCTCGATCGTGGTGCCGCCGGCCCAGTACTTCGTGATCAGTTCGGCCTCGTGGGCATCCCGGGCGGCCGACAGCTCGGCGGCCTCCCGCGCCTCCTCCCGCCGGACGACGACGACGCCGTCGGCGTCTCCCTTGACGATGTCGCCTGGGTGGATGATCTCGCCGGCGAAGACGACCGGCTGGTTGAGGGCGCCGAGGGTCTCCTTCACCGTGCCCTTGATCGACACGCTCCCCGAGAAGACCGGGAGTCCGAGCTCGCGCAGCTCCTGCGTGTCACGCACCCCGGCATCGGTCACGAGAGCCGCGATGCCCTTCGCCTTGCAGGCGTTGCCGAGCACATCGCCGAACATGCCCGCCTCGGCGAACTCGCCCGCCGATACGATGAGCACGTCTCCCGGCTGCGCGTAGTGGATGGCGACCTGGAGCATGAGGTTGTCCCGCGGAGCGCACACGACCGTGAAGGCCGAGCCGACGAACGACGTGTCGCGGTCGATGGGCTTGATGTTCGCATTCAGGGCGCCGCGGCGGCCCTGTGCCTCGTGGATGGTCGCGGCGGTGAACTCGCCGAGGCGGGCGATGTCGGCGGCGTCGGCGCGCTCGATACGGGTGGTGACGTGAACCATGGTGGTGTCCTTACTCTGCAGCCTGGAGTGCGGCGTCGCGGCGGTCGAAGGTGAGACCTCCCGGCACCTGGAAGGTGGGCATCAGCTCGACGAGTCCGATGTTGACGTGCGACGGCGCGTCGACCGCGAACTCGATCGCCGAGACGACGTCGTCGACGGTGAGCGACTCGAAGCCCTCGTAGTAGGTCGCCCAGGCCTCGGCATCCGTCTCGGGGGTTCCACCGAGGTTGCGTGAGAAGATCTCGGTCTCGATGCGGCCGGGGCTGAGCTCGGTGACCCGCACCCGCTTGCCCAGTGCGTCGTTGCGGAGCTGACGCGAGAGCTGATGAACGGCCGCCTTGGTCGCGTGATAGGCGGTGTGGCCGAAGAAGTTGTAGTGCCCGGCGATCGAGGAGATGTTCAGCACATGGCCGCGATCCCGCTCCACCATCCCGGGGTACAGCAGACGCAGGATCTGCATCACCGCGGTGAGGTTCACCTCGACCAGGTCGTCCAGATCCTCGGCGGAGGAGCTCAGGAGGTTGCCCGCGCGGCTGACACCTGCGCTGTTCAGCACGATGTCGGCCTCCACACCGTCGAGCGCACGGGTGAGGGCATCCGTGTCCCGCACATCCAGTGCGTGGGCGATGACCCCCCTCTCTGCGAGCTCTGAGAGCCGCTTCTCGTCGCGCGCGATCGCGTGGACGGTGAGCCCCTTCGAGAGGAAGAGGTCGATCGCCCCTCGCCCGACGCCGCTGGTGGCGCCGGTGACGACGGCTACTTCGTAGTCGGAGAAAGTCATAGCAGGGTCCTTCCGGTGGTTGACAGGGAGAGCGCGTCGAGAGCCGCGAACACGGCTCCGACACGAAGACGGAGAGCATCGAGGGCGACGAGGTCGGCACGGGTGCGCGCAGCGGCCTCCGCCGACGAGACGCGGCGGAACCGCAGCCTCTGGCCCGGGCGCACCTGGGCGAGCGCGTCGAGCGAACTCGAGGTCACGACGGCGAGCACGGGGTATCCGGCGGTGACCCCACGGCCCCGGTGCAGGACGAGCAGCTCGTCTCCGGGCGGCACCTCGACCGCCCCCACCGGAACTCCCCGGGAGAGCACCTCGCCGCGGCTGATGCGTTCGGGCAGGGGCCCCGTCATCCGCAGTCCGATGTGGTTGCTCGTCGGGGTGACGAGGTACGGCTGCTCGAAGAGGCGATCCGCCGTGCCTGCGAAGTCGTCGATGTCGGGGCCGTCCGTGACGTCGACGACGAACCCTGCGGGGATCCGCGGCACGTCGAGGCTGTACAGCTCTGCGGTGAAGTGGTCGTTGAAGAATGGCGAGGTCTCGTGGCGAAGGGCGAGCGACGAGCCCGCCGAGAGCCGACCGCCGAACCCGAGAACCGAGTCGGGTGCACAGCTGCCGAGCAGCAGCGGCACCTCGAAGGAGCCTCGCACAGCGAGGTAGGCGCGCAGGCCCCCCTGCAGCTGCCGAAGCGCAACGGACTCCCCCGCCCGCACCGACACCGGCTGGCCGCAGGGGCGTCCGACCCCGTCGATCGTGAGATGGCCGTCGGCGCCGGTGACCGCGATCAGGATGTCGATGTCGGGGACGAACTCGAGGTCGAGCGCCGTGATCTCGAGCAGCGCCGCGTTCTCGGGGTTGCCGACGAGGATGTTCGCGATCCGCGCCGATCGCTGGTCGAGGGCGCCGTTCACCGGCACGCCGTATCGTGGGCCGCGTCGGCGGCCGAGATCCGTGACCTGCGTGGAGCCGGCCTCGACGATGGCCAGGATGCCGGCGCTCATCGTGCCACCATCCGCGTTCCGAGCAGCGACTCGTACTCGTCGGGGCCGATGGGAGTGAACCGGATGAGGTCACCCGGCTCGTAGGGCACGAAAGGCTCGGCATCGAGATCGAGGACCGTCAGGGGCGTGCGTCCGATCAGCGGCCATCCGCCGGGGGCTGCGGCGGGGGTGATCGTCGCCTGACGACCGGCGACCGAGACGACGCCCTGCGGGACATGCGCGCGGGGACTCGCGAGACGCGGCACCGGGTTCGGGAAGGGAGGGCCGTCGAGCATCGGCGACCCACCGGGGGCCCCGAGGCACCGCACGACGTAGGTGGGCTCGCTGTGCAGTCGCACGATCTCCTCCGCGCTGAGACTCTGCGCCGCGGCGACCGTCTGCAGGTCGAGCTCGCCGTCGAGGTCGTACAGCACGGGCACGTCGAACGTGCGCGGGGTGTCGGTGAGCGGACGGCCGTGGTCGAGTCCGTCGATCACATGGGCGAGGTAGTCGCCGAGTCGGTCGAGCGACACCTCCGCCGGATCGATCTCGATCAATGCGGCGTCATAGGTGGGGATCACGCACTCGACACCGGGCACGTGGGCCGCGTCCACGAAGCGCGCGAGGTGATGGACGAGACGCCACCCGGCCTCGCGGTCGGCCAGGACGCTGACCACGCGCAGCGCGGAGTTGCCGCTGGATGAGATGACGACGGATGCCTCTGACATGGCGTCTCCTCACTCCAACCAGTCCGCGAGAGGCGCGATCTCGACACCGGAATCTTCGAGGCCTTCGCGGATCCCGCGGGCGAGGTCGACCGCGCCGGCCGTGTCGCCGTGCACGAGCACCGTGTCGCATACGACCGGGATCAGCACGCCGTTGCGGCTCTCGATCACCCCGTCGACGACCATCCGCACCGTGCGGCGCCGGATCTCCTCGCCGCCGTGGATCACGGCACCCGGCTCGGTCCGGGGCACCAGAGTGCCGTCATCCTCGTACGCCCGATCGGCGATGCCGACGATGCCGACGCGGAGCCCGGCCGCCCGCGCGGCGTCGGCGAGTCTGCCGTCCTGCGCGAGGACGATGAGCTCGGGGTCGATGCGCTGCGCCGCAGTGGCGACGGCCTCCGCGTAGTCCTCGCGCACCGCGACGAGGTTACCGAGACGCCCGTGCGGGGCGATGTGAGTCACCGTCGTGCCATGGAATGCCGCGAAGGCCTGCAGTGCACCGAACTGGTAGAGGACGTCGGTGCGCACCTCGTCGGCCGTCAACGCCATCTCGCGCCGCCCGAAGCCCTGCAGGTCGGGGAACGACGGATGTGCGCCGATTCCGACACCGCGCTGCACGCAAGCACGCACCGTCTCGTCCATGATCTGGGAGTCGCCCGCGTGGAAGCCGCAGGCGATGTTCGCCGAGGTGAGGATGTCGAGAAGAGCCGCGTCATCGCCCATCCGCCATGGTCCGAAGCCCTCGCCGAGATCTGCGACCAGATCGATCCTGCGTGTCATCGCCAGCTCCTCTCCTCATCGATTCCGCTGTGGGAATCAGGCTAGGACGGACGACATCAGGAGTCCTCAACTCATGCCACTTCCGTGCCGAAAATCTCGCTAAGTTCCTGTATTCGCGGGGTATCGGCGTCCTCACTTTGGCAAATTCCTTGCCATTTGCCTTTCCCCGACGGCGCCTGTTAGGTAGTGTCGTCGACACGCGCATCCGCAGGAGGAAACCCATGGTCGTTCCCGCACGCCGAGTCCAGCGTCGCGTCACTCTCACCGAGATCGCCGAGGCTCTCGGCGTCGCACCGTCGACGGTGTCGCGCGCACTGTCGAATCCGAACCGGGTGAGCCCGGCGATGTACGAACGCATCACGAGCAAGGCGCAGGAGATGGGCTACACCTCGGCGCTCCTCCCCGCCGCCGAGAACCGTCTCGCGCGCGGCACCATCGCACTCGTCCTCCCGAACCTCACCAACCCGTTCAACCTCGACGTGACGCGCGGCGCGCAGGCGCAGATCCGCGCAGCCAGCTATCTGCATCTGCTCGTCAGCACCGAGGAGTCGCTCCCGATGGAAGAGCAGTGGCTGCGGGAGATGGCACGAACGGTCGACGGAATCGTCGTGTCGTCCCCTCGGATCGACGACGAGGCGCTGCGCGCCATCTCGCAGATCGCACCGACCGTGATGATCAACAGGGCAGCCCCCGGGCTGTCCGGCGTGGTGATCGACACCCCGGCGGGGCTCGCCCAGGCCGTGCTTTATCTGAACTCGCTCGGCCACACGCGCATCGCGTACGTCCGTGGACCTCACGGGTCATGGACCGACCACACGCGATTCGATGCGATCACCGCAGCCGCCGACGAAAGAGGCGTCGACCTCGTCACGGTCGGTCGATATCAGCCGACGCTCGCGAACGGGGCGGCAGCTGCCGATGCCGTCGTGCTCACCCGCGCCACTGCCTGCATCTTCTTCAACGACGTGCTGGCGATCGGAGCGCTCGATCGCTTCCGGCAGCTCCGCGTCTCGATCCCCGACGACCTCAGCGTGGTCGGGTGCGACGACATCTTCGGCTCCTCGTTCTCGCATCCGCCGCTCACCACTGTCACCTCGCCCGGTGAGAGCGCCGGCCGTGCCGCCGTCGACATGCTCATCGGCCGGTTCTCCTCGCGCGACCGCTCCGACCGCATCGATCACATCTCGGCGCACCTGACCGTGCGGTCCTCGACGGGTCCGCTGCGGAGCTGACACCGGCGGCGGCGAGGCAGGAGCCAGACGGGCAAAGGACCCCGGATGCCGTCAGCATCCGGGGTCCTTCGCGGTGGTCGGTGTTACGGGATCAGGATCGACGCCGTGACGGCATCCTTCTCCTTCTGCGTCTGCTGCACGTCGTCGACCTCGTCGAGCGTGTAGCGACGGGTCTCGGTGGCTGTCAGCGCCGCGATCACCGCGATGAGCATCAGACCGATGCCGAGGAAGGCCGGTCCGATCCAGTTCTGCAGATCCTCTCCAGCGAGCGCCGTCGAGGCGACAGGGCCGATCGCTCCGGCGATCGCGAAGCCGATCTGCGTGCCGACGGCGAGGCCAGAGACGCGCACCCGGTTCGGGAACATCTCGGCGAAGAAGGCCGGCCAGGCCGCGTTCGCGGTGGAGTAGAAGAAGCCGTTGCACAGGATGCCGAGCACGAAGATCAACGGCCAGTCGCCCTGTGTGATCGCCCAGAGGTAGGGCACGGTGGTCAGGCCCGCACCGACCGCTCCGACGATGAAGACGGTCTTGCGACCGATGAGGTCGGAGACGTATCCGGCGAGCGGCGTGTAGAGCAGAGCGAGAAGGCTTGCCAGCACCGGCACCCACAGCATGGTCGCCTTGTCGAGTCCGTACCCCGTTGTCGCGAACGCCACCGAGAACGTGGCGAACAGGTAGCTGACACCGGCGATCATGGCGCAGGCGGCGACACGGATGATCGCGACCCAGTGGAAGCGGGTGACCTGCTTGATCGGTGCGAGCTGCACCTTGATCGCCTGGGTCTCGACGAAGGACGGCGGCTCTTCGAGGTTGCGACGGATCAGGTACGCGACCACGACCACGACGGCCGAGAGCCAGAACGGGATGCGCCAGGCCCAGCCGAGCAGGTCTTCCTGAGGCAGCGCGGCGAACGGGATGAACACCGCAGTCGCCAGTAGACCACCGGAGGCGGATCCGCTCGTCACGAAGCTCGTGGTGAATCCTCGGCGGTTGTCTGGGGCATGCTCGAGGCTCATCGAGATCGCGCTCGCCTGCTCACCCGACACCGACAGGCCTTGGATGATGCGGATCACCACCAGCAGGATCGGAGCGAGGACGCCGACCTGTTCGAACGTCGGCAGGCAGCCGATGATGAACGTGCAGATGCCGATGCCGAAGAGCGTCAGCATCATCACGAACTTGCGGCCGAAGCGGTCAGCGAGCGGGCCGAGGATGAAGGCCCCCAGCGGGCGCACGACATACCCCACGGCGAGGGTCGCCATACTCAGCAGCACGCGGATGCCTTCGGGCAGCTCCGGCGGGAAGAACAGCTGGTTGAGCACGAGCGCCGCGGCAGTGCCGTAGACCGCGAAGTCGTAGTACTCCAGCGTCGTGCCGATCCAGGACGCGATCGCCGCCTTCGCGGGCGTCTTCTTGGGTACAGAAGTGGTCGTCATGTCGCCTCCATCGGCGGTTCCGCAGCGGTGTGGCGATCGGGATATTCGCCGTCGTCCGCTGTGCGGTACCGCTGGTCGGGTTCTCGTGGGCGGCGGTCTCGCTCGCTTGCTCGAACTGTAGGTATCGACATGGCGGGCGAGCAAGCAATGTGCCACAGATTTGCCATATTCTCGCGAGGCAGCCGCGGAATTCTCGATGCGAAGTACTCCTTCTCACCGATCCGTGCCACGCGATTTGCCAGAGCGACGATCCAGCTCACGCGACTGCTCGGCTGGGCCGTCGATGGATGCGTGGGGCTGAGGCTGCTCGACCGCGCAACGGACCGCCGGCTGCCGGCCTTCCGACGATTGTCGAGCAGACCCAGAGACTGACCGGTCGCGACCGTGAGATCCAGGCGACCGCGCGGGCGCACACCGACGGCGAACCCCGTGAGAAGCACTACTTCCCCGAGCCGTCACCGACCCGCTGAAGAGGCTCAGGGCTGAACGACGCGCACCCATGCCCGATCGACGTCATCAGCATCCAGGAGGTTCACCTGCACCACACCGGCGTACGGCAGCCGATACGAGAACTCGCCGGTCGGCGGATCGTCGCATCTGAAGTCCCCCTCGGCGAGTACCCGCCTCTCGGCATCGGCGGTCACCACTTCGAACCCGACGCCGTCTCCCTCGCACCGCCCCTCGATGGTGAACTGTCGGTCCTCGACGAGCGCGGCGGGGCCCGCGATGATCTCGCCCGAGGGGTCGTTGCCTTCCCCGTACTTGAGAGCGATGGCCACCTGAGTGGGGTCTGTCTTATCGGGATACGCGAATCCTCCCGCGGGAGGCGCTGTCGTCGCCGATGGCGTCGATGCGGATGTCGTTTCTGGTGCGACCGGCTCCGGCGCTGCGCTCGAAGTACAGCCGGTGACCACAGAGGCAAGAACGACCAGACAGACCGGAACGACCGTGAGGGCGCGGATGCGAGTGTCCATCGCTCCACACTATGACTCCCAGGCATCTGGGAATCCCGTGACCTACATGACCGGAACCGACATCATCTGGGCAGTGACGATGACGACCCTCGAAGAGCCGCAGTACGAATCATGCGGTAGATCGTGAGACTTCATCATCTGCGTCCACTCGGCGCCCTGGTCCGCTGAGGAACGGTCGTGCACACTGAAGAGCATGAGCGACCCCGGGGCGACCGATGCAGGCACGGCGGAATACACCACGTTCGGGGTGCTGTCCGGCATGTTCGTCGCGATGGTGCCGACCCCACTGAGTCGATCAGCGGCGACAACCACGATTTGGCTCGCGTTACCGCTGGGTTAGCGCCGTCAGGGCTCGTGCAAGACGAAGGCCCCGCTTCCCGGTCAAATCACCGGGAAGCGGGGCCTTCGTGGTGGCGGTGACGGTGGGATTTGAACCCACGGTAGGGATTAACCTACACAACATTTCGAGTGTTGCACCTTCGGCCGCTCGGACACGTCACCGCGGACTAGCTTACGACAACCCGCGCCACGGCGCGAATCGAGCAGTCAGGCGAGTACCGGTGCGGGCTTTTGTCCGGTTGCGCTCCCCGTCGGCCATCGAGCCGCCTGGTTAGGATGGCCTAAGGCATCGGCACGGAGGGGACGCAATGGGCTTCATCACATCAGAGGCACTGGCAGAGACCGGCTATGTCGTGCTCGATGACCATGACCAGGCATCCGACCCCGCCGAGTGGCTCGATCTCGAGTACATCGGCTGGCGCTCATCCGGCGTCACCCGCTTCGCGCCGCTCGCGAGCTATGCCGGCGCGATCGAGTGCAACGGCTTCTGGAACCACACCCCGCCCCGCACCGACAAGGACGGCGTCTGGATCGAATCGCAGGTCGCGATCGCCCCGACCCTGCAGCGGCGCGCCCTCGAACCAGGTGCCGGAGTGGGCCGATGCCGCGTCATCGAGCTGCAGCCCAACGAGTACGCGGATGCCGTCTACAACCTGCACCAGGACGACAACAACCGCCTCAACGAAGACGGCACCGGCTGGGTCGTGCGCGGCTACTACAACCTCTCCGACGACACCGACTCGCTGCTCCTGCTGCGCTCCGACCGGTTCGACCCCGCGACCGAGATCCGCCTGCCGCTGCGCGAGGGCTCCCGCATCATCGTCGACACCCAGCGCTTCTGGCACGCGGTCTGGCACCGGGGCACCGCCCCGCGCTACGCCCTGATCACGTCATGGACGTCGGGTCCCGAGCTCGACGCCTACATCCAGGCCAACCACGGAGACCCTCATCCCGCGACCGTCGACCTCGACCCGCAACTCGTCGACGACGCGCAGATCGAACTGCACCGACGCATCGAGGAGCGCCGCCGCGTCTTCGAGGCCCAGGGCATCGTGATGGAGCCTCGCGCCGACCTCAACGTCTGATTCGCGATCCCGGAGCGCCCCGCCCCGGTAGCGTCCGCCCACTCCGTCGACTGACCGTCTGCAGGGCCGAAGCACGTCTGCAGGACCAGAGCCCGGTTCTCGACCCGGCATCCATGCCCAGGTCCAGCAAACGGACGCTATGCACGGAGAACTTCGCCGCCGCAGCGAGCACACCTTCGGACCCCGAGACCGACACACCGGACGGGACGACGGATGCCACGGCGCGGCGCCCCCATCATCCGAACTTGTGCCAGCACGCCAGCCCCACGGACGGGGACGACGGCCCCCCGACTCACCCCGAAACCGTGCGCCCGTCTTCCAACCTGACGACCCGGTCAACGGTTCCCGCAGGTGGAGCGACATGCGAGATCAGCAGTACCGACTGCTCCCCCGCCGCCTGCAGCAGATCACGCAGCAGAGCATCGGATGCGTCCGGGTCGACTCCCGCCGTCGGCTCGTCGAGCACGAGCACCGGGAAGCCGCGCAGCAGAGCTCGAGCCAGGGCGATGCGCTGCGCCTGACCGCCCGACACGAGGCCACCACGGTCGCCGACTCGCGCATCCAGTCCCCCACGCTCGCGCACCCACGAGCCGAGTCCGACTCTGTCGAGCACGGCGAGCAGCTCGTCGTCGGTCGCCGAGTCACGGGCGAACAGCAGATTCTGCCGGATGTCCTCGTCGAACAGCTGCGGACTCTGCTCGCACAGTCCGATCGTGCGGCGTAGCGCAGGACCCGAGAGCGCCGATGCATCCATGCCGCCGACGGAATACTCACCCTCGACCCGCAGGAATCCGACGAGCGCTGCGGCCAGCGAGCTCTTCCCCGCACCGCTCGGTCCCGACACGAGCACACGCTCGCCCGGATGCAGATCGAGATCGACTCCGCGCAGCGCGGGCGCCCCGCCCGGCCACCACGCCCGTACGCCTCGCAGCCGCAGCGCGGGAACGCCATCGATCTCGGCATCGTCACCATCGTCGGACCGCAACTCGGAGGGCACCTCGGAAGGAAGCACGTCGTCGATGCGCTCGGCGCTCGACCGCACACTGCGCCAGGATGCCGCGGCGATCGGCACGGCGCCGAACACCTCGAACACGACCATGGGCACCAGCACGGCGACGGCCAGCCACGGGCCGTCGATCGCGCCGGTCTGCAGGCCCGGCGCCGCGACAGCCAGCGCCCAGACCGATGCGGCGCCCGCCACCGCAGAGACGGCCCCCGCCGCGATCGCCTGTGCCAGCGAAGCGGTGCCGACGGCGCGGCGGAGCTCGGCATCCGCCTGCCGCACCCGCTCGCGGGCCTGCGGCTCTGCTCCGTAGGTGAGCAGCACGTCGAGCGAGCCGAAGTAGTCGGTGAGCGCCGCCGACAGGTCGCCTCGACGACGCGAGACAGCGGCCTCGGCGCGCGACCCGAACAGCCACCCGAGTCCGATCGCCGCGGCTGCGGCGATCACCAGACAGGCGGCCAGGGTCAGGGCAGCCGGTAGCGACACGAACGCGAGGAACCCCACTGCACCGAGCGCCACGAGCCCCGCCACCGCGAGCGGCTGAACCACGCGCAGCGGCAGGTTCTGCAGATTCTCGACGTCGTCGACCAGAGCCGACAGCACCCGCCCGCGGTCGGTGCGTCCGAGTCCGGCAGGCGACAGCGGAGTCAGCCGCCGCACCATGTCGGCGCGGGTCGAGGCGAGCTGACGCAGAGCCGCATCGTGTCCGCTCAGCCGTTCGAGATAGCGGGTGACAGCACGGGACACCGCGAAGAACCGCACACCCACGACGGCGATCGACAGCGGCACGAGCGAGTCGACGATCGAGGCGCTGACGATCAGCCAGCCGCTCACCGCGAGAAGGCTCACCGCAGCGCCCGCCGAGAGGAAGCCCCAGATCGCGCCGGGCAGGAAGCGACGCAGCGGCGGCTGCGCGAGACGCAGGATGCCGCGCACACGCGCGGCGGAGCTGGCGCCGCTCACACGCCCACCCCCAGTTCGACGACCTGATCGGCCACGTCCCGTGCCGACCGGCGGTGCGAGACGAGCAGCACCGTCGCCCCGGCATCCGCCCTCGCACGCAGTGAGTTCCACAGACGCTGCTCGGTCTCCGGGTCCAAGGCACTGGACGGTTCATCGAGCGCCAGCACGGCGTCGGGGCGCTGCGCCTGGCGATACAGCGCCCGCGCGACCGCGACCCGCTGCGCCTGTCCGCCCGAGAGCCCGCTGCCCTGCACACCCAGCTCGAGCGCAGGGTCGAGGTCGTTCGCGCACGCCTCATCCAGGGCACGGCGGATGCCGTCGGCATCCGGTGCCGGATCCCCCAGCGCCACATTCGCGGCGATCGTGCCGCGACTCAGCTGAGGGCGCTGTCCGCTCCAGGCCAGCCACTCCGACGGCGCGCGACCTCGCACATCGACTCCGGCGACCGCAGCCGAGCCTTCGAACTCGACGGCACCGCGCAGAGCCGCGAGCAGACTCGACTTGCCTGCGCCGCTCGGCCCCTCGATCAGCGTGATGGTTCCCGGCTCGGCTGTGAACGAGACCGGCGGCAGATCGCGCACGCGCAGGTCGGTGACGACCAGGTCTCGCGCGTCGCCCGTTCGCAATTCAGCATGAACACGGCCAAAACCAGCGCTCAGCTCTTCTCCCGACACCGTGCCACGGTTCCGTGCTGAATTGTGAACGCCGACCTCCCGAGCCCCGGCCGCGTCGAGCACCTCGAACACATCCTCGGTCGCCGCAACCCCCTCGGCTGCCGCATGGAACTGCACTCCGACCTGGCGGATCGGCAGGAACGCCTCGGGCGCGAGCAGCAGCACGAACAGTCCGACCTCGAGCGACAGGTCGCCCGAGAGCAGCCGGAATCCGACCGCCACCGCGATCAGAGCCACCGCGATCGAAGCCAGCAACTCCATCGAGAAGCCCGAGAGGAACGAGAACCTCAACACCTTCATGGTCTCGCGGCGGTAGTCGTCGGCCGTCTGCTCGATCTGCGCAGCGGCGCGGCGCTCACGTCCGAAGAGGCGCAGCGTCGAGAGGCCCTGCACGGTGTCGGCGAAGCGCGCGGCGAGCCGCTGCAGCGTCTGCCACTGCTTGCGCTGCACCGTGCGGGTGGCGATGCCGATCAGGATCAGGAACAGCGGGATCAGCGGCAGCGTGATGACCGCGGTCAGCCCGCTCGGCCAGTCCTGCCACCACATGACCGCCACCAGCACCGGCGTCGCGATGACCGTGAGCACGAGCTGCGGGATGTATCGGGCGAAGTACGCGTCGAGCGCTTCGAGCCCATGCCCCGCCGTCACGGCGAGCCCCGCCTGGTTGCGCTGGGCGAGCCACCCCGGCCCGAGGCGACCGACTGCCGCGATCAGTGCCGTGCGCAGCTGCATCCCGCTCTTCGCCGCAGCACGGGTTCCGGCGGCGTCCGAGACCGCGATCAGCACGCCCCGAAGTCCCGCGAGACCGAGCAGCCACAGCAGCGAGGTGGCGACATCGCGCCCGGCGAGCGCGCCGGTGACGGCATCCGTCAGCATCCACGCGAACGCGATCGTCACCGCCGTCTGAGCGACACCGATCAGGGCCGAAGCCAGCAGGAATCCGCGCGCCGCGGCGGCATACCGCAGCAGTCGAGGGTCGACGGGCTTCATCGCGCCATCTCCGCAGCGAGGGCCCGACAGGTCGCTCCGGTCGCAGTTCGTGCCGCTCCCCGATCAGGAAGGCGGCACGAACTGCGACCGGAGCAGAAGCCGTGTCTCACGCGTGTGCCGGAGCCCCCTCGATCGAGCTGCGGGTGACGCGCTTGCGGAAGATCCAGTACGTCCACGTCTGGTACGCGAGTACCAGGGGCAGGGCGATCAGGGCGGTCCAGCTCATGATGGTCAGCGTATACGGCGTGCTCGATGCGTTCTCGATCGTGAGGCTGAACGCCGGGTCGATCGTCGACGGCATCACGTAGGGGAACAGCGCGGCGAACAGCATCACCACAGCGGATGCCACGGTGACGGCGCCCGCCGTGAATGCCCGACCGTCACGTCCGCGCATCGAGAAGAGCACCGACGCGATCAAAGCGAGCGCGGCGACGAGACCGCATCCGACGACCATCAGCATGAGCGGAGACTCGCGATCCCAGGCGATGCCGATCGTCCAGAGCACGGTGCCAGCGGCGGCGAGCACCGTCGGCCCGGCGGCGAGCTTGACCAGACGACGAGCGTCCGCGTGCACCTGGCCGTCGGTCTTGAGCGAGACGAACAGCACGCCGTGCAGGAAAAACAGCAGCAGCGTCGTGATGCCGACGAGCAGCGAATACGGGTTCAGCAGTGCGAAGAACCCGCCCACGTAGATGTGGTTCTCGTCGATCGCCACGCCCTGCACGATGTTGCCGAACGCGACACCCCACAGCAGCGCGGGCACGGCCGAGCCGATCACGATCATCCGGTCGAAGCCGCGCTTCCACTGAGCGCCCTCACGCTGGTGCCGGTACTCGAACGACACCCCGCGCAGGATCAGCGCGAGCAGGATCAGCAGCAGCGGCAGGTAGAACCCGCTGAACAGCGTCGCGTACCACTCGGGGAACGACGCGAACAGGCAGGCGCCGGCGACGATCACCCAGGTCTCGTTGAGATCCCAGATGGGGCCGATCGTGTTGATGACCTGGCGACGCGAGACGTCGTTCTTGCCGAGGAACGGCAGCGACATGCCCACGCCGAAGTCGAACCCGTCGAGCACGAAGTAGCCGACGAAGAGGAAGGCGACGATCCAGAACCACATGTATTCCATGACTGATCCCTTTCTCAGTACACGACGGACGGCAGCTGGGCCGTCTCCTCGTGGGGCTGCTCTTCGGTGTCCGGACCCTTCTGGGCCGCACGGATGATGAGGCGGATCTCGACCACGGCGAGCGCGGCGTAGATCGCGGTGAAGGCGATCAGCGAGATCAGCACCTCGACGCCGCTGACACCCGGCGAGACGCCGTCCTGCGTGGTCATGAGTCCGAAGACGATCCAGGGCTGCCTGCCCATCTCGGTGAAGACCCAGCCCATGATGTTGGCGACGAGCGCGAGCGGGAACGACCAGATCGCGAGCTTCCACATCCACGGCGCCGGCGGGTTCTTGGCGCTCTTGCGGGTGACCCAGAGGCCGACCACGGCGACGAGGGCGGCGGCCATGCCGAGGCCGATCATCCAGCGGAACGCCCAGTACGTGACCCAGAGGATCGGAGCGAACTCGGTGAGTCCGGTGTCGGCGAAGGTGGTGGCGTACTCGGCGTTGAGGTCGTTGATGCCGTGCACGCACGCGTCGAACGTGTGGGTCGACAGCAGCGACAGCAGGTACGGCACGCGGATCGAGAACAGCTCGGAGCTGCCGTCGGGGGTGCCCAGCGTGAAGAGGCTGAAGGAGGCGTCCGGCCCGCACACCGTGTTGAAGGTCGCCTCGGCGGCCGCCATCTTCATCGGCTGAGCGGCATACATCGCGAGGCCCAGCTGATCACCCGTGAGCACGACCCCGGCGGTCGAGAAGATCATCGCCCACAGGCCGAACTTCAGCGAGATGCGCATGGTGTCGAAGTGCTGTCCGCGTGCCAGGTGCCAGGCCGAGACCGAGATCACGACGCCGGCGGCGAACATCAGCGCGCCGAAGATGGTGTGCGGGAAGGCGGCGAGCGCGACCGGGTTGGTCAGCAGCGCCCAGAAGTCGGTGAGCTCGGCGCGGTTGGTCTCGGGGTTGAAGACGTACCCGACCGGGTTCTGCATGAAGGCGTTCGCGGCGATGATGAAGTAGGCCGAGAGGATGCTGCCGATCGAGACGCACCAGATCGTGGCGAGATGCAGCTTCTGCGGCAGCTTGTCCCATCCGAAGATCCAGAGGCCGATGAACGTGGCCTCGAAGAAGAAGGCGAGCAGCCCCTCGAACGCGAGCGGAGCACCGAAGACGTCGCCGACGAAGCGCGAGTAGTCAGACCAGTTCATGCCGAACTGGAACTCCTGCACGATGCCCGTCACGACGCCCATGGCGAAGTTGATGAGGAAGATCTTGCCGAAGAACCGGGTGAGGTGCAGGTACTGCACCTTGCCGGTGCGCACCCACGCGGTCTGGAAGATCGCGGCGACGAGCGCCATGCCGATCGTCAGCGGCACGAACAGGTAGTGATAGACGGTCGTGAGACCGAACTGCCATCGAGACAGGACCAGCGGGTCCAACCATTCCATGAGCCACTCCTTCTTCCGTGCCCTGGGTGCCACGCTAACGACGGGCCTGCCGCCCCCGATGGGCCGCCGACCGTGAATAAGGCAGATGCGCGCCTAGGCGGCGGACATCTCCGTCAGACGCAGCTGCACGGTGCAGTCCGCCGGCAGGGCGGAGGTGCGAACGGCCTCGGCGGCGAGCGGCCCACCGGCTTCGGTGAGCACCCCCTGCATGAGACCGAGGTGCACGGAGCACAGCATCGGACGGTCTTCGGCGCGACCCGCGGCATGCGGGCACGGGCTGAGATCGACGGTGAGCTGCTCGTCATCGACGACGGGCTCGAAGCCGCTCTCCTCCAAGTGTTCGATCAGGGCGTCCAGCTGGTAGGTCGCATCGCGACCGAGAGAGGATGCCGACGCAGGCAGGACCCGACGCAGCAGATCGCCGCGGACGGCGGCCGCCTTCGCCTTGTCGCGGGCGATGGGACTCGAGGCATCCGCTGCACCGGTCACTGCGCTGTACAGCGTGCGCGGACGACCGCGAGTGGTGCGGCGCTCACTGGCCTGGATGACGTAGCCGCCTTCGATGAGGCGCTGCAGGTGCTCGCGGACCGTGTTGGGATGCAGGCCGGTGGCCTCGCACAGCTCGCCGATCGTGCGCTCCCCGCGGGTCCGCACGGGTCCGCCGTCGTGCTCGGCATCGCCATCGATGCGGGGGCCGCCTTCGAACAGCGCGTGCAGGATCTGCACTCGCGAGAAGGTCGAGATCGGCCCGCAGACGGGCCCGCCGTTGGCCATGGATCCAGTATCCCGTGGGCGCTCGGCGCCATGGGGTGGTTCGGCCGTGAATAATGCCCCAGGCGATAGGGATGTCTGATCTCGGCGATAGCCTGGCTGCATGGCCACCCGAAAACCCGCTCCTCCTGCGTACGTCTGCACCGAATGCGGGTGGACGACCGCCAAGTGGGTGGGTCGCTGCGCCGAGTGCCAGCAGTGGGGAACCGTGCAGGAGCAGGGCACCCAGACGGGCATCCTGAGCCGGATCACGCCGCTCGCGCCGACCGCGGCGAAGGCCGCGCGACCGATCACGCAGATCACCACCGAAGACGCTCCACGTCGCACGAGCGGGGTCGGCGAGTTCGACCGCGTGCTCGGCGGGGGCATCGTTCCCGGCGCGGCGATTTTGCTCAGCGGAGAGCCGGGTGTGGGCAAGTCGACGCTGCTGCTCGAGGTCGCCGCTCAAGCCGCCCGCTCCGGCCGTCGGGTGCTCTATGCGAGCGCCGAGGAGTCTCCGGCACAGGTGCGCCTGCGCGCCGAGCGCACAGGCGCGCTGCACGACGAGCTGTACCTGGCGAGCGAGACCGACCTCGCGACGATCCTCGGCCACATCGACGATGTCGCCCCGCAGCTCGTGATCGTCGACTCGGTGCAGACCGTGTCGTCGTCGCTCATCGACGGCGCGGCCGGTCAGCCGAGCCAGGTCCGAGAAGTGGCGGCCACGCTGATCCGCGTCGCGAAGGACCGCGGGCTGCCCGTGATCCTCGTCGGGCACGTGACGAAAGACGGCACCGTCGCCGGGCCGCGCGTGCTCGAGCATCTCGTCGACGTCGTCTGCCACTTCGAGGGCGACCGCCAGACGTCGCTGCGTTTCATCCGCGCGCTGAAGAACCGCTTCGGTCCGACCGACGAGGTCGGCTGCTTCGAGATGACGGGTGCGGGCATCTCCGAGGTGCCCGACCCGTCCGGTCTCTTCCTCTCGCAGGGTGCCACCGAGCCGGGAACCTGCGTCGCGATCTCGCTCGAGGGCCGCAGGGCGCTGCCGGTCGAGGTGCAGGCGCTGACGATCACCACCACCGCTCCGAATCCCCGTCGAGTGGTACACGGACTCGACTCGTCGCGTGTGGCGATGGTGCTCGCGATCCTCGAACGCCGCGCCGGCATCAAGACGAGCAACCTCGACGTCTACGTCTCGACCGTCGGCGGGGTGCGTTTCACCGAGCCTGCGGCCGACCTCGCGATCGCGATCGCCGTGGCGGGGTCGATCCAGCAGATCTCGGTGCCTCGCACGGTCGCCGCCGTCGGAGAGCTCAGCCTCGCGGGCGAGATCCGCCCCGTCACCCAGTCGGCGCAGCGTCGGTCCGAGGCGTCGCGGCTCGGCTACGACCAGGTGGTCGACGACCGCTCGAAGACGCTGCGTGCGGCGCTCAACGACGTGCGTGCGCGGAACACGAGCAGGCGCAGCGAAGCCGACATCCCGCCGTTCTGAGCCCGCGGCGATGAGCGCCTGTCCCGCGCTCAGCCGGGTCGAACACCGTCAAGCAGCGCCACTTCCGCACCGCACCGCACGCGGGGCCACATCCGGACCGCACCGTCAAGCGGGGCCAGTTCCGCACCGCACCGCACGCGGGGCCACTTCCGCACCGCACCGCCAAGCGGGGCCACTTCCGCACCCCAAACGGGCGATCGGCATGCGAAAGTGACCCCGCAGAGATCATCCGATGCGAAACTGACCCCGCACAGATCAGCCGGTGCGAAAGTGACCCCGCAGAGATCATCCAGGGCGAAAGTCACCCCGCACAGATCAGCCGATGCGAAAGTGACCCGGCACGGGCCGCGGGGCCTGCGCCGGTCGCGAGAGCACGCGAGCTCGCACCGCTACTCAGGCGTCGAGGGCCTTGAGCAGCTCCTCGGGCGAGGCCTGCATCGGGTGCGGTCCCGCGATGTCGAGGAACACCGTGGTGATCGGGTGCGCGCCGAGGAACTTCCGCAGCCACTCCGCACTGTAGATGCCGACACCCGGCGGGAGGTTGGCCGGCTTGTTCTTGGCATCGCTGAACAGCAGCAGTGCCAGATCGCCCGAGTTGGGGTCGCGATAGGTCCAGACCTCGCCGCTGTCGAGAGGATTGTCGCGGGCGCCGGGCTTCACGAGCGGCACGACCGTGGTGCCGTGGCGCAGTGCGAGAGCGACCGCCGCGATGTCCTGCTTCTCCAACGCCTGGGCGAGGGCATCCGACCGGAAATCCTCAGGTGCGGGCTTGCTCTTCGCGGATTTCGACTTCTTCGCTGCCATGCATCCAGCATATTCAGCGGATGCCGCAGCGCGGTCCGAAACCGAGCCGGGAGAAGAAAGGGGCCCTCTCGAGTCATCCATTGGGGACTGGGGTACTCGAGAGGGCCCACGGACCCTCGGGCGGCATGTCGAAGCGCTGGGGACGCTGTGCTCGACGCCACTGGGGATGGCATGCGCCGCAAGTCTGCGAGGGTCACTCCAATGGTATCCCAAAGAAACAGCAGTGTCACCCGAAACTGAGTGCAGGACTGTATTCAAGACCTTTGGCTAGTTTTTGCCTCAATAGAGGAGGATCTGCTTCGTCGTCGTGCCTTTGAAGCCGCCGATCTCGACAGCGACGTGATACGACGCTCCGCCGCCGGGAGCTCGCGGCCGATTCTCGTCCGCGCACGTCTCGACGCTCGACCGCGTGCGGTCCCAGGTGACCGGCACCTTGCTCGTCACGGTCGCGCCCGCGGTGAGCGTGGCCACCATGCTGCTCGGGTTCTCCTGGCAGTCGGTCGACGTCCACCAGACATCGGTGCCGCTCGACACCGTCATCCGCTGAGTCGTCGACCCCACATCGATCGCGCAGTCGCTCGACCCGCGGTTCGTCAGCGATATCGACAGCTGCGGCAGCACCCCGGGATCGTACGAATCGGCATCCGTCACGGCAGCCACCTCGACGTCCTTGGCCTCGCACGCGACGATCCCGGGCGTCTCATCGGCCGACGGCTCAGGAGACGGCGACTCGGCTGCGGGCGACTCGGAGGTCGTGACATCCGGCGACGGGGATCCCGAGGCCGAGGCGCTCGGCGAGGGCGTCGCCTCGGCGGCGCTGGCCCACGGGCGTGCCAGGAGCAGCCACACCGCGGCGCCGATGACGGCGACGAGCAGAATCGCCGCGACGAGGGTCACCAGTCGTCGGCGACGATAGACGGCGGCGGAGTGGCGAGGCATTGATTCAGGTTAGTTGAGGCTCTTCAGCATCCTGGTGTTGCCGAGCGTGTTCGGCTTGACATGCGCGAGATCGAGGAACTCCTCGACACCCGCGTCGCCGCTGCGCAGGAGCTGAGAGTAGACGTCGGGGTCGACGACCTGTTCGCCGATGATCGAGTATCCGCGGCGACCGAAGAAGTCGACCTCGAAGGTCAGGCAGAACAGTCGGCTGAGCCCGAGCTCGCGAGCCTGCTCTTCGAGCGCGCCGACGATCGCGCCGCCGACGCCGTGGTGCAGCCAGTCCCCGCGGACCATGAGGGTGCGCACCTCGCCGAGGTCCTCCCAGAAGACGTGCAGCGCACCGCATCCGATCAGCTCGCCGTCGGCTTCGGCCACGACGAACTCCTGCACGGCGCCGTAGAGCACAGCGAGATCCTTGCCGAGCAGGATGCGCTGCTCGACCATCGGCTGCAGAAGGTTCCGGATGCCGATGATGTCGGCGCTGCGCGCAGGCCGGACGATGTACTCGCTCACACCGTCAAGCCTAGAACCCGTCACCTCCCCAGACCCTGAGCGAGCCCGGAATGCCGGAGTGCTGGAGTCCCCCGGACACGCAGAAGGGGCGGATGCCGCAGCATCCGCCCCTTCTGTGATCAGGTCACTCCCCGCTGGCGACCGCCAGGTCGGGGGTGCCGGAGATCGCTCCACCGGTGTTGACGCCGACCGCGACCTTCTCGCCACGGGGACCGTGCTCGAAGAGGAACTCGCCGTCCTTCGCGTCGACCTTCACGTGGTCGCCGGGGTTCAGCTCGCCGTGCAGGATCTTCTCGGACAGACGGTCCTCGACCTCGTGCTGCATCGCGCGACGCAGCGGACGGGCACCGAGCGCCGGGTCGAACCCGATCTCGATGAGACGCTCCTTGGCGGCCTGCGAGAGCTCGATCGTCATGTCGCGGTCGAGCAGACGCTCGCCGAGGCGCTTCGTGAACAGATCGACGATCTGCACCAGCTCTTCCTTCGACAGCTGCGGGAACACGATGATGTCGTCGACACGGTTGAGGAACTCGGGCTTGAAGTTGCGCTTGAGCTCTTCGTTGACCTTGCCCTTCATCCGCTCGTAGTTCGTCGAGTTGACGCCCTCGATCTGGAATCCGACCGGACCACCGGCGATGTCACGCGCACCGAGGTTGGTGGTCATGATGATGACGGTGTTCTTGAAGTCGATCACGCGGCCCTGACCATCGGTCAGGCGACCCTCTTCGAGGATCTGCAGCAGCGAGTTGAAGATGTCCGGGTGGGCCTTCTCGATCTCGTCGAACAGCACCACGCTGAACGGCTTGCGGCGCACCTTCTCGGTGAGCTGGCCGCCCTCTTCGAATCCGACGAATCCGGGAGGGGCACCGAACAGACGCGAGACGGTGTGCTTCTCACCGAACTCGCTCATGTCGAGCGAGATGAGAGCCGCTTCGTCGTCGAACAGGAACTCGGCGAGCGCCTTGGCGAGCTCGGTCTTTCCGACACCCGTGGGGCCGGCGAAGATGAACGAGCCCGAGGGACGCTTCGGGTCCTTGAGGCCGGCGCGCTGACGGCGGATCGTCTTGGAGAGCGCCGCGATGGCCTCTTCCTGACCGATGACGCGCTGGTGCAGCGCCTTCTCCATGAAGACGAGTCGCGAGGACTCCTCTTCCGTCAGCTTGAAGACCGGGATGCCGGTGGCCTGGGCGAGCACCTCGGCGATCAGGCCCTCGTCGACGACCGCAGCGGTCGCGACGTCACCCGAACGCCACTGCTTCTCGAGGCGCAGGCGCTCGGCGAGGAGGCTCTTCTCCTCGTCGCGCAGCGATGCGGCCTTCTCGAAGTCCTGGTCCTCGGATGCGACTTCCTTCTGCTCGCGGACATTGGCGATCTTCTCGTCGAATTCGCGCAGCTCGGGTGGGCTCGACAGGATGCTGAGGCGCAGGCGTGCGCCGGCCTCGTCGATCAGGTCGATGGCCTTGTCGGGCAGGAAGCGGTCCGACACGTAGCGGTCGGCGAGGTTCGATGCCGCGACGATCGCGCCGTCGGTGATCTGCACCTTGTGGTGCGCCTCGTACCGGTCGCGCAGCCCCTTGAGGATGTTGATCGTGTGAGGGAGGCTCGGCTCGTTCACCTGGATCGACTGGAAGCGGCGCTCGAGAGCGGCATCCTTCTCGAAGTGCTTGCGGTACTCGTCGAGGGTGGTGGCGCCGATGGTCTGGAGCTCGCCACGAGCGAGGAGCGGCTTGAGGATGCTGGCCGCGTCGATCGCGCCCTCGGCGGCACCCGCACCCACGAGGGTGTGGATCTCGTCGATGAAGACGATGATGTCGCCGCGCGTGCGGATCTCCTTGGTGACCTTCTTGAGACGCTCTTCGAAGTCACCGCGGTAGCGGGAACCGGCGATGAGCGAGCCGAGGTCGAGCGAGTAGAGCTGCTTGTCCTTCAGCGTCTCGGGCACATCGCCCTTGACGATCGCCTGAGCGAGGCCCTCGACGACGGCGGTCTTGCCGACGCCGGGCTCGCCGATCAGGACGGGGTTGTTCTTGGAGCGGCGAGACAGGATCTGCATGACCCGCTCGATCTCCTTCTCGCGCCCGATGACCGGGTCGAGCTTGTTGTCGCGCGCGGCCTGCGTGAGGTTGCGGCCGAACTGGTCGAGCACCTGCGAGCCGCCCTGGGCGCTCGGAGTGTCGTTCGACTGTGCGCCGACGGCTGCCGGCTCGCGTCCGGGGGCACCCGAGAGCAGCTGGATGACCTGCTGGCGGACCTTGTTCAGGTCGGCGCCGAGCTTGACGAGGACCTGGGCTGCGACACCCTCGCCCTCGCGGATGAGGCCGAGCAGGATGTGCTCGGTTCCGATGTAGTTGTGACCGAGCTGCAGGGCCTCGCGGAGGCTGAGCTCGAGCACCTTCTTGGCGCGCGGCGTGAACGGGATGTGACCGGTGGGCTGCTGCTGGCCCTGACCGATGATGTCCTGCACCTGCTCGCGGACGGCGTCAAGGGAGATGCCGAGGCTTTCGAGCGCCTTGGCTGCGACACCCTCACCCTCGTGGATGAGGCCGAGCAGGATGTGCTCAGTGCCGATGTAGTTGTGGTTGAGCATCTTCGCCTCTTCTTGGGCGAGGACGACCACTCGACGGGCTCGGTCCGTGAATCTCTCGAACATGCTGTGACTCCTTATTCGCACGTGTTGTTCGACACTGGCGAAGACGCGTGAAGCGCTTGTACATCGAGAGTAACCACCGTGCGCAGGCAGTATGCCCGTGTTCGCCGTCGGCATAGTGCCGTGACCGTCGGCGACGCGTCTCCTGGACCACCGGGGTTGACGGACTTATCGACAGTCGTTATGTTAACGATTATCGGTAATAACGACTCTCGATAAGGAGTGGACGATGACCTCGACGAAGGACCGCACGATCTCTCGCGGCGATTCCGGAGCCCTGATCGGCTTCTGCATCGCAGGAGCACTGATCGCCGCCTACATCACGGTGTTCTCGATCATCCGCATCATCGAACTGGCTCGCGGGGTCGACGTGCCCGTGCTGGTCGAGTTCGTCGGCTCGACGGCGCCTGTCGAGCTGCCCCTCAGCACCGGCGACTCCATCACGGTCGGTCTCGACAGTGCGATCATCACCGCCCCGCAGCTTCCGGCGATCGCCGCCGTGCCCGGCATCATCGGGCAGGTCGCGCAGATCCTCACGATCGTCCTCGTCATCGGATGCCTGATCCTGCTGGCGCGGAGCGTGCTGACCGGCCGCGTGTTCAGCCGCCGCAACACCGCTCTCGTCGCGACCGCCGGGATCGCCGGCCTGGTCGGGTTCGCCACCGTGCGCTTCTTCGACAACATGCTGGCCAACGCGACGGTCGCAAGGATCACCGACAACGGGGTGGACAACGCCGTGATCAGCGTCGAGCCGTTCACGTTCGTCCTCGGGGCGTTCGTCATCGCCCTCATCAGCACGGTCTTCGTGATCGGCGACCGCCTGCAGCGCGACACGGACGGGCTCGTCTGATGATGAGCACGACCACCGCGACACGTTCGCAGACCGCGGATGCGATCACCGTGATCCTCTTCGGCGCAGCCGCTCTGCTGGTCACGTCGATCAGCACCGTGTTCCGGGTGCTCGGGACCTTCCGAGATCAAGGTATCGCGTGGTCCATTCCGATCGACGAGCAGCCGATCGACGCGACCGTCGGCTCAGGAGCCGCGTCGGTCGAGGGGATCGCTCAGGAGGCGATGGTGTTCGCCACCGGGGTGGACGCCGCCTCGACCGCAGCGATCATCGGCTCTCTCGTCCTCTGGGCGCTCGCCCCGCTGATCGTCATCGTCGGCGTGATGCTCGTCGCCTGGAACTTCCTCCGCGGACGCTTCTTCGTGCGGAGCAACGCACGGGCCTTCGACGCGATCGGCTGGACCCTCGTGCTCGCTCCGATGTTCATCGTGCTGCTCGAGAAACTGGGGCTGAACGGGGTGTCCGCTGCGGTGGGCATCGGCTCGGGCGAGCCGGTGCATCCGATCGATTTCTGGTCCATCGTCCCGATCTTCGCGACCGGCGTCGCGGTGGGCCTCATCGCAGCAGCGTTCCGTCAGGGCATCCGCCTGCAGCGCACGAACGCGGCCCTCGAGGATGAGACTCGGGGTCTCGTATGAGCCCGGCGGAGAACGACGACGAGCTCACCGGCATCCACTGCCGACTCGACGAGCTGCTCGCCGAGCGAGGGATGACGCTGACCGAGCTGAGCGCACGCGTCGGGGTGAGCATCGTCAACCTGTCGGTGCTCAAGAACGACCGCGCGCGGGCGATCCGGTACTCGACCCTGCGCGCGATCTGCGACGCGCTCGACTGCGAGGTCGGCGACCTGCTGGTGCTCGCGTAGGGGGGACCGCGATGCGCGGCTCCGGTTCCGATGACCGCCCTTGGTGACGGACGTGGATGACGGCCGCGGGACAGCATCACGGACGGCATGCTCAGCGCAACCCCTTCTATGAATCTCCTGTGGGTCGATAGCGTTGACGGCATGAAGCTCAACGACCGGAACCTGCGCACACCCTCCCGCATCCTCACGGCTCTGCCCATCGCCGCACTCGCCTTCTCGCTGGCCGCCTGCGGAGGAACGTCCCGCCCCGCGGTCGACGACGTCGCCGACGGCATCCAGAAGGTCTACGAAGAGCAGGGACTCGGTGATGTCGTGACGGACGACGTCGCGACCTGCTTCGCCGACGCCCTCGTCGACTCCGACCTGAGCAACGAGACCCTCACCTACATCGCCAACGGCGAGGACAAGCAGTCCAGCGAAGAGGACAAGGCACTCACCACGCAGATCCTCACCGACAACCTGGAGAAGTGCGCGGGCTGACCCCCGAGCCGACCACGAAGGATGACGGATGCTGCGGCATCCGTCATCCTTCGTCATCTCCGCCTCCGGTCGCGGGCGCGGCTCCTAGCGTGGACGGATAGCGCGCACACGGCGCGCACCGATTCTGGAGTCCCCGATCCAATGAGCACCACCGTCCGCGCCACGAAGGCGCCAGACACCCGCGGTCCCGTCCGGAAGCTGCTGACGTCGTTCGGCTTCCAGATCCTCGCCGCACTCGTCCTCGGCATCGCCGCCGGCCTGATCGCCCGTCAGCTCGGAGCGACCGGCGACGAGCCGAACGGCCTCTCGGCCACCCTCGACACGATCGGCAGCTCGTACGTCACGCTGCTGCGCACGGCCGTCGTGCCGCTGATCTTCACCGCGATCGTGGCGAGCATCTCGAACCTGCGGCGCGTCCAGAACGCCGCACGACTGGCCGGTCAGACGCTGCTGTGGTTCGCGATCACCGCGTTCATCGCCGTGAGCATCGGCATCGTGCTCGGACTCGTGATCCAGCCCGGGTCGCGCGCCGGCGACGACCTCGCCCCGAGCGCGCCCTACACCGTGGGCACCTGGTGGAACTTCCTGCTCGGTCTGATCCCGCAGAACTTCCTCGGCCTCAGCGTCAGCACCAACCCCGGCGCGACCGAGGGCACGTTCTCCTCGAGCGTCAACTTCAACATCCTGCAGGTCATCGTGATCGCGGTCGCCGTCGGCATCGCGGCGCTCAAGGCCGGCAAGAAGGCCGAGCCCTTCCTCGCGTTCACCGAGTCGCTGCTCAAGGTCATCCAGCGCGTGCTGTGGTGGATCATCCGCATCGCCCCCATCGGCACCTTCGGCCTGATCGGCGCCGCAGTCGTCGAGTACGGCTGGGAGAAGCTCGCCTCGCTCGGCTGGTTCGCGATCGCCGTGTACATCGGTCTCGCTCTGGTGCTCTTCGTCGTCTACCCGGTGCTCGTGAAGACCAACGGCCTGTCGATCAGGCAGTACTTCTCGGGCGTCTGGCCCGCCGTGCAGCTGGCGTTCGTCAGCCGCTCGTCGATCGGCACCCTGCCCCTCACCGAGCGCGTGACCGAGCGCAACCTCGGCGTTCCCCGCTCGTACGCCTCCTTCGCCGTGCCGTTCGGCGCGACCACCAAGATGGACGGCTGCGCCGCCATCTATCCGGCCATCGCCGCGATCTTCGTCGCGCAGTTCTTCGGCATCGAACTCACCCTCGTGCAGTACCTGCTGATCGTGCTCGTCTCGGTCGTCGGCTCGGCGGCCACCGCGGGCACCACGGGAGCGACCGTGATGCTCACCCTGACGCTGTCGACGCTCGGCCTGCCGCTCGAGGGCGTCGGCCTGCTGCTCGCGATCGACCCGATCCTCGACATGGGCCGCACCGCGGTCAACGTCGCGGGCCAGGCGCTCGTGCCCACCATCGTCGCCAAGCGCGAGGGGATCCTCGACGAGGAGCTCTACAACGCGCCCCGCGAGGGCCTGCCGTTCGCCGACGACTCGGCCGACGACGACGCACCCGAGGCGGATGCCGCGGCATCCGAGACCGAGCCGGCCAGCACCCGCTGACCTCTCTCCGTCACCGCCCGAGCGCCTCGTCCCTTCCGGGGCGGGGCGCTCGTCCGTCTCCCGCTATGCGCGACCCTGCTGGCGGGTGGCACCGCGGGTGTCGAGCGCGAGCTCCTCGGCATCCATCGCCGTCATCAGCTCGCGCATGAGCTCTTCATCGAGGTTGCCCGCGTCCCTCTCCGCGAGCAGGATGTCACGGCGCACCTGCAGCCATCCCCGACTCAGGGCAGCCAGGTCATCGAAGGACGGGCGAGCTGCGGCATCCTCGACCTGCTGCGCGTCGTCGGTGTCCTTCTCGACGCGGGTCATGCGCTTCGTGAACGCATCGAACACTCCCAGGTCGACCTCACCGTACTTGGCCTCCCACTCGACGCGCTTCTCGGCCAGGAACGCCTTGCCGGCCTCTCGACTCTTCTCCCGCACCGCGGCGAGCGCACGCTGATCGTCGTCGTGATCGACGTCTCCCTCGATGCCGAGGCGGCGGATCAGCATCGGCAGCGTGAGCCCCTGCAGCAGCAGCGTGCCCACGGTCACCACGAACGCCACCACGACGATCGCGTGCGAGGCCTCCTCGTCGAGCGTCGCGAGATCGGCGGCCGCGAGAGCGATCGCGAGCGTCACGACGCCGCGCATACCGGCCCATGAGATCACCGCGCTGTCCTTCCAGGTCAGCTGCAGCCCGGCCATCTGGTCGCGCACGATGTGCGTCCGCAGCTCGTCGGCCGTGAACTGCCCCCACCGCCGGGACTTCTCATGACGTTTCTCGAACTCCCCGCTCTCGATGCCGCGATCCCAGCGCTGAAGGCGCTTGCGGTCCTGGAAGTTCGCCCACGCGCTCGTCGGATAGATGTACAGCGGACGCACCACGAGCACGACCAGCAGCACGATGCCCGACAGCACGAGGATCTGCTCGACGGACTCACTGCCGAGGTCGCGGAGCACCCGGGGGAACTGCAGACCGATGTACGCGAACACGAAGCTCTCGAGCAGCAGATCGGCCGACAGCCAGAGCGGCTTCTCCTGCTGGCGGGTCGTGTAGTCGGTGCGAGGCGAGTTGTATCCGACGTACAGGCCCATCGCGACGACCGCGAGCACTCCGGAACCCAGCAGGTGCTCGGCGATCGCATAGGCGCCGAACGGTGCGAGCAGGCCGAAGGTCCCGATCACGACCGCATCGTTGATCCGCATGCGGAGCTGGTGCAGCAGGATGCCGAAGACGAGTCCGATCGCGACACCCACGGCGACGGCCAGCAGGAACTGCCCCACGCCGCCCCACACCGAGACGGTCGCGCCCGCGAGGATCGCCGCGAACACGCGGTACAGCGTCAACGAGGTCGCATCGTTGATCAGACTCTCGCCCGAGAGCACCGTCATGATGCGGCGCGGCAGACCGAGCTTGCGGCCGATCGCGGCGGCCGACACCGCATCCGGCGGCGCCACGATCGCGCCGAGCAGCAGGGCGCCCGGCAGGGTCAGCGACGGCATGATCCACCAGGCCACGAACCCCACCGCGAGCGCCGTGAGCAGCACGAGCCAGATGCCGAGCCGGCGGATCTGCGGGAGGCTGCGCTTGAAGCCGACGAACGAGACGTCCAGGGCCGCCGAATAGAGCAGCGGCGGCAGCACGAGGTTCAGCAGCAGATGGCCGTCGATCTCGACATCCGGCACAAAAGGCAGGAAGGATGCCGCGAGCGCCACGACAGTGACGAGGAGCGGCGCCGGCCAGCCGCGCCATCGGGCGATCGCGGCCACCACGACAGCACCGACGAGCACGTAGAAGATCTCGGCATCCATGCCCCTAAAGTACTGCCCTCCCGCGTCGGTCGCGGGGCGCAGCCGCGTCGGTCACGGGGCGCAGCGGGCCGCGGATCAAGGGCGCTCGTCGGCGAGCTCGTCGCGGAGGCCGGCGTTCTCATCCTCCAGATCGAGCACGCGACGGATGCCGACGATGTTGATGCCCTCGACGCGCAGCCCGGTCACCCGGCGGATGCGCTCGAGGTCGTCATCGCTGTAGCGGCGCGTGCCGCCCTCGCTGCGCGCGGGCGTGACCAGCCCCTTCGCCTCGAAGAGTCGGAGGCTGGCCTCGGGGACCCCGCTGAGCTGCGCGGCGACGGCGATGCCGTAGACCGGCATGCTCGGATCACGATCACCCATGGGCACCTCCCTCTCGACGCACTTGCATTCTATCTCGCGTTGTTCTATAAAAAATCTATAGCAACGGTTGCAGATAATCTGCACCGGAAAACGCCCGCTCGGGCCACACGAAAGGAGACACTCATGGCCATGTCCTTCGATCCGTTCAGTCAGCTCGACCGCTTCGCTGCGAGCGTGCTGGACTCCGTCCGCGCACCGCGTCTCATGCCGGTGGACCTCTACCGCGACGGCGACAGGTACATCCTGCACGCCGACCTCCCCGGCATCGATCCGGGCTCGATCGACGTCGACCTCGACGGCGGACAGCTCACGATCCGCGCGCAGCGCACGGCCGACGGTCGCGAAGGCGTCCGCTGGCTCGCACGCGAACGCGGGGCTGGCTCGTTCCTCCGCCAGTTCTCGCTCGGCGACGGCGTCGACCTCGACGCGATCAGCGCCTCGTACGAGAGCGGCGTGCTCTCGGTGATCATCCCGGTCAGCGAGCGCGCGAAGCCCCGCAAGATCGAGGTCGAGTCGAGCGACAACCGACAGTCGATCACCGCCTGACCCTTCGGTGGGCCGGGGGCGCACAACCCCGGCCCACCCCGCTCTCCCTTCGGAAAGGACGATCCCATGCGCACCTCTTCTGCTCTCGACCGGTTCCTCCGCGGCATGGAGTACCCGGCGACACGAGACGACCTGCTCCGCGAAGCAGCCCGCGACGGCCTCGGCCCCGATGACCGAACGGCCCTCGCCCAGCTTCCCGAGCAGAGCTTCAGCGCCGCCTGGCACATCCGCTATCACCTCACGCGACGCGCGCTCACCGAGGAGTTCACGCCCTCGGCATCCGCAGGTCTCGTCGCTGTCTGAGACGCACCGGCGACGATGGGGCGGACGGGAATGCCCCGCCCGCCCCCGCCGTTGCATTCGGGGATGACTTCCACCGCGCTCTCCGTCCTCGACCTCGTCCCGGTTCGCACCGGCCAGACCAGTGCCGAGGCGATCTCCTCCTCCCTCGATCTCGCCGCGACCGCCGACCGGCTCGGCTACCGCCGCTACTGGTTCGCCGAGCACCACAACATGCCGGCCGTGGCATCCACCACTCCCCCGGTGCTGATCGCCGCCGCCGCGATGCGCACGACGCAGATCCGTCTGGGATCCGGCGGAGTGATGCTCCCCAACCACGCACCGCTCATCGTCGCCGAGCAGTTCGCCGCCCTCGAGGCCATCGCGCCCGGACGCATCGACCTCGGCCTCGGCCGCGCCCCCGGCAGCGACCCCGTCATCACCCAGCTGCTGCGTGGATCGGGCACGACCAGCGACGTCGAGCAGTTCCCGCGCAACGTGCAGGACATCGCCGCACTCATCTCGGGCGAGGGCGCCACCGTGCGCTTCACCTCGGGTGGCGAGTACACGGTGCACGCGACCCCGGCCGCCACCGGAAGCCCCGAGGTGTGGCTGCTCGGATCGAGCGACTACTCGGCGCAGCTCGCGGCATCCCACGGCCTGCCCTACGTCTTCGCCAACCACTTCTCGGGACAGGGCCTCGAGCGCGCACTCGACCTCTACCGCACCGGCTACCAGCCGAGCGAAGAGCACCCCGAGCCGCGGACGTTCCTCACGGTCAACGTCGTCGCCGCGCCGACACAGGAAGAGGCCGAGGCGCGCGCCCTTCCGCAGCTGCGCATGATGTCGCGCCTGCGCCTCAACAAGCCGCTCATCGCACTCGAGACCGTCGAAGAGGCCCTCGCGGCAGAATCGGATGCCGCGACCGACCAGGTCGTCGAAGCCGCCCGCTCGCGCTGGTTCGTCGGCACCGGCGAGTCGGTCGCCGCCGAGGTGCGCGCGTTCGCCGAGAAGTACGGCGTCGACGAGGTCATGCTGTCGCCCGTCGCCGGTGCATACGAGTCCGAGCCTCGTGACGCCGCCGCCGGCCGCGCCCAGACGCTCGAGCTCATCGCCGCGGCCCTGTAGGCGCCGCGGGCACCGCTCGCGCTGGTCGCCGCGCGCTGGTCACCGCGCGCGCACGCGAGCGCCGCATCCGGCGTCCCGGCGGGGCCAGTTCCGCATCCGGATCATCCGTTTGCGATGCACAACTGGCCCCGCATCACCGGCGCCATGTGGCGAATGCCGCCAAGACTCCGCGTCAGGGGCTGGTATTCCGGTGCGCCGGGGCGTAGGGTCACCCGCAACGGAAGGGGTTCGATGATGAGCACTACCAAGACCCTGGCCCTCTGGGTGGCGTACGGCACGAACGGCGTCGTCGGCAGCATCCGACATGACGACGAGGGATACACCGTCGTCATGGCCGGATCCGATGCGGCGACAGGCACGTACCCGACCTTGGAATCGGCGAAGGGCGCGTTGCATTCGCACATGCTGCCGGGCAGCGGTTGGCCGATGTTCCGCGAGCACTGACTTTCGAACGGGGAAACAAGGGGCAGAGGGGCGGCGCGGTCGCGGGGCATCCCCGCGACCGTCGTACGCTGACTGCATGCGAATCACCACTCCCCTCGCTCCTCCGGCATGCTGACGGTCGAGGAGCAGCGGGCGAAGGTGATCGCCGCCACCCGACCGCTGGATGCCGAATCGGTGCCGCTCGCACGGGCGGCGGGCCGCGTCCTCGCCACGACCGTGCACGCTCGGGTCGATGTGCCGGTGTTCGACAACTCGGCGATGGACGGATATGCGGTCCTGTTCACCGACGTCGAGTCGGCCACGGCCGAGCACCCCGTCGAGCTCGCGGTGATCGCCGACCTCCCGGCGGGGTCGGCCGACGAACCCGAGCTGCGTGAGGGACGGGCCGCACGCATCATGACCGGCGCGCCTGTGCCGCACACGGCGACCGTTGTCGTGCCCTTCGAGCACACCCGCGACGGCCTGCAGGCGTGGGATGCGCCTGCGATCGTGGTCACTGCGCCGACTCGCGCGGGTGCCAACATCCGCCGCCGCGGCGAGGAGCTGCGCGCCGGAGCCGTCGTCGCGACAGCGGGCACCACCCTCGGGCCGCTCCAGCTCACGGCCATCGCGGCCACCGGCATCGACACTGTGCCGGTGCATCGTCGTCCTCGCGTCGCGGTCATCTCGACCGGCAGCGAGCTCGCCGACCCCGGCGCCGACCTCGCCCGCGGGCAGATCCCCGAGTCGAACTCGGTGCTGCTCGCTGCGCTGTGCGCGGAGACGGGCGCTGACGTCGTCTCGGTCGACACGGTGACAGACGAGGATGCCGCCTTCACCGCACTCCTCGATCGCGCGCTCGTCGATGCGCGCGTCGATGTCGTGGTCACGTCCGGCGGAGTCAGCGCCGGCGCACATGAGGTCGTGAAGAACGTGCTGCGCGATCGCATCGAGTTCATGGCGGTCGCCATGCAGCCGGGCAGGCCTCAGGCCTTCGGACGCCTCGGCGACGCGCTGGTGTTCGGACTGCCCGGCAATCCGGCGAGCGTCGCCGCGTCGTTCGAGGCCTTCGTGCGGCCGGCGCTGCTCGCCCTCCAGGGTCGCGCAGGCCTGCAGCGCCCGATGCTCCGCCTCGCCAGCACCGCAGCGTGGCGCAGCCCGGTGGGACGACAGCAGTACGTGCCCGTCGCCCTCGACCGTTCCGACCCGGCCGCCTGGTCGGTGCGCCCGGCGGCCGCCGACGGGTCGTCGGGCGCGCATCTGGCGGCAGGACTCGCCAGAGCGGATGCCTATGCCGTCGTGCCCGCCGACGTATCAGCCGTCGCAGCAGGCGACCTGGTCGATGTGATGCTGCTCTCGTGACCGGGACGCCCACGACCGAGACACCGGACGCCGCGACACCGGCGTCCGGGCCGACTGCCGCGATCATCCTCGCCGGCGGGCGGGCCTCACGACTCGACGGGACTGCCAAGCCCTTGCTCGAGGTCGGCGGCCGCACCCTGCTCGACCGCGCCATCGCCGCCGTCGACGGCTGCGACCCCATCGTGGTCGTTGGTCCGCCGGCGCCGACCCGTGTTCGCGTCGTATGGACGCGGGAGACCCCGGAGTTCGGCGGACCGGTCGCCGGCATCGCCGCCGGCCTCGCTCTCGTCGACACCGCCGACATCGTGCTACTGGCGGCCGACCTGCCGAACGCCGAAGGCGCCGTGGCGCTGCTGCACCGGCATCCGCCCCTCTCCGCCGACGCCGACGGCAAAATCGGCGATGACGACGCCCCCAGCACGAATGGCGCGCACGGCATCGACGGCGTCTGTCTGGTCGACGCGTCGGGACGGATGCAGTGGCTCGTCGGCCGCTACCGCACCGATGCCCTGCGATCCGCCGCCGCGGCTCTCCCCGACGGCGGCCGCGACGCGTCGTTGCGATCACTGCTGGCGCGCCTGCGCATCAGCGCGATTCCGGCGGGAGACCTGGCGACGGATGTCGACACGTGGGACGATCTCGAACGGGCCCGCGCCGCGGCACCGATGCCCCCGCGCGACGGAGCACGAGACGAGGAGACGACATGACCGACAAGCCGCAACACCTTCCGGTCGAAGCCCTGGACGACTGGACCACGGCAGTCTGCAGCGCGCTCGGGATCGATCGCGAGTCCGTCGATGTCGCCCTGCTCCTGGATCTCGCCCGGGATGTCGCGCACGGCGTCGCGCGCCCGGCCGCACCGCTCAGCGCCTACCTCGCCGGCCTCGCCGCAGGTCGCGCGGGCGGCAGTCGTGAGGACACCGCTGCGGCGGTCGCCACCATCACCGAGCTGGCCAGGGAATGGCGCGCCGACGACCAGGATTCCTGAAGTTCTCTCATCGCCCACCTCGCCGATGTGATCGAGAAGTAATCGTCCGGTAATCGCACTCGTGCGGCCCTGCAACATCCGCCGCCTACGTTCAGAGCATTCACCTCTCGAACGCAGGAGCCGCGATGTCCCAGATCACCGGAAGAAGCAGCGTCGACACCCCCGCCGTGACCCTCACACGCCGCCCCGGCCGGTGGATCGACGGCTGGAACCCCGAGGATTCGGCCTTCTGGGCCACCGAGGGCAAGGCGATCGCCCGCCGCAACCTCGGCTGGTCGATCTTCGCCGAGTTCCTCGGTTTCATCATCTGGCAGCTCTGGAGCATCGTCGTCGTGCTGCTCCCCGCCGCCGGGTTCACTCTGAGCACCACCGAGTCGTTCTGGCTGATCTCGCTGCCGAGCCTCGTCGGCGCGACGCTGCGGTTCCCGTACACGTTCCTCGTCGCCCGCTTCGGCGGACGCAACTGGACCATCGTCTCGGCGCTGCTGCTGCTGATCCCCGCCGTCCTGCTCGGCATCGTCGTGCAGGATCCCGAGACCCCGTTCGGCGTGCTGCTCGCCGTCGCGGCTCTCGCAGGCTTCGGCGGCGGCAACTTCGCCAGCTCCATGGCGAACATCACCTACTTCTTCCCGCAGAAGGAGAAGGGCTGGGCGCTCGGGCTCAACGCCGCCGGCGGCAACCTCGGCACCTCGGTCGCCCAGCTCGCGGTGCCGATCGTCGTGTCGATCACCGCCGCGTCGACCTTCAGCCTGTCGTTCGCCGGCTGGATGTGGGTGCCGCTGATCCTCGTGGCCGTGTGGGGAGCATGGCGCCACATGGACAACCTGTCGTCGGCCAAGGCGGACTTCGCCGGGGCCGCCGCCGCACTTCGCGAACCGCACCTGTGGGTGCTGTCGCTGCTGTACATCGGCACGTTCGGATCGTTCATCGGCTTCTCGAGCGTCTTCCCGAAGCTCATCGCCGACACCTTCCCCGAGTTCTCGACGTTCCAGATCGGCAGCGCCTCGCTGTCTCTGGCGTTCCTCGGGGCCCTCGTCGGCTCGCTCGCCCGTCCCTACGGAGGAAAGCTCGCCGACCGCTTCGGCGGAGCACGGATGACGATCGCCGCGTTCTCGCTCATGATCGTCGGCGCCCTGTCGCTGCTCGTCACTCTCGAGGCGAACAGCTTCGCGCTCTTCCTCGGATGCTTCCTGCTGCTGTTCGTCGCGGCGGGCGTCGGCAACGGCGCGACCTACCGGATGATTCCCAACGTCTTCGCCGCACGCGGTGCCGCGACCGCAGGCGACGCGCTCGCTGTCAGCACCCAGCGCAAGGGTGCGGCCGCCCTGGGGCTGATCTCGGCCATCGGCGCCTACGGCGGATTCGTGATCCCGCAGGTTCTCGCGGCGGCGAAGAGCGGCACAGGTTCGTACGCTCCGGCATTCGGCGGATTCGTCGCCGCCTACATCGTGCTGCTCCTCATCACGGTCTTCGTCTATCTGATGCCTCGGCCCTCGCTCGCCGGACACCGGATCTGACCATGACCGAGCGCATCGTCGTCATCGGCGCGGGGCCTGTCGGCATCCGCTTCGCCGAAGAGCTCCTGCCGCTCGTGGCAGGGGGTCGGGCGACGGTCACCGTGCTGGGCGCCGAGACGGCGGATCCGTACAACCGGGTGCTGCTCGCGGAATACGCCGTGGGCGAGGCCTCGTCCGACGAGCTCACTCTCGCCACTGCCGCGAGCCTCACCGGTGTGGATCTGCGGCTGGGGGCGCGAGCGGTGCGGATCGATCGGGAGGCGCGGGTCGTCGAGCTGGTCGACGGATCGACCGTCGGGTATGACCGCCTGGTGCTCGCGACCGGCGCGCGATCGATCGTCCCGTCGCTCGAAGGCCTCGAGACCCTCGGTCCGGACACCACCGGCCTCGACAGCAGCCTGACCGCAGGGGTCTGCGTGCTCCGCGATCTGTCGGATGCCGAGCAGGTGCGCGCCGTGGTCGCACGCGGCGGCCGGGTCGTGGTGCTCGGAGCCGGCGTGCTGGGGATCGAGCTCGCCATGCTGCTCGCGGACGCCGGCGCCGTGCCCTCCGTGGCCCACTTCGGTCCGATGCCGATGCCCCGCCAACTCGACCGGGGGTCGGCGAGCATCCTCTCGACCGCTCTCGCCTCGGCCGGCGTCACGCTGGTGCCGCACACCCGTGCCGAGGGAGTGATCGGGGTCGAGGGCGACGACGGCATCCGCCGGTTCCGTGCACTCGCGAGCTCCGACGGCAAGCGCATCGAGGGCGATCTGCTCGTGCTGTCGTGCGGCGTCAAGGCGCGCACCGAGCTCGCCGAGGCCGCGGGACTCCGCGTCGGCAACGGCGTGCTCGTCGACGGCGCACTGCGTTCGTGGTCGGATCCGCGCATCCATGCGATCGGGGACTGCGCCCACATCGCCGACCCCGCCGAGTTCCTGCACGACCGCCAGGTGCCGGGCGGACCGCACGGCCTCGTCGGCCCCGGCTGGCGTCAGGCGAGCTGGCTCGCCGCGGCCATCGCCGCCGAGCTCGACAGTGCCGACGACCACCCGGGCGAGTTCGCCGACGAGCACCCCGGCGTCGTCGTGCTCAAGGGCGAGCTGGTCGACATCGCATCCGCGGGCGACGTCTCGGCCGACCCCTTCGCCCCTGTCCCGGCCGGTGAGGATGCCCCCGGCATCGCCGTCTGGGCCGACCCCGAGCACGGCACCTACGTGAAGATGGCGACGCGCGACGGCATCCTCACCGGATTCGTGGCGGTCGGGATGCCGCGGGCCGCGGCCGAACTGAGCGTGCTGTATCTGCGCGGCGGCGAGCTGCCCGCCGACCGCTCGCTGCTGCTGCGTCTCGATGATCCTGACGCCGATGCGATCGCACCGGCCGGTCGTGACGCGACCCTCTGCATCTGCAACGCCGTCACCGTCGGCCAGATCGAGGACGCGATCGACGACGGCTGCTCGTCGGTGGCTGCGGTCGGCGAGTGCACCCGCGCCGGCACCGGATGCGGAGGATGCCGCGCCCGCATCACCGAGATGCTGCACGCCCACGCGGGGGCCGTCGCATGACCGACACCCACTGCCCCTACTGCGCGCTGCAGTGCGCGATGACGCTGACCCCGACCGTGGGCGCACCGCTGCCGGTCGCCGTCGCCGGACGCGACTTCCCGACGAACCGCGGCGGGCTGTGCAAGAAGGGGTGGACCTCGGCCGAGCTGCTCGCCGACGCCGGTCGCCTCACCACTCCCCTGGTGCGCGGGACCGACGGCGAACTGCACCCGGCGGACTGGGACGTGACTCTCGATCTGATCGCCGCGCGGCTGCGCCTGATCGCCGAGGAGGACGGCCCCGATGCGGTCGGCGTCTTCGGCGGCGGCGGGCTCACGAACGAGAAGGCGTACCAGCTGGGCAAGTTCGCCCGCATCGCACTGCGCACGTCGCGCATCGACTACAACGGCCGCTTCTGCATGTCATCCGCTGCGGCCGCCGCTAACCGCTCCTTCGGAATCGACCGCGGCCTGCCGTTCCCGCTGACCGACCTCGACACCGCCGAGACGGTGCTGCTGCTGGGATCGAATGTCGGCGACACCATGCCGCCGTTCGTCTCGCATCTGCAGGGCGCCAGGGCCCGCGGCGGTCTCATCGTCGTCGATCCTCGCCGCAGCTCGACGGCACGATTGAGCGCCGACGGCGCCGGCATCCACGTGCAGCCCGTGCCCGGCACCGATCTCGCGCTGCTGCTCGCAGTGATCCATGTCGTGATCGCCGAGGAGCTCTACGATGACGGCTATGTGCGCCAGCGCACATCGGGCTTCGACGCCCTCCGCCAGTCGGTGTCGGCGTGGTGGCCCGAGCGCGCCGAGACCGTCACCGGGGTGCCGGCGCGCAGCATCCGCGATCTGGCGCGCAGACTGGCGGACTCCGACTCGACCTACATCCTCACCGGCCGCGGCGTCGAGCAGCACGTCGACGGCACCGACACCGCGACGGCCGCCATCAACCTCGCACTGCTCCTGGGTCTTCCGGGGACACCGGGGTGCGGCTACGGCACGCTGACAGGGCAGGGCAACGGCCAGGGCGGACGCGAGCACGGACAGAAAGCCGACCAGCTTCCGGGGTACCAGTCGATCAGCGACCCGGCCGCCCGCGCCTCGGTCGCGGCCGTGTGGGGCGTCGACCCCGACGACCTTCCCGGGCCCGGCATCCCCGCGGTCGAGCTGCTGCAGAGCGCCGGACTCCCGGGCGGCGTGCGAGCGCTGCTCGTGCACGGCTCGAACGTGTTCGTGTCGGCGCCGAACGTGTCGACCGTGCGCGAGGCCCTGGGCCGGCTCGATCTGCTCGTCGTCTCGGACTTCTTCCTCTCGGAGACCGCGAAGGCCGCCGACATCGTGCTCCCCGTGCTGCAGTGGGCCGAGGAGGAGGGCACGATGACCAACCTCGAGGGCCGCGTGCTGCGTCGCCGCCGAGCGGTCGACGCCCCCGCCGGCGCCCGCAGCGAGCTGTGGATCATGGCCGAGCTCGCCCGTCGCCTCGATGCTCCCGGCACCTGGAGCCTCGTGCCGTCGGAGGTGTTCGGCGAGCTGGCCCGCGCCTCCGCCGGCGGCCGCGCCGACTACTCCGGCCTCAGCCACGAACTGCTCGACCTCGGCATCGAGGCGCACTGGCCCTTCCCGATCGGGAGCCTCGGCACCCCTCGACTGTTCGCCGACCGCTTCGCGCACGCAGACGGGCGCGCGAAGCTCGTCGCCGTGCGGGCTCGGGAGCATCCGACGGCGAGCGCCGACCGGCTCACCCTGATCACCGGGCGCCTGCTCGAGCAGTACCAGAGCGGAGCGCAGACCCGCCGCATCCCCGAGCTCACCGAGAAGCGGCCCGATCTCGTCGCGCAGCTGCACCCCGCTACCGCGCGTCGTCATGGGATCGGCGAGGGCGACGGCATCCGTCTCTCGAACTCCCGCGGCACCCTGCGGGCGCGGGCCGAGCTGACGCACGACATCAGGCCCGACACGGTGTTCCTGCCGTTCCACTACGCGGATGCCGAGAGCGCCAATCTGCTCACCGACGACCGGGTCGATCCGCACTCGGCGATGCCCGAGTTCAAACGGGCTCTGGTCGAGCTCCGCGCCGTCTGATCGTGGAGGCGGCGCTCAGTCGTCCGGCTCGCCGCTGAGAATGCCGCGCAGCCAGTCGCGCGCCTCGACGAAGATGTCGTCGGAGTAGCGCTCGGGGTACTGCACGATCTGCCGGTCGGCTCGCGGATACGACCCGAGGAACACCACGCGTGGGCTGAAACGGCGGATGCCGAGCAGGGCGTCGGCCATGCGCTCGTGCTCGATGTGGCCGTCGGCGTCGATCACGAACCGGTAGCGGCCGAGCTCGTCGCCGATCGGACGCGACTGGATCAGCGAGAGGTTGATGCCGCGGGTCGAGAACTGCTCGAGCATCTCGAGCAGGGATCCGGGATGGTCGTTGGGCAGCTCGACGATCAGCGAGGTCTTGTCGGCCCCCGTCGGTGCCGGCGCCGTGGTGGTGCGGGTCACGAGCACGAAGCGGGTGACGGCCTGAGCGTTGTCGCCGATGTCCTCGGCCAGCACGTCGACGTCGAGGTGCTTCACGACGCCCGGGGCGGCGATGGCCGCCTGGGCGGGAAGGCCGCCGTCGAGCATGCCGATCGCCGACGCGACGTTGCTCGCCGCGGGCACATGCGAGTGCCGGGGCAGGTGCTCCCCGAGCCAGCCGTGGCACTGAGCGTAGGCGACAGGGTGAGCGGCGATCACGCTGATGTCCGCCAGGGTCGTGCCCCGAGGCGCCACGAGCACGAAGTTCACCGGCACGAGGTACTCGCCGATGATCCGGAGGCCAGGCAGAGTGGCCAGCGCATCCTGCGTGGTCGAGACGCCGCCCTCGATCGAGTTCTCGATCGCGATCATCGCGGCGTCGCTGCGCCCCTCGAGCACATCCGCGAGGGCTTCTCCGACGTTGTGCACGGCACGCCAGTCCTGACCCCGTGCTTCAGCGACCTGTTCGAGCGCCGCTTCGGTGAATGTTCCGGCGGGGCCGAGATAGCTGTAGGTACGGCGTTCAGTCACGCGTTTCACCTTAGGGCACCGGCACACGCCCAGAAGATGCGCGGATGCCGAGATGGGGGCAGACTGTCTGCATGACGAGCCGCGCCGGCCTCCCTGCCGAGGAATCTGATCTGATCGATGTCGACGAGCTGATCGCCGCTTACTACGACCGCGTGCCCGACCCCGGGGTCGCCGCCGAGCGGGTCGCGTTCGGCACCAGCGGTCACCGCGGGTCGTCGCTGACCAAGAGCTTCAACGAGAACCACATCCTGGCGACCACCCAGGCGATCGTCGACTACCGCGCGAGCCAGGGGATCACCGGTCCCCTGTTCCTCGGCCGCGACACCCACGCGCTCTCGCTGCCCGCCGAGCGCAGCGCCATCGAGGTGCTCGTGGCCAACGGCGTCGACGTCCGCGTCGACTCGCGCGACGCCTGGGTGCCGACGCCCGCGCTCAGCCACGCGATCCTCACCTTCAACCGCGACCTCGCACCGGATGCCACCGGCCGCGCCGACGGCATCGTCGTCACCCCGTCGCACAACCCGCCCCGCGACGGCGGCTTCAAGTACAACCCGCCGCACGGCGGACCGGCCGACACCGACGCGACCGGCTGGATCGCCGACCGCGCCAACGAGCTGATCGCCGGCGGTCTCGTCGACGTCCAGCGCGAGCGGTTCGCCGACATCGACTGGGACGCGCTTCCGGGGTACGACTTCCGTGACGCCTACGTGCGCGACCTGGCGACGATCATCGACATCGACGCCATCCGCACCGCCGGCGTGCGCATCGGCGCCGACCCGCTCGGTGGCGCATCCGTCGAGTACTGGGCGCTCATCAAGGAGGTCTACGACCTCGACCTGACCGTCGTGAACCCCGAGGTCGACCCGACCTGGCGCTTCATGACACTCGACTGGGACGAGAAGATCCGCATGGATCCGTCCTCCCCGTCGGCCATGGCCTCGCTCGTCGCCAAGAAGGGCGACTACGACGTGCTGACGGGCAACGACGCGGATGCCGACCGCCACGGCATCGTCACCCCCGACGCCGGGCTCATGAACCCGAACCACTACCTCGCGGTCGCGATCGACTACCTGTTCTCGCACCGCTCCGAGTGGCCGCGCGACGCCGCGATCGGCAAGACCCTCGTGTCGTCGATGATCATCGACCGGGTGGCCGAATCGCTCGGACGCCGCCTCCTCGAGGTGCCGGTGGGCTTCAAGTGGTTCGTGCCCGGTCTGCTCGACGGCTCGGTCGCGTTCGGCGGCGAGGAGTCGGCCGGAGCATCGTTCCTCCGCAAGGACGGCACCGTCTGGTCGACCGACAAGGACGGCATCCTGCTGTGCCTGCTCGCGGCCGAGATCATCGCGGTCACCGGCAAGACGCCGTCGGAGCGGTACGCCGAGCTGGAGCAGGCCTTCGGCTCGTCGGCCTACCAGCGCGTCGACGCCCCGGCGACACCCGCGCAGAAGGCGACGCTGGGCAAGCTCGCTCCGGATGCCGTCTCGGCGACGACCCTCGCGGGTGAGGAGATCACCGCCAAGCTGTCGCACGCCCCCGGCAACGGTGCGGCGATCGGCGGCCTCAAGGTCCAGACCGAGCACGCCTGGTTCGCCGCCCGCCCCTCGGGCACGGAAGACGTCTACAAGCTGTACGCCGAGAGCCTGCGCGGCCCGGAGCACCTCGCCGAGGTGCAGGCGGAGGCTCGCGCCGTCGTGTCCGCCGCCCTCGGGGGCTGATCCCGCGCCCTTCGGGCTGTTCTTCTGCCCCCGCACGTCGCCCGTGTGGGGGCAGAAGTGCATCCGGGACCGGAACGCTTTCGTGGCGGAACGCCCGCGTGGAGAATCCGGGGGCGGACTGCCCCACGGCATCCCCTCCTTGTGCCTGCGGGGTCAATTACGCACCCGAAACGGCTGATCCCGATGCGAACGTGACCCCGACTGGCGTCCGCGATGCGAAACTGACCCCGACTGGCGGGCGAAAATGCCCTCGCGTCCCCTATCTCGCCCCCTGCGTGTGCGGGGTCAATTACGCACCCTAAACGGCCATCCCCGGTGCGAAAGTGGCCCCGGCTGGCGGACGGAGTTGCCTTCCGGCCCTCGTGCTCGCCCCCTGCGTGTGCGGGGTCAATTACGCACCCGAAACGGCCGACCCCGATGCGAAAGTGGCCCCGGCTGGCGAGCCGGCTGCGAAAGTGGTCCCGACGGGCTGGCGGACGGATGCTGCGGGGGCGGGGGCAACCCGGGCGGAAGGATGCGAACGGACGCGGACGAATGCTGCGCAACAGCGAACCCCACCGTGGGCCGACGTGGGCCGACGCGCGCGGACGCGATGCGTCAGACCGAGCGGGCGAGCAGGGCTCCGGCCTCGCGCAACCAGCGGGCGGGGTCGGCGAGCGCGGCATCCGACGATCCGGCGATCTCGGTGAGCGACGCGGATGCCGTGAACAGCGCGGTGTCGGAGTCGGCCGTGATGCGTCCGGCGGCGAGCAGGGCGGTCGCACCGGTCGTCGACGCGAGGCCGGCGATGAACGAGGGCACCTTGCCGTCTCCGGACTGACCGTCGTACGACCCCTCCCCTGTGATGACATGGTCGGCGTCGGCGATCGCGTCGGCGAGGCCGATCAGGTCCGCCACCTCGGCAGCGCCCGGGGCGAGCGTCGCACCCCAGACGACCAGCGCACCGCCCGTGCCACCGGCGGCTCCGGTGCCCGGCAGTGCGGAGTCGAGGCCGAGCAGTGCGGCGAGGCCCGCGAGTCCGGCATCCACCTCGTCGAGCTCCGGGCCGACGAGACCCTTCTGCGGTCCGAACACGGCTGCGGCGCCCCGCGGGCCGACGAGGGGATTCGTGACGTCGGTGAGCACGCGCACCCGCGGCGCCGTGCGCAGACCGCTCAGGTCGGCGGAGGCGATGTCGGCGAGACCGCGGGCCCCTCGTGCGACCGGCTCACCGGCGGCATCGAGGAATCGCGCGCCGAGGGCGGTCAGCATCCCGGTGCCGCCGTCGGTCGACGCGCTCGACCCGATGCCGACGACCAGTCGCGTGACGCCGTGGTCGAGGGCGGCGGCGATCGCCTGGCCGAATCCGGTGGTGTCGGCATCCCACGGACGCAGTTCGTCGAGCAGTTCGATGCCCGAGGTCGACGCGAGGTCGACGACGGCGGTCCCCCCGGGAGAATCCCCCGAGACGGGAAGCAGCAGCCAGCTCGTCTCCAGCGGCAGCCCCGCGGGTCCGTCGACGACGACCGGCATGCGTCGCGCTCCCGGCACGGCCGCCTCGAACGCGGCGACGGTGCCCTCGCCGCCGTCAGCCATGGGGCGGTGCACGAACGTCGCGGTCGGCTCGACCGATGACCAGCCTTCGGCGAGGGATGCCGCCGCATCCGCCGCGGTGATCGTGCCCTTGAAGCTGTCCGGCGCCAGCACCACACGGGTCATCGGGTGAGTCCGGGGGTGCTCGCCCGCACGATGACCTCGAGCGGAAGCGGAGCCTGCTGCCAGTCGGCGTCGACCGTCGCACGGAAGGCCTGATATCCGACCTCGCTGAGCGGCACGCGCACGGTGGTGAGCGCCGGGGTGACATCGCTGCTCGAGGGCACGTCATCGAAGCCGCAGACCGCGATGTCGGCGCCGACCTCACGACCGGCCTCGCGGATCGCCGCCATCGCTCCGATCGCGACCACGTCGCTCATGCCGAACACGAGCGTTCCGGGTTCGACGCCGTCGGCGAGGGCCGCCGTCATCGCCTGCGCACCCGATTCGCGGCGGAAGTCGCCGCGGATCACCTGCTCGATGGCCCCGCCGTCGGTCTCGAAGCCGGCGCGGAATCCGGCGAGACGCTCGTCCGACGTCAGCACTCCCTCGGCCGCGCCGATCGCGATGGCGGAGCGGTATCCGAGAGACGCCATGCGGCGACCGAGCGCTTCGGCGCCGGCGCGGTTGTCGATCTCGACGTGGCGGTTGTCTGCGCTGCCGGCGCCGAACGTGACCACGCGTCCACCGAAGCGGGCGTACTCCGCGAGCTCGCGTGAGGTGTCGGAGTCCGTCGGCTCGTTCGTGCGCGATGCGGCGAGGATCAGGCCCTGGGGTCGCTGCCCACGGAGGGCCCGCACGATGCGCGCCTCGCGTGCCGGATCTCGCTCGGTGATCGCGATCGTCACGACAAGGCCCTGTTCGTCGGCTCCGCGAGCGACACCGGCCGCGATGAGTCCGAAGTAGGGGTCGGCGATGTCGGCGACCAGCAGTGCGATGACGGGCGAGCTTCCTCGGGCGGTCGCCTGCGCCGATGCGTTCGCCGTGTAGCCCAGTTCGGCGGCCGCCTGCTCGACGCGCTCGCGGAAGGACTCGGCCACCTTGCGCTCGGATCCGTTGAGAACACGGGATGCCGTGGCGAGCGAGACCCCGGCCTCACGGGCGACGTCGTGCAGGGTCGGGGCCGCGCCCCGCGAATGCCGCGGCTGACGCACGCGGGAAGGGCTTTCCTGCTGACTCATGCCCTGAGCATACTGCGCGGTGAGGGCGATGCCGGGGAGGGTCCGGCGACCGGGCTGCGGGGGCGCATGGCTCAGAGGGAGAGGTAGGCGCGCAGCGTCGCCGCCTCGCCACGCAGCAGCGTCGGATCATCGCCGGGTACGAACTCGAGCAGCGCATCGCGGGGCGGAGTCGTCGCGGACAGCGCCTCCGCGAAGAAGCGGGTCCACAGGGCATCCCTCGCCCGCAGCGGAAGCCTCTCGTGGTCCGGCCACCACGAGAAGACGTGCGCGGCGCTGACCCGGTCGGCGATCGCGCGGTACTCGTCGAGCACCGCATCGACCGTGGCACCGACCGTCGGCTGCCAGTACGAACTGAGCGTCGGCCGAGCCACCTCGTCGAGCACCCGCAGCGTCGTCGGGGCGGTGTCGGCGAGCGTTCCGGAGTGGAACTCGAGCGCGAGCGAGATTCCCCGGCCGGCGGCCTCATCGACAGCATCCTGCAGTCGGGCGATCGTCGACGCCCAGTCCTGCGGCGACGCCTCGTCGGACCCGATCGGCCCTGCCCAGACGCGCACGCGATCGACACCGAGCGCCTCGGCGGTGTCGAGCACGGGGGTGATCGGCTCGTCGGCACCGGCACGGAAGTACGAGCCGTAGGAGCACGCGACGAGCCCGGCACCCGTCGTGAGCGTCGCGACCCTCGCGGCCTGCTCGACGTCGCCGGGCAGCACGTGCGAATCGGCTCCCCACTCGATGACCTCGAGTCGGGCGTCGGCGGCGAGGTCGACCACCTGTTCGGCGCTCAGCGACCGGAAGGTCACCGAGCAGAGTCCTGGGCGGATCTTCGTCATGACGTCATCCTCTCAATCGTTCGGCGGGGTGTCTCGGGGCTTGCGCCGTGCGCGACCGCCGCGTACAGGTGGGCGGTTCCCGGGTGGGGATCCGGTCTTCGGCGGCGTTCTGTCCGGTCCGGTCTTGTCCGGTCCGGTCCGGTCTTGTCCGGTCCGGACCGGTCCGACGAGAAGACCGCCGCACCCCGTCCCGTCTGCAGGACCCAGGCACGGATGCAGGACGGAAACGGTGTCACGGCCCTGCATCCGTGCTCGAGTCCTGCGCGTGCTCCGGCGAACGGTCCGGTCCGGTCCGGTCCGGTCCGACGAGAAGACCGCCGCACCGCGTCCCGTCTGCAGGACGCGGGCACGGATGCAGGACAGAAACGGTGTCATGGCCCTGCATCCGTGCTCGAGTCCTGCACGTGCTCCCGGCGAACGGTCCGGTCTTGTCTGGTCTGGTCCGGTCCGGTCCGACGAGAAGACCGCCGCACCCCGTCCCGTCTGCAGGACCCAGGCACGGATGCAGGACGGAAACGGTGTCATGGCCCTGCATCCGTGCTCGAGTCCTGCAGACGGTGGAAGCGTGGCCCACTCGCGGGGGTTTGCGGCCGGTGCCCGACCGGATCCCGGTGCCCGACCGGATCCCGGTGCCCGACCGAAAACCCGACCCCGACCGGATCCCGGCGGACGTCAGCGCAGATGCGGCGAGATCGCGGTGCCGAAGGTCTCGGCCGTACGGCGGACGACGTGCTCGGGAGCGTCCGCCCAGATGTCGGCGTTGAAGATCTCGACCTCGATGTCACGGTCGTATCCGGTGTCGATCACGGCCCGCGTGAGCGGGCCGAAGTCGATCACGCCGTCACCCGTGTAGTGCCGCGACAGCAGCACATCGGCGGCGAGCGGGGTCTTCCAGTCGCACACCTGGTACGTCGCGATGCGCCCCTCACGGCCGGCGCGCGTGATCTGCTCGAGCACCTGCGGATCCCACCAGACGTGGAACGTGTCCACCGCCGCGCCCACGACGTCGGCATCGAAATCGGCCGCGATGTCGAGCGCCTGCCCGAGCGTCGAGACGACCGCGCGGTCGGAGGCGTACATCGGATGCAGGGGCTCGATCGCGAGCGTCACGCCCGCCGCCTTCGCGTCGGACGCGAGCACGCCGATCGCGTCACGCACACGCTCGCGCGCGCCGATCAGATCGCGCGATCCCACCGGGATGCCGCCGGCCACGAGCACGAGCACGGCCGTCGATCCGTCGGCGCCTGCGGCGGCGAGGGTCGCGGTCTCCTCGATCGCTCGGCGGTTGTCATCGAGCGCAGCAATGCGATCCGGCCCCTCCGGAAGGGTGAAGAAACCACCGCGGCAGTGGGTCGTGAAGCGCAGCCCCGAATCGGCGAGCATCTGCGCGGCGACGTCGAGCCCGACCTCGTTCACGGGCTCGCGCCACAGGCCGATCGCCTGGATGCCGGCATCCGCCGTCACCCGCAGCGCCGTCGCGAGGTCTGCGTGCTTGATCGTGGCCTGGTTGATCGACAGGCGCGGGTCGACGGTCACAGGTCCACTCCGTTCAGGCGGAGCATCCCGTGCCAGCGCTCGCGTGCGAGTTCGGGATTCTCGAGGGCGAGCGACGCGTTCGCCAGCTCGACGATGCGGCTGAGGTGCGGAAGGCTGCGCGCCGAGTGCAGTCCGCCGACCATCTGGAACGCGGGCTGGTGCCCGTTGAGCCAGGCGAGGAAGGCGACACCGGTCTTGTAATAGAAGGTCGGCGCGGCGAACACCTGGCGGCTGAGCTCTTCGGTCGGGCCGAGTATCTCGAGGTAGAGCTCGGGGTCCCCGGCATCGAGCGCCTGGATCGCCGCGGAGGCGACCGGAGTGATGGCCGCGAACGCGCCGAGCAGCGCGTCGGAGTGCCCGTCACCCTGCCCCACGGTGTCTCCGCCGATGAGGCCGACGTAGTTGAAGTCGTCGCCGGTGAACATGCGCACACCCTGCGGCAGTCGCTCGCGCACCGAGATCTCCGACTCGGCGTTCAGGAGGCTCATCTTCACGCCGGCGACCTTGTCGGGGTTCTCGGCGATCACGTCGAGCAGCACAGCGGATGCCGTCTGCCAGTCGTCCGCGCCGAAGTACCCGGCGAGCTCGGGGTCGAAAGCCGTGCCGAGCCAGTGCAGCACGACCCGGGCCGTGGCCGACGAGAGCACCTCGCGATAGACGCGACGGTAGTCGTCGGCGTTCTGAGCGACACGGGCGAGGTGGCGAGAGGCCATGAGCACCGGGCCCGCCCCCTGCTCCTCGGTGAAGTGCAGCTGCTCCTTGTAGGCGTCGATCACCTGGTCGAGCGAGATGTGCGACTCGGCGACGTGATCGGTGTTGACGCCGACCACGACCGAGCCGCCCTCCTCGCGGGCGACCTCGGCGCTGCGCGTGATGAGCTCGCGCGTCGCCGCGGCATCCAGCCCCATGTTCCGCTGAGCGGTGTCCATGGCGTCGGCGACGCCCAGACCCCACGAGTACACGTTGCGGCGGAACGCCAGAGTCGAGTCCCAGTCGATGTCGGCGGGCTGCCCCGGGGTGTTGTCGGCGTGCACCTTCGGCACGACGTGGGCTGCGGCGTACGCGACGCGGCTCTGCAGCGGAGAGGCCGGACGCGTGTACCCGCCGCCCTCGCGCAGCTCGGCATCCGTCACCGCGCCTGCGGCGTCGAGAAGTCGGAGAGTGGTCATGCTCAACCCAGCGTCAGCGGGGTGAGTGCGATCTTGCGGCCTTCGGCGCTGGAGGTCAGCCCCGCCTCGGCGAACTGCACACCGCGGGCGCCCGAGAGCAGGTCGAAGGGGTACTTCGTGCCCTCGACGAACGAGACCAGGTACTCCTCCCACTGCTGACGGAAGCCGTTGAGGAACACGTCGTTGGTCGGGACGTTCTGCCAGTCGGCGTCGTAGTCGTGGCTGTCTTCGAGGTCGGGGTTCCAGACCGGCTTCGGAGTCGCGTTGCGGGGCTGGATCTTCGCGCCGAAGAGTCCGACGACCGCGGATCCGTGGGTGCCGTCGACCTGGAACTCGACGAGCTCGTCGCGGTTGACGCGCACCGTCCAGCTGGAGTTGATCTCGGCGACGATGCCGCCCTCGATCTCGAAGATGCCGTACGCGGCGTCCTCGGCGGTGGCGGTGTAGTGCTCGCCGTTCTCGTCCCAGCGGTCGGCGATGTGCACGGCGGCCTGCGCGTAGACGCTCTTGACCTCGCCGAACAGGTTCTCGAGCACGTAGTTCCAGTGCGGGAACATGTCGACGATGATGCCGCCGCCGTCTTCGGTGCGGTAGTTCCAGCTGGGGCGCTGCGCGGGCTGCCAGTCACCCTCGAAGACCCAGTAGCCGAACTCGCCGCGCACCGAGAGGATGCGGCCGAAGAAACCGGAGTCGATGAGGCGCTTGAGCTTCTGCAGGCCCGGCAGGTAGAGCTTGTCGTGCACGACGCCGGTCTTGACGCCGGCCTCGTCCGCGAGATGCGCGAGCTCGAGGGCCTCGTCGAGCGACTCGGCGGTCGGCTTCTCGGTGTAGATCGCCTTGCCGGCCGCGATCGCCTTGCGAAGGGCCGAGACGCGGGCCTTGGTCACGAGGAAATCGGCGTAGATCTCCCACTTCGGGTCGGCGAGCGCTGCGTCGAGGTCGGTCGTGTAGTCGTCGATGCCGTGCTTCGCTGCGAGCTCGGCGAGCTTGGCCTCGTTGCGGCCGACAAGGAGCGGCTTGACCGTGATGCGGGATCCGTCGGGCAGCTCGATGCCGCCCTGGTCGCGGATCGCGAGGATCGACCGCACGAGGTGCTGCCGGTAGCCCATGCGCCCGGAGACGCCGTTCATGATGATCCCGATCTCGCGGGGTGTCGCCTGTGACATTGCTGGTCCGTTCTGTGGGAAGCCCGTGCGCCGGTCGCCCGAGGTGGGTAAGCGCTTTCCGTCAGCATGCCACGACTCCGTCGGGCGCGCAAGCGGCGGGTGGAAACCGCTATCCGGGTCGGGGTGTCGCGGGCCGTCGCAGGCCGTCGCGGAAACCCCAACGAGGCATCCCTTCCCGCTCTGCTCTCCGGCCAGCGGTGGTCAAAACGCATCGGAAAGGCTCGATTCAGATGCAGAAGTGGCCCCGCTCGGGACGAGAGATGCGGATGTGGCCCCGCTCGGGACGAAGGATGCCGGTCGACGACGCACCCCTGTCCCTCCGTCGCCCCGGTGCTTCCTGTTCCGAATTGCGTTTCAGCCGGCCGGGGCCAAAAGCGCATCGGAAAGGCTCGATTCAGATGCAGAAGTGGCCCCGCAGCGAGCGGCGGATGCAGAAGTGGCCCCGCACCGGAGGGCAGATGCAGAACTGACCCCGCACCGGAGGGCAGATGCGGAACTGACCCCGCAGCGAGCGGCGGATGTCCTGCCGGATACTCAGCGAGTTCGCACCGAAGGGCGACCGCGCCGGCGCGGCTCAGCGCGTGCTGGAGCGTTCGACCAGAAGCGTCGGCACGACGACAGCGGATGCCGCACCGTCCGCGGCGCCCTCGATGTCGGCGACGAGCAGGTCGACGGCGCGGTGCGCCAGGGCGGCGAAGTCTTGACGGATCGTCGTCAGCGGCGGGCGGTAGTTGGCGGCATCCGGCACGTCGTCGAAGCCGATGACGCTGACGTCCTCGGGAACCCGCCGCCCTGATTCGGCGAGCGCACGGAGGAGCCCGAGCGCCATCTGGTCGTTGGCGCAGAAGACGGCGGATGCTGCTCGCAGCGCCTCGCCCGCGGCGAACCCCGCCTCGGCGGTCCAGTCGCCGCGGACGACCTCGGTCGCCTCGACCCCGACCTCCGCGAGCGCCTTCCGCCATCCGCGCTCGCGCTCGGCGGCCGCGAACGAGTCGGCAGGCCCGGCGAGGTGGTGCACCGTCTCGTGTCCGAGGCCCAGCAGGTGAGCGGTCGCCGCAGCGGCGCCTCCGACATGGTCGCTGTGCACGACCGCGAGATCCGCAGACCCCGGGGCGTCGACGACCACGAGGCGCAGTCCCGGCGGCCGATCGGCTGCGGGTACCAGCGCCGACGCCTCGTTCAGCACGATCGCGCCGTCGACCTCCTGCTCGGCCAGGCGCTCGAAGGCGTCGGCCACGCTGTCGCCCGCGGTGACGAGGGTGAGGGCGTAGCCGCGTTCAGCCGCGGCCTCGGCGGTGGCCTGCAGCATCCGCGAGTTGCCGACCGTCGCGAGAGTGGTGACGACGAGTCCGATGGTCTGCGAGCGTCCGGTGCGCAGAGCGCGCGCTGCGCGGTGGGGGCGGTAGCCGAGCTCGGCCATCGCGGCTTCGACGCGCCGGCGGGTCGCGGGGTCGACGCGAGGGCTGTCGTTGACGACGCGCGACACGGTCTGACCCGAGACGCCGGCGCGGGAGGCGACCATCGCCATCGAGACACGACCGGACGGGGCCTGGCGGCGGCGCGGGCGCGCGGCGCCGCGACGCAGATCATCGTCGCGCAGCAGCTCGTCGTCCACGGGCACCCTCTCTACGCGCTCACAACTCCGGAATGTTGACGTTACCACGGCGCTGTGCGTACCATGTTTACGTGAACACGCCCGAATCTCCCGAGTTGCGAACCGAGACCCTCTCCGCCGGCATCGTCAAGCGCGCGACGACGCTCGCCGACGGCCGCGAACTGATCTACTTCGACGATCCCGACACGACGCTCGGCGCCGACCGCGCCGTCGACAGCCGCACGCTCGACACCCGCGGCGAGACCGCCACGATGCGCCTCGATGTACTCACCGGCGACTGGATCACGGTCGCCGCCAACCGGCAGAACCGCGTGATGATGCCGAGCGCCGACGCCGATCCTCTCGCTCCGCAGTCGCCGACCAACCCCTCGGAGGTGCCGTCGCTCTACGACGTCGCCGTGTTCGAGAACCGCTCGCCCGCCTTCGGCCCCGCCCTCGCCGAGGCGACCGGCACCGCTCCTGAGGCGAGCAACCCTCCCCGCGGGCTCGACGATCTCGCCGCCCTCGGACTCGGCCGCACCCGCACCTCGGTCGGACGCTGCGAGGTCGTGTGCTTCAGCCCCGAGCACACCGGCTCGTTCGGCACCCAGTCGGTGACGCGCGCCCGCACGGTGATCGAGGCCTGGGCCGACCGCACCGCCGCCCTCTCGAAGCTGCCGGGCATCCAGCAGATCTTCCCGTTCGAGAACCGCGGCGAGGCCATCGGCGTCACGCTCCCCCACCCCCACGGTCAGATCTACGCCTACCCCTACGTGACGCCGCGCACCACGCGCCTGCTCGACTCGATCGACCGCACCGCGCCCGACCTGTTCCAGCACATCCTCGAGTCCGAGCAGGCATCCGAGAGGGTCGTCTTCCGCGGGGAGCACTGGACGGCGTTCGTGCCCTTCGCCGCCCGCTGGCCGCTGGAGGTGCACCTCATGCCGCACCGCCACGTTCCGGACTTCGCCGAGACGACGGATGCCGAACGCGACGAGCTCGCGCCCCTCTATCTGCGACTTCTCCGCGGCGTCGACGCGCTCTACGACACCCCGACGCCCTACATCGCCGCCTGGCACCAGGCCCCGGTGAACGTCGGCCGAGACAGCGTGCGCCTGCACCTGCAGCTGACCAGCCCCCGCCGCGCGGCCGACAAGCTCAAGTTCCTCGCGGGATCCGAGGCCGCGATGTGGGCCTGGGCCGCCGAGGTCACCCCCGAGCAGGGTGCGGCCCGCATCCGCGAGGCCATCGCGAAGGCCGACGCCGCACACACCGCATCCGCAGACCAGAACGCAGACGAGGCATCCGCATGACCACCACCCAGGACGCCGCGCGCGCACTCTTCACCGATCTCACCGGTCGCACCCCCGAAGGCGTCTGGTCGGCGCCGGGGCGCGTGAACCTGATCGGCGAGCACACCGACTACAACGACGGATTCGTGCTGCCCTTCGCCATCCCGCATCGCACAGTCGCCGCCGTGGGAATCCGTGACGACCGCCGCATCCGCGTCGCCTCGACCTTCGCCGACGAGCCGGTCGAGGTCTCCCTCGACGACCTCGACGAGCTGTTCCCGACCCCGACCGGCACCGCGCCGCGCGTGCCCGAGTGGGCCGCCTACCCCCTCGGCGTCGCGTGGGCGCTGCGCCAGGCCGACGGTGTCGCTCCCTCCGCGGCCACCGGTTCAGGGCTCGACATCGCCATCGCGTCCGACGTGCCCGTGGGCGCGGGGCTCTCGTCGTCGGCGGCGATCGAGGGCGCCACGGCATCCGCGCTCAACGACCTCTGGGCCGCCGGGCTCGACCGCGTCGCCCTCGCCCGCGTCGGTCGGAAGGCCGAGAACGAGGCGGTCGGCGCCCCGACCGGCATCATGGACCAGATGGCGTCGATGCTCGGCGAGCCGGATGCCGCGATCTTCCTCGACTGCCGCTCGCTCGATGCGAACCTCGTGCAGGTCGGCATCGCCGAGGCCGGCCTCGCGATCCTCGTGATGGACACCCGGGTCAAGCACGCGCACTCCACGGGCGGATACGGCGAGCGCCGTGCGGCCTGCGAGCGCGGTGCCGCCATCATGGGCGTACCGAGCCTGCGCGACGTCTCGGTCGACGACCTGCCCCGCGCCGAGGAGCTCATGGACGACGTGACGTTCCGCCGCGTGCGGCACGTCGTCACCGAGAACCAGCGCGTGCTCGACACCGTCGTGGTGCTGCGCGAAGACGGTGCCCGTGCGATCGGCGACCTGCTCGTGGCCTCGCACGCCTCGATGCGCGACGACTTCGAGATCTCGGTCCCCGAGCTCGACACGGCGGTCGAGACGGCCCTCGCGGCCGGCGCACTCGGTGCTCGCATGACCGGCGGAGGCTTCGGCGGTGCGGCGATCGCGCTGATCGAGCAGGACTCGGTGCAGCAGGTGACGGATGCCGTGTCGGCAGCGTTCGCCGCATCCGGTTTCACCTCCCCCGTGATCTTCACCGTCACGCCGTCGGCCGGAGCGCATCGCGACGCGTGACCGCTGCCCGCTCGACCACGTCGTGAACGAGCGGCCTCAGAGTCCGCCGATCGCGACCTGAGATACTGAACACTTCCCCACCCTGAGGAGCACAATGTCCTGGATCGTGACCGGCGGCGCCGGCTACATCGGCTCGCACGTCGTTCGCGCACTGGCGGATGCCGGGCTCACGCCCGTCGTCCTCGACGACCTCTCGAGCGGCGTCGCATCGTTCGTGCCCGAGGGCGTGGCTTTCGTGCAGGGCAGCATCCTCGACCGTGAACTGGTCGAGAAGGCGCTGCGCGATCACGACGCCGAGGGTGTCATCCACGTCGCCGGATACAAGTACGCCGGCGTCTCGGTGCAGCGTCCGCTGCACACCTACGCGCAGAACGTCGAGGGCACTCGGGTGATCCTCGAGGCGATGGATGCCGCGGGCGTCACCAACATCGTGTTCTCGTCGTCGGCGGCCGTGTTCGGCACTCCCGATGTGGCGCTCGTCGTCGAGGAGACCGCCAAGAAGCCGGCGAGCCCCTACGGCGAGTCCAAGCTCATCGGCGAGTGGCTGCTCCGTGACCAGGCGATCGCGACCGCCGACTCCGACAAGCCGCTGCGTCACACCTCGCTGCGCTACTTCAACGTGGTCGGCTCGGCCGACCCGTCGGTCTATGACGTGAGCCCGCACAACCTCTTCCCGATCGTGTTCGAGAAGCTCATCGCCGGCGAGACCCCCCGCATCAACGGCGACGACTACGACACCGAGGACGGCACCAACGTGCGCGACTACGTGCACGTCGGCGACATCGCCGCCGCTCACGTCGCGGCAGCAAAGCGTCTCGCCGGTGGCGAGCCGATCGAGGCCGCGTACAACCTCGGCTCGGGCGACGGCCTCAGCGTGAAGCAGATCATGGACGCGGTCGCGCGCGTCACGGGCATCGACTTCACCCCTGAGATCGGCCCTCGGCGTCCGGGAGACCCCGACCGCATCGTCGCGACCGGCGAGCTCGCCGCGCGTGACCTCGACTGGAAGATGCGATACACGGTCGACGAGATGGTGCGCACGGGCTGGGAGGCCCGTCAGGCCGCGTCCTGACGTCGGTCAGAGATCGCGCGTGCGGATCGGGTAGAGCCAGAAGCACAGCCACGAGAGGGCGGCGAAGACGAGCGGGACCACCGCGACCATGACGCGGATCCCGCCGTCGACGGCCTCCGGCTGCGCATCGCCGAGCGAGGCGTCGAAGCCGGATGCCGTGAGCACCACCGCCGCCACGACGGCCTGCAGCACGACCGAGCCGCGCACGACGAAGCCGTTCACCCCGAAGTACGCGCCCTCGCGTCGATGACCGGTGCGCGTGGCGTCCTCGTCGATGATCTGGGCGAGCACGACCTCGAGCAGCTGCAGAAGACCGCCGACGCCGACGCCCACTGCGACGCCGATGAGCGCTGCGGCGAGCACGGTCGACGGCAGCAGGTAGCCGAGCACGGAGATCCCGAACACGGCGACGCTCCACAGCAGCGCGGCGCGGGGTGAGGTGCGGCGCACGATCGCGCTCCACAGCACGATCGACGGGATGGCTGTGACGAAGATCGCCCCCAGCAGCAGACTCGCCTCCCCCTCGGCGGCGCCCAGCGAGTAGCGCACGTAGAACGGCAGCGCCGCGAGGATGACGGCGATCGAGGTCTGGATGAACAGCGAGCCGAGCACGTAGGGCACGAACGCCCGGTTCGCGAACGTGTACTTCAGCTGGTCGCCCCAGCGCATCGCCTCGGATGCGGCCTCGGGCACTCGACGCTCGATCATGCCGCCGAAGAACGACCAGACGAGCAGCACGAGGCAGACCGCCGAGAGCACGAGGGCCATTCCCGGCCAGCCGATCGAGTCGTACAGCGCAGGGGCACCCGCGGTGCCGAGCACCATGCCGAGGATCGCGAAGATCTGCCGGGGCACGTTGCCGCGCGCCCGCTCATCGGTGGTGCGGAAGATCTCGGGGAACAGCGCCGAGATGTTCAGCACGACCACGACGAAGGCGATGTCGTACACCGCCACCACGATCAGGAACCAGACGATCAGCCCGGCGGTCGGCAGCTCCGGCGGCATCCACACCAGCGCGAAGGCGACCACGAGCGGCACGATGCCGAGACCGATCCATGGGATGCGGCGGCCCCACGGCGTGCGGATGCGGTCGGACAGCGCCCCGACGACCGGGTTGAGCACCGCGTTCAGCACGCCGTGCGCGATCATCGCCGCGGCCACCCATGCTGGCGCGACACCGAGGTGGGTGACGTAGAAGTAGACGACGAACGCCGAGAACGTCTGCGCCATGAGCTGGGTCGGGAACCCCGATGCTCCGAACGCGATGGCCTGAGCCCTCGTGGGTGCGGCGTCGAGTCGTCGGTCGCGCAGCCGCGTCGTCAGCGAGGTCATGCGCGTCGGCTCCGCTGCAGATCGCGCAGATCGCGCCATCCGAGCCGCACCAGTCCCTCGTCGGCGAACACCTGCAGCACCTCGGGGTCGGAGAGCAGGCGAAGCTCGTGCCCGCGTTTGGCCGCACCGAAGTCGACGGCCGCGCGCAACTCGTCGTCGTCGACCATCGGATGCAGGTAGATCTCGGTCACTCCGGCCGGCACCGCGCGCAGCAGCGCGATGAACCCGTCGCGCACCTGTTCGTACGACTCGTCCGGAGCCTCTTCGAACGGGTGGCTCCACAGCCGATCGATGATCTCGACGCCGAGCGCATCGGCGGCGGCCGAGGCCTCGGCGAGCTTCGCCTGCAGGGCGGCGTCGTCGCCGGTCCCGTCCATGCTGCGCGGCAGCCGGAACGGCAGGCCGTTGCGGGCGGCGAGCTCGAACACCGGGCCGAGGAAGTCCCGCCCGGTCAGCAGACCGTAGACAGACCCCATGTGGTTGTCGAGATGCGTCACGTCGACCCCGGCGTCCAGCGCCGTCTGCAGCTGTGCGGCGATCTCGGCGGTGACGTCGTCGACCGACGCGAGCTCTTCGATCGCGAGAACGCCGGCGGGGAAGTACCCCGCGTCGTCGACGAGGGTGGTGTCGGTGCCGGTGAGGGGCCGCCAGCGGTAGTCGGTCCACTCGCTCGTGAGCACGAGGTGCACGCCGACGTCGAGGTCGGCGCGCGAGGCCGCGAAAGCGAGCGCCTCGGGTGCCCACGCGCACGGCACCATGAGCGTCGTCGAGTCGATGTGCCCCGCATCGAGCAGCCGCATGATCGCGGTGTTGGCCGCGTGGCACATGCCGAAGTCGTCGGCGTTGATGATCACGCCCCTGGCTCCGGGCGCAAGGCCGAGGCGATCCGCGAGGTCCGAGGTCATCGCCGACTCCTGTCCGATGCGGGAAGCAACCGCGAGAAGACGGTCGCGCGAAGAGCGGATGCCGCCTCACCGACTGCGCCGACCAGCGGCGCCTCCGGGCCGAACGACGAGACGAGGAGGGTGAGCGGGAGCTGCGGGGCGAGCTCTTCGGCGAAGGCGACCGCTGCTCGGGCCAGCGCCGGGTGGGCGGCCGTGCCGCTGAGGAGGAACGCCTCGGGGTCGAGCACGAGCGCGATGCTGCCAGCGATCAGGGTGAGCCTGCGTCCCATCTCGGCGGCCATGGCGAGTGCGGCCGGATCGCCGGCGGAGGCGGCGTCGAGATGCTGGTCGATCGTCTCGTCCGGGTCACGCCCGTTCGCCAGGGCGAGGTCGCGCACGACGGCGTCACCGAGCACGGGAGCGCCGATCGGCAGCGGACTCTGCGGCAGATACATGACCTCGCCGGCCACGCCCGAGAAGCCCCGGTGCAGGGAGCCGTCGATCACGATGCCGGCGCCGAGTCCGTCGTCGAGGAGCAGCAGCGCGAAGCTGCTGAGCGCCGCGCCGGCGCCCTCGGAGAGCTCGGCGAGCGCTGCGAGGTTGACGTCGTTCTCGACCCTCACCGGGCAGCCGAGGCGCGTCGACAGGGCGTTCTTGAACGCGCCGCCGTCGGGACCCTGATCATCGCGGATGCCTCCGTCGGCGGTGACGATGCCCGGGATGCCGACGACCGCGAGCAGCAGCGGACCGGCCACGGCCCTCTGACAGGCGTCGATGAGCCCGGCGATGTGCTGCACGCGGTCCCCGCGCACGGGGAAGGCGGCGTGGCTCTCGGCCCGCACGGCTCCGGTGGGGTCGACCAGCGCGACGTGGGCGGCGTGGGCGTCGACGTGCACTGCCGCGGCGAGTCCGAGATGAGGATGCAGCGAGACGCGCCCTGCTGCCGGTCCCCGCGTGTCACGGTCGACGCCCGCAGCGGCGACCGCCGACGATGATTCGAGCATCCGCAGCACCTGCGTCACCGCAGTGCGGGAGAGACCGGTCTCGGCGACCAGTTCGGCGCGGGTGAGCGGGCCTCGGCGCGCGAGCGTCTCGAGGATCGCGCGGCCGTTGAGTGTTCGGAGCAGGGTCTGGGGCCCCGCAAGTGGTCGTGCCAAGTTGATCCCCCCGGATTCGACGTCCGCCCCAGCTTGACACATCGCGTCATACGTGTCGAGAGATCCGGACCCTGATCCGCGTCACGATCCACGGCCGTACGTGTCTTGCTTCAGGGAGCCACCGTGGCCCCGTCCGACCACAGGGAGGAGGCATCCGATGCGACCGACCATTTCGCACCGACTCGACCGACGTCCGTCATCGCGCAGCGACACTCCGACCCCGGCCGTGTACCCCTATGAGGTGACGGCCCTGCTCGAGCGCGGGTGGTGGGTGCTGCACGTCGCCGACCTCGACGTGCGCGGCGTCGCCGCGACGCTCGCCGAGGTCAGATCGGCCGCCGAGCTGCTGCTCGCGCGAGCGCTCGATGCCCCCGTCGGCAGTGTGCCGATGACGATCTCGGTGGTGCGGTTCACGCGAGGGTCCCTCATCCGCTCGCGCTGGTAGCCCGAGACCCGGTCTCAGTCCAGCGCGGACATCACGTGCTTGATGCGCGTGTAGTCGTCGAAGCCGTACTGCGAGAGGTCCTTGCCGTAGCCCGAGTGCTTGAAACCGCCGTGAGGCATGTCGGAGACGAACGGGATGTGGGTGTTGATCCACACGCAGCCGAAGTCGAGGTCGCGCGAGAAGCGCATCGCGCGGGCATGATCGGCGGTCCATACCGACGATGCGAGGGCGTAGGGCACGTCGTTCGCCATCGCGAGCGCCTGCTCCTCGGTCTCGAACGACTGCACGGTCAGCACCGGGCCGAAGATCTCGCCCTGCACGGCCTCGTCGTCCTGATGCAGACCCGACACGATGGTCGCCTCGAAGAAGTAGCCCTTCTCACCCTGACGCGCACCGCCGGTCTCGATCGTGGCGTGTGCAGGCAGGCGGTCGACGAAGCCCTGCACCTGAGCGAGCTGGGCAGCGCTGCTGAGAGGACCGTAGAGCACGCCCTCCTCGTGCGGGGCGCCCGTGCGAGCATCCGTCTTCGCCTTCTCGACGAGCGCGGCGACGAACTCGTCGTGCACAGACGAGTGCACGAGCACGCGGGTGGCCGCGGTGCAGTCCTGTCCGGCGTTGAAGAACGCGCCGGTGACGATGCCGGATGCCGCCTTGTCGAGGTTCGCATCGGGGAAGACGATCGCGGGCGCCTTGCCGCCGAGCTCGAGGTGCACCCGCTTGACGTCGTTCGCCGCCGAGCGTGCGACGGCCATCCCGGCGCGCACGGATCCGGTGATGGCGACCATCTGCGGCGTCGGATGCTCGACCAGTGCCACGCCGGTGTCGCGGTCGCCGAGCACGACGTTGAGCGTGCCGGCGGGCGTGTGCAGCGCGACGATCTCGGCGAGCAGCAGGGTGGTCAGGGGCGTCGACTCGGCGGGCTTCAGCACCACCGTGTTGCCTGCGGCGAGCGCCGGGGCGATCTTCCACACGGCCATGTTCAGCGGATAGTTCCAGGGGGTGACCTGTCCGATGACGCCGATCGGCTCGCGGCGCACGAACGAGGTGTGGCCGGCGAGGTACTCCCCCGCCGCGCGTCCTTCGAGACTGCGGGCGGCTCCGGCGAAGAAGCGCAGCTGGTCGATCGACTGCAGGATCTCGTCGGCCACGAGGCTGGCTCGCGGCTTGCCGGTGTCCTTCGACTCGAGGTCGGCGAATTCCTCGGCGCGGCTCTGCATCTCATCGGCGATGCGGAACAGCGCGAGCTGGCGATCGGCGGGAGTGGTGTCGCGCCAGATCGGGAACGCGGCGGATGCGGCGGCATAGGCGGCGTCCACGTCGGAGGCGTCCGAGACCGGCAGCTCGCCGTAGGCCTCCTCGGTCACCGGGTCGATCAACGGCATCCGCGTCTGTCCGCTCACGGGAACGTACTGCCCGCCGATGAAGTTCTGTAGGAGTTCCGTGGCCATGCTCGCCATGCTAGCGATCGGATCACGAATACAGAAGAGTGAAGTGATCTGAACGATGGAATCAGTTGCCAGGGAGCGCCGATCCTGTCAATATCGACACATGAGCACCACGCCGAAGCAGCCCGTGTTGGACGACATCTCGAAGCGGATCGTCGAGTTGCTGCAGGAGGACGGTCGACGGCCCTATGCCGAGATCGGCCGAGAGGTGGGGCTCAGCGAGGCGGCGGCGCGTCAGCGCGTGCAGCGGATGACCGAGGCGGGCATCATCCAGATCGTCGCCGTGACCGACCCGATGCAGCTCGGCTTCAACCGCATGTCGATGATCGGCATCCGCGTCACGGGCGACCCCCGACTGATCGCCGAGGAGCTGACGAAGATCACCGAACTCGCGTACGTCGTCGTGACGCTCGGCACGTTCGACATCCTCGTCGAGGCGGTGTGCGAGAGCGACAGCCACCTGCTCGATCTGATCGCAACCCGCATCCGCACGATCCCCGGCATCACGCACACCGAGAGCCTGCTCTACGCAGGGCTCTACAAAGACCTCTACAACTGGGGCACGCGCTGAGGCGCGGGTCCGGAACCAGGAGAACACCATGGGAACCACGGTCTTCGAACGTCGCCGCCCCGCGGATGCCGTGATCGATGCCTCGCTGCGCGACACCGCGTTCAGCGTGTTCTGGCTCGATGATGTCGAGCGCGTCTCGCACCCCGCGCTCACCGGCAGCATCACCGCCGACCTCGCCATCGTCGGCGGGGGCTATGCCGGCCTGTGGACCGCCGTGCGCGCGAAGGAGCGCGATCCTCAGCGCAAGGTCGTGCTGCTCGAGGCGTCGCGCATCGCGTGGGCCGCGTCGGGCCGCAACGGAGGGTTCTGCGAGGCGAGCCTCACACACGGGCACGAGAACGGCCTCACGCGCTGGCCCGACGAGATCGACCGCCTGGAAGAGCTGGGGATCGAGAACCTCGACGGCATCGAAGAGACCGTGAAGCGGTACGGCATGGATGCCGACTTCGAGCGCACCGGTCAACTCGCCGTGGCCGTCGAGCCGCACCAGGTGGAGTGGCTGCGCGAGGAGGAGGGATTCCTCGACCGCGAGGCCGTGCAGGCCGAGGTGCATTCCGACACGTTCCTCGCCGGCGCCTGGGAGCGCGATGCCTGTGCGCTCGTGCACCCCGCCAAGCTCGGTCTCGAGCTGGCGCGCGTCGCGGTCGAGCTCGGGGTCGAGATCTACGAGCAGTCGCTCGTGCGCGAGGTCATCGGCGACGGATCGAGCGCGATCACGCTCGTCACACGTGACGGCGGGCAGGTACGAGCGGATGCCGTGGCTCTCGCCACGAACGTCTTCCCCTCGCTGCTCAAGCGCAACCGCCTGATGACCGTTCCCGTCTACGACTACGTGCTCATGACCGAGCCGCTGACCGACGAGCAACTGGCATCGATCGGGTGGTCGAACCGCCAGGGCCTGGCCGACAGTGCCAACCAGTTCCACTACTACCGCCTCACCGCCGACAACCGCATCCTGTTCGGCGGATACGACGCGGTCTACCATTTCGGCGGCAAGGTGCGACCCGAGTACGAGGATCGCGCCGAGAGCCACCGCAAGCTCGCCTCGCACTTCTTCACGACGTTCCCCCAGCTCGAGGGGCTGCGCTTCACGCACCGGTGGGCGGGGGCGATCGACTCGTCGAGTCGCTTCTGCGCGTTCTTCGGCACCGCCCGCAAGGGACGCGTGACCTACGCGACCGGGTTCACCGGGCTCGGCGTCGGCGCCGCGCGCTTCGCCGCCGACGTCATGCTCGACAAGCTGTCGGGCGAGCCGACCGAGCGCACCGAGCTCGCGATGGTGCGCGAGAAGCCGATCCCGTTCCCGCCCGAGCCCGTCGCCTCGATCGGCGTCAACCTCGTGCGAGCCGCGATGAACCGGGCCGATCACAACGAGGGCAAGCGCAACCTGTTCCTCAAGACGCTGGATGCCGTCGGCATGGGCTTCGACTCGTGAGCGAGCTCGCGCCGGGCGAGCTCGCGCCGGGAACCGGAGTGGATGCCGCGGCGCTGCCGCTGATGCACGAACCGCTGCCTGCGGAGGACGTGCTCATCGGTCGCCCGACGACGGCGGCGCAGGCGTTGGGGACTCTGGGCGAGGTCGAGATCGGCATCTGGGAGATGACGCCCGGCACGGCATCGGACACCGAGGTCGACGAGGTGTTCGTCGTGCTGACCGGTCAGGCGCGGATCGAGTTCGTCGACCCTCCGCTGCCCGCCGTCGAGGTCGGCCCCGGGTCGGTCGTGCGCCTCGCCGCGGGGCAGCGCACCGCGTGGACGGTCACCGAGACGCTGCGGAAGATCTATATCGCCTGACGTGCGGCATCGACGGCGACCGCCTGGATGCCGCGCATGAGTGTGTGCCTTCCGTCGGCGAGCTCGTTCCGATCACCGATTCCTCGGTGGATGTTCGGCGCGGCCGTCGATAGTGTCATGGGCGAAGCACAAAGGGGGGCATCGTGTCTCAGACCGCGAGGCGGGACGCGCCGACGACAGAGTCCGCAGTGCCGGGCTTGGAGATCATCGCTCGCGTTCGGCGCCTGGTCGTGGTCGCCCTGGTCGCCGCTCTGGGCTACTCGACGTTCATGACGAGCGGAAAGGGATACTGCCCAGGAGGCGTCGCAGCGGACGGCGGTTTCATCGATGCAGCCGGCAAGGCGACCGAGACCGCGCCGACGTGCGTGTATCTCGCTCTGCAGCCCAGCCCGTTGATCCTCTTCGCGTTCGCCGCGATCGTATTGGCGGCGATCACCGCGGTGCTGCGCCGCGCGCAAGACATCCCCTCAGCAATCCGATACCTCGATCGGGCCGCTGCTGCCGTTGCGATCCTCGCCGTCGTCTCGGTCGCGATCAGCCAGATCTGGTTCGCGATGATCCCGATCACCGAGTGGGACGGAACAGGGACGTTCTTCTACCCTTTCCCCTTCGGATCCGTAGAACTCACGACCGAACCGATGTCCTCTGGTCAGGCAATGCTCGTCGAGCTGGCGACGGAGCATGCTCAGAACGCTCACCTATGATCTCTGCATGCGTCGACCTTGGCTGTTCAGTGGTTCTCTGGTGGCGGCCCTGTTGGCGATGACCGGCTGCGGCCTCATGCCGCCGGCGAGCGGTCCCGATCGCTCCGAAACCGTGCCTGTGCCGGGTGGCACGTGCGAGATCGAATGGTGGCTCAGCCCCGCGGTCGACGATCCGCCCGCCGAGGCCAGCAGCATCGCCGCCAAAGCTCTCGATGATGCGACGGTCAGCGACTCTCAGTGGTCGGAGTGGTATTCGCTCCTCGACGATGATCCTGACCTCGACTCCGTTCCCGAGATCAGGCTCCGAGGGTCCGCCTACTTGGAATCCGTGCGGGAGGACGTGCGGGCCGCTCTGGAAGAAGCGGGCTACCCCGATATCGAGCGAGTCATCGAGGTGTATTCGCACCTGTCCTGCTCGTGATGCGTTCGTGAAAGAGAGCGGCGATGAGTGAGCGCACCCTCACGGCATCCCGGCACCCGCGGATGCTGCAGACAGCGGCGACAGTGGCAGTGGCCGCAGCGACGATCGCGGTGATCGGCGTGGCCGTGGTCGATTCCGCATCCGGTGGCGATGCTCAGCTGCTGCTCGGCACCTTGCCGTCACGCCACATCGTCGGAGCATCCACGATCCTCGCGTTCATCGCGATCAGCTACATGCTCTGCACCGTCTCGGCGCCCTCCCGCTGGCTCGCACCGATCGTGATCGGGCGACTGCTGTCGATCGGCGGAGCCGTGGTGGCAGTGTTCTGGGGGTTTCTGACCACGCCGTGGTCCGTCACCCCCTTGCTGGTCGACGGGTGCGAATCGGGATACGCCGTCGAAGAGAGGTCTTTCCTCTTCCTCTCATCGATAGACGTGCTCGAGCAGGATGGGCTGATCGCCACCCCAGTCCTGCACACGAGCGCGGACGACGGCCATCAGCCGTTCGCCGCCGGAGACTACGGCACGCGGGTCGCCGACGGGCAGATCGCCGGATGGTTCGCCCTCGAGCCCGGACCGGCCGCGAGGCTGACCAGGTTCGAGCTTCCGCTGCTCCAGTCGCCGAACTGCCAGTAGCTGTGCGCCGCCCGACGCTCGTGACTGCGCTCGCGCCCGCCACGTGCCGCTATGGGGCCGTGCGGATCGTCGGCAGTGCCTCCCTGACCATCGCCGCGACGCTCATCGGACTTTTCGGGGCTCTCATGCTCGGCTTAGCCGGCCTCAGCTTGGCGGGCCCCGGCCTCACGGTCATCGAGTACGCCGATTCGGACGATACCGAGCGGGCGATCGGTATCGGGATGGGCATCATCGCGCTTGTGGTCTGGCTCGTGCTGCTGCTGTCGGCCGTGCTGGTGGGGCTAGGCGGCGTGCATCCGAAGCGCGAGCGACGTGCCACGGTATGGAGCATCGTGGGGCTCAGCACGGTCCTCGTGATGGGGGCGCTGATCGCCGTGCTGGCTACGCCGCCTCCCCTGTACCACTAACCCGCTACCGACGGGTCCGCGTCGTCAGCGTTCCTCGTGAAGCTTTTCTTCGACGCGAATCGCTACCGATGAGTGCCGGGTCACGACCGTCCCGGCAGGGGGCGTCTGATGCAAGACGAGGTAGTTCCGCCCCCCATGCCAGTGCGCCGATCGGCGGACCGTCAGGGTCTGGATTGGCGAGGGTCACACCCGCGGCCGAGGCAATCTCTTGGGCGGCCCGGAATGACATGCCCTCGACCAGTGGAACCGTGACCGCTTCTCCCACGCTCTCCCACATGAGATGGACACTACGCCGCCGAAGGCCCACTCGTGTCCGACATCTACCGTGTACGTCAGCAATGACTGATACCGTTTCGCACTACTGGTTGAGAAGATTCGTTTCGGCGATGAGGTCGAGACGGGACAACAGCAGGTCTCCGGTCGACGCAACGATCGCGAACGCGTTGATGGTGATAGCGACCGCGATGGCGGCGAGAACCGCGATTTGCGTGAGACGGTATCGGCGCTTCCACGCAATTCCGACCACCAAGAATCCGGTCAGAACGGCGATAACCTGGCCGGCGACAGTACCAAACGCCATGCGCATGGCGCTGTCTTCGGTGAGTGCGCCCCAGCTGTTGAATGCCGTCGCAAAGGCGAGCGGGACGACGACAACGCCGAGCGCAATGATCGCGATGGGCCGGAGTTGCGGCCGACGATGCGGAGCCGCCGTTGAACCCTGCTCGGCGATCTGGGCTGTCATGAGCCCGACGGTATCAGGGGCAGACGCGTACCCGCCAGAGCACTTCTGGTCAGGGGCCCACAGGCTCTTTGCTGGCAGGTCGCCTGCCGCAATCGATCGTTTACGGCGCAGTCGCGTGGAGCGCCGTAAACGCCTTGCCGTAAACGGGGTTCAAAACCTGGTTCTGACACCCGTTTCCGGAGGTTGAGGTTGTCGATGCCGACGACCACAGAAGCGTTCGAAGCGACAGGTCACCGGAGGGCGGTTGATCTGGCAAAAGACCGATCCCGCCTGGGCCATGTGCGGTCTCCCAGACATCCTCCCCGTCGATCACGGCTCCGACAAACACCGGCCTCAGCGTCTTCGGCGGACCACCACGATCACCGTCGGCAGAGAACGGCGACCACCTCTCCTGCAGCCGAACCTCAGAGTGCCGCGACCAGCACCTCGGCGATGGCGGGGTTCGTGCGGGAGAGCTCGACGAAACCGAGCACGACGGCGTTCTCGGCATCCGATCGGGTGAAGTCCTCGCCGAACAGGTAGTCCCGCCGTCGTGCACACGCGCGAGTGAATCGAGTCGGCGACGCACCGTCCCGTGCGTCGCCGCCTCGGTTCACGTGATCGGCACGGGCACCGAGTCGATCAGTAACCGGGTGTACTCGTGCTGGGGGTCGCTCAGCAGACGCTCTGTCGCGCCCGCCTCCACGATCTCCCCGCGACGCATCACGATCGTCTCGGCGCAGACTCTTCGCACGACCGCCAGATCATGGCTGATGAAGAGCAGGGTCAGCCCCTGCTCCCGCCGGATCCGGGCGACGAGATCGAGCACCTGAGCCTGCACGGACACGTCGAGTGCGCTCGTCGCCTCGTCCATCACCAGCAGCTCGGGTTCGACGGCGAGCGCCCTGGCGATCGCCACACGCTGACGCTGGCCGCCTGACAGCGTGCGCGGGCGAGCGGTGAGATGCTCTTCCCCCAGCCCCACGGCGGTGATCAGTTCGCGCACGCGCTCGGCCGCGTCGTTCCCCGTGCGGCCGCCGTGGAGTCTCAGCACATCCTCTATCGCTCGCCCCACGGGAATTCGCGGATCGAGCGAGAGGTACGGGTCTTGGAAGACCATCTGCACGCTCTTGGCACGCTCCAGCCGCTCGGCGCGCGATCGCGGGATGCCCGCCATGGATCGGCCGCCGATCGTGATCGCTCCGGCATCCGGCTCCTCGAGTCCGACGATCATCCGCGCCAGAGTCGACTTGCCCGACCCGGATTCGCCCACGACGGCGAGCGCACCGCCGCGGGGAACGACCAGATCCGCATCGATCACGGCGGAGACCGGCTCTGCACCGCGGCGCCGATAGGTCTTGCCCACCCCCGTCACGATGAGTTGCGCCTCGGCACCCGACACGGCCGTCGGCGGTGAGATCTCCCCCGAGATGCGGGGCGTCGCGGCGACCAGACGTCGGGTGTACTCGGCGGTCGGCGCCACCAGCACGTCCCGCGCCGCCCCCTCCTCGACGATCGCGCCGTCCTTCATGACGACGAGCCGATCGCAGAGCGACCCCGCGAGGTTGAGGTCGTGGGTGATGAACAGCATCCCCATCCCGCTCTGCTCGCAGAGATCCCGCAGCACCTGGATGATCTCCGCCTGTGTCGTGACGTCGAGAGCGGTGGTCGGCTCATCGCAGACGAGCAGGCCGGGAGAGGTGCTCAGGGCCCCGGCGATCATGACCCGCTGCAGCATGCCGCCCGACAGCTCGTGCGGATGCTGCGACAGATGTTCCGCCGGAGCGGGAAGCCTGACGGCGGAGAGGAGCTCGACGGCGCGGGTGCGAGCGGCCTCCTTCGCCCACCCCTCGCAGAGCCGCAGCCCTTCGGTGACGTGATCGCCGATCGTCCGCATCGGGTTGATGCCGGCGCGCGGATCCTGGAAGACCATCGCGGCCTCGTGCCGACGGATCTCCTGTCGCTCCGCCGCGCCCGCGAGCGGGGACCGTCCGTTCACAGCGACGGCTCCGCCGACGGTCGCACGATCGGGAAGAAGACCCAGCACCGCACGGGCCGTGAGCGACTTGCCCGAGCCGGACTCGCCGACGAGGCCGACGGTCTCGCCGGAGGCGATCCGCAGCGAGATGCCGTGCAGCAGTCTGGTGCCGTTCGGAAGATCGAGCGTCAGGTCGCGGATGTCGAGCAGAGCGTTCATGAGGGGTTCCCTCCGCCGATTCGGTCGGACAGTTCTTCGCCGATGATGTTCACGCACACGACGACGAGCACGACCGCTACGGCCGGGGCGATCGCCGGCAGGAACTGCCCTGCGGCGACTCCCGACTGCGCCTCGTTGATCATCGCGCCCCAGTCGGCGGTCGGCGCCTGCACGCCCAGCCCGAGGAACGACAGGCCGGCGAGCTCGGCGAGCACGTATCCGAAGTTGAGGGTCGACTGCGCGCCCACGATCGGCGTGACGTTCGGCAGCACTCGCCGCGAGGCGATCCAGCCTCCGCCGAACCCCTGCACCCGATAGGCCGAGACATACGGCCTCGAGCGCTCGGCCATGACCAGCGACCTCGTGAGCCGTGCCACGAACGGCGCGTACGCGATGCTCATGGCGATGACCGGGGCGACCAGCCCCTTGCCGAACAGCGCGACCGCCATGATCGCGATCAGCAGAGACGGGAAGGCGAACAGCACGTCGAAGATCCGGCTGAGTGCGGCATCGATCCACCCTCCGCGCCACCCGGCCCACAGCCCCAGCAGGATGCCGAGGACGGTGGAGAACAGCACGACGAGCAGCGGGCCGATGAGCGCCGTGCGACCGCCGTAGATGAGGCGGCTCAGCAGGTCACGTCCGAGGGAGTCGGTGCCGAGCCAGTGGGCCGCGGACGGCGGCGCGAGGAACGACGTGAAGTCCACCGCATCCGGGTCGTAGGGTGCCACGAAGGGGGCGAAGATCGCCGCCAGCACGACCGCGCCGAGCACGACGACGCTGGCCAGGTAGAGGAATCGCGGGCGGCGCCCGCGAGGTGCGCGCAGCACCCGCATCGCGAGCGTCGGAGTCGAGGAGGTCATCGGGCACCAGCTCCTGCAGCGGATCGGGGGTCGATCCAGGGTTCGAGGACGTCGACGATCGCGTTCATGACGACGAACGCGCACACGACGAAGAGGACGATGGCCTGCACCACGGGGAAGTCGAGCCGATCGACGGACTGCACGAGAAGCGACCCGATCCCCGACAGCCCGAACGCCGCCTCGACGATCGAGCTGGCGACGATGAGCCCCGCCACGAGCACGCCGCTCACGGTCAGGATCGGACCGAGGGCGTTGCGCAGCACGTGCCGCCGCACGACGATCGATCGACGCACGCCCCGACTCGTCGACACCTCGACGTGCTCGCGGCTCAGCTGATCGACCATGGCCGACCTGGTCACCTTGCCGACCAGCACGATGAAGACGAGCGCCAGGGCGATCGACGGCAGGGTCAGGTGATAGACCATGTCGATGAAGCCCTCGCCCGACCCGAAGGAGGGGAACCAGCCGAGCTGCACGGAGAACACCGCGATGAGGACGATCGCCCCGACGAACGACGGGATCGCGCCGAGCACCGTGAGTCCGATCAGGACCAAGCGATCCAGCGCCCTCCCGCGGTTCAGCGCCGCGACAGCACCGAGCACGACGCCGGCGACCAGCACGATCGTCCCCGCCATCGTGACGAGCATGAGGGTTACGGGAAGCCGGTCGCCGATCACCTCGGTGACGTCCTGCCGGTACTGCAGGGAGCGCCCGAGATCGCCGTGGAGCAGACCGAGAACCCATCGCAGGTACTGCTCCCACGGCGGCAGGTCCAGTCCGTACTGGGCGGTCACCTGCGCCACCGCTTCTGCACTGGGCTTGCGCCCGCGCAACAGGAAGCTCACCGGGTCGCCGGGCACGAGGAAGCGCGAGAAGAAGACGAGCAGCGATGCCAGGAACAGGGTCAGCAGCAGCCCACCGAGCTTCCCGGCGACCCGGCGCGCGGCTGTCATCGGGCGCCGATCGTGGCCGCCCACGGATAGTACATGAAGGCGATCGACGGCTGGACTCCGGTGATCCTCTCGCCCAGATAGAGCGATATCGGCGCCTGATACAGCGGGAGCCACGGCAGCTCCGCATTCGCGATCCGCTGGGCCTCGGCTGTGAGCTCGCTGCGCGCGGCCGGATCGTCGATCGTGACGGCCTCCTGCAGGATCGCGTCGAACTCCGGGTCGGACCACCCACCGTAGTTGCTGAAGTCGCCTGTCCGAAGCACGGAGTACATCTCCAACGCATCCGGGCTCGAGAGATACCAGCTCGTGTAGAAGAGGTCGACGCCTTCGCGGGCGGTGGGGTCGGAGAACAGCGCGGTGTAGGCGTTCGGGGTGACGGTCTCGACGTTCACCGTCAGCCCGATCGACCGGGCAGCGGCGACGGTCGCCTGCGAGATGACGGCGAAGTCGTTGCTGATCGGCGCGGTGACGTAGGTCAGCTCGGCTCCTTCGGCGCCGGCTTCGGCGATGAGGCTCTTCGCCTGCTCGAGGTCCTGCTCGTAGGAGGTGACGTCGTCGAACGCAGCGGTGCGCGCGGCATCAGAGGCGTCCTGCCAGACCGACGGGGTGGTCATCACGTCGGTCGTCTCGCCGACGCCTCGGTACGCAGCCTGAAGGATGCCGTCACGGTCCATCGCGAGCAGCAAGGCCTTGCGCACGCGCACGTCGCCGAGAGGACCGTCGAGATCGCTGACCACGATGTTGCCCACCGCGGTGCTCATCCCGAAGAGCACGTCCCCCTTGCCCGCCGATCGGAGCGTGGAGACGGCCTCCATGGGAACCATCCACGATCCGTCGACGCTTCCGGACTTGAGTGCGTTGATGCGCGCGGTGGGGTCGGTCATGAAGACGAACTCGACCTCGCCGGACCGCGCCCGGAGTCCCTCATCCCAGTAGTCGTCGTAGCGGGTCATCGTGATCGACTCACCGGACTCCCACGAGGTCAGCTCGAAGGGACCGGTGCAGTTCACACCGCCCGTCGAGTTGCCGTAGTCGGCGCCCTTCTCGGCCAGGGTCGCGGCCGACTCGATCACGCCGGCGGACCCGCCCATGCCGAGATTGAACTGCGAGTCGGGCCCGGTCATCGTCACCGTCACCTCGCGCTCGCCGGTCTGCTCGATCGACTTCACGTTCTGGTAGACGGAGTACCAGAACGATCCGACGGCCGGGTCGAGGTGTCTGCTCATCGACGCGACCGCATCGGCCGCTGTGAGCGCAGTGCCGTCGTGGAAGGTGACGCCCTCTCGGATCGTGTCCACCCAGGTGTCGGGCGTCGGATGCGCGAACGATTCCGCGAGGCCGGGGCTGAGGGAGTAGTCCGAGTTCAGCCGCAGCAGAGACTCGCAGGTGTTGGCGAGGATCGAGTTGTCGGCGTAGTCGAAGGCGTAGGCGTAGTCGAGCGAGTAGGGCTCGGCATAGGTCGCGAACGTGAACGAGTCGATGTCGCCGCTGGGCGCGGCCGTCGTCTCGGTCAGCTCCCAGTCGATCGGCTCGTCCGACCCGGAGCCGGTCGTGTCGGCCGGGCCGCAGCTGGCGAGCGCCGCGACGGCGAGGACGCCGACGAGCGCGGTCGCGCCTCCTCGGGCGAGGGAACGGGAGCGGAGCGTGCGGTTCATCGGGACTCCTTGCGGTCGGTGCCGGGCGAGGTGGAGGCGAGAGCGTCTGCCGTGTGGACGCGGCGCCCGTCTATCCAGGTGGACGTGACGCGCGCCCGGTGCAGTTCCGCCACCGGCAGTCGGAAGGGATTCGGTTCGATCACGACGAGATTGGCGAGGTATCCCTCGCGGATGCTGCCGGTATCGTCATCGCGTCGGTTCACGTACGCGGACCCCGAGGTGTACGCGGCGAATGCCGTCTCGAGGTCGAGTCGCTGATGCGCTCCCCCGAGCGGCGGCCGCTCGGACCCCGGATACGAGCGGTTCACGGCGACATGGATGGCCGCGAGCGGATCTGCCGTGGAGACCGGCCAATCGCTGCCCGCCGCCAGTCGCGCACCCTGTCGCACGAGATCGCCGAACGGATACTGGCGGTCCACCTGTCCGTCCTGCAGGAACGGCAGCGTCAGGTCGTCGAGCTGGTCTTCGTGGGTCGCCCAGAGCGCCTGGATGTTGGCGATCGCGCCGAGCGGCGCGAAGCGGGTGGTGTCGTCCTCCGAGACGACCTGCAGGTGCGCGAGGTGGTGGCGTCCGTCGGTGTCGCCGTTGGCGTCACGGGCGACCTGCAGGGCATCGAGGGCCTCGCGCACGGCGCGGTCGCCGAGCGCGTGCATGTGCACCTGCTGACCGGAGGCGTCGAGGGCCGTCACGTATTCGCGCAGCCGGTCCGGGTCGATGAAGCTCAGTCCGTGATTGCACGTGTCGTGTCCGGACTCGTCCCGATAGGGGCTGAGCATCGCCGCGGTCTGGTTCTCTGCGACGCCGTCGACCATGATCTTCGTGGTTCCGAGGTCGATCCGGCGATCGGGATGAGCGGCGGCGGCGCGCTCGCGGCGTTCGGTCATGCGGGTGACCTGGTCGACTCCGCCGTCTCGCGACCACCATTGCGCCCCCACGACGTGCACGAGCAATCGCCCCTCGGCCGCGGCCCGCTCATACGCGGCGAGCGGATCCGAGATCCCGCCGGAGTCCGCACCGACCATGGCGTCCTGCCACCCGGTGATGCCGAGGGCGATGAGCTCTTCCTGTGCACGCAGCAGTCCCTGGTAGGCGAGATCGGCAGAGGTCGCGGGGCGCACCGCGGCGAAGAGGTCGCCGGCGCCCTCGTGGAACGTACCGGCGGGAGAGCCGTCGATATCGCGAACGATCCGGCCGTCCGCCGGGTCCTCCGTCTCGGCCGTGATCCCCGCCCGCTCGATGGCCGCCGTGCTCGCCCACGTGCTGTGGTGATCCCGGCTCTGCAGCAGCACGGGCCGACCGCCTGTCGCGTCGTCGAGCAGTTCACGCCGCGGGTTGCCCCCGGCGAAGTGGTCCATGCTCCAGCCTCCGCCGAGGATCCATTCCTCCTCCGGGTGCGCCTGTGAGTACGCGCGGATGATCGCGACGGTGTCGTCCGCATCGGCCGCGTCCGAGAGATTGCACTGCAGCAGCTCGATTCCGCCGCCCACCGGGTGGATGTGCGCGTCCTGGAAGCCGGGGCTGAGCAGCGCCCCGCCGAGGTCGATGCGGCACGAGTCGGGGAAGGTGTCGAGGTCCGCCTCGGATTCCGGGACGACCGCCGCGATGCGACCGTCGCGTACGACGACGGCATGATCCGCGAGCGGAGAACCGCTGCCGGTGAACACGAGACCTCCGTGGAAGACGAACTCGCTCGCCATAGTGGACCTTCCCTCATCGTCGATGCTGCTGGAACGCGACAAACGTATCCTCGGTCATCTATGGTGTCAACAGTGTTGTCAGAGGCGATGCGATTCCGTTGCCATCGGCTCGGGATCGCCGCATCGCATGGCACGATGGAGCAGAGAAGACCGGAGAGACGAATGGCGAACAAGGCATCCGCGCGCGTGCGGCTCGACAGGGCGACGATCATCGACGCCGGCATGGAGCTCGCCGAGACCGGAGCGGCATCCATCTCGGTGCGAGAGCTCGGTGCCCATCTCGGCGCCGACCCGACCGCCATCTACCGTCACTTCGCGAGCAAGGACGCCCTGATGGGCGCACTCCTCGACGAGCTCAACGGCCAGGCCGCAGCAAGCGTCGACCTTCCGGTCGACGACTGGGCGGGCCGCCTGCGCATGCTGAGCGAAGCGACCCTCGCCTCCTTCACCCGCTACCCGGCCATCGGCGCGGAGGCGACGAGCCTGACCACGCACGGCGCGGGCGAGCTCGCGGCGATCGAGCTGATGCTCGATGCCTTCCACCGCGCCGGGCTGCGAGGGCAGGAGCTGGTGCGGCACTACGCACTGCTCGCCTCGCACGTGCTGTCTGGCGCCGCGGGGATCGCTCGAGCGAGAGCGGACCGCAGCCACGACGGCGAGGACAGCCCCTGGATCGACTCGCCGCTGCTCGCCGATCCGCGACAGTTCCCCCTGATCGCCGAGAACAGCGCGCTGCTGTCGGACCTGCAGGACCGGGAGCTCTTCCTGCTGGGCGTCGACGTGATCATCGAGGCCGCACGCACGGCCGCCGCTCGCTGAGGAGCTCTGTCGATCCGCCTCTTGCGCTGGATATGGTTTTGTGACAAAACTATATCTGACGGCGGCTCGGATGAGCCGCGAACAGGAGCGATCAATGAAGATCATCATCATCGGGGCGGGGATCGGCGGACTCGCCACAGCGGTCAGCCTGCATGAGGCCGGGTTGCGCGACGTCGCCGTGTTCGAGCGGAGCACGGCGATCCGTGGGCTCGGCGTGGGCATCAACCTGCTGCCGCACGCACTGCGCGAGCTCACCGAACTCGGCATCGCCGACACCATCGCCGAGCTGGGGGTCGAACCGCAGACGCTGGCCTACTACAACCGCTTCGGGCAGCCGATCTGGAGCGAACCGCGCGGGCGCGAGGCCGGCTACCGCTGGCCGCAGCTGTCGGTGCACCGCGGTCGTCTGCAACTCGCTCTCCGTGACCTCGCTGCAGCGCGACTCGCAGAGCCCATCCGCCTCGATCACCGCCTCATCGACGTCACCACGAACGACGACGGCACCGAGACCGCGCGCTTCGCCACCGCCGACGGCACGGTCGAGGAGACCGCCGACGTGATCATCGGCGCCGACGGCATCCACTCGGCACTGCGCGCTCTGCGCTACCCGAGTGAAGGAGCCCCGCCCTGGAGCGGCCTCACCCTGTGGCGCGGGGTCACGCGGATTCCGGCGTTCCTCGACGGCCGCACCATGATCATGGCGGGCGACGGCGAGCAGAAGTTCGTCGCGTATCCGCTCGCACCCGCAGACGCCGACGGACGGATGCTGGTGAACTTCATCGCCGAACGCCGCGTCGGCGGCACGGGAGACGCCGACTGGAACCGCCAGGTCGAGCCCGGACCGATCGCCGAGCTCTTCCGCGACTGGCGCTTCGACTGGCTCGATGTGCCGGCCGCGATAGCCGCCGCCGACGAGATCCTCGAGTACCCCATGGTCGACCGAGACGCACTGCCGCAGTGGACGTTCGGTCGCACCACGCTGCTGGGTGATGCCGCGCACGCGATGTACCCGAACGGATCGAACGGCGGATCCCAGGCGATCCTCGATGCGCGCACGCTGGCCTTCCACCTCGCGACAGCCCCGAGCATCGACGAGGGTCTCGCCGCATACGAGCAGGACCGCCGCCCCGCGATGACCGCTCTGCTCGCCGGCACTCGCGCCACGGGGCCGGAGCGCGTGATGCAGCTCGCTCGCGAGCGCGCGCCGCAGGGCTTCGCCGACATCGACGACGTGATCCCCTCTGACGAGCGCGAGCGGATCGCCGCCGACTACAAGAAGGCGGCCGGTTTCCTTCCCGAGATCCTCAACGAGCGCCCCTCGCTCACCCCGGCGTCGGCGGTGAGTCGATGAGCGGTTTCGATGCGGCTCGACTCGCCGGCGTCATCTCGCCGCTGCGGCGCGCGCTCCTCGCCGCGACGCGGGCGGAGGCTGGGCTTCCCGAGCTGTCGGATGCCCAGATCGACGTGATCCGGGCCCTGCCACGCGGCACCTCGAAGGGTCCGGCGGAGATCGCCGCGCGGCTGCGTCTCAGCCGATCGACCGTGAGCAATCTCCTCGGGGCGATGGAGGGCGAGGGCCTCGTCGAACGACGCCCGGCGCCCTCCGACGGGCGACGGGTCATGGTGCAGGCATCGGCGAAGGCGCTCGACCTGTTCGACCGGTTCGACGCCGCGAACTCCGCTCTCGTCGCACAGGCGACGAGTCGGCTCGACGACGAGGAGCGAACCGCGCTCGCGGCCGCGGTTCCCGTGCTGGAGAGACTCTGCGACCTGCTCGCCGCCGACCATGAGGAGACCCGATGACCTCGCACGATGAACTCCCCCGACCCGACCTCGAGTTCGCCTTCGACGTCACCGTCGACCTCGGCCCGCTCGAAGATCACCACGCCACCAGCGTCGGACATCGCCGTGTCGTGCCGATCCTCGGCGGGCGCATCACGGGCGCCGTCGAGGCCGAGATCCTGCCCGGCGGAGCGGACTGGCAGATCGTGCGACCCGACGGGACGATCGAGATCGACGGCCGCTACTCGGCACGGACCGACGGAGGCGACCTGCTGCTGTTGCACGCGACGGGGCTCCGCACAGGCACTCCCGACGTGCTCGAGCAGCTGCGACGCGGTGAGGACGTCGACCCGGGCGCGTACTACTTCCGCACGACCGTGCAGATCGAGACGGCCGCGCCGGCACTCGCCCACCTGCAGCGAACCCTGTTCCTCTCGGCCGCTCGGAGGCAGGCGGATGCCGTGCGCTACCGCGCCTACCGGGTGAGCTGAGCCCCGCGGCCGGGCACGCCCGGCTCGGGCCCGTCGAGGCGTGTCAGACCAGCGCACGCACCGACGCGTACGCATCGGCGACGTCGCGGGTGGGCAGGTCGTACACCCGCACGATCCCGGCATCCCCCTGGTGCTCCGGCCAGCCGGGATCACCCGTGGTGAGGAACGCGACGGCGGCATCGTGCAGCTCGTCGGCGAGTTCCTGCGGCGGATTCGGTCCGGCGAGCGCCTCCATCGAGGGTCCGTCGAGGCAGTCGAAGAAGAACGGCACGTCGAGGCAGTGCTCCGCGAAGCCGAAATGCCCTGACGGCCACGAGAACCGGTAGAGCCAGGTGGGCGCGTCGCCCCGGGCGGCTGCGATGCGGGGAACTCCGCTGCGGAACATCCGATCGGTGAGGACGCGACCGGCGAGGCGGGCCTTGCCGAGACGGGCGACGTCGGCGTTCGCGGCGAGATAGTCCGCGCGGATCGTCTTGCGCAGGCCCAGCCGGGTCAAGAGGACGCCCTGCGGCACCCAGCGCAGCGCCCTCGCGGCGCTGCCCGTGAACGCCATGGTGAACTCGTCGTCGGCTGCGCCGATCACGAGCGGCTTGTCGGCACCGACGCCGGCACGCAGAGAGTGAGGGGTCGGACGTACGAGAAGGTCGCCGTCGATCGCGGGACCGAGCGGAAGCCCCTCATCGATCATGCTGGTCATCGACGACGGACCGAGCTGGGTGGCCTTCTTCTGCAGGGCGAGCAGACGCTCTTCCACGACCGATGAGAATCCGGCCACGGTGGGGTCGACGCTCGCCGCCGCAGCGAGCGCCCGCCCGAATGCCTCGGCTCGCGGCGCCGCGACATCGCCGAGCGCTCCCGAGATCGCATAGACGCCGTGGAACAGGTGCTGCGCCTTCTCCATGCCGAGCAGAGTCAGCACTGCGCCGCCGCCCGCGGACTGTCCGGCGATCGTCACCCGCTCGGGGTCTCCGCCGAATGCGGCGATGTTCTGTTGCACCCATTCGAGAGCGAGCAGCCAGTCGCGCACGCCACGGTTCGACGGGGCGTCCTCGATCCAGCCGAATCCGTCGAAGCCGAGCCGATACGAGATCGACACGGTGACGACGCCGTCGCGGTTGAAGTTCCGGCCGTCGTACCAGGGGCTCGCCGGAGAGCCCGCGAAGTATCCGCCGCCGTGGATCCACACCAGCACGGGAAGACCCGCCGTCGTGGGGTCGGGCGTGAAGACATTGACGTTCAGTGTCGAGTCGCCCTCGACACTCGGCTCGGGGATCAGTGTCACCCCGGGGTCGCCGCGCTGCGCGGTCGCAGCGAACTCGAGGGCGTCGAGCACGCCGTCCCAGGGCGCCTTCGGCACCGGCGCCTGGAACCGCAGGTCACCGACCGGCGCCTCCGCGAACGGGATGCCGAGGAAGGCCGCCGACCGCGGTGCGCCCCTGCCTCCGGTGGTCGGGCGCCAGCGCCCGCGAACCCGCCCCGCGGCGGTCTGCACCTCGACGTACTCGGTCATGACTCTCACACTCTCACGCCGAGACCCTCTCCCGCCGAACGGCAGCCCGGGATGTGTCCCGTCGGTCGATCCTCGTCCCGCATGTTCCCGCCACGGACCGCGCCCGTCGCCTAGTGTCGACGTCATGGTCTACCCCCGCGCCTACTTCTCCGCGATCACGAACGAGGCCGAGTTTCTCGCCGACTACGAGCCCTCGCTCGCACGATGGGCAGACGAGGACGGATCGACCCTGCTGATGCGAGCCCTCCGCAACGCCGATCCCGCCAGCCGGGTCGCGATCGCCACGCGACTGCTCGACGACGGCGCTGATGCCGCCGCAGCGACCGAGAGCCACGTGAACGCTCTGCACGTGTTGCTGAGCGCGACAGCACACGATTTCACCGCCGAAGCGCCTCTGCTCGCCCGCCTGATCGATGAAGGTGCGGATATCAATGCCGACAGCGGCAGTCGGTGGGGCACGCCGCTGCAGACGCTCAGTCGCACGCTCAAGTTCTCCGACGAGACTCTCGCTCCGTTCTACGACGTCCTGTTCGCCCGCCCCGGTCTCGATGTGACCACCCCGAGCAGCGTGGGACGCAGCGTCACCGAGAGCGCACAAGCCGCCATCAGACGCCGCGCCGACCTGCTCGCGCGTTGCCACGCGCACACGAGAACCCACGCACCACGCTGACGCCTGTTGCGGCAGGCGAGCATCCTTGCTGAGAGTGCTCCGCGTGCGGGGCTACTCCCCGACGCGGGTCACCACGGCATCGGGCATCCGCTCGGTCATGACGCGCACGGCCTCGGGGTTGTCGTCCACGAGCACCGCGTCGCGCCCGAGAGCCGAGGCGACGGCCCCGGCGGTGCCGCTGCCGGCGAAGAGGTCGAGCACACGGTCGCCCGGACGGCTGGACGCCCGCACGATGCGCCGCAGGATGCCCTCGGGTTTCTGCGTCGGATATCCGGTCTTCTCGCGGCCGGTCGTCGGCACGATCGTGTGCCACCACACGTCGGTGGGCAGCTTGCCTCGGGCGGCCTTCTCTGCCGTGACGAGGCCGGGAGCCATGTACGGCTCGCGATCGATGTCGTCGGAGTTGAACACGTACTCGCGGGGGTTCTTCACGTAGACGAGGATCGTGTCGTGCTTGGTGGGCCAGCGACGGCGGGACTTCGCACCGTAGTCATAGGCCCAGATGAGCTCGTTCAGGAAGCAGTCGCGGCCGAAGACCGCATCGAGCATCACCTTCGCGTAGTGCGCCTCGCGGTAGTCGAGGTGCAGATAGAGGGTGCCGTCGTCGGCCAGCAGTCGCCACGCCTCCTCGAGTCGCGGCATCAGGAAGGCGCCGTAGTCGTCGAAGCGGTCGTCGTAGGTGCGGAGCATCCCGCGCACCCGCTCATAGGCGTGGCCGTGGAACCCGTGCCGCACCTCGGCCGGCGGCGCCGCCGGTTCAGAACTCAGCACGATCGGCGTGACCGCCGCATCCGACCCGCGGGATTCCGGGAGTCCGACTCCGGGAGCACCCGGTTCTTGCTGAGTCGTGAACGTGCGACGGGCGGTGACCACCTGTCGCTCCTGCGTCCGGCCCGTGTTGAACGGCGGGTCGAGGTAGACGAGCGTGAACGACGCCGACGGCAGGGTCGCCGCGACGGCGAGGTTGTCGCCCTGGATGATCGAGACGTCACCGCGGACGACAGGAGCGGGATCCACCGCCCCGGGATCAGACGAGGGGTCAGGCGCGGGGTCGGTCACGGAACCCGGTGCAGCCACGTGTCGGTGGCGAACTTCGACTCCACCAGAGCCTCGGCATCCGCGTACTCGTCGGCGCTGATCGTGCCGTCCTCCGCCGAGGTGAGCGAGCGGAAGGTGTCCTTGAAGCGCTCGATGATCTCGGCCCGCGCGAGGCCGGTCTGGCTGCGCAGCGGATCCACCCGCTTCGCGGCCGACGTCGTCCCCTTGTCGCTGAGCTTCTCGCGGCCGATGCGCAGCACCTCGGTCATGGTCTGGCCGTCGATGTCGTACGACAGGGTCGCGTGGTGCAGCACTCCCCCGTTGGCGAGGCGCTTCTGCGCGGCTCCGCCGATCTTGCCCGACGAGCTGGCGATGTCGTTGAGCGGCTGATAGATCGCATCGATCCCCAGCGAGCGCAGCGCCTGCAGCACCCAGTCGTCGAGGAACGCATAGGAGTCGGCGAAGGTCATGCCCTGCACGAGGGATGCGGGCACGTAGAGCGAATAGGTGATGATCTGCCCTGCGGCCATGAGCATCGCGCCACCGCCGGAGATGCGGCGCACGACGTCGAAGCCGTGCCGGGCGGCGCCCTCGGGGTCGACCTCGTTGCGGTACGACTGGAATGAGCCGATGACGACGGCCGACTGATCCCACTCCCAGATGCGCAGCGTTGGACGACGGCGCCCCTCGCCGACCCGAGAGGTGAGCACCTCGTCGAGCGCGAGGTTCATACGCGGCGAGACCGCCTTCTCGTGCACGATCTCCCAGTCGAAGTCGTTCCATCCGGGAGCCGTGACCAGGGCGCGGCGCACGGCGGTGCCGACGGCTTCGGGCGTGAAGCCCAGCAGCTGCGCGCCCTCGGGGAGCGCACCGCGCACCGCGGCGGCGATGGCCGTGGCGTCCGTCTCGACGGGCAGCCCGGTGACCGCCCGGTCGATGTCGTCGAGCGCCGTGTCGGGTTCGAGGAAGAAGTCGCCGGCGAGCCGGAAACGGGCGATCCTGCCGTCTTCGACCTCGAGGTCGACGACGACGAGCTTTCCTCCTGGAACCTTGTATTCACCGTGCACGGTTACAGCTTAAGGCGGGGCCGTCAGGTCGGCGCGGTACGCCGCGGATTCAGCGCCCGTGCACCACCGCGCGCTCTCCGGCGCGGATCGGCGCCGAGAAGCGGTTGCCCGGCGGCGGCTGAGGACACACGTACTGGTCCGAGAAGGCGCAGGGCGGCAGGTAGGCGCGGTTGAAGTCGATGACCACCGAGCCGTCTGATGCCGGTTCCTCGACCGGCAGGAAGCGGAACCGATACGTCTCGGTGCCGTTGGTTCCGTCGGCGAAGACCGCGCTGAGTCCGCCCTGCGGCGCACGCGTCGCGGCCAGCGCCACCGCGACACCGTCGAGCGTGAACCGCAGCCGTCCGGCGAGATCGGTGTCGTGCGAGCGCCCGTCGATCGAGGTCACGGTGATCGTCTCGCCCGGCGTGGGCTCGAACACCGCCGGGATCCGCCATCCCTCCCGAGGCGGATACGCGTCGATCGCGCTGAACCGCTCGCGCTCGGGGCGTCGGGGGTTGAACACCCGCAGCGCGACCTCGCCGCGCCGGTCGAACACACGCAGCTCGCGGCGTCCGAGCCGCAGCGTCTCACGGCCTCTCAGCGTGATGACCGACCCGGCCGTGCCGAGATCGCTGCCGCGGATCCCTCCGTCTCCCGTGAGCGCCCAGAGACCCGGGACCCCCTCCACGGCGGCGGGTTCGGTGATGAGCCAGTTCGTCGACTCGAGCGCGGCCGGGCCGTACTCCGCGCCGGCATAGCGCTCTCGCGCGTCGTGCCATGCACGCCACTCGTCTTCGAATCCCACCCCGCACCTCCCTCTCGCCGTGAATCTATGCGGAGGAGAGGCCGATGTGCCGGGATGACGTCACGAGGATTCACCCGCTGTAACGTCCGTTCACGGGGCGTAACACGCCGACGCGCGAGCCGCCCGGATGATGGCGGGGCTCGCCCGGATCGAGGCGACGGTCAGCGAGCGGGAATGCGGGTGTCGAGCCACGACAGGATGTCTGCGCGCACCTCGTCCTGCTGCAGCTCGTTGAAGATCTCGTGACGAGCGTCGGGATACACCAGCGTCGTGATGTCGGTGAGTCCCGATCGGGTGCGGTACTCGTCGGCGAGCTTGTGCACGCTGCGCGGACCGCCGACCGGATCGTCGCGACCGACGAGCAGCAACAGCGGGATGTCGCGGCCGAGGTCCTTGCGCGGACGGCCGTAGAGCTTGGCCGCCTCGACGGGGCCGAACAGCTTCAGCAGCGGCTGGTTCGTGGTGAGCGGATCCTCGTCGAACGCCGTCCACACCGCCGGATCGCGGCTCAGCCACTCGAGGCCCGTGGCGTCGTCGGCGGCCCAGCGGGCGTTGAGCGGTGCAGCGTTGAGCGATCCGGGCGTACGCAGAGCCGAGCCCGAGAGGATCACCGCATCCCATGCCTCGGGGTGGTCGTTCACGAGCATCTGCGCGAGGAACGATCCCCACGAGTGCCCCAGCAGCACGAGGGGCAGGTCGGGGTGCTCGTCCTTGATGATGCCGGTGAGCTGCCAGATCGCCGCCTCCGCCGCACGCAGACCGCCCTTGCCGAGTCGACCGAGCTTCTCGGGTCCGCCGTGCTGACGGATGCCGGTGCGCCCGTGCCCCCGATGATCGTCGGCGTAGACGATGAATCCGGCCTCCGTGAGCGCGGCGATCAGCGCGCCGTACCGACCGGCGTGCTCGCCCACCCCGTGCAGCAGCTGCACGACTCCCCGCGCATCACCGACCGCCGGGTGCACGTCGTAGACGATGGCGATGCCGTCGGCATCCGTGAATTCGCGCGTATCGGTCACGCCCCCACCCTACTGAGAGTGCGCGACATGCGTCAGGCCGACCGCGTCGGACGCGTCAGCTCGACAGCGCGGCGATGACGCCCTGGGCGATCTCGAGGTCGGTGACCTCGAATCCTCCGACGCCGTCGGCGGCGGAGCCCATGCGCACGCCGCCGTCTTCTCTCACCGTGCGTTTCGCGGAAAAGTGCAGGGCGTCGACACCAGCGGCGGCGAGGGCGGCGGCGCTCGCGGCATCCACTCCGCTGCCCGCCATGATCTCGATCTCGCCGGCGGCCTCGACGACGAGCGCCCGGAGCGTGTCGATGCCGTCGATCGCGACCGAGGCGCCGCCCGAGGTCAGCACGCGGCGCAGGCCCAGCGAGCGAGCGGCGACGAGCGTGGCGACGGGGTCGGGGGTCACGTCGATCGCGCGATGCAGGGTGACGGATGCTCCCCCGGCGGCGTCGCGCAGACGCCGCATGGCGGGGATGTCGAGCAGCCCCTCGTCGTCGAGGGCGCCGATCACGACACCGTCGGCTCCCGCCTCGATCGCACGTCGGACATCGTTCTCGGCGATCGCGATCTCGTCGGCGGAGTAGCGGAAGCCGCCCGCCCGAGGCCGGACGAGCACGTGCACCTCGACACCGACGGCATGCGCGGCATCGATCGACAGGTCGAGGGTCGCCGGCGACGGAGTGAGGCCGCCGAGCGCGAGGGCCTGGGCCAGCTCGACGCGCGCGGCGCCGACGGCTCCGGCGATGCGCACTCCGGCGGGATCCTGGACGGCGATTTCGATCGCGGGGGTTCGGGTCACCCGTCCATTGTGACCCGTGCGGCGGGTGCGTCCTGCCACCGACTTCCGATCCGGGCGTAAATTACTTAGACTGTCTAAGTAATGTCTGCGCCTGATGATTCCCTCCACCTCACCGCGACAGACCTGCGCATGGCGACGTTCCGGCTCGCACGGCGCCTGCGATGCGCTCGCGCCGTCGACGCGATGAGCGACGCGCAGCTCGCGGTGCTCGCGACGCTGCGCATGCACGGTCGCCGCACCATCAGCGCCCTGGCCGAGCGCGAGCGGGTCACCGCGCCGTCGATGACGAACATGATCAACGGGCTCGAAGAGCAGGGATTCGTGCTCCGCACTCCGGATGCCGAAGATCGCCGCCGCGTGCAGGTCGACATCACCGAGGCAGGCACCGAGATCGTGGAGCAGACAATCCGACGAAGAGACGAGCTGCTCGCCGAGATGCTCGGCGAACTGGACTTCACGGAGGACGAACTGGCGACGCTGCGCGCAGCGAGCGCCCTGATGCGAAAGGTGGTCGACCGATGAGCGCGATGTTCCGTTCCTTCTCGAACATCAACTACCGCATCTGGTTCGCCGGCGCCCTCGTCTCGAACATCGGCGGGTGGATGCAGGCGACCGCCCAGGACTGGGTCGTGCTCACCGAGCTCACCGACAACGACGCCGCGGCCATGGGCGTCACGATGGCGCTGCAGTTCGGTCCGCCGCTCGTGCTCGTGAGCCTCACCGGATGGGTCGCCGATCGCTTCGAGCGCCGCCGCATCCTGCTCGCCACCCAGAGCGCGCTGCTGATGCTCGCGATCGCCGTCGGCGTGCTGCTGCTCAGCGGCGTGATGACGCTGCCGATGATGTTCTGCTTCGCTGCGGCGTTCGGTGTCGTCAACGCCTTCGACGCCCCCGCGCGGCAGGCGTTCGTCTCCGACATGGTCTCCGCCGGCGACACGTCCAACGCGGTCGCCCTCAACTCGGCATCCTTCAACCTGGCCCGCATGATCGGCCCGGCCGTCGGCGGCCTGCTGATCGTCGCGATCGGCTCGGGCTGGGTGTTCATCGCGAACGCCGTGACGTTCCTGGCGATGCTCGTCGCGCTGCTGATGCTGCGCACCGGCCAGCTCGCACCGCGCCTGAAGAACCGCCGCCCCGGCGGACTCGCCGAGGGTTTCCGCTATGTGTGGGGGCGCAGCGACCTGCGCGTCGTGTTCGTGACGGTGTTCCTGATCGGCGCCTTCGGCATGAACTTCCCCATCTTCGCCTCGACCATGGCGATCGAGTTCGGGGCGGGCGCCGACGGGTACGGAGTGCTGAGCTCGGTGCTCGCGATCGGCTCGCTCGCCGGTGCGCTCCTGGCTGCCCGGCGTGACCGAGCCAGGGTGCGTGTCGTGATCTTGGCTGCCGGGGGATTCGGCGTCGCGGCGTTCGTCTCCGCATCCATGCCCACGTATCTGACGTACGCGATCACGCTGACGTTCACCGGGTTCATGATCGTGACGCTGCTGACGACCGCCAACGGCTACGTGCAGATGACCACCGCGCCTGCCCTGCGCGGCCGTGTGCTCGCGCTGTACATGGCCGTGATCATGGGCTCGACGCCGGTCGGCGCCCCGATCGCCGGGTGGGTGGCCGACACCTTCGGGCCGCGCACGGCGATCATGCTCGGCGGCACCGCCGGTTTCGTCGCGTGCGCGATCGGCGCCATCTGGGTCTTCACCTCCGGACGACTGCACCGCTCCGAGGGCAGCCGATTCCTGATGACGCTCGACGAGACGCGACCGCTGAACATCGTCGACGAGGCCGAGATCCTCGAGAAGAAGGCCGAACCGGTCGAGTTCAGCGACGAGGCAGCCGTCACCACGCCGATCCGCACCTCGAAGAAGGACTGACCGCGTTCTGACCGGGCATCGCGGGCGGAACGCGTGAGACCGGTTTGTCAATGCCCTCCACGCGCAGGCGGGGTGGACGTACCGTCACGTCATGGACCAGAACACAGGACGCACCCCGCACCCCGAGCAGCCCGCAGAAGGCTCCCCCGACGTGATCCCCGAGCACAACACCGCTCCTGACGGCCAGTCGACGGCAGACGCCGGGCGTCAGCCCGACGCGCTCGACGGAAACGCCCAGGGCTCCAATCAGGGCGGCGCGATCCAGGGCGACAGCTCGCACGGCGACTCGCCGCGCGGTGCCATCCAGGGTGACGCCGACGAGGAGAACGCACAGGGCGCTGCCCAGGGCGGCGCCATCCAGGGCGACAGCTCGCACGGCGAATCACCCCGCGGCGCCATCCAGGGCGACGCCAGCCCCGACCGCGACGCGGCCATCGGCGGCGACGAGAACACCGAAGACCAGCTGACGGCCGACAACGAGGTCGAGCAGGACACCCTGCGCACGCTGGACCCGAACGACACCCCGGCCTGAGCGCGCGGGAACGACGAAGGGGGCGGATGCCGCAGCATCCGCCCCCTTCGTGCGCCGTCTGACAGGGCGTTCAGCGAATCGTCCCGGCCCGCACGAGCAACCGCCGCACTCCGATCACGCCTGCCGCCACCGCCAGTTCGCCGACGAGGCGCGCGCCGAACGTCGCCGTCAGCACGCCGGGCACCAAGTGCTCGGGGGAGAACACCGGCAAGGCGACGAGGAACAGCACGACGCCGGCGACCGCAGCGGCAAGGAGGATGCGGCGTGCGCTCGCTGTCGTTCCCCGCTGGAGCGGCAGGACCAGATCGAGCGCGATGGCGGCGCAGACCATCGGCACCGCAGCGATCGGACCGATCGGGGAGATCACCGACGTCAGCACCCCTGTGACCGCAGCGGTGAACGTGGCCATGCCCGGCACGCGGGTGACCACACGGGCGAGCAGCGGCATCGCGGTGTGTACGGCGGCGACGAGCGCGTACGCGGGCGGAGACGACACGGCGAGCAACGAGGTGATGGGCACGACCATCACGAACACCAGCGCCTGAACCGCCGCGAATGCCGCGCTGATGAGCAGCGCGCTCGTCGGCACCCGCCTCATGGTTCGGGGTCGGGCCTCATGCATCCCTCCAGCCTAGATCCGTGCAACTGCAGCGCGGATCCGTGACCGACGTCCCTCTGTCGCAGGAAGACCCTGACGCGCCTCCCCGACGATGTTTCGGAATATCGTAGAGACGCACACCATCCGGGGAGGAGACGATGCCAGCTTCTGCCGCGCTCGCGCATGTGGACGTCCCCCGCCTGCCGAGCGATGTCACCTCGCGCCCGAGACTGGTGGCCGCGCTGGAGAACCGCAGTCCGCTGACGGTGCTCCGCGGCGCGTCGGGACTCGGGAAGACGGTCGCGCTCGCGGAATGGGCGCGCGTCACCGCGTCGACGACCGTCTGGGTCACTGTCGATCCGACGAGATCCAGCAGCACCGAACTCGCCCGCGCCGCTCTGCGCGCGCTGTCCCGTGCGGGACTCACCTCGCCGACCGGCGACGACCGTCTGCATCCGTGGAGCGCCGTCGCGCAGTATCTCAGCGAAACCACGGATGAACTCGTCCTCGTACTCGACGACGCTGCCACCCTGTCGCCGGACAGCATCTTCGACCTGTGTCGGACGGTGGCCGCAGCGCCCCGAGCGCGCGCGATCGCAGCGACGAACCGGCGCAGCGCGTTCGATCGCGACGGGTTGAGCCTGGTGATCGATCGAACGGTGATAGGACCGGACGACCTTCTCTTCGACATCGAGGAGATCTCCCGTGCCCTGCGGGTCGACGAGTCGGACGCGGCGGACGTGCTCCAGGCGACGGGCGGATACCCGGCACTCATCCACGCGGCCTCGAAGCGGTCTGCACTCGGCGACGATCCGGCGGCGGCGATCGAGGCCGCCTCGCCCGCAGTCGAGGAGTACATGCAGTCACGCCTCGAAGCCTCGGGCATCGACCCCGACGTCCTCGAGGCACTGGTGCGCATCAGTGTCGCGGATGCCGTCGACCTCGCCTCGGCGCGCGCGCTGTCGGGCGTCGACGAGATCGAGAGCCCGCTCGACGACGCGGAGGCGTTCGGTCTCGGAAGCTGGTCGAACGACCGCCTGTTCCTCTTCGCTCCGGTCGTGCGGACGCTGCTGCGCCGCGAACTCGTGAGGTCGCACGCGGACGAGCTCCCGCGCCTCATGAACCTGGCCGTCGAGGGCGCGCTCCAGCGGCGAGCGCCCTTGGAGGCATTGCAGCTCGCGATGGAGTACGACGATCTTCCGCTCGCATCGCACGTGATCATGTCGGGGTGGAGCCAGCTGCTCGACCACCACGGGCCCGCCGCAGTGCGCCTGCTGCGCAGGCTTCCGGTGTCCCGATTGAAGGACCAGCCACTCATCGCCATGCTGCTCGCCATCTGCTACAACGCCAGCAAGCTGAGGCGTCTGCGCGGCCTGCAGCTGATGCGCGTGGCGATCTCGGCAGCGAACTCCCGCCGCACTGATGTGGCCACGACCGAGCGCGTCTTCATCTGGGCTGCCGAGAGCGCGGCCCTGCGAGTCATCGGGATGTCGGAGCGCGCCGCTCAGGTCGCTGCCCGAGCACTGAGCCTCTACCGCGAGACGCCGGAATCGGTGTGGCAGCCGTACGCCCTGGAGATGCCGCTGCTCTGCACGCATCTCGGCATCTCCCTCTACTACGGCGGGCGCGAGGATGACGCGATCGAGTGCTTCGAGAACGCGGCGGCGATGGCGGCGTCGCGTGACCTGAGCAAGGCCTTCCACAGCATCGCGCTGCTCAGCGGCATCCACGCGCTGAACGGCGATATGCCAGAAGCACGCCACTACGCCGAGCTGATCCGCGAGAGCTCGTGGGAGCAGCAGCAGCGCGACGGCTACCGCGGCACCTTCTATCGCGTCGCGGAGGCGCTGCTCGCGGTCGAGGACGGCGACGTGGCCGCGGCTCGCGAGCATGTGGGCGTGTTCGGACCTCACCGCTCGACCAGCGAGCACTGGGCGACGATGGGGCTCGCTGAGGCCTGGGTCGCTCTGCACGAGGGCAGAGCCGCAGCCGGACTCGAGCAGCTGGAGTCTCTGCGACGGCTGCGACGGCGCGAGACAGGGAGCACCCACGCACGGCACGTGCTCAGCCGCGCCCGGACCCTGCTGCATCTCGCCGTCGGCGACGTGGCCGCGGCTCGAGCGACGCTGCGGCACGATGCGAGGCCCGACGAGTTCGGCACGACCATCGAACGCGCACGCCTCGCGGTGGTCGAGGGCGACGCCTCCGAGGCGGCTCGGCTGCTGGCTCCGAAGCGGGAGATCCCGCAGACCTCGCGTCAGCGCGCCGAGGCGGCCGCGATCCAGGTCGTCGCCCTGCGCCGCACGGCGGGCGCGACCGCGGCCGCGAAGGCTGCGGTCGCCCTGGGAATCCAACTGGATGATCGTGAGCTGACGACGCCGGCCACCCTGTTCGCCCCCGACGACGTCGAGCTGCTGCAGGACGCTCTGGCGACCCACGCCCCCGGGCGGCCGGTGACCGCGGTGCTTCCCGCGACATCCGATCGCCCGCGTCTATCGGCCCGCGAGCTCGTCGTGCTGCGCGCACTCACCTCGGGTGCGTCGCTGCCGTCGATCGCGGCCGACCTGAGCGTGTCGCAGAACACCCTCAAGACGCAGCTGCGGAGCATCTACCGCAAGCTCGATGCCCGCAACCGCGCCGACGCGATCGAGCAGGCCGCGAAGCACGACCTCCTCACCGACCGCTGAGCCTCGACGGCAGCAGAGTCGACGCAGGACAGCAGAGTCGGATCACGACACCGAACGGCCCTCGGCACCTGAGGGGGGCAGGTGCCGGGGGCCGCTCTTCGTGCGGGTCGCTCAGTCGATCGATGCGCGGCGGCGCAGGATCAGGAGCGCTGCTCCCCCCAGGAGCAGGGTCAGCGCGAGCACCAGCACCCAGGGTGCGAGCTGACCGCCCGTGATCGCCAGAGGCGACTGGACCGGATGAACGGTCGCGCTCTCGACGACCGGGAGAGGCGCATCCCCCGGGCTCGTCGCCAGCGCCGTGGCCACGTTCTCCAGCGTGGCCCCCGCGGCATCCGCGTCGACGGTCACCGAATAGGTGATCGTCACCGTCTCACCCTCGGCGAGGTCGCCGACCCACTGCATCTCGGTGCCAGCCACCACAGGCGCCTCGACCGCGTGGCCCCCGACGGTCGCGCTGACGGCGCCCGTGAGCGCTGCGTGACCCAGCACCTTGGCGAGATCATCGGTGACCACGACCTCGTCGAGGTCGGTCTCACCGGTATTGACGCCGGTCAGCGTGTAGGTGACCACGCTGCCCACGGCCACGGCCGTTCCGGAGTCCACGTTCGCGGTCTTCGCGAAAGTGAAACCAGGAGCCCCGACACGGTGCTCCGTCGATGCCGGAGGCGGCGTGAGCTCCGCACCGCCGGGGGCGATGGCGCTGCCCTCGGCGACGTTCGAGATCGTCGCACCGCCCGCGTCGGCATCCACCGTCACGGAGTACGTGATCGTGACCCGCTCGCCGACCGCGAGAGCGCCCTGCCACGAGAGCTCGTCACCCACGACGATCGGTGCCGCGACGGCCGCGCCGTCGACGGCGGCCGACACATCGCCGTTGTACTCGGCGTGAGCGAGCACGCCCGAGAGGTCGTCACCGATCGTCACCGGGTCGAGCGCGGTCGCACCGGTGTTGATGCCGGTCACCGTGTAGGTGATGACGCTTCCGGGGTCGACACGGGTCCCCGAGGCCGGGTCGGCGGTCTTCACGAGCTCGAATCCGGGCTCGTTGATCGGGTTCACCGTGACCGCCGGGGGCGTCTCGATCGGAGGCACCCCTCCGGGAGGAGTCGCGCCGCCCGTCACCGAGTTCTCGAGCGTCTCGCCACCGGCATCCGCGTTCACGGACACCGAGTAGGTGATCGTGACGGTCTCTCCGATTCCGAGTGCGCCCGTCCACGACAGCGTCTCGCCCACGAGTTGCGGAGCAGAAGCCGGTGAACCGTCCACCAGGGCGATCGCGTCGTCGTTGAACCCGGCGTCGTCGAGCACGCCCGACAGGTCATCGCGGATGTCGACGGGGTCGAGCACGGTCTCGCCGGTGTTCACGCCGGTCACCGTGTAGGTGACGACGGCACCGGGGTCGATGGCCGTGCCCGAAGCGGGAGCGGCGCTCTTCGACACCGAGAAGCCGGGCTCGTTGACCGGGTTCGTCGTCGTGGCCGGGGGCGGTGTGATCTCCTCGCCGCCCGGAGGCGTCGCGATGGCGGTCGCCGAGTTCTCGATCAGTTCGCCGGCGGCATCCGGTCCGACCGTCACCGAATAGATGATGGTGACCGTCTGGCCTACGGCGAGCGCGCCCGTCCACGAGAGCTCGCCGTCGACGACCGCGACAGGCGTCTCCACGCCGCCGATGATCGTCGCGACGGGATCGGCGTCGAGCGAGGCGTGATCCAGGACGTTCGAGAGGTCGTCGACGATCTCGACGCTGTCGAGCGCCGTCTCGCCGGTGTTCACTCCGGTCAGCACATAGGTGATCACGGCGCCCGGGTCCACCGCGGTTCCGGATGCCGGATCGGCCGTCTTCGAGAACGCGAAGCCGGGCTCGTTGACCCGGTGCTCGGTGACCGCGGTCGGCGGCACGATGGGCGCGCCCGGTGTCGTCGGGCTCGCCGGGTCACTCGGATCGGACGGAACCAGCGGCGTCGCCTCTCCCGTCACCGTGTTGGTGATGGTCTCGCCACCGGCACCGCCGTCGACGGTCACCGAGTAGGTGATCACGACGTCCTCACCCGGCTCGAGCGAACCGATCCAGGTGAGAGTGCTGTCGGTCACCGCGGCGTCACCACGCGTGGCATCGACATCGTCGTTGTACGAGGCGTTCGCCAGCACACCGGCGAGGTCGTCCGAGATCGCGGCCGGGTCGAGCACGGTGTCGCCCGTGTTCGTGCCGGTCACGGTGTACTCGATCACGCTGCCCGGGTCTACAGCGGTGCCGGTGACCGGGTCGGCGGTCTTGCTGACCTCGAAGCCGGGCGCCACGACCGGATGCTGGGTCGTCGCGGGAGGCGGCGACACCGGAGCGCCCGGAGTGGTCGGGCTCTCCGGATCGGTCGGGTCCGACGGGATCAGCGGCGTGGCCGCACCCTCGGCGGTGTTGCGTAGCAGCACGCCGGTCGCGTCGTCATCCACGGTCACCGTGTAGGTGATCACGACGTCATCGCCGGCACCGAGCGCGCCCGTCCAGCTGAGCTGGGATCCGGTCACATCGACCGTGCCTGTGGTCGCCGAGACGTCGCCGTTGTAGACGGCGTTCGCGAGAACGGCCGACAGGTCGTCGGTGATCGCCGCGGGGTCGAGCACGGTGGTGCCCGTGTTCGTTCCCGTGACCGTGTACTCGATGGTGTCGCCAGGATTTACGGCCGTGCCGGAGGCCGGATCAGAGGTCTTGGTGACCTCGAAGCCGGTGTCGACGACGGGATGCGCGGTCTCGACCTGCGGCGGAGTGATCGGCGTGCCGGGAGTCGACGGACCCTCGGGGTCGCTCGGGTCGGCGGGGATCCGCGGGGTCGCCACACCGTTCGCGACGTTGCGGAGCAGGGCGCTCTCGACGCCGGCGTCGACGGTGACCGAGTACCGGATCGTGACGGATTCGCCCCGCGGGATCGAGCCCGTCCAGGTGAGCATGCCGTCTGCCGCGATCGCGCTGCCGCGATCGGCAGTCACATCGTCGTTGTACGCGGCGTCATCGAGCACGGCCGTGAGGTCGTCGGTGATGGCCACCGGAGAGAGGTCGGTGTCGCCGGTGTTGGTTCCGGTGACCGTGTACTCGATCGTGTCGCCGGCCGAGACCGCGGTGCCCGATGCCGGGTCGGCGGTCTTGCTGATCGTGAAGCCCGACCCGAGCACGGGATGCTGGGTCACCGCCGTCGGAGGGACGATGGGCTCGCCGGGGATCTGCGGGCCGGTCGGGTCTGCGGGATTCGGCGTCGTCGGGGTGGCGGTGCCTGAGGCGACGTTGCTGAGAACCTGGCCTGATGCGTCGTCGCCGACGGTCACCGAGTAGGTGATCGTCACGACCTGTCCGGGCTGCAGCGTGCCGCTCCAGGCGAGGTCGGCGCCCGTGAGGGTGGCTGCACCGGCGGCGACCGGGGTGCCGTCGACGGCGGTCGCGATGTCGGCGTTGTACTCGGCGTGCGCGAGCACGTCGGTGAGGTCGTCGGCGATGGAGGCCGGGGCGAGAGTGGTCGCGCCGGTGTTGGCGCCGGTCACGGTGTACTCGATGACCTGGCCCGGCTGCACCACGGTGCCCGAGGCGGGGTCGGCGGTCTTGGCGATGGTGAAGCCCGCGACCGGGTGCTCGGTCGTGACAGCAGGCGGGACGATCGGGTCGCCACCGGGAGGCGTGCCCGAGGCGGTCACGCTGTTGGCGATGGTCTCACCCTCGACGTCCTCGTCGACGATCACCGAATAGGTGAACGTCATGATCTGCCCCGGTTCGAGGGCTCCCGTCCACGTCAGCATGTCGTCGGCGATGGCGGCACCGCTGTCGACGAGATCGATGCCGTCGACGGTCGTCGCGAGGTCGTCCTGATACTCGGCGAACGAGAAGACGCCGCTCAGGTCGTCGGCAACCTCGACATCGTTCAGCACGGTGTTCCCGGTGTTCTCGACCGCGACCTGGTAGGTGATCCGCTGCCCCGCCGCGACGGCGGTGCCGTCTGCCGGGTCAGAGGTCTTGCGCAGGTCGAGCCCGGGCGTGAGGAGGACGTTGGAGTAGACGCAGGTGACGTCGGTGCCGAGAGGACCAGCCGGCTGGGTGACCTGTCCCGAGTCGCTCACGGCGACGGGTGTGGTCGAGCCGTCTCCGTTGATCTGCTCGCAGACCAGAGAGGAGTCGTAGCCTGTCGGGTCGGCCGAGCCCGCGGCCGCCTCTGCGAGGTCGAACATGTCGCCCTGATTCGTGAACACCGGACCGGCGTAGTCACGCTGGACGCCCGGCTCATCACCGGTCGTCGTGGCCGAGGTCTGCGCGACCCTGTATCCGTCGGGCGACTGGATGCTGAGCGCGAACTGGTCGGTCGGCGCGTGGCGCCCCTCCGGCAGGTCCTTCTTGAGCGTGAGGGTGTTCGGGAAGGTGCAGCTCGACATGTCGGTCGGCGAGAAGCTGCCGAGGAGTGTCGTGTTGACCGTCTCGCCTCGCGGAAGGTCGACCTCGATGATGCGGTTGCCACCGCTCGAGACCGAGACGAAGATGTGGCCGAGGTTGCCGAAGGCGATGCCGTTGCCCTGCACACCGTCGCCGAGATCATGCACCTGCTTGGCGTCGATGGTGGCGGTGCTCGACACGAGTTCAGTGGGCAGGTCGGCGGCGTAGATGTCCTGATCTGCGACGAGCACGAGCTGGCCGGAGGCGCTGAAGGCCATGTCGCCGTTCGCACCGAAGGCGCTGCTGCCTGCGGTGGGACGCAGCGTGCCGACCTGCACGTAGGTCTGCGGGGTGACGCCCTCGTTCCAGGCGTAGATGTTGATCGCGTTGCCGGCAGTGCCGCTCGCGAAGTAGTAGACCCCGGTCACCGGGTTCACTGCCCCACGCAGCACGGCGGAGCTGAGCGTGAACGGCGTGCGCGTGGTGTCGTCGGTGACACGGTCGTGCTTCGCCAGCACCTTGTTCGACGAGGTGTTCGTGACCGTGTACGCGTAGCGACCGCCGGCCGAGATGCCGAGACCGTTGTCGGAGTGGCCGGTGCCGAAGCTGATCGTGCCGAGGGCGCCGCCGTCACCGGGCGCGCCGCCCTGCTCGTTCACCGCGAACTCGCGGATCTCCGTCGTGCTCTGCACGAAGACCGCCCCGGGCGTGCAGAGGAACGGGTCGGCGGCCGCTGCGGGGGCGGCCGTGACCGTGCCGCCGATGAAGACCATCGACGACGCGACGACCGCTGTGGTGACGAGCCCGCTGACGAGCTTGCGCGCCGTCCTCCCCCAGCGTGGCGTCGCCTGCTGTGTCTCGGTCGGTTGATGGCGCTTTCGCGCACCACGAATAATCACGACTGCTCTCCCCTTGTCGCATCCGGTGCGCACTCGCGCACACGGGGCCCGCCACCCCCTTCGGCGGCGTCCCGGAGCGCTGTCGATCGACCTCGCGCTCGAACCGGGCCTCCGAAAGACTGCCGTGCCGGCAGATTCACCCCCGCCCGAATGAGCCGAATTCACCCCTCGTTTTCACCCCTCGCTCGGAACGGTGGGGCGTCATGGTGCACGGCACGAGTGACCAAACTGTTAGGGTTGCCTAACCAACATCGATCTGGTCGGTGTCGTTCCCCTCCCCGGTCCCGAAAGGTCATTCACCATGCCCTCCAGCCTCCGTCTTCGCGCCGTCACGGCCTTGGCCGCCTCAGGATGCGCACTGCTTCTGCTCGCCGGCTGCGCCGCTGAGCCGACCGCCGTCACCGATGCGGCGGGGGAATCCGCCGGCACCCACGACGTCGAGCATGCCCGCGGCACCACCGCGGTCCCCGACGAGCCGCAGCGCGTGGTGACCCTCGAACCGCTCGAGCTCGACACTGCCGTCGCGGTCGGCATCGAGCCGGTCGGCGCTGCGGTCGCGAGCAACGTCGCAGGAGCACCGGCATACCTCGGCGCCGACGACGTCGAGCCCGTGGGCACTGTTCCCGAACCCGACCTCGAGGCCATCGCCGCGCTCGAACCCGATCTGATCCTCGGAACCGAGGCCCGGCACTCCGAGCTCTACGAGCAGCTCTCGGCGATCGCCCCGACCGTGTTCATCGAGACCCAGGCCGACCCGTGGCGAGACAACGCCATGCTCATCGGCGAAGCGCTGGGCCGCGAGGCCGAGGTCGCCGATCTGCTCTCGGCCGTCGACGACCGGTGCGAGTCGCTGGCCGGCGAGTATGCGATCGACGGCGAGAGCGTGCAGCTGATCCGCCCCCGCGACGAGACGACCCTCAGCCTCTACGGACCGGTGTCGTTCTCGGGCAGCCTCCTCGAGTGCGCCGGGTTCACGATCCCCGCGCAGGAGTGGGCCGATGGGCTGCAGGCAGACATCTCGCCCGAGAACATCGTCTCGGCGGCAGCGGACCATGTGTTCGTCACCGTGACCGACGTCGACGAGGCCTCGGAGATCCCCACCGCGATCACGCAGAACGCCGCAGACTTCCCCTCGGTCACCCCTGTCGACACGAGCTACTGGGTCTCAGGAGTCGGGCCGAAGGGCGCACAGGCCGTGCTCGATGACATCGAGGCGTACCTCGAAGAGAGCCGGTGACGACTCTCACCCCGGTCGAGACGTCGGGGGCTCCGCACGCGCGGATCCCCCGACGCGGCCGTCGTGCGGTCGTCGGTGCGATCGTCCTTCTTGCTGCGCTCGCGGCCGCCGTCGTCCTCTCCCTCGCGATCGGCGCGAATCCCCTCTCCCCCGAAGCGGTCTGGACGACCCTGCGGGGCGCGGGCACGACCGAGATGGATTACATCGTGCTCGAGTTGCGCATACCTCGCACCGTCACGGGGATCGTCGCCGGTGCGGCGCTGGGTGTGGCCGGCGCTCTCATCCAGGCCTTCACCCGTAATCCGCTCGCCGACCCGGGCATCCTCGGCGTGAACGCCGGCGCCGCGCTCGCGGTCGCCCTCGGCGTGAGCCTGCTCGGCCTGCGCGACGTCTCGCAGTTCGTCTGGTTCGCCTTCTTCGGCGCCCTCATCGTCACGGTGGCCGTCTACCTGATCGGCTCGGCGGGACGCGGCTCCGCTGACCCGCTCCGCCTCACGCTCGCCGGGGTCGCACTCGGAGCCGTGCTCTCCGGCATCACGACGGGCATCTCCCTCAGCGATCCGGAAGCCTTCGACTCGATGCGCAGCTGGAACGCCGGAACGCTGCTCGGACGTGGTTTCGACATCATCATTCCCGTCCTCCCGTTCGTCGCTGTCGGAGTCGCACTCGCAGTGCTGCTCGGTCCCGGCCTGAACGCCATCGGCCTCGGCGAAGACGTCGCTCGGGCACAGGGCGCGAATGTCGCAGGCATCCGCGTCGGGGTCATCATCGCCGTCACACTTCTCGCGGGCGCGGCGACCGCCCTCGCCGGCCCGATCTCGTTCATCGGGCTGATGGTGCCGCACGTGATCCGCTGGACGTTCGGCGTCGACCAGCGAGTGATCCTGCCGCTCTCCGCCGTGCTGGCACCGGTGATCCTGCTTCTCGCCGACGTCCTCGGCCGGGTCATCATCGCCCCGGCGGAAGTGCCTGTCGGAATCGTCGCGGCATTCGTCGGAGCGCCGGTGCTGATCGCGCTGGCGCGGCGACGCCAGGTGAGTGCCCTGTGAGCGCGTCGATCGCCTCGGCGCTCACGGACGCGTCCCGCTCCAGGATGATCCTGCACCTGGGGCCGCTGCGGATGCCGGTTCGCCGGCGCAGCATCCTCGTCGGCGTCGCTGCAGCGGCCACTCTGATCGTTCTGGGCATCCTGGCGCTGGGGCTGGGGAGCTATCCCCTCACTCCCCAGGAGGTCGTGCAGACGCTGCTCGGCGGGGGCGACGCCCTGCACCGCACGGTCGTGATCGACTGGCGCCTGCCACGCGCGATCGCGGCGATCACATTCGGTGCGCTCCTCGGCATCGCCGGCGCGCTCTTCCAGACCGTCACGAGGAATCCGCTCGCGAGCCCCGACATCCTCGGCCTGTCCAACGGCGCGTTCACGGGCATGCTGATCGCGCTGGTGCTGGTCTCGGGGAGCTGGCCCGTGCTCACCGCCGGGTCTCTCATCGGCGGGTTCGCGACAGCCGTGGTGATCTGGCTGTTGTCGGCACGAGGCGGTGTGCACGGCTTCCGCCTCATCGTCGTGGGCATCGGAGTCTCGGCGATCCTCGCCTCTCTCAACACCTGGCTGCTCCTGCAGATCGAGCTCGAGACCGCGATGTTCGCGTCTGCCTGGGGCACTGGATCACTGAACGGCGTCACCGCAGGCCCGCTCGCGGGCGCGCTCCTGTGCGCCCTGCCGTTCGCCGTCGCAGCGCTTCTCCTGGTGCCGCGACTGCGCCAGCTCGAGCTGGGCGACGACACGGCCGCAGCCACAGGGGCCCGGCCGGGGCGGATCCGGGTCGTGGCGCTGCTCATCGGCGTCGCACTCGTCGCCGCCGCGACGACCGTCGCCGGCCCCGTGGCGTTCGTCGCGCTCGCTGCACCGCAGATCGCGCGCCTTGTGGCCCGCACCCCGCACCTCTCGCTGATGCTGTCGGCGCTGTTCGGAGGAGTCCTCCTGCTCGGTGCCGACCTCATCGCCCAGCACATGCTGCCGACTGCTCTGCCTGTCGGCGTCGTGACCGTGTCGGTCGGCGGCGCCTACCTCGTCCTGATGATCATCCTGGAGATCCGCCGCCGTGCTTGAGAACTCGACCTCGCCCGACCCCAGCGCCGCCTCGCGCCTCAGAGCCGAGAGCATGACGCTCACATACGACCGCACCGAGATCGTCCGCGAACTCTCCGTGGCTGTGCCCGCAGGAGGCTTCACGGTGATCATCGGGCCGAACGCGTGCGGCAAGTCCACGCTGCTGCGCGGGCTGTCACGCCTGCTGCCTCCCTCGAGCGGGCGCGTCGTGCTCGACGGCCGGTCGATCAGCGAGTACCCGGCGAAGGAGGTGGCCCGCCGGCTGGGGCTGCTTCCTCAGAGTGCGACAGCGCCGGACGGCATCACCGTGGCCGACCTGGTCGCCCGCGGGCGCTACCCGCACCAGAGTCTGATGCGCCAGTGGTCGGATGCCGATGAGAGTGCTGTACGGCACGCTCTCGACGCGACAGGAACAGCAGATCTCGCGTCACGCCCCGTCGATGCTCTCTCCGGTGGGCAGCGCCAGCGCGTCTGGGTGGCGATGGTGCTCGCGCAGGAGACGGATCTGCTGCTGCTCGACGAGCCGACCACTTTCCTCGACGTGGCCCACCAGGTGGATCTCATGGAGCTGCTCGCGCATCTCAATACGCAGGGACGCACACTCGTCGCCGTTCTGCACGACCTCAATCACGCCGCACGCTACGCGAGCCACATCATCGCGATGCGCGAGGGCCGCATCGTCGCTCAAGGCCCACCCCGCGAGGTCATCACGAGCGAACGAGTGCAGCAGGTGTTCGGCCTGGCGAACGTCGTGATCGATGATCCCGTCACCGGAGGACCGCTGGTGGTGCCGCTGCGCGGCTCGGCTCCTGCGGGAGTGCGGTCGTGACCGCCGAGCGCCCATGGGCCTACAGCGCTTTCCCGGTGGAGGTTCGCGCACGCGTGATGCTCAGCCCGCATTTCGTCAGGCTGACCCTGGGCGGTGAGAGTCTGCGGAACTTCGCCGACTGGGGCATGGATCAGCGCATCAAGGTCGTCCTGCCGCTGGCCGACGGAGGCATCGCCGACTTCGGACTGCTCGACGAGCCGACACCGCATCCCTCCGACTGGTACACACGGTGGCGCGCCCTCCCTGAAGACGAACGCAACGTGCTGCGCACCTACACCCCCGCCGCGATCAGAGCCGAGGACCGCGAGATCGACATCGACTTCTTCCTCCACGAGCCCGCCGGGCCCGCCTCTGCATGGGCGGCCGCGGCGTCCCCGGGTGACAGCCTCGTCGTCAACGGTCCCGACGCGCGGATGGGGTGGACCGGGTACGGACTGCACTGGCATCCCGGCGATGCGGGGCGGTTCTTGATCATCGCCGACGAGACGGCATTCCCGGCTGTGCGCGGCATCCTCGCCTCCCTCGGGCCGGACGCGCGCGCCGAGGTCATCCTCGAATGCGGTCACCCTGCCGACGACCTCATCTCGCCTGCTGCCCCCGACACCGCGCGCGTGCATCGCGTGCTGCGCGACGCCCAGGATTCGACGGCGATCGAACGGGCGGTGCACGCCTGGGGCGCCACCCACGGTGCGTCCGCCCGCGAGGACACCGCCTTCTACGCGTGGATCGCGGGTGAGTCCGGCATGACCACCGGTATTCGCCGGTATCTGACCTCCGACCTCGGCATTCAGAAGGAGCGCGTCTCCTTCCTCGGCTACTGGCGTCGAGGTGGGCCACTCGTCGGGTGATCCGCGCAGCGGAGCACGACGAAGGGGGCGGATGCCACAGCACCCGCCCCCTTCGTATCGTTCAGCAGGTGACTCAGAAGTCCCAGTCGTCGTCTTCCGTCGCCTCGGCCTTGCCGATGACGTATGACGATCCCGATCCCGAGAAGAAGTCGTGGTTCTCGTCGGCGTTCGGCGAGAGAGCCGACAGGATCGCCGGGTTCACGTTCGTGACGGTCGAGGGGAACATCGCTTCGTAGCCGAGGTTCATCAGCGCCTTGTTGGCGTTGTAGTGCAGGAACTTCTTGACGTCCTCGGTCAGGCCGACGCCGTCGTAGAGGTCCTGCGTGTACTGCACCTCGTTGTCGTAGAGCTCGAACAGCAGGTTGAAGGTGTAGTCCTTCAGCTCCTGGCGGCGCTCCTCGGTCTCCTTCTCGAGACCCTTCTGGAACTTGTAGCCGATGTAGTACCCGTGCACGGCCTCGTCACGGATGATGAGGCGAATCAGGTCGGCCGTGTTCGTGAGCTTCGCCTTCGACGACCAGTAGATCGGCAGGTAGAAGCCCGAGTAGAACAGGAACGACTCGAGCAGCGTCGAGGCGACCTTGCGCTTGAGCGGGTCGTCGCCCTGGTAGTAGTCCATGATGATCTGAGCCTTCTTCTGAAGGTTCGGGTTCTCGGTGGACCAGCGGAACGCCTCATCGATCTCCTTCGTCGACGCGAGCGTCGAGAAGATCGAGGAGTAGCTCTTCGCGTGCACCGACTCCATGAACGCGATGTTCGTGTACACGGCCTCTTCGTGAGGCGTGATCGCGTCGGGGATCAGCGAGACGGCGCCGACGGTGCCCTGGATCGTGTCGAGCAGCGTCAGACCGGTGAACACGCGCATGGTGAGCAGCTGCTCATCGGGCGTGAGCGTGTTCCACGACTGGACGTCGTTCGACAGCGGCACCTTCTCAGGCAGCCAGAAGTTGTTCACCAGGCGGTTCCAGACCTCGAGGTCCTTGTCGTCCTGGATGCGGTTCCAGTTGATCGCCTGAACCTCATTGACAAGCTGAAGTTTCTGCCCTGTCATTCGTCTTTCCTCATTTCGTCCTGTGCATTCTGACGGTCATCGACGCAGCATGCGCACGTGTCCTTGAACACGCCTTTGTTTGAGTGATACCTGGTGTGCGCGCTTCGCCTGCTGGATGGCATCGGCTTGCCTGCGCGGGTCATCGACATCTTGAGTCGAGTCTCGACGCTCGCGGATTTTCCGAAGTTGGGATTCAACTCGCCTTTCCGCATCTCGGAGAGCCTCGCTTTTGCCTGCTCGGACATCCGATGTCCGAACTTCGGATGCTCGGGTCCGAACTTCGCGAAGTTCGGATTCCTCTCCCCAGCGTTCATGCCTTTGCGCTGAGCGGACCAACTGGCTCGCTGCTCCTCGGAACGTCGAGTCCCCCAGCTCGGATGATCCGGACCGGAGCCTATATCCGGTCGTTTCCTTCCTCGCGATCGCTGACCCGCGGCTTCACGCTGTGCCTCTGTCCAGGCGTGCCCTTGAGGTCCCAGGCCGCCGTCAGAAAGGTTCAGTAGCCGATGGCCCTCTGCTCGCAGCTTCGCAATCCAGCTCTGCTCGGCGAGACCCAAAGCCTCAAGTTGGCTGCCCATCACTATCTCAACGGGTTCGAAATACACCTCTTCTTGCTCTGAATCGCGCGCACGGATCCAGTCGTAAAAAGGTGTTCTCTTCCCCGCCCGCGCAGATTTCAGGTGCTGCCTGCTGCGAACTCCCACGGACTTCGTTGTCATGCCGACATACCGATACTCAGGCGAATCGTAGCGGCGGACCGCGTAGACGAGACCGATGATCGGCCATCCGCCTACGCGATCCCTCAATTCCAGCATGATCATCTCTCGCCGATTACAGCATGCAGCTGACGCATTCCGCCATGTCGGTGCCCTCGAGCGCCATCTGACGCAGACGGATGTAGTAGATCGTCTTGATGCCCTTGCGCCATGCGTAGATCTGAGCCTTGTTGATGTCACGCGTCGTGGCGGTGTCCTTGAAGAACAGCGTCAGCGACAGGCCCTGGTCGACGTGCTGGGTGGCGGCGGCGTAGGTGTCGATGACCTTCTCGTAGCCGATCTCGTACGCGTCCTGGTAGTACTCCAGGTTGTCGTTCGTCATGAACGGCGCCGGGTAGTAGACGCGGCCGAGCTTGCCTTCCTTGCGGATCTCGATCTTCGACGCGATCGGGTGGATCGACGACGTCGAGTTGTTGATGTACGAGATCGAGCCGGTCGGGGGCACCGCCTGCAGGTTCTGGTTGTAGATGCCGTGCTCCTGGATCGACGCCTTCAGCGCCACCCAGTCCTCCTGCGTCGGGATGTGCTTGCCCGCGAAGAGCTCCTTGACCTTCTCGGTCTCGGGAACCCAGGCGCGCTCGATGTACTTGTCGAAGAACTCCCCCGACGCGTAGGTCGAGTCCTCGAAGCCGTCGAAGGCCTGCTTGCGCTCGATCGCGATGTTGTTCGAGGCGCGCAGCGCGTGGAACAGCACCGTGTAGAAGTAGATGTTCGTGAAGTCGATGCCCTCTTCGGAGCCGTAGTGCACGTGCTCGCGGGCGAGGTAGCCGTGCAGGTTCATCTGGCCGAGGCCGATCGCGTGCGAACGGTCGTTGCCGTCCTCGATCGAGCGGACCGAGCGGATGTGGCTCTGGTCGCTCACCGCGCTCAGCGCACGGATCGCGGTCTCGACCGTCTGGCCCAGGTCATCGGCATCCATCGACAGCGCGATGTTCATCGAGCCGAGGTTGCAGGAGATGTCCTTGCCGATCTGGTCGTACGACAGGTCGTCGTTGTACGTGGTCGGCGTGTTCACCTGCAGGATCTCGCTGCAGAGGTTGGACATGTTGATGCGGCCCTTGATCGGGTTGGCCTTGTTCACCGTGTCCTCGAACATGATGTACGGGTAGCCCGACTCGAACTGGATCTCGGCGATCGTCTGGAAGAACTCGCGCGCGTTGATCTTCGTCTTCTTGATGCGCGGGTCGTCGACCATCTCGCGGTACTTCTCGGTGACAGAGATGTCGCCGAAGGGGACGCCGTAGACCTTCTCGACGTCGTACGGCGAGAAGAGGTACATGTCCTCGCCGTTCTTCGCCAGCTCGAACGTGATGTCGGGCACGACGACACCGAGCGACAGCGTCTTGATGCGGATCTTCTCGTCGGCGTTCTCACGCTTGGTGTCGAGGAAGCGCATGATGTCGGGGTGGTGTGCGTTGAGGTACACCGCGCCGGCACCCTGACGCGCACCGAGCTGGTTGGCGTAGCTGAAGCTGTCTTCGAGGAGCTTCATCACGGGGATGATGCCCGAGGACTGGTTCTCGATCTGCTTGATCGGCGCACCGGCCTCACGGATGTTCGAGAGCAGCAGCGCCACTCCGCCGCCGCGCTTGGAGAGCTGGAGGGCGGAGTTGATGCCGCGGGCGATCGACTCCATGTTGTCCTCGATGCGCAGCAGGAAGCAGCTGACGAGCTCGCCGCGCTGGGCCTTGCCCGAGTTGAGGAAGGTCGGGGTCGCGGGCTGGAAGCGGCCGGAGATGATCTCCTCGACCAGTGCGACGGCGAGCTGCTCGTCGCCGCCGGCGAGGCCGAGGGCCGTCATCACGACGCGGTCCTCGAAGCGCTCGAGGTAGCGCTTGCCGTCGAACGTCTTGAGCGTGTAGCTCGTGTAGTACTTGAAGGCGCCGAGGAACGTCTCGAAGCGGAACTTCTTGCCGTAGGCGAGGTCATTGAGCTTCTGGATGAACTCGAGCGAGTACTGCTCGATCACGGCCGGCTCGTAGTACTCCTTTTCGACGAGGTAGTCGAGGCGCTCCTTGAGCGAGTGGAAGAACACCGTGTTCTGGTTGACGTGCTGCAGGAAGTACTCGCGCGCCGCCCGCTTGTCGGCGTCGAACTGGATCTTGCCGTTCGCGTCGTACAGGTTCAGCATCGCGTTGAGGGCGTGATAGTCCAGGCCCTCGTAGGTCGGGTTCATCTTGAACGCCACCGTATCCGTCACTGAGTCGGCTCCTGCCTGCTCGTCAACTGCGGTACCCACCGTCGCTCCAATCCGTCGCTCACGCGATCTACATCGTCTTGTGTGCCGAAGATCTCGAGCCGATACAAGTGAGGCACGTTGCACTTGCGGCTGATGATGTCACCGGCGAGACAGAACGAGTCGCCGAAGTTGGTGTTGCCCGCCGAGATGACTCCGCGGATGTGACGCCGGTTGCGCTCGTCGTTGAGGAACCGGATGACCTGCTTGGGCACCGCGCCTCGTTCGACGCCGCGCCCCTCACCCCCGCCATAGGTGGGGGTGACCAGCACGAAAGGCTCGTCGACGACGAGTTCTTCCTGCTGTCGGAGAAGGGGAATGCGTCGGGCCGGGAGCCCGAGCTTCTCGACGAAGCGCGCGGTGTTACCCGAGGCGCTCGAGAAGTAGACCAGGAGCGGCGCGGCGGTCGCGACGGCGCTCATGGCGGATCACGCCAGACGCGAGGCGAGCTCGTCGATCTTGTCGGGGCGGAAGCCCGACCAGTGACCCTCGTCGGTGACGACGACGGGTGCCTGCATGTAGCCGAGCGCCTTGACCTGCTCGAGCGCCGTGGCGTCCTCCGACAGATCGAGGATCTCGTACTCGATGCCCTTGGCATCGAGCGCGCGGTAGGTGGCGTTGCACTGAACGCAGGACGGCTTCGTGTAGACCGTGATCGACATCTTTTCGCTTCCCCTCACATCTCTGGCCTGCATCTGAATCAGGCTGTTTTCCGGTAGACCCTCACCGGGATCTCAATACTACATATAGGTACGGACATTCAGGGTGACCACTAGGGGTAGTAGTTACATACGTGTAGTTTTCCACCGCTCTCCACTGTTACAACACAGGTTCTCCACCGTTTCTTCCACAGGCACAGCCCCCTTGACAGTGCCTCCGAACCGCGAGAAATCGCGGCTGGGAACGACCTGTGAGAGATCCATCCACAGGGGGGACGATACGGCCGGCCTCGGACATCGGATTTTCTGTGGAAACTCGGTTTGGGCGTGTCGCGGCGTGTCGCGGAGGAGCCGCTTGGACCCGCGTCCGCGCCTCCCGGTAGCGTTGACCCGTGGCGGGATATCGGGACCTTCTTCGCACGCCCGGAGTGGCGCGCATGATCGCTGCACAGCTGACCGCTCGCTTCCCCAACGGGATGACCTCGCTCGCGATCCTGCTGCACGTCGAGCAGCAGACCGGGTCGTACGGCTCGGCGGGCCTCGTGCTCGCCGCGACGAGCGTCGGGCAGGCCGTCGCCGGCCCGATCACGAGTCGGTGGATGGGCGCCTGGGGCATGCGCCGCGTGCTCACCCTGACGCTCAGCGTCTGCGTCGTCGCCGTGCTGGGGCTCGCGCTCCTCCCCCTCAGCATCCCCGGCTACATGATCCTGGGCATGATCGCCGGCCTCTCGACCCCGCCGGTGCAGGCCGCCGTGCGCACCATCTATCCGAAGCTCGTGAACTCGAAGCAGCTCACTCCGCTGTTCTCCCTCGATGCCTCGCTGCAGGAGATCATCTGGGTCATCGCGCCCGTCGTGATCACCCTCGTCTCGACCCAGGTCGGCACCGCCGAGGGTCTCCTGCTCGTCGCCGTCGTGCTGGTGGGCGGCGGGGCGTGGTTCATCCTCTCGCCCGAGGTCGGTCGCGTGCGCATCCCCCGCAGCCGCAACGCCCTCGGCAAGGTCGTCCTCAAGCCGCCCGTGCTGCTCGCCACCGTCATCGGGTTCCTCCTCATCGGCGCCTGCTCCGCCGTCGAGGTCGGCGTCGTCGCCACGTTCGAGCACGGCAGCCTCGCCGCCGGCCTCGTGCTCGCCGTCTTCTCGGTCGGCAGCCTCGCCGGCGGACTCGCGTTCGGACACATCCCCATCGGCCCCTGGGCGATGGCCCGCCGTCTCGCGATCGTCACCGTCGGCCTGGCGCTCACCATGTTCTCCCTCAACGTGTTCTGGCTCGGCGGCACGCTGGTCCTCGCCGGCATCGGCATCGCGCCGGCCCTCGCCGTGCTGTTCGCCATCACGACCGCGAGCGTGAAGTTCAGCGAGACCGCCGAGGCGTTCGGCTGGGCGGGCACGGGACAGCTCATCGGTGCCGCGGCGGGCTCGGCGGTCGCCGGCTTCCTGGTCGACGCGACGGATCCGCGCGGCGCCTACCTCGCCGCGACGCTGTTCGCCGCAGCCGGCCTCGTCGTCTCGATCGTCTTCGTCCGCTCCTTCCCCGACCTGCGCCATCGCGACGCGAGTCCCCACCCCGACACCGAACCCCTGGCGGTCACCCCTTCATGAGCTCTGCCCCCTCCCCCGCATCCGCCGCCCCCGAGGTCGTCTGCATCGGCGAGTCCATGGGACTCGTCACCGCTCTCGGCGCCCCGCTCGCCGAGACCGAGACGGCTGCGCTCGGTCTGGCGGGAGCCGAGGGCAACGTCGCGGTCGGGCTCGTGTCGGCAGGGCACCGCGCCGCGTGGGCCTCACGCCTCGGTGACGACCCGATCGGCGTGCGCATCTCGACCGAGCTCGAGCGGCGCGGCGTCGACCTCTGGGTGACGACGGATGCGGATGCTCCCACCGGCGTCATGTTCAAGGACCCCGGCGTGGAGTCGTCGTCGGTCTACTACTACCGGCGCGGTTCGGCCGCCTCGCTGATGGCACCGGGGTTCCTCGACGTCGCTCAGCTCGCCGGCGTCCGCATCGTGCACACCACGGGCATCACCCCGGCGCTCTCGCCGTCCTGCCGCGCGATGGTCGATCAGCTGTTCGTCGACGCTCGCGCCGCCGGCGCCCTCGTGTCCTTCGACGTCAATGATCGCCGCGCACTGTGGACGATGCAGGATGCCGCCGACACCCTCGCCCGCCTCGCGGACGCCGCCGACATCGCCTTCGTCGGACGCGACGAGGCCGAGCGCATCTGGGGCACCGCGACCGCCGCCGAGATCCGCACCCGTCTGCCGCACTGCGGGCTGCTCATCGTCAAGGACGGCGACGTCGGGGCGACCGCGTTCCTCGGCTACGACGAGCCGGTGTTCGTGCCCGCTCCCCGTGTCGAGGTCGTCGAGCCGGTCGGCGCCGGAGACGCGTTCGCGGCCGGGTTCCTCGCCGCGACCCTCGACGGCGCAGATCTGTCGGCACGGCTGTCCGCGGGCCACACCGCCGCGGCCCGCGTGCTGACGACGCACGGCGACCTGCCGCCCCTCGACTGAGCTCCGCAGGCCTCACCGCCGCGAGCCGGTCGTAGGCTTGCTGCATGCCCGCACCGCTCACGCTGCCCCGCATCTCCTGGGGCGACCCGGCATCCGATCGTCGCGTTCTCCTCGTGCACGGGCTCGGCTCGTCCGCGGCTCTCATGTGGCGCGTCGGCACCGACCTCGCCGACGCCGGATGGCATGCGACCGCCGTGGATCTGCGTGGCCACGGCGACGCCCCGCGCGCCCTCGACTACTCGGTCGCCGCCTACGCGGCAGACCTCGCCACGACGACGCCCGACGGAGGGGGACCCTGGGATGCCGTCGTCGGCCACTCGCTCGGCGGGGCCTCCAGCACGGCGGCGGCGGCATCCGCTCCCGAGTGGACGCGCCGACTCGTGCTTCTCGATCCGGCGATCCTCGTCGGCGGCCGGGATGCCGCGATCGTCCGCAGGAGCCAGGAGCGCGCCTTCGCCGACAACAGGGTGGAGCTGGTGCGGCAGGAGCATCCGCACTGGCACCCGCAGGACTGGGAGCTGAAGGTCGACGCGGTGCACCGCGCGAGCGCCTGGGCGGTCGAGCAGTCGAGTGCGCAGAACACTCCGTGGGACGTCACTGCGGATGCCGCCCGGCTGACCGTTCCCACCCATGTGATCGCCTCGGATCCCGCGGTCTACAGCATCTTCACCGGCGAGGTCGCGGCCGGCGTCCTCGCCTCCAACCCCCTCGTCACGATGTCGGTCGTCGAGGGCGCCGGGCACTCGCTGCACCGCGACAAGCCCGAAGAGACCGTCCGACAGCTGAGAGAGGCACTCGCGTGAGCACCTTCGATCCGACCGCCTACCTTCCCGACGACCTTCTCGAGCGCATCCGCGAGCGGGCCCCGATCCACGACCGCGAGAACACGTTCCCCGAGCAGGACCTCGATGAGCTCCGCGATGCGGGATATCTGTCGATCCTCGTGCCCGCCGAACGCGGGGGCGCGGGGCTCGGCCTCGCCGAGGCGGCGATCCTGCAGCAGCGTCTCGCGACCGCCGCTCCCGCCACGGCGCTCGCGATCAACATGCACCTGGTGTGGACCGGCGTCGCGAAGGTCTTCTCCGACCGCGGCGTGCCGGGTCTCGAGTTCGTGCAGGACGGCGCGGTCGCGGGCGAGGTCTTCGCCTTCGGAATCAGCGAGGGCGGCAACGACCTGGTGCTGTTCGGCAGCGACACCGAGGCCGCGCCCACCGCCGACGGGGGCTACGCGTTCACCGGCACGAAGATCTTCACCTCGCTCGCGCCCGTATGGACGAGGCTCGGGCTGCACGGCCTCGACACGACGAGCGCCGACGCTCCGAAGCTGGTCTTCGCCTTCGTCGACCGCACCGACGCGGTCGTCACGGGCGACGACTGGGACACCCTCGGCATGCGGGGCACCCAGAGCCGCACGACGCGTCTCGACGGAGCCGTGGCGGATGCCGCGCACGTGGTGCGTCGCATCGATCCGGGCCCGAACCCCGACCCCATCGTCTTCGGGATCTTCTCCGTCTTCGAGATCCTGCTCGCCTCCGTCTACACGGGCATCGCACGCCGTGCCCTCGACCTCGCGGTGCTCACCGCGCAGATGCGCCGTTCGAAGAAGACGGGTGCGACGTACAGCCAGGATCCCGACATCCGCTGGCGCATCGCCGACATGGGCCTCGCGTACGACGCGCTCCCACCGCAGATCGCGGTGCTCGCCCGCGATGTCGATGAGAGGGTCGACAACGGCGCTCGGTGGTTCACCCTGCTGTCGGGCGTCAAGCACCGGGCGATCACGATGTCGAAGCACGTCGTCGATCAGGCGATGCTCGTCGCCGGCGGCGGCTCGTACTTCTCGTCGAACGAGCTGTCGCGTCTCTACCGGGACGTCCTCGCGGGCGCATTCCATCCCTCCGATCCCGAATCGGCGCATTCCACCGCGGCGAGCGCCTGGCTCGGACCCCTCGAGGCATAAGCGCGATATTCTGCGGTTTCACCCCTGAGGCTCTGCCGATTCTGCGGAATCAGTTGAAGACCGGCCGCTGCGGTGCGAGGATCGCATCATGGCGTCCTCGAAGAAGCACCCCCCACTGGACGATGTCGCGAAGACGATCATCGAACTGCTGCAGGAGGACGGGCGACGCTCGTACTCCGACATCGGGCGAGAGGTGGGGCTCAGCGAAGCCGCCGTCCGCCAACGCGTGCAGCGGCTCACCGAGTCCGGCGTGATGCAGATCGTCGCAGTGACCGATCCGATGCAGCTCGGCTTCCCTCGGCAGGCCATGATCGGCGTCCGCGTCTCGGGCGACACGCGGGTCGTGGCCGAGGCCATCGCCGAGATCGCCGCCATCGACTACGTCGTCATCACCGTGGGCTCGTTCGACATCCTCGCCGAGGTCGTCTGCGAGGACGACGAGGACCTCCTCGCCCTCATCAACGATCACATCCGCCCGATCGACGGGGTCCTGTCGACCGAGACCTTCATCTACGCCAAGCTGCAGAAGCAGCTCTACAACTGGGGGACCAGATGAGCACGCAACGCCCGACACCGTCCGAGGCCGAACTCCAGGCCATGGCCAAGGACCACCTGTGGATGCACTTCACACGGCAGTCCACGATGGAGAAGAGCGGCGTCCCGATCATCGTCAAGGGCGACGGTCACCGCATCTGGGACTCGAAGGGCAAGGAGTACTTCGACGGCCTCGCCGGACTCTTCGTCGTCAACGCCGGCCACGGCCGCCGTCGGCTCGCCGAGGCCGCGGCGAAGCAGGCTTCCGAGCTGTCGTTCTTCCCGCTGTGGTCGTATGCGCACCCGGCGGCCATCGAGCTCGCCGATCGACTCGCGGCCGAGGCGCCCGGCGACCTGAACCGCGTGTTCTTCTCGACGGGCGGCGGCGAGGCGGTCGAGACCGCGTTCAAGCTCGCGAAGCACTACTGGAAGCTGATGGGCAAGCCCACCAAGCACAAGGTCATCTCGCGATCGGTCGCCTATCACGGCACCCCTCAGGGCGCACTGGCCATCACCGGCATCCCGGCGATGAAGTCCATGTTCGAACCCGTCACCCCGGGTGGGTTCCGCGTGCCGAACACCAACTTCTACCGCGCGGCCGAGATGGGCGGCCCGAGCGACGACCTCGAGGCCTTCGGCCGCTGGGCCGCCGACCGCATCGAGGAGATGATCCTGTTCGAGGGCGCCGACACGGTCGCCGCGGTCTTCCTCGAGCCGGTGCAGAACTCGGGCGGATGCTTCCCGCCTCCTCCCGGATACTTCGCCAGGGTGCGCGAGATCTGCGACCGCCACGACGTGCTGCTCGTATCGGACGAGGTCATCTGCGCGTTCGGTCGCCTGGGCCACACCTTCGCGTGCACGGGCCTCGGCTACGTGCCCGACATGATCACGTGCGCCAAGGGCATGACGAGCGGCTACTCGCCCATCGGCGCGACCGTCATCAGCGACCGGATCTACGAGCCGTTCTCGAAGGGCGACGTGTCGTTCCCGCACGGCTACACGTTCGGCGGGCATCCGGTCTCGGCGGCCGTGGCCCTCGAGAACCTCGCGATCTTCGACGAGGAGGGGCTCAACGAGCACGTGCGCGAGAACTCGCCCCTGTTCCGCGCCGAGCTCGAGAAGCTCCTCGACATCCCGATCGTGGGCGATGTGCGCGGAGACGGCTACTTCTTCGGCATCGAGCTCGTGAAGGACAAAGCGACGCGGGAGACCTTCGACGACGACGAGTCCGAGCGGCTGCTGCGCGGCTTCCTCTCCCCCGCCCTGTTCGAGGCCGGACTCTACTGCCGTGCCGACGACCGCGGCGATCCCGTGATCCAGCTCGCACCGCCGCTGACGGTGGGACCCGCGGAGTTCCGTCAGATCGAGCAGATCCTGCGGAGCGTGCTCACCGACGCCCAGTCGGTGCTCTGACTCAGTCGGTCACCGCGGTGCGCCGCCTCGCGAGGAGCGCGAGGTGGAGCGCCGCGATCGTCTCGCCGTCGTCGAGGTCGGCACCGAGCAGATCGCCGATCAGCGTGAGGCGCTGATAGAACACCGACCGCGACAGGTGACTCGCGGCGGCCGCCGCCGAGCGGTTGCCCGGGTGTGCGACGAGAGCCGCGAGCACGGCGAGCAGGTCGCCGCGACGCTCTCGGTCGTGACGGATCAGCGGCGCCAGCATCCGCTCGCTGTGCTCGTGCAGCCGGTGATCGTCGCGCAGCGTGGCGACGAGCCTCTCGAGCGGGCGATCGTCGACCCGCCGCACTCTGGCCCCCGCCTCGGCGCGGTCGCTGTCGGCGAGGTCGCGCGCGGCGCGCAGCGAGCCGAGCAGTCCGACGACGTCATCGGCGACCGGGCCGACGAACACCGCGCGGTCGGGACCGGCGATGCGCAGCACGACCTCGTCGGACAGCACTGCGGATGCCGGAAGTGACAGCAGAGCGACGTCGTCGCCCTCGACCCTGGCCGCCATGACGGCGAACCCCGCCTGCCGTGCGCGATACGCGAGCTCGCTGATCGACGCCGACCCTCGGGCGACGATCCCGTGGCACTGCCGGTCGGCGAGGGCGAAACCGCCGGCACGCAGCCGCGCGTCGATGTCGTCGGCCTTCGCGAAGCGCGCCCCCAGCAGATCATCGATCACCGTGCGCTGCGCGAGCAGCGACCATTCGGTGTCGCCGCCGTCGGCGATGCAGCCGAACGCGAGGGCCGTCGCCCCCTGTTCGAGCACCGTGACCCGCCCGGCGGGGTGAGCCGGTCCCGGCTGGGCGAGCAGCGTGCCCCAGCGCACTCCCCGCGCCTGAACCGGCACCCGCTCGGCGTCGCCACGCGAGCTCAGGACGTCGGCGATCGGAGAGTCGAGCCCCTCGGCCGCGATCACCTCACCTGCGAGGTTCTCCAGGATCACCGGTGCGCGCAGCGCCCGCGCGGTCTCGGACACCACGACATCGGCCGGCGCGCCCTGCAGGCTCAGCGCGGTGAAGAGCTCGTGCAGGTGCTGACGCTCGTGCAGCGCGTGCGTCTGCGCGGCGATGAGGGCATGATGCACCGCCTCGGTCACCGCGACGAACTTGACCTCTCGGGTCAACGCGATGAGCGCCAGTCCGACCGTCGCGCACAGGTCGACCAGCGGCTGGGGCACCGCCTTACGGGCTGTGCCGAGCTCGAACACGATGCCGGCGATGCCCGCGCGGTGCAGGCTGGTCGCGAAGTCCCGCAGCTGCTCGACGTCGCTCGGCCACCCGGCGCCCGTGGTCAGCAGCAGTTCGCCGCCGTCGAGAAGCCGCGCGACGTCCGGGCTGTCGGAGACATGCACCCACCGCACGGCGACATCGAGAGCGGCGCCGCCCACGAGCACCGACGGGCCGCCCTGCTGCACGGCGGGCTCGGAGAGCACGTCGGAGACGCTGAGGAACGTGCTGCCGTCCGGACGTTCTGTCCGACCCAGCTCGAAGTCGCTACGTTCTGACACCTGTTCACCCTCTCGTGCTCTGTGATCATAGGAGAGAACCCAGCGTATCGCTGCTCGGTCAGAGTGTTCGATACGGATCACGCAGCACGAAGGAGTCCCGTGGACATCGTCCGTCACCTCATCAATGGAGCAGAGACCGCCGACGCGGCGCGCACGGGGCAGGTCTTCGACCCGGCCACCGGTCAGGTGTCGAAGCAGGTCGCCTTCGCGTCGACCGCCGAGGTCGACCATGCCATCGCCGCCGCGGCATCCGCTCTGCCCGCCTGGCGCGAGACGAGCCTCATCAAGCGCGCCGACGTCTTCTTCCGCCTGCGTCAGCTGCTCAAGGAGCGCACGCCCGAGCTCGCGGCGATCGTCACCTCGGAGCACGGCAAGGTGCTCTCGGATGCCGCCGGCGAGGTCTCGCGCGGCATCGAGAACGTCGAGTTCGCCGCCGGCCTCGTGCACCTGCTCAAGGGAGAGCGCAGCGAGCAGGTCTCGCGCGGCGTCGACGTGCACTCGGTCAAGCAGCCCGTCGGGGTCGTCGCGGCGATCACGCCGTTCAACTTCCCCGTCATGGTGCCGCTGTGGATGGTCGCTTCGGCGATCGCCTGCGGCAACACAGTCGTGCTCAAGCCGAGCGAGAAGGACCCGTCGGCGGCCATCTGGATCGCGAAGCTCTTCCAGGAGGCAGGGCTGCCCGACGGCGTGCTCAATGTCGTGAACGGCGACAAGGAGGCCGTCGACGCGCTGCTCGAGTCGCCGCGGGTGAACGCGATCAGCTTCGTCGGATCGACCCCGATCGCCCGCTCCATCTACCAGCGGGCGGCGAACGCGGGCAAGCGCGTGCAGGCTCTGGGCGGCGCGAAGAACCACATGGTCGTGATGCCGGATGCCGACATCGACGCCGCGGCCGACGCCGCGGTCTCGGCCGCATACGGCTCGGCCGGCGAGCGCTGCATGGCCGTCTCGGTGCTGGTCGCGGTGGGAGACATCGCCGACGACCTCGTCACAGCGATCGCCTCGCGCATCGACGGACTCACGATCGGCGCGGGCACGGATGCCGCGAGCGAGATGGGCCCGCTCATCACCCGCGAGCACCGCGACCGCGTCGCCTCCTACGTGACCGGCGCCACCGCGGAGGGTGCGACCGTCGTGGTCGACGGCACGACGAAGGAGTTCGACTCCGACGGCTTCTTCATCGGGGTCAGCCTCATCGATCGGGTCGCTCCCGGCATGAAGGTGTACGACGACGAGATCTTCGGCCCGGTGCTCTCGGTCGTGCGCGTCGAGACCTATGCCGAGGCCGTCGAGCTCGTCAACGCGAACGCGTACGGCAACGGCACCGCGATCTTCACCCGCGACGGCGGCACCGCCCGTCAGTACGAGTTCGACATCGAGGTCGGCATGGTCGGCGTCAACGTGCCGATCCCCGTGCCGATCGGCGCCTACTCGTTCGGCGGCTGGAAGGACTCGCTCTTCGGCGACTCGCACATCTACGGACCCGAGTCGGTGCACTTCTACACTCGGTCGAAGGTGGTCACGACGCGCTGGCCCGACCACACGCCCTCGCAGATCGACCTGGGCTTCCCGAGCAACCACTGAGCCCCCGAGCAGACACTGAGAACCGAGACACGAGACATGACGAACTTCATCGATCGCCACGGCGCATCGCATCCGCTCCCCGCCCCCGAGGCCGAGGCGCAGGTGCGGGCGGACGACCGCGGCCACGTCTTCCACTCCTGGAGCGCCCAGGGACTCATCGATCCGCTGCCCGTCGCCGCGGGTGAGGGCTCGACGTTCTGGGACTACGCCGGCAACGCCTACCTCGACTTCTCGAGCCAGCTGGTGAACCTCAACCTGGGGCACCAGCATCCCGACCTCGTGGCCGCGATCCAGCAGCAGGCGGGTCGCCTCTCGACCATCCAGCCGGCGATGGCCAACGACGTGCGGGGCGAGCTCGCCCGACTCATCGTCGAGGTCGCGCCCGAGGGCTTCGAGAAGGTCTTCTTCACCAACGGCGGCGCCGAGGCCAACGAGTACGCCGTGCGCATGGCGCGCCAGTCGACGGGCCGCCACAAGGTGCTGTCGATGTACCGCAGCTATCACGGGTCGACCTCGACGGCGATCTCGCTGACGGGTGATCCTCGCCGGTGGGCGAACGGCACACCGGATTCCGGAGCCGTGCGCTTCTTCGGGCCCTACCTCTACCGCTCGCCGTTCCACGCCGAGACGCCGGAGCAGGAGTCCGAGCGCGCCCTCGCCCACCTCGAGCAGACCATCCAGCTCGAAGGACCCTCGACGATCGCGGCGATCATCATCGAGACCGTCGTCGGCACGAACGGCGTGCTCGTGCCGCCGCCCGGCTACCTGCAGGGCGTGCGCGAGCTGTGCGACCGCTACGGCATCGTCTACATCGCGGACGAGGTCATGGTCGGCTTCGGCCGCCTCGGCGAGTGGTTCGGCATCGACGCGTACGACGGGCGTCCCGACCTGATCACCTTCGCGAAAGGCGTGAACTCCGGGTACGTGCCGCTCGGCGGCGTCGTCATCTCCGAGCGCATCGCGAAGGCCTTCGACACCACGCCGTTCGCGGGAGGGCTCACGTACTCCGGGCATCCGCTCGCGTGCGCCGCGGGCGTCGCCACCTTCGAGGTGTTCCGCCGCGACGGCATCCTCGAGCGGGTGCGCGACCTCGGCGAGCGCATCGTCGAGCCGACCCTGCGCGGCTGGGTCGACACCCACCCGAGCGTCGGAGAGGTGCGCGGCCGCGGGCTCTTCTGGGCCGTCGAGCTGGTGCGCGACAAGGAGACGCGCGAGCCGCTCGTGCCGTTCAACGCCAGCGGAGCGGATGCCGCGCCCGTCGCCGCCTTCGCCGCCGCCGCCAAGAAGGCGGGTGTCTGGCCGTTCACGCACTTCAACCGCATGCACGTGGCACCGCCGCTCGTGATCGGCGAGAACGATCTCGTGCGCGGTCTGGCCGTGCTCGACGAGGCTCTCGCCGTCGCCGACGAGGCAGCCACGAGCTGACAGTGCCGTGAGGCGCAGCCGCTGCTGCGCGGGTTCAGATCAGGAATCCGCGCAGCAGCGCTTCGGAACCGGCGAGGTGATCGCGCATCGCCGCCTCCGCGACGTCGGGCCGCCCGGCGAGGATCGCCGTCACGATCTGCTCATGCTGCTCACCCGAGTGCTGGATGTTGCGCGGCATCAGCGGGAACGTGTCGAGCCACGCATTGACGTCGGCCCGGTTCTCGGCGACCAGCGCGACGAGCGAGGGGATGCCGGCCGCCTCCGCGATCGCGAGGTGCAGCAGCGTGTCGAGACGCCGATACTCCTCGGGCCCGGCGGGCAGCGCGGCCTCATGTCGCGCCCACAGGTCGGCGCGGGTCGCGGCATCCAGCGTCCGGCTCGCCGCAGCCCGCACCGCTCCCGTCTCGAGCACCCGCCGCAGCCCCAGCACATCGTCGATCTCGTCCGCCGTGACCTCCCCGGCATCCGAGGGCTGGGGCAGCGGATCGGCGATGAACGTGCCGCCGTACCGCCCCCGCTTGGGCACCAGGTATCCGGTGTCGGCGAGTTCGCGGATCGCCTCGCGCACGGTGTCGCGACTGACGCCGAACGAGGCGGCGAGCTCTCGTTCCGGCGGCAGCGACTCCCCCGGGGCGACGACGCCGAGGCGGATGGTCTGCACGAGGCGAGCCACCGCATCCTCGAGGGCGTTGCCTCGGCGAAGCGGCCGGTAGACCGCCCGGCGCACCTCGACGAGATCGCCGTCGGAAGGGTGCTCGCTCATGCTTTCACCTTGTCACAGTGACATGGTCCCGCTTCACAGCGGGGTGACGTAGGCGTTCGTGATGCCGCCGTCGACCACGAAGGCGCTGGCGGTGATGAACGATGAGTCGTCCGAAGCGAGGAAGGCCACAGCGGCGGCCAGCTCGGACGGCTCGGCGAAGCGCCCCATCGGCACGTGCACGAGTCGTCGCTGCGCGCGCTCGGGATCCTTGGCGAACAGCTCCTGCAGCAGCGGCGTGTTCACCGGCCCGGGGCACAGCGCGTTCACCCGCACGCCCTGTCGCGCGAACTGCACGCCGAGCTCGCGCGACATCGCCAGCACGCCGCCCTTCGACGCGGTGTAGCTGATCTGCGAGGTCGCCGACCCCAGCAGGGCGACGAACGACGCGGTGTTGATGATCGATCCGCGACCGGCCGGCACCATGTGGCGCAGTGCCGCACGGCTGCACAGGTACACGCTCTTCAGGTTCACGTCCTGAACGCGATCCCAGGCCGGCAGCTCGGTCGTCTCGATCGAGTCGTCGTCGGCGGGCGAGATGCCGGCGTTGTTGAAGGCGATGTCGATACGGCCGAACTCCGCGGCGACGCCGTCGAAGAGCGTGTTCACCATGGTCTCGTCGGCCACGTCGACGGGACGGAACGCACCGCCCACCTCGGCCGCCGCCTTCTCGCCCGTGGCGGGGTCGACGTCGGCGATGACGACGAACGCGCCTTCGGCCGCGAAGCGCTGAGCGGTGGCGAAGCCGATCCCGCTCGCCCCTCCGGTGATGATCGCGACGCGGTCCTTGAGGCGCTGGGTCAGATCGATGGTCATGTGTGCTCTCCGTTGCAGGTGGGGATGGTCGGGCCGGGTGTCGCTGGTCAGGATTCGTCTGTCGCGAAGAAGACGTTCTTGGTCTCGGTGAAGTGCTCTGCGGCGTCGGGACCGAGCTCGCGCCCGAGTCCGGATGCCTTCATGCCGCCGAACGGCGTCGCGTAGCGCACCGACGAGTGCGAGTTCACCGAGAGCACGCCGCTCTGCACGCCGCGCGAGACGCGCACGGCCCGACCGAGGCTCTCGGTCCAGATCGACCCGGCGAGACCGTAGGCGGTGTCGTTCGCCAGGCGGATCGCATCGGCCTCGTCCTCGAACGGCATCACCGCGACGACCGGGCCGAACACCTCCTGCTGGGCGATCCGGTCGGACGGGTCGGCAAGCACCACGGCGGGCGCGAACCAGAATCCGTCGCCGCTCGGAGCGCTGCCGCGGAACGCGATGTTCGCGTCGTCGAGGAACCCCGACACGGTGTCGCGATGCGCGGCCGAGATGAGCGGCCCCATGTCGGTGTCGGCGCTCGACGGGTCGCCCACCCGCCACGCCCTGACCGCGGGTTCGAGCATCTCGAGGAACCGGTCGTACACCGATCGCTGCACGAGCAGCCGGCTGCGGGCGCAGCAGTCCTGGCCCGCGTTGTCGAACACCGAGCCGGGCACCGCGGCGACGGCCTTCTCGAGGTCGGCGTCGGCGAAGACGATGTTGGCGCTCTTGCCGCCGAGCTCGAGCGTCACGGGCTTGAGCGCGCGAGCGCATCCGGCGGCGACCTCGATGCCGACCTCGGTCGACCCGGTGAACACGACCTTGCGGACGTCGGGGTGCTCGACGAGACGCTGCCCCACCACGGAGCCCGACCCGGTGACCACCTCGAACAGCCCTTCGGGAAGGCCCGCCTCGAGGGCGAGCTCGCCGAGTCGGATGGCTGTCAACGGCGTGAGCTCGGCGGGCTTCAGGACGACGGCGTTGCCTGCGGCGAGCGCCGGCGCGAACGCCCACGCGGCGATCGTCATCGGGAAGTTCCACGGCACGATCACCCCGACGACTCCGTACGGGTCGTGGAAGGTGACATCGAGCCCGCCCGCCACCGGGATCTGACGGCCCGACAGCCGCTCGGGGTCGGCCGAGTAGTAGTTGAGCACCTGAGCGACATGGCCCGCCTCCCAGCGGGCCGAGCCGATCGGATGCCCGGAGTTCCGCACCTCGAGCTGTGCGAGCTCCTCCGTGGCCGCCTCGACCGCACGAGCGAAGGACCGCAGCGCGTCAGCCCGCGCGACCGGGGCGAGAGCCGCCCACCGTCGCTGCGCTGCGACAGCGCGCGCGATCGCGGCATCCGTCTCTCCGATGTCGGCGCGCGCGACCTCGCGGATCACCGCGCCGGTCGACGGGTTGATGACTGTGAACGCGCTCATCGGGCGTCCTCCTTCCGCCCTGCGGCGAACGCACGGGCCTGTGAGACGAGATCGGTGAAGAGCCGCCGATCCTCGGCGTTCTCTTCGGGGTGCCATTGGACGCCGACGATGTGGCCGGCTGACGTGTCGACGAAGGCCTGCACGAGGCCGTCGTCCGAATGCGCGGCGGCGACGAGCCCCTCGCCGAGACGGTCGACCCCCTGGTGGTGGTAGCTGTGCACCCGCATCTCGGTCTCGCCGATGATGTCGGCGAGGGGTGTGTCGGTCGACACCGCGACGTCGTTCTCGGCGAAGACACCGCCGCCGATGCGGTACTTCTCGGTGCCGAGCGACTCGGGCAGGTGCTGCTGCAGGGTTCCGCCGCGGGCGACGTTCACGAGCTGCAGACCGCGGCAGATGGCGAGCACCGGGATGCCACGACGCTCGGCCGCCTGGAAGAGCGCGAGCTCCCACGCGTCGCGGTCGACCCTCGCGGGGTCGGTGAGCGGATGCCGGTCCTCGCCGTAGAGCTCGGGGGCGACGTCCGCGCCACCCGAGAGCACGAGTCCGTCCATCCCCGAGATCGCCGCGTCCGCGGCATCCGGATCCTGGGGCGGGAGAAGAAGGGCGATGCCGCCGGAGGAGGTCACGCTCGTGAGGTACTGCTCCGGCAGGAACGCGGCCCTGACATCCCACACCCCCTGCTGCGCGCGCTCGAGATAGGTCGTGACACCGATCAGCGGCGCGGGGTCAGAGGCGCTCGAAGCCACGGATGCGCTCCCAGTCGGTGACGGCCGCGTCGTAGGCTTCCACCTCGATGCGGGCCTGGTTGAGATAGTGCTCGACCACGTCGTCGCCGAACGCCGCCCGCGCGATGGTCGATTCGCTGAACAGCTTCGCCGCCTCGCGCAGGGTGGTCGGCAGGTGGTCGACCGCATCCTCGTAGGCGTTGCCGGTGAAGCGCTCGGGCAGCGGCAGTTCGTTCTCGATGCCGTGCAGACCGCCCGCGATGATCGCCGAGATCGCGAGGTACGGGTTCACATCTCCGCCGGGCACCCGGTTCTCGACCCGCAGCCCCGATCCATGGCCGACTACCCGCAGAGCGCAGGTGCGGTTGTCGATGCCCCATGCCACACCGGTCGGCGCGAAGCTGCCCTTCGCGAAACGCTTGTACGAGTTGATGTTGGGCGCGAGCAGCAGGGTGAATTCGCGCAGAGTGGCGAGGATGCCGGCGATCCAGTGCTCCATGACGGGACTGAAGCCGTGCTCTCCGTCGCCTGCCATGACCGGGGCACCCGACTCGTCGCGCAGCGACAGGTGGATGTGACAGCTGTTGCCCTCCCGCTCGTTGAACTTGGCCATGAACGTCAGCGCCTTGCCGTGCTGCTCGGCGATCTCCTTCGCGCCGTTCTTGTAGATCGCGTGCTGGTCGGCGGTCTCCCGCACCTCCGCATACCGGAACGCGATCTCCTGCTGACCGAAGTTGCACTCGCCCTTCACGCCCTCGCAGTACAGGCCCGCGCCGTCCATGCTGTTGCGGATGTCACGCAGCAGCGGCTCCATGCGGGTCGAGGCGAGCAGGTTGTAGTCGACGTTGTAGTCGGTCGCGGGTGTCAGCCCGTCGTACTTGCGCGCCCAGGCGTCGCGGTAGGTGTTGTCGAAGACGATGAACTCGAGCTCGGTGCCCGAGTACGCGGTCCAGCCCCGCTCGGCGAGGCGGTCGCGCTGGCGATCGAGGATCGCCCGGGGCGAGGGCCCGACGGGTTCGCCGTTCTGCCACACGAGATCGGACATGACCAGCGCGGTGCCCTCGAGCCACGGGATGTTGCGCAGGGTCTCGACGTCGGGCTTCAGCACCATGTCTCCGTAGCCGCGGTCCCACCCCGACATCGCATAGCCGTCGACGGTGTTCATGTCGACGTCGACCGACAGCAGGTAGTCGCAGGCCTCGGCCCCGTGAGCCAGGATGTCCTCCTGGAACAGCCGCGCCGACACGCGTTTGCCGACCAGTCGCCCCTGCGCATCCGCGAAAGCCACGATCACCGTGTCGATCTCACCGGCGGCGATGCCGGCATCCAGCTGTTCGATGCTCAGGTTGCCCGACATCTGACGCTCCGTTCTCGTGCGGTGAAGCGATCGGCCGACCGGCTTCGCCCTCAGAGTAGATCAACTCGTCGTCTAAAGGTAGACGAAACCACCATTGACTGTCACAATCATCCGCAAGGTGCACCCGGCGCCTGCACGCATGCGAACGGAGAGCGGATGTCCCAGCAGAGCAATGAATCCCGCAAGGTCGCCGGAGCGACCTATACACGTGCCGGGAGTGACTACTTCGAGAAACGGACGCTGAAGAGGTCGGCCGGCGTCTGGGGCCTGTGGGGTCTGGCGGTCGCCGCGGTGATCTCGGGCGACTTCTCCGGCTGGAACTTCGGCATCGACTTCGCGGGTTTCGGCGGGATGCTGATCGCGTTCGCCATCCTCGTGGCGATGTACTACGGCATGATCTTCGCGATCGGCGAGATGGCGGCCGCGATGCCGCATACCGGCGGCGCGTACTCCTTCGCCCGCTCGGCCATGGGTCCGTGGGGCGGTCTCGTCACCGGAGCCGCCGAGACCATCGAGTACGTCGCGACCACGGCGGTGATCGTCTACTTCTCGGCGTCGTATGCCAACGGCATCACGAGCGAGCTGCTCGGCCTCGAACTGCCGGGCTGGGTCTGGTACCTCATCCTCTACGTCGTCTTCATCGCCCTGAACTCCGCGGGCGCCGCCATCTCGTTCCGCTTCGCGATCGTCGTCTCCGTGATCTCCATCGGCATCATCCTGGTGTTCTCCGCCATGGCGATCTTCTCCGGCGCGTTCTCGTGGGATGCCCTGTGGGACATCGTCCCCGACGAGGGCCAGACCGCGTTCCTTCCGCACGGCGTCCTGCCGATCCTGTTCGCGCTGCCGTTCGCGATGTGGTTCTTCCTCGGCATCGAGGAGCTCCCGCTCGCGGCCGAGGAGTCGCACAACCCGACCCGCGACATCCCGAAGGCAGGATTCTGGGCCCGCGGCACCCTGATCGTCACCGGACTCCTGGTGCTGTTCCTGAACACCGGCGTGATCGGCGCCGAGGCCACCGGCACCGCCGGTGAGCCGCTGCTCGACGGCTTCCGCGCGATCGTCGGCGACCAGCTCGCCGCCGTGCTCGCGCTGTTCGCCCTCATCGGCCTGCTCGCGTCGCTGCAGGGAATCATGTTCGCCTACGGACGCAACATGTACTCACTGTCCCGCGCCGGCTACTACCCCCGCTTCCTCTCGCTCACCGGAAAGCGGCAGACCCCGTGGGTCGCGCTCACTGTCGGCGCGGCGGTCGGCTTCGTCGCGCTGATCGTGCTCGACGTGCTCACGGCCGTCGACTCGGAGGGTGCCGGAACGGTCGCCGGCGCGATCGTGCTGAACATCGCCGTCTGGGGAGCCGTCGTCGCCTATGGGCTGCAGCTCGTGTCGTTCATCATCCTGCGCAAGAAGTTCCCCAACGTCGACCGTCCGTACGTCAGCCCGTGGGGCATCCCCGGCGCGGTGATCGCCCTGGTGATCGCGGCACTGATCTTCGTGGGCTTCCTGCTCAACCCGACGTTCGGCCCGGCGATCATCGCGATCGCGATCGTCTACGCGATCATCCTGCTCGGATTCGGCCTGTTCTTCCGGCACCGCCTCGTGCTCTCGCCCGAAGAGGAGTACGCGCTGTCAGGCGGTTCGCACGGCGACCCGCAGGCCGAGGGCTACGACGCTATGGAGGGCGAGGTGTTCGGCGGTGGACGCTGACCGGGGCGGAGGAGCGCGGCGCTACTTGCGGTCGAAGTCGAACGCCTTGAGCAGCTCGTCGACGGCCTTGTCGCGCTCCTCCCCGCCCTCGTCGAACATGTGCGTCACGTGCGTGCGCAGATGGTTCTCGAGCAGCAGGCGGTTGAGGGACTCGAGCGAGCGCTGGATCGCGCGGGACTGCGTGATGATGTCCATGCAGTACTCCTCGCTCTCGATCATCCGCGCGACTCCGCGCATCTGACCCTCGAGGATGCTGGTGCGGTGCAGCGCACGCTTCTTGATGTCTTCGATCACGATTCGAGGGTACTCGGATCCTGCCTCGGTCAGCCCGAGAACGGGTTGAGGACAGCGAGTCCCGGGATGTCGAAGTCTCTCTCGTTGCGGGTGACCAGCGTCAGTCCGTGGTGCAGCGCGGTGGCCGCGATGAGCGAGTCGCCGAGCGGACGCCGGTTCGGCACTTGGATGGCTGCGGTGATCTGAGCGATCTCCTGCGTCACCTCGAGAGCGGGGTGCACCAGTCCGCTTCTGACCGAGTCCAGCCACCGTTCCAGAGACGCGGCGGCGACGGCATCCCGTCTCCGCGCCAGGAGGACGCCGCGCTCGAGTTCGAGCCCGGTGATCACGCTGATGTGAATGGACTCCCGAGCCGTCGCGCCGAACCACCGCGCCACGCCGAGGTCGGGCCTGGGCCGACGGATCTCCGAGATCACCTTCGTGTCGACCAGGAACGGTGTCACAGGTCGATCTCTCGTCCGAAGTCACGCGATCTGTCGGCGGCGATCTCGTCCATGATCTGACCGAAGACGTCATCGGGATCCGCCCCCTCAGGGAGGGGCCGGACGACGTCCAGGAAGGATCGCGTGTCCTCCGTCAGAGCGGCGGGCCGGAGAGGCGTTCGTACTCTCCGATGCTCAGCAGTACATAGGCGGGCTCGCCACGTCTCGTGATCATCACGGGCTGCCCGTCGGCGACGCGCTGAGCGCGCGCGACGGACTGGTTGAACTCTCGAGCGGTCATGGTGAACACGATGGACCCCGTTTCGGACTGTAGTGAGAGTACTACACAGCGTGGACTCGGTGAAGGCGAACGGACCGGACGCTGCAAGCCGACCTCAGCGAGGACTCCCCGTGAAAGGATGACGTCATGCCGCGAACCCCGATGGCGCTCCTGTCGCCCGCAGACCAGGTACGACTTCGCGCTCTTCGCCGCATGAAGGCGGTGGCTCTCGGCGCCCTGATCTTCATGGCCGTCGTGTTCGTGATCGCGTTCGCCTTCCAGGAGCGTCAGCCGTGGTTGGCCTACGTCCGCGCCGCCGCCGAGGGCGGCATGGTGGGTGCTCTCGCCGACTGGTTCGCCGTGACCGCGCTCTTCCGTCGGCCGCTGGGGCTGCCCATTCCTCACACCGCGATCATCCCGAACCGCAAAGACGAGATCGGCCGCACGCTGGGCGAGTTCGTCGAGACGAACTTCCTCGAGGCGAGCGTCGTGCGCACCAAGCTCGCGAGCACGGCGATCGCGAAGCGAGCCGGTGAATGGCTGCGTGAGCCCGCCCACGCCGAACGCGTGGCGGCCGAGGGGGCGACGATCGCGACCGCCGTCCTGAACGCTCTCAGCGACGACGACGTGCGCGACCTCATCACCGACCTCGCCCGCGAGCACCTCGTCTCTCCCGAGTGGGGACCGCCCGCCGGCGCCTGGCTCGAGAAGATCGTCGAGGCCGATGCGCATCACGGGGCGGTCGACCTCGCCGCCGACAGCATCGGCCGCTGGCTGGATGCGAACGCCGAGTCGTTCTCGGGACTCATCTCGCGCAGGCTCCCCGGGTGGGTGCCGAAGCTCGCCCACCGATTCGTCGACGACACCGCCTACAACGAGGCGGTCAAGTTCGTCCGCGCCGTGCAGGCCGACCCGAAGCATCCGGCACGCATCGCCGTCGACGGCTACCTCGCCCGCCTCGCCGACAGCCTGCAGAACGACCCCGCGACGAGGGCCAAGCTCGAGAACGCCAAGGCGTCGCTGTTCGACAGCCCCCGCGTGGGCGCCCTCGCCGCCGAGGCCTGGGACACGGCGAAGAACGGACTGCTCACCGCCCTCGCCGACCCCGAGAGCGGTCTGCGTGTGCGGGCAGCACAGGCTCTGCAGGAGATCGGCGACAGGCTCACGACGGATGCCGCGCTGCAGCACCGCGTCGACACGTGGGTGTCGGATGCCGCGGTGTTCCTCGTCGACCGCTACCGCCACGACATCGCGTCGATCATCACCGACACCGTCGAGCGGTGGGACCCGGTCGAGACGACCGAGAAGATCGAGCTCATGGTCGGCCGCGACCTGCAGTACATCCGTCTGAACGGCACGTTCGTCGGCGCGCTCGCGGGCCTGGCGATCTTCACGATCGCGCACCTGCTGATCCCCGGGGTCTGAGCACTGAGCAGGGTTGACGGCATCGCACCCTCCGGGTGAGGGCCTGTGGAGGGGCGGCCGCGCCACTGCTAGCGTGCACCTCACTCGCGCAGGTCGCACGGGGAACCCCTCTGGCATGCCGGCATCCCTCGAAGGAGGAGTCATGGACTCGCTGCTCTCCGCGAACCTGCTCTGGTCGGTGCTCGCGATCGCGGCGTTCTGCATCAACGTGCTCGCGCTGATCTACATCCCGCGCGATCGCAAGCCCACCGCGGCGATGGCCTGGCTGCTGCTCGTGTTCCTGCTTCCTTTCATCGGCATCGCGCTCTACCTGCTGATCGGAGACTTCCGGCTGCCGAAGAAGCGCCGTGACGAGCAGCAGCGCATCACGGCGATGATCGCCGAGCGCGCCCTCGACCTTCCGGATGCCGAGGCTCCGCGGTGGCTGCAGCGTGTCGCGCAGCAGAATCACGCCCTCACCGGCCTGCCGATGGTCGGTGCCTCGTCGGCGCAGCTGATCGACGACTACCAGGCATCGATCGACGCGATGGCCGCAGCCATCGACTCCGCCGAGCGATACGTGCACGTGGAGTTCTACATCGCGGCGCGCGACGAGACGACCCGGGGCTTCTTCGACGCGATGGAGAGGGCCGTCGCCCGCGGGGTGACGGTGCGCCTGCTGGCCGACTACATCGCCTCGCGCAAGATCCCGAAGTCGGAGGAGACCTTCGCGGAGCTCGACAGGGTCGGCGTGACGTGGGCATGGATGCTGCCGGTTCGCCCGCTCAAGGGCGAGTACCAGCGCCCCGATCTGCGCAACCACCGCAAACTCGTCGTCGTCGACGGCCACGTCGGTTTCGTCGGCTCGCAGAATCTCATCTCCCGCGACTACAACTCGGAGAAGAACATCAGACGCGGCCTCATGTGGCAGGAGCTGGTGTCCCGCGTCGACGGACCGGTCGTCGCCCAGGTCGATGCGGTGTTCCTGTCGGACTGGCTCATCGAGACCGGCGAGGACCTGTCCGCGGTCGAACGCGTACCGGCCACCGCCGTTCCCGCACCTCCACCCGCCGATCTGCACTGCCAGATGGTGCCGAGCGGGCCGGCATACGGCACCGAGAACAACCTGCGGATGTTCCTCTCGCTCATCCACGGCGCGACCGAGAAGGTCATCCTGACGAGCCCGTACTTCGTGCCCGACGAGGCGATGATCTATGCCATCACCACGGCATGCCAGCGCGGACTCGACGTGCAGCTGTTCGTATCGGAGCTCGGCGACCAGGCGATGGTCTATCACGCACAGCGGTCGTACTACGAGACGCTGCTGCGAGCCGGAGTGCGCATCTTCCTCTACCCCGCGCCGTACATCCTGCACGCCAAGCACTTCTCGATCGACGACGACATCGCCGTGATCGGCTCGAGCAACATGGACATCCGCTCCTTCAGCCTCAACTCCGAGATGTCGCTGCTGGTGCGGGGCGGGTCCTTCGTCGCGCAGATGCGCCAGGTCGAGCAGAAGTACCGCGCCGCCGGGCGGGAGCTGACACTCGACGAATGGCTGCGCGAGCCTGCGAAGTCGACCTTCCTCGACGGCCTGTTCCGGCTGACATCGGCGCTGAACTGAGTGGCGCTCTCCCGACGCCGTGTCAGCGGGACGCGAGCGCCGCGAGCATCTCGAGCACGCACAGAGCAGCGAGCCTCACCGTGCGCAGGTCGTCGGTGTCAGCGGTCGCATCGACCTCGGCGATGTCGGCGCTGACCACACGCGGGTCGCCGACGATCGCGCGCACGAGGTGGCGCAGCTCCCACGCGGCGAAGCCGCCGGGAACGGATGCCGGGCAGCCCGGCGCCGCGGAACGGTCGGCCGCGTCGACGTCGACGTCGAGGTGGATGCGGGCGGCGGCACCCGCTCCGGCGATGCGCGTCGCCTCCGCGACGACGTCCTCGATGCCCCGGCGGCGAACCTCGTCGAGGGTGATCACGCGGATTCCCCACCCGGCAGCACGCGCCGCGTAGGCGGCGGAGTTCGCGAAGTCCGCGATGCCGATCTGGACGATCCTCGTCGGGTCGATCCTCTCGCCATCGGGCGCGTCTTCGATCAGCCGACGGACGGGCGATCCGTTCGAGATGCCATCACGCAGATCGAAGTGCGCGTCGATGGTGATGAGTCCGGTGGCCCCGGCACCGCGCGCGACCGGATAGGTCAGGGCGTTGTCGCCCCCGAGTGCGATGACGAGACGGGTGGCGTCAGCGAGCTCGCGCACGCGCCGGACGGTGGTCGCGATGCCGTCCTCGCCGTCCGGCTCGTCGACGTCCCCGGCATCGAGCACGCGGAGTGCCGCCCCGAGATCGACCACGGGCGGCCCCATGAGCGTCGCGCTGTACCGGGTGAGCGCCTCGCGGATCGCGGCGGGCGTCGCGTGTGCTCCGGTCGGTGACAGCGAGGTGCGCCAGGTCGGCACGCCGAGCAGTACAGCATCCGCGTCATCCCCTGTCTCGAACCCGGGCCAGGAGCCCGCGCGCGGCCAGAGCTCATCGTGCGACAGTGCCATGGTTCGTCCCCTCTGCCGTTCCGGATGCTGCGAAGACCTCGACGCCGTCCTTCCACACCCGCTCGACGAGGGGGACTCCGGGTCGGTAGGCGAGATGGATGCGGGTCGGCGCCGACAGCAGCACGAGGTCCGCCCGCGCGCCCGGCGTGATCACGCCGACATCGTCGCGGCGCAGCGCCAGAGCGCCCCCGGCGGTCGCCGCCCACACCGCCTCGGCGGGGGTCAGGCCCATGTCGCGCACCGCGAGCGCGATGCAGAACGGCATCGACGACGTGAAGCTCGATCCCGGATTCGTGTCGCAGGCGATCGCCACGGTCACGCCCGCGTCGATGAGTCGTCGCGCGTCGGGATACGGCTGGCGCGTCGAGAACTCCACCCCGGGGAGCAGCGTGAGCACCGTGTCGGATGCTGCCAGCGCCTCGATGTCGGAGTCGGTCAGGTAGGTGCCGTGGTCGACGGATGCCGCGCCGAGGTCGACGGCGAGGCGTACTCCCTCACCCGGGCCGAGCTGACTCGCGTGCACTCGGGGAACGAGCCCCTGTGCGATGCCCGCCTCGAGCACCCTTCGCGACTGCTCGACCGAGAACGCACCCGTCTCACAGAACACGTCGATCCACTTCGCATGCGGAGCGCACGTGTCGAGCATCGGCCCTGTCACCAGGTCGACGTACTCGTCCGCGCGGTCGGCGTACTCCACCGGCACCACGTGCGCTCCGAGAAAGGTGACCTCGGGCGTGACTTCCGCCGCGAGGCGCACCAGGCGCTCCTCGTCTCGCACGCTCAGGCCATAGCCGCTCTTGATCTCGACCGTCGTGGTGCCCTGGGCGAGCATCTCGTCGACGAATCCCCGCAGACGCGCGCGCAGCTCGTCGTCGCTCGCCGCTCGTGTCGCGACCACGGTCGAGCGGATGCCGCCGGCGGCGTATCGCTGCCCCGCCATCCGGGCCTCGAACTCCGCGGCGCGGTCGCCTCCGAAGACCAGGTGGCTGTGGCTGTCGACGAAACCGGGGATGACGGCGCGACCCGCCGCGTCGATGACGACGTCGGCCTCCGGCGCATCCGCGGCGGATCCGACCCATGCGATCCGCTCGCCGTCGATGAGCACGGCCGCGTCGACGAGCGTGCCGAAGCGGTCGCCTGCGGGCGAGGCGACGTTGGTCGTCAGCTCGGCGATGTTCGTGATCAGCGAGGCGCTCACAGCATCGGCACCTTGAGTCCGCGTTCACGGGCGATGTCCCGAGCGTGCTCGTATCCGGCGTCGACATGGCGCATGACACCCGTGCCCGGATCGTTGGTGAGCACGCGTTCGAGCTTCTCGGCGGCGAGCGCCGATCCGTCGGCGACGGTCACCTGCCCTGCATGGATCGAGCGCCCGATGCCGACTCCGCCGCCATGGTGCAGCGACACCCACGATGCACCGGATGCCGTGTTGAGCAGCGCGTTCAGCAGGGGCCAGTCGGCGATCGCATCCGAGCCGTCCTTCATGGTCTCCGTCTCACGATACGGCGACGCCACGGAGCCGGAGTCGAGGTGATCGCGGCCGATCACGATCGGCGCGGCCAGCTCCCCCGAGGCCACCATCTCGTTGAACTTGAGGCCGGCGAGGTGGCGCTCCTTGTATCCGAGCCAGCAGATGCGCGCGGGCAGTCCCTCGAAGTGCACCTTCTCGCCGGCCTTCTCGAGCCAGCGGTGGAGAGCCTTGTCTTCGGGGAACAGCTCGGCGATCGCACGGTCGGTCTTGTAGATGTCCTCGGGGTCGCCCGAGAGCGCCGCCCAGCGGAAGGGGCCGCGACCCTCTTCGAACTGCGGGCGGATGTACGCCGGCACGAAGCCCGGGAACTCGAAGGCGCGATCGAATCCGCCGAGCTGCGCCTCAGCCCGGATCGAGTTGCCGTAGTCGAAGACCGCGGCCCCGGCATCCTGGAACGCGACCATCGCCGCGACATGCTGAGCCATCGACTCGCGCGAGCGGCGGGTGAACTCCTCCGCATCCCGCTCGGCCTCGGACTTCCAGTCGGCGACGGCCATGCCGACCGGCAGGTAGGCGAGCGGGTCGTGCGCGCTGGTCTGATCGGTGACGATGTCGATCGGCACCCCGCGGCGCAGCAGCTCGGGGAAGACCTCGGCCGCGTTGCCGACCACGCCCACCGAGAGCGCTTCGCCCGCATCCTTCGCCGCGACGACCCGCGCGATCGCCGCATCGAGATCGGTGGTGTACTCGTCGAGGTACCCGTGCTGCACACGACGGGCGAGACGCGATTCGTCGACGTCGACGATCAGCACGGCGCCGTCGTTGAGTGTCACCGCGAGTGGCTGAGCGCCGCCCATGCCACCCGCGCCGCCGGTCAGCGTCAGCGTTCCCTTGAGCGAGTCCTTGCCCAGCGAGCGGGCGACCGCGGAGAACGTCTCGTACGTGCCCTGCAGAATGCCCTGGGTGCCGATGTAGATCCACGACCCCGCGGTCATCTGGCCGTACATGATCAGACCGAGCTCTTCGAGCTTGCGGAACTCGGGCCAGTTCGCCCAGTCGCCCACGAGGTTCGAGTTGGCGATCAGCACGCGCGGCGCCCACTCGTGCGTGCGGAAGACGCCGACCGGCTTGCCCGACTGCACGAGCAGCGTCTCGTCCGGCTCGAGCTCATCGAGCGTGCGGACGATCGCGTCGTACGCCTCCCAGCTGCGCGCCGCCTTGCCCGTGCCCCCGTAGACGACGAGGTCTTCGGGGTGCTCGGCGACCTCGGCGTCGAGGTTGTTCATCAGCATCCGCTTCGCCGCCTCCGCACCCCAGCTCTTGGCGGTGCGCTGGTTGCCACGGGCGGCGCGAACCGTGCGCGGCCCGGTGGTCGGAGTCGTATCCGTCGTGATGTCAGTCATTCGCGTGCTCCTTTGCGATGCGGGCGATGGCGCCGGACTGCACGAGTGCAGTCACGGCCTCCATGTCGGGTGAGAGGAATCGGTCGGGTCCGGGGCCCGCGGCGACCGTGCGCACCAGGTCGCGCACCGCTCCCGTCGCGGGGCCGGCCTGCAGCGGAGCGCGCAGATCCAGCGCACGAGCACCGGTGAGCACCTCGATCGCGATGACACGGCCGAGGCCGTCGATCGCGCGGCGCAGCTTGCGGGCAGCAGCCCACCCCATCGAGACGTGGTCCTCCTGCATCGCCGAGGACGGGATGGAATCGACGGATGCCGGAACGGCGAGCCGCTTGAGCTCCGAGACGATTCCGGCCGCCGCGTACTGCGCGATCATCAGCCCCGAGTCGACACCGACCTCGTCGGCGAGGAAGGGAGGCAGCCCGTGGTTGCGTGCCGGATCGAGCGCCCGGTCCGTGCGCCGCTCGGAGATGGAGGCCACGTCGGCGACCGAGATGGCCAGGAAGTCCAGCACCGCTGCGACCGGTGCACCGTGGAAGTTGCCGTTCGACTCGATGCGCCCATCGACCGTGATCACCGGGTTGTCGATGACGCTGGCGAGCTCGCGCTCGGCGATGGTCGATGCGTAGCCCATCGTGTCGCGCGCGGTGCCGTGGACCTGCGGCGAACAACGCAGTGAGTACGCGTCCTGCACCCGGCCGTCTTCGGGGCCCTTGTGGCTGTGCACGATCGGCGATTCGCGCAGGAACGACCGCAGGTTCGACGCCGATTCAGCCTGGCCGGACTGTGGGCGCAGCGCCATGAGATCGGCCGCGAACACGGCATCCGTCCCCATCTGCGACTCCACCGACATCGCCGCGGCCATGTCGGCGGTGATCAGCAGGGTCTCGAGATCGTGCAGCGCCAGCACGAGCATGCCGAGCATGCCGTCGGTGCCGTTGATGAGCGCGAGGCCCTCCTTCTCGACGAGAGTGAGGGGATGGATGCCGGCTGCGGCCAGCGCGTCGGATGCCGGGATGAGCGTCCCCTCGGCGTCACGGACATCGCCCTCTCCCATCGCCGCGAGCGCGATGTGCGCGAGCGGGGCGAGGTCACCGGAACACCCCAGCGATCCGTATTCGCGCACGATCGGGGTGATGCCCGCGTTCAGCAGAGCAGCGTAGGTCTCGACCACGACGGGGCGAACACCCGTGCGGCCGGAGGAGAGCGTCTGAAGGCGCAGCAGCTGCAGGCCGCGGACGACCTCGCGTTCGACCTCGGCGCCGGTGCCGGCCGCGTGCGAGCGGATGAGGCTCGCCTGCAGCTGAAGGCGGCGGTCGGGGGCGATGAACGTCGTCGCGAGCGCGCCGAAACCCGTCGAGACGCCGTAGTGCGGGTGCGGATCTGCCGCGAGTCCGTCGATCACGCGCCGCGTCTCCGCGACCCGGTCGAGAGCGGCGGAGCTGATCGTGACGCTCGCGCCATGGCGCGCCACCGCGACGACGTCGGCGGGGCTCAGGGGTGCATCGCCGATGAGGACGGCGGGAAGATCGGTCATGTCTCGATTCCACACCCGACGGGTCGCGCGTCGCAGGCGATCGTGACATCCTGTGTCTGTGATCCCAGACAACATGGAGGCCGCCGCGCAGGTGCCCGCCGCCCACAACACGCTGCGGATCCTGAGCTATCTGGCCGGACGCCCCTCGCCCGTCGCCGCCTCGGCGATCGCCCGAGAACTCGAGCTGCCCCGCTCGACCGTCTACCACCTGCTCACGACCCTCGCTGCGCACGGGTTCGTGCTGCATATGAAGGAAGACCGGCGCTGGGGCCTCGGCACCTCGGCATTCGAACTCGCCGGCGGATACGCGCGGCAGCAGCCGCTCGCGCGCATCGGGCGGCCTCTTGTGGCCGCCCTCTCAGATCGTCTCGGGGAGAGCACTCACCTGGCGGTGATGAGCGGCGGCGACGTGCTCTATATCGTCGAGGAGCGCGCTCCCCGACGGCAGGCTCTCGTGACGGATGTCGGCGTCCGCTTGCCTGCGCACCTCACCGCCTCGGGGCGGGCCATGTTGGCTGCGCTCCCCCGCGAGCAGGTGCGTGCGCTGTATCCGAGCGCGTCTGCGTTCCCCGACCGTACGGGACGCGGCCCCCGGAAGCCGGGCGAACTGCGCGAGCTGCTGCGCACCGTTCGTGAACGCGGCTATGCGACCGAGGACAGCGAGGTGGCAGACGGACTGCGAAGCGTCGGCGCCGTCGTCCGCGATCATGCGGGCTGGCCCGTGGCCGCGGTCGCTGTGACCTGGGCCGGCGGCGAGCTCGATGAGCGTATCCTTGCGGACGCCGTGATCGAGACGGCGTCCGTACTCGAGTCACGACTCAAGCGCTGACGCGACGCATCCGCTGACGCGACGCATCCGCTGCCGCGCCCGGTCAGTCGACGCCTGCGCTTGCGCACACGTTAACGCAGAAAAGCCACCCAACATTGGGTGGCTTTTCTGTGTAAAAGAAGTCCGGCGGTGTCCTACTCTCCCACAGGGTCCCCCCTGCAGTACCATCGGCGCTGTGAGGCTTAGCTTCCGGGTTCGGAATGTAAACCGGGCGTTTCCCTCACGCTATGGCCGCCGAAA